>Ga0115013_10000010_pt1 | contig 200588 bp, 162 predicted proteins | sample SouAtlMetagenome_2_FD_88686 | JGI IMG/M metagenome (GOLD analysis project Ga0115013, IMG submission 88686) | Marine eukaryotic phytoplankton communities from Atlantic Ocean - South Atlantic ANT15 Metagenome | ecosystem: Environmental > Aquatic > Marine > Oceanic | place: South Atlantic Ocean...
GAATTGGCCTGACAGTCGCGCGCGCGACATGTTGTGAAGTCATGCCGCCCGATTAATATTTCGCAGGCATCCTGCATCGCATCAGGGTCAAGCTTGCGGAACACATGCCATGCGCGCCCTGCATCGACCGTCAGCGCCGCATTGCGCGCGACTATGCGGTATATATAAAGCTTATTTTTGGCCGCAAAACGTGCATGAAAATCATCGTCGACAACTTCGGCATGAATAATAGAAATAGCATGGCCGCGTAAATGCGCATTAAGCGCCTTGGTCAGTTCAAAGCCGTTATATTCACGCGTGCCAAAGGCAAGGTCAAAATGCGCAATTTGCCCAAAGGCATGGACGCCGGCATCCGTACGCCCTGCGACATGTACGCGCACATCCTTCTGACAAAACGCCTTAATCGCGTCTTCAATCAACCCTTGGATACTGGGCTGCTCAAGGTCCTGCACCTGCCAGCCACAAAAGGCGGCGCCATCATATTCAATCGTTATTTTCCAGCGTTTGATCATCTGTTATTGGCGCTCTATTTTATATCTTTCGCGCGTATATATGCATGGTTTGCTTGGGAATGTAAAGATGCGTGTTGATCTCACCGCATCCTTCACCTTGGCTGCGCGCTTCTGCTATGCCGCTTTACGCATATCATCATCGACATTTAATAAAATAGCGCGGAGCTCATCAAGGCTGCGCGCTTTTGTTAAATGGCCTGATAATGCAGGGTCGCTTAACATGCGGGATATTTTGGCGAGGCGCATTAAATGGCGCGTGCCATCACTGCGCGGTGATAATGTCACCCAGATGATTTTAACATCTTCGCCATCTGCGCTATCGAAATTTGCGCCATGCTCAAGGTGAGCAATAATATTGATGGGGCGCTTTAAATCATTAACGCGAATATGGGGAATGGCAATGCCGCGCCCAATGCCGGATGTTGCTTGGCGTTCTTGGTCAAGCAGCTGATCAAACAAATCAATCTCGTTTAATGTGGTGTTGTGTTTGCAAATAAAGCGCGCTATGTCGCGCATGCATTCTCGCTTATTATTCGACTTTAATCCATAAAGAGCATAATCAAGCGTGATGTCTTTATTCAGTTGCATCGCAAATTTCCTTTCTGAAAATCATGGCGTGGCGAACTATTAGCTCTAGTTAGCATAGCAAAAAATAAAAAGACAGAAGAAATTTCATTGGCTTGGTGTTATCTTGTCAAATTATCAAGATATAACCCCTTAACGCATGTTTTTGATAAGTTCAATGTAAGGTCTGTTTTTGAAATAATCGTATAAACACTGTTTTCTGTACGGACGCTGTGTTATTTTGAATGTAGAGGATTTTTACAGATGAGATTTATACAGTTTATTGGCGTTATCATAGGCTTCACGGCGCTTTATAGCGCGCCAGCATCGGCGCAGGATGCCCCGTTCAAAATGTCTTTCCCCTTAAAATGCGAATTACATAAGGATTGCTGGACGTTATACTATGTCGATGTCAATCGCACCGAAGATGTGGTCGAAGATTACGCCTGTGGAAAACGCAGCTATGACCAACATAAGGGCACAGATTTCGCCATACGCGATTCGCACGCCATGGAAAAAGGTGTTGATGTACTTGCGGCTGCTGACGGCACGGTATTACGCCTGCGTGACGGGGTAAATGATGACTTTAAGAATAAAGAAGAGCTCGCCGCTGTGCGTGAAGCGGGGATTGAATGCGGTAATGGCGTATTTATTGACCACGGCAATGGTTTTGAAACCCAATATTGTCATTTAAAAAAGGATTCGATTACCGTCAAACAGGGGCAGGTCGTTGTCCGCGGTGAAAAAATTGGGAAGGTCGGTATCTCAGGGCTTGCCGAACACCCGCATTTGCATATGAGCGTATATAAAGACCATGAGCTGATCGACCCATTTATGGGCAAGGATGTGATCAAGGCCGATTGCAGCAAAGAATATTATGGTGTGAAAAAGCACTGGGATGATAGCTTGCCGGCGCGCGATGAGCGCCCAAGTTTCTACGATGCAGGCTTTAGCACCACAATGCCAGATTTTGGTCTTCTCGCGCAGGGCAATAAAGGCACATTGCCAGAACTTGGCGCAAAAGCGTTTATATTTTGGGTCTCAATGTTTGATCTGCGCAGCGGTGATTATCTTGTCATCAAGGTTAGTGATGATAAAGGGCGCGAAGTGGTGAGCCGTACAATATCGCAAGATAAAGACAAAATTCGCCAGCATTATGCGGCAGGGCGTAAAATTGCTAAGGGTATGCCTGCGGGGATATATACGGGCAGCGTGGCGCTGACGCGGGTGATGGATGATGGCAATACACAAACTTATCGCCACAGCGCGACAATTACATTAGAATAAAACTAAATAACGAATGTAACCAGCCAAAGCGGCGCACAAGGTATCTCTATGGATTTTATGACTTTATTTCACGACTGGGCAGATGTTATCTGGCTGCCTATCGCTGCCGTTGCTGTCCATAAGGGGCAGCGGATTAAGGCGGTGGTCTTTGTTGTTTTCTGTATGCTAACCATGCGCCTGCAAGATGAAATCATCCGTGATACGGGGTATAATACGGGCTATTTAAACATTTTACAGTCGGATATTTTTAACCGTGCGCAGATTGTTTATTCGGTTTTTATCATTCTTTACTTGATTTTGTCCCACTATTCACCGCATACAAAGGGTGTGATATATATGGCAGCAAGCATTAGTATCTATTTTATGGCCTTTATTAGCGCGATGGTCATTATGCTGCTGTAACAGCAGAAAACACAATATTGGATTATATTTATGGCGAAAAAGACCGATTTTTCAAATAAAACGAATAAAAAACGCACCACGCGTAATGCGTCTGAGCATGTGAAAAGCTCAAAAGGGCGCAAAAGCTCGTCAACGCGTTGGTTAAAGCGTCAGTTAAATGACAAATATGTCCATGAAGCGCAGCGCCTAGGCTACCGTGGGCGCGCCGCGTTTAAAATCAAAGATATTGATGAGCGTTTCAAAATTTTCAAAAAAGACTCTACCGTTGTCGATTTGGGCGCAGCCCCAGGTGGCTGGTGTCAAATTGCGCTGCAAAGCGGCGTTAAAAAAGTTGTCGCGCTTGACTTGCTGCCTGTTGAATCGCTCTCTGGGCTTGTGTCTTTTGAAATGGATTTTATGGAAGACGATGCACCTGAGGTATTGTTAGATGCGCTTGATGGCGTACGCCCAGACGTCGTGATGAGCGACATGGCGCATAACACCGTCGGTCATAAAAGCACCGATCATCTTCGCATTATGGCGCTGGTTGAAGCCGCCTATTATTTCGCGCGCGACATATTAGATGATAAAGGCACATTCATTGCCAAAGTATTCCAAGGCGGCGCTGAAAGCGATTTGCTCGCTTTGGCAAAGCGTGAATTTAAAACGGTACGCCACTTTAAACCGCCATCAAGCCGTAAAGAATCATCAGAAACATATTTGATCTGCACAGGCTTTCGCGGCAAATCTGACTAATTTTATACGTCTAATTTGCCCACGGGTTGCCGTCATTATTCGCACCCGCCTTCGCATGGAGCGCTGGCACTGGCGTATCGGTCATTTCTGACAGCACCTGAATGCGTTTTTCAATTGGTGGGTGGGTTGCGAACATATGCATGAACCCTGTTGAGTTTTCGATGCACATCATCTCGACGTCTTCTGGCAGGTCTTTTATCTCATCATGGCCTGAGATGCGCATCAAGGCGCGCATCATCGCTTCAGGGTTTTTGGTCAGTTCAACGGCGCCCGCATCGGCCAAATATTCGCGTTTACGTGAAATGGCGAAGCGAATGACGATTGCAAATAAATAACCAATGACCATAATCGCAAACGCCAAAATCATCAGCCCGCCGCTATTTTTATTATTGGAAGAACTAGAGCGCCGTGCGCGTCCGCCATAAATCAAGCTGCGAAACGCCATTTCACAAAAGAAGCTAATCATGCCGACAAACACGACGCTGATAATCAGCAGACGTACATCACGGTTCATAATATGTGTCAGCTCATGGGCGAGGACGGCTTCAAGCTCATCGTCCTCTAACGTGTCTAGCAGGCCGCGGGTCACGGTAATCGCGTATGTTTTATCGTTAATGCCGCTGGCAAAGGCATTAAGGGCCGGGCTTTCAATAATTTGAAAGCTCGGCATTGTAAGGCCGCGTGAAATACAAAGGTTTTCGAGCAGGCTATAAAGCTTTGGCTCTTCTTTGTAAGTGACGGGGGCGGCATCGGTCATTTTTTGGATCATTCGCGTATGGCTAAAATAAGCAATCACGAACCACGCCGCCGCCGCGATAACGGCCCAATGCCCATATTGTAGGCTCATCGCCCAGCCTGCGTGAAGCGCGGCTTGCATGGGCTCTGCCTTACCGCTGAGCAGGCCAAATTTCGCTGCGCCGAAACAGAAGGCATAGATCATGCCAAAAATCAGCACAGGAAACCCTGCCAGTAATATGGCAGAGCGCAAGTTATTGTTATAAATATGCGTGGTGAGGCCAACGGCTTTAAAGGGCATAGTCTAATGCTCCTTATGCGCTTACGAGAAGCTAACTTCTGGTGGTTGCTCTGCAAGGGCTTTTTCAGCTTCGTCCATCTCAAAAAACTCTTCTTCGCTGAATTTAAACATATTCGCAACAACCACGGACGGGAATGTTTGGATGGAAATGTTATATTCCTTCGTTGCGCTGTTAAAGAAGCGGCGCGCCGCGGCGATTTTTTGTTCGATATGTGAGAGTTCATCTTGCAGCTTCGCAAAGTTTTGGTCAGCTTTCAAATCGGGGTAGTTTTCTGCAACCGCCATTAAGTTCATCATCGCTGCGCCAAGCACAGATTCGGCTTTAGATACATCGCCCACATTCTCGCCTGTTTTCATCGCGTTTGAACGCGCTTCGGTCACCGCGGTTAAAATGCCTTCTTCGTGTTCGGCGTAGCCCTTGACCGTGTTGACCAAATTAGGGATCAAATTATGGCGTTCTTTTAATTGCACATCAATATCAGAAAACGCATTATCGCGTGTTTGCTTCATGCGGATGATTTTATTGTATAGCGAGATAACATAAATAACGATAACGGCAAGAATAGCTAGAAAAACCCAAGATCCCATAGAGATGCTCCTTAAATGAAAAATGTCTGTGACATCATAGCGTATTTTGGATGCGGCGTAAATTTTAAATAATAGCGACATTACTTGACATAAGCGGGCGGGCGCGCTAGTTTTTTACTCTAAATCTCAAGGATAATAATCATGCGTAGTATTAAAACACTATGGAATGCAATTGCGGATAAGCTCGACACGACACCAGATAATGTGAAGCTGTATAATAAGCTAAGAAAAGAACTAAAAAGCGAATTGAAAAGCAAGGCACCAGGCTATGATTTATTGGTTGGAACAGGTCCCCATGGTACGTTTGCTTATTTACAAACACCGCCACATGCGTCGCAGCGCAGTCAAAAAATTGCGCAGCAGGTTTTTAAAGACGCGGCCGAAAAATATGGGGGCGAGGTCACCTATCTGAAATTAGACGAAGAGATTAAGCTTGATAAACATGATATGCGCGGTTTTGGCATCTGTTTCAAATAGAGATCAGTGCTTTAAGCGCTACTCGCCGAGGACGACGCCTTTGAAAACATCAAGAATGATGGCTGTTCCCTCATCAATTAAAATAATATCATTGCCAACGATAATGCGCTTTGTCCCTGGTTTGTCTTTAGGTAAGCGGTTTAATAGATCATCAGGCAATGCGCGCTTTTCTAACCCTGCGGGCAGTTTGCCATTCTTCGCGATGTGGCGTGCAAGCCCTGGCGGCAAGCTGTCTTTTTTCGCTAGTCCCGGTGGTAGGGACTTATCTTTTTTATGCTTCTTTTTATCATGCTCCGCCTTATCGGGCGTGCCAAACTTGTCTTTGTAATATTCTGTGATAAGAGCTTTTTCTGTTTCACTAAATATGCGCTCAATAACTTCTTTTTTGAACAGCTTGTTTTGTGCACCTGCACTGTGCACACCGACACTAAGTATCAAGCCAGAAACGATAAGCGCAGAGAGTCGAATCTTAGAAAATCTCAACATATTATGCTCCTTGAAATGTGTTTAGCTGAGGCTTTTATGTCCTGCAATCAGGCGGTCAACAACATCAGGCTCGGCGAGCGTTGATGTGTCGCCCAATGTATCAAATTCATTGGCCGCAATTTTGCGCAATATACGGCGCATAATTTTACCGCTGCGCGTTTTAGGAAGACCGCTGACAAAATGCAGTACGTCAGGCGTCGCAATGGGGCCAATGATTGAGCGCACAGTTTTGATGATCTCACTTTTTAGCGCATCGCTCGCCTGTTCACCTGCGCGCAATATGACATAGGCGTAAATGCCTTGGCCTTTAATATCGTGCGGGAAACCTACCACGGCAGCTTCGGCGACAATGTCATGTTCGGCAATCGCGCTTTCAATTTCGGCTGTACCAAAGCGGTGACCTGAAACGTTAATCACGTCATCTATGCGCCCTGTGATCCAGTAATAACCATCTTTGTCACGGCGTGCACCGTCACCTGTGAAATATTTGCCTTTATACTGGCTGAAATAGGTTTGTATGAACCGTTCATGGTCGCCAAAGACACTGCGCATTTGCCCAGGCCAGCTGTCAATCATACATAATGCGCCTTCGCATTCGCCTTCTAAAACTTTGCCGCTTTCTGCGTCAACGATTTGTGGCTGCACGCCGAAAAACGGCAGTGTGGCAGATCCCGTTTTGGTTGGCGTTGCGCCCGGCAGCGGCGTTAACAAATGGCCGCCTGTTTCCGTTTGCCACCATGTGTCAACAATCGGGCAACGCTTTTCGCCGACTACTTCGTGATACCACATCCATGCTTCGTAATTAATCGGCTCGCCCACTGTGCCAAGGACGCGTAAAGATGAGCGGTCTGTCTTCGTCACAAAATCGTCGCCTGCGGCAAGTAAGGCGCGTAATGCTGTTGGCGCAGTATAAAAGCTGTTTACTTTGTGTTTTTCAACGACCTGCCAAAAACGTGACATGTCAGGATGGCTTGGCACGCCTTCAAAGACGAGGGTCTTCGCACCATTGGCAAGCGGGCCATAAACAATATAAGAATGCCCCGTGACCCAGCCCACATCAGCTGTACACCAATACACATCATCTGCCTTGTAATCAAAGACAAGTTCGTGGGTTAAGCTGGTATAGACGAGATAGCCGCCTGTGGTATGCATAACCCCCTTGGGTTTGCCCGTTGAGCCTGATGTGTAAAGTATAAATAAAGGGTCTTCGGCGTTCATCTCGGCGCAGGGGCAATCTGTGTCTTGGCTGTCCACAAAGGCGCTCCATAACAGGTCGCGCCCCTCAACGATATTTACGGGGGTGTCTGTGCGTTCCAAGACAATCACGGTTTTAACGTTGGGGCAGGATTCTAATGCCTTATCGACATTGACTTTCAGCGGGATGGGTTTGCCGCCGCGTAGCCCTTCATTTGCGGTAATCACAAAATCGGATTTACAGTTAATAATGCGGTCACGCAAGGCGTCTGGTGAGAAGCCACCGAAAACAACGCTATGCACCGCGCCGATGCGCGCGCAGGCGAGCATAGCATAAACTGCTTCGCAGACCATTGGCATATATATAGTGACGCGGTCGCCTTTTTTGACGCCGCGCGCCTTCATAGCATTGGCAAGCTGACACACCTTGTCTTTAAGCGTGCTATAGGTGACGTGGTAGGATGTGTTCGGATCATCGCCCTCAAAAATAAGCGCCGTGTCATTGGCCTTTTCAGGCAGGTGGCGGTCAATACAGTTATAGGAGGCGTTTAAAACGCCATCTTCATACCATTTAATGCTGACGTTACCTTCAAAAGATGTGTTTTTGATTTTTGTTGGCGCTTTGAACCAATCAAGCCGCGCACCCATTTCGCCCCAAAAGCCTTCTGGGTCAGAAAGTGAACGTTGATACAGCTCTTCATATTGTGCGAAAGACGATATATGCGCGTTTTGTGCGAAATCTTTTTGCGGAGCATAGCTTAGTTCATCATGCGTATGTGCTGTTTCTGCGGTCATTTAATTCTGATCCTTACCTATTGATTTGTAACGTGAAGTCTTTTGAAATATAGCATAGAAACTCTTAATGTATCATTTCTAGCACGGATTATAGGGGACAAAAAGGCTGTAATGTTGTGCGCCGCAACAATGAGATTGGCAAAAAAAACCGCTTATAAGAATACAAGCGGTTTTAATGAATTTATAGTGATTAAAGCCTGTATGTGGCCTAATTTTCCGCTGGCGCTTCTGCTGCAGCACCTTCTGGAGCGGCAACTTCCTCTGGTGCTTCTGCTGCGATCTGCGTGGCTGATGGCAGGGCAGCAGGACTCACTGACAATGTGCGCATCCATGCAATAATCGCGGCGCGGTCTTCTGGTTTCTTAAGCCCAGCATAAGTCATCTTTGTACCCGGTGCATATTTCTTTGGCTTCCACAGAAAGCTGTTTAGCGCAGCATAAGTCCACACATTTTCGCCATTTGCGTTCAGCACGCCGGAATAGCTAAACCCTGCATGGTTTTGTTTTTGTGCGTTAACAACATTGTAAAGGTTAGGGCCAACGCCATTCGCGCCGCCACTGTCAAAACTGTGACAAGCTGCACAAGCTTTCGAAAGCTTTTTGCCGCGTTCAATATCAGCATCAGCTAGCAGAGCAAGTATGGGTTCAGCTGTTTCAGCCTTCTTTGGTCCACCAACAGAGGCAATCTCTCCACCATCAACGGGGACAGCATCTTCCTTAAGATCATGGGGGTGAACCAGCTTATCTGCTACGAAACCCGAAAACATCGCAATGATACATGCTGCAAGTACCGCCGCAAAGATCTTATTAAACTCCATATTATTCATACGCTTATGCCTATTTTTAATTCATTCAAAATAATTACTTTTTTGGAGTTTAGCCAATTGCACATTGTTTGTTAAGTCATTAATATCGTATCAGTGAAAAAATATGTGTTGAGTGTATAAAAATGACAAAAAAGATTGCTTTTCAGGGCGCTAAAGGCGCTTATTCCGATTTGGCTTGCCGCGAAGCTTGCCCTGATTATGAGAGCTTGTCATGTACTTCATTTGATGAAGCATTTGCCATGACGCGCGGCGGGCAGGCGGATTTGGCGATGATTCCGGTGGATAATACCCTCGCAGGGCGGGTTGCGGATGTACATCGTCTGTTGCCGCAGGGTGATTTATTTGTGATCGGGGAGCATTTTCAGCCGATCCATCATGCGCTTGTTGGCGTGCGCGGCGCAACAATTGATGATATTACTGATGTGCATAGCCATGTCCATGCTTTGCCGCAATGCCAGAAGTTAATCAAAAAATATAATATGACGCCACATGTGCAGGCCGACACCGCCAGCGCCGCGCGTGATGTTAGCGCATGGGGGCGTAAAGAATGCGCGGCGATCTCATCAACCTTGGCCGCAGAATTATATGATTTGGATGTGCTGCAAGAAAACGTCGAAGATGCCGACCATAACACAACGCGCTTCCTTATTCTGTCACGCGAAAAACAAACACCCGTTTATGACGCGCAAAGCAAAATAATTACGAGCTTTATTTTTAATGTGCGCAATATTCCTAGCGCCCTTTATAAAGCAATGGGCGGATTCGCGACCAATAATATCCAAATGACAAAGCTTGAGAGTTATATAGATGCGCAGTTTAATGCCGCGCATTTTTATGCAGAGGTCGAAGCGCACCCTGATGAGCAAGGCTTTATCTATGCGATGGATGAATTACAATTCTTTGCGAAGAAGGTTTTGATGCTCGGCAGCTATGAAGCGCACCCTTTTAGAGTAACAGCTTAGGGCTAGCGCTGCAGAGTTAAAACTTGACTTTTGTCAGGGGATCTGGATTATTGCACTTTCGTTTTAATTAAAGTGTAGAAGTAGATATGAGCTGGCTTAGTAATTTCATTCGTCCGAAAATCCGTTCTTTAGTAGGCGCACAAAAAGATGTGCCTGAAAACTTATGGCACAAATGCCCATCATGCGAAAACATGGTGTTTCATCGCGAACTCACTGAAAACCAAAACGTCTGCCACCACTGTAATTTCCACATGGCGATTTCAGCGGAAGAGCGCCTTGATATTCTATTTGATGGCGGCAAATATACGCGCCACGATAATAAATCAGTTCCCGCCGACCCTTTAAAGTTTAAAGACCGCAAAAAATATGCGGATCGCCTGAAAGAATCGCGCACAAAAACGAATGAAGACGATGCGATTATCATTGCTTCGGGCAAAATTGGCGGTAACCCAACCGTTATTGCGTTGTTCAATTTCAAATTCATGGGCGGCTCAATGGGGGCCGCTGTGGGTGAAGGTATTGTTACTGGCGCGGAAATTGCTGTGAAAACTAAGTCAGCCTTTATGGTTGTACCCGCATCTGGCGGTGCGCGTATGCAAGAAGGTGCAATATCACTAATGCAAATGCCGCGTACAATTATCGCCGTTAACCGCGTTAAAAAAGCCCGTTTGCCTTATCTGGTATTGCTAACAAACCCAACAACAGGCGGCGTTAGCGCATCATTTGCCATGGTTGGTGATATTCATATTGCAGAGCCTGGCGCGACAATTGGCTTCGCAGGTAAGCGCGTTATCCAAGAAACTATTCGCGAAGAATTACCAGATGATTTCCAAACGGCGGAGTATTTGTTAGAGCACGGCATGGTTGACATGGTTGTGCCGCGCAATGAACTTAATGAAACGATTGGTCGCATTTTAAGCTTGTTGATGGAAACGAAAATGACATCACATAAGCCTAAAGGTAAGAAAACAAAGAAAACAGAAAAAGCGAAAAGCGGATCATCTGTCGTCAGCGTTGAAAGCGTATCTAAGAAATCATCAGAAGTAATGGATTTAGATGCGGTGAATGCTGCGCCAGTGAAGGCGCAGGCCAAGCAAGCCAAATAGCACACCACCGCGCCTTAACCCTTAATAAGGTATAGGATACTGAATGGGGCAAGCGTTAAGTTTCTCAAAACCGCATCAAGCTGATTGCGCACTAAACATACGTTTAGATGCATTGCTTGAGCGATTCTATGGTTTTTATCAAAATGAAATAGACCTTGGACTCACGCGGATTCGCCATGTCCTTGAATTGCTAGGCAATCCACAAAATGAAATTGCGCCCGCTGTGCATATTGCAGGGACGAACGGTAAAGGCTCAACCCTTGCTTTCTTGCAGGCGATATTGCAAGGCGAGGGGCAATCTATTCACAAAATGTCCTCGCCGCATCTTATCTCATTTCATGAGCGCCTTTATGTTAGTGGCGCATTCATTACCACGCAAGATTTACTCGCTTTGCTTGAAGGTCTAGAGCCACTTTATCAAAAAAATGAAGTCTCGTTTTTTGAATCCGTTACTGCCGCCACATATAAAATATTTTCAGAAAACAAAGCTGATTTTAGCTTGATTGAAACGGGGATGGGGGGGCGTTTTGATGCGACAAATGTTATCGAAAAACCTGCGTTGACAATTATCACGACAATTTCACGCGACCATGAAAATTTTCTCGGCAGCGATATTGCTAAAATCGCATGGGAAAAAGCAGGCATTTTAAAGGCGGGCGTACCGTGCATTGTTGGGCCGCAAATCTTTCCCGAAGCTTTAGATGTTATTCGCAAAGTTGCTGATGAATTGGGCGCGCCGCTTTATTGCGCTGGCCAAGACTGGTTTATTGATCATGACCAATTAGGTAAGGCGTGTTTATTCCTTGAGCCTAAACATGGCTGGCCGATTGAAGAGGCGATCCATATCTTGCCTGTGCTGCCATTGGATGGACAGCACCAATATGGCAACGCGGCGGCTGCTTTGCTGGGTGCAAAAATTCTGCTCTCACAAAAGCGGCAGGAAAATGTGCCGATAGCCCATTTAAGCGCCCATTTGCAAAATACAAAATGGCCTGCCCGGATGCAGAGCCTTGATCATCACCCCTTTAAGGCTTTGATTGATACGGGCGATGATTTATGGCTAGATGGCGCGCATAATGACAGCGCGGCTTTGGCGCTCGCCGCCCATTTGCGTAAATGGAAAGCCGAACAGGACTGCGTTATTTATATGATTACGGGCATGATTAACACCAAAAACCCTGAAGTTTTTTTTGCCCCTCTGCGCAGTTGCCTCGATGGCATTGCCTGCGTCCCTGTACCTTCCGATTGGCGTGGCTTTGACGCAGCGGAGCTTCTCGATATCGCCTGTACAGATAAGGGGGATGTTGGGGAAAATGCTTGTCAGCGCCTAGGCGCATATGAGAATGTAGAAGAGGCGCTCAAATATATTGCGCAAAACATACATGCTAAATCAGATAAGAAAGCCTATTACTTAATTTGCGGCTCTTTATATTTGGCGGGGTCTGTTTTAGGGGCTGATGAAAATGCAAAAAATTACTTTAGTTGATGATGATGAGAATATCTTAACCAGTGTGTCTATGGCACTAGAAGCCGAAGACTTTGCCGTAGCAGTCTTTTGTGATAGTCAAAAAGGCCTCGATGATATTCTTGAAAATCGCCCGGACCTTGTTGTATTAGACGTTAAAATGCCAGGGCTGGATGGTTTTGCTGTACTTGAAAATCTCAGAAAAACATCTGATGTGCCGGTGATCTTCCTAACATCCAAAGATGATGAAGTTGACGAAGTGCTCGGCTTGCGCCTTGGCGCGGATGATTATATTACTAAACCTTTTTCACAGCGCCTGTTAATTGCCCGCATCCATACGATCTTGCGGCGCGAAGCTGCACGCAATATAAAAGCTAGCACTGATGAGGTGGACACGGCGCATGATTCGGCTCAAAATCCATTGCTTTTGGATAAGGCGCGCCATTTATGCGAATGGAAGGGGCAGTTAATTACTCTTACCGTGACCGAGTTTATGCTGCTGGAGGCGCTAACCGCCCGCACAGGGCAAGTTCTTTCAAGAGATCAGTTGATTGACAGCGCATATGGTGCGAATATCTATGTTGATGATAGAACTATAGATGCTCATATTCGCCGTGTCAGAAAAAAATTCAAAATCGCAGACCCAGAATTTGACGAGATCGAAACCCTCTACGGGATCGGCTATCGTTTCAAGGATCCTAAGGCACACCCATAATGCTATGGCAACGCCTGAAGAGTTTTCTGACGAAAAATACATTAAATTAAACCGCCGTTGGAGTAGCGTAGGCAGAGGGCATAAAAGCCTTACGCAGCGCATTCTGCTGCTTAATCTGTTGGTTATGGTTGTGATTGTCTTCTCGGCCTTTAACGCGATTGATTATACCGAAGAGCTGATCTCAGGTGAGCTCAATAAAATAAATGGTGAAACGGTTATTCTCGCCAATAGCTATACTGCATTACACGAAATGAGCGAAGATAAGCAGAGAGTGATTCAGTTTTTAAATCTGAATATGCGGGCGACAAATTCACATATCATGGTCTTTGATGCTGAAGGGAGGAGCCTTTATGAGCAGGATATTACCCCGCCAGAATTTTCAGGATCAAAGGTGCAAGTTGCCGATTATGTTCGCTTGATCAACCTTCTCTTTCGTAAGTCATCCAACTTAATCCCCACAACGCATATTGGTGAAAATATAGCGACAGTCGACGACCTGCCGTTCCGTTTTGCTGCGAATCGTCGCTTGCCTGATATTCGTGTTTATAAAACGCCGCAAAAGCAGACTAAGGTGATCGTGTTTCGCCCGCTGCTCAATAGCAATGATGAGTTTATCGGCAATATGGTGCTGATATATAATCAAATGCAATCTGAGCAAATGTTAATGAAATTGCGTGCAAATATGATTAATACTATCTTAGTTTCTCTTGTATTTATTGCATTGCTTTCATTTTTCCTCGCCGCTTATATTGGCCATCCCTTGCGCCGCCTTGCACTCGCCGCCGAAGCCATACGACAAGGCGAGGGGAATTACCAGAACATCCCTGATTTTTCAGACCGAAATGATGAGATTAGCGTCCTGTCTGAAACGCTGCAAGCCATGACATCTGAGCTTGTTGAGCGCCTTGATAGTATTGATTCCTTTGCGGCCGATGTTGCGCATGAGCTGAAAAACCCACTCACTTCAATTCGTAGCGCTGTCGAAACCGTGATAAAAATTAAAGATAAGAAAAAGCAAGAAAAGCTATTTGCGATTATTTTGCATGATCTCGATCGTATGGATCGCCTGATCACAGATATATCCAAAGCATCTCGCCTTGATGCCGAATTACTGCGCGATACGCTAGAACCTGTTGATATTGATGATTTGCTGCGCAATGTTGTGGCCTATATTGAACAGTTTTTGGGTCGCGAAGGCAGCAAGGAAAACCATGCCGCGATTATTCTCTCTAATCAAGTAGAAAACTCTGGCGCAGTTGTGCGTGCAAATGCGGCGCGGTTGATGCAGGTTTTTGATAACATTATTTCCAACGCGCTGTCTTTCTCGCCGACCGACCAACCCATTGAGATCAGCGTCAATTTATGGCAAGCGCCACAATATGTTGAAGTAAAAATACGCGATCGTGGCGCAGGTATACCCAAAGAAAATTTAGAGCGCATTTTTGAACGCTTTTATACGCAGCGCCGTGAGCAAGATCATTTTGGTATGCATTCAGGTTTGGGGCTGTCTATTTGCCGCCAAATTATCCGTGCGCATGGCGGCACGATAAAGGCCGCGAACCACCCCGCGGGCGGCGCTGTGTTTACTGTTGTGCTGCCGATTTATGAGGGGGCGTAAATAATGAATGAAAGCCGCGCAGTAAAACGGCCACGTATTGTCTTTGTCACTGGGTTTTCAGGCGCTGGGCGTTCCACTGCGCTGAATGTCTTTGAAGATCTGGGCTTTGAGGTCTTTGATAACATGCCGCTTAACATTGTCGGTTCATTGATTGAAGCCGAAGAAGACGAAGCACGCCATATCGCCATTGGTATTGATAGCCGTACCCGTCATTTTTCAGCGGACAAATTAATGGAAGAAATTACAAGGCTACAAAAACAAGGCCGCTATGATGTGCGCTTGATTTTTCTTAGCGCCGAAGAAAATATATTACAAAAACGTTTTTCAGAAACCCGCCGCCGCCACCCGATGGCAGCCGACCGTAGCGTCGCCGATGGCATTAAATTGGAAAGCGATATTTTGCTGCCGCTGCTTGGTGAGGCTGACTATACAATTGATACTAGCGAGTATTCCGTTCATGATTTGCGTGATGATTTGCACCATAAGTTCGCCGCGAGCCATGTCCATAATATGCTGGTCACCGTTAAATCATTCGGCTTTAAAAAAGGATTGCCGCGCGATGTGGATATGGTATTTGATGTGCGCTTCTTGCGTAACCCGCATTGGAATAAAGCTTTGCGTCCGCTCACAGGGCAATATGCTAAAGTCGGTGCCTATATCGAAGATGATGAAGATTTCGCCGTCTTTTGGCAGCAGCTCACAGATATGATGGATTTACTGTTGCCGCGTTATAAAAAAGAAGGCAAAAGTTACTTCACAATCGGTTTTGGCTGTATGGGCGGCAAGCATCGCTCGGTCTACTGCACAGAAAAATTGGTCGCATATCTCAAAGATAAAGACTATGTGATAAACGCGCAGCATCGTGACATGCCAGAAGTGTAATTAATTAAGATATTTCCATGAGATCGGCGCGGTCTGTCCATAAAAGCGCCGTTCTGATATGATGCTCTGGATATATTTTCGCCATTACATCTTTATAAGCTTTTAGCTGTTTTATATATATTTGCGGTACGTCTTTTACGTCCTTTGGCGATGGGCGGTTGGTTTTAAAATCAACAATCAAAATCTCATTTTCGGTCACCACCATGCGGTCAATTTGGGCGCTGATAACTTGGTTGTTAATCAGGCCTGTAATCGGCACTTCAGCCATTGATCCTGCGCCGAATACTGGCGCGAAATCAGCATGGTTAAGTACGGCGAGGGTTTCGCGGATAATGCCATTTTTGACTTTATCTGATAATGATCTGCCAAGGTCATTTACAAAAATATCCGCGGCGTTTTGACGCTGATCGGCGGGCAGGCTAGGCAGTAATTCTAATAATTTATGGGTGATGTTACCGCGCAAGAAACGGTGGCTGTTATCGGCCTCTAATGGTGAGTTAAGTGCAGGTTCATCCTCTGATGGGCGCGAGGGCGCTAAGGGGCGCGGCGGCAACGGTTCTTCTGGCGGGGCGCTGAATATCCACGCCGTGTCTTGCATGTCCTGTGGCGCGGCAATGGCGGCGTCGTTTGGGGCGCTTTTGTTTTCCACGGCGCGGCGCTGCTGTGCGTTAAATATTAGCCGCCCATCTGCGCCTTCGCTAAACCCGCCGAGGCGGTGGAAACCATCCTCGATGATATGATACCAACTATCGCGGTTGCTTTTTGATGGCTTGCCAGCGGCGCAAATATACAGTTCATCTTCGGCGCGGGTGAGCGCAACATAAAGTAGGCGGTTATATTCAGCCTGTGCGCGTGCATCAATATGGTCTTTGGCTGCAGTGAAATGGGCGGAGCGTTCTTTGCTGCGCGGTGCGTAAAGGGGGTATTCATAGCCAGTGCGGCTCGGCCATAATAAGTTTTCATCTTCACGCGGCGCGGCTTTGCCTTGCAGCGTATCGGGCATAAAAACAATCGGCGCTTGCAGCCCCTTTGCGCCATGCACGGTCATGATGCGGATTTCGCGCCCTGCTTCTTCCATTTGGCGTTTTACCGTTGCATCGCGTGATGTGAACCAATTTAGGAATCCTTGTACGCTCGGCAGATTATCTTGCTCATATTGAATGCTTAAGTTTAGAAACTCACTGATGGGTTCGTCAATGTCGCTGCCAAGACGCGATGTAAGGGCGGCGAGCCCTGTTTGCCCCGATGGGCTAAGTGTGTTCAGCGCAACAGAGAAAAACTCATAGGGGCGCTCTTTACGGGCAATGCGGGCAATTTTATTTACCCAGCTGACAATATGCGCGTAATCCTTATGATTTTTGAGGCATTGCCAAAGCGAGCGCCCATCGCGGTTATAACAAAGGGCAAATAAATCATCTTCGCTCAGCCCAATAAAGGGTGATTTCAGTGCGCAGGCAAGACTTAAATCATCTTCAGGTAAGATGCTGATCTGGGCGAGGGCAAGCAAGTCCATAATCGCGATTTGTTCGCTCAATATAAGGCGGTCAGCGCCTGCGACAGGCACATTATATTTTTTAAAGGCGCGCATCAGCGACGCAACAATTTTGGAACGGCTTTTGACCAAAATAAGAATGTCCCCCGCATGGATGGGGCGGCCTTTGGACGGTAATATCCGCCCATCGCGCAGCCATGATTTAACTTCCTGCGCAATGCGCTCAGCTAGCTGCGTATCAGGGCGGACGCTGCGTTTGATTTCTAAGGGAAGCTGCCAGCCTTCTGGTTTTTCTTTATCCTCTGTAGGTTCAATAACTGGCCATATCTCTGTGCGGCCTGCGTCTTGATCGCGGAAACTAAAATGTTTAAGGCTCTGCCCTTCATAGGATGGGCCAAGCGTCGGGCGCAGTTCGTCGGTATCAAAACACGCATCAACAAGGTTCAGCACAGATTCCGTTGAACGGAAAGACGTCACCATATCAATGTCTTCCCACTGTTTTTCTGCATGCTGAATTTGGCTGCGGAAATGGCTGCGCATTTTTTGATAAGCGTCAGGGTCGGCGCGCTGAAATGAATAAATTGACTGTTTTTCATCACCAACGGTAAATATCGTGCGGCTGACTTGGTCGCGCGCTGAATAACCGGCAAAAAATTCGGTGCAGAGCGTATCGACAATGTCCCATTGTTCGGGGTTGGTATCCTGCGCTTCATCAATCAATAAATGGTCTAGTCCGCCATCGAGTTTAAACAAAACCCAGCGTGCAGTTTCGGGCGCTTTGAGTAAATCATGAGTTTTGAAAATCAAATCTTCATAATCAAGCACGCCGAGCAGTTCTTTTTGGCGTTTATATTCGTCTAAAACATAATGACCCAAATAAAGTAAATCAGCAGTGAGCGCGGCAGAGCGGTTATTTTTAAGGTTTTCGCCAATTGCGCTTATAGCGGTAATAAAATCTGCGATTTGCTGCTTTAAATGCGGCTGTCCTTTGTCTAATGCCTTGGTTGGCATATTCGCATAGGGCGCACCCTTGTCCGTGAAAAAAGCGCGGATCAGCGTATGAAAATTGTCTATGCGCTGATCTTCTGTCATTTCTAACCAGCGCTGGATTTCCGCGCCATAGCCTTGTTCTTTTTTACCGCCTTCATTTTGGAATGTGCGGGCAAGCGCCCATAGAGCATCATCATCAAGGCTGATTGTTATATCTTCGGGGCAGCCAAGTTCATCACAAAGGGCGCTGAATAATGCGTCTTTATCCGCAATGTCATGTAAAGTGCGGCGCAGTTGCAGGCGCTCTGACAATACATTCATCAAGACTTCGTTGACTTGGCTTTCGTTTTTCTCTGCCGCTAGATTCGCCATCAACGCCGCCATTTCAGGCTCTTTATTTAGGCGCTCTGGCGCGAGTATTTTTCGCCTTGCGCTATTGACCAGTTTTTTGGCTTCGTCTTCATCAATCACTGAAAAATTCGGTGGGATATTGGCTTCTAGAGGAAAACGCCCAAGCACAGATTGACAAAAGGCATGGATCGTCATGATTTTTAGGCCGCCTGGGGCATCAATGACTTCGGAAAATAAACGCCGTGCGGTTTTAATCTGCAGCTCTGATGGCTCTGCATCAAGCAATTCGGTTAAGTCTTTAAATAACTGCGCGTCAGGTAGCACCGCCCATGCGGCGAGGATTTTATTGATCCGCGTTGCCATCTCGCTCGCCGCTGCTTTGGTGAATGTAATACATAAAATGCGCATGGCCTCACTGGCGCGGCGACTGCCATCGGCATTAGGCAGTAATAAACGCAGCACGCGGTCGGTCAGGACTTTGGTTTTTCCTGTGCCTGCGGATGCGTTCACCCAAACGGAAGCTTCGGGGTTTGAAGCCTTTTTCTGCGGTATATTCGGGTCATTCGGCTGACCTAAAGCGGGCGCTAAATGAGCGTTATTCTGCGGCGTCATTGACTTCTCCTCCCATCGCTTGCGGGGCGCTATCGTTTAATTCCCATTCGCCAACGCGCGCTAAATGCGCATAATCTTGCCAGCTTATATCAGGCGCGGCGCTTGGGTCAGGAAGGGAGTAATATGGCGTTTGCTCGCTTTCAAAGGCTTTGATTAATTTGGTGAAGCCGTCTTCCGCATCATCAATAAAGCGTTCAACATCTTTGTGCATGGATTTAATTTCCGCAGGCGGCGTGCCGCCCGTAATGCGCCAGAACTGGACATCACTGGTCTGGTCAGCTTTATCACTAAAGCCCTTATGTTTTAAAATCACAGCTTCCAAAGGCAGCTGCGGCTCAAACCCTGCATGCATGTCTTTGGGCGCGGGGGCGCCGCCTGTTTTATAATCAATAATGATTTTATCGCCATGGGGCGTGTTATCAATCCGGTCAGCCGTGGCGCGCAGCGTAAAGCCGTGCCAGAGTATCTGCCCTGTGGTTTCAATTTGCCACGGGCGATTGCCTGCTTTGCGCCAATTTGTTTCATGGTCAATAAACCAGTTTAAGCCGCGCTCTAACCTTGGCCACCAGAAACTTGGAATATTCTGCGCTTCAGGCCAGTCGGCCTTAATTTGTTCGGCGAGGGCGAGGATTTTTGTTTCCGCATCGCCTGGCATAACGTCAGGATGGGCTTTTTCAAATTCTTCTAAAACCTTATGCAAGAACTGGCCTTGGTCAAGGACGCTTGCATCTTCTTCAATTGGGCGCAATTTATTCAGGCGCAAAATGTAACGCGCATAAATGCTGTAAGGGTCGCGCATCCATTTGCCGATACTGGTCACGGCAAGGTTTTTAGGGCGGGCGGAAGCAGGCGGGCGCGGCTCTGGCCTTGCACATGGGCCTTGCAGGGCGGCGCTATCTTGCGCCATTAAGGCGTCATGCCAGTGGTTAACATCATCAAAACGCAGTTCTTCAATGTCCCTGCCCATGGCCTGCATCACGGCATTAAGGCGCAGCAGCCAGCGTGAGCTAACTGTCGGCGCACCGTCTTTACGATCAGCGCGGCTGAAATATAGCTGCGGCGCGGTAAAGCACTGGACGAAATCATGCGCGGCCTGCCCGATGGATTGTTCAAGCGGCGGCAAACCAAATTCAGAGCGCATTGGGCGTGACATCCACGGGTCATGCCCCGGATCAGCAGGCCATGTGCCTTCGTTCAGCCCCGCCAAAATCATCACATCTGCATGGATCATCCGCGCTTCTAATTGTCCTAATATTTGCAGCCTTGGATGCGTGCCATAAAGTGGGCGCACAGACAGCGCACGCATTAACTGCACCAATATCGCCAAATACGACTCGCCATCAATTTTTGGTAAGTTATAAACTTGGCGTTTTAACTCAGATAAAAACAGCGCGATTTCTTCGCCGTCTTCGCCTGACCATAAACGCTCTGCGCCGCTTTTTTCGGGCTGGGCGGCAAGGGCTTCGGCGACGCTTATATGGGCGTTGAGCCAATCAACAAAATCATGCTTGCCGCTTTCAACCAAATCATAAAACGGCGCTGATTTTTCGGCGAGCATATCAACAAATGCGTGACATTTATTCGCCATTTCATCGCTGATTGTCTCGCGTTTTGTGTCTTCCTCATCGTCGCGTTTGCGTTTGGAATCTATGCGCGTTTTCAACCCATCAAAGCCTGATGGCGGCGCCGCGCCGCGCATGATGTGCAGGTCAAAAAAGCTCGCCATATTGGCGATGTGTTTGTCTTCCATGCCGCAAGCGGCCAATTGATGGTGCAAGAAGTTCAGGAAGTGCAGCGGACGCAGTCGCTCCACCATAAAAGCGGCGCAGGTCTGAAGCCAGCTGCCAATACGCGTGTAATGCATTGGCGTGCCTGCGCTATCATCAAGCTGAATATCCCAGCGGCGCATCGCAGCGCCAATACGCCGCGCTAGGGCGCGGTCAGGCGTGACGACGATCGCCGTTTTTTTCGGGTCTTGCAGGGTTTTTCGCAGAATAAGGCTGATTTTCTCCGCCTCTTCTTGTTCGGTTTTCGCGGTGATTAGCTGCATATCATCAAGCGCAGCGCTAAGCGTGGCTTAAGCGTTTCATTATGCGGCGCGGATATTTGCGCCCATTGCCCGCAGGTCTCAGCGGGGCGCATCATTTCACTGGCAAGCACGAAACGGTTTTCAATATGCGCTGGGCGATTGTCGCTATGGGCGCATTCGCCCCAAAGCGCGACATCTTTATATGACAGCCCCATCACCCGCAGTAATTTGTGAAAGACAGATTGCGGATGTGTGTCATCAAGGCTTTCCCAGCTTGCGCTATCCATATGTGTATCAAGGCCGGGGAGAATAACCTCGCCGCGTGGCAGATTTGCCACCGCATTCAAAAGCGCCGCCGTACTGGGCAGCGACCCTGTAATCCCCGCCGCAATGACGCTATGCTGCGGCGGTGTATCGCTCCAAATTTGGATCAGCAACTTAATGAGACGGTTACGACGATCCGCAGGGTCAAGGCAGCCTTCTTCGGCGAGAATAGCAGGCCAGTGCACGCGGATAATCTCTAAAAAATCTAACGTGATTTGCCAGTGTTCGGCGAATTCTTCGGCGACAAGTTTTGATAGCGCATCAAAGGATAAATCCTCGTTATGGACATTATCAATGAGCCGCGCGAGGGAATCGGCCAAAGCGACAGCCTGTTCTGGTCGGGTTTGATGATTGGGAATGCGCTGAACAAGCTGCGCTAATAAAAGGCGGCGGCGCAGCGGCGATATGGCAGGTTTTATCGCTAAAATATCATCAATTTTACCAATCGCAATCGCGCTGAGTTTTAACTCGTCTTCATCCAAATCACCAATCGGGATCAGCTGCGGCAGGATAAAGGGCGCGCCATCATTAATTCGCAAAAACGCATTGCGCAAATTACGGCAGGCGCGGCGAGTGGGCAGTAAGACTTTAACCTGACGCAGGGCAAGTACATCATTTTCGAAACGATGTAGTAGGCCGCGGGCGAAGCTTTCTAAGAACGGTAGCGCCGCAGGAATGTTATAAACCTTGGCTGTGCTTGGCGGATTATCCTGCAGCATGTTGCTCCTCCCGATAATGCGCATCAACGCGCGCTAAGTCTTCTGGCGTGCTGATGTGATGCCAAAGTCCTTCGTAACTGGCGGCATAAAGGCGATCATTCGCCTGTGCCTTATCCATCAACTCAAGGAAAGAGAAATAACCATCAGGGCTGCCCTCAAAAACGCGTGGGTGACAAATGCGAACGCCGGTGAACATGTGGCTACCGCTTTTGTCTAAGCTGCGCTGTGCCTTGCCATCAGCGCCAATTGTGTAATCCCCATTGACCTCGTAGGCTTCAAAATCTTTGCAATCCATACAGAGTAAAAGAATATCCATTTTACTGGAATCCCATAGCGTCGCAAGTTGGCTCAATGCGCCTTTGTGGCTCTGCGTTGGATCTTGCCACAACGCATCCCCATTAATAATGTAAAACGCTTCGTCGCCAAAATGATGCAGGGCTTTTTTAATGCCGCCGCCAGTCTCTAAGCGTTCATCTTCATGGGAAATGATGATTTTGGCACTATCAATTGCCTTTAAATGATTTTGCAATATCTCAGCGCAATATGATGTGTTAACGATAATCTCGCGCACGCCGTGGGCGGCAAGGTCGGCTATTGCATAATCAATAATCGGCTGACCGTTCACGGGGACCATGGGCTTTGGCATTGTGTCGGTATAAGGGCGCAGGCGTGAGCCTAATCCCGCGGCGAGTATGAAAGCTTTTTCTATCATCATTTAGTGATACTGGAGCGCCGCGCTGTGGTCAATCTGATATCGTGAAAATACGGCTGTTTTCCGCATCTGATGCGCGCGCATCTGGGGTGATGTTTATGCGCATCGCATTTTTCGGCGTATATGCGCCAAGGCGCTCAGGCCATTCGATCAAACAGATATGCTCTGCAGTTGCGTCTTCCCAATCAAGCTCCCAAATTTCATCAGGGTCTTCAAGGCGGTAAAGGTCGAAATGCCAAATCTCACCCTTGGGCGTGTCGTAACTTTGCACCAAGGTAAATGTCGGGCTTGGCACTTCCATCTCGGGCTCGCCTGCAAGGTTGCGGATAAAGGCGCGGGCAAAACTGCTTTTGCCCATGCCAAGCGTGCCTTCAAGCAAAATGACGCGCGGCGCGCTTGTGCTATCGGCAATTTCACGGGCTAGCGCCTCGGTTTCCTTTAAGCTATGGACATTAACGCTGCGCATTACTATATTTACTCCGCATATAAATTTTATTCGCCTATGCGCATTTTGTGCGCGACTATTTAGAAAGATACCATGACAGAGCAAAAAGTCATCAAAGATGTTGCAATAATTGGCGCAGGCCCTGTTGGCCTGTTTGCGGTGTTTGAATGCGGGATGCTCGGCTTTAGCGCCCATGTCATTGATGCGCTGCCTGAAATTGGCGGGCAATGCACCGCGCTTTACCCTGAAAAGCCGATCTATGATATACCGGGTTTTCCGTCCGTGCAGGCCGAAGACTTAATCCATAATTTAGAACAGCAAGCCGCGCCGTTTACCCCTGAATATCATTTGGCGCAGCAGGTGCAAAATGTCAGCCGCGAAGGTGATGTATGGCGCATTGAAACGTCTAAAGAAAGCATCTTATATGCACGCAGCATTATAATTGCCGCTGGCGCAGGTGCGTTTGGCCCGAACCGTCCGCCATTAACAGGCATCGAAGAATATGAAGAACATTCTGTCTTTTATGCCGTGCGTAATAAAGAGCGTTTTCGTGATGCGCATATTGTCATTGGCGGCGGCGGCGATAGCGCGATTGATTGGGTGTTATCGCTCCATGAAATCGCAGCCCACATTACGCTCGTCCATCGCCGCGATAAATTCCGCGCCGCGCCAGATATGGTCGCCAAGGTTAAGGCGCTTGCCGATCAAGGTAAACTCACCCTTGCTACCCCCTATCAATTAAGAGGGGTAGAGGGCGCAAACGGTAAGTTAAGCGGCGTGATAATCGCTGATTTAGATGGTGCGCAGAAAACGATAGCGGCGGATTATTTGTTGCCATTTTATGGCCTTGCCACGGATCTCAGTATTGTCAGTAAATGGGGGGTAGATGTTGAGCATCACCATATCTGCGTTAATCCGCGCAATGCGATGACGAATATTGAGGGCATTTATGCTATTGGTGATGTGGCAACATATGAAGATAAGCTTAAACTCATTCTCACAGGTTTCGCCGAAGCGGCGCAAGCCGCGCATAGTATATACAAGCAATTAAAGCCAGATACGCCGCTGCATTTTGAATATTCGACAACAAAAGGTGTGCCTTAAAGCCCCGCAGTTTAGCGAATTAAGCGATATGTCACGCAAGGTAGAGGTTTAGTTGTACCATCGGGCAGGGTTGATGTGCCTGATTTTGCCATGCCTGTAATTTCATAGGGCTCTCCGCCACTTAAAATCTGTACGGCTCTTTCTAAATCTTTTTGCGTTATTGGTTTTAGCTGCCCATATGCTTCTGCCGCATGATTGGTCATATACTCGGCTTGTTCTGCCGTTCTTGGAATAAGCAAAGGCGCCGTGCAGGCGGTGAAGCTGTTTGTTTGCTCATCGGAATTATCATTCGTTAAGCCATATATTGCGGCGCTTGATGCGGCAATAAAAGCGATGCCTAAATAGGCGCTGCGTGTGTTCATTATTTATTCTCCCGTATATTCTTTGCTGATAATAGGCACAAGCTTATATTTATGTCAATATTTGTTTGACATAAATATAAGCTTGTGCTAATTAAGTGGTCCATGAAGTTAAAACGCGTATTCGACATTGTTGCGGGGGTGGCCTTAGCCGCTTTATCGCTCCCGATATTGGCCGGAGCGTGCGTCGTCACGGCGCTGAGTTTACGTGAAAGCCCGATTTATAAGCAGCGCCGCATCGGCCTTAATGGGCAGGACTTTACGATCTATAAAATCAAATCCATGCACAATGCTTTTGACATTAATGGCAATGCTTTACCCGATAGTGAACGTATAACAAGGGTAGGCAAAATATTGCGCGCCAGTAAAATTGATGAATTGCCGCAGTTTTTTAACGTGCTTGCAGGGGATATGAGCATCGTTGGCCCGCGTCCTGCGCCGCAATATATGGATGCGCTCGCTAAAGACACTTTGCGCCATAGCGTTAAACCCGGCCTTACGGGCATTGCGCAGCTGGCCTGTCAGGGGAAGCTGACAGATGAAGAGATACTCGCCTATGACCACCAATATGTAGCGCAGCAAGGCTTTCGTAAAGATATACAGATCATTGCGCAGACCCCAGTGACGATCATCAAAAATCTTCGCGCCCCAACATATCGCGAAACTGGGCAGGAACATAAGCTGTAAAATTTGTTGAGATTAAGCGGATTGCATAATCACATCCAAGAAATCATCACCATAACGCCCAAGCTTTGACGAACCGACGCCTGGAATCAAGGAAAGGTCGGTTGGTGTTTGTGGCTTGATCTTCGCCATATGGATCAGCGTTTTATCATGAAAAATAACATAAGGCGGTATGTTTTGCGCTTTGGCAAGCTCAGCGCGTTTTGCACGCAAGGCTTCAAATATGCTCTGATCTTGCTCTGATGTCAGCATACGTTCAATCATGCCGGCTGACTCTTCAGAGCGTGATGATTTCGCAGATTTATCAACCCGTAACGCGATTTCTTGTTTTTGTTTAATAAAGGCCGCGCCTTCAGGGGTGATTTTTAATGAACTATACGATTCCATATCAACGCTGAGCAGCCCGTGGGCATGAAGCTGGCGGAAAATGGATTGCCATTCTTTATTGCTATGCTCCGCGCCTTTTTTCCAAATGTTGAGCTTGTCGTGACCAAAGCGTTTCGTTTGTTCAGTATCCTTGCCGAGCAGTACATTAATCGTGTGCGCGACGCCGAAGCGCTGGCCCGTGCGGTAAACCGCGGAAAGCGCTTTTTGCGCGGCGAGCGTGCCATCAAAGCTTTCCGGCGGGGTGTTGCAAATATCGCAATTATCGCAAGGCTCTAAATCATCGCCGAAGTAATTCAGCAAGATTTGGCGGCGACAGCGCAAAGCTTCGCAGTAACCAAGCAAAGCGGAAAGTTTCTGTTTTTCGACATATTTTTGTTCTTGCGTTGCGTTAGAGCTTTCAATCATCGCGCTTCTTAATGCAACATCTTGCATACCGTAAGTCATCCATGCCTGTGCGGGCAGGCCGTCACGCCCTGCGCGCCCTGTTTCCTGATAATAGGACTCAATGTTAGAGGGCAAGTCTAAATGCGCGACAAAACGCACATCAGGTTTGTTGATCCCCATGCCAAAGGCAATTGTTGCCACGACAATGACTTGTTCTTCTTTTAAAAAGCGTTCCTGCGTGGTTGCGCGCGCCGCATCGCTTAAGCCCGCATGATAAGGCATGGCGTGATAGCCTTGTTCTTTGAGCCATTCAGCGGTTTGTTCAACTTTTTTGCGTGACAGGCAATATATAATGCCGCTATCCCGCGCATGGTGCGTTGAAATAAAGCGTTCTAAATCCTTTTTGGGGTTGTTCTTTGGCGTCACAATATACTTGATGTTTGGGCGGTCAAAACCGCTGATAAAGGTTGCGTCCTCATCAATCGATAGAACGCTCAAAATGTCTTTGCGTGTACGCTCATCCGCCGTGGCGGTAAGCGCAATGCGCGGAACGTGAACAAAACGCGCCGCTAAAACTTTAAGTTGTGCGTATTCTGGTCTGAAATCATGCCCCCATTGCGATACACAATGGGCTTCGTCAATGGCGAAAAGGTTGATTTTACACTGGTCTAAAATATCAAGAAAGCCATCAGAAAGTAGGCGTTCTGGCGATACATAGAGTAAATCAATACCGTCATTATGTAGCTGCGCAATAATTTGCCGGCGTTCGTCTGCTGGGGTGGTTGAATTAAGTGTCGAGGCACGCACGCCAAGTTCGCGTAGCTGCATGACTTGGTCTTGCATCAGCGCAATAAGCGGCGAAATAACGATTGTGCAGCCATCTAACGCCAATGCGGGGATTTGGTAACATAAAGATTTACCGCCGCCAGTAGGCATAAGCACAAAGCCGCTTTTACCGGCAATGACATGGTCAATAACGTCGCCTTGGTTTGAACGAAAATCGTCATAACCAAAAATGTCTTTAAGGATTTTTTGTGGCGCAGCGCCAGTAAGCTGTGTTTCCATAGCTTTACGTTAAGGCAAGGCGCGGGTGATAGCGATGAAATTCAATGAATGCGCAGCGCTTTCCTGTGGCTAAGTTCGTGCACGGCGTGTGGGTTGTGGGGCTATGTTTATCTGCTGCCCAAATAATCATGCAGCCATTGTTTGTCAAACTGCGCAGGGAAGGGACGCTCTACCTCTCCCCATTGTGTAATGAGGGTTTTATATTCTTCCTGTGGCATTTCATAGGCGCCAAAACGCATTAAGTGGTCGGTGATGAACTGTGCATCGAGTAATTTATAATCAAAATGTTTTAACAAAGCGCATAGATGGACAAGCGCGACTTTGCTCATATCGCGCTCGGTAGTAAACATGCTTTCACCGCAAAAAATTGCACCTAAAGCAAGACCGTATAGACCTGCAAGTAATTTATCGTCGCGCCAGATTTCTAAGCTATGCGCATGGCCGCGCCGGTGCAGGGTTTCAAAGCCTTTTTTTATCGGGCGGTTGATCCATGTATTCTCCCGCCCATCGGCGGGGCGGGCGCAAGCATCAATCACAACAGGAAATGCGTGGTCGATTTTGACATGATAATCATTTTTATTGATACGTTTTTTGAGGCTTTTGGGAATGTGTAGGCCATTAATTGGAATGATACCGCGCATTTTTGGTTCGATCACCATGACTTGCGGGTCATCAGCGCTTTCAGCCATGGGAAATACGCCTTGGCGGTAAAGCATCATTAATACGTCAGCAAAATCTTCGGTCATAATAGTGAGTATAGCATATTTTTGCGCGAAAAATAAACCAAACAGCCCACTTGCTATGTTCTTTATCTGGCTTCATTCACCGTGATATAAAAGCGCAGCAAAACGCTACGCGACTTTCCTGATCGCGCCATGATTTTCTTCAGCGCGGGGCTGTGCTACATGGTCTATGTCTTCCATCAATTCAATGGTCACAGCTTCGCGACCTTTCGGCACATCTTTAACCGCCATTTTAATGCGCTGCCCAGGTGTCAGAACATCAATGCCATGCTTCTCAAGGCATGTTTTGTGGACAAATACATCTTTCTGTCCGTCATCAGGAATGATAAACCCAAAGCCTTTATCTGGCTTGTACCATTTAACGATGCCTTGCATACCATTGAAACCAGATTTCTGAACAAGTTCTTCTGAGTTTTCGCCGGGCATCAGGCCGGGGTCAATGAGCGCCTTGACTTTGCGGACCATTGCACCTTTTTCACCATAGCCAATGTCGCAAATAAGCAATGCGCCCTCGCCAATGGTTTGTATTTCGGCTTTTTGTAATGTGGTGATATGTAAGAATGCATCAACATCTTTGTTTGATGGGACAACGAATCCAAAGCCTTTGGGCTGGTTGAACCACTTTAATTTGACTTCAATATCTTCATCTAAATAATCATCAACTATGTCAGCGCCATACTCCATAGGGTTTTGTCCCGTTATGTCGTTGGATCTTTTAACAACTATGACCATCATTGCCTCCCTTGCAAATAAGTCACTAAATAAAATTAGTAAATATAATAAAAATAATTAGTGCAATATAGCCCGCCTTCTTAATATAAAGGCTTCATCTTTAGAGAAATACTAACCACAAATACAACTTAGAGTCTAGGAAATTATGTATATTAGCTATGCGTTATATAGATGGCTCGTATTATGTTATTGTTTTTAATGTGGTATTCTTTGCCTTGTGCATACATCTTGCGATAAAATTAATAACATTTTCACAGATGTGATAGTATAATTACAGAGTATATTTTTATTTTTAAGGCCATTAAGCACAACACATGCCCCGTTTTTTTTAGCGCGTTTCCTACAGGCAAAAGGGCATTATTGAGGAAAAATGAATGACAGAGAATAACGACCAGAAAACACAAGCTTCTGCTGCAAACAAAGATCACTTATGGATGAAGTCTTATCCTGAACATCTTAATTGGGAAGACCGTATCGAGATTAAGCCGATCTATGAGATGATGGAAAAAACGCGTAGGGAGTTTGGCGACCGTCCTGCGTTTGATTTTTTAGGTAAAAAATATAAATGGAGTGAAATGGCTGACCTTGCCGATAGGCTTGCGCGCGGCTTGCAAAATTTAGGTGTCAGTAAAAATTCTAAAGTCGGCATTTTCTTGCCGAACTGCCCAATGTTTGTTGTCGCTTTCTATGCAATTACAAAAATTGGTGCGACGGTGGTGCATTATAACCCGCTTTATTCAAGTAAAGAGCTGCGCCATCAAATCGAAGACAGTCATACAGATTTAATGATTACCGCAGATCTAAAAATGCTGCATGATAAAATGCTGAAAATGCTATCCTCGACGCGGCTTAATCAGCTTATTATCTGCCCATTTACGGATATGCTGCCATTTCCTAAAAATGTTTTGTTTAAAACATTAAAAGGTAAAGAACTTGCAAATATGCCAAATGATGACCGTCATTTTCCTTTGGAAAAGGTGCTGCAAAATGATGGCAAAATCCGTCCTGTGACAATTGACCCTTATAATGATGTTGCTTTATTGCAATATACGGGAGGGACTACAGGCGTGCCTAAGGGGGCAATGCTCACACATGCCAATATAGTCGCGAATGTCACGCAATGCGTTGAATGGTGTAAGGAAACGCCGCGCGGTAATGGCAAAATGGTCGGCGTTTTGCCGTTTTTTCATGTCTTCGCGCTGACTGCAGTGATGAATTTTTCTGTTTATGCTGGATTAGAAATTGTCGCTCTACCGCGTTTTGATTTGAAGCAGACTTTAAAACTGATCCATAAACATCGCCCGCAAATTTTTCCCGCAGTACCGGCGATTTACAACGCGATTAATAATTGCCCTGAAATTGATAAATATGACCTGACCTCGATTATGTTTTGTATATCTGGCGGGGCGCCGCTACCCGTCGAAGTGAAGGCGAATTTTGAAGAGCGTACTGGCTGCGTGGTGGTTGAAGGTTACGGCCTGACTGAAGCTTCGCCTGTTATTTGCGTGAACCCAACGGAGGGCATCAATAAAGCAGGGTCCATTGGCATGCCAGTGCAAAATACAGATGTGAAGCTATGGGACAAAGATAAGCCAGGCCAAGAAGTAAAAGCCGGAGAACGCGGCGAACTTGTCGCCAAAGGCCCGCAAATTATGAAAGGCTACTGGGAAAACGAAGACGCAACCAAAGATACCATTATTGATGGTTATTTGCGCACTGGCGATATTGCGACCATGGACGAAGATGGCTATTTCTTCATTGTGGATCGTATCAAGGATATGATTATTACCAATGGTTATAATGTCTATCCGCGTAATGTTGAAGATGCCATTTACCAGCACCCAAATGTTGAAGAATGTATTGTCGCAGGCTTACCTGATGAAGACCGCGGTGAAATCATCAAAGCATGGATCAAACCAAAAGAGGGGCGCAGCTTGAGCGAAGAAGATTTACGCAGCTTCCTCAAAGAACATTTATCGCCGATGGAAACGCCGAAACTGGTTGAAATTCGCACAGAGGCCTTACCCAAAACAATGATTGGTAAATTATCGCGTAAGGATGTAGTTGCAGAAGAATTGCAAAAAGAAGCGGCAGAATAAGAAAAAGTTTAAACAAATAAAAAACAGCCTGAGTGGAGGCTGTTTTTTTATATATACTTACCTTGCTTTAAACAGGCGTAAACGGATGTAAACACGCTTTGTTGCGTAATATGTCCATATTGATTTTATAGGACTTATTACTCAAATCACCATCGCTCCACCCTGCACTAAAGGCTTCGGCTATGTTTTGCTTAACGAGCAGTTCAATGCTTACGTGCGCGGCGTTAAGTGCGCTCTCAAGCTTGCCATTATTAAGCCCCTTAGTGTCAAGAATCTGTGCAGATACGGACGAACCCGTTTGTTCCTGATGCCATGCATCAATTTGTTCATAGGCTGCGCGCGCAAATAGCGGCGTGAGGTAGTGGACGGATTTGCTCATGACGGCTCCTGTGCATGTTCATTATGGAATAGGCACATAACCATGACGGCGATAATCTGTCAATATACTTTAACCGCCATAAAGCGCACGCAAGCGCTGCTCAACTATAATTAACATACCAATATCAACCTTTGCCGAGGCGCGAATCTCAGAGAAAACACGCTCAACCGCAAGGGCCTGTCCTTCATGGCTATCAATCCAGTTACGGACCCTTTGATGTGTCGCGTGATTCTTCGCTTGCTTTTGTTCATGCTTGATATAGCGAAGAATATGCACAGCTAAGCCTGTCTGACATGAATAAAGCTGGTCAATCAGGCCGTCTAAGGCTTCTGCATTCCATTTATTGTTAACCGGCAGCATTTTTGCTTGCTGGCGCAGCCATTCTAGATGGAAAACCTCACCGATTTGGTAGAAAGTTTGCGCGGCGGCATCAATTTCGGATGTGCTGTCGAGCGCGACGCGAATAATATCACATGCTGAGCCAAGCGCCGGAATGGCGGCGATGTCTTGTGCGATATCTGCGGGAAGTCCGTCATTGACAAGCTCATTAAAGCGTTCTTCCATACGTTCTTTTTCATTGTCACTCAGCACAGTGTCAAACGATTTGCGCAGTTCCGTAACCCCAAGGCTAAAGCTTTTAATATCCGAAGATACATCCAGTGGCTTGCCCAGTTTGGTTAATAGCCATGTCGTTTCACGCTCAACAAGCTGGACAACAATATCCATGGCTTTGATTTGTGCGTGGGCAGGGGCAACATTATCTAATGCTTCGATGCGCTGCCATAGTTCTTGTAGGCCAAAGGCTTCTCTAACAATCAGATAGGCTTTGGCGACTTCAGCGGGTGGCATACCGGTTTTGATAACGCGGCTGCGGACAAAATCGGGCCCCATACGGTTAATCACGCTATTGGCAATACGCGTAGCAATAATCTCACGGCGCAGCCTGTGGTTTAAGATCTCTTCTTTGTAATCTTTTTGAATGGGTTTCGGGAAGTAATCTGTCACCCAATAGCTAAGCTCTGGCGCATCAAGGAAGTCGCTTTCCAGCAGTTTTTGTGTAAAAGCAATTTTTGCATATGATGAAAGCACGCCAATTTCTGGGCGGGTAAGGCCTTGCCCCGCGCGGCGGCGGTGGTCAATTTCTTCAGCGCTTGGCAGAAATTCAAGTGTGCGCTGCATCGCCCCTGTACTTTCAAACTCATCGATCAATGCAGCATGGGCTTGCAAGTGTTCTTTTGCCTTATATTCGGTGAGCGAGATCGCTTGCGCTTGCTGATAATTATGCTTAAGTACCAAATGCGCCACTTCATCGGTCATTTTGGCAAGTAAAGTATTGCGCTTTTTCAGTGTTAAGCTGGTTTTTTCATCGCGCATAACTTCATTGAGCAAGATTTTGATATTTACTTCGTGGTCAGATGAATCCACCCCGCCTGAATTATCAATAAAGTCAGCGTTAATGCGTCCGCCAGCTTGGTCATATTCAATGCGGCCAAGCTGTGTAACGCCAAGGTTGGCGCCCTCGCCAATGACGCGGGCACGTACGTCCTTGCCGTTTATACGGATAAGGTCGTTCGCCTTGTCACTTGCATCACTGTGGCTTTCGCTTTCAGATTTAATATATGTTCCAATCCCGCCAAACCAAAGCAGGTCAATTTCCGCTTTTAATATCGCTTTCATTAACTCATGTGGCGTCACTTTATCCGCCTCAATATCAAAGGCTTTTTTGATCTGTGGGGTCAGTTCTAATATTTTATCGTCACGTGAATAAATGCGCCCGCCTTTGGATAGCAGCTTGGTGTTGTATTGATCCCAGCCCATCACGCCATCAAACAGGCGTTTGCGTTCTTTGAACGATGTGGTGGGGTCTGGCGTTGGGTCGCAGAAAATATGCAGATGGTTAAATGCGCCTTTGAGACAGATGTGTTCAGAAAGCAACATACCGTTACCAAAAACATCGCCGCCCATATCGCCAACGCCAGCGACGCTGAAATTTTGGCTTTGTGTATCATGGCCAAATTCACGGAACAAGCGCTTGACGCTTTCCCATGCACCGCGCGCAGTAATGCCCATCTTCTTATGGTCGTAACCCGCAGATCCGCCAGAAGCAAAAGCATCGCCAAGCCAGTGGTCACGCTCTAAGGATATTTCATTGGCAATGTCAGAAAATGTCGCCGTGCCTTTATCGGCAGCAACAACCAAATAGGGGTCGTCATTATCGCGGCGCACCACCATTTTTTGCTGCACGACACGTTTGCCAACACGGTTATCAGTAATATCGAGCAAGCTGCGGATAAATAATTTGTAACACGCAATGCCTTCATCAAGGAACGCCTGTCTGCCGCCTTGCTGTGGTGGTTTTTTGAGAACAAAGCCGCCCTTCGCGCCCATGGGGACGATCACGGCGTTTTTGACCAATTGTGCTTTCATGAGGCCAAGTATTTCCGTGCGAAAATCTTCGTGACGGTCAGACCAGCGCAGGCCGCCGCGGGCAATGACGTCGCCGCGTAAATGAATACCTTCAAAACGCGCGGAATAGACAGAAATTTCACGATATGGGCGCGGCTCTGGCAAAAAGGGAATCTTGCGCGAATCTAGCTTAATCGCAATTGCAGGCTTATAAGGCTCTTCTTTGGTTGAAATGAAGAAGTTCGTTCGTAACGTTGCGTCAATCAAGGTGAACATGGCACGTAAGATCGTGTCATGGTCGTACGAATCGACACTTTCCATGCTGTGATCAAAAGCGAGCGCTGCGCCAGCAGCCTTCATTGCGGCATCTTTTTTGTTTTTAGGGTCAAGCCATGCATGAAAGAAATTGCTAAGGTTTTCCGCGATTTTTGGATAGCTCGTAATCGCTGTTTCTATATATGCCTGCGAATAAGAAAACCGCGTTTGTTTGAGATAGCGTACATATGTGCGCAAAATTGTAATGCAGCGCCAACTCATATTTGAGCTAATCAGTAAGCGGTTGAGGGTGTCATTCTCCATCTCGCCGCTCCAAATTTTATGCAAGGCTTCTTCAAAACGTGATTTGGCGGCATAAAGTGTGGTTTCTTTGAGTAGGGCGGGGTTTTTGGGCTCCATGGTCAAATCGTGGATCCAGTAGACTTCCCCCGTGCCATCTTGCAGTTTCACTTTGACGGGATGTTCAGAAATAATACGCAGTCCAGCATTTTCCATGATCGGCAGCATATCAGAAAGCGCGATTGGGTTTTTCTGGCTGTAAATCTTAACGCCCCAATGCGGCGCCTTATCGGTTGCAGGCTGCCAATATAAATCAACGGCAATGGATTGGTTTTGGCGGGCTTCTTCTAGTTTATCGATATCAGAAGCCGCATCCATCAAGCTATATGTGTCGCGATATGATAATGGGAAGGCTTCGCCATATTTGTTAATCAGCTCCACAACATGTGCTTCATCATGCAGTGTGTTTTCAAGCAATGTATGGGTCAGGCGCTCACGCCATAATTTGCCAATTTCCTGCAACTTGGCTTCGATGGCACAATTATCAAATTTAGGTGCATTACGTTTCTTGTGGTGAATCGTATATAAAACGCGGCAAAGGGATGAATCGTCTACCTGCGATGTATAATTGGTGCATTCGCCGCCAAGTTCTTTTTCTAAAATGCGCTGAAATTTCAGGCGCATGCGCGTTGAATAACGGCTGCGAGGGATGTAGACAAGGCACGATATATAACGCCCAAAGGGGTCTGTGCGCGTATAAAGGGCGATGCGTTCACGTTCTTGCAAGCGCAAAATACTGCGGCAAATTTTGGTCAGTTGCTGTATGTCTGTTTGGAATAATTCATCACGCGGATATTTTTCCAAAATATGGCGTAGCGCTTTATCATTATGCCCGCCCATATTATAGCCAGCTTTGTTGATAACGGTATCGGCCTTTAGGCGCAAATAAGGGATGCTTTGAATACTGCGCGAATAGGTCACAGATGTAAACAGGCCGATGAATAAGGCTTCGCCTGTAACGTTGCCTTTATCATCGAATAATTTGACAGCGATCGCATCTAAAGGGACACGGCGGTGGACGGTCGATTTCTTATTAACTTTAGACACACTAACTGGCGGCTGAGATTTGCGCAGCATCTGCAAGGCTGGCGGTAGACCATCATCATTATCGTCAATATACACAGGCGTTTTTTCGCGCAGCACGCCAAGGCTTTCGCCTTTGACAATTTCGCTTTGTACGTTTTTATCTTTGCCTGAAAATGTATACTCACGGTAACCCAAAAAGGTGAAATTATCTTTATAAAGATACTCGAGGAAGTTTAAATATTCTTCAATTTCGTGTTCTGGATAATCTGTTGGCGCTTGGCTTAATGATTTCTGACATGCACGCAACCTGACGCGCATTTTCTGCCAGTCATCAGTTGCCGCCTCAACATCTTTCAATACAGTTTTAAGGCGTGCTTTTAGCTGCGCGACATTGCTATGGGCAACATAGCTATTGAGCTCGATATGCAAATGGCCTTGGGCATAACTTTTTTCGCCTGGCTCTGTTGCATAAATGACGCCTTCCTTCGTTTTCTTCATATGAAAGGCTGTATGCACACTTAAATTAATAACAAGCCCCTGCGCCGAAAGCTCAGACGCTATAGAATCTAGCGTAAAAGGGCGATCATCTGTGATGACTTCGATGATTGTCCGTTTAACGCGGCGTTCATCAAGGTCTTTTTCAATGGTTTTGATTTCCACATAATCGCGCCGCGCACGTTTGATGCCTGCTTCATAATGGCGGTGGCCAATATCGGCAATTTCATCAGGTTCTAATGATGTGATATCTTCACTCGGGATTTGTTTGTAAAAATCCTCTATAAACTGTTTCTCGGCCGGTGCTGTTTTTTTCGGAAGGGTCGATAAAGCGCTTTTGATAAGTGAGGAGGCGATCATGGCGGTACCTTTGTAAATGAGTATATACGCGATATATAAGATATGTTACGGCAGTAAGCATATGCATGAAAAATTGGTTTTATCGTATTTAAATCGGCTGACGAAAACACAACACCCTAAGATACCATGTAGTTTGACGGATGCAAGTAAACATTATGTTGCGCCTGCGTAAGGATTTTTGCAGATAATTCGTACGCTAATCTTTGAAAAATGATGACGCGTGCTATATAATGATATATAAGGTTATATGTTTTATTATTCTATTGATGGAGAAAACAAATGAACAATATTAACCCTGATCGTTTTTCAGGTACAAATGCATCTACAGTATCGTATGATGCAGGGTTAAAGTCTCACATGAACCGCGTCTATGCGCGTATGTCATTCGGGGTTTTAATTAGTGCGGTCGTTTCTATATTTATGGCGAACAGCCCTGAACTTTTGAAATTATTTTTAAGTGGCCCGCAAGCTTATGTCGTTATGTTTGCGCCAGTTGCCATTGTGTTCTTTGGCTTTAATCCAGCACGTATGTCATCAAATACATTGCGTCTTTCGTTCATTGCGATATCCGTTCTTTACGGTATCAGCTTTTCTTCGATTTTCTTCATGTATAATATGGGTGATATTTCGCGCGCATTCTTGTTGGCAACTATTATGTTCTCAGGCTTGAGCATATTTGGCTACACAACAAAACGTGATTTAGGCCCTTTGGCAACATTCGCATTTATGGGTGTTCTCGGCGTATTCGCAATGAGCATTTTGAATGGCTTCTTTTTCAAAAATGAAGGCCTCGCGGATATTATATCGCTCGTTTCTATTATTGCTTTCGCTGGCGTAACAGCTTGGGAAACACAAAACATGAAACTTTCGTATAACGCGGCGCATGGTGATGAAGGCAACAGCCGCATCGCATGGTCTGGTGCGTTAACGCTTTATATCAGTTTTGTTGCAATTTTCATGAACTTGCTACGTTTTATGGGCGGGGGTCGCGAATAAGCAACGCTGCATAATTTTAAATGAATTTAAAAAACCTAGTGGCTTTCGTCGCTAGGTTTTTTCTTTTGCGCTTGCATTGGATAAAAAAATCTCTTATCTTGCTTCCATCTTATCTATGGATAAGGGCCCTTAGCTCAGCTGGGAGAGCGCTTCGCTGGCAGTGAAGAGGTCAGCGGTTCGATCCCGCTAGGGTCCACCATTTTTACTCTGTAAAAATTGCGGAACCGCGGGTGAATCGACCCGCAATCTTTCTTATGTTTCTTCATATTGTATTTTAGACTATGGCACGTTTTTTGTGACTGCATTTTATGAGCCAGACGGTCCCGCCTATGCCGGCAAAAAGCGAGGCGGCTAAGATAGATAGCTTGGCTTGCTCAAGCATTTGGGAGCCCGCTTCAAAACTAATATTGGCAATAAGCAGCGCCATGGTGAACCCCATCCCCGCGAGCAAGGCAAGACCAAATATATCAGGGAGTTTTAAGCCTTCAGGTAACTTGCCGCCGCAATATTTTACAGCGAGCCATGAGCAAAATGTAATGCCAACAGGTTTTCCGACAAGTAAGCCAAAGAAAATGCCCAGCACAACAGGCGATAATAATAAGCCATCTAAATTATGTATACTGAGGACAACTCCCGCATTAAACAATGCAAATAACGGCAGCACGTAAACGGTAACGCGCGGCTTTAACCGATGTTCCCACGCTTGCAGCGGCGTTGTTGCTTTACTTGCCATTTCACGAATTTCTTGTAGCAAATGATGCTGTTTAGGCGCTTTGAGAATATCGTCTTCTTGATTGCCGACATGGTCCATCATAAACAGCAGCGCCTTGGCACGCCGTATAAAGCCTTCTTGTAAGACTTTTGGCCGTGCTGGAACTGCAATGGCAATGAGAATACCCGCCACCGTGGCGTGGACGCCTGATTCAAAAACACAGTACCAAAGCAAAATACCCAGCAGCGTGTATATCCCTGTATGTCGTACCCCTGCTACATTGCACAGTAGTAAGGCGGAGAAAATAATCGCAGAATAACCTGTCATTACTAAATCAAAGCCATGTGAGTAGAACACAGCAATAATCATCACAGAGCCAAGGTCGTCAAAAATAGCTAATGCAGCAAGAAAGGCAAAGCTCATTGGTGAGGCATGGCGCGTAAGCAGCGCCAATGCACCAAGTGCAAAGGCTGCATCCGTTGCCATGGGGATGGCCCAACCATGTGCATATTCGCCCCCATGATTAAATGCAATATAGATTAGCCCTGGTAAAATCATGCCGCCAGCCGCGGCGAATAGAACGGTGATAGATTGTTTAACGTGACGCATTTCGCCAACTAACATTTCACGCTTTAATTCAAGGCCGATATACAGGAAAAAGACAGCCATTAAACCGCTGCTAATCCATTCATGTATAGGCAGAGCAAATTGATGGTTTTCTAAAAAAATCCCTAAGGAATATTCAGAGATATGATGGAATATATCGTGCCAAGGGCTGTTGACGATAATCATGCCAAGCACAGATGCGATCGCCAAAAATATTCCCGTTGCGATTTGGTTATGGGTGAATTTCTCTATTGGCGAGAGCAGTTCTTCGACATGCTCCTCGATTTGTGTCTTTGGCGAAAGATAATGTGGCACTTTTGAAAATATGCCCATAAACAAAGCACCCTTTTATTTGTGTTAAAAACAATACGCCGTGCGCAACTAAACGCCCGCGCACATACTATTGTTTCATATGGGGAGTAAAAGGCGAGTAAATTTTATATAGAATGCCGTTTATTTTAGGTTGAGTAGACGCGTGTCCATACGCCACGAAGACTTGACATAAAATTTAATCTGTGCTTTTTTAAAACTATAAAAATAAATATAAAAATATAAACAGGGCAGGGTGCCACAATTGGCCACAGAAATTACAAAAGAACGTCTTCGTAAGAAAGGCGGGCTGAAAACTATGTTTTTAGCCGCGGCATTGCTTATTGCGCCAGCGAATATGCTTGATGCTGGAGTGGGTGGGCAAGTCGCAGATATGGGGCAGAGCGCAGGGCTCAATACAGCGCAAGCACGTTTTTCTGTCAGCAAAGAATATAAAACGCAGCAGGATTGGGCGCATTGTGAAAACATTGCCGCGCCGCAAGATGTGACGTTAAACAAGACGTTGAGCCAAGCGTTTTCGAGCTTTGATAGCCCTAAAATACAGGATCTACTTTCCTATATAGATGCACATGATTTAAGCTTTTGTGCGGTTGATGATCGACGTATTGCGCAGAATTTTGACCCTGAAGCAGGGCGTTTTAGCCTGATGTTAGGCGAAGATAAGCGGTTAAATGCCATGCATATGGCGCATTTAGCGGTAGAGCATAAATGGGGTGGCTTTATGCGTGAGGCCGCCTTTAAGGCGTGGGATTATAAAAGTCAGCTTATTTTTGCCTTGGCAGTAAAGGCGCGGGCGCGCGCTGAGATGGCTGTCATCGCGCAGCATCTTGCGGTCGAAAACGCTGAATATGAGGATATTGCTGCGGGCTACCATAAAGAGTTTTCAATGATTATTGAGCGTGGTGAACAAAGTGAAGCCAGCGCGATACAAGATTATGTGACGCAGTTCTTACGTGCCCCTCATGTTTATAAATATTACGTGCCGCAAGTTTTAACGGCATTTTTTGAAGATATTGCATCTGGGACCGCTGTAGCTATTGCCCGCACGACGCCGCGCAAGATCTGGCAGGATAGTACGGGTGCGGCTGCGCTGGCGGCGATCGGCTTGAATGCGCAAACGATTCCTAATGCCTTTGATGTCAGTGCCTTGCTCGGCGATTATAACGATCAGCTAGCTTATCTCAATAATCAACGCAGCTTGCCAAAGCAGGCGCTATATAGCTTTCATAATAAATATGCGGGTATTGAGATAGAATCATTAATCGATATGTACCAGAAAACCGGACACCGTTTAAACGTATCACAACTGTTTGAACGGGTGCGCACCGGATATAAAGATGCTGATTATTCTCTGTTGCAAGAAGATGATAAAGCGGCTATTCAGGCCGATTTTATGGATTACCAAATTGGACCAAATCAAACATTTCTATGGCATAACATACAGCGCATTAAACGCCCGCAAACAGTTATCGGGCAACTACTCTATAAACATGCTATAGATTATAATGTTTTTTTTAATGAAGAAAACTCTGATGAACATGCAACAGGGACATGGAGTACGCGGCATAACTTAGTTTCTGTCAGGCCGCATAATCACGAAAGATATAACCATCATTACGCAGTCGGCACGATAGCGCATGAATTATTACATGCCGTACAAGATCAGCGCGGGATACTCGAATATAGTAACCATTGGTCATTAAAAGAATACCAAATTCAGGTGATGAGTTACGAGGCCGCGGCACTGGTCACGGCAAGGCTTGCAGCATTTGAATTACAAATTAATGATTATGATAGCGCCCCTTGGCAAAGCATTGCGCATAGCGATGTCGCCAAGGTTATTGAACAGACATATATGCGCCATATCAACGCTGATAAAACCCATATGGAAGCGCTTGAATTTGCAGGGGCGCAGGCATGGCAAAAAACATTTAAAGATCAATATTGGTTAGATACCTATAATAAATGGGCCATAAAGCTTTATATTGATAAATTGCGTAATGGGAGTTTGAGCGCGCAGCGTCACCAAGAGTTTTCCTTAGCGGAGGCGCGGGGCGACGGTTATATTTCGCCTTTATTTAACGCCACAGCCCGTATTGATAAACTGCCGACAAGAGCAGCGCTTTTTGGTGATAACAACACAATGCGCCATCTGTTTAATTATCTCGAAATGGCGTTTATTGCACAAAAATGGGGCGAAACTAGCGCTGCGTATTTTAATTTTAAAGCGCAGCTTAAAGGGCATGATAACCCATTTTTAAATAATCTTACCCTCGATCAGCTTACCTTAGATGGGCGCACGCCCAATGAAGTTTATAACCAGATATTATGCGCCGTGGCGTTACCAGAATGTGAAAAATCCGAAGTGAAAATTGCACCTCAAGTTTAAATTAGCAGTCGATTATATAAAGATTAACTAATGCGTGTTATAATAAATGTATATTGAATTGATTTACATTACGGTGAATAGGCATGGTGCAAGTTTATGATGATACGCGCTTTTTGGGGGATGATGCACAGGCGCTGGCGAAAATAATCCTAACGGGCGATACAGGCGAGCGTTGGGCGAAGGAAACAGAAATTTTTAGTGATATGATGATCCGCAAAATGGGGATCACGCAAGACACCGTGCTGCTTGATTATGGCGCGGGCATTGGCCGCATTGCAAAAAGCCTGATCGAAAAAACCAATTGTTCTATTATCGGCGTGGATATATCGCCAGACATGCTGCGCGAATCCTTTTCCTATGTCGCGCATCCTAATTTTACATCTATGAGCCTGAATAAGTTTCAATTTTTAGTCAATGCAGAGAAATTAAACGTCGATGCGGCTTACAGTATTTGGGTGTTGCAGCATTGCGACTTTGAGCCCGCTTACCAATCTATTGTAAAGGCCTTGCCGCAAGGCGCGCCGTTCTTTATTGCCAATACGCTAAATCGCTGTATCCCCGTTGTGCCGCAAGGCTGGGCTGATGATGGGATAGATATTCGCCGCCGCCTAAAAGACGACTTTGAACTCACGCAAGACGTCACAGACACTCTGTCTAAACACCTCCCCACCGACCACCATAACCGCGTGTTTTGTGAATTTATGAAGAAGGCATAGAAAAATAGCCTGAACGTAAAACGCCCCGCAATGTGTGCGGGGCGTTTTTACTGTAATGTTTTAATTATCACCCGCCTGAGAGTGAACAAACGCAGCGATATTGTCTGTATGTCAAATCACCATCGGCGTAACAGATTTTCTCATCCGTGGCTTGGGCACATGTACATGGGTCAACATCACCAATTGTCGGACTGCCAGGCGCACTGTTTGCGGAGCTTCCTAAGTCATTGTCAATGCGCCAAATATAGTTTTTGGGCTTACATGATCCTGTATGAGTTAATGTTGCATTTGTGCCTATTGTGTAAGGCGAGAATGCGGCGCAAGTTGATGCGTCGATATCAACCGTGACTTGGTCAGGGTCGCTACCATCAAAATACTCACATGTGTCATCGGCACAGTCATGTGGTTCATCGAAAATGACCGGTGTTGCATTACAACTACACGCCCCCATGTCGCGATTATCGAGGTCATATTGACATGTTGCTGCGTTGAAAACCAAGCTGTCGGTATAGCTGCCCGTATCATATGGACCAATATCACTACAATTCCCTGTTTCAGTGCTGGTCGGTGGGTTGGAAGAGCCACAGCCGCAATCATCGTAGTTATAGCTATCAAATTCAAATGCACAGCTAGCGCCATTATAAACCATTTTCTTTCTGACGCGCCCTGTATAGAACTCATTATAGCTACGGCCATCTTCATTGTAATTGGCACATGCTTTATAATCTTCAAACTGAACCGCACCATCGGTGCCAGAACATGTACAATTACTCATGTCCCAATTACCGCAATCAAGGCCGCAGGACCCCGAACCGTTACTATATGAGCCGCTACAGGTTGTTCCCGTTTCAACGTAATTACATTCGCGAATAACTTCATAGGTGCTGCCATCATTGGGGTCAACATGAAGGCTGTTGCCGCTAATGAACTCCATGCCGGCATTGCGCGCCGCGCAGGTTGATCCTTGATATGTCGGCGGAAGTGGAACGCCATTTTCGAACCCACATTCACATTGTGCATCACAGTTAGAAGTATAGTTTATACCGCCCGTACAGGTTGGTTCAGAATAGCGTGTATATGTTGATGAGCCGAATTGACCTGACCCGCCGCAGGAAATGTTTTCCTGCCCGCCAATAGGCGTTGGCCCGGGTGCAACAAATGTGCAGCGCGAACCGCCATTAGATGAAAGTGTTGTCCATGTGCCGGCATCGCAGCGATAGCTTGCCGTGGCGCAAGATCCAAGGCTATAGCTTTCGGTATTGCCATCCGATAATTCAGGCAGGCTAATATCATTTGCATTACAGAGTGTTTTGTTTGTTGCAGGGCAAGATACGCCAGGAACCGCTGTGCATTTCGCGCGTCCTGCGCTATCTAGGCCGCGGAATACAGGGGTAGAATTAGGACATTCAATTTTATGTGGGGTGCACTCAAATGTGCCGCCCTCAATACCTTTGAGATATTCGCCGGTTGGACAGCGTACGCCGCCTGTTGCAGGCATCGCATCAGGGTCGCCGCCAAACATTTTGGGTTCAAAGCAATATGTGCCTGTTTCATCGCAAACCTTGTCGACAATAATGGCTGCATTTGGGTCATCGACCATAAGGGCGCCAATATTATTGGAAGAGCTTCCGGGGGTGTCTATGTGTAGCTCTGCTGTTGGGTTATCAACGCCAAGACCAATTTTATGGTCTGGCGAAAGGTCTTGCGCATTTTCAATGTTTGTATCATAGCGTCGCCACAATGCTTGTTCACGTGATGCACTAAAGGTCATCACATGATCGAACTCAGTGTTGTTATTTGCCGTCGACGTCGGTGCAAAGGTGAAAATGGCGTCTGTGTTCGTGAGGGTAGAGTTTGTGAAGTCGTTGACGCAATTATCAATTTCAATGCCTGTTGTCGGGCAAGGCTGCTGAATTATGGCATTTCGATTATAGGCGCCTTGCTTTGATGCACCATAACTTAACACCAAATACATGCTGTCTTTTTTCTCGGTCAACAAATTGCCACCAGCATCAACGATCGAAATGCCGCCGCGCGTTGAATTAAATGTTGCGATATCTGTTAGCTCCTGCGTCACGGCATAAAGTAGCCTGTTGCCATAGCCATCAAGGGATTCTGCTTCGGTCATTTGAATATCTCTGAAAGGAATAGTGCCCATAACAATATCAGATGCCGCGATATCTGTTCTATCGCTTGATTTTAAACAAATACCATCAACGCAATCACCTGGGGCTTGCGATAAGGCCGTAAAGGTCGCTGCGTCACAAGGCTGCGCCCGTCCATTGACGCGCACAGCGTCATTCGGGGTAGAATCCATCGGTGCGGGGCAGGGGTAAAAACCGTTCAAATCACGGAAGAGCTCTAACGATGCAGAAACGCTTTGTATGGTGTTGTTTGTATCACGTAATCGCTTTTCTGTAATGTATGTATCATACAGGCTAAACAGAGGGGTAATCAGCAGGCCAATAACGATGATTGCAATAGAAATCTCTATTAGCGTAAATCCAGATTCATTATTATTCTTTTTACGCGTTACTATGGGTAACATATGACTTCTCCGTTTGTTTTAATGCCATGAACCCATCCTGATGGGCCGCAATCTGTCGTTGTTAGCGGTTGGTATACGGGCACTTCGCATAGCTTTGCCCCGTTTTTAAAGCCTTTTAAAAGTTCGTTGCTTGGGCAGTCTGTTCCGTAGTGACCGCTAATGATGTTCGGGTTAAAGCAGCGCGCAGTTGTGTTTACTGATCCATCTGAATTATAAGGGTTGTCATCACATATACGCGTGGCCAAAACTGTGTTTTCTGCTTTTATAACGCCATTAACTTCTAATGCGACGGTGGGATCAGCCGTTGGCATGTTGATCGCAAGGTTGCCGTTGGGGACGAAGTAAACTTTATTGTCGGCTTGATCCTCTTTCCAAAGTGAGACGCTTGTTTCTTTGGCAAAGCGGACATAGTCATCATAGGCTGTTGCCGTTTGTGTGCGGGCAATGGCTAAGGACTGGACGAATGTTGCATCATCATCGCAATTCTCATCATCAAGCGTGGTTATGCTGTCCGCATTGCAGGGGATTGCTTGTTGACCATATTGATTATATGCGCCCCTCTTGTTTGGGCCATGCGATAAGACAACAAAATGGGCGTCACCTGTTGTGCCTGCTGTATTCGCGCCAAATTCATCCTTTGCATACATGACGCCATACCAAAATCGGTCTCTGTTGCCGTTAACGGTGAGGCTTTGTGTCACAGCATATGTGAATTGATTGCCCCAGCCGTCAAGGTCCATGCGCGTTGAGTAAAGGTCGGCTGTGCGGAAGTCGACTTCTCCATCTGCTGCAGCTTGCTGTATTGTTCTTACAGGAAAAGCGCCAATAACGACTAAATCCGTTCCTGCAATGCCATCTTTATCTTGGGCAGGGCTAGGTGTTGTAATTGGCCCCGCAACATCGACTTCCGCTAGGCAGAGCCCGTCAACGCAATCCCCCGGATTAACAAGGCCAAGCGCGGGTAAATCGCTACAATCGACTGATACGCCATATTCAACGCTCTCAATTGATACGCCGCGTTTCGCCGGACATGGATATGCGCCAGCAAGGCGGTTGATTTTATATTCACGCACCATATCAACAGCCGCATTTAATGCCGTCTTTGTAAAGCTGTGTTTGCGCTGTTCATAATAACGGTCAATCGCATTAATAAGCGGTATTAACATGATGCCAATGATTATGATAACGAAAGACAGCTCCAACAATGTAAAGCCGCTATTTCTTTTTGTGATATTTCTTGTGTTATGCAATTTCATCGCGTGAATATGCTCCTTTAAGGAATTGCGCAAATAAGTTGACCACTAGCATCGACCCCTCTGGGGTAAAGCGTTGGTGGCCCATCGGGGCAGTCGGTTAAGGCGCCTTTAAACGTATCGTCGTAAACGCGCGCACTTGAGCCTTCTGTAGGCAAGCAAATCTGACGTGTGCGGTGAATGTCGATAATAGCCTGATCGCTGCCGCACATAATGCCGCGCGTTGAATATGAAATTGGCGCGCGGGAAATGCCCGGCGTGCCACCACTATCCACGCCAATGACAGCAGGGTTGAAGTAATAATTTGGTATGGCCGTTGCTGTACTGCTGCCGTTATTATTGCTACACCAATCATCATCAATAACGCCATTGGAATCATTGTCATATGCTGAACATATGCGCGTCACATGTAATTCTGTGGCTTTTACGGAGCGGGGAATAGCGCTGCTTCCCGTAACAATTGTCAAGCGTGCGCGTGGATTAGTATGCCCGTTATTATCATGGTACTGTATTAAATTTGCAGTAGAATCTGCACCGCCTATACGCAGTGCGGTGTTATTTAAAATTGTTGTGCCCGTTGCTACGGCGTTGCCAGACAGACGCCACGTCTCGTCGGTTAATGATGTGACATGCTTGACGAGGTCATCGTAGTAATCTGTACCGATTTTATCGACCTGCTTACGTTTTGATACAACATCAATTGTGTTGATGATATCATAGTTGTTTTTGAATATGCCGTCACGGTCACAATTCTCTTTATCTACACCAATTAAGGACGTTGACACATTGCAGCTAGACCTTAATTCGCCTGATTTAGTATATGTGCCAGCACCATTTGCACCGTGGCTGACAATAACGTAATGTGCGGCGCTCGTTGTGTTTTTATCAGTTGCGCTATTATTGACATCATTGGCGTTGCGCACATAAATGGAGCCCCAATCTTGTCTAAATCCGCCGGTCGCGGTCATATGCTCGGTTACCGCATATGTCATGCGGTTGCCATAGCCATCAAGCATAGATAAATAGGGAAGGCCAATCGTCGCAAAAGGAATATCCCCAGCGATCACTCTTTCTGCGCCGCTGCGTGCGGCAAATTGTCGTACGCCTGATGTAATGCGACAAACATCTGCGTCATCCCAGCCACAATTCGAGATGCCGGATAACACCTCGCGTCCATAACCAGCATCACCATAATTCAAATCACGCTGCGCAGGGCCCGGGTAGCGCCCATTGATAAGAGCAAAACGTTTCAATGCGCGTTCAACATCAGCTTGATTCGCAATGGTTGTCTTTCGAATTTTATCGATTTTATAAATGTTATAAAAAGGGATGATCGCCGTCACTAAAAGCCCGAGGACAATCATGCCGATGGCGACCTCGATTAACGTCATACCTGATTCGCGGTTTGTAAACCGTGCTGTGCGCTTGCCCCGTAACATCTTGTAATCACCTAAAACCTTATTACACTCTAAGTATATTATAAATGACAATTCTATACAAATAGTTACGATTTAAATAAAATTTTAGATAAATTGCGATTACTTATTGATTTTTGTCGCGTGATGGGCTTTTATCGGATTGCTTAATAATGCGCGGGTGTAGCTCAATGGTAGAGCCCTAGCCTTCCAAGCTAGTAGTGCCAGTTCGATCCTGGTCACCCGCTCCATTTTTCCTTCCAATTTTTCCTTTCAATTTAGTGCATTTTAATAACGCTTGCGGTCTATTCTGCTTGTGCGTATCCTTGGTGCGCGAAATTAATTAACGACAAAATGGGTGCGTGCACATGGAAAAATTTGATCTTCTTCTCAATGGCGGCGAAGTCATGACACCAAGCGGACTGATCCAAACAAATGTCGCTGTGCGTGATGGAAAAATCGTGGCGATTAATGTGGCGGAAGACAGCGCGGCGGATAAAGTTATTGATTGTAACGGCCTCCATGTACTGCCCGGCGTTATTGATACGCAAGTGCATTTCCGTGAACCGGGCGGAGAGCATAAGGAAACATTAGAAACAGGCACAAAATCAGCAATTGCAGGCGGGGTGACGGCTGTGTTTGAAATGCCCAATACGAACCCGCTGACGATTACGCCCGAAAGCTTGCAATGGAAGCTCGATAAAGCGGCCCAAACATCATATTGCGATTATGCTTTTTATCTTGGTGGTACGGCGGATTATGCCGCGCAGCTTGGCGAGTGGGAAAATATGGAAGGCGTGTGCGGCGTTAAAATTTTTATGGGCTCGTCGACAGGTTCACTACTCACTTCAGAAGATGAATCGATAGAGGCCGTGCTTGAAAATGGTCGCCGTATTGTGGCTGTTCACGCCGAAGACGAGAAGATCATGGCACAAAATAAAGCAGAGATGCTTGATGTACTTGATGCGTCAGATGTTGATGTGTCGCTGCACCCGAAATGGCGCAGCGCGGCGTCGTCGGCAAATGCTGTGCGCCGCGTGGTGGATATTGCTCGCAAAACAGGGCGGCGTATTCATGTACTGCATATTACTTGCGCCGAAGAGCTGGAAATACTGCGCAAAAATAAAGACCTTGTCACGGTGGAGGTGCTGCCTAACCATTTAACGCTTCATGCGCCGGATTGTTATCAGGCGTTGGGTAGTAAGGCGCAGCAAAACCCCCCAATACGTGAAAAAAACCATCAAGAGGCGCTGTGGCGCGCGGTGCAAGATGGTACAGTGGATATTATTGGCTCAGATCATGCGCCGCACACATTAGATGAGAAATCAGCGCCATACCCTGCAAGCCCATCGGGCACGCCAGGTGTGCAAACCATGGTGCCGATTATGCTCAACCATGTTAATAATGGGCGTTTAACCTTGGAGCGGCTTGTTGATTTGCTCTGTTACGGCCCGCAGCGCGTACATCAAATCGCCGGTAAGGGCCGCATAGCAGCAGGTTATGATGCAGATTTCACGATTGTTGACATGAATAAGGTGCAAAAAATCACAGATGGAGATCAGCATTCCAAGGCTGGCTGGTCGCCCTATCATGGTCAGGATATTAAAGGTTGGCCGGTCTATACAATTATTCGTGGCAATACCGTCATGGATCATGGTGAAATTATGGTTGAAAAAGGCTTTGGTGAGGTCGTGCGCTTCAAAGAAACTTTATAAAAAACAAATATTAGGCGCTGTTAATAAAACTTTTATAAATTTTATCTAAAATTTTATATAGTGTAGTGTTTTTGTGTGATCCTTGTGCTAATATCTTTATTGGTTCGCTGTATTCGCAGCGCATTTATCATAGAAATATAATGCTATATTGAGTAGAAGAAGCTTGGACAAGGAGCCGGAGCAGTTGAAAAGGCAAAAAGAGTCGAAACGCAAATCGTTATTATTCAGGGCTTATATTTGGAAAAGTAAGATTACTTGGCGCATTGCTGTCGCCATTTTTGTGACTTTGTTTGTTATGCAATCCCTGTTTATTGGTGCGTTTCTCTATAAAGCTGAAATCGACCACAGTCTACATACGCATAACGCTTTAAAAAATGAAATTATCGCCAGCACGGTTATGGACCGTATGATAAAAGGCGATGCAAACCCGTTTCACGGCGAATATGGCGCTGGGCTTAACCGTATTGAGCATATATTAGGTTACAAAGCTTATGATATTACGTTTGATTTGCTACGTCAGGAAGGCGATGTCAACGGTCTGGATGCGTCAGCGTTTCAAGATTCTATAGGCTACAAGAAAGCTTTGTCCGGCGAGGGCTATATAGATGTGTTGATTACCCCAGAAGATGTCAATAATTTACCATTTTATCTCGCCTTGCGTTTTGATGACTCGCAGTGGAGTAAAGATATACTCTCTGCCTTATTAGAACATGCAGGCCTTTTATTTGGCTTATCTTTGGCGGCAACGGCTATTATGCTGATGTTCCTTGGGAAGTGGCTTTTGGTGCCAACGCTGTTTTTGAGCGAGAACTTGCGTAAAGCGTCGCTTAGCCCTGAAAAGCCAGAAATCGAAGATTACCCTTATGATGCAAATGATGAAATTGGCACAGCCGTTGTTACCGTACAAAGCCTTATTCGTCAAAACGCTGATAATATCAACCGGATTAAATCTGCCGCGCAAGACCAGATTCATAAGCTTGCTTATTATGATACGCTGACAGGCCTGCCGAATAGGATTTTGTTTTTGCAAAAATTGGCTGAGCTTGGCCGCGCTGCGGTGTCAGATGATGGGCAAATTAAACGCTGGGCTGTCATCACAATAGACTTGGATCATTTCAAAGATGTGAATGATACGATGGGGCATAATATTGGCGATGCGATTTTGCGCGGCGTTGGTAAGCGTTTGGCCTCTGCTCTACCAGATACGGCAGTTGTTGCCCGTACAGGCGAAGATGAATACGCAATCACCGTTCCGATGGTGACAAGCATTACCAATGCAAAAGAAATTGGCGAGCGTGTACAAGGCGTTATTCGTAACGAACCATTTAAAGTGTTTAATGAAAACTTCCAGATTCGCTGCTCAATCGGCGTTGCAACTTATCCTGATGATGCATCTGACCCAGAGCAAGTCCTTAAAAACGCTGATATTGCGCTTAACCGTGCGAAAGAAGATGGGCGTGATACGATTCGTGAATATGTCGAAGATTTCGACCGTGCGGTACAATTGCGTTTCCAAATGCTGCGCGACTTGCGTGATGCATTGGAAGAAGAACAGCTCGCATTACATTTCCAGCCACAGCTTGACCTTAAATCTGGTAAGGTCATTGGCGCAGAGGCTTTGCTGCGTTGGTGGCGTCCAGATGACAGCGAAAAAGGCGGTACATATATTTCACCAGGTTTGTTTGTGCCTATTGCGGAACAATCGGGTCTCATTGTGCCGATTGGTGAATTTGTATTGCGCAATGCCTGCCGTACAGCCAAAACATGGCATGATAAAGGCCATATGGTGCGTATCGCCGTTAACGTCTCGGGCGCCCAGTTCCACCAAAGTGATGTTGTTGCCCTGACAAAAGAAGTACTCGAAGAAACAGGTATTGAGCCGCATTATTTGGAGCTAGAAGTCACGGAATCTGTGTTCATGGATGATGTTGAATTTACTATTGAAACATTGATGAAACTGAACAACCTTGGCGTTGAGCTTGCGATTGATGACTTTGGAACGGGCTATTCTTCACTATCTTATTTGCGCCAATTCCCAATTGACCGCCTAAAAATTGATCAATCATTTATTCGTAATGCGTTGAAGGATGAAGATGATGCGGCGATTACCAAGACCATTATCAGCCTTGGACACTCACTGAATTTGAAGGTAATTGCTGAGGGCGTGGAAGAGCTTGAACATGAAGAGTTCTTATTGAGAGAAGGCTGTGATGAAGTGCAAGGTTACCGCTATTCACGCCCCGTGCCGCCAGATCAGGTGATGGAGTTCTTTGAAAACTATACAGGCGACCTTGATTACTTTAAAAAGTAATACTAGTTATTCTTATGTCTGTGCAGCATTGCGGCGGCGCTGTAGCAGCAAGAATGTAGGCAGGCCAATATTCATCAGCATAATCGTCAGCGGATATATAGTTGTTGTCACTGAATAATGCCCCATCGCCATAATCGCCAAGCCAAAGCTGACGGCTTCAATAAAATAATATGGCGCATTTTCTTCATGCGGCTTCGCAATTGATTTGCGTATTGTCGGCAAGAAGCCAAGCAAATCCACGACCAAAACAATTAATATCGCATATAAAGCATTATTCGTGATAAACCATACTGGCAATGCGAGCAATGCGCAGCATAGATAAATAAAATCAGCGCGCGTGATATTTTTTTCGCCATATTTGATAGCCAGAGCGCAGACGAATAGGCATATTAAGGTCAACAGCCCTGTATGATACGCTCCCATATGTGCCCCACCGCTTAACTGTGCAGCAAAGGCAATCGCCATCGTGATGCTCCATATGACCCATGTGAAAATATGCGGTTTGGTTGCGCCTGATATGATGCTTATAAAATAGGGGATGAAGCCAATAAGGGCTAAAATCAGGGACGCCGTAGCGAATAGGCTTTTCGCGTCTATAACAGAAGATAAAATCATGGGGAGCTGTCTTTGCTTTTGTGTCTATATGTTTCGGCAGAAAAAAAGCGCCCTAAGGTTAAGGGCGCTTTTAAAATTATATATCGTCTTACGATTAAGCGGCTTTGTTTACTGACGCAATGTCAATTTTAAGGCCTGGGCTCATTGTTGTTGAGATTGTTACTTTCTCAATATATGTGCCTTTTGCGCCTGTTGGGCGTGCTTTTTGAATCGCATTGATGTACGAACGAACGTTTTCAACGATCTTGGCTTCAGTGAAGCTAAGTTTGCCAACGCCGTTATGTACGATACCTGCTTTTTCAGCACGGAATTCAACAGCGCCGCCTTTTGCAGATGCAACAGCTTTTGCAACGTCAGCTGTAACTGTACCAAGCTTAGGGTTTGGCATCAAACCACGTGGGCCAAGGACTTTACCAAGACGGCCAACTAAAGGCATCATGTCTGGTGTTGCGATACAACGGTCAAAGTTCATTTCGCCTTTTTGGATTGTTTCCAAAAGATCTTCTGCGCCAACGATATCCGCGCCCGCAGCCTTTGCTTCTTCAGCTTTAGCATCGCGTGCGAATACGGCAACGCGAACTGTTTTACCAGTGCCATTAGGAAGCTCAGTCATGCCACGGAGAACTTGGTCAGCGTGGCGTGGGTCAAGACATGTGTTCAGTGCGATGTCGACTGTTTGGTCGAACTTGCGCTCTTTTTCAAAACCTTTAAGGATTTTAACCGCTTCTTCAAGGTCGTAAAGTTTTTCACGATCAACTTGTCCAAGCGCGGCAACGATTTTCTTTGCTTTTTTAGCCATGATTAACCTTCCACAACTTCTACGCCCATAGAGCGTGCTGAACCTTCGATGATAAGCATAGCGTTCTCAATGTCATTTGCATTAAGGTCAACCATCTTGGTTTCTGCGATAACTTTAATTTGAGATTGTTTGATAGTGCCAACGATCTCGTTTGATGGGCTGCTTGCACCTTTTTTGATCTTCGCAGCTTTTTTGATAAAGAAACTTGCAGGTGGTGTTTTGGTTTCGAATGTGAATGAGCGGTCTTCATAGACTGTAATCACAACCGGAATAGGCGTGCCTTTTTCAAAGCTTTCTGTCTTCGCGTTAAACGCTTTACAGAATTCCATGATGTTAACGCCGTGTTGGCCTAGGGCCGGACCAACTGGTGGAGACGGATTCGCCGCACCAGCTTGGATTGTCAGGTTAATAAAACCTGATACTTTTCTCTTTGCCATTTTACTTCTCCGTTATAGCAATAGATTAAACGAAGGGCCGTGGTACGACAAAATGCGTAAATCTTCCACAGCCATGAATGTCTTCCAAATTCAAAAGACGCCGCACTATAGGCGGGGGAGATATAAAAATCAAGCGAAATCTATTGCTGCGTAATATGCCTAGAAAATTTAGCCTATAAAGAGAAACGCACCGCTTTGGAGGCGGTGCGTTATCTGGGTGGTTTGTGTGTGTAGTGTGTGTACTGTGAGTAGATTTAGAAGTAGTCTAAACCATACTGCGTAGGATGTTCAGTAGGGCTGGTAAGCGTGTCGACAATGCTCAGTGAAGATGCCATTGGGGCGTATAAATCTTCTAAGCCCTTTATTGGCGCAGTGTGTGTGTCATCAGTCTTGTGTGTAAAGAGCTGTGCTAAGGCATCATCATGTGCGTCCGAGAAAGAAAGTATCTCAGAAATATCTAAACGGTCGAGATTTTGAACGTTGTCAATCGGCTGCTGCGTAGTGTGTGTGAGTGTGTGTGGGGCAGCATTTTCAATGCCGTGACCAGGTTCTATCTGGTTAAGCATCTCTGCGATCTCGTCCATATTATCGTTTGTGAGATAAAGTTCGTCCATAATTCCTCTTGTTTGTTTGTCGGCTTACAGCAAATACCTTGCAAAAGATGTGCCAGTTGCGCGATTACGAAAAATATAGCTTTTTGAGTGCATATGCTTGCAGTGGTGCGGGCTATAACCTTGTATTTGATATGCTCTGTACTGCTTGCTGTTGCAAAATGGGACGGACGCTTCTTTTAATAGGATAGAAAGCGCATAAGCTATGGGCGGACGAATTTGCCGCCCGCGCGCTGCCGCGGTAGGCAAGTTTTTTATATTGTCTGTGCTGTTGAAGCTTCGCGACTAGGGACCGACTTCATATATGGGCGCTTCTTCTTCGCCACCTTTTGCTAAATGCGCATTTATATGGGCGAGCTTATTGAGTGCGTGAACATAGGCTTTTGCGGATGCAATCATTGTATCAACATTTGCGCCTTTGCCGTTTACGATATGACCATTTTGCTGCAGGCGCACTGTGACCTCGGCTTGTGCGTCAATGCCGCCTGTCACCGCATGGACGTTATAAAGCAGTAAATCTGTATCGTCATGGGGGTATATATCACGTATAGCCTTGAACATAGCGTCCACAGGGCCGTTGCCACTTGCCTGTGCGCTTGATGCCTTACCGTCAATGCTCAGTGTGATATTTGCGGTTTGTGGCCCGTCTGTGCCTGCGTGGATGACTAGTGCTGTAAATTGTATATCTTGGCTGTCATCAATGCGGCTTTTATCATCCATCAGGGCAATGATGTCATCGTCAAAAATCTCTTTTTTCTGGTCGGCAAGGTCTTTGAAGCGGGCAAAAGCGTCGTTAAGTGCATTATCCCCGAGTGTGTAGCCTAAATCTTCAAGCTTGGCGCGGAAGGCGTGACGGCCTGAATGTTTGCCCATCACTAAATTGGATTCAGTAAGGCCGACACTTTCAGGTGTCATGATCTCATAGGTGCCGCGATGTTTGAGCATGCCGTCTTGGTGAATACCGCTTTCATGGGCAAATGCATTTGCCCCGACAATCGCCTTGTTGGGCTGCACGTTAAAGCCAGTAACTTTCGACAATGTGCGCGATGCCTTGGTGATCATTTCTGTTTTAATGTTGTTGGTGTAAGGATATTGGTTTTGGCGCGTGCGTATCGCCATGATGATTTCTTCCATCGCGGCGTTGCCTGCGCGCTCGCCAATACCGTTAATGGTGCATTCAATTTGCCGCGCTCCCGCATTGACGCCTGCGAGTGAATTGGCAACGGCAAGGCCAAGGTCGTTATGGCAGTGTACGGATAAAATCGCCTTGTCAATATTCGGGACGCGGTTTTTTAGCATGGTAATCAGGGCGCTGTAATCAGTGGGCGTTGCATAGCCGACAGTATCGGGGATGTTAATTGTGCGTGCGCCTGCATTAATCGCGGTCTCAACAGCGCGGCAGAGGAAGTCATCTTCTGTGCGGCTGCCATCTTCTGCGGACCATTCAACGTCATCGGTCAATTTACGGGCAAAGCTAACGCTTTCGCGTATGGCTTCAATCACTGTGTCTTCATCCATTTGCAGCTTGTGTTTCATATGCAGCGGGGATGTTGAAATAAAAGTATGGATACGGCGGTGGGCGGCAGGGGCGATGGCCTCGGCGCAGACTTCAATGTCGCGTTTGATGGCGCGTGATAAGCCGCATACAGTTGCATTTTTTACAATTTTGGCGATTTCATTGACGCTTTCAAAGTCACCCTTTGACGCCATGGGGAAGCCAGCCTCAATAATGTCGACGCCCATTTCATCAAGTAACGCTGCAATTTTGAGCTTTTCTTCAAGGTTCATCGAACAACCGGGCGATTGTTCGCCATCTCTCAGCGTGGTGTCAAATATATATACGCGTTCAGTTTCAATGTCGCTCATTGTGGAAACTCCCCAAATGTTTCAAATGCATAGTCTGGTTCATATACATTTATTTATAAGTTAGAATTGATAATAATGGCGAAGAAGTCAATGAAATTTAAATGCGGAGCCTAACCTTTTACATCCAGATTATAACCCAGTTTTTTTAAGTCTTGTCCTGATTCTTCGCGGTAATGGGTCTCTACGCTTTCGCGGCGCTGATCCATAATCTCCTTCAATAGCTTTACGCGCGTTGCAAGGCTTTCTTCGCTCATCGGGCTAGCCAAGCACGCCTCGCTATACGCCTTTATTAGGCAGGGGCTGGTAAATGGTTTTTTATAATGGGTCATAGGGGGCCGCGACATTAGCTGTGGGAGTGCGTTCTTGGTGCATTTGCGCATTGGGATTTGGCGCGGCACCATGGCTGAGGTTGCTTTGCATGATGGCTTGAATCGCTTGTTTAACATCGGGGACAACAAGATCGACATGATCTGGCTTTTCATCGCTATTAAGCGTGTCACTAATTAAAATTGTCATCATGCCGAGGCGTTTGGCTTCGATAAGGTTTTTAGCTGTATCTTCGACCATGGCGCAGTTTTGGCCGCGCTTCTGCGCTTGCGGCAGATTCATTTTGTCCATGAGTTTTTGATAGAATAAATCACCTTCGTTTTTGCCCTTACAATTGGCGTCATCTTTGGTAAAAATGTTGGTGTCGTTGAAATATCGTGACAGTCCGCCATTTTCGCGGACAGAGAACTTTGTCCAAAGCAGGTTGCCGTGGGTTGCGATATTGACATTAATGCCCGCTATACGTAACTGGCCAATTTCCGCTGTTGGGGCGGCGCTTTGGTCAAAAAAATCTTTAACTGCAAGACGCGATAATTCTTCGTAATGCAAGGCGCGTAGGCGCAGCAGCTCTGCTTCACGCTCCTCTGATCCTAATATATCAGCGACAAACATGCCAAAAGAACTCTTATAGTCTTTTTGCGATTGGCGAATAAGGGTTTCTATGTCTGCTGGAGATTTGTCAGGATAGCGCGGGTGGACAGCGCGTACGGCAGCTTGCATATGACGTTGTTTAACATCTGGCGGCTCTGGATAGAGCGTACCATCATTGTCAAATATTACATGGTCAATTCTGACATTATGCGTATATGTTGGCTGTACGGTGCTTTGTTCTTTGTCCACTTTATCTTGCCCCATCAAAATCTATATTTCGCACAATTATGCCCAAAAAACGCTAATATTTAATTAATGCTATTTGTGGCGGCGCTTGGCGCTGGGGCTACTTCTTTATTTCAAGGTCTTCTAATTGGCGCGCTTGTTCAACCAACATCACGGGGATGCCGTCTTTGATGGGGTAGGCGAGGCCAGCTTGATCTGAGATAAGCTCATTTTTGTCTGCATTGAAGCGTAGCGGTGCTTTGGTCACAGGGCAGACGAGGATTTCCAAAAGTTTTTTATTGATATCGGTCATGTGCGCGTTCCCTAATATATGTGTGTACGAGACATTTATAGCCGCAGATATGCCAGTTTACTGTGACAGGGGCAAGTAAAATTTAACACTTGTCCCTTCGCCGAGCGAAGATTCTATACGCATCGTTCCGTTATGTAATTCGACAAGTTCTTTTGTGATTGCAAGGCCAAGGCCGCTGCCTTCATGGCTGCGCGTATCATGTGACGCGGCCTGTTCAAACGGGTTGGTGATATCGTTGATTTTATCAGCCGGAATACCGATGCCATTATCGCTAACTGTAATGATGACCTCGCCGCTTTCTTGTTGGCAGAGCACGGAAATATGCCCGCCTTCGTCGCTAAACTTGACCGCATTTGACAACAGGTTAAGCATGACTTGTAATATGGCGCGGCGGTCGGCGTCAATTTGTATGTCTTCATTCTCAATATCAAGGGACATTTTGACTTTGGAGTCATTGGCTTTGCCTTCCATCATATGGACGGCGAGGCGGACGACTTTGGCAATATGCAGCGGTTCGACATCAAGTTCATATTTGCCGGCTTCCATTTTTGACATATCAAGAATGTCGCTAATCAAATCAAGCAAATGTTCGCCGCTTTCACGGATGCCGCCAATATAATCTAAGTACTTTTCAGTGCCGATGGGACCAAGAAGCTGTCTTTGCATCATTTCTGAAAAACCGATAATCGCATTAAGTGGCGTGCGCAATTCATGGCTCATATTGGCTAAAAACTGTGACTTTGCGGCATAGGCACGCTCAGCCGCTTCTTTGGCGTTCCGTAAGTCGCGCTCATGGTTTGTGCGCTCGGTGACATCCTGAATGACGCCAAAAAGTGATGATACATCGCCGTGACTATCAAGTTCACAGCGGCCTTGTAATTTCAGGCTGCGTTCTTCGTTATTTGGCAGAATGATTGAAAATTCCATTTCGTAATTGTTCTTTTCAATCATCGCGCGCTGGAAGGCTTGCATCATGCGCCCGACATCACGACGGCGCAGCAGGCTGTTGACGCTCTCTATCGATGGGGCAAATTTATCTGCATTGACGCCAAAAATACGGAAAAGCTCCGCTGACCATGAAATATCGCTCTGGCCTATTTCCCAACGCCAATGTCCCATTTGGCCAATTTCTTGCGCCTCGGAAAGCTGCGTTTGGTGACGAATAAGTTCATCTTCATGGCGCTTCGCATCAGTCATGTCGCGCCCAACAGTATAGAGCGCATTTTGCGTACTGCGCACTTTCCATTCGGTCCAGCGCGTTTCGCCATCACGCGCGACAATGCGCGTTTCAAAAAATATTGTGCTGTTATGCGTATCAAAGCTGCTGTCATCCGTATCGTCATCATGTGATTCATTGACGATGCTTTTAATGATGGTGCGCACATGGGCACGGTCTTCGGGGTGAATGAGGTCAATAAAGCTCATCGCGCCGAGCTGCTCTGCGCTATAACCTAAATTACGGTGAATGGTGTGGTTGATGTCTTTAAAGCTACCATCAGCACTAATCACGGCCATAAGTTCATGTGACATGTTCAGAAATGTAGAAACGTCTTGATCGCTGAGTTCGCTGGCATCAAGCAGGCTTGTCGTGCTGCGCTGCGCGGCTTGGGCGTTTTTTGCATCAATAATTTTTGCGATTGCCGGCGGCATATACGCGTCAGCACCTCGGTTTGTGTCATCGGCGGGGAAGCTTGCAATAATATATTCCGCGCCATCTTTGGTTTGGATGGTTTGAAAAGCAAGCTGCGTGGGATAGTTCGCACCGCCAGCACCACGGCTGCGCGAGCGATCAAAATACGATACGTTTTGTATCCCATCTTCTATTTTTAAATATGCGCCGTGCCCATCTGCGCCAAGTCCTAATGCGTGGCGTGAATCTATGGCATCGCCGTCATCAAACATGATCAGATCAAGTAAATGCGTACCGTTTAATGCGCCGTCCTTATGCAGGGCGTTAAACTTTGGGTCGGCATAAACGCAAACGCCATCCGCGCTGAATAATGCGCGTGAAGTATCAACGCGCGTGCGCTCTACTGCATCAGATTTTTTTTCCAAGGCCGTTTTTTTTAATTTTGTTTCGGCGGGCGCCGGATTTTTGCTTTTAAATACAGACTTAAAGGGCATAACACACAAACTGTTAAGAAGAATTTATAGTTTCGATTCTACATAAGGTGGAATCATCTTGCCAAGGTAAAGGGCGAAGAAAGACTGACTTATCCACGCAATTAAAAACCACTTAAGTCATATAAAAAAATGCAATCTGTTAACCATATGTAAACGAACGATAATTAAGATGGTAAGTCTAGGAGAGTATCTTTAAAGGCGAATGCAGGAGAACTTGCACATGGCGAATTTGGAACAGCAGCTTATTAAAAATTATCGCTTAACAACGGCGGAAATTCTGTATCGCTTGCCGGATCATCCAGAGCTTTTGCAAAGTTTCATTTGGCAAGAATACGATATCTCACCGAAATTCCCTGTACTTAAAGGCTTCCTTGATTTCTGGACACGTGAAATTGATGGCAAGCTCCACTCAGTTTATGTCGCGAGCAAAGAGATTATTTCCCCCAGCGAAATCGGTTTTTATGACGCTGAGTTTGTTTTGCATTAGGCTTGACATAACTTCACGCTTATTTATATTGCCTCTATAAAAATAAAAAAAGAGGTAAGTCTATGAGTTTATCAAAAAAACTTAACGCGTTGAAAAATGTCGATAAGGCACAAGAACACGCGCAGCAAGAAAAGATAATCAATGCACGCGAACAGATCGTTACAGATTTGTTTAATCGCCTTGCAAAAGGTGATGATGATTTCGTCGCTAGCTTAATCGCAGATAATTTTGCTGAGGTAAATATTGCGAATTATGATGGGCAAGGTGGTTTCAACCTCTTTGCGCGTATGCTGGGCAACAAACTGTCAAGCAAATCTGTATGTGAGAGCATAACGCTTGAGAGCATTAAGGGTAACAAGGCCTATGCAGGTTTTAGTATTGAGCTTGAAAAGGCGGGATATAGTATTACAGATGAAAATATCGTGCATCTGCAAGACACGCCAAAGATTATGCGCATTAATTACGAATTATCCATAGCGCCATTGGTGAAATAAACCTATGGGCGCTGGATCGCTTTAAAAAGCTGCGGAGCACAATCTGCGGCTTTTTTTATGCGACGCGGGCGAAAAATTACTTGGAAAAAGGCGCTATATTCGCTATGACCCTATATCCACATATAATAAATGAAGAGTAAGCGTAGCGATGAGTAATGAGCAGCATAAAACAGATGTGATAATTATTGGCGCGGGCCCTGTCGGGCTTTTTGCCGTGTTTGAGCTTGGCCTGCTGGATATGAAAGCGCATTTAATTGATATCCTCGATATGCCGGGCGGTCAATGCGCGGAGCTTTACCCTGAAAAACCGATCTATGATATTCCTGCTTTCCCTGTAATTTCAGGGCAGGAACTTACCGATAATTTAATGGCGCAGATTAAACCGTTTGCCCCGACGTTCCACCTTGGGCAAATGGCGATAGGCCTAACCAAACTTGAAAATGAAAATTGGCTTGTCGAAACTGATATGGGCACAAAAATAGAGGCGCCCGTGATTGTCATTGCGGCTGGCGGTGGCTCGTTCATGCCGAAAAAACCATCTATTCCGCATTTAGAACAATATGAAGGCAAGTCCGTCTTTTATGCCGTGCGTAAAATGGAACAATTTAAAGGCAAAAACATATTGGTCGCTGGCGGCGGCGATAGTGCGCTTGACTGGACGATTAATTTGCAGCCTGAGGCAAAATCAATGGCGCTTATACATCGCCGCCCAGAATTCCGCGCCGCGCCTGATAGCGTCAATAAAATGCAGGCACTTGTTGAGGCCAATAAAATGAAACTTTATGCAGGCAACTTAAAACAGCTCCACGGCACAAATGGTCAGTTGGAAGCCGTCACCGTTGAACAGCGCGGCGAAGAGCCTTATCAAATTGAATGTGATACATTGGTTGCCTTTTACGGCCTGACCATGAAGTTAGGGCCAATCGCTGATTTTGGGCTAAATCTCGAACATAATTTAATTCCTGTCGATACAGAGAAGTTTGAAACGTCAACGCCGCGCATTTTCTCAATCGGCGATATAAACACTTACCCAGGTAAGCTCAAGCTGATTCTCTCAGGCTTCCACGAAGCCGCCCTGATGGCGCAGCAAGCCTTCCGCTATGTTTACCCTGATAAAAAACTGCGCTTCCAATACACAACCTCATCCACCGACTTGCAAGGCAAGCTTGGCGTGAAATAGGGGGAAAGCAAATAAAAAGGCGCGGTAAATATACAGCGCCTTTTCTTTATTCTCTGTTTCTCGCAAAGTTTACTTAGCAGTGCTTCTGAGCATCCATGCGGCTTTTTCGTGTGCGGCTATGCGGCCGATCAAAAGGTCTGCCGTGGCTTCATCGCCTGCTTCTTGCGCGACAATGACGGCATCTTGCATCTGGCTCACGAGGGCAGCGTTATCATCGGCGAGCATTTTAACCATGCTCATTGCATCAGGCATTTGGCCTGTTTCATCAATCGCGGCATGTTTTGACAGCGTAGCAAAGTTTAGGGGCGCATAGGCATCTAATGCGCGCAGTCTTTCGGCAATATCGTCCAAAGCAGCCCATATTTCATTATATTGTTCTTCGAACATACCATGGAGTGAATGAAAATGCGCGCCTTCGACATTCCAATGAAAGCTATGAGTTTTGAAATAGACCATAAAGCTGTTTGCGAGGGTTTCTTGCAGCGCTTTTTCGACGGAGTTTTTTGCTTTTGCATTAATGCTGGCTGTGTTTGACATTGTTATTTTCCTTATTTGCTTTATGTTGTCTTGTGAGTTTGTTGCTATATGTTTATTTAGTTTTTATAATGTGTTAATCAACACCAGATTGTAAATAAATAAGTAATTATTCTGTTTTATACTCCCTTTAATCTTAACACATATTCTATATGGAGAATAACATGAAAGCGTTAAAAATTCTGTTCGGTATCTTTGTCACAATTTTCATTTTGGTGATTGGTGCGGGGCTCGCTTTAAATTATTTTCTCGACCTGAATAAGTACATACCGCAGATGGAAGCGAAGCTAAGCGATGCAACGGGGCTAGAGTGGACAATTAAAGGCCCTGTGAAATTGGCACTTTTCCCAGGCGCAAACCTAGCGGTCAGCGGTATTCGCGCCGAAGATAAAGGGGACGCTAAAATTGCACAATTAAGGGGGCAAAGCTTTGCTTTTGAAAAGGCGGGCGCAAAAATCGCGTGGTTCCCGCAAATTATGAACAAAGAGGTTGTCGTGAAGGAGTTTGCGCTTGATCAGCTTGATTACAGTAAAAAAGCAACTGATGGCGCAGTGCAAAAAATCCATTTAGAACAATGGGTATTAAAGGATATTTACGTTGGCTTCGCAGATATGACAGACGCAGGTTTAATTATTCGTCCAAATAACGCAGATAAAGGCATTGGTCTAAACTTCGCAGCGCAGATTGAACAGCTGGATAAAACAGGCGAGCGCGCAAATGTAATGGATATTGATTTTCAAGGCCTTTTGGAAGTTAATGGCGCGCCAAATGCGGCGCTTCAAAAGCTGGCGCTAAATGACGCGCAAATAGATGTGAACGCAAAAATGCCGCACTTTAAGCAAGATGGCTTAGATATAAAAATCAACACGAATATGGCGCTTGACCTTAGTGCCAAAACACTGGATTTAAGCAATGTAAAAATTGCCGCGGCGGGCGAGGCACTCACAGGACACGCTAAGGTAAGCTTTGCGCAAAAAGAACCTAAAATCACTTTTGACTTTAATGGTAAGAATGTGAATTTAGACGGTCTTCTTGCATTGATGGCACCAAAGGGTGAAACCAAAGCGGCGCAGAAGGCGCCCAAGCCCCTCCCTAAATTCACCATTGATGGCCATGTCGCTTTTGCGCAGCTAAAGATGGGCAATATTGTCGCAGATGCGGTTGATGCACAGATTAAAGGTCAAGGCGGAACATATAGTGTCGCGCCTTTTAAGGCCAAAGTCTATGGCGGGGATGTGTCGGCGAATCTTCGTGTGAAGGGCGCAAGCCTTCCTGCTGCATGCGCTGCGGATTTTGATGTCAGTAATGTTGGGCTTGGTGCGTTGCTGAAAGCCGCTGCAAACAAAGAGATGCTCGACGGTACGTTGCAAGCAGCAGGTGATGTTGCCTTGCCATGCTTGTCCGGCCCGATTGATATTGCGAAGGCTAAGGGCGCTGTGAGTAGTAGCATTAGCAATGGCGTGATCCAGAAATGGAATGTATCAAAGGTCTTAAATCAGGCGCAATCTGTTGCAAGGGCGGTTTCTGAAGGCAAGGTCACGGATTTAGCATCCGTGCAGGCGGCGCTGGATGTTGACCAAGGTGATGAGCGTTTTGAGTTTACAAAGATGATTGCGAATTTCACCTTGGCAAATGGCATTGCGCAAAATACCGTTTTTGATATGCAAGCGCCATTAAGCGAAGTCGGCGGTGATGGTCTGTTTGATTTAGTTAAGGGATTAATGGATTATAATCTGCGCTTAAACTTATCAAAGACCAAAGATAATAATAAATATTTTGTGCCGATAAAGTTAAGCGGCCCATTTACCAAGCCTTCATATAAGATTGATACGCAAAAGCTGCTCTCTTCGCAGCTTGGCGGTAAGCTTAAAGAAAAGCTCAATAAAGAGCTTGATGGCAAGTTAGATGGCGGGCTAGGCGGTGAACTGATGAAAGCTTTGCCGTTCTAAAGTTAAAGGGGACTTGCGCGGTTTGTGTACGAAAAATGCAAAAAAAGCTGCGCAAGATCTGTTCAATGCTTGATTCCTAATGTATAAATATAACTATGAGAACGTTATATCACTTATGGCTGCACCCTTTTTCACGTAAAGTACGCATCGTACTTGCGGAAAAGAAGCTTGAATTTAAAAGCGAAATCGAACGTATTTGGGAGCGCCGTACGGAGTTCTTAACGATGAACCCTGCGGGTGATGTCCCTGTATTGGTAGAGGCTGACGGCACAACGCTCGCCAACAGCATGGTGATTTGTGAATATCTCGACGAAGTCTACCCTGAGCCAAGCCTGCTTGGCTTTGATCCTGTGCAGAAGGCTGAAGTGCGGCGCTTGACATGTTGGTTTGATATTAAGTTTAACCAAGAAGTCACCGAAAACCTTGTTGGTGAAAAATTAATGAAACGCTTTTTGAAAATGGGTGAGCCGCATGGCCCATCTATTCGCGCGGGTCATGCCAATATTCATTATCATATGGATTATATAGGTTTTTTAACAGAAAAACGCAACTGGCTCGCTGGCGATGCATTCTCGCTCGCCGATATTACCGCCGCGGCGCATTTATCCGCCATTGATTATATTGGCGACGTGCCATGGGATGAACATCAGGCTGCCAAAGACTGGTACGCACGTGTGAAATCCCGCCCATCTTTCCGAGCGCTTTTAGAAGACCGCATTCCGGGATTCCTCCCTGCGCGACATTACGAAAATGTTGATTTTTAACCGAGAAATGTTGTAGAATATTAGGAAAGCCTAAAATAATATAATGAACAAATAATGATAATAATGGCTATGCCGTATTGTGGTGATAAGGGACATGACTTCAACTCATAAAAAATTATTCTGTTTTGGATATGGCTATGTCTGCGACTTTTTAGGCCATGCCCTCAAAGAACAAGGCTGGTCTGTTGCGGGGACATCGCGCGATTCTGACAAGCGTGAAATGATGCGTAATGCTGGTGTTGAGGCATATCTTTTTGATGATGAGCGCCCACTTGGCGACCCCTTATATGCCTTAAAAGATGTGACCCATATTGTGATCTCAACGCCGCCAGGCCGTGAGGGATGCCCGGCTTATTTGGCGCATGGTAAAATGCTATCTTCGTTGCCGAATTTGGAATGGGTTGGTTATTTGTCGTCGACATGTGTTTATGGTGACCGCGGCGGTGAATGGGTTGATGAATATACCGAAATCAGCCCAACATCTATTCGCGGCACGCGTCGCTGTAAAGCAGAAGAACAATGGCGCACATTGCGCCGCGTTGAGGGGCTGCCTGTGCATGTCTTCCGCCTTGCTGGGATTTATGGCCCTGGGCGCTCTGCGCTTGATTCCGTGCGCGTGGGCATTGCGCGCCGTATTCATAAAGAGGGGCAGGTCTTTAGCCGCATCCATGTTGATGACATTGTGGATGTGCTTACCAAATCAATAGAATTGCCGAATGCGGGCGCTGTTTACAATGTTTGTGATGATAACTCCGCCCCCGCACATGAGGTTATTTCCTATGCTTGTGAACTTTTAGGCCATCCTGTGCCGCCTTTGGTGCAGATTGAAGACGCGAATTTGCCGCCAATGGCGCTGAGTTTTTATTCTGATAATAAGCGCGTCCATAATGACCGCATCAAGCAAGAGCTTGGCATTAAGCTACGCTACCCTGATTATCGCTCAGGCATTGATCATTGCTATGAACACGATCAGAAATTTGGCAGCATCTATGACGGCATTGCGTCATAGAGCGCCCATATATCTTTTCTCATTACGGTCATATTACTGCTTTGGCGTGAGGTTTTGCGCAGGCGTCTTCTCTGCGTAATTGCGTTCAATCCACTCTGATAAAAGCTTGACGCCATAGCCTGTTGCAATACCGTTTGGCGGTATCGCAGTGCCGGCAATGTCGAGATGCGCCCATTGTGTCTCGCCTTCGATGAAATAGCTTAAAAACCCTGCCGCAGTGCTGGCACCCATACGCGGCGTGTTGGCGCTATTGCTTAAATCGGCCACCTTACCAACCATTGCGGCGCGGTGTTCGTCATCAAGTGGCATCAGCTCAATCGCTTCACCGCTATGTTGCGCGGCTTGTGTGAAGTTATCACGCAGCGTTTGCGATTCGCTAAATAGTCCTGCTCTGTTATGGCCGAGCGCTGCGACAACGGCGCCGGTCAGCGTTGCAACATCGACAATGCTATGTGGTTTATGGTTGCGCTGCAGATATGTTAGCGCATCAGCCAAAACTAGGCGGCCTTCTGCGTCTGTATTTTTAATTTCTATTGTTTTACCCGCCATGGATGTAATCACATCATCAACGAGATAGGCATCAGGGGCAATACGGTTTTCAACGAGACCAACAATCGCCGCGACCTTAACCGCGGCTTTCTTTTCAGCAAGTGCCTGCATCGTGCCGACCACAGCGGCAGAGCCACACATGTCAAATTTCATGCCGATTTGGCCTGCGCCGGATTTAAGCGAATAACCGCCCGTATCATATGTCACGCCTTTGCCAACTAGGCCAACGGGCGCAGCAAACTCATTATTGGTGCCATTATATTCCATCACAACCATGCAGGGTTTATGTGTGGCTGAGCCTCCAACAGCCAAAGCTGCGCCCATGCCTAGTTTCTGCATCTCTTCATAGGAAATAACGCGCGTTTTTACGCCAAGCGGACCAAGTTTTTCTTGGATTTGATTGGCATATGTTTCGGGGTAGAGAACATTTGGTGGCTCGTTCCCTAAATCGCGGGCCCAAACGCGGCCTTTTGATACCGCCATCATGCTGTCAAATTCTGCCTTCAGGCTGTGCACATCTTCATATGAAACGTTCAAGAATTTATAGTTGTTGGTTGGCGTGCTTTTATATTTGTCAAACGCGTAGGATGCCTCATAAGCGGCATTGGCTATCTCAGCATATATACGGGTTGCGTCACGTGTAAATTTTTTCTGATTATCAGCGAGTAATATGGCGTCATCAAGCTTTTGTGATGTGAGCGTGTTGAATAGGGATGCCCCGACTTTCTCAGCCGTTTTTTTATCCAAATTATCTGCCTGTCCAAGCCCCAGTAACATAATGTTTTGGTGTTTGGAGCCTTTTGGCGCAGCCAATACAGCCGTTTGTCCGGCCTGGGCATCAAATGCGGGCAGAGCAGTAATGCTATGCGCAATCAGCCCATCATATGTTCTATCAAAATCTTTTGCGCGTTTGCCTAGGGTGATTTTGCCTTTTTGATTTGTAAAAATCGGCAAGATTACGGTTTGTCCGGTTGTTGTGCCCTTTGAACAGAAAGCATTGAGTTTTGTACTGGTCATCTGATGGTGTTCCCTGTTTATTTTCTTTTTTATGATTAGTCCGACCTTAAATCTATGTGCAGCTTTCGGCAAGACTTTTTTACAGAATGCTTGCGTTCGTGGGCCTTTCGATCAAAGCAGTGCAAAAAAGAGTCGAATTCCCTTGAAATTTTCTTCGCGATGCTCTATCTGTTTAGCACTCTCTAATGACGAGTGCCAATGCACTTTTCTGGGGAGGATAAGGAGCTGCAAGCAGGCTTTAGGTAAAGATGTATGCAGCTTGCTAATATTAACCAATCTTAAGGAGATTAAAGAAATGAAATTTCGTCCTTTACATGATCGTGTATTACTTCGCCGTATCGAAGTAAGTGAAAAAACTGCTGGTGGGATCATTATTCCTGACACAGTAAAAGAAAAGCCTATGGAAGGTGAAATCGTTGCTGTTGGCACTGGTGGCCGTGACGAAACGGGCAAAGTTTTTGCGCTTGACGTTCAAGCTGGCGACCGCGTTCTCTTCTCAAAATGGTCTGGTACTGAAGTATCAATTGATGGCGAAGAGCTATTGGTCATGAAAGAAAGCGATATTATGGGCATCATCGAAGCCGCATAATTACATGCGCTTCTTAAAACCATAAATACGCAAAATATTAATCAACTAAGGAAATTTAAAATGACTGCAAAAGATGTAAAATTTAGCACAGACGCACGCGAACAAATGCTTGCTGGCGTTGATATCATTGCAAATGCTGTAAAAGTAACGCTTGGCCCTAAAGGCCGTAACGTTGTGATCGACAAAGCTTTTGGCGCGCCGCGTATTACAAAAGACGGCGTTTCAGTTGCGAAAGAAATTGTACTGCCAAACAAGTTTGAAAACATGGGCGCACAAATGATTCGTGAAGTAGCGTCTAAACAGAACGACGTTTCTGGCGACGGCACAACAACCGCGACAGTTCTTGCGCAGAAAATCGTACGCGAAGGCGTAAAAGCGGTTGCTGCGGGCATGAACCCAATGGATCTTAAACGTGGTATCGACCTTGCGGTTGGCCGTGTTATCGAAGATCTCAAGGCACGCTCAAAAGCAGTAAGCGGTAACGATGAAGTAAAACAAATCGGTACAATTTCTGCAAATGGCGACGCTGACATCGGCGCAAAAATTGCGGAAGCAATGGCAAAAGTCGGTAACGAAGGCGTTATCACAGTTGAAGAATCCAAATCTATGGAACTTGAACTTGACGTTGTTGAAGGTATGCAGTTTGACCGTGGTTACTTGTCACCTTACTTCGTGACAAACCCAGAAAAAATGGCGTGTGAGCTTGAAAACCCACTTATCCTTCTTCACGAAGGTAAGCTTGCAAACCTTCAGGCAATGTTGCCAATTTTGGAAGCTGTTGTGCAGTCTGGTCGTCCTTTGATGATCATTGCTGAAGACGTTGAAGGCGAAGCGCTTGCAACATTAGTTGTGAACAAGCTACGTGGCGGCTTAAAAGTTGCTGCGGTTAAAGCACCAGGTTTTGGTGATCGCCGTAAAGCGATGATCGAAGACATTGCGGTTCTCACAGGTGGCCAGGTTATTTCTGAAGACCTTGGCATCAAACTTGAAAACGTAACAATGGACATGCTTGGCACTGCGAAGAAAGTGACAATCACTAAAGACGACACAACAATGGTTGATGGCGCTGGTGAAACTTCAGCGATTGAAGACCGTGTTGCGCAAATCCGTAGCCAGATCGAAGCGTCTTCTTCTGATTACGACACAGAAAAACTGCAAGAGCGTCTTGCGAAATTGGCTGGCGGCGTTGCTGTTATCCGTGTTGGCGGCGCAACGGAAGTTGAAGTGAAAGAAAAGAAAGACCGTGTTGACGATGCAACAAACGCTACGCGCGCAGCAATCGAAGAAGGCGTTGTCGCTGGCGGCGGCGTTGCACTTCTTTACGCAGCGAAAGCGCTTGATGGCGTTGAAGGCATGAATGCTGACCAAAATGTTGGTATCAACATTATCCGTCGTGCATTAGAAGCACCTGTACGTCAAATCGTTGAAAATGCTGGCGGCGAAGGTTCTATCGTTGTTGGTAAACTTCTTGACCAAAGTAACACAAACTACGGTTACGATGCACAGAATAACGACTATGTTGACATGGTTGCGAACGGCATCATCGACCCAGTGAAAGTTGTACGTACAGCGATCCAAGACGCAGCATCAGTGGCTTCACTTCTGATTACGACAGAAGCGATGATCACAGACGTTAAGGAAGACGGTTCATCTGAGCCAGCAGCTGCAATGGGCGGCATGGGCGGCATGGGCGGCATGGGTGGTATGGGCGGCATGATGTAAATCATTCCCCAATCATCCAAAGCGCCTTAACGCTTTAGATTATTTAAACAACCGTCCTCTGGTAACAGGGGGCGGTTTTTTATTAGAATAATCTTTACGTTAGCTGAAAGATTTTACGCGTTTGGTGTAAAATATTAAAGGTCTTCGCTGCGCTCTTCTGGGGATGCGCGATACATTTCACTAGAGAGTTCTCGTATACGAGCAAATGAATGAGCTTTATGCCTGGGGGCCTTTTAAGTCGTGGCTGTGTTTTAATGCATTAGCCTTCACTTACGCGCACATAATTGGTTGCTACGCCGTATTGTGGGTCTTCCATGACGTTTTCTTCGACCATGTCGGCGTGTTTAAGAAGCAGACGGCAATCCGCGCTTAAATGGACGAGGTGAAGTTTTTTGCCAGCATCTTCATATTTTGTGGCAAGCGCATCAATCGCTTCAATCGCAGAGTGATCCCAAACGCGTGCGTTTTTAAAGTCGATAACGACCTCTGTCTGCTCATCATTGCTCGGTGAGATTAAGTCACGGAAGTTGGCGATTGAGCCAAAGAATAATGGGCCGTGTAATTTGTACACTTTATGGCCTTCTTCGGATACGGCTTGTTCTGCCCAAACATGCTGGGCTGATTTCCATGCATAGACAAGCGCGGAGACAATCACGCCAATCACTACCGCGAGCGCCAAGTCATGGGCAACGGTAATGCCTGTAACCAAAATAATAACGAAAGCATCTTCACGCGGAATTTTGTTCATAATGCGAATAGACGCCCATGCAAAAGTACCAATCACGACCATCATCATCAGGCCAGTCAGCGCGGCGAGGGGGATCATCTCAATCCACTGTGATGTGAACAGGATAAAGCAAAGCAGGGCTAGCGCCGCTGTTATGCCTGATAAGCGCCCACGGCCACCTGATTTAATGTTAATCATCGATTGACCAATCATCGCACAGCCGCCCATTGCACCGAAAAATCCGCAAGTGACATTTGCCATGCCTTGACCAACACATTCTTGTGATGTGCGCCCGCGCGTTTCGGTAATCTCATCAATTAAGGTCAGGGTCAGCAGGCTTTCAATCAAGCCAATTGCCGCCAAAGTCAGCGCGATAGGGAAGATGATGAATAATGTTTCAAGCGTAAATGGTACCATCGGAATGTGGAATGATGGCAGGCCGCCTTGGACGCTGGCAAGGTCACCAACCGTGCGCGTATCAAGGTTAAAACCAATCACAAGCCCGCTAACAATTAAAATAGAGGCCAGCGGCGCAGGAATAATTTTGCCGATTTTCGGCAGCTTTGGGAAAACCCAGATGAGTGCCATTGTTAGCGCGGTGAGGCCGACCATAATCATCATTTGCGGCCCATGCATCCAGCCGCCATTAAAGATAACGTCAATCGCGCTATGTGCGCCGCCTGTTTCTGTGACAGGGGCATGGTCAGTCGGGTTTCCTGATTTAAACTGATTAAGCTGCGCCAAGAAGATAACAATCGCAAGTCCGTTGACAAAGCCGAGCATCACGGGGTGCGGCACAAGGCGAATAAACTTACCAAGGTGAAATACCCCTGCGAGCAATTGTAATACGCCCGTAAGCGCCACTGCAGCGAATAAATATTCAACGCCATAAACCATGACAAGGCCAACCATTGCAACGGCCATAGCCCCTGTTGCGCCAGAAATCATGCCGCTACGTCCGCCAAAAATTGATGTAATCAAACCAACAAAAAATGCGGCATAAAGGCCAACCAATGGGTCAACCTTCGCGACAAAGGCAAAGGCGATCGCTTCGGGCACTAAAGCCAAGGCCACAGTAAGGCCAGATAAAATGTCAGTTTTAGGGTCTTGCGTTAAATGGAAACGACGAACTAAACGCAGCATAGTGCACACTCTCTTTTATAAGATTACTCTTTTTTACTGCATCGCTTATAGTGCGATGCATCAAGAAAGTCCAGCTTTTTGTCTGTTTTGCGCGGTGTAATAACAACCTAAACGCTTGGTTTTGGTGCGTTTTCCTTAATGGTGCTGTGCTCTGGCATGTCTTTAAAGCTATCAATCGCGCAGAGTAAATCTGTGTCATGTGACAGGCGGATGTTTTTCGTGTAGCCGCTAAACACATCAACGCTTTCAACCCATATTTGTGTTAGGCTGTTATCGCCTTGCCTGTGAGGGCTGCATATATATGGCGATGTTTTGGCAGCTGTGTCACTTGGGTTGCGTAAAATATTTTTATTATCTTTTTCAAAATAGGCGTGGTCTGTCTGGCCTTCAAAGTCAGGTGCGACAAGAATATCAGGCTGAATGCCGATACCTTGATATGAGCCCGATGTGGGCAGGAATACCGCGCCCATAGTTACCTTCATTTTGGAAAGATCTGCATCGCCGTAACCAATGGAAAACGGGCGCTGCATGGTCGCTTTACCAAAACTAGCGGTTTTGCCAATAATTTTGGCGCGCCCGACATCTTGTAAATTACCTGCGAAAATTTCAGAAGCAGAAGCCGAGCCGCTATCAACTAAAACGCGGATCGGCAACTCTGTAATTTGCCCTGTGCTGCTATCTATGTAATCTTGGTAGTGATCTTTGCCCTGTAGCAAAGCGAGCCCGCTGGAGATAATGCTGTCTGTATTGATGCGCGTTTCAATATATCCTAATGCATCGCCATCAGTTAAATCGTCTAACATTGCATTAACGGCATAAACAAAGCCGCCGCCATTATCGCGCAGGTCAATAATGATGTTTTCTATTTTGTCGCCATATTTGTCCTGTGCGGTGGTAATCGCATTTTTCATGGCTTTTTCTGAGCCGTGAGAGAATGTGCTGAGTTCAACCAACAATGATGAGCCGTTGATTATTTGCGCGCGTATAGGCGTCGTGTGAACCTCTCCGGCTGTAATGTCGACGGTATAAGGGGTCTCAGTATTGTGTTTTATGCCTTTAAATGTTGCGGCTTCGCCCTGCCGCCCGATATCACGTATATAAGCGGCGCGCTGATAAGGCTGTAGGCTGTTTAAATCCATATCATTTAAATGCGTAATAATATCGCCTTGCTGTAAGCCGGCTTTTTGCGCGGGGCCGTTTTCAACAAAATCAATAATTATGCCGCGTGGGTGAGGGGCAAGGTTTATGCCGAATGCATAAGATATATTGTTATCATTGTCGTTCCAGCGTTTGGCGGTAACATGGTTGATATACATGGAGCGATAATCAAGGGCTTTGAGCATCTGATTTGAAGATGTTTCAATCAGCGCCTTTATTTCATCATAGCTATATGATTTTTCAGGGGCGAGCGCTCTGACAATATCGGCGACATCATGGCCCTGAATAATATCTTCATATTTGGGAACGTTGTAATGATAATCAGCGGCAATTTCGGCGGCGCGTTCAATGCGCTGATAATGTTCACTGACAATAATATCTAACTCATTTTGCTCGAGGCCTTTGGTGCCGTAAAACATATAAATGTCAGAATCTGGCGCGATGCTGGCGACTAAGTTAGCATCGCTTGCAGGCACCTGCGCAGTGATAAAATTCTCGGTGTTATAGCTGTGGGTTTCGCTGTTGACGTAATCATATGCAGGCGCGCCAAATTCCATTACAAGCGCCAATGCTGTGCCGGCTACGGCGCCAATAATATGCCCTTTTGTGATGCGTGATTTTGCGCGTTTATTAAACTGCGCCTTTAGCTTGCCCTGTTCAGCCATGGCTATGATCCCTGTGTTTATTTTTTTTATTTATTTTTATGAAATCACTATAGGGCAAATAGGGCGCAAAAATCAAGCTTTACGAAAAAGAGCAAAGCGACGTCGCCTTGCTCTTTATACTTACTCAATATATATGCCGCGCTTAATGGTGCATGGCAGGGTCGTGTGGTGCAATGACTTGCAAGCTTTCCATGTGCCCGTTGATCAGGAAATGCACGGCAATCGCAGCGGCATAACCGAGGGCAATGAGCGGTGTCCATTTTAAATGGCTCATAAAGGTATATGAACCACGAGCAACGCCCATAAGCGCAACGCCAGCCGCGGAGCCAATAGACAGCATAGAACCGCCCACGCCCGTTGTTAGCGTGATAAGCAGCCACTGGAAATGGCTCATTTCAGGGTCCATCGTCAATACGGCGAACATCACAGGAATGTTATCAATTAGCGCCGAAGCGAAACCAAGGGCAATGTTGGTTACTGACGCGCCCCATTCAACATACATTAGGTTAGAAGCAACCTCCATATAGCCAAGGAAGGACAAGCCGCCAACAGCGAAAATAACGCCGAAGAAGAAGAGGAGCGTGTCCCATTCCGCCGCAGCAACAGTTTCGATGATGTCGAAATCTTCGTCTTCATGCGAGTTTTTCGTATGATGTCGGATAAGATAGGCAAAAAACATGAGCACAGATAGGCCGGTCATCATGCCAATAAATGGCGGCAGACCGAGCATTTGTTCAAAGCCAACAGCCATAGCGATCGTACAAATACCAAGGAAAATAATGGTTTTTGCTCCATATTTAAGCTGCGCGCCGGCTTCCATGTGCCAAGGCTTGTCCTTCGAAACAAAAAAGTTCATGCAGAAAGCGGGGACGAGGAAACAAACAACAGAAGGCAAAAATAATGCGAAGAATTCAAAGAACTCAACCTTGCCGGCCTGCCAAACCATCAATGTTGTAATGTCACCAAATGGTGAGAATGCGCCGCCTGCATTGGCCGCGCAGACAATGTTAACGCAGCTTATGCCGACGAATTTTTTATCTTCTGCGCCCACCGCCATTACAACAGCGCCAAGAACGAGTGACGTTGTTAAGTTATCCGCGATTGGTGATAAGAAGAACGCCATAATACCTGTAACCCAGAAAAGCTGACGCTTGTTAAGGCCTGCTTTAACAAGCTTACTACGCAGGACATCAAACACTTGACGGTTTTCAAGCGCAGCAATATAAGTCATCGCAGCAAGTAAGAAGAGGAGCAGCGATGCGTATTCTTCTAGGCCATGAAATACGGCGCTATGGACATCATCATGCGAAAATCCAAAGCTTGGGGCGATAATGCCAATCGTGACCCATATAATGCCCGCACCGAGCATGACAGGTTTGGATTTGCGTAAATGCGTTTTTTCTTCAAGCAGGACAAGCAAATAGGATAAGACAAATATCACCAAACAAAACACAGAACCAGGGTGCTTGATTAAAGCGCTTTTTTGCTCTTCGGTAAGCATGTGTGCTGATGCGGCATCGCTGGCAGCAAAGCTGTTACCGGAAAGGAGATAGATGCCAATAATGGCAAAAGAGAAAAGAAGGAAGTAGACAAAGTTACGAAACCCCTGAATGGAGACGAACGGCTTTGCCTGTAAACTTACTTGTGTCATTGCTTGTGATGTCCTTTATAGAAGATGTGCCTTTTTACAACCGACAAATTGTAGCAGAAAATATAAAGGACTTATAGCGTAAATAGGTGAAAACGCCGAAAAATAGTCATGAAAGAATTATAAATAAGAAAAAGCTCTGCACGCTTAAGCTGCAGAGCTTTTTCATTATAACTTTTGAGGCAATTGAACTAACTACGCAGCTTTACTTTTTTTTTGCGCACGCTCTAGGCCTTCTGTTAGCATTTGCTTGGCAACGTCAACATCGGCCCAGCCAAGAACCTTAACCCATTTGCCTTTTTCAAGGTCTTTGTAATGGGTGAAAAAATGTTCAATTTGTTCAACGGTGATTTTTGGTAAATCTGTGTAGTTTTCTACGCCGTCATATAGTGGGATCATTTTCGAAACAGGCACAGCGATGATTTTCTCATCTTGACCGCCATCATCTTCCATTTTTAAAACGCCAATAGGGCGCGAACGCAATACGGCCCCCGGCGCGATTGGCAAATGTGTGACAACCAAAACGTCAACAGGGTCGCCATCACCAGAAAGCGTGTTCGGCACATAGCCGTAATTGCCTGGGTAATACATTGGCGTGTGTAAGAAACGGTCAACAAATAAAGCGCCGCTATCTTTATCAACTTCGTATTTAATCGGCGCAGCGCCCATTGGGTTTTCAATGATTACATTAATATCGTTTGGCAAATCTTTGCCTGCAGGTACATTGTCAAAAGACATGCGCGTTCATCCTTCTTTTTAAAATAAGTTATTCTTGAGCCGAGATTAGCTAATACGGCGCCTGAGATCAAGCTTTTTAAGCAGCTTCTGTTTGCAGTAATGCGTGCCCTGCTGCACGAGATTTTGCGCTGTGCAGCGCGTGTAAATGTCTGCCATGACCATACGCAAAAATACCGCAGGCGATAATCTGCGGTACAGACCCTGCAAAAATGCCGCAAGCAACCCATAAGGCGGCGCTAAGCAGGCTGAATAAACGCAAACGGAATATGTCGGCGCAGAGCTTCGAGCATACGGCTAACGTTGTCGCGGCGACACCGACCATTGTTGCGCAGATTGCGATGAGGCTGTAAAGTTGACCGCCCCAACCTGCAAAGGAAAGGTAAAAAATAATAGGGAAAGATAAATAGAGTAAAGGCTTCACCGCAGGAAACCTTATAAAGGCAAGGCTTAACACACCCATATAGACATAGACAATATTCATCAGTGCAATTGTTGGCATATCCAATATCGCCCAATGCAGAGCCACAACCAAACAGCCCGCAGCCTCAACCGAAAGCAAAGCAAAGCGGTTTTTTTGATAACTAGAATAAGCATAGATACCGTAACCAATGAAACCGATAATTTGCGCTAAAACAAATGCTGAAAATAAATCGTCCACGCTATATTCCTTAACCGATGAAAAGCACTAAGCTAAAAATAGCGGATTATGGTTAATTAATAGTGAATGGATATAGTTTTACATATGGAGGCCGCCTATGGCGGGGGCTTCTTCCTTGTAGCTTGCCTTTTCTTCTTTATATAGCGAATCCAAAGCAGGCTTGATGCCGGCAATATGTGGCGCATGAGCGAGAAAAACATCATATGTCATATTGCGTATTTTATCGGGAAGGAACTCCCCCATAATGGCAAAAGCATCTTCGCAGAAATCACGCTTTCTCGGGTCAAAACCAATATCGTTAATGAGGCGGTTTTCATTATATGCATCTGCGATAGATTGACGCTTGCTTTTTAACACCGGCCAATCAACGGTAATTTTTTCACTGTTAATCGAAGAAACGAGCCAATTAGCCGCTTTAATTAGCTCTCCATGTGGTGTCTTGTTTTTGTATTTTTTGTGCTGGGCGCTTTTCACTTTCATTTTTTTGTCTTCATTATACTCGGTTAGCTGCAATGTCGAGCTATGCGCTTCTCCGCTCTGATCTGTATAGCTAAGGTGGAATATGTGTGAGCCAGTTAATATGCAGTTACTTGCATAGCCACCAACGCAATGACTCATGCGCTCTCCCTCTTCCTCAAGCTCTATTTTTGTTGTAAGGGGGATGATATGAACTTTACGGGCTGTTTTTTGTTCTGGGCATAAAGCGGGCCATGATAAATCGCTGGCGATAGCAATGGATTTTAAACGTGCATTAACGGTGTCTAGGCGTTCATGCCATTGCTCTGAACCACGTACAAGCTGCGGTACAGAAAAGCCCGACATAAACTGCGTGATGATGTTCTCGTTTTGGCTGAGTTTATAGGCTGTATTTAAAACATCGCCTGCGTCACCTTCGCTTAACATTGTTTGCACAATAGATGGTAAAATGATTGTGTTTCTAACTTTACGTACAAAGTCCTGTATGTCCCTCCAGGCAACATTTTTGTTTGGGTTCTTGCGTATATACTGACGCAGCGTGCTGTAAGGTAAGCGGCTGTATTTATGGGCGCTTTCTAAATCCTCACAGGCATTTTTGAAATCTTGCCATGCTTTGCTATGCATTGGATATTCGTGCCGTTCAAAATAAGGCAAAAAATTCAGCTTCTGGCTTAAAATATTTAAATCATCATTTTCAATATGACGGTCATTAACGCCATGATACGGGGCAAGATATTTTTTTGGTATAGATCCGGCCTCTTCGGCAAACACATTTTTTAAGGCAGCGGGAACAGATATGCCTTGATCTATTAACGCATTTAATTTTTTCGGGGCATTATATTTATCATTGTCCATGCCATCACGGCGGCGCAGGGCATTATAATCCCATTCACTTACATGTTTTAAGGAGAAAAGTGGCGTTAATCCCGGATAGGATTTGAATGCACCAATGCGGTAGTCAATTTCACGCGCGCTATTGCCGGCTAACATCCACTGATAATCGCGGTAACTTGGCTGCGTGTTTAACATGGCAGCATGAAGCGCATCGCGGTTTAGTCGTGCTAAAATACTATATTGCGCAGTTTTTAACCATGCTTTTTCTGTGTTTTGTATAAAGTGATCTATGTCTTTGCGTGAAACTGTGATCTCTCCCCCATGTATACGTGCCACTTGCCTTAACTGGCTTTGAATATAAGCGCTGGGGCCGATTTGGCTTTGGTAGCGGCTATCACGATGTTTGAACATATGCGCAATATCTAAAGCGTTTTGATCAAATATTTTTTTGCCAAAGCGCGGTACTACGTTATAAGGTTGGTCGTCATTAAGCATATTTTGATAATAGCTGCGTACGTTTTCAAATGCCTTTTTACCATTATCAATAAAGTTCATGCGGTATAGTGAGAGCTGTTTTAAGGGGCTGACCATAAAAATGCGCGCATTGGTAATTCTATACTGCGCACCTTCCTTTTTCTTTTGGGCTTTTTTATTAAATTTTAAATCGCTATGCGGGATAATGACCATATGTGCGCCATTGTCAGCGCGTGTTATTTGCGGCGCTGTATTGCTTTGCCAATTTTCAAAAATTGCATTAACGCCTTCTATAAGCGCGGTCTTATTGGGCTGATTTACGGCATCAGTGTTGGCGCATATGTTTTCAATGACATTCTGTTTAAAGGCGTCAATTTGATCTTCAATGTGTGTTTGAAGGCGCGCGGCTTTGTTTAGGTATAATGCTGTACTCATCATATGTCCTCCCGAAATGATGAGTGATGTTACGTAAAGTGGAGCAATATGTCAAATAACTTTTTAGTGGCGACCAAAAAGGCGCTCTATGTCATTAAGGGAAAGTTTAATATAAGTCGGGCGACCATGGTTACACTGCCCGCTGGATGGGGTTTCTTCCATTTCGCGCAGTAAGTGGTTCATTTCAACGGCGCTGAGGCGGCGGCCTGATCGGACTGAGCCATGACAGGCCATGGTTGACAGCACGTGGTTGATTTCTTCTTCAAGGCGCTGTGGGCTGCCATATTCGATGACTTCATCGGCGAGGTCTTGGATCAGCTTTGTGATGTTAACCTTGCCGAGTAGCGCAGGAATACTGCGCACAGCAATCGCCCCCGGGCCAAAGGCTTCAATTTCAAGGCCGAGTTTTTTCATTTGGTTGGCAAAGGGGAGTAAACGTGAAATATCGCCTTCATCCATTTCGATGATTTCGGGGGCCAGCAGGCCTTGCACCTCAATGCCGCCAGCGGCAAGCTGGTTTTTAAAGCGTTCATAAACAAGGCGTTCATGGGCGGCGTGTTGGTCAACAATGACAAGCCCGTCTTGGTTCTGGGCAATGATGTAATTTTCATGGAGCTGTGTACGCGCTGCGCCCAGTGGATTTTTTTCTTCTTCTTTTAACGCGGCTTCGCTTATCCCTTGTGGGGCGCTTGCTAAAAATTCATGGTGGTCCGCGCGCGCAGATGGTGCGTCATGGAAAATTGCGGGCTGATAGCCGCTTTGTGCGGTTTGTGCCTCTGCGAAGCCTTGCCCTTGTTGGTAGGCGCTCGGCACTGTGCCATTTTGCGCAGGGCTGTAAAAGCCTTGTGGGATCATTGGGCTACTTATCGGCACGCCGCTTTCATGCTGTGCGTGCTGAAACAACGCGCCCGTGCCATTTGCAGCTTGTACTTGTTCAATCAAATGCGCTTTTTGTTTTTCTAAATTACGCAAGGCGGCAAGGGATACGGTACTCGCGGTTTGGTGCCCGCCATCATGCAAAGCATGACGAATGGCGCTCACCATTAAGCCGCGCACTAAATTAGGGTCACGGAAACGCACTTCGGCTTTTGCGGGGTGGACGTTAACGTCAACTTCGTCACTGGGCAAATCAACAAATAATGCGACCATCGGGTGGCGGTCACGTGCCAAAACATCCATATAGCCGCCGCGCACCGCGCCCAGTACCAATTTGTCACGTACAGGGCGGCCATTGACGAATAAATATTGCCATTGTGATGTCGCTTTATTCATTGTCGGTAGGCCAGCAAATCCTGTAATGCGTACATTTTCGCGCTGCGCATCAAGCGCCAACGCATTATCAATGAAGTCGCGCCCAAGCAGCGCTTCCATGCGCTCCTTGCTTTGACCGAATAAATCTTCAGCGCGTCCGGCATAAAGATTTAAAACCTTTTTACCGTTATGGGTCAGTGAAAACGCAATTTCAGGCCACGCCATAGACAGGCGAAACATGGTGTCTTTAACGGCGGTGTATTCAGAGCGTTCCGTCTTCATAAATTTGAGGCGGGCGGGCGTAGCGAAAAATAAATCGCGGACTTCAATTTTTGTGCCTTCTGGGTGAGATGTCGGGGTGACATCGCCTTTTTTGCCGCCTTCAACCAGTACTTTCCAGCTTTTACCGCTATTGGCATCACGCGTCGTCACGCTCAGGCGGCTCACGGCGGCAATGGATGGCAAAGCCTCACCACGAAAGCCGAGGTGGTCAACATTGAGAAGGTCATCATCAGGTAACTTAGATGTTGCATGACGGTCAAGCGCGGCGATAAGTTCTTCGCGGCTCATGCCATGTCCGTCATCAGAAACGCTCAAATAGGTTTTTCCGCCATCGCGTATTTCCACATCGACGCGGTTCGCGCGCGCGTCAATGGCGTTTTCGACAAGTTCTTTTACTGCCGCGGCAGGGCGTTCAAGCACCTCGCCGGCGGCGATCTGGTTAATCAGTGTTTCTGGTAAATATCTAATGCGCATAGCAATGATTACTAGCGCAAATCAGCGGCTTTGTCAGAGAATATTGTATTTTAAGGCTTTAATTAGCGGGGATAACGCTTAACCGACGAAGTTGATTAAGGCCTCATCGTCAATTTGTGCATCTTCAAAATAAACGCTCGTTAGAATAGCGCCGGTGAGATTTGCGCCGCGTAAATTCGCGCCATTTAAATTGGCGTAGCTTAAATCGGCATTACTAAAATCGGTATCACGAAGGTCTGCATTTTCGAAATTCGCATATTTAAAACTACAGCCGCTCATATTTGTGACAAGCTGCCCTTTGCCAAATTGTAACGGGCAAGCCTTGATGCTGCTTAAATTCGCGCGGGTAAAGTCGCTGCCATCAAAATGCGTGCCGCGCATGTCAGACTTACTTAGTGTCGCATCGCGAAAATCTGAATGTTCAAAATGTCCACTTTGTAAATGCATTGATGACATATCCATGCCAACAAAAATGGCTTTTTCGGCGCGGCAAGCGGTAAGCGGGATCTTATTAAAGGCGGCTACGCTGCGTAAATCATAACCGCTTAAATTAAGCTGCGCGCCATTCTTTCCCGTTGTTTCAATCCATGTTACATGTTCAAGTAATAGGGCTTTCAAGTCTTTTGCAGATTTTTGCAGCTGTGTACCTGATTGTTCGTCATTAAGCGTGTCCGTTAAATCAAGGCCGCCGCGTTCCACATCTTGGAATTTTGCGCCTGAAATAATGGCGCCGTTCATATTGGCATTGGTCAGCACCGCGCCTGAAAAATCAGAATCTTCTAAGTTCGCACCAAGGAATTTTGCGTTTTTCAAATCGGCGTCAGTGAGCAAGACTTCTGATAAATCAGCATCTGTAAAGTCAACTTCAGATGCGCGGATACCGTTCATATTGGCTTCGGATAGTAATGCGCCTGTAAATAATGTGCGTCCATCATGCTGCTGACCATCACCTTTTCTGTTGGTGGTAAAAGACATGACTTGGCCTTTGCGTAGATCGGCTTTATTGAGATTTGCACCGCGTAAATTGGCGCCAATGACCTGTGCACCGCGGAAATCAGCTTTGGTTAACTCGGCATTTTGTAAATTTGCACTACGTAAATCGCAACCAAAAAACACGGCGTTACTAAAGTCGCCATCTGCCATATCGGCATTTTTGAAAACGGAATGAGAGAAATCAGCGCCTGACATATTCGCGCCGCGAAAATTAAGGCCAGAAAGGTCGCGATCCGTCAGCACGGCGCGCGCGCCGCCAACAGAGCCTTCGCTATACATTGCATGGCTTTTTATCGCTTTGTCGAGTTCTGCCTGTGATACTGGAGGTAGCCCAGAATTATGGCCTGCCATTATGTTGTGTTCCCCATAAGTTAGATCCTCATAACTTGATTCTTATTATTATGAAGCATTTTATTAAAAATATCTTTAATTAATTATCATTATTCTTCAAAGAGATAAGATAAAATATTGGCTGTAGAAGGGTCAAGCGGATATTGTGAGGATTTGTGCGGGGCAGTAGAATCTATAGCGGCGGCAATTTCTTTGGCGAGGATTTTACCGAGCTGCACGCCTGGCTGATCAAAACTGTTAAGCCCCCATATATGCCCTTGCACAAATATTTTATGTTCATAAAGCGCGAGAACTTGCCCTAAAGCAAATGGGGTTAATGCATCAATAATTAATGTTGTCGATGGTCGGTTGCCCGCGAAATGTTTTTCTGGATGGTTTAAATCTTCGCCGGTTTTACTGCCAATCATTAATGCGCGGGACTGCGCCACCACATGGGAGAGCAGTGCATTATGATGACCATTTAACCCAGATAATGGCGCTTTCACAGCAATAAACTCACACGGCGTTACGGCTTTACTTTGGTGGATATGCTGATAAAAAGCATGCTGCCCATTCGTGCCGCTAGCACCGAACACGACCGGCCCGGTACCATAAGGTAAGGCACGTCCATAACGGTCAATTTCTTTGCCATTTGATTCCATATCCGTTTGCTGGAGGTAGGCGGGGAAATACTGCAAATTCTGCGCATAGGGTAAAATAGCCAGCGTTTCATAACCGCAAAAATTACGATGCCAAATGCCAATCAGCGCTAAATGAATCGGGAGGTTTTTCTCTATCGGGGCGCTGCGGAAATGTTCATCCATTGCATGTGCGCCGTCAATTAAGGCGCGGAAGTTTTCGAAGCCAAGATAAAGCGCTATAGGCAGGCCGATCGACGACCACAAGCTAAAACGCCCACCAACATAATCACCAAAGGGGAAGATGTTGTCGCTATCAATGCCAAAATCAATCGCGGCGATTTTATTCACGGTCATGGCGACGAAATGCTTGGCGATAGCGTCTTCGCTTGCTTTTGATTTTTCTAAAAACCATTGCCGCGCACTGGTCGCGTTTTTTAAGGTTTCTTCTGTGGTAAAGCTTTTTGATGCAATGAGGAATAATGTACTGTCTGCATTAATCATCTGCAAAACATTTTGGAGCGCCGCGCCATCAACATTGGACACAAAATGGATGTTCATGCCGTCTTTGGTGAAGGGCTTTAACGCATCGCAGACCATATAAGGCCCAAGGTCAGACCCGCCAATGCCAATATGCACGATGGTGTCGATTTTCTGTTCGTTATGCCCGCGCCATTTGCCGCTATGAACATCATCGCATAGCCGTGCCATGGCATCCAATGTGGCGTGGATATCATCGCTGACATTGCGCCCATCGACCGTATATTGCGCGGATTGCGGCGCGCGTAGCGCGACATGGAGAACGGCGCGGTCTTCGGTGTTATTAATATGCTCGCCTGCAAACATCGCTTTTTTTGCGCCGTCAATATTTTGCGCTTTGGCAAGGGCATAAAGGCTCTTGCGGGCTTTCTCTGTTATGCTGGTCTTTGCGTAATCAAAATATAATCCATCACAGGTAAGGGAAAAATCATCTGCGCGTTTTGGGCTGCGCTCAAACAAGTCAGAAATCGATATATGCTGTGCATCGCCCCCATATTGTTCAAGCTTTTGCCAAATGGCGCTGTCTTCTAAATGCGTCATGGTTTATTCCACATTTGGTAGGGTGCTGACAGGCACAAAGGCATTAAGCTGTGTTTGGTCACTGCTTAGCGTGTCAAGCGTTGCACCGCCGGCGACGATTGTTATCGCTTTGCCTGCTTTCAAAAAGCCCTGCGCAAGCTTTTGGATATCGGCGGCCTTTACGGCATTTAGCTTTGCCGCGCGGGTGTCAAAATAATCACTAGGCAAGTCCTGCGTTTGTAAAAACTGCATCAGCGCAGATATTTTATCTGTCGATGTGAGCTGTAAAGGCATTGAGCCGATCAAATAATCGCGGCGCGCTTTTAACTCATCTTCGCTTACGCCTTCGGTGCTTATTTTTAAAAGCTCGTCTACGGTACGGCTTAAAAGCTCGGCGACGGTTTCGTTTTGTGATGATGCGTCAATTTGTAACATCTGCGCGGCTTGTCCTTCGGACATATAGCTATAAATGCCGTAAGTCAGGCCGTGTTTTTCACGAATTTCTTCCATCAGGCGCGAACCAAAACCGCTGCCGCCTAAAATCGTGCTCAGCAATTTCATGGTGTAATAACGTGGGTCATCTAGGCGCACAGAAGGTAGCGCCATAATGATTTTACTTTGCGGCACGCCATCCATGTGGAATAGGGCACTTATGCCGTTGGTAGGCCATGTAAAATCTGCAACTAAAGCGGGCGCATCGGCGTTTTTTTCTGGTAATTCGGCAAACATTTCATCTATGGCTTTAAGTAATATTTCTGCCGTAATGTCGCCAGTGACGGAAACTTTTAGGCGGTCTTTGGTCAGCATGGTGGTGACATATGACCTAAGGTCTTCGGCTGTAAGGCTGTTCAGCGAAGATATTGTCCCGCCGCTATTTTTCGCATAGGGATGGTCGCCATATAATACGTCGTTAAATAAGCGCGCCGCGCTCCAGCCAGGTTTGCCGAGCGACGATTTTATGCGCGCAATATTTGCTGCGCGCATACGGTCAATCGCTTCTTCTTCAAAACGTGGCTGTGTTAGCGCAAGCTTTGTCAGTGCAAAGGCCTTGTCTTGATAGCGCGTCAGCGTTTTTAGCCCGCCAGAGAAATGGTCGCGTGATGAGCTAAAAGACAATGAGATTGAATGGTCGCTGAGCTGCTTTTGAAATTCTTGCCCGTTATAAGGGCCAGCACCTTCGTCTAATGTATTAGATACAAGCCGTGCTAAACCTTGCTTATCTTCACTTTCATAGGCTGCGCCAACATTTTTGAACAAAAATTGCACGGAAAGCACAGGGACGCTGTGGTCTTCAACAAACCATACATCAATGCCAGATTTGGTTTTCAGCTCTTGTACAGGGATGAAAGGTTTGCCTTCATTTGTGGTGGAGACTTCTGCAATAGGCCCTTTCGCCTCTGGCGCGGCCTGTGCGACGAAGCTAAGCATGGTCATGCAGCAAAGCAACGTCAGTGCAAAAATGGATCGCGGGGCGTGGTGTTTAAAGTTGTTTTGATTATTCATCAGAACCTCCATTTTCTGGCGCGGCTTGCTGCGCTGGTGTAATGTCGACAGGGATAGGCTGCTTTACGGTGACAAGGGCAGGGTCGCCGCCTTTGGGCAATAAGCGTCCGCTGACGCATAAATCAGGGGTCATTAAATGCTTAATTGCATCGCGCACAGCGTCCTCACTTACCTGTTCAATGTCATATGTCCAATATTCAACATCATCCATGGATAGGCCGATGCTTAAAGCCTGACCGAAAATATAAGCGGGGCTTTGTAGGCTGTCACGCGCGAAAACGGCGCTGTCAATAAGGCGGTCTTTCGCTTCGCGGATTTCTGCTGTGCTTGGCGGCGTTGAAATATAATGGGCAAGCGCGTCATCTAAGGCGGATTCGACGGCATCAAGGCTAATACCTTCACGCGGCGTTGCGCTAAGAGCCAAAGCGCTTTCATCGCGTGAGGAACCTGAATAGGATAGTGAAACGGCGCTGGCGATTTTGTTTTCGCTAACAATCGCTTTGTAAAGCCGCGTTGCTGAACCGCCGTCAAGAATATTTGTCGCGATGTCTAATGCCAAAGCCTCTTCTTTGTCGGTTTTATAACTTGGCGCGCGACATAGACGGATAAATTGTGGCTGCTGTACTTGTGCATCTTCATAGGATACGCGCTTATCACCAGGCAATACAGGCGCGCTATATTCAGGGCGAGTGACTTCTGGCTTGGCAGGAATTTCGCCATAGATGCTCTGTGCTAAATTTTTTAACTCTGGGCTGGATATTGCGCCCGCGACGATTAAAATAGCGTTATTGGGCGCGTACCATTTATGATAAAAATCCATCGCTTCATGGTGTTGGAGCGCAGCAATCTCTTCTCTCCAACCTATTACAGGAATGCCATAAGGGTGGTTTGGGAATAAATTTGCCCGCATTGTTTCTAACATACGCGCCGCTGGGTTGGTATCTGTGCGCTGGGCGCGCTCTTCTAAAATCACATTACGCTCAGAAAGGAAATGGTCTTCGGGAATGTTAAGGTTCACCATGCGGTCGGCTTCCATGCGCATGATTTTTTCTAAATTCTCGCGTGCGATGTTGACGAAATAAGCCGTGTAATCTTGGCTTGTAAAGGCGTTGTCATTGCCGCCAAGTGCGCGCACTGTGCGTGAATATTCCCCAGGCTCTAATGTATCTGTGCCTTTAAACATTAAATGTTCAAAGAAATGCGCAATGCCAGAATTGCCCCAATCTTCATCTGCGGCGCCGATATTATACCACATCATGTGCGATACGATGGGCGCGCGGTGGTTTTCGATCAACACAACACGCATACCATTTTCTAATGTGAAGCTTTCAGCGTTAAAGGCTTTTTCTTTGCGCAAAGATGCTTGCTTTTGCGGCGCGGTACTTTGCGCGCCTTTATGCGCAGGGCTATGTGCGATATTATTAATCAGCATATAGCCAGCAAAGCTACAAATAACGGCGATTATAATGATAAGTATATGTTGTTTCGTCATTTTTAAAATCCATTCAGCGCAATTGAAAAGGCCATAAGATTATTGTCCTTTCAGCATGTGGATGCAAGATGATTCCATATCTTTTTTACCCTGCGGCTTAAAAGCGCAGCGCATGGCGGCTTACAGAATTACGTGCGGTTTAAAAATAACGTGCAAGGCGCAGCTGAATATAATCATCGCGGGCGAAATCATATAACTCTTCGCCTTGATCTGCCCCGACAATGAAACGTGCGCGCAGTTCTATTTGGTAATTATCGCCAAGGCGCGTTTCGGCCTCTAAGTTGATAAAGCTATCTTGGGTTTCATGGTCGATTGTAAAGCCGGCTAAAATCTCACTATCTTGCGTGTCATTAAAGGCAAGGCGCGCGGCGGCGAAAATATCGTTATTGGCGGTTGTGATGGGGGATTTGCTCGTGTCGCGTCCATCATATTGATATTCAAGCAATAGGCCGAGGTCGAGATCACTTTCAAAGAGCTGATAAAAACTATATTCAAAACCGCCAACGGCGGCAGCGAACTTATCGCCCATGCCTTCGCGGCCTATCGCTTCGAACTTCCACAGCCAAGATTCTGTTGTATATTGCAAATCAAGGCCGAATTGATTAATTAGCCCGTAATGTGGGCGCAGTTCGCCTCTCGGCGTGATGTTAAATGTCGGCTCGCGGCTTGTCCCTGAGAAATACGACAGGCCAATATCAAAATCGCCGATATAATGACTGTAACGCAGCGCCATATCGGTGTGCCACTCTTCGGCGCTGCTTTCATATGTAGGGTTGCTCTGCGTATCATAGGGCAGCGCCGCACGCAGGCGACCATCTTCGCCTGTTAATGTGCGCTCGCGAAAGTAAGGCATAAGATAAGCGCTAATTTTTCCCCAATCACGCTGTGATGCGATTTGCACCATAGGCTGGCCTAAATAATCTTCTTGGTCTGGGTCTTCAATTAAATCTGTCTGGTTGATGATATTGACCAGATGTTGCGATTCGGTAACGCCCCAAAAGACTTTATTCGCGCCAGCAAGCAGTTCAATTTCATCGCCGCGATACATGTAAAATGCTTCGCGTAAATCGCCATGGCTGCGCTCAGCATCAACGTTATTTGCGCGAAGATAAGGAATAAAATTGATGCGATGTGTGCGGTCGTCACTTTTGTAGCGAAATTCAGGTGTGACAATCAACGATAAATCAAGATTATCGCTTTGCGCGGCCCATTTATGGTCTTGGGTGAAGGCGCGTGCTTCTAGCGCCGTATAGCCGCCAATGCGCCATGTACCAGCCTGCGCAGATTCATGGGGGGAGGGAATAAAAGCCGCGAGAGCCGCAAGGCATGTTAAAGGCAAGATACGCTTCATAGGGAGCACCTGTTATTAAGTGATATGTGAAAAAATGGGGCGGAAAACGCCCCAAGATTTATTAGTATAGCGTGCCGAGCACGCCTTTGACAAAGTCTTTATCATCAAGCCCGTTATCAAAGCTATATGCATCATAAACCAAATCCGTTGATTTCTTGGTTTGGTGGTTATCCATTTTCATTAAATGGACGCGCCAATATTTATCATCATATTTTTTGTATTTAAGGAAATCGAGCGTTTTAAGTAAATCATTTTTACGGTCATAAAATTCAATTTTGCGGGTTTGGAAATCCTGCGTATCTGTCCAGCCAATTTGGCGTGAATATCCTGAACGTTCATATAAGGGGAAGCGTTCAACAACGTCACATGTCAGTGATGGGACGTTTGGGCAAGCTTCTTGGCGCAAAAACTTATATTTATATTTGTTGAGTTCTTGCGAAGTGAAATCTTCAAACGCAAATTCACTACCTGCGAAAGAGCCTGATTTGTTTTTGGATGAAATACGCGCAACCTTCCCTGATTCAGGGAATAACAGCCATTGGTGATCAGCTTCGAGTATGTTGGTATGTGAAAGCAGCGCCATGCCCGCAATATCAGCGGGTGCATCAAAGATAATCAGCGACTTGTCGCCTTTATCCATATTAGGGACTTCTTTAACGGAAAAACGCATGTCGCGGGTGGTCTCTTGGCCTTGCGCATTGCGCAAAATCATTTTCATGCTTACTTTGTGGTCTTTAAATCCGCTATCGGATAAATCAGATTTTTTGGCAATCTCATAACCTTTTTCTTCATCACTCATAGCATAAGCAGGTAAGGCAGCAAGGCTGAAAATAAAGCAGCCAGAAAGCACGGCGCTGCGCAGTAATGTTGAGAGTTTAGCGTGATGTGTCATCGTTTTATCCTTTGTTTTCTGCGTTATTCTGTTCTGGGGTGTTTAGTTCTGGGCGCGCGCTGACTTTATCTTTATTGCCAAGCAATAATAAACTTGGCAGCAGGGTAAAGTCGATAAATAATGCTACAATCATTGTCGCGGCGGTCATTAACCCCAATTGCTCATTAATCATAAAACTTGATGTCGCCATGACCAAAAAACCTGCGGTGAGGACGATGGTCGTCACGACTAATGCCGCACCAACGGTTTTAAAGGCATATATACTTGCGTCAGCTTTGTTCAATCCTTTTTCACGCCGCGCGCGCAAATATTTTGACATGAAATGCACCGTATCATCAACAACAATGCCAAGCGCCACAGCAGAAACCCCTGCCGCCGCCATACCGATTTGCTGGAATGTTAATGCCCAAATGCCAAATGTCATTAAAATGGGAATGGCATTCGGGATAACGGACAATGCGCCTAATTTAATGCTGCGTAAGGCCAGCATCAAAATTAGCGAAATCGCGATAATCGCAATCGCATTGCCTTTGAGCATACTTTCAATATTGCGCTGAGAGATGAAAGAGAACATGACCGTCGCCCCAGTTGGCTGGCTCATCATATATTCTGGCGCATTGTTTTTAAGCCATGCCTGCGTATCATTAATGAATGCACGGACTTGCTGGGTGCTGACATTATCAAGCGTCGCGGTGATACGGCTTGCTGATTTATCAATATTAATGCGGTCATTAAGGTCAAGCCCGTAAGGCAGCGACATTTCATAGAGCATTAAATATTGCGCCGATAAAGGGCGGCTGTCGGGCAGTTTATACCATGCGCTGTCATCACCGTTAAGGTTCTTATTTAGGCGCTTCATAATGTCAGTGACGCTATTGACGTGACGCACGCCATCAAGGCTACGCAGCCACTGTGCGAAGCGGTCTACATGTTGTAGATATTCAGGCTCATTAACGCCGCCGGCTTCTTTTGCAGGGATTGAAAACTCAACTTGATAAACCCCTGTGAGGTGCTTCATGCCAAAATCAGCATCGCGGCGAAAATCGATTGTTTCATCAAAGTAATTCACCCATTGGTCATTAAGTTCAATGCGCGGTATCGCCGCGATTAAAAGAATAGCGATCAGCGTTGTGATGCTTAAGACGCCTGTTCTGTATTTGACGATGAAACGCCCATGTTTTTCAAGCATACGCGTCAGGAGAGAGACATCCTCGCCTTGTGCGTTCTTCTTCACTTTGACCTTTAGTGGTAACAAGCTGAGCGCTGCAGGAAGGAAGCTCAGCGAATATAGCCACGCCGCGCCAATACCAAAAGCGGTGATGTTACCAAGATCCCAAAATGGCGGCGAATCGGAAAAATTAAGGGTCAAGAAGCCGATAATAGTTGTTAGGGATGTGATGCTGACAGGGACAAAATTAACGCGCACAGAATCGATCAAGGCATCATTCTTGCTCATGCCTTGGCGCATATTTTGGAAGGCGGAAACTAAAATATGTATCGAATCCGCAATGGCGAGGGTCAGAATAATTGTCGGCGCGGTCACGGAAATTGGGGTGAGCATGATGCCAATATAGCCGGCAATGCCCATGGCGATAACCAAAGAGAAATTAATCACCATAAAGGTCGCAAAAGTCGCGCTGAGCGAGCGTAATGTGACGATCATAACAATCATTAAAATGACGAACATAATGGGCATTAAGGTCATGGCGTCTTTTTTCCCAGCCTCGGCAAAGGCGTTATTCATCATTGATACGCCAGTAAGCGCAATTTCTAAATCAGGATATGCCGCGCGGATTTCTGCCGCGATTTTGCGGGCGTAATTGGCAGAAGCAGGGACTTCTTCAATGCTTTCTTCGGGATATTGCAGCACGACATTAATGCCGGTCGCCTGCACATCATCAGCGATCAGTAGCCCTTTGAGTAAAGGTTCGTTTAAAGCGATTTCTTGGCGCTGGGCTAAATATTCATCGCTAAGTGATTTTGCGTCATAGACAAGGTCTTCGACAATTAAATCGTCACCATCAGCGTAGCTATATTGGAAATTGGTCAGCGAATCAACGCGCAATGCATAGGGGATTTGCCATGATTTTTCTGTCAGCCTTTCAACGGCATCCATCACATTTTGCGAAAAGACTTTTTCGCTTTTTGGTTTAATTACAAAAAGTATATTATCGTTTTTGGTATAGGTGTTTTGAAAACTTTCAAAGGCGGTGAGCTCAGGGTTCTCTTGCGAAAAAAAGACGCGGTAATTATTAGAAAAGCCAAGGTTCTTTGCACCATAGCCGACGCCAAACACGCTGAGTAAGGTTAATAAAATGACCAGCCAGCGGAATTTAATAATGGCTTTAGCGTAATGTATAACGAAGTTGTCCATGCCGTTTTTCATGCGTCAATATGTCCTTGTAGCAATTTTATCTCATAGCAATGTGTACTGATTGGTACAAAAGTCAAGTGTTTATCGTGAAGCGTCAAAGTTTTTTAAGGCGCTGATAATATGCGCTATTCCATTATCAATGATATGTTCATCTTGGTAAATTTTAACCAATAACACGCTGCCCTGTATCATGGATAGTAAGAGATGGGTCATGCTCTCCGCCGTTGTGCCGTCTACCAGAGCGCCTTGCGCTTCAAGGGCAACAAAGAATTTGCGCGGCTGGCGCATTTTCGCTGCAAAGATCAATTGAATATCTTGGCGGATTAATGCTTGTTCTGGCGTTGTTTCTTGCCCAATCATGCCAAGGATGCAGCCGCGCGCCTTACCCAGCGAGCGATAAAATTCAACCACTTTATAGAGCCAGTTTTCAAAATCAGCCCAGCTTGTGATCTCTATATCATAAGGCATATCGCCTTCTTCAAGCTCAGCCAAATGGGTTTGCAACAGGCGGTGGATCAAATCTTCTTTATTTTTAAAGTAATGATAAAATTGGCTTTTGCCTTTTTGGGATGCGCAAAGGATATCATCCACACTGGTTGCATGGATGCCGCGCTCTAAAAAAAGCATATAAGCGGCTTCAAGAATTTCTGATCTGGTTTTCTGGCCCTTAGCCGATAATTGTGCTGACATGGTGTTATTGTACCAGTTGCTCGGTTTTTGTCATTAACATTTAGCGCGTTGATGACGCGCCTCCTTAAAAATAGCCCAATGCTGAAAGAAATGTTTGCGCGGCATTTAAGTCGCGCTCAAGGCGCTGGCGCTGCTTGTCTTGAATGGGGTCTATACCGTAACGCTCTTCATCATAAATCGCGCCTTGGTATAATTCTTCAACAAAGCTTGCGGCAAATATCGCATCTTTTTGGGCATCCCCCCTAACAAAGCACAGCGCCATAATCAGTGAGCCACATGCCGCTGTTAGGTCTTGGGCGATGGCGAGCTGCTCGTCATGCAATGCCGTGACATAATCACGCACAGCTTGATGCGCGGCGGCATCTTGCTTTAATGCATTTAAGGCTGTTGTCGTCTTTAAGGGGCAAGAAAAGACGTCTTCAAACCAGCGCAGATAAGGATCCCAAGCGGCAGCTTGCTGCGCGGCTAACTCCGCAGGATTATCTGTACGGTAACAGGTCAAATCTGTATCAAGGAAATGCAGTATAGTCTTTGTAATTTCATCGCGATTTTGTGGAATGTAATCAAGCGCGGTATAGCAATATTGTGTGACCGGCATTGTGTGCGGCAGAATTTTTTCTTCCTGCGCGTTCCACTCGGCGCAAACGGCTTTTGCCAATGCTTCACTTTTGCAGATCAATATTGCTTTAGCTGGCGTTTTTATTGGCCGCTCATCCAGCGCGATGCCAAAATCACCCTGATCATTCACAGTGTAATGTGCGTTTTTATAAAAGCGTTTCATCTCTCTGCCTTTGCTACTCTTTACTATCTTCAGTTGGTACTGCGGGCTCGGCTTTTTCGGTCGGCACAGCCTTTTTGGTTTCGCCCCCTCCTGTAAACTGGCTACAGCTATGGTTTTTACCCAGACCAAAATCAGTCAAGCTTGCGGCAAGGAATACAGGGTTTACAACGCCGAGCAATGCGCCGCCCAGTTTTTGCCCTAAAGAAAATGCATCAGGGCTTATTGTCGGCGCGCCTAATGGGCCTTTCATACGCACTGATGGCGTAATATCAAGCAAAGCTGTGCGCTTGGCTTCTGGCGTTAGTTTTAAGTCATATTCTTGGGCGATCAAGTCAATACGCCCATCGCCAACCAATTGCACACGCTTGGTATCCGCAAATAGCGTGTCGGCGTTGGCAATGCCGTTTTCAATGCTAAAATGCCCAATGGCGCAATTGATTTTTGTGGTGCTATCATCTTCTAGTGAGGGCATAATCGCAGAAACAAGGCCGGACATTAACTTATCCGCCACGCCGCTTTTCATTTCAGCGTCCGCAATGACAAAATTAAATGCACCATTTGCATTATTGATAATTTTATCACTGCTTGGCGCTGCGGCGCTTATTTCACTCTTAAAATTGGCTTTGCCTTTGATGTCACTGTGATTGACTTTTAATGCGGTGAGGAACTGACCGAAATCCCACTGGCTGAGGGTAAGGTCATGGCTGTATATAATGTGTTTTTCTTTATTCTCACTCATGTTCAGTTGCCCACTGAGCTTACCGCCATTTAACGCGCCAGAAAGCGGCTTGATGCTTAATGTATCATTGGCAATTTTTAGCGGAATATGCACATCCCCTAAATGCGCCTCTTTCATCATGATGCTTTTAAGATGCAGGTCGATATCAATATCAAGCCCAGCAAATAAAGACGTATCTTTTTTCGGAGCGTCTTTATCGCGGTATATTGGGTCCGCAGGCGCATTTATTTGCGCGAGAATTGTACTGATTGCGCTTTGTAATGCGCCGATTGTATCTTCGGCGCCGCCTAATGTCGCAAGGTCTAGCGATTTAAGGCGCAATTCGCCTTTGACATGTGTTTTTGCGTCACTTGGCGCGGCGTCATAATGCAGCGTCGCATGAAGCGCAGCTTTGTTAATGTTCAAATCCGCGGTAATATCCCAGCCATGCGCGACTTTAACGGAGCCTGTCAGCAAGGTTTTGTCTTTTTCTTTGAGGGTTAGTGCATCAAAGAAAAAACCGCCATGCGCGTTTGAAATCTTGAAAGATATATCGAGTGGGCCAATGGTGCCCTCTACTGTGCTTTCTTTGGCCAGTTTAAAGCCGTAAGTTAAATCGCCGCCAGTATAAAGTGGCTCCATCTCGACCGTGAATGCGAAAGGAAGCTGGCTGTACTGCCCCTTAACGGAAAGCTTGTTGCTGTCTTTTACAGGCGTTACATGGTCGATAATAATGGCCTTCTCGGCGATTGTACCAGGGGCGGCAAAGAAATTTGTTATTTCAATGCGTCTAAATGTGGGGCGTTTTAAAATAATGTTAATCAGCCCTGTATGGAATGCAAAATAATCAACATTCATCATTAACTTGGTTTCGTTTTCCTTATCAAGGACGACGGAATCTTGCAGTTCAAGCGTGACATAAGGCAGCGCAGAGAATTGGTTAAGGTGTTTAATGAAGCCCTTACCGTTAAAGGCGTCACCCATAATGTTCTCAATGCTCGATTTTTGTACGCTGCCCGTACCATTTAATACGTTCATCGCAATAAGTGCGAGGACAAACAACACAACAAAAAACATAACAAGGCGGAACAGCCACCTGATGAGCGGGTTGGATTTCTTTTTTTCAGGGGCGTCTAATGGTGCTGAAGCGCTAGTCATTATGTGGTTTTTCCTTGTGCTTTAAATTATGCTTAAAATTCTAAATCGTCCGCTGATATATGCGTGTCAAAGCCGAGGGCTTTCATATTATATTTAAAATCATCAGCCAGCGGCGCAGTTAATTCAAGCGTTTTGCGCGGCGCGTTTGGGTAGGGCAATTTTATCTTATAAGCATGAAGGTGCAAGCGCTTTTTCAAACCCATTGTTTTAAAGTCTTCAGGGTCATAGCCATATTTAAAATCGCCAATTAATGGGCAGCCTATATAAGTGCTATGGACGCGGATTTGGTGGGTACGCCCCGTTTGCGGGCGATACGCCATCAGCGCGACTTTTTTACCAACGCGGTCTAACATTTTATATGCGGTAAGGGCGTATTTACCTTCATGGTTGACGACCATGCGGTCTTTATCTTTACCCATTGACGTTTTTAAAATCGGCGCTTTAATCTCGCCCTCGACAATTTCTGGTATGTCCATACAAAGACCTAGATATGTTTTCTCTACGTCCTGAGATTTAAACGCCTTACCCAAAAGCCGCGCCATTTCAGCCGAGCGGGCGAGGAGTAACAGGCCTGATGTGTCTTTATCAAGGCGGTGAACAAGGCGCGGCTTTACGCCGTCACGGTTGATAAGGCCTTCGATTAAACGGTCAACATGCTGTTTTAATCCTGTGCCGCCTTGCGTGGCGAGGCCGCTGGGTTTGTTGAGCGCGATAATCTGCCCATCATCATAAATGACGAGGGAGCGTATATATTCGCGGTCTTGCTGAGAGAGCGCTTTTTCTTCGCGTGGCATGTCGTCCTTTGGCGTATAAGGCGGGATGCGTACATTCTGCCCTGCGCTAAGGCGCGTATCTGCTTTTGCGCGCTTGCCATCAATGCGCAATTGCCCAGAGCGGCAAAATTTATGCGCTAGGAAAAACGGCACGCCGCGCTTGCTTAGCCAGCGGTCAATGCGCTGTCCATCTTCGTCTTGTGTGACGATTACATTTTGTACGCCGCTCATGAGGTCAGTGTCCTAACTAAAATTAATGCGAGAAAGAAAGCGCCAATGCCAAGGACAATAGAGCCAATAAGGTAAAATGCCAATGCGCCATATTGGGCGCGTTCAAATAACGTGACGTTATCTAACGAAAATGTCGAAAATGTTGTAAATGCGCCGAGCATCCCCGTAACCAAGAATGTGCGCATAGCAGCTGATGGCTGCCCGTAATGGGCAAAAAGCCCAACGCACGCGCCGAGGATGAATGAGCCGAGTATGTTAACAATCATCGTCGCAATCGGGAAATTCATTCCCCATAGCGCAGCTGTGGCGACATTTACGCCATAACGTAATACCGCGCCAATTGCGCCGCCTGCGGCGACAGATAGACATGTTAGCCATGTAAACATTGTTAAACCAAACTCTAGGCTGCGTCAGCCTGTGTATTCTTTAATATCTTATGGGCTTTATCTAGCGCAGATTGTAGGTGCGGTTCAAGCGAAAACTGCGCTAACACAGCCCAAGTCGCCCATTTCAGCATGATAGACTCGTCACTTATTTGCGGGGTTTCATTTGCGCCCTCATTTAAACGAAATAGGAATATCACATCAAAATGCTTATGCGCAGGTTCTTGCTTGGCTTTGTTTTCGGGGATGTCATGCACATCAAGGCTTAATATATCATCATAGGCGAGGGTGAAATCGCTGAGGCCTGATTCTTCCTCGACTTCGCGCCGCGCGACATTTAAAATATCGCTATCGCCATCCGCATGCCCGCCAAAATGCAGCCATTTATCTAAAAATTTATGATGGTTTAACAAGATGCGCTGCCCATCAGCGCTGACCAGAAATCCTGAACCTGTGATATGGCCTGGGTTAAAATGATCGCGATATAAGCAGCGCGGCAATGCGGGCAATAAGCCCAATACCGCATCACGCGAAAAGCGTTCTTTGTCGGTTTGCGGGGAAAAGGCTGTGATTAATGTTTCTAATGCTATGCTCATGGCCTACATGATATCAAAATTACGGCGCGTTTTACTAGCGTTGTTTTGAGCTGATGTGTTTTCTGCTGTTTGCTCTGTTTTCGGCGCGGCGTCAATATAACGGTCAATCTTGGTTGGAAAGCTACTTTCTAATACGGCGCTATTAAAGGCTTCTTTGGCTTTGATGTCAAAGCCTGCTTCTACGCGGCAATCATCGCCAATGCGCGCAGCTTTGAAATTATGTCCTGATTCCGCGCTGCTTGATGTGCCGAGATTTTCAATTTTAATATCAAAACCTGATTCTAATGTACAATGTTCACCCGTGGATTTGAGTTTGATGCCATGTCCCGCTTCACATGTGCTATGGTCACCAATATCACCGCATTGAATATCAAAGCCAGCCTGTATTTCTGCGTCGGCGCCAATATCTTTTGCTGTAATATTATGACCTGCATTAATAATGGTCCGCGCGCCGCTCTCGCCATCAATTTTGGTGTCAAACCCTGTTTCGATCCACGCATAGTCGCCAAGGCGCTTGGCAGTGAACTCGTGACCTGCATTGGCGTTTAGGTTGTTGCCGGCAGTGCCTAAGTGAATGTCGCCATGCGTGTCTATACTGACATCATCGCCGCAATGGCCTTCGATAACCACATTGCCGCTAAAGGCTGTGTCATCGTAACGCTTTGCGCTGCCATTACGGATAACGATATTAAGGATGCTGCTCAGGCCCGTGCCGTTTACAATTATGATTTCAACGTCATTGCCGACATTGCCGCGGACAAGCAAGCCGCCAGAGCCTGTGATTTTGATTTTTGCATTATCGCCAATATCGCCTGTGATCTCTGCAAGGTCAGAAAATTCAAAATAGTCATTAGCATCTATAGATGGGAATTTGTAGACGTTCTTGTTACGCGTTTCTGCATTGTTTTTTGTGTTTTTTCTGCGAAATATACCGAACATAGCGCCCTCTATAAATAAAATGATGGTCTAGTACCTAGCAGGCGCGGACGTATTATGTCAATTCTTTTCTTCGCGGATTTTTGCCCAATATTTAAGGCGTTTATTTATATCGCGTTCAAAGCCGCGCTCTGGCGGGGCGTAGAATTGTTTGCGGCCTAATGTTTCGGGGAAATAATCTTGGCCTGAAAAACCCTCTGGCGTGTCATGGTCGTAAACATATCCGCTGCCGTAATCTTGTTCTTTCATCATTTTGGTTGGCGCGTTGAGAATATGTTTGGGCGGCATATGCGCGCCATTTTGCTTAGCAAAGGCCAGCGCTTTTTTATAAGCCATATAGACCCCATTTGATTTCGGGGCAGAGGCCAAATAAACAGCCGCCTGCGCCAAGGCAAGCTCACCTTCGGGGCTGCCGAGGCGTTCATACACATCCCACGCCGCGGTACATTGTGTAATGGCTTGTGGGTCGGCAAGGCCAATATCTTCATTTGCCATGCGCACAAGGCGGCGGGCGATAAAGCGCGGATCTTCGCCGCCATCTAACATCCGGCACATCCAATATAAAGCGGCATCAGGGTCAGAGCCACGAATGGATTTATGCAAGGCGCTAATCAAATTGTAATGCCCATCATCTTTTTTATCGTATAGCGGTGCGCGGCGGTTAATAAATTCAAGCAATTCTTGGCGGGTAAGCGGTTTAGCCGTATCAACATAAGCCAGCTTTTCAATCGCGCCGAGCAGGTAACGCCCGTCGCCATCTGCCGCGCTGATTAAGGCTTCACGTGCGGCATCATCAATATTGAGCGCCGAACCTAAATGGGTTTCAGTCTTCTCAAGCAGCTCTGACAAAGCATCATCATCAAGCCGGTTCAGCGTCAACACGCTACAGCGTGACAGTAAAGCAGGGTTTAAAGAAAATGACGGGTTTTCTGTTGTTGCGCCGATTAAAGTCAGCGTGCCATCTTCTAATACTGGCAAAAATGCATCAAGCTGCGCTTTGTTAAAGCGGTGGATCTCATCAACAAACAAGACTGTATGCACGCCGTTTTTCTTACGTGTCTTGGCGCTGTCAAATAAAGCGCGCAAATCACCAACGCCAGAAAAAATAGCAGAGATTTGTTCAAAGCGATAAGCTTCATTATCTTTCACTAGCAGCTTCGCAATTGTTGTTTTACCGCAGCCCGGCGGCCCCCACAGAATAAGCGAAGGTAAATGGGATTGTTTTTGCAGTTTGACCAAATGCCCTTTTTGCGGGTCGGTCAAATGGCGCTGCCCGATAACATCATCAAGCGTCTTTGGGCGGAGTAGCTCCGCCAAAGGCTTAGCCTGATTTTGCGCATCATCACTGTCTGCGCTCTCAGGGCTATCAAAGTTTAACAAGTCATTCATGCGGCCTACCTTAGGGCAATCTGTTGGCGTTGACCATTACGATTTAGGGTCAGGGCTAAACGGTAACCATTTAATTTTTGGCCAAGCGCTTTTTTGACGTCTTTGGGCGTTTTAATTTTTACGCCGTTAATTTCTTCGACGACGTCACCGAGGCGAATAAAGCGGCTCGCCTGTGCGCCTGCGCCAATTGCGCTAATGACAACGCCTTCACTGGGCAGCTTTTGACCGAGTTCTTCAACCAGTGCGGGGTTGACGTTTGAAAAACTCATCCCTGAAAAATAACCTTTGCCATTTATCGTCACCGTATCACGCGCGGGGATTTCAGGTGGTGAGATACTTTTGAAAGATATCGTTCTTTCTTTGCCCTTACTGCTCGTGGTTAGGCGTACCTCTTCGCCAATCGGCGTGGTCGCGATGCGAAAGCGCATTTCGGATGCGTCTTGTATCGGCTTGCCATTAACGGCAATGACAAGATCGCCGCGCTCTAACCCTGCGGCGCGCGCAGGGCTGGCTTCATGCAGTTCAGATATTAACGCGCCTTTAGGGCGGTCTAAATCAAGGCTATCAGCAATTGCTGCGGTAACGTCCTGCGCGGATAAGCCCATCCATGGGCGGATCACATGCCCAGATTCGGAAATTTGGTTATTCTTTTGCGCGGATATAATGGCCATTACCATTTCCGAGGGGATAGAAAAGCCGATACCAAGAGAGCCACCGCTGCGCGAGTAAATCGCGCTGTTAATGCCAACGACGCCGCCGCGCATTGAAACAAGCGGCCCGCCAGAATTGCCTGGGTTAATCGCGGCATCGGTCTGAATAAAGAAATTGAAATCATTAATATTAAGGGATGAGCGAGCAAGCGCAGAGACGATGCCGCTCGTCACGGTCTGCCCGACACCAAACGGATTGCCAATGGCAAGCACAAGGTCGCCGACTTCCATGCTCTCACTTGGTTCTAGCGCGGCAAAAGGCAGCGCCTCACCCTTAGGGTCAATTTGCAGCAAGGCAATATCGGCGTTTTCATCGCTGAGCAAAGTTTTTGCAGGGAATTCGCGTCCATCATTTAGGACAACGGTAATTTCATCTGCGCCCTTTATAACATGCGCGTTTGAAATGACAAGCCCGTCTTTCTCGACAATAACCCCAGAGCCGAGTGCCCCTTCAACGCGTTGGCGTTCAAGTCCGCCAAAGCCTCCCCCAAGGAATTGATTGAAAAACGGGTCATTCATAAAAGGATGCGCCCTACGTGTTACGGTGCGTTTCGTATATATGTTTACAACAGCAGGGGCGATGCGCTTAACAAGCGGTGCATAAGATAAGGTGATTTCTTCGCGGTTTTGCGGCACTGATTTTGCGGCGCTAACCTTCGCGCTTGTGATCGGGAATGAAAAGAAAAGGGCAAAAATGAGAATGTGTTTTATCATCGCTTCTATCCTGTGTTATAAATAAATGGTTATAGTTTTATAATCCTTTCAGATAAATAAGCAATATAGAAGCACATGGCAATATCTCAAGCAACCGACCAAGTTAAATATAGAACGGCTGAGGATTATATCTCTGAAAAGCCGAATGTTATTAAAGTGTATCGTGAATTGATGCGCAATAGCTGGCTCTATGCTTATGGGCAGCGTATTTGGATTCCTGTGACCTATGCACTCGGCATTCTTGCGAATATCACGTTATTATTGCAGCCTTTCGCATTAGGGCAGCTGATTAATCATATTCAATATGCTGATAAAGTTGATATTGTTGGCGGAGCGATAATGTGGCTTTCGCTTTATTTAGTGCTGATTGGCATGTATTGGTCATTAAATGGGCCTGCGCGGATATTGGAAGGCAAGCTTGCCCATTTCACCAAAGCGACATTTTACAAAGATTATTTTATGCGCATGGTCGATATGCCGATGGACTGGCATGAGAAACACCCTACAGGCGCACTGCTGACCCGCCTAAGTAAAGGTGGGCGCGCGATGCAGAGCTTCTTTGAAATGCAAAGCCTTAATATTAGTATGGCGATGACCCTTATCGGCTCGACTTTGGCGCTGGCGATACTTAACCCGTTAGCAGGACTTTGTGTTGCTATATTGATTTTCTTGATGTTCACAGTGATGCAGTTTTTTGACCGTGTGCTGATGAACCGCATTGAAGACGCAGATGAAAAAGATAACGTTTTCTTCTCACGTCTGACTGATTTCATCAATAATATCCGTACAGTGAAAAGTTATGATTTATCGTCTTTTTCTATGCGTACACTGACCAAAGCACAGCGCGATATTTTCAAAGTGCAGCGCCCCGTTATTAAATGGGAAGAGCTGAAATGGTTTGTGCTTTCGATCATGCTTGTCTCAACCCAGTTTATTATTTTGCTGATCTTTATCATGATGCAGCTTGATAACGATTTGTTCCTGATCGGCTCAATGGTTATGGTCTTTCTTTATTTGGCAAAAATTGATTCAGCGTTGATAAGCTTTGCGCAAAATTATCGCCGTTTAATGAACGCGCATACAGATTTGCGCTCCGCCACTGTGCTATATCGTGACCTTGTTACATTGTCGCAGAAAAAACCAAAAGGCGAAGAAAAGACCCTTGATGTTGACCAAGGCGCGCTGCATTTCCAAAATATCAGCTTTGCTTATAACCAACGTCAAAAAGCCTTAGACCAAATGGAGCTGAGCATCCCCGCACGTCAGAAGGTCGGTATTGTAGGTGTATCAGGTTCGGGTAAAACAACGCTACTCAACTTGCTGCTCCGTTTTTATGATCCACAGGGCGGCGAGATTTTCATCGATAGGCAAAATATTACAGATGTATCATCAGGCAGCTTGATGCAAAATATTGCGGTGATCCCGCAGGATATTTCACTATTTGATAATACATTGCGTGAAAATATTCGTTTTGGTCGCCTTAACGCCACTGACGCGGAGGTCGAAGAAGCGGGCGTGGCGGCGTATGTTGACCAATTCGTTAAGGACTTGCCCTTAGGCTATGCAACGCCAGTTGGCCCGAACGGCCAGTCAATGTCAGTGGGGCAGCGCCAGCGTATCGCCATTGCGCGTGCCATTTTGAAAGACGCACCGATCCTTGTCTTGGATGAAGCAACTTCCGCGCTCGATTCTGAATCTGAGCGTCTTGTACAGGATGCTTTGGATAAAATCATGGTCGATAAAACCGTCCTTGCTATTGCCCACCGCCTAAGCACCATTCGCCACCTTGACCGTATCCTTGTGTTTGAAAAAGGCCGCGTTGTCGAAGACGGCACCCATGAAGAATTGCTCCGCATGGAGGGGATTTATCATGGCCTATGGCAGATGCAAAGTAATGGCTTCTTACCTGATATACCAGATGATGAAGACGAAGAACTTGCCGCCGAGGCGAACCCCAATCCGCTAGAACAGTTTGGCGCTGCCCCTGAAGGCAGTGACGACGATAAATAAGCGCAGGCCTATCTTCCTTTAACGCAACGCTTTGAGTGCTTTCGCATCTGCGCTTTTTAGCGTTTCCTATGGTTTAGAGTATACGAGGATTTATGGCTATGTTGACCGAATATGGGGGCAGCCTAGGGCATGTTATGCAAGAAACAAAAGAAAACCCTGTGATTTATAAAATCCCGAAAGACACGCCGCTGATTATGTCTGCTAGCGTTTTAACCCCATAAGTTCTTCTGTCTCACGTGTGATAGGTATTTCATAATCATAAGCGGCAACAAATATACCGCTTGTGCTGTCGGTCATGCGTGCATGGACCTTTACATGGTCGAGCGCCTTAGTGTAGCTGCCTGATAAGACGATATGCGGGCTATCCATATATTTTTTGATATTACCTAGATTTTGCTGCTGTCCAGCCAAGAATAATTCCGATGATGAGCCATCATTAATGCCTTGCTGGGCAGGAAGATTGTTTTGCTGTGTGTAGCGTGGCTGAATAATTTGATAGCCAAGCTGAATAAGCCTTGTGCTGATTTGTTCAGGGATAACACGGCCCAAGGCGCTGATCCGGCGTGGATTATGATTATCCCAGAAATCCTGCACGATAATAGGCTGCCCTGTATGGACGCGCTTTTTAAGCTGCTGGGCAACAACGTCGGCGGCTGTATGGTTCGGCGCAACCAGATTGCTTTCTTCTTCATATAATGTCAACTGCCCAATCAGGGCTGCGGAGCAGCCGGCAAGTGGCGCCATGAAGCAAAATGCCGTGCAGACCATCGCCAAGCGGCGAAGCGCGGGCCTTTTTTGATATGCTGTTTGTATGGGCTTTAGATTCATTTTACTGCGCAGTTATATTGTTGGCATTTTCATGCGTAATCGGCATTGGCTGCTGTGAAGCTTCTGCGTCTATGGTATAGACCTGACCGTAATGGCTGTAATGATCTTGGTTTACTTCATCACGGGCAGCTTTTGCAGGGCTATATGCGTCATCGAAATTATCTTCAACAGGTGCGAGCATTGGCGATTCGTCCATGACAGGCTGCGCGTGAACCGCTTTGTGGCTTACTACTGGCGCGACATGTGGCGCGGCTTCTTCTGTGTATTGTTCGGCAGCAGCCTCTATCGCGTTTACAGGGGTGTAGCCTGCAGGCACTTTAAAGCCATGGTAATTGGGGATGAGATAGGCTTCAGCGATAACTGCGCCGCCATCTTCAGCGCTAACCGCTGTGGTGTCGACAAGGCGCAGCGCAAAATACTCAAGCTGATCAATCTCGTCACTGCTTGGCCTTACAGACATTTGCGCAAAATCATCTTTTTTGGCATCGCGCAGCGTATAAATTAACTGGTAACGCGCCATGCTTGTGAGGTCGAGTGTCAGGCCTAAATTGCGAAGGCCAAGGCGCAAGGCATCATCAAAATCACGGTTCTTTTGTTCGCTAACAAGGAAGATACTATCTTCGGGCGATACAGTGCGCAATGTCGGTTTGATTTGCTCTAACAGCGCATCAACTTTGTCTTTATGGACAAGAAAGTCATTTTCCACTTTGCTGTGGTTATAATAAACGTCTTTATCATAGCTATGCGTTATACGGGGCTCTGAAATTGGTTTTGTCGAATGGTGCGCATAGCCTGTTGGCATTGCATTATGCACGGCGTCTATATAATTGCAGCCAGAAAGCAGCGCAATACAGGCAACAGAAAGTAATGAAGATGTCAGGTGACGTTTTGAAATATTTTCTAAGAGCATAATAGAACCGTATATTTATAAATGAAGATGGTTTAAGGGCTTGCGTATTCGTAATGCAAGTTTATCACTATCTTTCGCAATATACAATCACCCACTTCGTGGCAATTTATCCACGGCGTGTATGTCCTGTGTTTTGTTTAAAAGCTTTTGATTTTGTTAATATTGTTTGTTGTGCTATGTCCATCAACAAGACAGAGGACTTTGGCATCACCGCCATAGGAGCGCGCAACTTTTGCTTCTGGAATATCTTCAATTTTGTAATCGCCGCCTTTGACGTAAAGATCGGGCTGTAAATGCGCAAGCACGGCGCTTGCGGTGTTGTCTTCGCCTTCTTTTTTTGCGCCAAAGAACACGACCATATCAACGGCAGCTAAAGCGCCAATGACATTTGCGCGTGCCATTTCATCTTGGATCGGGCGGGTTGGGCCTTTAAGAAGTTTTACAGATACATCCGTATTCAGTGCAAGGATTAAGCGGTCACATAAGCAGCGTGCCTCGTGCAAATATTGCACATGACCAGGGTGGAGCAAGTCAAAACAGCCATTAGTCAGGCCGACTTTCATGCCATTACGCTGCCATTCTTCAATTTGCAGGCGCGCGCTATCCCAGTCGTAAATCTGCGCGATGCTGGCTTCTAAGGTTGGCAGATGGTCAATACCTGTGTTTAAAGATTCGTTTTGTTCCTTATGCGGCGCTAGGCGCTCTAATATTTCCTCTGCGCTCACGGGGGCTGTGCCTGTTTTTGCAACGACGATGCCGCCGGCAATATTGGCAAGCCGCGCGGCGTCAACAAGGTCAGCGCCAGCGGCGAGGCCTGCAGCGATGGTTGCAATAACAGTGTCACCTGCGCCAGAAACATCAAAGACTTCTAAGGCTTCGGTTGGTATATGCACAGGGCGTTCGTTTGCGGCAGATGGGCTACTTTGAACAATCGTCATGCCGTCTTCAGAGCGCGTGGCAACAACATTTTGGATGCCAGAATTTTTTATCAGGGATAACGCAGCGTTAACAACATCGCCATCTTCACGTGTTGGGGCGTTATATGTCGCTTTGGATAACTCATCGCGGTTTGGCGTAACGACATAGCTGCCTTTATATATGCTGTAATCATTGCCTTTAGGGTCAATCAGCGTTTTGACGCCATATTCATTACAGATGCGAATGCTCTCGCTAATAACCCGCGGGGTGAGTACGCCTTTATCGTAATCTGACAAAATTACGGCTTGGCAGTCTTTCGCATAATCTTTGACAAGGGCGATGATTTTATCTTCGATATCTTTTGCAATGGGGCTTTTATCCTCTTCGTCAGCGCGTAGTAATTGCTGACCATGCGCGACATAGCGCGATTTTACTGTTGTTGAGCGGCTTGTTGTAATGAGGCTTTTTTCCGCCTGCGTGACATGGCTTAATGCTGAAATCATATTTGTAACAATCTCACCGTCGCGGTCATCGCCGATAACAGCAATCAGCTTTGTTTTTACATTAAGTCCATCAAGGTTACGTAAAACATTACCCGCTCCGCCAAGCATCCGGCCTTCTTTATTTACATGCAATACTGGGACGGGCGCTTCAGGAGATATGCGTGAGACATTACCGTAGAAGTAGCGGTCTAACATAATATCGCCAATGACAAGAATATGCGCATTGTTCATCTTTTCAATATAGTGGCGTAAATCGTCAGTTTTGGTCATTGCTGTGTCCGTATGAAATGCAGGCTTATAAAAATTATCTTCGTTTTTGCCATGATCGTAACACTTCGTCAACGTTTCTTCGCTTAAATAGTCTATAGAGCGTATATAAGAGAATATAAATAAATTAACTTTTTTGTCGTTCTGTTAAGAGCTTGTTAACATAAATTAGTGTATTTTTGTATATAACAAAGTGTGAATGTGGACGCTGTAAAGCGTATGTAGTGTGAGTTGCTTGGGCATGTGTGATGTCCATGTATCGTGTTTTAACTCAATAAGTTATTATTACTCACATTGCAGCCTATAATAAAAGGGATGTACCTATGTGGGAAAAGTGTGAGCGCAGTAATGCCGGGTTAACGGAACGAGCGGGCGGAACGAAGAAAGATTTTTCTTTGGCAAGTACGTCAGGAAAATCTTCGGGGATCTTTCGCGTTTTCAAGTCGTTCTTACACCATAATCGCGTCGGTGATATTCTTGTTCTAAGCGGTAAAATCACACCTGCACAGCTGGGCCAAGTTATGCGTGAAGAGCGTCGTAGCAAGCAATGCAAAGCAGCCTTAGGGCAAGCGCTTATTGAACGTGGTTATATTTCGGCGCAAGAATTAAAACTTGCTTTATTCAAACAAAAATTCATACGTACTGCCATTGCAACTTGCGCTGTTTTTATTTCGCTAAGTGGCGGCGCAATGAAAACAGCGAAAGCGAGCGGTATTAAAGACGTTGCAGGAAAAATTCGCCTTGTTAAAGCGTCAAGTGGCGGTAAGGCTTATGGCGATTTAGCGGTTTACCCTGCTTTGTTTGGGCATAATGAACAAAAATCAAACGAGCTGAAAGCTTTTACTAAATGGAGCGATATGTTTAAGCGTTTTGAGTATACGATCGCGAATGGTAGCGGGGATGCAGAAATAGCCAAAATGCAGCGCGACCTTGCGGGACTTCAAAACGCGTCATTAGAAAATAAAATTATTGGCGTGAACAAAATTATGAATAAAGTCCGTTACATTACAGATAGTAATAATTGGGGTAAAACAGATTATTGGGCAACGCCGGTTGAATTTATGAAGCGCGGCGGTGATTGCGAAGACTTTGCAATTGCGAAATATACGGCGCTAAGAATGCTCGGTGTGCCAGAAAGCCGCTTACGTGTCGCGATTGTCCAAGATACTTATAAGGGTATTCCGCACGCCGTGTTAATTGCATATGCAGATAGCGGTGCGATGCTGCTTGATAATCAAATTAAAGACGCAGTTTATACCGAAACAACGCGTCGTTATAAACCAATCTATTCAATTAATCGCCAAGCATGGTGGTTACATAAAGACGGTGCACCAACGCGCGTGGCATCTTTGAACTAAGTTTCTTCTAAATGGTCGAGTTACGGGGAAAATAAAAGGCTGGCACAATTTGCCAGCCTTTTTGTATTGTCTTATTGTGTTGGCTATTTTAAACCATATGCATGGATGTGCTTTCTAAGAGGGCTCGGCTTAAGAAATGCTATGTTCTAATTTCTTGCGAAAAGCAAACAGGCCTCTTTTCTCTTCATATTCTTCTTGGATCTTACCCCAATTGTCTTCGCGTAAATCGATAATGGTTGTTTTGGGAATATATCCAGCTTGCACGGCAATGACGATGTCTTCTAGGATTGTATAGGGCAGGTCAATGTCAAAATAACTATCGCAGCGCCCATGGACGCGCGAAGCGCTGTTGAAATCAGCTACGCATTTATTTTTACTTTTTCCCTTTATCTCAATGCTTTTTACGGTGTCTATAAAAAGTGGACGGAATTGTTCAACGGCCAAAGTGAAGAACGCACGCATTTTAATAGCGCTGCCATCTTCATTATAACCCGTAATGTGCTGACAATCATTTTTGTCATTTATGCGCGCCATAAACATCATGGTGCTTATCCTTTTATTTAATAGTGATGGCTTGCCTCTTCAAATATGCGAACATGCCTGTTTTATTTTTAAAGTCTTGTGCTATTTTCTCTTGGTTCTCGGGGCGCAGATCAATGATTTTACCCTGTAAAGGGTGACCAAATTTACTTGTCGCCTCTGCAATCGCTTCCATGGCTTGCAGCGGTATTTGTACATCTTCATAGGCTGTTGCATCGCCGCCAACATCTAAAGATAGCGTGCAAGCGCCTGTGTGATGACGCGTTTTCTTTGAGTAGACGGGGAAAAAAGAAGTGACATTGGCAACGCGATAAAATGTCGATTTTATATCATCGCCATTGGCATCTTGTTCAAAAATAATTGCTCTATTGACATCGTCGCGCCACTTATCAGTCTTCTCGTGCATGGTGAGGGATATTTTTGCTTTAAACATAATCTTGTCTCCTGATGGAGCGTTTATACAGCAAGGTTATGATTATGTCAATTGCTATTGCTGGGCTGTTAATAACACAAGCGCAACCGCGCTGAACACCAAGCCATATCCCGCATAGATATTCGCCGTTTCTTTGTGTTGAATATATCGATAATAGGCGCTAACCCAAACGGGGCTAGTGAAAATGATTGCGGTGACATAGCTTGGGTTCACCGTATAGCTCATGGCGGCGTTTTTCGTGAGATTGGCAAGCAGGAATAAAAAGCCAATAATGCAGCCATATTTAAAGCTACGTTTTATATGCGCAAAGCGGTGCGTGTGATTTTCCTTTAAAGGGGGCTTATGTGCTGCGCCAGTAACCACCGTGATGATAAGCGCCTGTATCCAGGCATATAGGATAATCCCGCTGAGTAAGGCGGAATGATCCATTGCTGTTTTATTGAGGATATCAACGCAAGCGCCAAGGAAAATCAGCGGCATATAAAAGTGCAGCGCCTTGCGGCTAATTGGGCATTTTTGCAGATAAACTGCGCTGACCGTGCCTGCAAGCAGACAAAGCGTGATGCCGATAAAAAGCGATGGAGCGTCCAGTAAATTATCGCGCACATCTTTATGCAGGATGAACCACAGCGCAAAAACCAGCCAAATGATAAAGGGTTTCATCCGTATGGTGATGCCTGCGCCAAAGCGTGCGGCAGCTTCAAAATTTTTGGTATCGCTATAGCTAACAATCAGCGCCGTAATCAGCGTTACAATATAAAATAAGGGGGCGCTGGGCCAATGAATAAAAGGCAAAACTGGCGTTAAGAAAATAAGGGGGACAAGGCCGCGCCAGAAAGTTTTCTGTAGCGCGGGCATGGCAACATATTGCCCCATTAAATAGATGGTCGCCGTCAAACAGCTTGATGTGAACGCAAAGACCCACCATAGTTGATCGTGCAAAAGGGCGGGCATGTTAATTTACGATGCTTTGCTTTTATCAAGGTTTTTACCAACTGTCGCTATGCGTAGCGAATTGGTTGTGCCCGTCATACCAAATGGCACGCCCGCGGTAATGACAAGGCGCTCATCTTTATGGGCGAGCCCCTCATTAAATGCATAGGTGCAGGCCATAGTGACGGCGTCAGCGAAGCTGTCGACAACATTGACATGCACGCTGTGTACACCGTAACTCAGCGCAAGGCGGCGCGTGGTTTCTAAATGCTGCGAGAGGGTCAAGATTGGCTGTGAAGGGCGCATACGCGCAGCGCGCTGCGCTGTTGAGCCTGATGCGGTAAAATTGGCGATGCAGGCAACGCCAATATCCTGCGCAATATGATAGGCAGATGACGTAATCGCATCTGAGGGGTCTTTTATGTGGGCGGGGCGGTCAGCCGCCATTAATTTTTGATACAGCTCATCTTGTTCAACGCTGCGGCAAATGCGATCCATAATTTCAACCGATTCTAATGGATATGCACCAGCCGCGGTTTCTGCGGAGAGCATCACAGCGTCTGCACCATCATAAACCGCAGTCGCTACATCGGAAGCTTCGGCGCGCGTTGGGCGTGCATTTTCAATCATCGATTCGAGCATTTGCGTGGCGACAATGATCGGCTTCCCTGTACCGCGCGTCATACGCACGATTTTCTTTTGCCATGCAGGGACCTGTTCTGGCGGAATTTCAACGCCAAGGTCGCCACGCGCGAGCATAATGCCATCAGAATGTTCTAAAATTTCAGAAAAGCATTCAAGCGCGGAGGGCTTTTCGATTTTTGCCATCAGTGCCGCACGACCTTTAATAAGGTCTTTGGCGTATTTAACATCATCGGCGGTTTGCACGAATGATTGTGCAATCCAATCCACGCCCATATCAAGCGCTGCCTCAAGGTCGATTTTATCTTTTTCGGTCAGCGCATCAATCGGCAGTATGACATTGGGAATGTTAAACCCTTTACGGTCAGAAAGCTTTGAGCCTGATAAAACTTCCGCGATAAGGTAATCATCGCCTTTTTCTTGTATCTTAAAACGCACCTTACCATCATCAAGTAAAATATTTGACCCGATGGTAAGCGCGTTCATGACTTCAGGGTGTGGCAAACATACGCGGCTTTCATTGCCTGGGGTTGGGTCAAGGTCAAGACGAATCGTCATGCCCTTGGTCAAGGCGATCTTGCCTTCTTCAAATGTGCCGAGCCTTAATTTAGGGCCCTGCATATCGGCGACGACGCATGTTGTGCGTTTAAATTTTTTCTCTAATTTACGGATCATGGCAAGGCGCTCTTTATGATCCGCGTGTTCGCCATGTGAAAAGTTAAGGCGAAACGCATCAACCCCTGCGCAGAATAATTGTTCAATAATTTCTTCTGTGCTGGTCGCTGGCCCCATTGTGGCTAAAATTTTTGTATTGCGCTGACGTATGATTCTTTTTTTGTTGGACACTTGATTCTTACCCTCTTGCAGACGCAGTTTGTTAGCCGCGCGATTATGCATTGATTATACTGTGATTTACCCCCAAATAACAAGAGTCTATGCGAAATTAACTGCATAAAGACTCGGGGCGGAGCCTGTGCGCATCTGTTGGCTATAAAACGCTCTTCCACAGGCCATGGTTTTGATTCCATTGCATTTATATTACTTATACAATGGGGCTTTAAAAAAAGAGATGATTTTCTTGCGCATTTGTTCTTATTGTAGAGACATATTTTCGATCAGTTTTATGTGATGTTTTGGTGGCGAAGGCCACTATATATAGACACAAAATTGGATAAGTTTTTTTTCGGATATTTAGTCCCCAAAAAGACTCTCGGCGTAAAACCCTGTGTTTAAACGATTCCAATCGCGTCAAGCAAAAAACTACACAAAAATGACAAAATATATTTTTGCACAAAACACGATATGTAGTATGTTGGTATTGTAATGATCACTAAGGATTGTGTTTCGCGCAATTTCGTTATCAACGCAAAAATTTGAAATTACCATCCAGAAACCAAGCCATAAGGCCTTGCTTTTCAAAGTGGTAAGTGTAACTGAATTATAAGGCCGTTTTAGGAGCCATTTTTAGGAGTATGTCTATGTTTGATGTCGCGCAGGTAGAAAGAGGAAATCGCATTCAGATTGATCGCAATCGGGATGAAAACCTAACTGAATTTGGTAAAGCTACTTTAGCAGACCGCTACTTAATGCCTGAAGAGGCCTATCAAGACCTTTTCGCTCGTGTCTGTATGTATTACGGTGATAATTCAGAACATGCACAGCGCGTATATGATTACATGTCAAAATTATGGTTTATGCCCGCAACGCCAGTCCTCTCAAATGGTGGAACAAATCGCGGCTTGCCTATTTCATGTTTCTTGAATGAAACTGGCGATTCCCTAGAAAGCATTGTTGAGCTTTGGAATGAAAATGTCTGGCTCGCTTCACTTGGCGGCGGCATTGGTTCATATTGGGGGAATGTGCGTTCGATCGGCGAAAAAATTGGCCGCAATGGCAAGACATCAGGCATCGTACCGTTTATCCGCGTTATGGACTCGCTGACATTGGCTATTTCTCAAGGCTCGCTTCGTCGTGGTTCTGCTGCGATTTACTTGCCAATATGGCACCCAGAAATTGAAGAGTTTATTGAAATTCGTCGCCCAACAGGCGGTGACCCGAATCGTAAAGCGCTGAATTTGCACCATGGCGTGCTTGTGACAGACGCATTCATGCACGCGGTTGAGCGCAATGAAGAATGGGCACTACGTTCACCAAAAGATAACGCGGTTATTTCGACTGTAAATGCGCGTGAAATATGGATACGTCTGCTGACAGCGCGTATGGAACAGGGCGAACCATACATTATTAATATTGATCATGTGAATAACCAAATTCCTGCGCACCATAAAATGGCTGGCCTCAGCGTTAAGATGTCAAATCTGTGCTCTGAAATTACTTTGCCAACAGGTATTGACCATCTTGGCAATGACCGGACGGCGGTTTGCTGCTTATCATCCATTAATCTTGAAAAATATGATGAATGGAAAGATGATGAAAATTTTGTTGAAGACATTATGCGTTTCCTTGATAACGTTTTAAGTGACTTTATCGAAAAAGCGCCAGATAACATGGCAAAAGCAAAATACTCAGCCATGCGTGAACGTTCAGTTGGCCTTGGTGTTATGGGCTGGCACTCTTTCCTACAGCAAAAAAGCTTGCCAATGGAAAGTGTCATGGCGAAGGTTTGGAATAAGCGTATTTTTGAACAAATTCGTACGCAAGCTGATAAGGCATCAAAAGTACTCGCTCAAGAGCGCGGCGCATGCCCTGATGCAGCGGATTACGGTATTGAAGAGCGCTTCTCAAATAAAATGGCGATTGCGCCAACGGCGTCGATCTCTATCATTTGTGGTGGTGCGTCTCCAGGTATTGAGCCAAATGCGGCAAATGCATATACCCATAAAACGCTTTCTGGCTCGTTCTCTGTACGTAACAAATATCTTGAACAGCTTTTAGAAGAAAAGGGCCAAAATACAGATGATGTTTGGTCATCCATCTTCACAAATGAAGGTTCAGTGCAGCATTTAGATTTCTTAAGTGATCATGAAAAGGACGTCTTTAAAACAGCGTTTGAACTCGACCAGCGTTGGTTGGTTGAACATGCTGCGGATCGCGCCGAGTTTATTTGTCAGGCGCAGTCATTAAACCTCTTCTTGCCAGCAAATGTGCATAAGAAAGATTTGCATGAAATTCACTATCTAGCATGGAAAAAAGGCGTTAAATCACTTTATTATTGTCGCTCGAAATCAATTCAGCGTGCAGAAAGTGATGCAAGCTGGAAGCGTGGATCGAGTATCGCACCAGATAATCTCAGAGAGCCAGAGCTTGGCGAAACGCAGTACGAAGAATGTTTATCTTGCCAATAATCGGGATATTATAAGGGGACCAACATTCGGAATGAGCCACGCACTGCGTGGCTTTTTCTTTTGTTTACAATGGGTTGTTGTTGTGATTTGCGCAAAATCTAATTTTTGTGTAGAATTACATAACATTTTGGTTGTGTATATAGCTTTGAAGGCGTAAAAGTAAAAGCGGAATAGTTTTAATAGAAGGTTGATGTAAAATGGTCGGTTTAAAAGAATTTGCAATGGTATGTGGTTTAGGGGCAAGCACTGTCTTGTCTGGTTGTGCAAGCTCATCACCAACGGGATATCAAGGCACAGGTAGCTTATATGACCCGCCTACAAACACAGCACAAAACCAGCAACAACAACGCGTGCCAGAGGGCATGCTTGTACGCCGTGGTTTTGATGGGCTTAAAGTCGAGTTTTGTGATGCGAAAGATCAGTTTATCCGCACTTCACAGGGCGTTGAGTATTGTTTTGACAAAAGCGATGTCAAATATGTGCTAGATAAAAACCTTATTCCAGGTGAGCGTATTCAATATCAGGGCCCGCAATATGGCCAGCAAGTGATGAATCAGTTCCTGCGACAATTAGGCCGCGATATCGAGGGGCGTGCGAGCAATAATAGCACAATTCAGCTCGGTCGCAATGGCAAGGGCGGCATTAACATGGTTGATGCATTTATGAGCACGAATGAATATAAAAGAAGCTGCTTCACATCTTTTGCTTTCCTTGATGAAAACATGCAAATTAATGGTGTTCTTACAAAATCGCCAGCGCAGCTTGGCACTTATGATAACTGTGTTAAACAATTAAGAAACCAAACAACAATTCGCCGTACAGGGCCGATTACGATTAATTTTTAAATGCGGCGCAATAAAATTTTATAAAGAAGCGGTAGGTTCTATACTTTATCGCTTTTTTTGTGCGCATATGCTGTGTATGATAGGTGCCTTATGTCATAAATATTTTAAGGATGCTCTTCAAAATGCGCAAATCACTTATTCTCATCACTATTTGCACGCTTATTGGTTTAATCGGCTATGCCGTATTTACGAATGGTACCCGTAAAATAGTACAGCAGCCCGAAATCTCTGTTGGTGATGCTGATATTCTCAGCGAAACCATGAATGAAATGAAGCAAAAAGCTGATTCTTATGATGAGAATTATGAGTCTCTCGCCATGTCACGCGCGGCAAGCGACCTTGCCGAAGACATGCTTGGTCAAGCAGACGATAAAGCAAAGCTTGAAACGGCGGCAGGTGTTTTTGCGGGCTATATGGTGCGTAACACGATGGGGCTTAAAGCTTACTGCGCCGGGCAGGGGGTAGATGTTTCGCCGTTTACCGAGGCTTTCGCTGCGCAGCATGAAGATATCGCTCAAATAGCTGCACAATATTACGTGATGGACAACCAAATGCAGGCTATTTACGATCAAATGAAAGATACGCTGACAAAATTGATCGACCAGGAGATGAGCGATGTCGCGGCAATGATGGGCTATAAAAGCAATGCACAGAGCTGCGAATGGATGAATAGCTCCGCACAGCAAGTTTTGCAAAATGCCAAATTTGAGCATGCAGTCCCTGCGGCCTATGCTGTTTTGGCCGGTGCAAAGTAATCAGCGATTATGCCCATAACGCGTAAACGCCCTTGCATAAGCGCCTATAATTTTGTACTGAAAGACATGCATTCATAAATGGCGCGTGCAGCGCTTAAGGAGATCGTGATGGTTATGCTACCACAAATACAGCGTCACAAGACCCAAGCGGTCAAGGTAGGCAATATCACAATTGGGGGCGGTGCGCCCGTCGTTGTGCAAAGCATGACCAATACAGACACCGCGGATGTTAACGCAACGGTGCAGCAAATCAAAGAGCTTGCCTATGCAGGTTCGGAAATTATTCGCATTACCGTTAATAATGATGAAGCCGCCGCCGCTGTACCGCGCATTAAAGAAGAGCTTATTAAGCAGCGCATTTATGTACCGCTTGTTGGCTGTTTCCACTATAACGGCCATGATTTACTAGAGCGCTACCCTGATATGGCGCGCGCCCTTGATAAATACCGCATCAACCCTGGAAATGTTGGCTTTGGCGCGAAAAAAGACAAACAATATGCGATGATTATTAATGCGGCGATTAAGCATGATAAAGCCGTACGCATCGGCGTAAATTGGGGCTCTTTAGATCAAAATCTATCAACCCATTTAATGGATGAAAATGCGAAATTAGATAATCCGCTGCCCGCTGACGCTGTTATGCGCGAAGCCTTAGTGCGCTCCGCAATTATGAGCGCCAAGCAAGCCGAAGAGCTCGGCCTTGGCAAAGATAAAATTATCCTTTCCGCTAAGGTCAGCCGCGTGCAAGATTTGATTGCAGTCTACCAAGAGCTTGCGCGGCGCTGTGATTATGCGCTGCACCTTGGCCTCACTGAGGCGGGGATGGGCTCAAAAGGTATTGTCGCCACTGCAGTTGGTGAAGGTATATTGTTACAAATGGGTATTGGCGACACGATCCGTGCATCACTCACCCCCAAAGTGGGAGAGACGCGAACATTGGAAGTTAAAGTCTGCCAAGAATTATTACAGGTCATGGGTATACGTTCATTTTCGGCGCAGGTTAGTGCCTGCCCCGGCTGTGGGCGTACCACGAGCACGTTTTTCCAAGAACTTGCGCAGGATATTCAAAAGTCATTAGATGACAATATGCCCGCATGGCGTAAGGCGTATCCCGGCGTTGAAAGCATGAATGTCGCCGTGATGGGTTGTATCGTCAATGGCCCAGGGGAAAGTAAACATGCCGATATCGGCATATCCCTCCCCGGTACGGGCGAAAGCCCCGTAGCGCCCGTTTTCACCGATGGCAAGAAAACCCACACATTGCGCGGTGATAACATCGCCGCAGAATTTCACGCACTCGTCGAATCATACGTTAGAACGCGCTATGGTGCGGAGACTGAAAAGTCTGACGATAAGAAGACGGGGACAGCTTAAGGCTTTCGCTAGATTCTTCTGCGCTTTTACGCCATTGTACTTTCATGGAAACAGCACAAAAAACGAGTCCCGCAATGGATCAGAAATTAAACGATAAAGAACTTTATCTTGTCGATGCCTCAGCTTTTATTTTTCGCGCTTATCATGCGTTGCCGCCGCTGACCGCGCCGGATGGCACACCTGTCGGCGCAGTGCTTGGTTTCACCAATATGATGGTCAGGTTGCTGAATGACTACCACGCCCCTTATGTCGGCGTGATTTTTGATTGCGGGCGCGTCACTTTTCGTAATGATATTTACGAAGAGTATAAGGCGAACCGTGATGAAACGCCTGAAGATTTAATCCCGCAATTTCCGCTTGTTCGCCGTGCGACGGAGGCATTCGGCCTTGAGGTTATCGAAAAACAGGGGTTTGAGGCTGATGATCTGATCGCTGCCTACGCCAAAGCGGGCGCAGAGCAAGGCTTTAAAGTCACAATCGTTTCGTCTGATAAAGATTTAATGCAGCTCGTCAATGATGATGTGCGCATGATGGACCCAATTAAGCAGCGCTTTATTGACCATGATGGCGTTGTCGAAAAATTCGGCGTTACGCCAGATAAGGTTGTCGATGTGCAGGCGCTTGCGGGTGACAGCGTGGATAACGTGCCGGGCGTGCCGGGCATTGGCATTAAAACCGCAGCATTGCTGATTAACGAATATGGCGACCTTGAAACATTATTACAGCGCGCAGGCGAAATTAAACAAAATAAGCGCCGCGAGAATTTGCTTGAATTTGCGGAACAAGCGCGCATTTCCAAACAGCTTGTCCAATTGGTTGATGATGTTGAGCTGCCTTACAGTATTGATGTTCTTGATGCGCATGACCCTAAGCGCCCCGAAGTTCTGGAGTTTTTAAAAATCCATCATTTCAATTCTGTCCTCACCCGCCTTGGTGAAGATAAAGTCAAAGCCGCACCTATGCCGACCGAATCATTCAGCGCCCCTGCCAATGATGAAGACGGCGCGGCGCTACCGCATATTGATATGGTCAATATAGAAAAAGACTATGTGACGATTTCTAGTGCAGAGGCTTTATCAACATGGCTTGCAGATGCGAGGGATACAGGCTTTCTGTCTTTTGACACCGAGACTACCGCGCTCACCCCCGCCAAAGCGGAGCTTGTTGGTATATCGCTCGCTAGCCGTGCGGGGCGCGCCTGTTACATCCCGCTCAGTCATAAAGCAAAGCCTGTCGATCTGCTCAGCGATGAAAGTGACGCAGATAACACACCGCAAATGGCATTAGCGGACGCCATTCATATTTTGCAGCCCTATTTTGAAGATCCCACTATTTTAAAAATCGCCCATAACGCAAAATATGATTTACAGATTTTGTGGCGTGCAGGCTTTGGTGAAGTCACGCCTTTAGAAGACACAATGCTGATGTCTTATACGCTTGATGGGGCGCAGCATGGCCATGGAATGGATTTCCTTGCCCTTGAAAACATGGGCATTGAAACCGTCAAATTTAGTGATGTTTGCGGCAAGGGCAAAAACCAAATCACTTTTGATTATGTGCCAATAAAAGAAGCCAGCATCTATGCCGCCGAAGATGCGGATATCACCCTGCGTCTATATAATATATTCAAGCCGCGCATTGCGCATGAAAAAGTCACGCGCATTTATGAAGATATTGAGCGCCGCTTATCACCGGTTATTGCCCGCGTGGAAAGCCACGGCGTAGTGGTTGACCCGCTTATTTTAAAGGGACTGAGTGATGAGTTCGCTAAGCGCATTATTACGATAGAGCAAGATATTTATAACCATGCAGGCCATGAATTTAATATTGCCTCGCCAAAACAGCTTGGCGGCGTATTGTTTGATGAGCTTGGCCTGGAGGGCGGCAAGAAAACAAAATCAGGCGATTGGTCAACATCTGTTGATGTCCTCGAAAAACTCGAATTAGAAGGCCATGAAATTGTTAAGAAAATTATGCAGTTCCGTTCACTTTCAAAATTGAAGTCAACCTACACGGATAGTTTACAAAACGAAATTATCCCAGAAACAGGGCGGGTGCATACATCGTTCCATATGGCGCTGACATCAACGGGGCGTTTATCATCATCAGACCCGAATTTGCAGAATATCCCGATACGCAGTGAGGATGGTCGCCGTATTCGCACCGCCTTTGTTGCGCCTAAGGGCCATAAAATTATCTGCGCCGATTATTCGCAAGTCGAATTGCGCTTGGTCGCGGCGATGGCTGATGTGAAGCTTTTGAAGGATGCATTTATTAACGGTGAAGATATTCACGCTTTGACCGCATCACAGGTTTTTGGCCATAAATTAGAAGATGTCACGCCAGAGCTGCGCCGCAGCGCCAAGGCTGTGAACTTTGGCATCATATACGGCATTAGCGCCTTTGGTCTTGCCAGGCAGCTTGGCTGTTCACGCGCAGAAGCGAAGAGCTTTATTGATGCTTATTTTGCGCGCTTCCCTGAAATTCCTGCCTTTATGGAGGCCGCGAAAGAAGAAGCGCGTAAATATGGTTACGTTAAAACTTTATTTGGGCGTAAATGCTTTATTGCTGGCATAAATGACAAAAACGGTATGCGCCGGCAGTTTGGAGAGCGCCAAGCGACAAATGCGCCGCTACAAGGCACAGCGGCTGATGTGATTAAGCTGGCGATGATCCGCATTGATCGCCGCCTGCGCGATGAGCATCCTGACACCAAGATGATACTGCAAATCCACGATGAGGTCATGATCGAAGTGCCAGATGATAAGGTGGATATCATCAAAGCGCTTGTTGTCGCTGAAATGGAAAACGCTGCGAAAGCCGTTGATATCGGTCTGCCATTAATTGCAGAAGCTGATGCAGCGCAAAGCTGGGCAGAGGCGCATTAGCGTTATTCTGCAAGTGTTTGACGGTTGATTTTTGCGGCGTTTGCGTAATACCTACTCAGGCCAATTGTGTTGCTGCTGACGATTAATGCAGCGCTCAACAGGCCAGGGGCGGAGCCGATTATGATGAAGAAGCTAAACCATGTAAGCTGAACCAAATAAACAAGTGCGCGTGAGTAGTAATAATTATCGCGCAGCAGCATTGAAAAAGTCGCGAGGCTTGTTGCTATGGCGGGCAAAAGCGATGATGGGCTTTCATAGCCTAGTAACGTCACACTCCACGCCATGAGAAGATATACGGTTAATGCGCGGCGCATTATACTTTGTGGGGCAAGGCTGGCAAAAATATCACGACAGGCGGCGCTTAGGCAGACTAAACAACCGCTTAAAGAACCAAGCGCAAGAAAGTGAAGGCCATAAGCTGCGTCAGCAGGGGCCTGCATCAGGAATGTCTTGCGCGTCGTTTGCATTAAGAACGACAATGCAAAGCATAGCAAGCCAATATAACCAAAGATATTGGCATGGTTTTCGTTAAAGATACTGAGCATTAGGTTTTCTATCATTGTGCAAATATAAATGATTTATCTGAAAAAATCTTTAAAATAGACAAAGAAGTCCATTGACATAATATTGGGGCGTATTTATAAAGGCATTTATCAGAATTTAGGAAAGAGATCATTATGGGCATACGCCGTATGTTATCCGTTATCGGGATAGGTTTATCATTCAGTGCAGCTGCGGCTTGTGTGTTAAGGGATGTTGATATGATGTCCCCGTCAAACGCCAAGGATGCCCAAGGGCATAAGGGCAGTAAAAAAGATATATACCGCATGCCCAATGCCGATACGCAATATTACAAGAAATACCAGCGCGAGATCAAATAATGGATAAAAACCGTACACGCCTTGTCGTCCTTTTCGCGCAAGCTTCGCTATTCGCAGATGTTCTACGGCGCGGCCTAGATAGCGATAAATATGAAATTCTTACCTTGGATGATATGTGCCGTGCGGAGTGTGAGCAAGATAACACCTTTCACCTGATTAACTATCATCAAGATGAAGTGAACATAAAATGCGTCATTGAAAATGATGATGCGCCGTTCTATGTGTCCAAAACGGATAAATATAAAATGCCTAATGCGCAGTGCCAATATCTAAAAAAATGGCAGCCAGTTTGAATGCATATTAAAATATATGGCACATGGCGACCCTACTGTGCGTTTATAATCTCACCATTTAATGTGCAGCTCGCAAGGGCAAGCTCAACGAATTTAGGCGCAACCTCGCTTGCTGGCGGCACTTCTTCTGGTTTGCGCCCGGGGAAGGCTTCTTGCCACATGGCGGTGCGTGTCTGACCAGGGTTGATGATATTAACGTTCAAATTGCTTTTCTCGTTCTCCGCCGCATAAATTGATGCAAGCTGTTCAAGCGCTGCTTTGCTGACGGAATAAGCGCCCCAATAGGCGCGGCCTTTTTGCGCGGCGCCTGATGTGACGAAGATTGCGCGCCCAGCATCTGAATTTTTAAGTAAGGGGTCAAGCGTACGAATAAGTTGATAATTCGCCGTTAAATTCGTGTCGATCACCTTTTGAAATTCTTTGAACTTGCCATGCGATAGCGGCCCCATCGTGCTGAGCATCCCCGCATTGGCAACCCATATATCAAGCTTATCAATTTTGCTGGCAAGCGCAGGGCCAAGGGCTTCCATTTCTTTGAAATTTGTAATGTCATTGGCGATCAAGGTCACATTACATTCAGGGAAATCCGCCTTGATTTGGTCATGAATTTCCTCAAGGCCGCCAACTGTGCGCGCAAGCAAGAATAAATCCGCGCCTTGTTTGGCAAATTCATAGGCCACCGCGTGACCAATACCGCGCGATGCGCCTGTTATAAGGGCGCTGCGCCCGCTTAATGGTTTTGTACTACTCATTTAATGGCGCTCCATTTTCTGGCGCAGCGGGGCTGCTGTCTAGGCCTTGTGATTTAATAAGGTCATCAAGTTTATCGCGGCTGTCATCGCTATAGCCTGCATCAGACTTTAATGCTTTGGGAGCACTGTCCTTCAAGACATCAATTTCTTGCAGCTTTTCACGGGTGAAGCTTGCGAGCTCGCTTTCTGTCTTGCCTTGGATTTTCTTTGGCAGAACATCTTTCGGTAGCAAGCTTTCGACCCCTGCGGCTGACCATTCAACATAGACGCGGCTCATTGATTTTGGGAATATCTCAGTACGCTTTTCTGTGCCAACCATAAGGTAAAGCGGCAAATATAAGAAACCAAGTACGAGCACGGCGCGGGCAAGGCCAAAAAATACACCTAATGTGCGGTCAATGGGGCCAAGGCCTGTGTCTTTTAGCTTCTTAGAAAGGAAGTAACTCAGTACCGATAAGATAATCACAACGCTGAGCATGACGCCGCCATAAGCAACGCCTTTGACGATAAATTCATTGGGTATAGGCCCGATAAGGTTTTCGGCGCTTTTGTCTGAAACGCCAAACATGCCAGCGATGGGTGCCTCAAGGCTTGGTGCAAATATAATAGCACATATAATGCCGCCAATAAGCCCTGCAATAGTTAGGACTTCACGCACAAAGCCGCGTAAGAAAGCAATGCCAACTGAAAAAATCATCACCAGCAAGACAATAACGTCGAGGATGAGTGAAAAATTAAAACTGTCAGCAGATATATTGGCTAAATCCATGTTTATTCTTACGCGTTAGGGTTATTGTGAGTTGTGTTTATAGCATAGAGCGTGCATTCTTCAAGCGCTATGATGCAAGCTTCTCCGTATGATCGGCAAAATACAGCATGATGTCACCTGTGCTGCCAAGCTCGTTACGTTTAATGTTCAAGTCAGGGGCTTTTTTGCCTTTTTTCTTCAATGCGCGGGGGCATAATGCTTGTTTAAAGCCAAGCTTGGCTGCTTCTTTGAGGCGTAGATCAGGCTGTGAAACTTGGCGCACTTCGCCCGAAAGGCCGATTTCACCAAAGACGATGAGGTCTTCGGGCAGAGGGCGCTGTAAATGGGCGCTAATTAATGCGGCAGCAACAGCGGCGTCAGCGGCAGGCTCAGAAATGCGAATGCCGCCCGCGACATTTAAAAACACATCACAGCCAGAAAATTGAATGCCGCAGCGTGTTTCAATTACGGCAAGCACCATGGCAAGGCGGTTATGATCCCAGCCAATTACCGCGCGGCGCGGCGAAGGAAGCGCGGTAGGCGCGACAAGGGCTTGCACCTCAACCAAGACGGGGCGCGAGCCTTCAAGCCCAGCCAGCACGGCACTGCCGGGCACGTTTTCTTGGCGCTGCGAGAGGAAAATTTCAGAAGGGTTGGTGACTTCGACAAGGCCTTCATGCGCCATCTCAAATACGCCAATTTCATCTGTTGCGCCAAAACGGTTTTTGACCGTGCGTAAAATGCGGAAAGGGTGACCGCGATCCCCTTCAAAATAAAGCACCGTATCAACCATATGTTCTAAAATACGCGGCCCTGCAATTTGGCCTTCTTTCGTCACGTGACCGACCAGCATTAAACAAATGCCTTTGCGTTTGGCAACGCGGATAAGCTCTTGTGCGGATGTCCGTACCTGCGTCACTGTGCCTGGCGCACTATCGACGGAATCGACAAACATGGTCTGTATCGAATCGATGACAACCAAATCATAAGGCTGACTATCCCCTTCAATAGTGGCGATGATATCGCGCACATTATTGGCGCTGGCAAGGTCAACGCTTGCACCTGTAACGCCAAGGCGCGATGCACGCAGCCTTACTTGGTCAACAGCTTCTTCGCCTGAAAAATAAGCGCAGCGTTTGCCGGTTAAAGAAAGGCGGCAAACTATTTGTAATAATAATGTCGATTTACCAATGCCGGGATCGCCGCCAATTAATAAAGCGCTGCCCGGCACTAAACCGCCGCCCGTGACGCGGTCAAATTCCGCCATGTTACTTTTGTGGCGGGTAATGGTCTCGTGGTTTTCACCTTCTAATTTAAACAGCTCTACTTTGCGGCCTTTGCCAAGGCTCATGCCCTTGGGAACGGCGGCTTCGACGATTTCTTCGCTGATCGTGTTCCATTCATTGCAGCCATCACATTTGCCTGTCCATTTCCGATGGACAGTGCCGCAGCTTTGACAAATAAAGTTTCGTTGTGTTTTCGCCATTTGAGATAAGATAAAGGGCTCGGGTTTTACCGTCAATATGCGGCGGGCGGTTTTAGCTAAGTTCTTCGAGTTTAATTAGCCATTCCACGGAAGTCATCGCGGCATGCAACGGCGCGGTGAGAACAATTTGCTTGGTTTTAATCGGGCTGTGGCCTTGCCCCATATAAATGCTGTCTTCAAGCTTTGCTTCGGCCTCTGACCAGTAAAAGCGGAATCCTGTGCCGCCGGGTAAGCTGATGAGTATTTCGTTCTTATCGCGGGTTAATGATGCGCGCACGCTAGGGTGTAGGTGGAAACGTATTTGTGCTGTCCCTTGGCTGCCTTCGCCAGATATATTTTCAAAATGATCCTGACCAGTAATAATTTTACCGCGATTTTGCGCGCCGACTTGGCGGTAATGCTTAATGCCGCTGGTTGATAAATAACCATCATGCATCGCGGATATATAATCGCCGCCTTCTAGGGGCTCATGTTCATGGGCGATGTTTAGCGGCTTGCGCCCAATGGTTTCATTATCAAGTATCTCAGCACTGTCGAGATTATTAATCTGCGCGGTTGTATGTGCGGCGCTATGGCGCAGGGCGCGTTGCCAATCACCGTTGTAAGGATGCGTGCCACAATTGACAAAAACGCGCTGCTTGCCATAGCAAAATTCAAAGGCAAGGGCGCTGGCATGGTAAGCAAGGTCGTGCCCGCGCGGCGCAGCGCCGCCAACATCCATGGTAATCAGGCTGCGGCCAATCGCAACGCGCTCAAACCCACTTTGCGGTAGAGATTTCGGCATTTTCTGGCGGTTGCCTGCCAAGGAAAGCAAGGTGGTGAGAAGCTGTTTTTCGCCTTCTTGCGTCCCATGGAATAATGCGAGATGCTTATCATTATAACAGAAAAAACGCAGCGCATTATTCATCCGTTCAATCGAACTCTGTAGCAGTAAAGGGATCTTTTGATGGCCTAGCTGCAAAGCCATACGCATATCATGCGCGGCGCAGAGTAGCGGAATCAGCGCCGCAGGGCTGCGTGAGATATGCCCACCATCAAGCAAAATCTGCTCTTGTAGGCCGCGCAGGAATATATTGAGCCCCTTTTCATGCAAAAAGCTATATTCGTCAAGCACAAGACCTGAAATACATAGGGCGCGCCCAAGGCGCATCTGCGTCATATCATCTAAAGACTTTGTTTGGATGGAGGAAAGGTGATGTAATTGTTCGCACAGGCTTTCAAAAAACATTTCGCGGAAATCATCGCCAGCGCTGCTGCAAAAGAAATTGTAAAACGCAATCCAATTATAAATCCGCATCGCCATAATCTCAGGCGACCATGTGCGGGCATTTGGCGTGCGGTTATGAGTGATCCAATGCGCGATTAATTGCCGTCCGCGCAGGCGTGATTGTTCGCCGCCAAGTGTTTTAAGGTCACGCAGCCAATCAAAATTGTTAAGGCGGTAAATGTGTTTTTCTTCGAGGCCTATCGGGTCCCAATTGGGGTGTTGCTGTTCAAGCAACACCCCATCAAGGTCAAAGCACCCTGCCAGCAAAAGTCGCGCTTTGTCAATTTCACCGGGCCAAGGGTCGTTAATTTCAAAGTTTAAAAATGATGGAATGTTTTTCTTTAAAAGGCGCTGCGTGAAACGAAGGCGAAGGCGGTCAAGCTTCTCTTTCTGGGAAAAGCCTTTAAGCGCAAGGGGGGTATCTTTGTTTAGCAACACATTAATCATTGGGACTCTTTTTTGCTTTTTATTTTTTTTTGAGGGATGCGGTGGTTTATGAAGTAAATAGTGGGGCTAGCTTTCGCGTAGCTTTGCGATGTTTGATGCATAATGTTCGGCGCCGCCTTTAAACACGGCGCTGCCCGCGACGAGAACATTTGCACCTGCGGTAATGATATTTTGGGCGTTATCTGCACAGACCCCGCCATCAACGGAAAGGTCAATATTGCGCCCTTCGGCGGCAATCATCTGTGCCATGGCGTTAATCTTATCATTTAAGTCAATATGCTTTTGCCCGCCAAAACCAGGGTTGACGGTCATCACCAACACCATATCAAGCAGCGGCATGACATGTTTTAAGCTTTCCGCAGGGGTGGCAGGGTTTAGTGCAACGCCGGCCTTTTTACCCAAAGCGTGAATGGCTTGTAATAATTTGTGTAAATGGGCGGTGGCTTCGCCATGGACGGTTATGATATCCGCTCCTGCATCCGCGAAATCGGCGATTAATTGTTCGGGCGTGTCGATCATTAAATGAACATCAAAGACTTTGTTGCTATGCGGCCTTAAATCTTTGATGATCGGCGCGCCGAAGGTTAAGTTTGGCACGAACTGCCCGTCCATCACATCAATATGGATGTAATCCGCGCCCGCTTTATCAATCGCAGCGATTTCCGCGCCGAGCGTTGCAAAATCGGCAGAAAGAATGGATGGCGCTATTTTTACAGTATTATTTTGTGACATTGGCAGATCAGAAAACCTAAAGAAAAGAATGAGGCCAGAGCTGGCGGGGGATATTTATAAATCTGGTTAAATTGTAGCATCATTTGGAAAAGTTTTCCACAAAACATAATTAATTTTTTCTATCCCCACTATTCACAGGCGCTATTTTTATTTTTCTTCTATTTATCCTTCTCGCTGTGCCTATATAGTTCTATGATGAACAGTAAAAAACAATTACTTGATCCGGCCAATAGTCAGGATATTCCCCCTAACGTGGATTTCATGGATCAAGATATAAGCAGTGATACAGATGCAGACCCACATTATCGTGAGCTGCCCAATAATATTGAAGCGGAGCAAGGTCTGCTTGGTGCGTTAATGGCGGATAACCGTCAGTTAGAAAATGTCAGTGATTTTCTGCGTGCGAACCAGTTCTTTTTGCCCTCGCACCAGCGCATTTATGAGGCGATTAATATTTTGGTTGAACGCGGTCAAAGCGCAACGCCTGTGACATTAAAGGGCTATTTTGAAAAAGATGAAGAGCTTGATCAAGTTGGCGGCACTTCATATTTGGCGCGCCTTGCGGGCAGCGTCGTTTCGGTGATTAATACGCTTGATTACGCGCGGAATATTTATGAGCTACATTTAAAGCGGGAGCTTATAGCATTGGGGCAAGATGTCGTTAATGAATCTTACACTCAATCGCTTGAAAGCAGCGTTAGTGACACGATTGAAACCACGGAAAAGCGCTTATTTGAGCTCGCAGAGCAAGGTGAGGCTAAAGGTGGTTTTCAAACATTGCGCGAATCGGTCATGACGGCGCTCGAGATTGCAGAAATTGCTTATCAATCTGACGGGCATGTTAGTGGCGTGAGTGTCGGCCTTACCGACCTTGATAAAAAATTAGGTGGTATGCATAAATCTGACCTTCTCATTTTGGCAGGGCGTCCATCAATGGGTAAGACAGCTTTAGCCGTAAATATGGCGTTTAACTCGGCGAAGAAATTCGCCGATACAGGCGGCAAAGAAGGGGCGCCTGTTGCATTCTTCTCACTGGAAATGTCTGCCGATCAGCTTGCCGCACGTATTTTGGCGGACCATGCGAGTGTATCAGGTGATACCATTCGTAAAGGTACTTTTAGCGAAGAAGATTTTCGCCGCTTTGCACAGGCCGCGAACGAGCTTTCGCAAATCCCGCTTTATATTGATGACACGCCAGCGCTTTCGATTGGCGCAGTACGTACGCGTGCGCGACGCTTAAAACGTCAGCATGGCCTTGGTATGTTGGTTGTCGATTATTTGCAGCTTTTGCGTGGTTCAGGCTCGGCCCAATCACAGCAAAACCGTGTTTTGGAAGTATCTGAGATTACGCGTGGCCTTAAGGCCATCGCCAAGGAATTGGAAATTCCAGTTCTTGCGCTCTCTCAGCTTTCGCGTGGCGTTGAGCAGCGTGAAGATAAGCGCCCCATGCTTTCTGACCTTCGTGAATCAGGCTCAATTGAGCAAGATGCCGATGTGGTGATGTTCGTTTACCGTGAGGAATATTACCTTGCGCGTGAAGAGCCAGGCCAGCGTGCAAATGAATCGATTGAGAAGTTTCATGAGCGTTATGAACAATGGTCACAGCGTTTGCAAGAGCGTGCTAATGTCGCCGAATGCGTTATCGGTAAGCAGCGTCACGGCCCGATCGGCATTGTTGAAATGCATTTTGACCCACAATATATCCGCTTCTCAGACCTTGCCAAAAAATTCTCTGGCGGCGAGGAATAGAGTTAGAGATCAAAAAAGTCCTTAAAAGAGGGCTTTTTTTCTGCCTATATATCCGTAAGGTTTTATGCTAAAGATAAAAGGCGTTAATGTGAAAACTGGGAGCCCGCATCTGTGACGATAAATGCCAACATATCCATCGCGAGCTTGCTGTCTAATTATGATGTGATCGCGCGCGCTGCGCCAAACGCCACGCTCGCCCCCGTTGTAAAAGCAGACGCCTATGGCCTCGGCGCTGAAAATATTGTCCGCGCGCTAGATAGCGTTAAATCACCCCTTTTATATTATGTCGCCACGCTAGAAGAAGCGCTTGAAATTCGCCCGTTGACGCGGGCTGACATTGTCGTCTTTGGCGGTATGCAGCGAGGGCAGGAAGACGAATTTTCTACGCATCATCTGACTCCCGCATTAAAAAGTTTGGATGATTTAAAAATATGGCAGAGCCATGCGGTAGCGCTCGAAAAACTGCTGCCCTGTCACATTCATTTAGATACGGCCATGAACCGTACAGGTATTCAAATGGATGAAGATGGCGCAGCGACAGCATGCCTTGAGGGGCTTGATATACGCTACATCATTACCCATTTCGCAAGTTCAGAAGAAATTGATAATCCGCTAAATGCCCTGCAGGGCAAACGTTTCATTAGCCGCGCCGCGCAATATGAACTGGCCTATGGGCGGGAGATTAAAAAGTCGATGGCGAATAGTAGCGGCATTGTAAATTTCCCAGATATGCATTTTGATATGGTGCGCCCTGGCGGCGGCTTATGGGGCCTTGAAATGGGCGTTGGCCAAGCGCCCGATTTAAAGCCGGTAATGTCTTTGGAAGCGAAAATACTGCAAGTGAGTACGATTAAAGCTGGTGAAACCGTTGGTTATAATGAATTATTTACCGCCAAAGCGCCATGTCGAATTGCGACCCTTGCAATAGGCTATGCTGATGGCCTGCATTGGCCGGCGAGTAATAATGCCCAGTTTTATTGGCACGGCACACCCTGCATCATTGCAGGCAGCGTATCAATGGATTTAACAACGGTGATTATTCCTGATGATATTCCCGATGATGATATGCCTTGCGCCGGCGCGTTTATGGAGCTTGTTGGCCCGCATCAGCGCATTGAAACGCTCGCGCGGGATTGCGGCGCGCGCGGCTATGAAATGCAAATTGCACTGGGCAGCGGGCGGCGCACGTTAAGGTCGATAGGCTAAGACATCATTTTATTGGCACTCAATAGGCTTTCTTATGGGGTAATCTACGTTATATTTATATAACCCTTTGACCTTAGGATTAAAAAAATATAAATATAGAGCTTGGAATTTCGTGCGATGAAGTTGTAATCAAGGGCGTATTTAGGGGGCCTTTATATTATGCCATTTACTATAGTATTAAATATATTTGCGGCAGTGGGGCAGAGCTTTCTGTCTTTCTTTGCCGCTGTGGGGCGTTTGTTTGTGTTTGCGGCGAAGGCTGTGGGTCATATTTTTGCGCCGCCATTTTTTGGGCGTATTACCTTAAAACAATTTATGGATATTGGTTATTATTCGCTTCCTGTTGTCGGCATGACGACTTTGTTTACCGGCATGGTGCTTGCGCTGCAAAGCTATACCGGGTTCACCCGCTTTAACGCAGAAGGCGCCATTGCTTCTGTGGTTGTGTTGTCGATTACGCGCGAACTGGCTCCTGTATTGGCGGGCTTAATGGTCGCAGGGCGCGTTGGCGCGTCGATTGCGGCGGAAATTGCCACTATGCGCGTCACTGAACAAATTGACGCTTTGGTAACTTTGTCCGTTAATCCTTATAAATATTTGATCGTACCGCGCATTGTTGCGGGTACATTAATGTTGCCAATTTTGGTTCTGATTGGCGATATTATCGGCATTATGGGCGGTTATATCGTTAGTGTTCATGCGCTTGATTTCTCCGTCGGTTCTTATTTGAAGCAGACTTTTGATGTCCTTCAAGCTGCGGATGTTATATCTGGCCTTGTCAAAGCGGCGGTCTTTGGCTTTATCGTTACGTTGATGGGCTGTTACCATGGCTTTCATTCAGGGCGGGGCGCACAAGGCGTTGGCGCGGCAACAACCAATGCGGTTGTCTCGGCTTCAATTCTTATCTTGATCTTCAACTATGTTCTAACGCAGGTGTTTTTCTCATGATAAATGATAATAAAGAAACTGCGGGTGGAGAAAATTCAATGATCCGTATGAGTAATGTGAAGAAGTCATTCGGCGATAAACATATTCTGCGCGGTATAAATTTAGAAGTCAAAAAAGGCGAATCGCTGGTTGTTATTGGCGGTTCGGGTACGGGTAAATCTGTATTGCTTAAAAATATTCTGGGCATATTAGAGCCTGATGAAGGCACGATTGAAGTTGACGGGCATGTGACGACCCATGTGCGTGGGCGCGCGCGCGTTGAACTAATGCATAAATTTGGCATGTTATTCCAAGGCGCAGCACTTTTTGACTCGTTGCCTGTATGGGAAAATGTTGCTTTTGGTTTGATCCATGGCGAGAAAATGCCCAAAGGGCAGGCGCGTGAGATTGCGGTTGAAAAAATCAATGCGGTTGGCCTTTCTGCGCAGCGCGTGGCGGATTTATATCCTGCGGAATTATCTGGCGGGATGCAAAAGCGTGTTGGCCTTGCCCGCGCCATTGCAACCAGCCCTGAAATTATTTTCTTTGATGAGCCGACCACAGGACTCGACCCGATTATGGCGGATGTTATTAATGATTTGATCGTGGAATCGGTGAAAGGCCTTGGCGCAACGGCGCTATCCATTACCCATGATATGGCGAGCGCGCGTAAAATTGCCGATAAAGTCGCGATGATTTACGAAGGCGAGATTATCTGGTGCGGTGATATTAAGGATTTGGATAATTCAGGTAACCCTTATGTTGACCAGTTTATTCATGGCCGCGCTGAGGGGCCAATATCTAAGCATAGTGATTTTGCAAAAACAGCAAAGAGCCACGCATAGCTCCGCTTGGAAGCTAGATTACGCAGCGTTTTTGTAGTAAAATAGTCTATGCGTAATTGTAGAATGAATATTTAAGCAGTATGAGGATAAGAATATGAGTGCGTTCAATGTATTAATAAAGAAAAATGTCTTGAGCGTGGCTGTAGTTTTTTGTGCGGTATCTATCCTCTGTGCCCCTGCATCAGCACAATATTTGAGAGATTTTAGCAAAGATAAAAAGCCGGAACAGGCCGCCCCTGTGCCTGAGCGCACTGCGCCGATATATACACCTTATACCGGCCAACAGCAGCAAGCGCAGCCTGAGCAGCAATATGATGATAATGCCCCGATTTATGAGCAGATGAATATTAGCAATGCAATAATGCGAAGCTTTGCGCAGGATGCTGTGCGTAGTGGTACAGACCGCAATGCATTAGACCCTTCGGCGCCCGCCCTGCGTGATTTACCATCTATTCAGGCGATACCAGATGACCCAACGCAATATTGTAACGAGTATGATGAGAAGAACCCAAGCACATTCTTTTCCAAAACGGCTTCAGAGAGTTTTTTAAGTGAGCGCATCAAGCCCGTAGGGCAAATGAATGTCAACTTGACCAAGTCTTGTTTGAATAAAGTTAAAGAAATTGCGGAACAAATGTTAGTGGATTATGCCGCGTATAAGCGTAATGATTTACTCTTGCGTGCGCAGAAAAATCCTGAAAAAGCTGACATGATGTCACGTAAAGCGAATGAACTTTCTAAGGCGAATTTATACTATACGAACTCAACGCGTTCCGAGTGTTCTCTCGCTCGCCGTGATAATGCAGAAAATGCGTTTGAGCTAAATGATATGGTTGAAGCATGTATGATTCAGATGCTAAAAAAACGTATTCAATACATAGCAAGCATGTAATGTGCGTTTGTCTTATAATTTCTCTTTGATTCTTTTATTCACTGTGTCATAAAACTTTCATGCGTTGGTTGTCTCATATATTTTTGTTTTTGTTGTCCGCAGGGTTTCTCTTTGCGATACTAGGCATTATTGCTGTGGTGTCGATTGTCAGCTTCTACGCACAAGGCTTGCCGGATCATCGCACACTCACTGATTATAAACCGCCAGTTGTCACGCGGGTTCACGCCGGCGATGGGCGCATATTGGGCGAATTTGCTCAAGAACGTCGCATTTTTATGCCCATAGATGAAATTCCTGAAGTTGTGCGCAATGCGTTTATCGCGGCGGAAGACCAGAATTTTTATACTCATGACGGCGTTGATTATTTCGCAATTGGGCGCGCTTCTTTTGTCAATATCCGTAATATCATTCTTGACAATAATAAGCGCCTGATTGGGGCGTCAACAATTACGCAGCAAGTTGCAAAAAACTTTTTTCTGAGTAATGAGGTTGCAATAAAGCGTAAGGTACAAGAAGCAATTTTGGCATCACGTATTGAGCGCGTCCTGACTAAAGATCAAATTTTAGAACTTTACCTTAATGAAATCTTCCTTGGTAACCGTTCCTATGGCGTGGCAGCCGCGGCGCTGAATTATTTCAATAAGCCGCTTGATGCAATAACAATCGAAGAAGCAGCTTATCTTGGTGCGCTGCCCAAAGCGCCGAGTAACTACCACCCTGTTGATGACCATGAAGCGGCCTTGGCTCGTCGTGACTGGGTGATTAGCCGTATGGCTGACGAAAACTTTATTACAGCAGATCAAGCAGAAATTGCAACGCGTAAACCGCTGCGCATGATAGCTAGAAATACACAGCATATTATAGAAGCGCCGTATTTCGCCGAATCTGTACGCCGTGAATTATTGGCTGAATATGGTGAAGATGGTTTATATAAGGGCGGCTTGTCTGTGCGTACAAGTGTTGATCCTGAAATGCAAAAATTGGCAACCCGTGCATTGCGTCAAGGTTTAGAAAGCTATGATCGCCGTCACGGCTACCGCGGCCCGATCGCACAGATAGCGCACGAAGCATTAAGTAATCCTGCGCAGTGGTCAGCTGCGTTAAGGGATATCGTCGAACCTGATGGCCTTTTGCCGGAATGGCAGATGGCTGTTGTACTGAATATTGCCAAAGATAGCGCATCTATCGGTTTCACAAATGGCGTAAGCGGCAAAATCTTACGTGAGGATACAAAATGGGCGCGTAAATATCTGAGCGTCAATGGGCGCGGGCCAGCAGTATCAGACCTTAAGGATGTCTTTGCGCGCGGCGACGTTATTATGGTTGAAGCTAAAGGGGCTGCGGATGGGAAATCTGACAAGGCAAATGCCACATATATATTAAAACAGATCCCCAAAGTGCAAGGCGGCTTTATTGCGCTTGATCCGCATACAGGGCGCGTACTTGCGATGCAGGGCGGCTGGCGCTTTGGCAAAAGTCAGTTTAACCGCGTGACGCAAGCCAAGCGTCAACCCGGATCAGCGATTAAGCCTTTTGTTTATCTTGCGGCATTAGAAAATGGCTTTACCCCTGCAACGCTTATTTTAGATTCCCCGATTGTGATTGAGGATCGCCCAGGTCATTTTTGGAAGCCTGAAAATTATAAAAAAGATTTCGCCGGCCCGACCCCACTGCGCCGCGGCGTGGAAAAGTCAAAAAATTTGATGACGGTGCGTCTTGCGGATTATATCGGAATGGAAACTGTGGCGACATATGTGCGCGATTTTGGTATTGATCCAAATATGCAGCCGCTACTTTCTTATGCATTGGGCGCAGGCGAAACAACATTGCATGATATGACCGCAGCCTATGCGAAGCTGGTTAATGGCGGAAAATTTATACGCCCAACATTTGTTGACCGTATTCAAGATCGTTATGGACGTACAATATTTAGACATGATCAGCGCCCCTGCGCAGAATGCGGCGGGTTGGTGCGCTGGAATGGTCAGCTTGCCCCTAAATTGCCTGATCATCGTCAACAAATTGCCGATATGCGTCATGTTTATCAAATGGTGTCGATATTAAACGGTGTGGTTGAACGTGGTACAGCTGTGCGTTTGCGTTCTTTAAACCGCCCTATGGGCGGTAAGACGGGTACAACAAATGAATCGAAAGATGCGTGGTTTATCGGCTTCACGCCTGATTTAGTTGCGGGGGTTTATGTAGGTTTTGATCAGCCCCAGCCATTAGGTAAACGTGAAACAGGCTCTTCTGTTGCGCTGCCTGTTTTTAAAACATTTATGGAGGACGCCTTAGCAGATGTTCCTCCTAAGCCGTTCCGCGTTCCTTCTGGTGTGCGTATGGTGCGTATTAACGCTGAGACAGGCCAGCGCGCAAAATCTGGCGACGAAAGCGTTATTTGGGAAGCGTTCACCACAGGCAGTGAACCCGACGATTCGATCACTATTTTGGAAAGTGATGGCATTCGTAAAATGTCAAAAATTCCAACAGGCGATACCACTGACCCCACATCTTCTGCGTCAACAGGTACGGGCGGCATATATTAAGTATGCCTTAAAGCGCCTTATCCATTTTTCTGTAAAAAGTTGATTTTGCAATGCCGAGTGCTTTTGCCGCATGGGTGATATTACCGTTATGAAAGGCAATAGACATATGCATAGCTTCATTTTCCAGCTCATCCATGGGGCGGAATTGCCCATTTTCATCAAGCAGTGAAACGGTGTATTCTGCATCGCTGTTTTGTGCTTGCTGTGCATTATTTTGCGGGTTATCTTTCTTGTTAAGCGGAGCAATGCTGCCTTGCGTCGTGGCGTTTGCAGGAGGCATGATTTGATTACCCGCAGTTTCAAAAATGATGTCATCGGCGTCAATCTGTTCAGTTTCGCACAAAACCATTGCGCGGTGCAGTGTGTTTTCAAGCTCACGGACATTGCCTGGCCAAACATGAGCCTGTAGCTTTTGTAAGGCGGCTTCATTAATTGTGCTAATACGTGAATTTTCGCTCGCCGAAAAACGCGTGACGAAATGGCTGGCGAGGGCGGGAATATCAATGGGCCTTACACGTAATGCAGGGAGCTCTATTTTAAATACATTAAGGCGGAAATAGAGGTCTTCTCTAAATGCACCGCTGCGCACGGAATCCTCTAAAGTCCTATGGGTAGCGGAAATGATGCGTACATTAACGGGAACTGCGCGTCCTGCGCCAACGGGCTCAACCTCTCTTTGTTGCAATACCCGCAGCAACTTGACTTGCGCATCAAGGGGCAAATCGCCGACTTCATCCAAAAATATCGTCCCGCCTTCGGCTTCCCTAAACTTACCTGCGGCTTTCTGTATAGCGCCTGTGAACGCGCCTTTTTCATGACCAAATAATGTGCTTTCAACAAGGTTTTCCGGTATCGCGCCGCAATTCACCGCAATGAAGGGCCCGCCTGCGCGGCTGCTTTCGCCATGTATTGCGCGGGCGAAGACTTCTTTACCAACACCCGTCTCGCCAATAATAAGGGTGGGAATATCTGATGAGGCCGCCTTTTTTGAAATGCCGACAATTTCAGCAAGCCCGCCATCATAACCAATTAAATCTTCAAAGCCGAATGTACCAGACTCTTTCTTTTTAAGCCGTGTGACTTCTTTGGTCAGCGTACTCATTTTAAGTGCATTTTTGACAGAGACAATCATGCGCTCTGAAGAAACTGGCTTGGTTAAAAAGTCTATCGCGCCCATCTGCATCGCGTTGACCGCATCTTGCACATCATGTGAACCTGTGAGAATAATCACGGGCTTACCTGGGTAGTTAATATTAATCTGTTCTAAAACTTCAAAGCCGCTGACCTTTGGCATACGCAAGTCAAGAATGATCAGCTGTATGCTCTGCACGCGCGCATCAGCATCGAGTATCGAAAGCGCATCTTGACCGTTTTCGGCTTCAACAATTTTATAGCCAAGCTTTTTGATAAGCAGCATAGCAATCAAGCGGCGCTGTGCCGCGTCATCATCTGCGATTAAAACCTTAATGGACATGTTTTTTTTGACCCCGAGCGTAAAATCACTTCATAAAATAAAAATTATAGGCTTAGCCGACCTTGAACGAAACTAACTATAAAATACATCGTCTCATAATGGGACTAATGAAGCATTAATAAAAAGCTATTTTTTACTAACTACCTGATTTTAAATCAAAGTATTTTTGGCCTGTGCCTTGCATTTATATACATAACAGGGTGCAGCTTGAACTTATCCCAGCTCTCATAACCTAAATCTACTGAGCTGTATTCTAAAGCAAACATAATAAAAACAACCTTCTTCATATGCCAAGTGCTTGTTCTAAGTACTTGGCATATATGTTTTATGCCCTTAAGGTCGCGCCACATTTTTGCTGTGCGGTATCAATGATTTTCTTTGATAAAGCTTCGATTTCTGCGTCAGTCAATGTCGCTTCTTGCGGCTGTATTGTGACGCTGAGTGCGATAGATTTCTTGCCCTCATTAACGCCTTTGCCCTGATATATATCGAAGATAGTGACATGAGTAATCAGCTGCTTATCAACGTTGCTGATAGCGCGGATCAGGTTTTCCGTGTCTAAATCTTCGTCAGCGATAAATGCAAAATCACGTGCCAAAGGCTGCAAAGCGGCAAGCTTTAATAATGGCTTTGCCGCGCCGGATTTTTTCTTTGGCACAGGGATATTGTCTAAAAAGACTTCAAAGCCACATGCTACATCTTTGAAATCAGCTTGCTGTAACACTGAGGGGTGCAAATTACCAAAATGCGCCAAAATATTCTTACCAAGGCGTAATGTACCGCTGCGACCAGGGTGGAAATATTCAGGCGCGTCACGCGTAACTTGTGCGTTTGCGGCAGGGAAGCCAAGCGCGTTCAAAAGCGCTTCAACGTCGGCTTTTACGTCATAAAGGTCAACGCTGCGGTCAGATTCTGTGCTGCTCCAATGTTTACTGGCGACTTTACCAGTGCGCAATGCGCTCGCCGTTAATGTCTGGTCGTTTTTAAGCCATTTGCCAAAGCTAGGCCCAACTTCAAATAAGGCAACATTGCCATGGCCGCGATCCGTATTACGCTTCGCCGCATCAATCAAATTGGGCAAAATGGACGGGCGCATCTGCACAAGGTCTTCACTAATCGGGCGCATCAAGCGCAATTCCGCCGCCTTACCGTTGCGGTCAGAACCATAAGCCTTGGCAAGTTCTTCATTCATAAAGGCATAGCTGATGGTTTCATTCATGCCGCGCGCTGATAGCGTAAGGCGTGATTTGCGAATGCGCGCTGAAGGGACGGAATAAAATTCAGCCTCGTCATCTGCGCTGCGCGTAATTTTTGTTGTCGGGATTTTATCATAGCCAACAATGCGGATAACTTCTTCGACGATATCAGCCTTGCCATGCACATCAGCGCGCCAGCTTGGCGCATCAACTTGCCAGTTATCATTGATTGAAAAACCAAGGCGGCTCAAAATTGCTTTTTGTTCATCCGCATCGACGCTAAGGCCGATGATTTTCTCGCAATATGCAGGGTCGTAGGCAACGCTTTGTGCAACCTTTGGCGCTGCGCCAGCTTGCGTAATCTCACTAATCTCGCCGCCGCATATCTCGACAATCATTTGCGCTGCGAGGTCTAGGCCATGTGCGGTGAAATTCGGGTCAATGCCGCGTTCAAAACGGTAGCGTGCATCACTATCAATTTGCAAAGCGCGGCCTGTTTTCGCGGTACGCAGCGGGTCGAAATAAGCACATTCTAAAAACACGTTTTGCGTGTCTTCTGTGCAGCCGGTTTCTACGCCGCCAACTACGCCGCCAAGGGCGAGGGCGTTTTTATCGTCGGCGACAACCGTCATGAAATCATCAAGGGTGTAATCTTTATCATTCAGCGCAGAAAGCGCTTCACCTTGTTTCGCCATGCGGATTTGCAAATTGCCGTTTAATTTATCGGCATCAAAAACATGCAGCGGGCGGCAAAGCCCCATGCAGAAATAATTGGTAATATCGACCAAAGCCGAAATCGGGCGCAGGCCGATAGCTTTTAGGCGCGTTTGTAGCCATTCAGGGGAGGGGCCGTTTTTTACGCCTTTAATGGTGCGTCCCATGAAATGGGGGCAGGCGTCAGCATCATCGGCGCTAAGGTTAAAGCTAATTTCTGTTGGGCTGGCAAAATTTGCGTTAATTTCAGGCTTGGCAAGTGGCTTTAATGTGCCCATGCCTGCGGCGGCTAGGTCACGCGCAACGCCATAAACGCCGGTACAATCTGCGCGGTTAGGCGTAATCGCGATATCAATGACAGGGTCATTGAGGCCAAGTACATCCGCGATAGGCGTGCCGATTTCCCATTTGGTATCAAGGTCAATAATGCCGTCATGGTCTTCGCCGAGGTTTAACTCACGTTCAGATGCCATCATGCCGTTTGATTCAACGCCGCGAATTTTGCTCTTCTTAAGTGTGATGTCGAGTGCAGGGACGTAGCTGCCTGGCAATGCCAGTACGCCTTTCATGCCAGCGCGCGCATTCGGCGCGCCACAAACAACTTGTAATGGCGTATCACGATCTGCGGTTTGGACCTGCAAAACGCGCAGACGGTCAGCATCAGGATGCTGCGCGGCGCTAATGACTTCTGCGACTTTAAAATTTGCCAATGCTGCGGCAGGGTCTTCAACGCCTTCAAGCTCCAAACCAATCGCGGTGAGTTTATCCGTGATGTCTTGCAAAGAAGCATCTGTGTCGAGGTGATCTTTAAGCCATGATAATGTGAATTTCATTTGATCCGCAGTCCTTAATAAAACGATATTTTATAACGTCTTAAATAAGCGCGTTTTGGCGCATTTTTCAAGGAGAAATGTCGCCAAAACGTTTTAATATGCGAGAATGTGGCCTATGGCATGTTTTATAAATGCTCGATGAGTATTTTTTTTATGGTGCTTTAGGCGTGTTTCGCTCCGTAGGCTGCGTTTTTTGCGTCGCTTGCAGCGCGTTTGAAAGCATGTGGTCAGGGTTCGCAATGTGGAATTTTGGCATCGCAAATTCGTTATCCGTATTTTGCGAAACCATAACATTGACGCTATAACCTGCAGGGAAGACATGACCTGTATCTTCATTGACCAATGCGTTGCGCTTACGATCAACGCTATATTCGCCTTTAGGCAATTGGTCGGTTTTAATCACGGTTTCCAAATCAAGTTCTTTAAGGCGGATTTTTAGCCCATCTTCGCTCACAGTAATGATTTTCGCGTTTAGTAGCTGCCCATCAAGTTTGTTGAGGTAGCGCAGGCAGTATTGTTCCGCGACCTGCTTAGATGTGCGGTCAGCGCGGCGCTCAGTTTCTGAACAATGCTCAAGGATTGATTCAAGCTCTTTACGCAAAGCGCTAGGCATCTGGCCTTGCGCCATGTTGAATTTATCCTTTAAATTACGATGCACCAATAAGTCGGGATAGCGACGAATAGGTGAGGTAAAATGCGAATAACCGACTTCTGGTTTAATTTGTAGCCCGAAATGACCAATGTTATCTGTGCTGTATTTTGCGGCAGATTGCAGGCGGACGATCATGTTTTTCGCAAGCTCTGGGTCATTACATGCATCGGCCTTGTTAATTAAGGCCTGAATGCCTTCTGGGCTTTTATCAATGCCATTGAGGAATTCGCTATGGGTAATAACGCTCAGCGTTTTTAATGTTTCTAGCGCTTCGATATTGCCTGCGCTTGGGTCATCATGGACGCGGTAAACGCCGTTTGAGCAGGCTTTTTGATCCATGGCCGCGCACATGTTGGTGGCGATCATATTTTCAGCGATCAAGCTGTGTGAATCGTCTTCTTTAATCTCGCGGAACTCTGGTCTGTCATCATCGCCAAGAACATGGATAGAAAGCTGCTCAAGGCCGAATGTCATTGCGCCGCGTTCAATCGCTGCGTCTTGCAGTAATTTATAGCAATTAATCAGGGGCTGAATAAGGCTGCCATAAATCGGCGCGATCTGTTCATCTGCGCGGCCTTCTATGCCGTCCATAACTTGGTTGTAAGTAAGGCGCGCACGGGATTTCATTACGCCTTGATGCAAGCTGCGGTCAATGATGTGGCCTTTTTTATTGATCTGGATTTTATAAGCCATGCAGGCGCGATGCTCATCAGGGCGCAGTGAACATAGGCCGTTTGATAATTCTTCGGGTAGCATGGGCACAACGCGCTTTGGTAAATAAACCGAATTACCGCGCTCGCGCGCTTCTAAATCAAGCGCTGATCCTGTCTTGACGTAATGGGAAACATCGGCAATCGCCACCCAAAGCACGTGACCGCCTTTATTTTTCGGGTCATCATCGGCATAGGCGTGGACGGCATCATCAAAGTCGCGCGCATCTTCGCCATCAATTGTGACAAAAGGAATATCTGTCAGGTCTTCACGCGCTGGGTCTTGCAGTAAATCTTCGGGGTTAGACTGGGTGGCCATGATCGATTCAATTTCGGCGCGCGCCGCATCCGAAAAATCAACGGGTATGCCCATTTGTTTCAAAATCGCGCTTTCAATATCTTGGTTATCAAATAATCCGCCAAGGCTGTTGGCTTGATGCATGGCTTGTTTAAAGGCGGCTGCGTTAAAGTGACCAGACGCATTTTGGCGCTGTTCAATTTTGGCAAAGGCTGATTTGGCACGGAACGCGGCCTGCGTTAAGTTTCCAAGGTCTTTGTCGAGGGTTGAGAAATCGATACGCGCCGCGTGTCCTGCATTTAAACCAAATTCAGATTTAAGGCGGCGGCTGGTTAAAATATGTGCGTAATCACGTATTGGCGAAGTCAGCGGAGCGTAGGCCTTCACCGCGAGGGAGAAATGCCCGATATTCTCGCTTGAGAATTTTGATTTAGGCAATAAAGCGGCAATGGCTTTCTGTGCGCCGCGCGGGTCATCAAGGCCGCGTGCGGCTTCAAATAAGGCGTTAAGGCGGGTGCTTGTGATGTCCGTGGCTTGAAAGTCTTCGTCCTCGCCGATAAGACCGTAAGCCTTGAGGGATTCTAAAGCCTCTGTGTTGACTTTATGTGGCGCAGGCTGCGTGCGGAATATGCCAGCCTTATCGCTTTGCGCTAAAGTATCCCCCGCGGCGCTTTGCACGGCTTGTGCGGCGTAGCGGACTATGGCATGTGGCAATGCTGTAAATTCTTCAGCGGATGATACTTCAGCGCGGCTATGTTCGACAACCCCGCGCAGGGCGCTGTTTTGTTCTAAAGCTTTGCTTACGGCAATCAGCGGTGCAATGACGCTGTCTTTTAAAGGGCGCGTGACTTTATCGGCATTACCGATAATTGTGTGGCTAAGCTGGTCGTGGCTCAGCGCGGCCTTCGAATTCATCAGGCCTTTATGCATTTGGCTGTTTAGGATTTCGCCATCGGCGCTGATTTTAAGTTCATAGGCAATACAGGCGCGGTCTTTATAGGCTTCTAAGGAAAACAAATTTTCGGCGAGTTCCTGTGGGAACATTGGCACTGTGATGCGCGGTCCATACAATGTTGCGCCGCGCTTTTTTGCCTCGGCGTCAAGGGCGCTATCCGGCTTGATGTAATGTGATACGTCAGCCAAGGCCACCCATAATATATGGCCGCCCGCATTTTCAGGGTCGCTATCACTTTCGGCATAAACTGCATCATCGCGGATTTTTGTACGCTCACCATCAATAGTAACAAAAGGTATGTGGCGTAAATCTTTACGGGCAGGGTCGCTGAGTAATTTTTCGCTATCAACCCCTGCGGCGAGTAAGGCGTCTGCCTCATCCAATGCGTTTTGGGGGAAACTATGTGAAATGCCCATTTCATCAAGTACTTCTACAGCAATGCTTGATTTTCCGCCGGTATTACTGGCCTTGATTACGGTATCTGGGGTGATTTCTGCTTCAAGGCTTTTATCTATGCGGCGGCTGAGGACCTCTTTAATATCGGCGATATAATTGCCTTCGCCATCGCGGTATATATAGGCGCTCGCTTTATCAATTTGGCGCAATTCAGCAATGCTCAGCTCACTATTTAATTGGATTTGTATTGATTTAAACTTTTTACCAGCAGTACGTTTGCTCACAAGGCTGCGGTCATGTAGTACGACGCTTGGCGGCTTGTTACCTTGTTTAGGGGCATTGAATTTTAAGTCAATTTCAGCTGGCAGATGGTCTTGTAAATAGATTTTCGGTGCAGATACGCCGCTAGCAACCAATGCGCCCATATTTTCAAATTTATTGATCGCGTTTTGTAGGGCCTGTTTGTTGGCTGTGAAGTTTTCTTGCGTCTCACTCAGTTCAAAATGGTTTAATAGTTCTTGGAAGGCAATTTCCTCGCCTGTATTACGCGTGCTGAAATATTCCCATAGGGCCGCCTGAGTGATGGTTTTCGCCATTGCATAAATCCTTCAATTTTTAAGATCGTCGAACTTAACATAATTGCGCATATTTTAGCAAGGACTAATTTCTTATCAAGGCTGATCGGCTCTATGGTGCGGGGCAATAAAAAGAGCGCCAGACTAGGGCGCTCTTTATGAAATCTAGATCATTTCGGACAATGGCGATGATTACATTTTTTCAACTTGTGAATATTCAAGTTCAACTGGTGTTGAGCGGCCAAAGATAGAAACTGAGACTTTAACGCGTGCTTTATCTTCGTCAACTTCTTCAACCATACCGTTGAATGATGCAAATGGACCGTCAATAACTTTAACTTCTTCGCCAATATCGTAAGATACTGTTGGGCGAGGGCTGTCGACGCCTTCTTGGATTTGTTTGATGAGGCGCTCAGCTTCTTTGTTAGAAATTGGTGTTGGCTTGTTGCCTGCACCCAAAAAGCCAGTAACTTTCGGTGTGTCTTTGACAAGGTGCCAAACTTCATCGCTCAAATCTAGCTTCGCAAGAACGTAACCTGGGAAATATTTGCGCTCTGCATTAACGCGCTGACCGCGTTTAATTTCAACGACTTCTTCCATCGGGACAAGGACTTCGTGAATCGCAGCGGCAAGGCCTTGCTTTTCAGCTTTTTCTTGAATGGTTTCTTTGACGCGGTTTTCGAAACCTGAATAGACATGTACAACATACCAACGAGCAGCCATAATTTTGATCCTTTTTAAAGCTTTGACTTATATTAAGAGTTTACGCCCCGAGGCCTAAAATGAATTGAACGATATTCGCCATGAAAAAATCGGCGACGAACAGGAATACCGACGCAATCGCCACCATAATAAACACGGCGATCGTGCTTGATGTGGTTTCTTTACGGCTCGGCCAAGATACTTTGCGCATTTCGGTGCGGACTTGGCGGATATATTCAGCGGGGTTAAAGCCAGCCATGTTCTTTTTCCTTATAGATACAATCGTTTTAATGTCCCATTCTGACTTTTAGGTAGAGTTCGTGTTCTGACCAGCGGCCAAGTTTTGAAATCTAGTCATTTTGGGGAATATTTATATAAGTAATAGTCTATTCAATTTGCTTTGGCTAGTTTTTTTTAACAATTGGTGGATTTTTTTAAAAGGCGCTCTTGCAAGTTGAGAATTTTGCAGCTACTAATAAACATAATTCATATATAAAAAGAACAAACATTCATGGGGGAATCATGAGTAACACTTCAGGGAAACGCGCTTTGGACTATGTGCCAGTATTTGATATGGCGCTCTTATTAAATTCCAATGATGCAGATTTTGCCAAGTTCGCCAAAGATGAATTTGGTCCACAGACGAGCGCGAATGGATTTTGCCGCTGGGCACTTACGCCAGATATCAAAGCGTTAGAAGATGCGCATTTTGCCAAGGCGCAATTATTTCATGCCTTGCCTGAAGATATCAAACAAGGCTTTGTTTCTGATGTTGAGCAAATGGGCTATAAAGGGTTAAAAACCGCTGCTAAGCGCCGTAAGAAAGGCGCTATCCCAGATGAAAAAACCTATTTTATGTTAGAACAAGGCATAGGTCGTGCCTTTAACCAAGCATCACAAAATGTATTAGTGAATAAAAATACAGGTAAGCATATTAATGACTATGTCCCTGGTTACGCAGAATCTATTCTTGATTTAATGGTAGCGCGTCAGAAAATCGCCGCGCGCGTTTTAGATGCGGTCGCCTTATATCTTGATGTGCCGCAGCAGGCGATTTCTCAATATGTCGATGGTGGCCATCATGCACAGCGTGATTTATATTACCCGCCATGCCAGAATCCAATACCCGGCGCGATGCGTATTGATACCCACCAAGATCGTGGTTTATTAACATTACTGCGCGCGGAAAACGGCCTTGAAGTGCAGGATGACCAAGGCGCTTGGCACGCGCTTGAAACGCAGCAAGGTGAGTGGATAAGTAATGGCGGCTTACAGCTTGAAATTTTCTCAAACGGTTTTTATCGCGCTGCGCCGCATCGCGTGAAAATGCCAGATGATTTGGCGGAGCGTCAAAAACCGCGCTATGCTAACCCATGGTTTGGTGGTTCGCGCCTTGATACGGTTATTGCGCCGCTTCCTGAACTTGTCGCGCAGACGGGGCAAAATAATTTCCCTTATGCAGTGCGTGCCAAAGCTCTTGCCGAAATGGGCACGCGCGGCTATTCAGAAGAAAATGAGAAGTTGAAAAAGAAAATTTCTGGCCCTGCGCCATAAAGAATTAACGCTTTAAAGCCCCGCTGTAAATAAGCCGCCAGTATGTAGTGCGATGGCCTTTTTTATGTCAGGATATTCTTTTAACCATGTTTCTAAACCAAACATCATCTTGGCTGTATAAACATAGTCGAGTGGAATGTTGTGCTGCGTTTGGAAGTCTTTTATATATGCTTTTAATGCAGGTGGCGCTTTGGCGTAACCGCCGAAATGATAGCCTGTTATGACCTGCCACCTGCATCGCGGTTTGATATCGCTGTGATCTAATATGTTTTGAATGGTCGGGGTGAGTTGATCGTCTCCTTTTAAGACTGAAAAGCCGAGCAGAGTGATGTCTTCTCTATCGGCATAGGCTGTAATAAGCCCTGCCAGCGTACCGCCACTGCCACAGGCGGTTGCTATCACATCAATATCATCAGGCATCTCGTTTTTAATCTCGCTCACGCCTTTTAAGGCATCGGCATTTGTGCCGCCCTCAGGGATGATGTGGGCGCTGGGATGTTTGGATTGTAGCGCGGTGAGGTGGTCTGCATTTTCTTTATGTTTATAATCTTCTCGTGCAATAAAGTGGAGCGCCATGCCCATGTCTTGGGCCTTTATTAATGCAGGACTAAGTCCATTCTCGGCATTGCCGCGTATAATGCCGATTGTCGCCATATTATGCATTTGCCCTACGCGCGCTGTGGCGAGGATATGGTTGGAGTATGCACCGCCAAAAGTAAGTAGTGTATCCTTACCTGCGGCCTTGGCAGATTTGATATTATATTTGAGTTTGCGAAATTTATTGCCGCCAATAATCGGGTCAATAAGGTCATCACGCTTGATCCATAATCTATCATATATATGTTGTAAGGCGCTGCGTCCTATGTCTATATCCATAGTTAAGTCATAGCTCATTATTTGCTGATGACAAGTTTTTATGTTCGCGGCGCAGAAAACTTTTCAACAAAATGCATAAAAACACTTGACGGGCTTTGTTTTATGGCCTAGTAATAGCGCCGTCCTGTCCAAGACTGCAGGTGGTTACCACGGAAGAGTAACCATAAGCCCTGCATAGATAGGTAAACGATATTAAGTTATTGGTTTACCAACGAGGCGCCAAAATTAGCGTCTGGTTTCGGAAATTATTTGGATGGGTATTGGCTATTATGGTCGGTATCCTTTTTTTGTTTTTTAACGCGGAGAAGATTTTATGGATCGCGCACAGAAAGCTCAAGAGCTTGAATTTTTAAAAGACGTATTCACTGGCGAAGGTGAAGGCGCAAATGAAGGTATTATGCTCGCGCATTATGCTGGTTTAACAGTTGCACAAATGACAACATTACGCCGCAGCGGTCGCGCGGAAGGTGTTACCATTAAAGTAACAAAGAATTCACTTGCGAAACGCGCTATTGTTGGTTCGCAATTTGAAGGTATTTCTGAACTATTTTCTGGCCCAGTATGCATGGCGTTTTCGAACGACCCTGTTGCGGCTGCGAAGGTAATTCAGGGTTTTGCTAAGGATAACGACAAAATGGTTATTCTTGGTGGTGCACTTGGTGCAAATGTTCTGGATGCTAAGGGTGTCGAAGCTCTTTCTAAAATGCCATCTCTGGACGAATTGCGCGGCACGATCGTGGGGCTCTTGCAGGCTCCAGCAACAAAAGTTGCTGGCGTACTACAGGCTCCTGCTGGTCAGCTTGCACGTGTCGTTGGCGCGAAAGCTGCCAAAGGCGAATAAGAGAATCTGGTTATTGGCGCGTTATTTGGTTGAATAATGCGGCGGTGACTAAAACGTTTTACTAAAGATAAATTGGTCAAAAAGGAGAAATTATTATGGCTGCTGATCTAAACAAAATCGTTGATACACTATCTGAACTTTCTGTAATGGAAGCTGCTGAGCTTGCTACACTTCTCGAAGAGAAGTGGGGCGTTAGCGCTGCTGCACCTGTTGCTGTTGCTGCTGCAGGCGGCGCTGCTGCACCTGCTGCTGAAGAGCAAACAGAATTTGACGTTATCCTTGTTGCTGCTGGCGACAAGAAAATTAACGTGATTAAAGAAGTTCGCGGCATCACGGGTCTTGGCTTGAAAGAAGCTAAAGATCTTGTTGAAGCTGGCGGCAAAGCTGTTAAAGAAGGCGCTGATAAAGCTGAAGCTGAAGAAATTAAGAAAAAGCTTGAAGAAGCTGGCGCTACTGTTGAACTTAAGTAATTCACTTAAGTTTAGCTTTGCTAAAAAATATGAAGAAAGCCTCGCAGATTAGCGGGGCTTTTTTTTTTGCACCAATTGTTTGACATAATAATAATTCTTATGTAGGATGAGAAAGTTTTTCTGGGGAGGAGGGTTATGCAAAAAAATAAGAAAACTACGCCTATTGTTAATGGCTTGGCAGGTATCACCCTCGCCGCAGCTTTCGCTTTAAGTGTCGGCTATTGGTCAGGTGACGATGCACAGGAGCCACAACTGACTCCCGCAGAGATGATCGAGCGTGATTATAAGGCAGCCATTTTATCAGGTGATGCGGGGCGCATCGCTGAGTGGGGCGCTGTTCTGGGTGGGGGTGAATTGAGTGAATGGGAAGTGCAGTACATTAAAGATACAGCACTCTTTGAAGCGGCGCGTCACGGCGATGCAAAAGCAATCGCTGCCTCTCTCAGTAGCGGTGCAGATATGCTTTCTTATACGATTGGGGGCGATAACTTTGTAACATTGGCTCTGCGTAATAATGGCTTAAGTTTTTTTTCTGCGCTTCAGGGGCTAGAAAAGACTTTTCCTCAAATATCCTATGGCAATATTGTGAACGATGATGCGCTTATTTGGTCGCTGCTTATGGATTATGACCATGAAGAAGATTGTGCGGCTTTGTTGCCTTTTTTACGTGAAATATCACGCTATAAAATTGATTTAGCGGCAATCGGCTTGGCTTCTGGCGCCGGCCGGCCTTTTGATTTTATAGCGCTTGCGCACGAATATGACTTATCAGAGCTGTTGATTTTTTTGCAGGAAAAACGTTTCTACACCAATATGTCTGAAGCTGTTTGGGATTATGATTTATATGCTGATTACATGAGTGATAAGGCTGTGCCGATTGTTCAGCTTGATCAGGAGGCTTTTGAGCGGAGTGATTATTATATGTATCAAGGGCTGGATATTGCGGGCGCGCCGAATGATAACGGCGTTGAGCCAACATTGTTTCTCTTAGAAAACACGGACAGGGGTACCGATGAACTGCGCTTGGGGCACATTACTAAGGTTGGCTATACCGCGAATGGGGTTTCGCGCGTTCTGGCGGGCAGAAATATTTGGGGAGGGGATCGGGAACCACTGCAGATGATAGTTGCGCGCATACAGGGTGCACCAATTTTGAATGATAATAATATATTGCGCAGTTCTTTTCCTTTATTGAAATACGCGAAAGGTGATTACACGATTGTGAGTGAAAGCGTGCGTGTTGCGCCTGTGGGCACTTATCGTTATGAGCAGATGTATGCTGATAGTATTGTCACCCCTAAAAATGTTGATTTCACCCTTCTTGATACTGTGATGGATAATGTTTTTTACACGCCTGCGGGAAATGATTTTCCTGATGATTGTATAATGGTGGATGGGCACGATTTTTGTTTACAAGATAAAGATCCCGCGCGCCATGCGATGGATTTGGTGCGCGTTGGCGCGGCTTATATCGGGGCGGTAGAAGGTGAGGAAAGCCATAATTATGTAGCGAGCTATAGTGGGCAAAACCCGACATTCTGTGCATATTTGCCTTTTTATGAGGGGGCGCCCCTGCGAGGAACATCATTCTCGACCCCTGCGGCAGCGGCTGTTGAGCAAAGGCTGGCGGATGAGTTTGCGCGCAGCGCCGCTTATCCGAATGGCGCTTCACATGATGATATAGTTTTTGCTTTAATGGCGACGGCCAGTCATCATGATTTACGCGATCCGCGCGATGGCAGCATGGTCGAAACCTTTAAGAATATAGCAGGTTTGGAGATGTCTGCGCGTTGTGGCGCTGGGGTTATCCAGCCACAAGCTGCGGCTGATCTGCTCGCACAAATGGCGAAGTGGGTTGCGCGTGATGTGAGTGTCACGCCGAGCGTCGCACGTTTAGATAAAAACATTATGCAGCTGGCGAATGTGAGGGAGGTGGATGGTCGATATCATTACAAGCTACGTTTCGACCAATCTGGTATTCTATTGAATTTTCGGGCGGGTGTTTTCTTTCATGGGGGTGATAAGGGGGCTGCGAAAATAAAGATCGGCGATGCTCCCCCCGTGACGCTTGATTTATCCGCTGTGGGGATTGCTTCTGAATTTCGTTTTGTTGGTCACCGCTTTGCGGAAGGTGAGGAGGTGACGATTATCACAACCCAGCCAATGGGCGCCGATGTCCTTAAGGCATCCCGCCCGTTCTTGGATTATAAATATGTTGCCCCATCTAGCCCGATTGGGCTTGCGCTAGATAAGGTTCGCGCACAAGGTATTATGTAAAAATACAGGACTTACGCACAGGATAATGCCCAGAAAAATTGCCGCATTATAGCTTATCTGTGGATAAGTCTGCCAAAGCAAGAAAAGTCAATGATTTTTACGAATCTCCCTTGACAATTTGGCACGTATGTTGCATACATGGCGCACATTTATGAGTCCTAAAAAAAGGCGGCGAATGTTGACGTACCCAAGCAATGGGAAATAAAAGAAGTTTAGATCATGCATTAACCATCCTCTGGTAAGGGGGAATAAGGTGTTGATGCATGTTTTTGTGTTGTCGTGGCTATTGCGCTAAATAGTCATAACAAAATCGAAAATAAGGTGATAAATATTATGGCGAAAACAGCGAAAAAATCCGAAATCACGAATAGTGTTAGCTTTGCTGAGAAGAAGCGTGTACGTCGTTTCTTTGGCGAGATCAAAGAAATTGTCGAAATGCCGAACCTGATTGATGTTCAGCGTGATTCGTATGAATTGTTCCTTCAAAGCGATCTTCATTCTGATGACCGTAAAATGCAGGGTCTTCATGAGGTGCTTTCAAGCGTCTTCCCCATTAAAGATTTCTCAAACCGTGCAGAAATCGATTTTGTGAAATATGAACTCGAGGCCCCTAAATACGATACGGAAGAATGTAACCAACGCGACATGACGTATTCTGCACCGTTGCGTGTGACATTACGTTTATCAGTATTTGATGTTGATGAAGAAACAGGCCTGCGTTCTATCCGTGATATTAAAGAACAAGATGTCTATATGGTTGATATGCCATTAATGACAGATAACGGCACGTTCATCGTTAACGGTACGCACCGCGTTATCGTTTCGCAAATGCACCGCTCACCAGGTGTTTTCTTTGACCATGATGGCGGTAAGACGCACGCGTCTGGTAAATATTTGTTTGCTGCGCGCGTTATTCCTTACCGTGGTTCATGGCTTGATTTTGAATTTGATGCGAAAGATATCGTCAACGTACGTATCGATCGTCGCCGTAAATTGCCGGTGACAACATTCTTGCGTGCGCTTGATAGTGAAGCAACAGCGAAATATCGCGCAGAATGTATTGCCAATGACGAGGCCGTTGACCCATTAATGGTTCAAGGTATGACGAATGAAGAAATTCTTGCAACATTCTATAATCATAACGTTTATAAATCAATCAAAGGCGGCTGGTCTATTCCGTTTGATGCAGAGCGTATGCGCGGCGTCAAAGTGCCGTTCGACCTTATTAATGCAAAAACTGGCGACGTTGTTGTTGAAGCGGGTACGAAAATTACACCACGTAAAGCAAATAAGCTTGTTGAAGAAGGCCTAAAAGATTATCTCGTTGAAGATAATGCGCTTATCGGCACATATCTGGCGAAAGATATGATTGAGCCAAGCACTGGCGCAGTTGTCTTTGAAGCTGGTCACGAATTAAGCGAAGATGACATTGCGCGTTTCCACGATGAAGGCGTAAAAGAGCTGCCAATTCTTGCGATTGACCATATTAATGTTGGCGCTTACATGCGTAACACATTAATGGCTGATAAATGTGATACACGCGAAGAAGCGTTGATCGATATTTACCGCGTAATGCGCCCCGGTGAGCCGCCAACAGTAGAATCTGCAGAAGCATTATTCGACTCTCTGTTCTTTGATCCTGAGCGTTATGATCTCTCGGCTGTTGGTCGTGTGAAAATGAATGCACGTCTGGATATTGATCAAGAAGACGAGTTCCGCGTTCTTGATAAAACAGACATTCTTAAAATCGTTAAATATCTTGTTGGCCTTAAAGACGGTCAAGGCGAAATAGATGATATTGATAACCTTGGTAACCGTCGCGTGCGTTCAGTTGGCGAATTAATGGAAAACCAAGTGCGTATTGGTCTTCTGCGTATGGAGCGTGCTATCCGTGAGCGTATGTCATCAGTTGATATTGATACATATATGCCACATGACCTGATTAACTCTAAACCAGTACAGGCTTCTGTACGTGAGTTCTTTGGCTCTTCACAGCTTTCACAGTTTATGGACCAAACAAACCCACTTTCGGAAATTACCCATAAACGCCGTCTTTCGGCGCTTGGCCCAGGTGGTTTGACACGTGAGCGTGCTGGCTTTGAAGTCCGTGACGTTCACCCAACACATTATGGTCGTATTTGCCCGATTGAAACACCTGAGGGCCCGAATATTGGTTTGATTAACTCGCTTGCGACATTTGCGCGTGTAAACCAATATGGTTTCATCGAAAGCCCATATCGCCGTGTTGTCGATGGTCAGGTTTCTGATGAAGTTGTCTACATGTCCGCTATGGAAGAAGCAAAATATACAATCGCGCAGGCAAACTCAGAAGTTACAGATAAAGGCAACTTTGCGAATGAGCTTGTACAGTGTCGTGAGGCTGGTGAAAACTTAATGTCACCACCTGAAAACATTCATTTCATCGATGTTTCGCCAAAACAGGTTATTTCTGTTGCGTCGTCACTTATTCCATTCTTGGAAAACGATGATGCGAACCGTGCATTGATGGGCTCAAACATGATGCGTCAGGCCGTGCCGCTTCTTAAGGTCGATGCACCTTTCGTTGGTACAGGCATGGAGCGTGTTGTTGCGCGCGATTCTGGCGCGGCCATTGCGGCGCGCCGTGCAGGTGAAGTAACGCAGGTTGACGGTAATCGTATCGTTGTCCGTGCAACTGAAGAGCTGCGCCCTGATGAGCCAGTTGTTGATATTTATAAGTTGATGAAATTCCAGCGTTCAAACCAAAACACTTGTGTGAACCAGCGCCCAATCGTTAAAGTCGGCGATAAATTGCAGGCTGGCGATATTATCGCAGATGGCCCGTCAACACAGCTTGGTGAATTGGCGCTTGGTCGTAACATCATGGTGGCGTTTATGCCATGGAATGGTTACAACTTTGAGGATTCTATCCTTATTTCTGAAAAAATCGTGCGCGATGATGTCTTTACGTCTATTCATATTGAAGAATTTGAAGTTATGGCGCGTGACACGAAACTTGGTCAGGAAGAAATTACGCGTGATATTCCTAACGTTGGTGAAGAAGCTTTACGTCACTTAGATGAGGCCGGCATTGTTCATATCGGCGCGGAAGTATCGCCTGGTGATATTCTTGTCGGTAAGGTCACACCAAAAGGTGAGAGCCCAATGACACCAGAAGAAAAACTTCTTCGTGCGATCTTTGGTGAAAAAGCAGCAGATGTTAAGGATTCATCTTTACGCCTTCCACCAGGTACGACAGGTACAATTGTTGAGGTGCGCGTATTTAACCGTCGCGGCGTTGACAAAGATGCTCGTGCGCTATCAATCGAAAAAGAAGAAATCGAAAGATTAGCAAAAGACCGTGATGATGAACGTAAAATTATCGAAGTCGGTTACTATGGCCGTCTGAAAGAATTATTCGTGGGTCAAACAGTGACATCTGTGCCAAAAGGTCTGAACCTTAAAAAGGGCGCCGTTATTAACGCATCTGACCTTGAAGAAACAGAAAAACGCGGTCTATGGCGTCAAATCGCAATTGAAGACGAAGCGATTATGTCTGAAGTTGAAGCAATGGCACGTACATTCGATGAAGCTGTTGAAGATCTCAAAGCGCGTTTCGATAACAAAATCGAAAAACTTCAGCGTGGCGATGAACTGCTTCCGGGCGTTATGAAGATGGTTAAAGTCTTCGTTGCGATTAAGCGTAAAATGCAACCTGGTGATAAAATGGCGGGTCGTCATGGTAACAAAGGTGTTGTATCACGTATTTGCCCAGTTGAAGACATGCCATATATGGAAGACGGTACGCCAGTTGATCTTGTACTCAACCCACTTGGTGTCCCATCACGTATGAACGTTGGTCAGATTCTTGAAACGCACCTTGGTTGGGCTTCAGCGAATATGGGCTGGCAGATTAACGAGATTATCAAAAACTTTGAAAACATCAAAGAACCAAAAACTGCTGAAATCTCTGTCCTTAAAGACAAGTTGAAAGTTGTTTACGGTGATAAAGAGTTTGACAATAAAGTTAGCACGCTTGATGACAGTGAAGTCGTTGAAATGGCGAAAAACCTAGACCGTGGTGTGCCAATGGCAACGCCAGTGTTTGATGGTGCGTCTGAAGCGGATATTACTGACTTGCTTGAAAAAGCAGGCGTGTCAAGCTCTGGTCAGACACCACTTTATGATGGCCGTACAGGTGAGAAGTTTGACCGTGATGTAACAGTTGGTTACATGTACATGCTTAAACTTCACCACTTGGTTGATGATAAGATTCACGCTCGTTCAATCGGCCCATACTCACTTGTGACACAGCAACCACTTGGCGGTAAAGCTCAGTTTGGTGGTCAGCGCTTTGGTGAGATGGAGGTTTGGGCACTTCAAGCATATGGCGCAGCATACACACTCCAAGAAATGCTCACAGTGAAGTCTGATGACGTTGCTGGTCGTTCTAAAGTGTATGAAAGCATTGTGCGCGGTGAAGACAGCTTTGAAATTGGCATCCCGGAATCGTTCAACGTTCTTACAAAAGAATTACGTGCGCTCGGTCTGAATGTTGATATGAAGCAAAGCGCGAAAAGCGAATAGCTAAATCAAACCATTGAAGGCGCTTCAAAATTTTGCAGCGCCTTCCCCGATATAGAATTTAATGTAAAGTCAGATCGCAAGATCTAAAGGTATAAGGTAGACGTCAAATGAATGAACTAATGAACCTTTTCGGTCAACCAACGGGCCCACAAAGCTTTGATAGCTTACGTATTACAATCGCATCACCAGAGCAGATCATGTCATGGTCATATGGTGAAGTGAAAAAGCCTGAAACAATTAACTATCGTACATTTAAGCCTGAAAAAGATGGCCTGTTCTGTGCACGTATTTTCGGCCCGATCAAAGATTACGAATGTCTTTGTGGCAAATATAAGCGCATGAAATACAAAGGTATTATCTGTGAAAAATGTGGCGTTGAAGTGACGCTGACAAAAGTACGACGTGACCGTATGGGGCATATTGATTTGGCTGCGCCTGTTGCGCATATCTGGTTCTTGAAATCATTACCATCACGTATCGGCCTGATGATCGACATGACATTGAAAGAGCTTGAACGTGTTCTTTACTTCGAAAACTATGTGGTTATCGAGCCGGGCATGACTCCGCTGAAGCAATACCAGCTTCTGAGCGAAGAAGAATTCATGGACGCTGAAGATGAATATGGCGAAGAAAACTTCACCGCAAGCATCGGCGCAGAAGCACTTAAAGAAATCCTCTCTGCGATGGACCTTGAAGTTGAGCGCGAGAAGACAGAAGAAGATTTGCGCGAAACAAATTCAGAAGCAAAACGTAAAAAGCTTGTGAAGCGTCTTAAGCTTCTTGATGCATTCATAGAATCTGGCACACGCCCAGAATGGATGATCTTGGATAACCTTCCTGTTCTACCGCCGGAGCTTCGTCCACTTGTTCCGCTGGATGGTGGTCGCTTCGCGACATCTGATTTGAACGATTTGTATCGCCGCGTTATCAACCGTAACAACCGTTTGCGTCGTTTGATTGAACTACGCGCACCCGATATTATCGTGCGTAACGAAAAACGTATGCTGCAGGAATCTGTTGACGCGCTATTCGATAACGGTCGTCGTGGCCGCGTGATCACAGGCGCAAACAAGCGTCCGTTGAAATCACTTTCTGACATGCTTAAAGGTAAGCAAGGTCGTTTCCGTCAAAACCTACTTGGTAAACGTGTCGATTATTCTGGTCGTTCGGTTATTGTTGTTGGGCCAGAACTGAAACTGCACCAATGCGGCCTACCAAAGAAAATGGCGTTAGAGCTGTTTAAACCGTTTATCTATCATAAACTTGAACTTTACGGTATGGCATCGACCATTAAAGCCGCGAAGAAAATGGTGGAAAAAGAACGCCCAGAGGTGTGGGATATCTTGGAAGAGGTTATCCGCGAACACCCGGTAATGCTTAACCGTGCGCCAACGTTGCACCGTCTTGGTATTCAGGCATTTGAACCGACATTGATCGAAGGTAAAGCGATTCAGCTTCACCCACTTGTTTGTACAGCGTTCAACGCTGACTTTGATGGTGACCAAATGGCTGTTCACGTACCGCTTTCAATCGAAGCGCAGCTTGAAGCACGCTGTTTGATGATGTCGACCAACAACATTCTTTCTCCTGCAAATGGTAAGCCGATTATCGTACCATCACAGGATATTGTTTTGGGTCTATATTGGTTAACACTTGGCCTTGAAAATCAAGCTGGCGAAGGCATGATTTTCCGTGGCGTTGGTGAAATTCAGCACGCATTAACTGCGGGCGTTGTATCGCTACATGCCAAAGTAAAATGCCGTTACACAGACATCGACGAAGATGGTAAAAAAGTTTATCGTATCGTTGAATCTACACCAGGCCGCTTGATTGTTTCTGAGCTATTGCCACGTAACATCAATGTTCCGTTTGATACAGTGAACCAGACGTTGACGAAAAAAGAACTGACAAACATGATTGACCTTGTCTATCGTCACTGTGGACAAAAAGAATCTGTGATTTTCTGTGACCGTTTGATGAAGCTTGGTTTCAAACACGCTTGTACATCTGGTATCTCCATCGGTAAAGATGATTTGATTATTCCAGAATCAAAGAAAAAACTGGTTGCAGATGCACGTGGTAAAGTTGGTGAATTTGAACAACAATACCTTGATGGTTTGATCACTAAAGGTGAGAAATACAACAAAGTTATTGATATTTGGTCACGTTGTACTGACGAAGTTGCCGAAGAAATGATGAAAGAAATTTCAAACATTGATGATGGCAACCTAAACTCAGTTTACATGATGGCACATTCTGGTGCGCGTGGTTCTGCGGCGCAGATCCGTCAGCTTGCTGGTATGCGCGGTTTGATGGCGAAACCATCTGGTGAAATCATTGAAAACCCAATTGTATCAAACTTTAAAGAAGGCCTGACCGTTCTTGAGTATTTCAACTCGACGCACGGTGCACGTAAAGGTCTTGCCGATACAGCGCTTAAAACCGCGAACTCTGGTTACTTGACGCGTCGTCTTGTCGACGTTGCACAAGATGCCGTTATCGTTGAAAAAGATTGTGGTACAGAAAAAGGCATCACATTGCGCGCAGTTATGAACGGCGCTGATGTTGTTGTATCCTTGGCTGAGCGTATTCTTGGTCGTACAGCAGCGTTTGATGTCTTGCATCCGCTAACAGGCGAGCTGATCATTAAAGCGGCGAAAATCATTGACGAAGAGAAATCTGAAGAAATTGAAACAGCAGGCATTGATGAACTTATCGTACGTTCTGGCTTAACATGTGAAACGCGCGACGGTGTTTGTGCGGCGTGTTACGGTCGTGATCTTGCACGAGGTACTGAAGTCAATATGGGCGAAGCAGTTGGCGTTATGGCTGCACAGTCAATTGGTGAACCAGGAACGCAGCTTACTATGCGTACGTTCCACATTGGTGGTGCCGCGCAGAAGGGCGCAGAAAAATCATCTTACGAAGCAACAATGGATGCGAAAATCGAACTTCGTCACGAAAATACAGTGAAGAACTCAGATGGCATCAATATTGTTATGGGCCGTAACATGGAAGTTGCGCTTGTCGACAAAAAAGGTAAAGACAAAGTTGTTCACCGTATCCCTTATGGTGCGCGCTGCCTTGTAGAAAATGGCGTCAACATTAAAGCAGGCGATAAAATCGCTGAGTGGGACCCCTTCACCGTGCCAATTATCACGGAAAAAGATGGCGTTGCGACATATTTTGATCTTGTTGAAGGTGTATCTATTATTGATGAATCTGATGAAGCAACGGGCCTTTCTGCGAAGAAAGTTGTTGATTGGCGTTCACAGCCTAAAGGCGGCGATCTTAAGCCACGTATTTCACTTGTGGATGCGAAGGGCGAAGTCATCATATTGCCAAATGGTTTGCCAGCAAATTACTACATGTCAACAGACACTATTTTGAACGTTGCGAACGGTGAGACTGTGCGTGCGGGTGATATTATCGCACGTATTCCACGCGAAACATCGAAAACACGTGATATTACCGGTGGTCTGCCACGTGTTGCTGAGCTATTTGAAGCGCGCCGTCCGAAAGACTTCGCCGTTATCTCTGACATTGAAGGTACTGTTGAATTCGGTAAAGATTATAAGTCTAAGCGCCGTATCATCGTGAACCCACTTGATAAAGAGCAAGAGCCTCATGAATTCCTTATTCCAAAAGGTCGTCATTTGGCTGTGCATGAAGGTGACTTCGTGCGCGTTGGTGACCCATTATTGGATGGTGCGTTAGTGCCACATGATATTCTTGATGTTCTTGGGGTCGAAGCGCTTGCAGCTTATCTTGTAACTGAAATCCAAGACGTTTACCGTCTACAGGGTGTGAAGATTAACGATAAACACATTGAGGTTATCGTGCGTCAAATGCTGCAAAAAGTAGAGATCATGAAACCAGGTGACACAACATATCTTGTTGGTGAACATGCTGACCGTGAAGAATATGAAGCGACGAATCAAAAATACATCGAAGAAGGCAAGCTGCCTGCTGAAGGTAAGCCAGTTCTTCAAGGTATTACGAAAGCTTCATTGCAAACACGTTCATTCATCTCTGCAGCGTCGTTCCAAGAAACAACGCGCGTACTTACTGAAGCGGCAACGCAAGGTAAAGTGGATACACTTCGTGGCCTTAAAGAAAACGTTATCGTTGGTCGTCTTATCCCCGCGGGTACAGGGGCTTACGTTAATGACGTGCGCCGCGTTGCACATGATCGTGACTTGGTTGCAATCGCTGCGCAGCAACAAGCAGCTGCGCTTGAGCAAAGCGAAGCTGCTGCTGCGGCGAATGATGGCGCGGATGAGCAAAGTGATGGTTCTGAGCCAAAGGCTGCGGCGAGCTAAACTCTGACGCCATACCAAAAGTCACATAAAATTAAAGAAAACGGGCGGTGTAAAAAACATCGCCCGTTTTTTTACGCGTGATTGCTTTTAATATGGTATAAATATAAGGCTTATTGGTCATTTAAACAGGAAGCGCATAATGACAGATTCCTCACCCCTTTATGAACTCGTTGATACCGTCCACGGACGTATGTTGGTGAACCCCCAAGATATATATATTGGTTCGGCGTTAAAAGAATATGGTGAAGCTATGTTTTTAGAATGGAAACTGCTTAACCAGCTTATTGAAAAAGGCGATTGTGTGCTTGATGTGGGGGCGAATATCGGCGTGCATAGCTTAGCTTTTGCCAAGGCGGTTGGCCCACGTGGCGGGGTGTGGGCATTTGAGATGCAAAATGCCGTTTTCCAAAATCTTTGTGCCAATATTGCATTGAATGATTTGGAAAATGTCTTCGCATATCAGACAATTATCAGTGATCATGCGCAGTCTTGCCGCGTGCGTAATTTAAGTATGCGCCATCAAAATAATTTCGGCGGGATTAGCGCAGATGTTATCCATAGTAAAGATGGGCCGCAGAAATTATTCATGCATAGCTTAGATGAAATCTGCTCGCATGTTCGGGTTAAGCTAATTAAAATAGATATTGAAGGCATGGAGCTTGTGGCGCTAAAAGGCGCGCGCGAGATCATAGAAAAAAGTCGCCCTATATTGTATATAGAAAATGACCGCAAAGACGCAGAAACCGAACTTGTACAGCATATTTTGGATTTAGATTACCGCATTTGGGTGCATTGGCCACGTCTGTTTAACCCTGATAATATTAACGGCGTAAAAGAAAATAATATCGGTAACTTTATCAGTAAAAATATTCTTTGTCAGCCGCGTGAAAATGCGCGGCCAGTCGGGCAGCTTGCAGAAATTACAGATGTAGCGCAGCTTGCTAATTTTCCTTAAAATGTAACGTATGCCGCGCTGTGTACGAATGCTATCACATAAAGGAGAGCCATATGTATCGTTCAATTTACCGCTCAGCAGGTCACATTACAGGGATTTTGTGCTTTGTCGTTATCTTGTTAGCGCCGTTTACTGGACGAAGCTACGCACAGAGCGCATATGGCCTGACGCAAAATGAAAACTGGGTCAATTTATCACAACATATTGATGAAAATGCGCTTGATGGGCGCCTCATCTTGCTCGATTTTTGGACGTTTTGCTGCATAAATTGTATTCAGGCCATGCCTATGGTTAACCAAATTCATCATGATTTTGGCGATAAACTAACGGTTATCGGGGTGCATAGTGGAAAATTTGGTAATGAAAAAACGGCAGAACCTATACGCCGCGCTATTGAGCGTTATGGCATCACTCATGCGGTTTATAATGATGCATCCTTTGATGTCTGGAAACATTTTGAAGTGCAGGGCTGGCCGACGCTTATTCTGCTTGCCCCCGATGGTGAAATTATCTGGCGTTACTTTGGTGAAGCACCCTATGATAATGTCGCAAAGGCTGTAAAGGCAGCAATTGAAAAATATGATGGGCAGATCAAGGCACAAGCTCTGCCGGTCAAAGAAAATATAAAAGCCGCGCGCACGGATAGCGCTTTTTATTACCCCTCAAAAATGATCGCCTTGGATGATAGGCGTTTTGCACTGAGCGACTCAGGCCATAATGAAGTTGTGATCCTTAGCGCAGAAGGGCAGACGCTTAAACGCTATGGGGGATTCTCCGCGCCGCAAGGGCTAGCATATGATTCTGCGCAGAAGTTTTTATATGTCGCCGATACAGGCAATCATCAACTCAAACAAATTAATCTGCATAATGATAAAATTAAAGTCTTGATCGGGCGGGATGCAAAGCGCGGTGGCATCCTTAAGGGGCGTGCGGTAAAAGGGAAGAAGTCCCAACTTGCATCACCTTGGGATATTGCCTTCTTTAAAGGGGGGTTGATTATTGCCAATGCGGGGACGCATCAGCTTTTACGCTATGATGTCGCGCGTGGTAAATTAGCTGTGTTTGCGGGGAATGGGCACGAATCTATCGATGATGGCCTCTACCCTGATAATAGCCTCTCACAGCCATCAGCCTTAGCGGTAATGGGTGAATATCTTTATTTCCTTGATGCGGAAACCAGCGCATTGCGCCGCGCGGATCATACGGGGAATATTACCACACTAATTGGCACGGGGTTGTTTGATTTTGGTCATAGTGATGGCGGTAAAGATAAGGCCCGTATGCAGCATCCATTAGGCCTTGCGGCAGATGCTGCGCAAAAACGTTTGTTTATTGCCGATAGCTATAATCATGCTGTACGGCTTTATGATGTCAATACGAGGCTTCTACAGACGGTGTCAGGCAGGGCGGGCACATATGGCACTGGGCAGATGGACACAGATCATATACTTTACCATGAACCTAATGATGTGCGCGTTTTAGCGAATGGTCAGCTTGTGATTGTTGATACGAATAATCACCGTATTTTGAAGCTTGATCCGCGCGGCGGACAAGTCTCGTTATTTTAATCGTTTAGCGCCTTTGCCAGATCAAGCGCGGCATAGGTTAAAATGCCATCAGCGCCTGCGCGTTTAAAGCTGATCATCATTTCACCGATGATGGCATCACCATCAAGCCAGCCATTAGCAGCGGCGGCCTTTGCCATCGCATATTCGCCGCTGACATGATAAGCGAAAGTTGGCACAGAAAATTCGTCTTTAACGCGGCGTATGATGTCTAAATACGGCAGGCCGGGTTTCACCATCACCATATCGGCGCCTTCGCCAATATCAAGCGCGACTTCGCGCAGGGCTTCGTCACTATTAGCGGGATCCATTTGATAGGTTTTTTTATCACCTTTGAGAAGGCCGCCACTTTGTACGGCGTCGCGGAAAGGGCCATAAAAGGCGGATGCATATTTCGCGGAATATGCCATAATCCGCGTTAGCGCTAATCCGCTTTCGTCTAAAACGCCGCGTATTGCGCCAACGCGCCCATCCATCATATCGGATGGTGCAATAATATCCACTCCCGCTTCGGCCTGTACCAAAGCTTGCTGACACAAAACGTCGACTGTTTCATCATTGAGAATATAGCCTTTATCATCAACCAGACCGTCATGCCCATGAGTGGTAAATGGGTCAAGCGCGACATCGGCGATCAGGCCAATTTCAGGCACAGCGTCTTTAATCTCGCGTATTGCGCGGCAGATCAAGTTATCAGGGTTGCCAGATTCGCGCCCGTCCTCTGTCTTTAATGCGCCGTTAATTACCGGAAACAGCGCAAGGGCAGGGATACCTAATTCACGCGCCAGCCTTGCTTTTTCAATTGTTTTGTCGATAGAGCTACGCTGTACGCCTGGCATAGAGGCGATCGCTTCTTCTTCGTCTTTACCATCAATCACGAATAAAGGCCATATAAGGTCATGGACGCTGAATTGATTTTCACGGACTAAATTACGCGTCCATGCATCGGCGCGGTTACGGCGCGGGCGGATCGATGGCGCGCTTCTATAGCGCGCGGCTTGCCGCGGGATTACATCTGCGTTTTGTGAAGAGCTATGTTTGCCGTCGCGCATATTGACCTGCCATGAATAAGTTGATAGATGTGGATTTAAATTAGTCGATTAGCGTGTGTTTAGCAACCTTATATGTATTGACATAACAAAATTGTTGCTATAGTTTCAATCTGCATATAGAAGGGGGAGGCTTAAGAAAATGGGCAAAATTATTACGAAACATATAGAGCTTGTTGCTAATTTCGAAGCCGCTGCTGCGCCATTTAAAGGTGCTCCCCAGATTGAAGCAAACGCCAATTGTTACGCTTATGCGCTTGGTCTGACCGATCACGGTTATGCTGCGCCAGGCAGCCTTCAAGAAGCGCCAGATAGTCCCAATAAACTTTTTACGGCTGAAGAACTCACCGCAGAAAATATCGATAGACTGCTGAGAGAAAATGACGGGCTTGTAAAAATTGACCCTAAGAGTGTAGATATCATGCTCGAAAAAGTGACTGTTATTGCGGCCTTTATCAACCCCCATGATGATGTACATTTTTACCGTTCACATAGAGATAAAACATGGAGCAATCATAAAGGTGATGTTGGTGGTATTTCGCAGTATGATTGTAAGGGTGATATTATCACCAATCCTCGCAGCGCACGCCGCGGGCGCTATACCGATTTTGTAGGCTTTTACCACGCGCCCGCACAGGGCATTAAATATATGCGCATAGCGTAAGCGCTGCAAAGCAGAAAAATATAGACAGCCATCACACATTATGGTAAATATGTCGTTGTAAAAAATGCGGGGAGATCATGCGCGAACTCATTAATACATTAAAAGCCCTTATTTTAAAGAAATGGGTAAAACCAGTTATTCACCAAGAGGTCATTAATATGCCCGCTGATTTTAATGCGGCAGCAAAGCCATATCGTGAAACACGGCGCTACCAACAAAATAGTAACTGTTATACTTACGCGCTAGGTATTCCCCAGCACGGCAAGGCCACGCCAGGTGCGCTTTTACACAATGATGGGCGGGCTGGTGTACGTATCGATGATCATGCCCTTAAATTACAACCTATATATAATGCGCTGGTAAAAGATGGCTTAAAGCCAATCCCGCGCCCTGAAAATGCGCCCTATGAAAATGCACCTATTATAGCCGCATTTCTTTCAATTAATGATGACTATCATTTTTATCGCCGACATCAGGATGGCACGTGGAGCCATCAGAAGGGGTATCGCGGTGCAATCTCGGACCGCGATGGCTTAAACGCCGTAATTGAAGACCCGTTATATGCAGAGCGCGGGCGTTATAAAGATTTTATCGGGTACTTCACCTTGCCCCAGCAGGGGCTACGCTATACGGTCCCAAAGTGGTGAACGTAATGCAGAGTATTTTAAAACATCACCCTCATACACTATGCAGCGACTTTACCGAAGCGGCAGCGCCTTATCTCGCAAACCGTAATTTATATAAACATACGAATTGTTATAGCTATGCTTTGGGGCTTACAGAACACGGCAAAGGCTACCCAGGGCAAATCGCCCACGACCCTTTGAAAAGTCCACGCGGCTTGCGTAAGGAAGATATGAGCGTGCAAACATTACGTGCCCTTTTAACGCAAGGGGATGGCCTGCGTTATGTTGTAGAAAAGGATTTGCTCGCCTATAAAGAGCAGGCGTTAATCGCCGCTTTTGTGCAAGCGGGGCAAGATTGCCATTTCTTTAGGCGTCATAAAGATGGCCTGTGGAGTCATCAAGGCGGTCATGGCGGTAAAATCACTAATGAAGACGACTATGGTTTCATTATCCAAGACCCAAGGCGCGCTGTAATACGTGGTTATGATGAATTTGTCGGCTATTTTGCACTGCCTATGCAGGGCCTATCCTATTATACTGACCCTCATAAACATGAGGTGTTCTGATGAGTGAGGATATAACAAGGAAGAAAATTGCCTTAAGTGCAAATTTCAACGCAGCAACGCGCCCCTACCGGGAGGATGCAGATTTATATAAACATACGAATTGTTATAGCTACGCACTAGGCTTGCCAGAACTTGGCTGCGCGATACCCGGGCATTTAGCGAAGCGTGATGGGCGGCTATATAATTATATGGCACGCGCAGATTACTTGCATCAATTATTCCAAGATGATGGGCTGATTAAAATTGACCATGATGCCTTATCATCTGCCGAGACGCAGATTATTGGCGTAGCGGTTAAAGAATATTTCAATGCCCATGTTCTGAAATATCACCAAGACGGCACATGGAGCCATCAAGATGGATTCGGTCAGCCAATTTCCAACACGGATAGCGATGGCAAGATTATCACCGATTTGCACAATGCAAATTTAGGGTTCTATGATGAATTTGTCGCCTATTTCAAAGTGCCCGCGCGGGGCATTGCTTATTTAAACCAATTAAAGCCTTTTGCTTAAAACGTATCCCTTACATTATCAACATAATATATATGCAGTTGCGAATATGGTAATGCATTGTTATTAATGGCTAAATTTCCGCGATTTGTTATTATTTACATAATGTTATATACTGTTATGCATAAGAGATAGAGAAATATGTATAGGAGAAACACAATGACAGCTTTAACAAATAACATTTCAAACACATTCAATGCTTTTGCGGATAAAGCTGAACAGTTATGGGATAAAGCTGTAGTGAAAACTCTGGATGCGAGTGAGCGCACAGTGAGTGCTGCTGTTGATGTGGCGGCAAGCTTTGCTAAGGCTGGCGCCGTGGCGCTACCAGTTGGCGCGGCTTTGGGCGGCGCACTGTATGCTAGCGGCGGTTTCCATGTCGATAGCATGATGCAAGCTTTGCAAGGCGGCGCCGTTGTTTTTGGCAGTATGGGCACAATGATTGGCACGATTGGCCATGTTGTAGGCTCAAATAGTGAAAATAAGTCAATTGGTGAGCGCGTTGGCGAAAAAATTAGCGCCTACAAAGAAGAGTATGCCGCACGTAATAATGTTCAGCTTGCACAGCCAAGTGGCAGTTTTTAAACACACCGCGATATGAGAATAAAAAAGGCCGCTGATTAAGCGGCCTTTTGCTGTTTGTATATGCGTTTGGGCCTTTACGCGGCTTTTTTCTTCTGTGCCTCGTACCATTTAACGGCGTCAGCATCTCGCGCTGAAAGCTCTGGGTAATCTGCGTCGCTCCCAACATCAGGAAGAATTTTCCAGCAGCGCTGACATTTTTTACCCTCTGCTTTGGCAAAGATCACGCCAATATGCGGTGCATCATTTAGGGAGAACGCATCAGCAGGAATATCATCAGATACTGTGAGCGTTGCTTGCGATGTAATGCAGACTTCCGCCAAATCAACGTCTTTAAGTGTGGCGGCAAGAGTGCTGCTGACAAGGATCACTGGGTGTGCTTCTAATGATGAACCGATGGTTTTATCGGCGCGTTTAGGCTCTAACGCTCCAAAGACAACGCGACGCACAGTGCGGATATCATCCCATTTTGTGGCGAGTTCATCATTTTGCCATGTTTGCGGCAGATCCTTAAATTCACGCAAATGAATGCTATCTGCATCTGGGAAGAGGCCTTCAGGGCGATGCGCCCAAACATCTTCACATGTGAAACACAGCATTGGGGCAAGCCAGCTTGTCAAACATTCAAAGATTTCAGCCAAAACCGTGCGGCAAGCGCGGCGTTCAAACATGTCTGGGCGGTCACAATATAGGCGGTCTTTGCGGATATCAAAGTAAAGTGCAGAAAGCTCGCTTGAGCAGAAATTGTGCAATTTATGGGCAAGCTTGCCAAAATTGTAATCTTTAATATCCGTGCGGATGCTTTGATCCATTTGCTGTAATTGGTGCAGGACGAGTTGTTCCAATTCAGGCAATTCAGATGGCGTGCTTAAATCAACGCGCTCTTCTTCGCTAAAGCCTTCTAATGCGCCGAGAAGGAAACGGAAAGTGTTTCTGATACGGCGGTAAATATCGGTTGTTGATTTGATGGCATCTTTACCAATGCGCACGTCTTCTGCGTAATCAGATGTTAAAGCCCATAGGCGCAATATATCTGCGCCATATTCTTTGATAATATCTTTCGGCGCGACAATATTGCCGAGCGATTTTGACATTTTATAGCCCTTATCATCCAAGACAAAACCATGGGTCAGCACAGTTTTATAAGGCGCGCAGCCGCGTGAGCCAACTGATTCAAGCAATGAGGAGTGGAACCATCCACGATGCTGGTCAGAGCCCTCTAAATAAAGGTCAGCGGGGCTGCGTAATTCTTCGCGGTCTTCAAGGACGAAAGCGTGGGTCGAGCCTGATTCAAACCACACATCGACAATATCGAACACTTGGTCGTAATCTTCGGCTTTATATTTATTGCCAAGGAAACTTTGCGCATCATCCGTGTACCATGCATCGGCGCCGCGCGCAGCAAAGGCATCATAAATGCGCTTGCACACATCAGGGTCACGTAGTGGCGCGCCATCAGCTTTAGCGATAAAAATCGCTATCGGCACGCCCCATGCACGCTGACGAGAAATACACCAATCAGGGCGCTGCTCAATCATCGCGGTAATACGGTTTTGCCCCGCGGCAGGCAGCCAGCGCGTGTCTTTTATCGCGCCAAGTGCTTTTTCACGAATTTTACCTTCGCCGTCCATTGCAATAAACCATTGCGGGGTCGTGCGGAAAATGACCGGCGCTTTTGAACGCCAGCTATGTGGGTATTCATGGCGCACTGAACCTTTTGAAAGGAGGCGACCACTTTCATTAAGCGCTTTAATGACGGCGAAGTTACCATCGCCCATCTTGCCCTTTTGGTCGTAAATAACGTCGCCAGCAAAAAGCGGCACATGGTCACGGAACAGCCCGTCATCGGTCACGTTATCAGTAATTTCTAAGCCGTGTTTGAGGCCAACTTCAAAGTCATCCGCGCCGTGGCTTGGCGCGGTGTGGACGAAACCTGTACCGGCATCATCCGTCACGTGCTCACCGCTGAGAAGCGGTACGGGGAATTCATAGCCCTTGCCAACAAGCGGGTGGGCAAGGACAGTACCATCAAGGACTTCGCCTTTGAAATGGTCAACAGCGGCCCATTCTTCAATGCCGGCTTGCGCTTTCACGGCATCTGCAAGGTTAGCAGCAAGGATGATGCGGTCACCAATGGCGGCGCGGCTATCGTCTTTAACGGCTTTTACTTCATAAAGGCCATATTCAATATCATCGTGAAAACACACTGCGCGGTTTGAAGGGATCGTCCATGGCGTAGTCGTCCAGATGACAACATCAGCGCCATTTAAAATGTCGTATTTTGTGCTGACCACAGGGAACCGTACCCAAATGGTGATCGATTTATGTTCTTGATATTCAACTTCAGCTTCGGCGAGGGCGGTTTTCTCCACCACTGACCACATAACAGGCTTCGCGCCTTTATATAAATTACCATTAAGTAAGAATTTGTGGATTTCATCAACAATGCGCGCTTCTGATTTAACATTCATGGTTAAATAAGGGTTTTCCCAATCACCATTAATGCCAAGGCGTTCAAATTCTGCGCTTTGAATATCGACCCATTTGCGGGCGAATTTGCGGCATTCATCGCGGAAAACAATCGGCGCGACTTCGTCTTTGTCTTGCCCGGCTTCGCGGTATTTTTCTTCGACTTTCCATTCAATGGGAAGGCCATGACAATCCCAGCCTGGTACATATGGCGCATCATAGCCCATCATTTGCCAGCTGCGCACAACAACGTCTTTTAAAACCTTGTTCATGGCGTGTCCCATATGCAGGTGACCATTCGCATATGGCGGCCCATCGTGGAGAATGAACTTTTCTTTATCTTTCGATTGTTTGCGCATGGTGCCGTAAATATCCTGCTCATCCCATTTTTTAAGGATTTCTGGCTCTTTTTGCGCAAGTCCTGCACGCATTGGGAAATCTGTTTTTGGTAAAAAGACAGTTTCTTTGTAAAAATCGGCATTCTTCGCCGTATTCTCGTTACTCATTTTAAATCTCTATTCTTGAAGGGGTTGTTTCGAATGTCGTCTATATGATAATGCCCGGACTTCTTTATAGCGAAGCCGGGTTGATAATTCGAATAATAGCGATGTGCTTATGCATGCGTTCCATAGCTAAAGTTATGCCAGTGAGCGCCCATAATATCAAGAAAAATGTAACTTTTAATGCGCTTTGAACGGATTATATAAATAGGAAGAACAATTTTTAGAGGGCAGAAGAAAAATGATACGGATATTTACACTGACAATGGCATGTCTATTCTTGGCCCTTGGCGTGAGCGCGATAGCCAGCGCGGAGAACGCAGTCTATGAAATTGAAAAAACCGATAAAGAATGGCGCAAAACCCTAAGCAAAGAACAATACCGCATTTTGCGTGGTCACGGCACGGAGCGCCCTTATACTTCAGAATTATTAGATGAAAAACGCACAGGGCATTATATTTGCGCTGCGTGCGGGCATGCATTATTTGCCTCTGACACGAAGTTTGAATCCGGCACAGGATGGCCTTCTTATTATCAGCCCGTTTCAAGCGCTGCTATTGGCACGACTACAGATTATAAAATTGGCTATCCGCGCACTGAAGTTCACTGCGCGCGCTGCGGCGGTCATTTAGGGCATGTCTTTACAGATGGACCAGAGCCAACGGGGCTGCGTTATTGCATTAATGGGGCCGCGTTAAACTTCACGCCCGCCCCTTAAATGTCGTAAACGTTCTAAAGCTTAGGTGCGCTCAATGCGTTAAGGCTTTGGTTTAAATGCGCGGCATCTTTTGGTTTGGCTTTTAGCGTTTCTTTAAAGAATTGCTGAGGGCCATTATCTTTGACGCTTTCATACAGGGATTGTACATCGAAACGCAATGCTGATTTGCCTTGCAGCGCTTTATCAAAGCTGTTGATGAAGGCTTCGTTATAAAGCGCATTATGTTCCATCAGCTCGTAAATCGCGGGGTCATTCGCCCAGAATGTGCCTTCGTCTTTTGCGTATTTAAACATTAACTTGACGCCGAGTAATGTCAGCTCGTCACGGTTCGCAGCGCTGATATTTGGTGTGCGTAGTGAGGTTTGCTTATCAACGTTATTGCCTGTTGTCGGCGCGATAGGGCCTGCGTAAACTTTTGGCTGCGCAGGGCCGCCATTCCATTTGGCGTAACGCATACGCATCGTGCTGTATAGGCTGTTGGCATCGTGGCTTTCAAACAGCGCGCTATTGCGGGCTTGTAAGTAAACTTCCTCGACATTTAAACGGCGGCTGCCGCCTTGTGTGTCAGCTTTATATTTAAACATCCACTCACTAAAGGCTTTGATCTGCGCGGAGCTTGCTTCCATTGCGCCTTCATCTGTTTGCAGCAATTCGCCTTTTTTACCGCGCGGCTGCAATTCAGCCGTGGCGATTTGTTCAAGCGTCGTTGCCAAGAATGTCATTGGCGCAATCACTTTGTGAACGCCGTTTTTCATCATATGAAGCATAAGGTTTACTTGGTCATGCTTATACTCACCGGCATTAATGTTAATCGTACCGCTATGTAAGTCGCCGCCAAATGTCGCATAGGCATTAAGCGCTTCATCAAGGTTTGGGTTAGCGAGCGCCATTTTACTTTCCGTATTTGCATACATCATAATAAAGACCTGACGGGCGCGGGCTTGAATGTTTTCGTAAGCGACAATATCGCTATCTTTCGCCGCTGTAATCAGCTTATCTACGACAGGGAATTTCTTTTTAATCGCCGCGGCCTTTTGTGCAAGCTTCTCTTCGCTAATGCTGTCTTTGCTTTGGTTGAGGTAATCTGCGACTTCCTTCTGTACTTTGGCGCGTTGGCGACCGCTTAATTTTGTGGTGTCTTTCACGGCGTAAAGCAGCGCGTAATAATTGACTAAATCCTGCACATTATGTTCGTGGAATGTCACGCCAAGGCCATCCGCCAAATCTTTCGCTGCTTTGCGGGTTTCTTTTGAACTGTTATTCGTTGGCATAGTGACGCCAGTGGCAAAACGTTTTATCAGTGCATTTGTTGCTTCTTCTTCGCCGTTTTCGGCGGCGAGTGCGATAATCTCATCCTTGTAGCTGAGGTGAGAGAAATCATCCATCACGGCCTCAATGCCTTTTTGGGCGATGGCTGCGCGCATAGCGCTGACGGCGATAATCAAGTTAAAGGCCGAATCTTTGCCGCCGCTAAGGGCTTGCACGACACCATTTTGCTTGGTTTTCGCCATGTAATCATAAGTCCATAGCGCAAACATGCGGATCTCTTCTTCTTCAAAGCGTCCTGCAAAGTCGCGCTTATCCCATGAACTATCTTGATTGGCAGGCTCAAACGCCATGAATAAATTCTCTGGCTGACCAGCTTGGTTGAAATGGTCGGTGAACTTGCGTTCAAGTACGACATGTGCTTTGGCTTCTGTGCTTTTCGGCGCAGATTTAAATTTGGTGATTGTGGTTGAACGCGCGCTGTCAAGAAAATCAAGGCGCGAACCACTATGCATCAGGCGACCATCTTTTGCCGCAAGGCGATGACCCATTTGCGCAAATGTTGATCCACTTGTACCAAGCCCATCAGTATCATAAACAACACCTGCAAATTGTGAGGCAAGTTTTGACAGATGGGCGTGCTTAAGAATTTTACCGCGCGCAGGTGGGCTGGCATTGGCAATCGCCATTACAAGGCCGTCTTTGCTTCCTAAATGACGGGCATAGGCGGGTAGTGGGTTAAATGTCTTATAACCGTCATCATTGTCAAACATCTCATCATATTGTGATGCAACCCATTTCATTTCACAGATAAGCTGACCAAAATTGTAACGCGCATCGCTGCGTGGGTCTTTGACGTGAATAATCGGCTGGCCAAATGGAATGTTGTTTTGACCATCACCAGTAAGTGAGAGGTTAATTGTGCCGAAATTGCCTTCTAATGCTTTAATCACTGGGGAGCTTGTTGCCCATTCTGGGAAGAAGCGCTTTTCATAGCCGCGTTCATCATTAAACAGATTGGTTTTGGCGCTCATCGATAAAATGCGACCGCCGCCTAAAACAGTCATCACGTTAAAGGGCAGGCCGTGTCTGTTGACTAAAGGGTCTTTTAAAAGCTGAGCGGGGTCAGCAACGCGCGCCGCCATGTCTTTCAAATTCACGCCAAGGCTGTCTAAATTTACGCGCCATGGGTTGCCAACGGTTACCAACATATTCGGGTTTGCTTCATAAGCGCGCTGCGCTAAATAATTAAGGCGCTCATATATTGTCGCATTATCAGAATGTTGGAAATCATCACCAGAATCATACGCCACAATATTCATTTCATCAGTAAGCAGCAGGTCGCTGTTATTTTGGCCCGCAGCGATAATGCCCTGTTCAATGATAGAAACATTGCGCGGCATATTAAACGAAGTGGTGTTGGTGCTGAGCTGTGTGACTTTTAATTCAATATCGCTTTGCGTATTCCAAAAATCTAAATTCATGGTGACCCCTAATATTATCCTGATAAAATTCTTATCTATTATGTATAAGGGTGTTTAAAGCATAGTGATACGGTTATGTCAAAGCTTTTTTAGGCGACGATGAACATAAAATACAGGCCAATGGCAGCCGGTACATAAAGCAGCGCGAATATGGTGCTGAGCAAAATCGCAACGGCGGTTTCTTCGGCGGGAAGCTTTAACTGTGTGGCATAGGCCACGGCATTGGCAGGTAGCGGGCATATGCCCAATAAGAACAGCATAAGATGCGCGTCACTATCCAGTAAATGCGTGATGTTCTTATCCCATATAATAAGCGTAGTGAAGACGAGCGGCCAGATCAGATATTTATGAATGAAGCACAGCCCCGTAAACCGCATATTAAGCGCGAGGCTTTTTAACTGCGAAATGCCAACGCCAATTAACATCATGCCAATAATAATAAATGCCCCCGTCGCATACGTCCAATATGTATAGACAACATCAGGTAAGGTGGCATTGGTAATGTTAAGCACAAAGCCTGCAATAATGCCATAAAGCGGCGGCAGCTTTAAAACGCGCTTTATGCTTTCTTTAATGTCCATATTTGCACGGTTAGAGAGGTAATAGGATGTCGTGACCTCCGTCACCGCAAAGGCCATGTTAAACAGCATATAAACGCCAATCGCGCTGGGCCCTAGCAAGGTTGTTACTAGCGGTATGCCGAAATACCCCGTATTCGCCGTGCCGCCAAGGAGCGGCATTAAGGGGCGGTATTCTTGATTTAAAAAACGCTTACCAAGGAAATTTGCAATATGGCAGAGCGCAGCGCAGACAAACACCAAACAGATAGGCACGGCTATATAGCTTGGCTTTAATTCAATTTGCATTAAGGATACTGCAATGACAAAAGGCACTAATATATATAAGGACAGCATACTCATGGAATGCATGTTGACATCAAGCTTTTTGCCCGCAATATAGCCAATAGCAATCAGCATCAGCAGCGGGATGATTTGGACGAAAAGCGAAATGAATATATCCACGGTGTGTGCGGCTTTCTATGATGCGCTGTGTGGCGCTGTAATGTCTTTGGTGAGGTCTTCGACTTTTTCACAATCCTGCTTAATCTGCGCGATAAGTTCGTCGAGCGATTCAAATTTCATTTCATTGCGAATTTTGCGTAAAGGGCGAATACGTAATTCTTGGTCATATAAATCACCATCAAAATCGAGAATGTAAGCTTCGATCAACGCTTCAGGGCTTTCAAACATCGGGCGGATACCTATATTTGTCGCCGCAATGCGCCATTCAGATTCCCCTGGAATTTTGACTTTGCAGGCATAGACGCCATAAGCAGGGTGAATATAATCACCAAGGCGGATATTTGCCGTAGGGTAACCAAGCTCGCGCCCGCGTTTGTCGCCGTGAATAACTTTGCCGCGTATTTCAAATGGCCGCCCCATAATTTGTTCGGCTTTTTGCATGTCGCCGCCGCTTATTGCGTCGCGAATACGGCTTGATGAATAACGCCGCCCTGCATTATCGGCCATTTTACTCAGCGCGGTGACGTGAAATCCTGCAGCGCGCAGCGTGTCAATATTCCCTGTGCGGCCTTTGCCAAAACAAAAATCATCACCAATGACAATTTGTTTTGCGCCTAATGCACCCTTTAAAATCTCATCCATAAAGCCATCTGCCGTTAAATGGGCAAGTTCTTTGTCAAAGCCCAAATAAAGGGTGTAATCAGCCTGCGTACCGGCTAAAAGCTCTTGGTGCTGTTTATTAGGTGTGAGTAAAAATGGCGGTGCATCGGGCATGAAGTAGCGCCGTGGGTGCGGATTAAATGTTAAGATAAGCAGCTTGCTTTCCGCTTCTTTGGATTTCTTGCGCGCAAGTTCAATCAACATACGGTGACCAATATGCAGTCCATCAAAATTACCAATGACAACCGTGCTGCCTTTGACGTCTTCGGGAAGGGAATGGTAATCGTGAAAAACCTGCATATGCATACTCTATTCTTATCGGCTGTGGCGCTGGGCGCGGCAAAGTAACTCCACATAATTTAGGGGGTTCGCATATGAAATGCTAGCTTATTTACGGTATTGGTTGATAAAAGGGATAAGGATAAGGCGCAGCGCCGCTTTAATACTCTCCGCTTGTTCGGTGCTTTCTTCTTCGCTCATAGTGTATTCAAAGCTGCGCACGCTTTCGGCGAGGAAACCGATCAGACCAATAATAAAGGCGTTAATTACGCCTTCTGGCGCTGATTTTGTCATGTTGATGCGCTCAAGGAAGTTAAGACATATCGGGCGGTAATAGTCGAGCATCGTCTGGCGGCGTATGGCGTGGGGCAGCGCAACAAGGGATTCAATAACGATAATGCGGCGGTAGGCAGGGTCTTTGAATAAATCAACAATCAGATCCAAAGTACTCAAAAAATCTTCCTGCGGGTCATTAGTGCCACAGCAAGCGCGTTTTTTCAAACCAGCATCCATCAATGCCGACATTGATTTTATTTTATCTGTGACGACGGCGGCAAAAAGCTCTTCTTTGTTTTTGAAGTGATGATATAACGCGCCGCGTGCCATTTCGGCATCGCGGACAATGTCATTGGTTGATGTGGCAACATAGCCTTCTGTTATGAAGCGGTCATGGGCTTTATCAATAAATCTTTGGCGCGTATTATCGGCCATTTCTTTGTTAGAGCCCTTATGTTTACTCATGTCCCTGATCCCTAACCCAAAGGTGATAATTAAACTATCTTGACTATATACGTAAACTTTTTTCTTTACAAAAGCAAGTAAGAGATGATATTCTAAAATTACATACCGACAGGTAGCCTTTAAAAGTTTAGGCCTGATTTTTTCGTAAATGTCGTTATGTGTATTTTTAAAACGATTTATTAAAGATGATTATAACAATGGCGCGAGGGAAGAGCATGAATATACATCCATTACATACAGTGATTTGTACCGATAAACTTGTCAAAACAGTGAACTTCTATGAAGACTTTTTTGATTTTGTCCCTGTTTTTGAAACAGAAGACCACGTTATTATGCAGCGCGGTGAAGACGTAAAATCGCAAATCGCGATTATTGATGTGAACCATGCATCGCTGCCAGAAGGTTTTAGAAACGTAACATCAGGCTTAATGCTGAATTTTCCAGTTGATGATATACAAAAATCATATGAGCATTTTTATTATGAAGGCGTTGATTTGGCGAGCGAACTTGCCACGGCGAGCTGCGGACAGAATTATTTTATGATCCAAGACCCTAACAATAACTTGGTGACCTTAATCGAAAAAGAAAGAACTGGATGTGTGACACGCATTGATAACGAACGCCCCCTCGAAACTATGTGTGTCACACAAAATCAAATAATGGCATCCTAAAATACAGGAGACCAAAGCCATAAATGATAAGAAAATCCCTTGGGAGGCAGAATGCCTCCCTTTTTTTTTGCACGCATTTGACGTAGACTGGCTTTAACGCGCCGTTATAAAACTACATTTTGGATACTATGCCTATTATTGATTTTCTCTGCTCGGCTTTTATTGTGTTTGCTATCTACCTTGCCTGTTCTTGCCTGTGGCATGAACGCAAAGCGCGCGTTCCCCCTGTGCCTGTATTGCCCCATGTTAAACGCCGCGCGATAAAACTCGCCTTACAACATACAGATGCCGATGGCTTTTATAACATTACTGACCTTGGTTGTGGCTGGGGCGGGGTGTTATTAAGCCTTGCGCAGACATATAAAAACGCGCATATCACAGGTTATGAAATATCCCCATGGCCTTATCGTTTTGCCAGATTACGCACATTATTTAAACGCCAACGCATTAAAATTAAGCGGCAGGATTTTTTTGATGCTGATATTACAGAGCAAGATATTGTTTATTGCTATTTGCACCCAGAAACCATCAAAGACCTACGCCCCAAATTTCAGACCTTAAAACAAGGGGCATTAATTATTTCATGCTCTTTCCCGATTCCAGATTGGACGCCCATGGCGCAAGATGAATTAACCGCTCCCGTCAAATTACCCATTTTTATCTATAAAATCGGCACAGAAAAATAACCTCTAAAACGACTAACTTTGCTTTTTACAAAACAATACTTTGCAATTTCGCAAACTTTACATAAAAATAATTCTTGATTTTTTACCAACTTTGCTATAGTATACGGCATCTAAAAATTAAGCGTTGGGGATATAAAATGCGTAAAGAATTCATGAAAGCGGCGAAACGAGTTGGGACTTTCTTAACTGCGGGGCTGTTGGCGCTTGGTCTGTCCTTCAACGCACAGGCACAGAACGACTTGCCTTTACCTGCTTTCCCTGCAAATTTTGAAGTCGCTGAATATCAAGGGCAAAAAGGTTGTATTCCTGACGATCCAAACTATCAATTTGCAGTTATGGAGAATGAAGGCTTGGTTACTGCAGGTATGCATCCATTATTTGCTACGCCAGAGATGGGGGCTCATATAATGAACTTCTTATATCAGCGTGAAAAAAATTACGGTTATACATTATCATTAAAGAAAGATGGTAAGCAGTGTGTGTACAACAAAGTATCAGATGTACGCTTCAAAGACGAGTTGAGTAATTTGTTCCAACTTGCCTCTGTTAAATCGCCGATCACAGAAGAGGATTGTAAATTTGATGTGCAGGTCATTAATATTTGCGGTTCTTATGAAGCCTTAACGGGCAGGTTGTTAAAAGCGGGCTATGAATATGATTGGCAGGGCACAATTGAAAATAAAAATTATACTCTTACGATGATGACAAATGATAAGCAGTCTTTCTACCTTAAAACGGATTCAAAAACGGGCGCTACAATTATTGTAGGCGGTGGTGAAGGCTTGTATAAGCCCTTCGATGTCTCAGGTTTACCAAGTTTTGTAGCTAAAAATTAGAAGTCCATAGCCATTGTTACTTGGTTGATTTCCTTTTGTTGTAACTGTATGTCTGCTGTTTCCAGCTTATCGCCTTCGGCGTGCTCGTTGTTATCATTTGTCATGCGGATTGTAGTATTGGTTATATCTATTTCATTGGTTGGAACATCACAGATGACGATATCTAAAGAATTTTGATCAAATGTTGGTGATAGACATACGCTGTTATCATCATTTCGAATATCGGGTTTGATCTCTTCTTTTGCTATCGCAGCGTTTAGCCTGTTTATTATTGTATCATCAGCGTTCACAGAATTCACCTCTAGTTGCCTTGTCAGCCGTGTTCTTGCGTCTGGATTCCGCTCTATATAATCTTCGAATTGTTTCTGTTGATCTTCTGTTAGCTCTCCGCTTTGGTTCATGTGGTTTAAAAGCTGCTGCATCATTATCGCGTCTTTTTGCATTTGCGCCTTTTTCTTAGGGTCTTTTTCTGCTTTCGCTTGCTTGGCAAGATGCTCTTGCTCTTTACGCATGAATTTTTTTAAATCGCCATGTGAAATTTCATAGTCTTTGCCATCAAATTTCATTTCATATTTATGATTGTCTACATGGTGTCGCGCCGCTTCAAATGCCGCCGCAATGCCCGACTCCGAATTCTTTTCTCTTTTTTCGCGTTTTTCTTCGACTTTTTTCGCGTCACCAACGGTATCAATCGCCATGCCGGATTCTTTTAAGAATTCGTCCTGCCGCATGCCTTCTTGCGTTGTGGTTACCGCATCGTAACCGCTAATCTCAAGCGCCTCTTCAAACGAGCCGAGTTCACTCTCAGCGCCGCTCTCAAAGCTGTCATAATCACTCATCGTGACAACCCTTAATAAACTAAAATTTTCATTTTGGAGGATGGCTTAAGATAAAAGCGCTACCCCACACACGCTTATCAGTATGCCCGAGAAAACTTAACATATTATTACTTATGCATAAAATTGCATATAAATCTGCTGAGGTGCAAAAATACATTATTTTACAATGAGATGACGGATTATAGGGAGGTAAAATATACAAAAATGCCCCTCTATGCGTAGAGGGGCAAGTGATAAAAAATTAACGTTAAAATCTCTGTGGCGCTTATTGCTTGCTTGGCTGTGGCGCGGCGTTTTGCGATGGTTTCGGCAGATCGACTTTGGATGTGGTGAAAGCGTCGCCATAACGTTTCGATAGGAAGTCAAACACGGACACAAGATTATTTGTTGTGTTGTAGCCCTGTTCGGTGGGGGAGGAGACTTTCAAGAAATGCACAGTTTTGAGCTTTGCAGATAATCTCTCTATAGACTGAATAACGTCCGTATTGTCCTCTCGCCAGTTATCGCCATCTGTGGCTAATACTATATGAATATCATAATCACTCGCATATCTTTGCGCGACAATTTCTTCAACGCGTTTGAAGGCGGATGATGCGATCGTTCCACTTGGGGGCATTTCTTTGCCGCCAAAAAATGCATTGGCGTCCATCTCCTGCGCCTCAGTTGTGTATTGAATATAAACCTGCTCGGCGCCAGCTGGCAAGGTATTTTGGTACGACTCAATGGCATCTTTGCTGCTGCGCATAATGCTGCTTTCTTGCATTGACCCCGATACATCTAATAAATTAAACACGATATTTCGGCTAGACGTTTTTAAGTCAAGCACTTGCGCAATGATGTCTTTTTTGGGGTCTAAAGTCAGCGTGGTTTGCCCTGTATTTAACAGGCCTTGTGCCTTAATCAGCGCATTGTTAACCTGCGCAACATTCGTGAAATGATCCATGCTGTCTGTATAAAGTGTTTTATTAGCTGCTATACCTGCCGCGAATCTATCAGTTTGTGTTTGCAGAGCTTGTAATGCAATGCTGCGCTGCTCTTCAAGCAAGGTTACAATGTCTGCTATGCCATATTGCTGATAGGGCTGCAACGCATTAAAACCGTCGTTTATGGATGTATTGAAACTCATATTATTCTCCCGAAATATCGTTATTTAGCGTCATGCTTATGCGGCATGCTGCGTCGCCAAAATGCTTTATTAAATGATTATGAAATGTCATAGCACATGAAATATGACAAGACAAGTGCTTTTATAGAAAATAATGCTGCGGTAAATGGGGACGAAAATTTGCTTCGTCCGTAGGCCGTAATGAACGCTGTGAGCTGAAAAAAGGATCTAAACAAAAGAAAAATGGTAGCGGAAGAGGGATACGCTACCGAAATCATAAAGTCCTATTATTACTGAACTTCTTGGCTAGTGTTAATTGACTAGGTCACACTCGAATGTCGCACTTTTTGTTGTTTTTGTCAAGTCAAAATGATGTTACAGGTCTGTTTTTATTGGTTTGTTTAGGGGGGTGGCTTCTTTATAAGATGTGTCGTTGGTGTGACCTAAGCTCATAGAGGCAAATGAGGGCCATGGGGGCGGTTTCGGCGGTATATGTTTCGATAAGGTCCGCGAAAAAATATTTCATTTTTAAAATTTGAAACGCATCCGTGGAGGCCTGTATGGGCTGGATTGATAGTTGCGGCTACATACACGCCCCTTTTCTTCTAAGATTCGCACACGAGACTCTGTGAGCCTTCCACAGGGTTATTTGTATCAAGTTGTGCGTGAATGCTTTTGATCTTCACATTGCTGATTGTCAGTTGTATACTTTAGGTCGAATTTTTTCTAGAGGATCATCATGTCTAAACTTACCCTACAGCAACTTGAAACACATCTATGGAAGGCTGCGGATATTCTGCGTGGCTCTATTGATAGTGGTGATTATAAGCATTACATCTTTGGCCTGCTCTTTTATAAGCGCCTATGTGATGTCTGGGATGAGGAGTATGAAGACCGCCTCGCCAAATATAATGATGAAGCATTAGCTGCTGATCCTGATGAGCACCGCTTCCACATCCCTGAGGGCAATTCATGGGCAGATGTACGTAAACATACAACAGATATTGGCGCAAAGCTCAACGCATCTTTCCACGCGATTGAAGATGCCAATATGAAACTAAAAGACATTTTCCAAGATGTGGATTTTAACAATAAAGACCGCTTTCCTGATGATGTTCTTGAGAAGCTCTTAAGGCATTTTGAAGCCTACCGCCTGCGTCACGCGGATGTTGATGGGGACATGCTCGGCGCGGCTTATGAGTATCTAATCGCTAAATTCGCCGATGATGCAGGTAAAAAGGGTGGAGAGTTCTATACCCCTAAAACCGTTGTGCAGGTGCTGGTGGAATGCCTAGAGCCGCAGGAACAAATGTCCGTCTATGACCCGACATGTGGGTCGGGCGGTATGCTGCTTGAGGCCTGCCACTATCTAGAGCGCCAAAATAAGAACCCAAAGGCCCTCGCTTTGTTCGGGCAGGAAAAGAACCTCAATACTTGGGCGATCAGTAAGATGAATCTGTTCCTCCACGATATTGATGATGTCGAGATCAAACGCGGCGATACATTAAGAGACCCTCAGCACTTAATCGGTGGTGATGCCAGTAATATGGTTGCAGCGAAGGGGTTACGCACATTTGACTGTGTGCTCGCGAACCCACCATTTTCATTAAAAGAATGGGGCCATGATCAATGGTCAAAAGGAGACAAATTCGGCAGAGATAAATATGGCTGTCCTCCGAAGTCTTATGGCGACCTCGCTTTTGTCCAGCATATGGTTGCCAGCCTCAAATCAGAAGGTAAGCTCGGCATCGTCCTGCCGCATGGCATATTGTTCCGCGGTGGCGCGGAAGGTAAAATCCGCGAAGGCCTGCTTAACGATGATCTGATCGAAGCTGTGATTGGCCTACCGACCAACTTATTCTACGGTACAGGCATCCCCGCTTGTATCTTGATCATTAATAAAAACAAGACAGGCGACCATAAAGGTAAAGTGCTGTTTGTTAATGGCGCTAAGGAATTTAAAGAGGGTAAGAACCAAAACACCTTGAGCGAGGATAACGTTAAGCGTCTCGCCAAGGGCTTCCATGCCTATGATGACGAGGAACGCTTTAGCCGTGTGGTTGATATTGGTGAGATAGCCGAGAATGATTATAACCTCAACATCCCACGCTACGTCCCTGATCTTGACGAGGAGGAAGATGTTGATGTCGCTGCTGAGCTGGTGAAGCTGAATGAATTACGAAAAGAGCGTGATCAGGCAGAAGCTGAAATGCTTAGCCACTTGAAGGAGCTTGGTTATGGCAGTTGAGGGATGGGACGAAACCGAGCTGTCAACACTCGGTACTATTGTTACAGGAAAAACACCAAGCACTAAAAATCCAAATTTCTGGGGCGGTGATATTCCTTTTGTTACGCCAACGGATTTGAAGGGCAATAAACATTTTAGTCTTGCGGAGAGATTCATTTCAGATGAGGCGTTAAAAAACGTAAAAAAACCATTACCACAAGGAAGTGTAATGGTTACATGCATTGCTTCAATCGGAAAAATGGCGATTGCTAGCCAAAAATGTCTGACAAACCAACAAATCAACAGTATTATCCCAAACACGAAGATAATCCCAGAATTTCTATACTATGCCTTGCTTTATAGGGTTCCAGAACTTAAAAACATGGCCGGCACCACTGCCGTTCCGATAGTGAACAAAAATCTATTTTCTAAAATTATGATTGACCTTCCCCCCCTCCCCGAACAAAAACAGATCGCAGAGATACTGGGCAGTGTCGATGAGGCGATAGCCAAGACCGAAGCTGTCATCGCCCAAACCCAGCGCGTCAAACAAGGTTTGCTCCAGCAACTCCTAACCCGCGGCATAGGCCACACCAAATTCAAACAAACCGAAATCGGCGAAATCCCTGAGAGTTGGGAAGTCATTACTTTTGGGAACCACCTTGATGTTAGATCGGGAAAAGGCTTTAAACTGGCAGAGTACTCTGAAGACGGCTTAAGATTATTACGTATTGATAACGTATCTTGGGGTGAAATTATATGGGATAGTATTGCTTTTCTTCCAAGAAGTTATAAGGACGATTATCCTGATTTGACACTAGAAGAAGGTGATATGCTATTGGCACTTAATAGGCCAATTACTCAAGGAAAACTAAAGTTCGCCAAGCTAACAGATAAAGATTTGCCTGCTATTTTGTATCAACGTGTTGGCAAAATACTTTTTAATGATTTGAATGAAATTAATAAAGATTATGGGTATCATCTTCTATCACATTTTTTAGTTCAGTTTGTAAACGAAAACTCTGTTGGCTCGGATCAGCCGTTTATCAACATAACAAAACTACGCAAAATGTTGTTGCCGCAACCTCCATTAGAAGAGCAAAAAAGACTTGCACGTGTTTTAGATAGTGTTGATCTGGCTATGTCTAAAAACAACAAGTTGTTAGAGGGCTTAATTAAAACTAAAAAAGGCCTCATGTCCGACCTGCTTAAAGGCCGCGTCCGCGTCAACACCACCACATCACAAGAGGAAGCCGCATGACAAGTGGAAATGCATTAAGTAAATACACCGTGTCTGGTGTCGCTGATGTTCTGGGATGCTTTGGAGTTCCGACTAGTACAGCAATGCAATTGTATAACGACATCTTGGGTGAGCGTGCTCAAGGGGCTTTGGAGATGCTGTTGTCTGAAGTGCGACAGGGTCGCTTCGAGGGGGTTGATCAACATGAAGCAGTCGGCGTTATTGCACGTTTTCAGCGCGACGCAATGGAGGGTGTAGCTAAGAATAATTTAAGGTTAATGGCTCGCATCATAAATGGTATGGCTGAACAGCAGGCATTAATGGCTCCTACATTTCTCAGGTACGCGAATATTTTAGCAAGCTTGACTGATGATGAAATTAGTATGTTGGCTATCGTAGCTAAACATAAAGAATCATTCTCCTCAGATTTTATTGAAAAAGCCCCTAAAAACTTCGAAGCAATTTTACAGGCTTTGCTTCGAACAGGTTTGGTGGAGATGGAATTCTCTACAGGTATTGGTGAATCCCTTAGTAAGTGGTCAAATGAACCAAATGTCACAACGGAGGCACACTTTAGCGGGACGGATTTATTAGATGAAATCCTTCAGTATTGCCCTGACTTGGAGGGTGAACAGTGAACCAAATTTTTTACGAAGAGATCTCTGGTTGGCGCGACTTGCAGGATAAGCGGATAGAGTTGGTTGGGGACGTAGCATGACAGAAAGAGTGGTAGAAGGCGATTCGCATGTTGCATCTGATGTGAGTACTAATCCAATGAGTTTAGAGCTAAATGTTTCAGAAGGTGCGATCAATACATCAATATCTGTTGATCCTCAACTTATAGAGTTTTTATCCCGCATAACCAAACAAGATATTATAGATGTGGTATCTAAGAGTAATGAAACAGGTTTTTTTGAAAGCCATCAGATTCTGTTGGCGGGTTTCGCTACTGTGTTTGCGGCCCTAATTGCTTTTTTTGCGCCTCCTTATAAAGATAAAAAATCTCATGAAAGGCAGGAAGAAAAAGCGCTTCAAGTATGGAGTAAAAAACAAGAGGTTATAATTACGGATATTATAAGTGATGCATATGATGCAAGAAGTAGTGTGGAGAAAATTAAAGAGCACCTTGCCTTGTATGCTCAGACGGAGCGCCCAGAGCTGGGGAACCCACCGCCTATGCCTTCTAAAGATTCTATTTTAATATCATTGGAAAGAGTTTGCTATAAATTTACGGATGAAGATTTAAGGCGTTTGAGTCCAGAACAAACTCATCTTCTGACAACAATAAAATTCAATTCGTGCCATATTAAAAGTCAGTTACAAACCTTTTATGACCTCTGGGAAAGGCATATTCGTATGCATAGGTATTGCCAAGAGAATAATACTCAGCCTTTTGGTGATGTAAGATTTGTAAATAACTTTGATGACTTGAACTTTATTTCAGGTGATGTGTGTGTGACAATGCAATTAATGCTTAATAGCATCAATAATTCAACGCATGTATTCTCGCCCAAAGTGAAGAGAGAGATCGAGAAGGCGAAAACTCAAATAGAAGAGTTGAAGAAAAAGCTTTCAGAAGCAGTTGAACAGGAGTCTGGGGCATAATGGGCGGGGAATATACATTTGCTGAAAAGCCTATATTAGAATACTTGCAGACGATTGGTTATGAGTATCTCCACTATGATCAGCACAAACTGAATCGTGACGCAGAAAACCATGTGATCTTTAAACCTATATTGATCAAGGCGCTTAAGGACATTAATGGTATATCGGATACTGATGCAGAAGCTGTGTACCAAGAGCTTCTGGGTAAGGCAGATAATGAAGAATGGACGCATATACTGCGGGGCAATTACAGCCGCACTATCGCAGGCCATGACACCAAGCAGACCATACGACTGATTGATTTTCTTAATCCATCGAACAACATTTTCACGGTGACTAACCAGCTTCGGGTTAAATCAGAGAAGACACGCATCCCTGATGTGGTTGTCTACATTAACGGTATCCCTGTTGTAGTGATTGAGGCAAAGACGCCACTAAATTGGAAAAACAAAACAGGGGAAGCGTTTAACCAGATTAAGCAGTATGAGCGCGATATTCCGCGGCTGTTCTACAGCAATCAATTCAACATCCTAACAGATGGCACGAACTGCCTCTATGGATCGACAGGGAGTCCGTCTAAGTTCTTTGGTGCATGGAAAGACCCTTGGCCGCGCAAAGCCTCTGAGTTTAGCTCTGTACTTGAACAAGGGCTATGGTCATTGCTTGAGCCGTCTCGCCTGCTTGATCTGATCGCGCACTTTATTGTCTTTGAACGTGAAGACGGCATGGTTGTTAAAAAAGCTTGCCGCTACCAGCAGTTTAGAGCCGTCAATAAACTGGTCGATCGCGTAGCTGATGCTGACAAGCGCCGCGGCCTTATTTGGCACACACAAGGGTCTGGCAAGTCCTTAACCATGGTGTTTGCAGCCTTAAAGCTAAAGAAGCATCAAACCATTGAAAGCCCTATGCTGGCTAACCCGAATATCTTGGTGCTCACTGATCGCGTAGATCTCGATGATCAAATATCAGGTACGTTTGAAGGCTGCGGTTTACCCAATCCAGAGCGGATAAGTTCAGTTAAAGATTTACGTGATTTGCTTTCTACACGAGCAGAGGGGCTAATGGTGCTTTCAACCATCTTTAAGTTCCAAGGCTCTCAGAAGGCAATTGAGAATAGCGCCAATTGGATCGTGCTGGTTGATGAATGTCACCGTACACAGGAGAAAGATCTAGGGGCCTATATTCGCGCCACCTTGCCAGATGCCCAGTTCTTTGGGTTCACGGGGACGCCGATTAAAAAGACAGACAAAAACACATATGAGAACTTTGGCGTGGTTGGCGAAGGTTATCTTGATAAATACGGCATTGATGACGCGGTGGCTGATGGCGCAACTGTGCCTATCCATTACACAGGCCGTAAGACGGACTGGCATATTGATGAGGCAGAGATCGACATTTTGTTTGATCAATGGTTCGCTGATCTACCTGATGATCAACTTGAGAAGTTAAAGCGTAAAGGTGTGCAGCTCTCACATATTGTTAAGCACCCTAAGCGCATTGAATTGATCGCCTATGATTTATGGACGCATTACAAAGCTTATGCGAAGCCAGATGGTTTTAAAGCGCAGATTGTTGCATATGACCGTGAAGCCATCATTCTGTATAAACGGGCGCTTAATGCTGTTATTGCAGCTGACCTCCAAAAGGGCGGCATGGGTGCAGCTGAGGCCGAGGCATTGGCGGATAGTTATTCTGTTTGTGTCTATTCGCAAAGCCAAGAAGATGATAAGCCTGATGAGGATGATCATGTTGGCGACATCCGTCAGGACTTGCAGAAATATTACTTAGATAAGACAGCAGAAACAGACGCCAAGACAGCCTTTAAGAAACGCGGTGAAGCGCCTTACATGATGATTGTGTGTGACAAGCTGCTGACGGGGTTTGACGCTCCTGTAGAGAACGTCATGTACGTCGACAAGCCACTTAAGGAACATAACCTCCTACAGGCCATAGCACGAACCAACCGCGTTGATACACCAGAGAAACGTAATGGTTTGATTGTCGATTATATCGGGATATCCAAAAATCTAGATACGGCGCTTGAAAGCTATCGTGATGAAGATGTTAAAAATGCGATGAGACCTTTAGATGATTTGCTCTCAGCTTTGCGTGGTGCGCACGGTCAAGTGATGAGCGAGGTTAAGCCATTTAAAGGCAAGGGCAAAGATATTAAGGCTGAAATTGATGCCTACTTGAAGTCAATCACAGGGCAGAAGGATAAATGGTATACCTTCCGCCGTAAGGCTCGTGAATTTGTCGCGGCATATGAGGCGCTAAGCCCAGAGCCGTCAACATTGGAGTTCCTGCCGGACCTTAAATGGGTTGATCAATGTTTACGTTACGGTACGCAAGCAATGGAGCAAAAAGAAAGCCTTGATCACTTTGAGTACAGCCGTAAGATCCGTGACATGCTGGAAGAGCATGTGCAGGCGACAGGACTAAGCACTACAATCAAGCTGCGTCATATTACTGACCCTGATTTTTGGGATGATTTTGATCCAGATGAGAAAACGGAAGCCGACCTGCATAGTGCCGCCATACGAAAGTCCACGGAACTGCGTAAGGTTACGTCTGAGCGTATAGACCAAAACCCTGTGCGTTACGGCAAGTTCTCTGACAAGTTACGTGAGATCATATCCCGCCTAGAGAAGGCTCAGATCAGTTCGGCAGAGGCGCTAAAGCAGCAAGAGGAACTGGCTAAGCAAATAGAGGCTGAGGATAAAGCTCATGAGGGTAGTGGCTTTTCTTCTAAGCAGGCTTATGATGTGTACACTATACTCTCTGCCCATCAGGGTGAGGCTAACGATAATGATATTGAGGAGCTAGCTGAGGCTATTAATCACCTATACGCTAATGACCAGAGCGCTCCACGTCTATGGCAAGAAAAAGACCAGCTCAGGAAGTCATTACGTGGTGATGTGCGTGTTAAATTGCACTCAGCAGGTATACCGAACATTAAAGATGTGGCGGAGCAAATTGAAGAGTTTGCCCTTAAACATCATGCAAAGGTCTAAGCATGCCTATCTACACAATTGGCAGCACAGATATTGAATACACGGTAGAGCGCAAAGAGAATATCGAGCGCCGCTATATCGAGATAATGCCTGATCGTATTTTGGTTACAGTCTCTGATCAGGATAATGATGATGACGTTCAAAGTTTTTTAAACCGTAAGGAGCGTTGGCTATATGAGAACGCACAGAAGGTTCGTGAGTTAGCAGCCAAGTCTAATAACGTCCATCGTTTCGTGTCAGGGGTAAAGATCCCTTATCGAGGCCGCCGTATGAACTTGACCATTACTCGTAAATCCACCCCTGAAGTTGAAGTCAAGTTTCAGTATGGATTTATTGTTGCTTTGCCAGATTATGTTTGTGAAGATTCTCAAGATAAAGTTGTTGAGAGTGCTCTTAGATTATGGATGAAAGGCCAAGTTAAAAAAGACGTTAAATCAATAGTCGCGCGTTATGCTCACAAATATGGATTGGCACCACGAGATATAAGGATAAAAGATCAGAAGCATATATGGGGGTCTTGTAGTCGGGATGGTGTGATCAATTTTAACTGGCACCTTGTCTTTGCACCAAAAGCCGTATTGGAATATGCCGTGTTACATGAGTTGTGTCACTTGAGATATAGAAGCCACTGTGCAAATTTTTGGATGTTAGTTAATTCTTTAATGCCAGACTATTTAGATCGTAAAGACTGGTTAGATAAAAACGAAAATCTTATGATATTAAATATAAGAGATATACCTATATAAGTTTAGATGTTCTAATTGTTGTATTATAAAGCTTTGTAAGATAGATTCTTAGTATTATTACTTATAATATTATGGATTATATATATTATTATTATATTTAGTTATTAATCTTATTCTTTTTATTCTATAGAGGGAGGAGTAGTACTCTTACAGGTCTAAACTGTTGCTAGTTAAAGCGCTGAGGGCTGGTGTTTTCATTGATGCATAATGGAGGCCTCGGCTATCCAAACTTATGCATGTCTAAATAGTGCAGGTTTGTTATCGTTGACTTGGCGAGTGGCTGGATGAGTGTATGTCGATTCCTCTATTTTGGTTTGGCTGTGCTGTGGAGCCATGGAGACGTGTAGCTTTTTGTACGGTAGGTTCATGCGCCTTTCACGTTACGTGGTGTTCAGCGGCGCCTCAAGAAGACGCAGGGCATATTAATTCATATAGAAATAGATAGACATAATGTGTTGCGTTCGTTCAATTTGCATTTTTGTGTTCAAACTGGCATAGCCTGTTGTATGCCGGCTTCCTTTACAAAGGTTTTGTGTTGAGCATGTGCGGTGAAGCTGCTTATTGCTTTGAGTGTATGCTAACCAATCCTTTTGGCTCTGCAGTAAATGTTGACGGGCTTCTGGTGTTAAAGTTTTTACCAGATGTTCTATTGCATAGTTCTGTTCTATTATCCAGTTTTTTGCTTCCATTGATGAGCACATATCTATGCTTATGGTTGTTTGCCCATGTTCCATAAAGCACTTTCCCTTCATAACATGAAAAGGGTGGAGCTGATCTGACCTTATATCAAAGAACATTTTATAAAATTTTCCATCTTGTTTTCTGAGTACTCCAAGCCCCTTTGTCTTGTGGTGGCTAATTACTAAGCGCTCGTTTTTCTCCCATGTATAAATTTCTTCATATTTGACAAATTTGTTATAGAAATTCCCGCTTATTACTTTGATGGCTCTTTGTGTCTTGTTATCTGTGTTTATAGCGATTGTAATTCGAGCTGGGTTGTCATGATAGTCTTGAAATTTGCCATCTGTGATAAATGTAAGCTCCGATGTTAAATCATCTGAAGCTACGGCTATATTTGTTGATAATATTAATATTGCTAAAATGGTTGCGAAATTCATTTTTTTTTATTTCTCTTATTTAATTATGTAAGGTTTATTTAGGTTGGGGGGGGGGGGCTACTATTCTTTGTGTAATATCTGGGCTGTGAATGCGGTGCCATTAGACTTCACTCTTTTCTGCTTAGATTAATTCGGCTCGCTTATATCGTGTTGATATGGATTGAAGTCACAATCTTTGATTAGTTGCTCTAACGTATCCTTTGCCCCCTCGGCCTCGTATAGAATATCAATATGCCCAACTCGGATAATTATTTTTTCTCGTGCTTGGCTAATCATCTTAATAATATCGTCAATAGCAGCGTCTCCTGATTCCTTATATTCTTTTCTATATAAGGTCTCATATAGTTGTTGATGCCTTTGATCAAAACCAATTAGGTGCTTTGTATGTTGCTGTTGGTCTATTTTCAATATCACTCCTACAACATCCCTTTTTTTATGCTTAAAAGATAAGGCTGGAACATCCTCTATTAATATGTTCCATTGTGGCCTTATCTTGGGTGTTTTTTTCCATGGGTAGTCTTTATTAGCGAAACAAGTTAGTCTTATCTTGTGGGCATGTCCATTGTATGTAACAGAAGACTTTGTGAAGGCGCCAGTAAATGGGTTTATCCAACTTTTGTAGTCCCAGTTCCCCACGGTATAAGCAGTTTCTTTGTCTTCGATATCTGCACGTGCTGAGCCACTGATGCCGATTATAATCGTCAATAGAAGTATCATTGATCTCATGGATTACTTTCTTCCTTTTTTTTACCAAAGCAACGACCTAAGTTGTTATGGTGTGGCATTTTTACTGCTTTTTTTTCTGTTCTTTGATTGTGTGGAGGTCGGTAGGAATCAGTTTCCCATTGCTATTCTTATATGACACTCTTTTTGTTATAGATGGGCAGCATCGTGCGTCGCCGTCCACATACTCGTATGTTGAGGCTGTAATTTTTTCATTTATTAACTTTACATCCCATATGCCTGCGCTTATTTGTCGAGTTGATAGCCGTTTTATTGTTCCACCGTCTATATGAACGATATCCAGTATACCCGCAGAGTAGTTGCCTTCTCCGCAGCCTATTGTATAAACAAGAAGAATGATGTCTTTCCAATCACCGAAATTTCCTTGGTGTATCCCGTTGAAATTATCCTGTCTTGTAATTAGACGGCATTCATTGTTGTCCGATATTGTCTGTGATTTTGCATACTCAAATAATTCTGTTTTATTTGCCTTTGTTAATGGAGAGGCAGAGGCATATGGCGATATTACGGAGAGCAGTAAGATTATTAGAATATGTTTCATAGCAATTCCTTATCTTTGTTGTTTAGCTTCGAGAGTAAAGATTTTATTCCTCAGTAGCCTCGTGAAAGCTCAGACATTATATAATAAAGATATTTAATACTGGATGGCTGTCCCCGACCTTAGGTCGAGAAAGCAGCATCATTGATATTGGCCCGATGCGGCATCTTTGCTGCATGTGATGGGGTTGCGCTCCAGAAAAAAACACTTATGTAACTTCTTGCCGCTCACGTTAAAGTAAGCGGTGGAATCCGTCAAATTATTTTACAGACGTCTTGTACGGGAGTTTTTTAATCGCTTCCGTGAAAATAGATAAGTGCCCGAGGTCGTAATGAGTGTAAACGTTCTCAGTTACCGTTCCTGATTCATGGCCGACCATAGCTTTGATATATGATCCTTCTACACCGACGGCGGACAGGTTTGTTATAAAGCTGTGCCGTAAGCTGTGTAATGTTTTCTTGTCAGTTTTAAGGTTGAGGCCTTTTAAGAAAATATCATTTGCGAAGGTCCCGTGCTTCCTTCCCCATTTGCTGCGCTCGTTATAGGAGAGCTTGCTCAGTAGTCTGGATCGAGGATCAAATGGTGTTACTTCCGCTGCGATCTTAGATGCCTTTGATACATAACCAAGCAGGCCACATTCTATTAAATAAGGGTGTACCGGAATGATCCTGATTCCCGCTTTAGTCTTTATACTCTTTGCTTCTTCTTCATCCGTAATGCTGAAATACCACAGGCCTGTCTTAGTATCTTGTTTTATATCAGAAGGGGTGAGGGCGGATACCTCTCCACGACGAGCGCCTGTAAAAATGGATATTAACATGCCCCAATATCGAGTGTCATTATTAGCAAGGCCATCGCTTTTCTTGGATATTTCATCAAGCATGATAGAGATCTCTTCAGTGGAGAAGGGCTCCTTCTTCCCTTTCTTCTGGTCTTTCACTTTCATCTCCGAGAAGTAGTTCTCTGTTACATACGAATTGTTCTTTGCCCACTTAAATAATGAACTGAAGGTAATGAGATATTTATTTATTGTAGCATTTGTTAGGGTTTCTAGGCCTCTATCTTCAATCTGCTGTATCAGAGGAAGGCCTTTGGTTTCTATTTTTTTGTTTCTGTGCTTCGGTGTTTTTAATAAGCACTGTTTTATATACCGTGCCTTTTCTCCATTTAATTCTTTGATTGTGAAGTCGCTCCCGAGAAGTTCTGTTAGGTAACTTAGGCAGCTCTCTACCTCTACGAAGCTGTTCGATTTTACGGTTGTTTTTAGCTCTTCTAAAAACTCTTTTATTATATCTTCTAAGAGATACTTGCTGCAGGTTTCCGTAACTTCAGTAGGGCCCTTGTGTGCGGCTGTTACAAGTCTGTAATCTCGCATTTGATTGCTGTAATCAATGAGGTCTCTCATGAAGTTTTTAAAGGCATATTTGTATTCGGATTTCAAGGTAGTGTAATCTGTGCTGTTTCTCTCAATATTGTGTTTCTCTACTATCGGCTTCATCATGTACTCAACTCCGAAAGGGTCTACTACGCCCTCACCGAAGTCTAGGTACTGATAAACTTCATCTTGCTCTTCTTTTATAGCAGCGTCGGCGCACCGTAGAGTAGATTCGTGATCTAGGATCTGATCTGTACTATAAGGACCGTTTTCATCAAGCTTTCCTATCCTGACGGCCAAGACTTCCTGAAAGTGTTCTTTTAATAAGTCTTGGATCTCTGTGTATTTCATGGTGGTTATAGCTCTCTTATTTAAAACGCTATAAGCATGATATTCCAATATCTTAGATAACCGCAAGGCTAGTTTTTTACAGTGGGTTCTAAGGGAGATGCTTACACGAACAATCTTGCCAGCAGGGAGTAGGTGGTTTGGCAGGGGGAATCTAAAGTAATAGACATCGTGTCTAGACTTAATTAAATAGCTAGGATTGTACTGCATAGGTCGCACCTTCCGGTTACACCAAGAAGCTAAATGACCTAGGAGGCTGTAATATATAAGGAAATTAGAAAAATGGTAGCGGAAGAGGGACTCGAACCCCCGACACATGGATTATGATTCCACTGCTCTAACCACCTGAGCTACTCCGCCACATTTTTACGGTGATAGGATGTTTCCTATCTGGTTGCAGTTTTATGCCGCGAACGGCGTATATTGTCAAGGGGTAATTTACGCTGCAAGCTGAATTTTTGAATTTTCTGTGCCAGAAATCCAGCCGCCGCCTATAACGCGGTTTTCAATATAGCATACTGCGGCTTGCCCTGGGGCTATGCCGTATTGCGGTGTGTCCAATGTCAGAAAGGCTGTGCCATCATCATTCACGGTAAGCTGCGCGGGCATGGGGCGTGAAACAGAGCGCAACTTGGCCTGCACAGCGATGGTTTCACCAGCGGCGACGCCGAGCCAGTTCGCATTGCCGATATGTACAATGTCACGCGCAAGGGCTTCTTTCGGGCCAACAATGACTTGGTTTTGCTGCGCGTCAACGCGGACAACATAAAAGGGTGAATTATCATTATTGACGCCGCCGCCAATGCCAAGGCCGCGTCTTTGTCCAATAGTGTAATGAATAATGCCATTATGCGCGCCAATCACATTGCCTTCAAGGTCGATAATATCGCCTGACTTTTCCGCTTCGGGCTTAATTTTTTTAACAATGCTGGCGTAATCCCCATTGGGTACGAAGCAAATATCCTGACTGTCGGGCTTATCGGCGTTAATCAGGCCAAAACGCTCTGCATGCTGGCGGGTAATGTCTTTTGTCCAGCCGCCGAGGGGAAAGCGCAGGAATTCAAGCTGTTCTTGTGTGGTGGCGAAAAGGAAATAACTTTGATCCTTGCTGTCATCAACCGCGCGGTGCAGTTCAGATTTGCCCGTTTGAGGATTTTTAATCTGCTGTACGTAATGGCCTGTTGCCATGCAATCGGCGTCTAAGTCTATCGCGGCTTCTAACAAGTCGCGGAATTTTACGGTTTGGTTGCAGCGTACGCAGGGTATCGGCGTTTCGCCTTTCATGTAACTATCGACAAAATCATCAATTACGGCTTGTTTGAATTTGCTCTCGTAATCCAAAACGTAATGCGGGAAGCCGAGGGTTTCTGCAATGCGGCGCGCATCGTAAATATCTTGCCCTGCGCAGCACGCGCCCTTACGTTCAATGGCCGCGCCGTGGTCATAAAGCTGCAGCGTGATACCAATAACGTCATAGCCTTGTTCATGCAATAGCGCAGCCGCGACTGAGCTGTCGACACCACCTGACATGGCAACAACAACGCGTGTATCTTCTGGTTTTTTATCTATGCCGAGCGAGTTCATGGTTTTTATATAAGGGAGTGTGCATGAAAAATCAAGGTTTTTCATATTGCGCAGGGCTTGGTCGTAGGGCTGCGTCCCTTAAGCATTGCGGCGCAGCAAAGCACATGGCTTGATTTTCCCAATTAACTGCGCTAAAAACAGGAGAAAATAATAATAAAGACCATCTTAAACTAAGATGAACAGAATAGGGAAGATCACCATGAGTAATAATACGAATAAAGGCGTGTTAACGCGCAGCTTTGGAAGATTCGGCGCGGCAAGCTATGTTAAGCAAGAGCATGACATCACCATTGGCGTTGAAGCAAATGGCGGATTTACAGTGACAGGGGCATCATCAGAGCCTATGGCGGCATATATTAAACAGCGCCGCGCAGACCTTGGCGGCGGTTCAGATAATTTCTACACATTTTGTGATCAGCTTTTTGAAGATGTCGCGCGCTATGTTGAAACATATGCAGCTCGTGGCGCTTACCCTGAAAATCACCAATCAATATTTACTGTTAAGGACGAGTGCGGCGCGCAAATCGCAGAGTTAAAGTTAAGCTCTGACGTTGCGCCAGATAAACGCAGCGCAGGGAAAAAGCAGGGGCCATTATGGCATGGCTTCGGCGTACCGCAGGCTTAGAGCTGCGTAAGAATGCTATGAATATAAAAAGGGCGCTTCATTAAAGCGCCCTTTGTGTTATCTGCTTATCTGTGTATTGGCTTACTTCTAGTCTACTTGGCAACGTTTAATGTTGCCTTCATTTGGTTGTAGGCTTTGAGAGCTTCACCGTTTGGGTCGGCATTCGCGTTTGTCATCAGCCATAATGCCATGACTTGGCCTGTGCGGGGCGTTGAAAAGGGTAGGTAGTAAGTCGTGCCGTAAGACGTCTTGCGGATGATTTCGACTGTGTCTTGCCCGCTGGGTAATGTGTATGGATGCTCTTCTACGCTGGCGCTATAGCCCCCAGCTTTTTGTTCCGCATGTTCGCGGCGTAAAAAGTCCTTTAGGCTGCCTTTGACGCCCGTATCCTTTAAAAGGACATAAACGCTCATGGGCGGCTTGCCGTATGTGAATGGGATTTTCAGCGGATCGGTGCTCATTGGCGCATTTTGTACCACATTATCAGGGTGTGTGAAGAAGATACCTAAATCTGCATTGCTGTATTCTGCGGCATGTGCGGAAAGGCTTGCGCATGAAAGGGATAAAAATAGTAATGTGAGAAATTTAAAACGCGAGAACATCGTAACCTCCTTGATATTAAAATATGGACTATAGTTTTTCATTTATGGGGCGGCAGATCAAGGGTAATTTTCTTGACATTATGAAAACTTGCGGCTAATATCTGCACAGCTTATTTTACTTGCGGAGAGCGTGATGTCAGTGAAAACAGTTTCATTATATACGGGGTCGTCTTATTGTAAGAATGATCCAGCTTTTCAAGCGCGCTGCGTTGCGGCGACGAAAGAAATGGCCCGCCTTGCGGGGGGTAATGCTGACTTAGTGCTTTATGGCGGCGGTCAATATGGGCATTTGCAAGATGTGATGGATGAGGTCGGGAAAATAGGCGGGCAAATGCAGGCTTTAATCTCGCCGGCTTATTTTGACCCAAAAGAAGTTTACCCGTCTCACGTTGATGTGAAGCAAGTAATTGATGATCAGGAACGCACAAAACTTTTCTTGGGCGCGGATGCGCATATCGTTACCCCTGGTGGCGACGGGACTATATGCGAAGCGTTTTTTGCACATAACGATAATTTAGCAAAATTATTCGGCGGCGGTGAAATGAAGCCTGTCGCAATACTAAACTTGGATGGCTATTACGATTCCTTGCGCGACTGGTTCGCCAAGGCGTCGGCGGTTGGTTATTCAAATGCGGATCGTCAAAAGAACCTGCATTTTGTCGATAGCCCTGACGCTGTCGCGCAATTGCTTTGGCCTAAGCCTTAAGCCTTGCGTTATGCATATAATGCGGTGATCGCGCAATTAGCGGGATTGGCTTCAGCCCATTGGGCGGTATTGCAAGCAAAGCTACATAATGTGCCCGCGCCATAATAATAGGCAATTTCTTTTAAATATTTAGCTTCGCTGTTTTGGCCGAGAATTTGTACTATACCGTGCATTGCGGGGTTGTGGCCGACAATCATAATGTTTTTATATTGCTCATCACTATCTTGGATAAGTTCCAGCAATTCACCGGGCATACAGCCATATATGTCATCATTATAAATAATTTCCGGCGTATCAATATGTTGCAGCAACGCGTCGAGCGTTTCGCGCGTGCGCACAGCGCCAGAACAATAAATCAGATCAGGCTGAATGTTATTATCCTGCATGCTTTGCCCAATGGCGTCGGCGTGGCTTTGCCCTTCGGGCGAAAGGTGGCAATCAAAATTAGGACCAGAGCCTGAACGGTCATCATATTCGCAGTGGCGGAGAATAAAGATATGGCGCATGGTGAAGGTACTCTTCCTTGTATTCGTATTTATATGCGTATTATTCAGCTAACTTTTATAACAAAAAAGCGCCCCATATAGTGAGCGCTTTTTAAAATTTCTTTGTAGAAACAGCTTAGTTCTTTTTAGAAGGTGGCATTTTCTTTTCTAAAAATTCAACATGCATACCAGGCTTACCTGTTTCAGGGTTAAGCGCGCGCGGATCGTATTTGCGGAATTTCATTTTTTCTGTAATATTACGAACGTTTTTCTTAATATAGTATGTGAAGCCTGTAGGATTGCCTTTAGCATTTGTTCCTGTGCTTACAAGACGGATCTTCTCAACTGCGCCTTTTTTTGCCATGGTTCTTACCTTTTCTACTTAACTTTAGGTTTTTGATTTGTTGTCTATCGCGCACAGTTGACCCGTAAGCGAATAAATAATTCAGATGCGCACAATAGCCATTTTTTAAGCGTTGTCAAGAAAGTTTTTTCGCTTTACAGACCGCGCATATATTGATTTTTTGGCGAAGCTGTTTAATATCGCCTTCATAGGGAGAAAACACCATGACAAAAGAAAACAAGAAAACCGTGATTGATGGCAAGCTCGTGCCTTTTTATGAAACAGGGCTAGAAGGCACACTATGGAGCGTCCATGAAAATGGAAAAGATGGCTATGATGGTCTAAACCCACTGCAAAGCGGGCATGTCCTCACCGTGTTTAATGATGCGGCGCGTACAGATGTGCTGTGGAGCGGCGTTATTGATTTTGAGATGGATCGCCAAAGCCAGTCTGATTTACTCCATGCGCAAAAATACAGCACGCGTCTTGGTCCATGGGGATATGGCCTGCCGCGTAATATGCATCCATATGATTGGGTGAATATGTTTGCAGCTGAAAAACCTGCACGCTTGGAGTTTTACGCCCCAGATTAACCTTGAAGGATATGATTTAAGGGTGCGGCTTGTTTTTGTTGCGCTTATGCTTTGGCGTGGTTTTTTTCTTTTTCTTCGGCTTTTGTCGAAAGCCATTATCAGCTTTGCTGCCACTAGGTTTGCCATCATGTTTTCCGCCAGACTTTGCGCCGTATTTCTTGCCGCCTTTAAAGTCACCTTTGCTTTTCTTGTAAGCTTGTTGGCTGCTGCGCTTTATTTTGAAGCCAGGGATGTCCGCGCCATCTAGGCCGACAACTTCAAATACGGTTGAACCGCTCATGCCATGTGCTTCTTTAAGGCGCACGGTAATCGCGGCGCCAAGGCGGTATGTACGCCGTGATTTACGGCCAATTAGCGCGTGCTGTTCTTCATCATGTATGTAGAAGTCATCGGGCAAGGTGCGAATGGGCACAATGCCATCTGCCCCGCTTTCATTCAGCGCGACAAATAAGCCAAAGCGCGAAAGGCCGCTAATGCGTCCCTCAAATTCAGCGCCGACTTTATCTTCCATATATTTGGCAACAAAGCGGTCAATGGTCGAATATTCGGCGCTCATTGATTTGCGTTCATTGGTCGATATAATGTCTGCAATTTCTTCAAGGCGGACTTTTTCTTCGTCTTTTAATCCGCCAGAGCCAAGATTAAACTCGCGAATAAGCGCGCGGTGGACGATTAAGTCAGCATAGCGGCGAATAGGGGATGTGAAATGCGTGTAATGGCTGAGCGCCAGACCAAAATGCCCAATATTCTCGGGGGAATATATCGCCTGTGACTGGGTGCGTAATATGGTTTGGTGAATAAGCGGCGCAAACTCCATATCATTCGCTTTATGCAGAATCTGGTTCAAATTGCCTGGCGTTGGTTTGTTGCCCTTGGGTAGCGACAGGTTAAAGCCTTCTAAGAAAATGCGGGCATTATCGAGTTTCTCTTGCTTGGGCATATCATGGACGCGGTAAAGCCCCGGTGTCTTGCCTTTATCAAGGGCGAGGGCGGAGGCAACGTTAGCAAGCACCATAAATTCTTCAATCAGCATATGCGCATCAAGGCGCGACCTGCGCTGCACGCCGCTCATGCGGCCTTTATCATCAATCATGATCTGACGCTCGGGCAATTCGAGGTCAAGCGCGCCACGCTTTTCGCGCGCGGCCTTAAGAATATCGAATGCGGCATAAAGCGGATTAATCACTTTATCCATCAGCATCGATGTTGTGTCGTCTTTTAGTCCATCTTTTGCGGCCTGTACTTGTTCATAAGTGAGGCGTGCAATAGATTTCATTAGGCCGCGCACGAAATTGTATTTTATCAGCTTGCCATGCGCATCTATATATAAGTGCACCGCCATGCAGGCGCGGTCTTCCTTTGGGCGCAATGAACAGAGGTCGTTTGATAGGCGCTCTGGCAGCATCGGAATAACGCGGTCAGGGAAATAGGTCGAGTTAGAGCGCTTCAAGGCCTCTTTATCAAGGGCTTTGTTGTGATCGACATAATAGGCGACATCGGCAATGGCGACGATGAGGTGGTAGCCATTAGGGTTGCGCCCTTGGTCGGGGTCAGGTTCGGCAAAGACGGCATCATCAAAATCACGCGCATCTGCGCCATCAATGGTCACTAAAGGGTAATCGCGTAAATCTGTGCGGCCTTTCAGCGGCGGCACTTTCATGTTTTCTGTTGCCTCCATGACCGCGTCAGGGAAGGTGAGTGATAAATTATGTTCATGGGCGGAAATCAGGCTGAAAATATTGGTGTCACCTTCATTGCCAAGAACCTCTACGATTTTACATTTTTTGTGGCGCACGCCGCGTGCGGGCAGCGGGTCAGCCAGTACAATATCGCCAATTTGCGCATCGCGCATATCTTTGCCGCTGACAAGGTAGAGGTCGCGGGCTTTTTTCTCAACGGGTTTAACGACAATGCCGTCTTTATGATTCTCAACAATGCCCATGATACGCTCAGCGCGAGAATCGATAACTTTTATAATGCGTGCTTCATATAAAGTGTCTGAAAGCTTGTTTAGGCGGGCAAGGGCTTGGTCACCTTCTTTTAGTGTCGGGTGGCCGTGTTTGTTTGGGCGCACTTCGATGCGCGGGGTTTGGCCTTGCAGCTCTTCATCCCATTTGATGGGGAAAGCAATCTCATCGCCATCGATATCAATTTCAGATATTTCGATTGTTGTGACAACGGGAAGCGTGTCGGGGATTGCATATGCGCCGCCTTGCTTGGTGATGAGGTTTTTGCTCTCTAAGGCTTTAAGCGCTTTTTTAACGTCTATGCGGTCATCCCCTGTAACGCCAAATCCTTTGCAGACATCGCGCTTGGTTGCTGGGCCGCCAAAATAGCGTATAAAGTCGAGGATTTCTTGTTCAGTGGGGGCGGTGAAGTCTTTGGAGAAAATGTCAGGCAATGTTTATATCCTATATATAGAGTCTATATATATAATGATGCGCTACTCTTATCATCGGTGCAAGGAAAGACTGGGAGATATAAATACAAAATATAGTGTTTTGGGCACTAACCATATGAAATGACTCTAAAATGTGAAAAAAGCACATTAGTGGTTGACAAATGTTTAGCCACTGCGTATATTCCGCGCACATATTAAAAGGATGGGCTGGCTGTAGACCTTACCGTTACTGACTTTGGTGATGAATTTATTGGTCTAAACGCAGTTCGTTGTTCTTAATTTCCTTGAAGGTGAAAAAAAATTTACTGGAGAAGTTAAGCGCAACATCTGGCCCGGCTCCTAAAGGTTGTTTGAAAGAATTGCTTATTAAGGTGCCGGTTTTGTTTTGGGCGGCTAGATGCTCTGCGGATTAAGATATAAGTCACACTATGTTGGCGTCTCTTCTTCCTGCATTAAGCTTCTCATCCTGAATAATGAACTGTAGTGAAGAAAAAGAGGTTTGGTCGTATGCCAACTATTCAACAATTGATTCGTAAGCCGCGCGCAGTCGGCGGTAAAAAAGCCATGAAGGCTAAAAAAACACGTGCATTGAAGCGTTGTCCACAGCGTCGCGGTGTTTGTACACGTGTTTATACAACAACTCCTAAAAAGCCAAACTCTGCTTTGCGTAAAGTTGCAAAGGTTCGTTTGACAACAGGTTTTGAGGTTATTTGTTATATCCCAGGTGAGGGTCATAACCTTCAGGAGCACTCAGTTGTTCTTGTTCGTGGCGGCCGTATTAAGGATTTGCCAGGTGTGCGTTACACGATTGTGCGTGGTGCATTGGATACACAAGGTGTTAAAGATCGTAAGCAAGCCCGTTCTCGTTACGGTGCGAAGCGTCCGAAGTAAAGAATTTAAGAGGATTTAAGATATGTCTCGTCGTCATAGAGCAGAAAAACGTCAAATACTTCCAGATCCAAGATTTGGGGATTTGATCCTATCAAAATTCATCAATAACTTGATGTATGATGGTAAGAAATCTACAGCTGAAGCTATCGTTTACGGTGCGCTTGAGATTTTAGATGCAAAATCAGATAATGTTGAGCTTGCTGAAGAGGCTGCGGAAGCAGAAGTTTCAGATCTTGCTGGTGGTAAAGGCCTTTTGGTCTTCCGCAAAGCGTTGAAAAAAGTGCGTCCGCACCTTGAGGTTCGCTCTCGCCGTGTTGGCGGTGCGACTTATCAGGTTCCTGTTGAGGTTCGCGCTGAGCGCGCGCAGGCGCTTTCAATTCGTTGGTTGATTGACGCGGCGCGTAAGCGTAGCGAAAACACAATGACGCAGCGCCTTGCCGGTGAGCTTCTTGATGCGGCGAATGAGCGCGGCACAGCCACTAAAAAGCGTGACGATACGCATAAAATGGCAGAGGCAAACAAGGCGTTTGCGCATTACCGTTGGTAGGGATTATTTAGCCCGTTTAGTTTTAAGCGGGCTAAAATATGGACAAGTTATAAGACTTTAAGGATTTAAAAATATGACACGCGTAACCCCAATAGAGCATTACCGTAACTTTGGTATCATGGCGCATATTGATGCGGGTAAGACTACGACAACTGAGCGTATTCTTTACTATACAGGTAAGTCACACAAAATTGGTGAAGTGCATGATGGCGCAGCCACTATGGACTGGATGGAGCAAGAGCAAGAGCGTGGTATCACGATTACTTCTGCTGCGACAACAACATACTGGGATGGCCCTGCTGATGGCGCGGCTGCGGGTGCGAAGCTTCGTTTCAATATTATTGACACGCCAGGACACGTTGATTTTACGATTGAGGTTGAGCGTTCATTGCGCGTACTTGATGGCGCGGTAACTGTTCTTGATGCGAATGCTGGTGTTGAGCCACAGACCGAGACTGTATGGCGCCAAGCTGATAAATATGGCGTTCCGCGTATCATCTTTGTCAATAAAATGGATAAAATTGGTGCAGATTTTTATAACTGCCTGAAGATGATTAAAGAACGTTTCGGCGCGACGCCTGTTCCTGTTCAGCTCCCTATTGGCGCTGAAAATGAATATGCAGGTTTGATCGATCTTGTGAAAATGAAGGCAATCATTTGGGATGCTGAAACACTCGGCGCGACATTCCGCGAAGAAGAAATTCCAGCTGAGCTTGCTGATAAAGCTGCGGAATACCGTGAGTTGCTCGTTGAGCATGCTGTTGAGCAAGATGAAGCAGCTATGGAAGCCTATCTTGAGGGCACAGAGCCTGATATGGCGACTTTGAAGGCGTGTATCCGTAAGGCAACACTGAGCAATACTTGGGTTCCTGTGCTTTGTGGCACAGCGTTTAAAAACAAAGGTGTTCAGCCACTGCTTGATGCGGTTGTTGATTTCCTTCCAAGTCCAGTTGATGTTGGCGCGATTAAGGGTAACAAGGTTGATTCTGATGAGCCTGAAAACCGTGAACCTAAAGATGATGCGCCATTCTCAGCGCTTGCGTTCAAAATAATGAACGACCCTTTTGTTGGTTCATTGACCTTCGCTCGTATTTATTCTGGTACGCTTGAGGCTGGTTCATATGTTGAGAATACAGTTAAAGGTAAACGTGAGCGTATTGGCCGTATGCTTCTTATGCACTCAAACTCACGTGAAGAAATCAAAGAAGCGCATGCGGGCGATATTGTTGCGCTTGTTGGTCTGAAAGATTCAACAACTGGTGACACTCTATGTGTCAAGGAGCACCCTGTTGTTCTTGAGCGTATGATTTTCCCTGAGCCTGTGATTGAGATTGCGGTTGAGCCAAAAACAAAGGCTGACCAAGAGAAAATGTCACAAGCGCTTCAGCGTCTATCTGCTGAAGATCCATCTTTCCAAGTTTCTGTTGACCATGAAAGTGGCCAGACAATCATGAAAGGTATGGGTGAGCTTCACTTGGATATCTTGATTGATCGTATGAAGCGTGAGTTTAAAGTTGAAGCGAACATTGGTGCGCCTCAGGTTGCTTACCGTGAGACAATTACGAAAGAAGCTGAAATTTCTTACACACACAAAAAACAATCAGGTGGTTCTGGTCAGTTTGCGAAGATCGATTTGATCTTCTCTCCAGCGGAACAAGATGAAGGTTTTGTGTTTGAAAGTGAAGTTGTTGGTGGTAGCGTTCCTAAGGAATACATCCCCGGCGTTCAAAAGGGTCTTGATATGGCGAAGGATACAGGCATTATTGCTGGTTTCCCAGTTATTGACTTTAAAGTACGTCTTGTTGATGGTGCATATCACGATGTTGACTCCTCTGTTATGGCCTTTGAGATTGCTGCACGTTCAGCGTTCAAAGAAGGCATGGCAAAGGCCGGCCCTCAGCTTCTTGAGCCTTTAATGAAGGTTGAAGTTGTTACGCCTGAAGATTACATGGGTGATATTATTGGTGACCTTAACTCTCGCCGTGGCCAAGTGTCTTCAATGGAAGATCGTGGTGTTGCGAAGGTTATTACAGCCGCTGTGCCACTTGCCAATATGTTTGGTTACATTAACACGCTTCGTTCACTGTCATCTGGCCGTGCACAATTTACGATGGTCTTTGACCGTTATGAAGCAGTGCCAAATGCGATTGCTGAAGAAGTAAAAGAAAAATTAAACGCGTAAATACGCAAAAGAATAAAGTCTTATAAGGAGAAGATAAAATGTCTAAGGAAAAGTTCGAAAGAAATAAGCCGCACGTAAATATCGGCACAATTGGTCACGTTGACCACGGTAAAACAACACTTACAGCAGCGATCACAAAATATTTTGGTGACTTCAAA
>Ga0115013_10000012_pt1 | contig 193106 bp, 178 predicted proteins | sample SouAtlMetagenome_2_FD_88686 | JGI IMG/M metagenome (GOLD analysis project Ga0115013, IMG submission 88686) | Marine eukaryotic phytoplankton communities from Atlantic Ocean - South Atlantic ANT15 Metagenome | ecosystem: Environmental > Aquatic > Marine > Oceanic | place: South Atlantic Ocean...
GTTCACTGCCGCACAGGCAGCTTAGAAACTCCGTTAATCATTTTCTCAACTTCTGCAACTGTTCACTGCCGCACAGGCAGCTTAGAAAAATACAATCGTTAATTCACAGCAAATCGCCAAGTTCACTGCCGCACAGGCAGCTTAGAAACTGTAGCCAGGGAAACTCATACCAAGATACTCGTTCACTGCCGCACAGGCAGCTTAGAAATGGACGGCCATTTGTACGCTAAACGCCTACAGGTTCACTGCCGCACAGGCAGCTTAGAAAGCATATTCAACGCAAGCGAAGCGCGCAGGCTTGTTCACTGCCGCACAGGCAGCTTAGAAAGATCAGAGCACGAACATGAGCATGTAACAATGGTTCACTGCCGCACAGGCAGCTTAGAAAATGCTTATGCCGTGGCATGTGCTCAAACCCAAGTTCACTGCCGCACAGGCAGCTTAGAAATTAGCAAGCGAACGCACGAACGACATCGTTATGTTCACTGCCGCACAGGCAGCTTAGAAAAATGTAATGCCCGCTAACAAGTAGTGCGCCCAGTTCACTGCCGCACAGGCAGCTTAGAAATCATAATCTTTTCGATTATCGTCTGTTTTTTCGTTCACTGCGGCACAGGCAGCTTAGAAACTCAAATAAACCCGAGCAACTTTAACCATCGTGTTCACTGCCGCACAGGCAGCTTAGAAACCATGAGGTGGGTTTTGCCGTTTTCTTTAATCGTTCACTGCCGCACAGGCAGCTTAGAAATCTTCTATCATTGCTGCCTTAAGCAATAAAAAGTTCACTGCCGCACAGGCAGCTTAGAAACAGATGTCATGGGAAACTATAACTCCTGACTTGTTCACTGCCGCACAGGCAGCTTAGAAAGCTATAAATAAGCCAATTGTTATAAAAATAGGGTCACTGCCGCACAGGCAGCTTAGAAAGAAAACCTGGCACCCCTAGCCCACATGCTTAAATCCACTGCCGCGCAGGCAGCTTAGAAAAAAAAAGCGGCGGCGGCTCAGAGTATTATAAATCCACTGCCGCGCAGGCAGCTTAGAAAGATAGCCCCGCCACCGTCGCTTTGTGAACCTTATCCACTGCCGCACAGGCAGCTTAGAAAAAAATGGCTCAATTAATTCCGTTAACGCGTTCCCCGTAAGCACGGGGATGAATAGGGGTGGCGTATCAGGTCGAGAGGACTTTGAGTGTCACCCTTAAAGCACAGCCGATTGATAAGTTTGTAACCTAAAGTCGAAGACCTTAGTATTTAATTCTTTAAATCAAGGAGCGATTTAGATGGCGTGGGAATTTATCCGTGTAGTCCGGGGTGAGTATAAGACTAGTGATGGTTGGGGGAAAATGTACATTCGCACGGAGGGTGGGGAGTTTGAATGGCTTTGTTTTTCTTATGAACTTCCTTGGACTGTCTTTTCTTCCGGTACTAATGCCGGTCGTTCTAGAAACAACCTAAGCCGTATTCGGTTTGGTTCGTATGAGTTGATGCCAAGAGCCGACGGTCCTAAAGGTTGGAGGCTTGAATTGCAAAATACGGGTCATCGCTCCAATATTCAAATTCATCGTGCCCATCGTTCTATGTATATAGGAGGGTGTATCTTGCCAGTGCATTTTAATGCCCGCTCTGATGATTTTTTACAGAAAGGATCGGCAATGATTCAAACGAAGTCGGTTGCGCTTATGTCTATGATTCAAGAGCGATATGAGGCACTTTATACTCGGTTTTCAGGAGCCCCAGCTCTTACTATATCTGCTACTTTACCTGCTCAGTTGTTTGATGATGTGGATCTTAACTATGCGTAAGTTCTTAACAGTGCTTGCAGCCTGTTGTCTCTCTATTGTGTGTTCGGCTGAAACTGTCGAGATCGATGGTTTTGCTGTAAATATGTCTACTCAACCGTTTGTTGCAGAGGATCACGAGATTACGTTCTGCGGTGAGTATGTATGCTTGATTGATCAACAATTACCGTTTGGTAATGATGGTAAATTGCCTAAAAAGCTTGTTTCGGTGTTGGTTGTGCAGTTTGGCGATCGTGCCGTCGAGTTGAATACAGATGGTATGTTTGATCCGTTTGATGAATCGTCTGAGTTACTGAGCAGACTGTCAATAGATGCTTACTGGGGTGACTTTTACAAAGTGACTGGGAGGTTTTCCGACGGAGCAGCTAGCTACATAGCACAATGGGTTGTCTCCTCGTATGGGAGTTCTCGAGTATTTTTAGGGAGTGCGGAATTGTTGGATGATTTGCATGCTCAGGCTTTACAATAACTTATTAGCTAGGGTGGCGCCCGGTTATCAGAGGCTGGGCGCGTGTTTAACAATTGCCTAAAAAACTGTCTCGATAATACGCTGATTGGAATGTTCTATATGAGCTTTGAGTAGTTCACAGGCGGTTTTGTCATCTCGTTTAAACGCGGCTTCCATGATGAGTTTATGGTCATCTTGATGGGCTGTGTTTTGAGTGTCGTTAGTCGTTTGCTCTGGTTGATGGATAAGTGACAGTCGGCGATATCGTTCGGATTGATCATAGAGTGTTGATAAAAAACGTAATTGCCATTGTGATGGGCATTGGCTGATCAGTGCTAGATGAAAGAGCCTGTTTTCTCTAATCAGCTCGCCTGCCATGGCTTCGCGTTGGCCTATGGCTTGTTTTTTGATGGTGATTTCGCGATGTCGCGCTCCGGCGATGTTTGCTTCCCAGCTGAGACCGCCCAGCCGAATAGATTGTGCCAATGCATCTACTTCTAGCATGACTCGTAAGCGTGATACTTCTAAAAACTCTTCTAATGAAACTGGCGCTGCCCAGTAGCCTCGTTGCCCTTTGCGGATCACTAAACCTTCGGCATCGAGCCTGGATAAGGCTTCTCGGATAGGAGCGGCGCTGGTCTCGTACTGCTGCGTTAGGTGGTTGATAGATAATTTACTGCCGGGGGGAATAGCGCCGTCAACTATATGCTGGCGTAGTTGTTGGTAGCAGGTGTTCGGGTCCTTGGTGTTTTTTATTGTCATGATATCGCCACATTTCTTGTTGTTAATTATTTGGTATTTGCCCGTAAATGCCTTACATAACGGTATCTTATCATCTCAGTATAGATATGATCTTTGGCTTGGTTTCTTTATCTTATATCACTATCGATATAATAAGTGTGATGTTTTTTTAATTGATAGGAGCTAATCGCTTTCGTACTATCAAATTAAGTAAGATAAATACTGTCGTATGGTTTTGCTGGTAGTTCAAGATAACATTGGACGATTGGTTCAAACTAACGGTTGGTTGAACTGGCTATCGTGAAATGGCTGGTTTAGGATTGTTGATACCTCTTGAGGATCAATAATCTACATTTGTCTTAGTTAATCCGGTACTTTAGCGAGCCTTCCACGTGAGACCGGACCCCAATATTAAGCATAATAACAATGAAGGAAGCTATGCTATGAAAACCAAGTTTATTAGTTCGTTAGCGGCATTGACGTTTGTTTCTACGGCGGCGTTTGCTGAATACCCTACAAAAGATATCCAAGGTGTTATTCAGTGGGGTGCGGGTGGCTCTACGGATACAGTGATGCGCTCGGTTGCTCCACACGCTGAAAAAGTGCTGGGCACGGATATTATTCTTACGAACAAAACCGGCGGTGTGGGTGCGATAGCAACAAAGTTGGTGAATGCGAAAAAAGCCGATGGTTATACTTTGTTGATGGGCGCTGAAAACCCACAGATGTACAAAGTGCTTGGGTTAGCAAACATCGACTATTCGGATATGATTCCGGTTAATGTATTGGCCCGTGGTATTCCTGTTTTTGTTGCCAACAACGATGCTCCCTACAATACCATGACGGAATTGGTTGAATATGCATCGGCAAACCCTAACAAGGTTAAGTTTGGTTCTACCGGACCTGGTGGTTTGGCTTCGATTGTTTCTGCTATGTTAGATGGTGAAGTGGGTATTGACGTAACCACGATACCGTATGATGGTGACGGCCCGGCTCTAACCGCTCTACAAGGTGGTGCTATCGATGTGATGCCTGCGGTGTTGGGCGCGGCGATTGAGCATATTAAAGCTGGCCGTATGAAGGCTATTGGTTTAGTTGATACGGTTGCTAGTCCTTTGCTTCCAGATGTTAAACCTATTACAAAAGAGCTTCCTGGGTTTGCTAACTACTTGCCATACGGTCCATTCTTCGGCGTTTTCGTGAAGAAAGGTACTCCGGATGAGGCCGTCGCTAAATTAGTAGAAGCTTTCAAGGCCGGTGCTGAAGCACCTGACTTTAAAGCGCTGATGGACAAGCGTGGTTTTAGCATCATGAACCTGTCTGGAGACGCTGCGAATAAGTTCCTTGATAACTATCGTTCAGTTTCTTCTTGGGTCGTGTTTGATTCTGGTATTGCTAAGCACTCTCCTGAAGATTTTGACATTAAGCGTCCAGAATAAGGCGTTAGGTGTTATGCGGAGCCCCTTTTCTGGGGCTCTTTCTTTCGTACATTTTATCGGTAAATCCTGATGGTCGACTCTACGCAAAAACAGCCAGGCGAAACGGTCTTTGGCTATTTGATGCTGTTGCTCAGTGTTTTTTTATTTTGGCAGGCATACCAAATATCTGGCTTTGAGGCGCTTAGTTCGCCAGGGGCTTTCCCGCTAGCTGCGGCTGGAATTATGGTGATCTCTTCGTGTGTTTTTGTAGTTAAAAACGCACGCCGTCAATCGCCTTCACAGGTGGTGGATAGCTTTTTTACGCATATTTTACCGCCACTTGTTGCGGTAATGATTGCTTTAATATTGGTATATGCTGTGGTGTTAGATTCACTCGGTTTTATTCCAAGTACCTTTGTTTTTCTGTTGATCGCGATTCATTTATTACACCGTCGCAGTCTGGTTAGTTCTTTGGTGATTACAACCGGAGCGCTCATTTTAATCTATGTGATTTTTCGTTTGGTGTTTCAAATTATTTTGCCTGAGGGGGTTGTCCCTGAACGAGAAATTTTAGCGTGGTTGGGCAACCTATTCGGGGCTGAGGGGAACTGATATGGACGCATTAAGTAATTTTGCCATTTCTTGGGTGTCTCCTGAGTTAATGGGGTTAACTGCGTTAGGTACCTTCTTAGGTATTTATGTAGGTGCAATACCGGGCTTGTCGGTAACGATGGCCGTTTCTATTTTGATTTCCTTTACCTTCTCTTGGGATGTTAATCATGCCTTGTGTCTCATGGTGGGGATTTACATGGGTGGCGTTTACGGCGGGTCGCGTACAGCTATTCTGTTGAATATGCCAGGGGCGCCGTCGGCTATAGCCACCGCCTTGGATGGCTATCCTATGGCGCAAAAAGGGGATGCGGGTAAAGCTATTGGTTTGTCGACTGTGATGTCGGTTATCGGTGGTTTTGTAGGTATCTTCATCTTATCGATTGCAGCGCCTGTGGTGAGTGATTTTGCATTAACTTTCCAGCCACGTGATTACATGATGATGGCAGTGTTGGGCATTATGTTAGTGGGATCTCTTGCGGGTGACAGCTTAGCTAAAGGGATTTTTTGTGGCGCGTTAGGCATGCTGATTGGTACGGTTGGCCTTGATCCGTTGACGGCAGAAGAGCGTTTTACGTTTGGTGTTGTTGAATTATGGAATGGTATTAACCCCGTTGCCGTGATGATTGGTATGTTCGGCATCTCGGAAGCGCTTACGCAACTGCACTACATGGAAAAAGCAGCCGTTCGGCAAAAGTTGGATAAGATCTTACCGGCTTGGCGGGATGTTTATAAATATTTGCCTTTAAGTCTGCAAACATCCACGTTGGGTGTAGTGGTTGGTGCGTTACCCGGTACAGGAGGGGATATTGCCGCGTTAATGGCTTATGACTATGCCAAGCGTACAACGAAAAACCCCGAAGTACCGTTTGGCCAAGGCGCAAAGGAAGGTTTGATTGCACCAGAGGCTGCAAACAACGCCGCTGTTGGTGGCGCTTACATTCCTATGCTGACACTTGGAATACCCGGTGATGCTGTCACCGCTGTGTTTTTAGGGGCGTTGTTTATTCATGGTTTAAACCCAGGTCCTATGCTGTTGGCCGAGCAGCCAGAAATGTTTTGGTTTACGGTGGGTAACCTAACCATGGCAAATATTTTTGTGCTCATTTTTGGACTAACGGGTATCCGTTTGTTTACCAAAATTGTGGAGTGCCCTAAAGGCGTTTTAATCCCGCTTATCTTTCTGCTGTCAGTTGTCGGCTCGTATGCGATTAATAATTCGGTCACGGATATTTGGTGGATGCTAGCCTTTGGTGTGTTGGGCTACTTTATGAAGTTGTATGGCTTCCAAGTAGGGCCTGTTATTTTGGGTGTTATTTTGAGCCGTTTGTTAGATGAAAACTGGAGACGTGCGATTATTTCTGATCAAGAAAGCTTAGGCATGTTCTTTGGTAATTTATTTCAAAGTCCGCTTTCGACTTTTTTGTTTGCCGCGATTGTGTTGATCCTTGTTTCGCAAACCCCGTTATGGGGAATATGGAAAAAGAAAAAAACAACCGCATAGTCCTATGAATAAAGCCTCTTTATGGGGCTTTTTGTATGATTAAGACAGGTGTTTTAGTCGGGGCAGTCTAAGAATCGATGCTACTAATTTGATTTGATAGAACCTACACTGTTAGCGCTATTTATCTGCGTTAATTTATTGATGATTCTAAGGAGGCTGCTGGTATGCAACCTGCGTTTTTAAGTGCCATTCAAATGAAAGGGCTAGAGTTTATAGAACTGGCCACCCCGGACGCGGAGCCACTGGCTATATTTTTGGAATCAATGGGCTTTACGGCTATTGCGCGCCACCGCCATAAGCCTGTTACTTTATATCGTATGGGTCATATCAATTTAATCGTCAATAGTGCCAGTACGGGGGCCGTACATGACCAAGCTGTTGAACGAGGTGTCTCTATCTGCGCTATTGCTATACGGGTAGATGATGCCCAAGAGTCGTATCAATCTTTAATTAATGCGGGTGCATGGGAAGCAGAAACCCAAGCGGGTGTGATGGAGTTGAATATTCCTGCCATTGAAGGTGTGGGTGGAACGCACATTTATTTGATTGACCGCTTTGATGATCGAGTCAGTATTTATGATATCGATTTTATACCGTTAGATGGTCAAGGCTCTCGCTTTTCGGTACTGGCTGACGATAACGCTGCTTGTATCTCATCGTTAACACTGGCTGTAGCCAGTGGTCGAGAACAACAGTGGAATGATTTTTTTGTGCAGTTGCTTGGCTTTTCGTTAGCGGGTACAGGCGTTATTAGCCAAAGCGGGTTAGCGGTTAAGGTCGATGGAAGCGAGTTGTCTGCTGGGGCTGATATTGGTGATGAGTATTATAGTGCTATCACTTTTAAGATAGGTAGCCAAACGGCCTTAGAGAAGATAGGTGCACAAGGAGACTTAACCTTCCTTGAAACAGAAGATGATAATTGTGTGCAAGTGAAACTGCCCGCCACGTTTCCCTCTGCCATTGTTTGGCGTTTTGAGGTAGCTGCATGAGTGTTCCTACGCAAAACATTGCGGTTAGCCTAACCGGGCTGACGGGGGATTTTGGTGATCGTTTATCGGTTATAAAAGCAGCGGGTTTTGACCGTATAGAGCTGGATGCGGTCGAGCTCTCGAAGCAAGGCGATTTGCGGTTGGCGGAAAGCCTGTTGCTGGAAAGCGGATTGAAGTTATCTGCTTATAAAGAGTTTAAAGATTTTACGGGCCATAAAGGGCATGTCATTCGTTACAAAATGCAACTGGCACAAGCTAATTTGAAGATGATGGCCGCTTTAGGCTGTAACTTGTTAGTGGTGACGCCATCCGCACGCAACAGAACAGATAGTGATGATGAAATAATCGCTCAATTACGCGCGTTGTCTACTTTGGCTATGTTGCGAGGGATAAAAGTGGGGTACCGGCCTTTACCTTGGTCTGATCATGCTTATGATTATGAATCCGCTTATCGCCTAGTCGAGCAGGCCGGTAACGCTAACTTAGGGCTTGTTGTGGATAGCTTTCATAATTTGACTGATCTGAATATTGATGAGCTTTTCACGCAGGTGCCGGGAGATAAAGTGTTCCTTATCCGCTTATCTGATTTTGCCATGAGCACCCTGTACACCTTGGAAGATAAAATAGAAGTTGATCATCATCAGCGTCTTTTCCCCGGTGAAGGCGGGCACTCAAGTGATCTCACGACCTTATTGCGTAACTGTCAAGCAGCGGGTTATCAAGGGGATTTAGTGCTCAGTGCTAATGATGATCGATATCGGTTTTCTTCATTGGAAAGCGTAATCGTTAAAGCGAGCCAGTCTCGAGACTGGGTTTTATCGAAGCTCAATTAAGCATAGAGTTAATGCTACGCCTGTAGTTTTTCCGGTTCGGATGTTCTGCTATAGGCTTTAAGCCATGTGGCTTGGATGATTTTGGCATCGGTTGACGCGCGGTGGCGAGGAATACAGAGATCGGCAATTACTTCCTGTTTTGTTTCGTCCCAAATATCAATCATGGCTTCTGTCATTACGGTTTCGATGGATGAAAGCCAAAAGCGGGGATCCATGCCTGCTTCATAAAACAGTTTATTGAACCAAGTGGAGTCTACAGCCCACGCATCGCTAAAAACGGTGCGCCCTTGCAATAAATGATTCAACTCAATGGCGACTTCTCGGGTGCTTTGTCCACGTCGGGTAATAATGTCACGGCTAAGACCATGGAGGGCTTCGGCTTCTTCTGACCAATAGCTCCAGTGATGAGCAGGCTTTATGAGCGCGCAAAAACAGTGCATATCGGAATGATAAAAGCCGATTTCTATGGGATAGCTTTGTTCGCTAAGCCCTGATGCCTCAATATCAAGAATAATGGGCGGGTTTTGAGCGTTATGTCGAAACATAGATCCGTAACTCCTGTTTTGCATCCAGCGTGGTGTTAATATCGTTCCTTGATGACGGTGTGCGTTAGCACAAAGTCTGTACGGTCATAAGACGGTCATAAAGCTATTATAGACAGCGTTTGCTTAAGTGCCGAATATTGTTTATGTTTTTGCGCCTCTTTTACTATGCTTGTAGGATAGACGTAGAATTTTAACATGCGATAATCTATGCCTCATGTATAAGGTTACCGTCGTGTAGTGTGTAAGTGGAGTAATGCAGTTGATTAAATAGTACGTATAGAAAGCCCGATAAGAGATAAGTTAAATAGGACCGGAAAAATTGCGTATGGATTTGTTTTTACTGCTGGTATTACCCCTAGTTGGTATTGTTGTTCCTCTATTGGCTAAAAGCTGCAGCCGCACTTTATGTGCTTTTTTGACAGCGATCACCCCCGTTACGGCTTTGATTTTGCTGCTAACGATGAGCCAAGATTTATTGGATGGCGTCGTGTTATCGTCTTCCATTTCATGGATACCCGCTATGGGGATGGATCTGTCAGTCCGCCTTGATGGTTTGGTTTTCCTCTTCTTGATACTGATCTTCGGCATTGGCGCATTGGTTATACTCTATGCGCGTTATTATTTGTCGCCCGACGACTCGATGGGGCGGTTTTATTGTTACTTTATGATGTTTATGTCCGCTATGGTGGGTGTGGTCGCATCAGGTAACATTATTCAGATGTGGTTTTTTTGGGAGCTGACCAGTATTAGCTCCTTCTTGTTAATCAGTTTTTGGTCTTCACGTACTGATGCTCGTAAAGGGGCACGGATGGCACTAACCGTCACCGGGGCTGGTGGTCTCGCTCTGCTGGCAGGGTTGCTATTAGTTGGCCAAGTCGTAGGTAGTTTTGATTTAGAGACTGTACTTAACAGCGGTGATGCTCTCAGGGAGTCCGGCGAATACCCATTTATTTTGGTGTTGGTGCTGTTAGGTGCCTTTACAAAATCAGCGCAGTTCCCCTTTCACTTTTGGTTGCCTCAAGCAATGGCAGCACCTACACCGGTCAGTGCTTACTTGCATTCTGCGACCATGGTAAAAGCGGGTATTTTCTTGATGGCCCGTTTTTACCCCGTTCTGTCCGGCACAGAAATGTGGTTCTTAATTGTTAGTTTAACAGGCTTATGTACCTTCCTTTTTGGTGCGTATATGGCCTTGTTTAAGCACGACCTTAAAGGTTTGTTGGCTTACTCAACGATCAGCCATTTGGGACTGATAACGTTGCTGTTTGGTTTGGATACTCGTTTAGCAACCGTGGCGGCAATCTTCCATGTTATCAACCATGCAACGTTTAAAGCATCGCTGTTTATGGCGGCCGGTATTATTGATCATGAGTCGGGTTCGCGCGATATGCGCCAGCTTAATGGTTTGTGGAAATATATGCCGTACACGGCCACGTTGGCGATTATCGCGGCTGCGTCAATGGCTGGTGTTCCTTTGCTGAATGGTTTCTTATCAAAAGAAATGTTCTTCAACGAGACGTTAGATCAAGGCTCATTAGGGTCGCTATCATGGATTATTCCGGTACTTGCAACCTTGGGTGGTGTTTTTTCCGTCGCGTATTCAACGCGATTTATTCATGATGTGTTTTTTAACGGCGAGCCCGTTAATTTACCGAAAACCCCTCATGAGCCACCGCGCTATATGAAACTACCAGTTGAGATATTAGTGGGTTGTTGCTTGCTGGTAGGTATTGTCCCCGGTTTAGTGGTTGCTCAGTTATTAAACGCGGCCTCATCCGCGTCGTTGCTGGGGCCTGTGCCATATTACAGTTTGGCAATTTGGCATGGCTTTAACTTGCCGCTAATGATGAGCTTTGTGGCAATGGCTGGTGGTTTCTTTGTGTATTATAACCGCCGAACCTTGTTTCATTTTCAAATGCAGTTTCCAGAACCGGACTCAAAAGTCGTTTTTGAACGTTGGGTTCAAAGAGCGATTAAAGCGTGCCGGTTTGGTCATGCCTATATCGAAAATGGCTCGCTACAGCGTTATATCTTCTTGCTGTTGTTAGCCACGCTGGCCGTTACAGTGACACCGCTTACCGCTTTGCAGCAAACATCGGGTCTGAAACCGCAATTACCCATGGATGCTGCATCAGTAACCGCCGCTATATTGTTGGTGCTCAGTGCAGTAGCAACGGTGATCTGGAACCGTAAACGGCTGGTGGCTTTGTTGATGTTATCTGTTGTGGGGTTGATTGTTTCAATCGCTTTTGCGCGGTATTCCGCTCCCGACTTAGCGTTGACCCAGTTAGCGGTAGAGGTAGTGACGGTTATTTTGTTAATGTTGGCGCTCTTCTTTTTACCTCAGCAAACGCCTAAAGAGTCGTCGCCGCGTCGATTGGTCAGGGATATAGGTATTTCTGCCTTAGTGGGTGGTGTGATTGGTACCGTCAATTACGCCATGATGACCCGTCCACTTGAAACGATATCTGACTTCTTTGTTGCTAACAGTAAAACCGGTGGTGGCGGTACCAACGTGGTTAACGTCATTTTGGTCGACTTCCGAGGCTTTGATACCTTAGGTGAAATAACCGTGTTAGGTATCGCTGCTATTGCGATTTATAAGCTTATTGTGGGAATGCGTTTGTATATGCCTTCCGGCGATGAGTATGGCCGTCATTGGAGTACCGACACATACCCAATGGTACTTGCCGTTATCTCTCAAATTTTGTTGCCTCTGGCCTTGTTAGTCTCGGTCTACATCTTCCTTAGAGGGCATAATGAACCCGGCGGCGGCTTTATTGCTGGCTTGATTACCGGAGTCGCGCTCATACAACAGTACATCGCAAACGGTGTTGGGTGGATGAAAGCGCGCGTCCATATTAATTATCAGTGGATGATCGGCTCTGGTTTGTTAATAGCTGCTTTTACCGGTGTAGGTAGTTGGTTCTTCGATAAGCCTTTCTTAACATCATGGTTTGATTACTTTAAATGGCCTTGGGTGGGTAAGTTTGAGCTCGCCAGTGCCATGTTATTTGATTTAGGTGTGTACTTAACCGTTGTCGGAGCAACTATGCTGATTTTGGCTAACTTAGGAACATTAACGACATCGGAACGTCTGGATGAACGCGTGTTGGAGGATCAGTAATGGAATTGATTTATGCTGCCTGTGTAGGGCTGTTAACAACATGCGGGATTTTTCTAACGCTACGCGGACGTACTTTTCCTGTTGTTGTCGGTTTAACTATGCTCTCGTATGCCGTTAATTTATTTTTGTTTTCAAGCGGCCGCTTGGTGGTGAATAAGCCTGCTGTGCTTGGTCAATCGGAAACCTATGCCGATCCATTACCACAGGCCTTGGTGCTGACAGCCATTGTTATTGGTTTTGCAATGACGGCGTTTGCCGTGATCCTAGCAATGCGTGCGCGTGCAGATTTAGGCAATGATCATGTTGATGGTCAGGATTTTGGGACAGATCAATTAGCGGATAAGGACAAGGAGAAGTCTAAGTGATGGATCACTTGCCCATCTTACCTATCCTAATACCGATGTTGGCCGCTGTTTTGATGTTGTTGCCACCGGTGGCCAACAGCCTAGAGCGCCAGCGTGTTGTAGCATTTATTGCCTTACTTGGGCTGGTTGGCGTGACTATCGAACTGCTCATAATTAGTTTGAGTGGGTCGATTCAAGTTTACCAGCTAGGGAACTGGCAAGCGCCTTATGGCATAGTGCTGGTGGTTGACCGCTTAGCTATTTTAATGGTGTTGCTGACGGGCGTATTAGCCTTAGGAGCATTATTGTATTCGACGGCCGGCGATGACCGAGGCGGAGTGTTCTTTTATCCGCTCTTTATGCTGCAAGTAATGGGTATCAGCGGAGCATTTTTTACCGGTGATATCTTTAACCTTTTTGTGTTTTTTGAGGTGCTGTTATTAGCCTCGTATGCACTGTTAATACATGCTGGCGGTAAACAGAAAACCCAAGCTAGCCTGCATTATCTGATCTTAAACCTCATCGGCTCTTCGTTATTTCTGTTCGCCCTGGGCATTCTTTATGGCACCTTAGGAACGCTTAATATTGCCGATATGGCGCTCAAAGTACGTGAACTACCTGAAGCAGAACAACAATTGGCGCGTATTGGTGGGCTATTGCTGTTGATCGTCTTTGGTCTTAAATCTGCCATGTTCCCACTTCACTTTTGGCTGACCAAAACCTACTCAAGTGCTAGTGCACCTGTGGCGGCGCTGTTTGCGATTATGACAAAGGTGGGGATATACAGTATTTGGCGAATCCATACAGTTGTGTTTGGACACCATGCAGGTGAGCTTGCCAACCTAATCCAGCCTTGGCTGTGGCCGGCTGCAATCTTAACGATATCCGCGGGTACTTTGGGCGCGTTGGCAAGCCAATCCTTACGCCAGTTAGTGTCTAATTTGGTGATCGTGTCTGTTGGCACTATGTTAAGTGCGGTAGCCATTAACACTGTGCAAGCCACCACGGCAGGGCTTTATTACTTGATACATTCAACGTTGGTTACCGGGGCGCTCTTTTTGCTGGCTGATGCGATTGCCGAACAGCGTGGTAAAGCGTCTGACCGGTTTGTTCGTGCTCGACGAATGACCAGCTCGCTGCCTTTAGGTATAGCATTTGCCATCGGCATTTTATCCATGACCGGCCTACCACCGTTTTCCGGATTTGTGGGTAAAGTATTAGTGCTGCAATCCAGTGTGGGCGCAGCTCAAATGGCATGGGTATGGGGTGCTGTTTTAATCGCTAGTTTGATGAGTGTTATTGCCGCATCACGGGGCGGATCAACCTTATTTTGGCGTATTAGCAGCGAGACCAATGAGAAAAAAATAATCGCGAAACCCAAGCTGTTTGCCATCTACTTTTTACTATCTGCTTCTCCGTTGTTAGTGATTTTTGGTGGTCAAGTCTCTGACTTTACCTCGCAAGCCGCGTTACAGTTATACCAATTGGGCGTGCAGCCTGAGCTATTGTTACCCACTACACCATCATTAGGGAGTCCTGAGTAAATGCTACGACGTATATTCCCTATGCCGACTCACAGCTTGGTGCTGTTTATTGTATGGCTGTTGCTTAACCAATCGATAGCGCCGGGACATCTACTGTTGGCGTTGATTTTTGCGCTCCTGATTCCGATTCTAGTGGGAGGTATGCAAGCTGAGCAGCCGCATATTAGGCGTCCTATTAAAGCCGTCATATATTTTCTGCGAGTTTTGGTTGATATCATCGTTGCGAATATCGAGGTAACGGTGCAGCTCATGCGTCCGGTTAAGTATTTACAGCCGGCATTTGTCGCGATTCCGCTGGAGCTAACAGGAGATTTTCCTATTACTGTTTTGGCAAGCACCATCTCGTTAACGCCGGGTACCTTGTCAGCTGAAGTTTCAGAAGATAAGCAGTGGTTATATGTGCATGCGTTGCATATGAAAGATGAAACCACCCTGGTGCGTGAAATAAAGAAACGGTATGAAGCGCCGCTTTTGGAGATATTCGGATGCTAGAAATTAGCTTGATGATCGCCACTGCAATGGTCATGGTGTCTTTAGTGCTTAATGTATGGCGGCTGTTTCGTGGGCCAGATAAGCCTGATCGAATATTGGCGCTGGATACTATGTATATCAACAGCATTGCGCTGATTTTATTGTTTGGTTTGTTTATGGGTACCGCCATTTATTTTGAAGCGGCGCTGATGATTGCAATGCTGGGCTTTGTAAGCACAGCGGCTTTGTGCAAGTACTTATTGCGCGGCGACATAATTGAATAAGGGTAGTGTGTTATGCCATTTTGGGTAGAGTTGATAGGCTCAATTTTAATACTATTAGGTGGTTTCTTTGTGCTAATGGGCTCTATAGGTTTGGTGAAAATGCCAGATTTCTATATGCGATTGCATACACCGACTAAAGCGACCACGTTAGGGATGGGGGCTATATTGATAGCCTCTATGATATTGGTGAGCGTCAATCAAAATGGGTTAAGTGCGCATGAATTGCTTATTAGCATTTTCTTGTTCATTACCGCACCGGTTACAGCCATGATGATGGCCAAAACGGGTTTGCATTACCACCTTAAAATCCACAAGGGTACGCTTAACCGCGATCTGGCGGACATTGCTAAGCAGCGCCAGCCGCCCAATCACTGATTCGTTGCGCACCAATGTGGACTTGAAGGTCAGTATTGGTGCGCTTTCTGTGCAATAACAGTGCTCTGCGTTCAGGTGACTGCTCAATAAATATCGGCCCAGCTTTCATCTAAGTCGCTTCTCCCCCTAAATAAGGCGCTTATCGTGTGCCTCATCCCTTCTTGATAAAGAGAAAAGTTATAAAGCGCTAACTGGTATATTCTTTGCTTTTCTGGTCTAGTTAACGATAGATAGTTGACGAGTCGATCAGGATTAGAGGAGGTACCGAAAGCGATGGAACTTACCCCGCGCGAGAAAGATAAACTCTTGTTATTTACCGCAGCCTTGTTGGCAGAGCGCCGCAAAGATCGAGGCTTAAAGCTCAATTACCCTGAGTCGATTGCTTATATTAGTGCCGCTATTCTTGAAGGTGCACGTGATGGAAAAACCGTTGCCGAGCTAATGGATTATGGCCGTACTTTATTAACGGTTGATGATGTCATGGATGGTATAGCCGAGATGATCCATGAAGTGCAAGTTGAGGCCACTTTTCCAGACGGTACCAAGCTAGTCACTGTTCATGATCCCATTGTGTAGGAGACCATTATGATTCCGGGCGAAATGATTACACAAGCGGGCGATATAACCTTAAATGCAGGACGTGAGACGGTAACGATTAGCGTCGCAAACACGGGTGATCGACCTATTCAGATTGGCTCACACTACCACTTTTATGAAGCCAATAACGCTTTGCGATTTGAGCGCGATAAAACGCGTGGTTTTCGTTTAAATATAGCCGCTGGCACCGCGGTGCGGTTTGAACCAGGGCAAAGTCGAACCGTTGAGCTGGTCGCGTATGCGGGTGACCGCAAAGTGTTTGGCTTCCAAGGCAAAATAATGGGCACCCTGTAAGGAGATTCGGATGGCAACTATTTCACGACGCGCCTATGCAGAGATGTTTGGCCCAACCACGGGTGACCGCGTTCGACTAGCGGACACCGAGCTATTTTTAGAAGTAGAGCGGGATTACACCACCTACGGCGATGAAGTTAAATTTGGCGGTGGCAAAGTTATCCGTGATGGCCAAGGCCAAGGCCAAGCACTGAGTGCAGAGACGGTTGATCTCGTCATCACTAATGCCCTGATTTTAGATCACTGGGGTATTGTAAAAGCAGATATCGGCATTAAAGCCGGTCGTATTGCGGCCATAGGTAAAGCCGGTAACCCTGATGTGCAGCCTAATGTAAATATTATTATTGGCCCTGGCACCGAAGTGTTGGCTGGGGAAGGCTCCATTGTTACAGCCGGTGGTATTGATGCGCATATTCATTTTATCTGCCCGCAACAAATAGATGATGCACTTATGTCGGGCGTAACCACCATGATTGGCGGGGGCACTGGCCCGGCAACAGGTACAAATGCGACAACCTGTACACCAGGGCCTTGGAATATTCATCGTATGCTGCAAGCGGTGGATAACTTGCCGATGAATATAGGTTTCTTAGGTAAAGGTAATGCAAGCCAACCTGAAGCTCTGCGTGAGCAGGTAGAGGCGGGTGTAATGGGCTTAAAACTGCATGAGGACTGGGGAACGACTCCGGCGTCCATTGATTGCTGCTTGTCCGTTGCTGAAGAGATGGATATTCAGGTCGCCATCCACACTGACACCCTAAATGAGTCCGGTTTTGTAGAAGACACGCTAGCAGCGATAGGTGATAGGGTTATTCATACGTACCATACAGAAGGGGCCGGAGGCGGGCATGCGCCTGATATTATTAAGGCGGCAGGCCTTTCTAATGTATTGCCTTCATCGACCAACCCAACACGTCCTTATACGATCAACACCGTTGATGAACATTTGGATATGTTGATGGTATGCCATCACCTCGATCCTAGTATTGCTGAGGACGTAGCTTTTGCTGAGTCGCGGATTCGTCGTGAGACCATTGCCGCCGAGGATATCCTGCATGATTTAGGCGCTTTTTCGATGATTTCTTCAGACTCCCAAGCGATGGGACGGGTGGGGGAGGTCATTACTCGTACATGGCAAACAGCACACAAAATGAAAGTGCAACGAGGGCCGTTAGAGGGTGATTCAGCTGATAATGATAACAATCGTCTGAAACGTTACATCGCAAAATATACGATTAATCCCGCGTTAGCCCATGGTATTTCTCATGAAGTCGGTTCAATTGAAGTAGGTAAGCTTGCTGATATTGTGCTTTGGAAGCCCGCGTTCTTTGGGATTAAACCCAGCACTATTTTGAAAGGCGGCATGATTGCAGCCGCCCCGATGGGCGATCCCAATGCCTCAATTCCTACCCCGCAGCCTGTGCATTACCGTCCTATGTTTGGTGCGATGGGAGGTGCCTGTCATGCTACGTCAATGTTGTTCTTATCGCAGGCTGCCGCTAAAACGGACTTGGCCGAACAGCTAGGCTTAAAGAGTTTGATTGGTGAGGTAAAAGGCTGCCGTACGGTACGTAAAGCCGACATGATTCACAATAACTATCAGCCTGATATTTCAGTCGATCCGCAAACCTATGAGGTAAAAGCGGATGGGGTATTGCTAACATGCGAACCTGCTGATGCGTTGCCAATGGCACAAAGATACTTCTTGTTTTAGACCGTTCACGTTAAAAAGACGGTGTTGAATAAGTGAGTAAGAGGGAACAATGAAGCAATTTACTAAACAAGTTGACGTGAGCTTGGCTAGCCAAGCCACATTAAGCTTGCCTATCAATAAACGTATTAAAGGGCGCTTGCGGGTCGAGTTAGACACGGGCGAAGAAGCGGGCTTATTTTTACAACGAGGCATCACGCTACGCGATGGAGATCAAATCGCTACGGAGGATGGCTATGTTGTTCGTATTATCGCCGCGAACGAGTCTGTATCCACCGTTCAATGTCATGATCCGTTGCTACTCACTCGTATTGCTTACCACCTAGGTAATCGGCACGTACCTTTACAGGTAGGGGATGGTTTTGTCCGTTATCAGCATGATCATGTACTCGACGATATGGTGAAGGGGCTAGGAGGCCAAGTAGTTAGTGAACAGGCGCCTTTTGAGCCTGAGGCGGGCGCCTATGGCGGCAGTAGTAGTCATGGGCATCATGAACACGGCCACCATCACGCGCATGCACATGATCACGAGCATTAATTTTTTGGGAGTTAATTAAAATGAAACATCTAATCACTGCGGCTACGGTTGCTCTAGTAAGCCCTTCGGTATTGGCACATAACAGCGAAACAGCATCGAGCCTACATGCAAGCCTCTTACACCAGTTTACCGCTCCAGAACATGTATTGCCGTTAGTAGCTGTGCTCGCTCTAGCTGCGTATGCTCCGGCGCTTTATCGTCGTATTCGCAACCGTAAGTAAGACACACAGATGCTAGCGGATTTACGACTCTATCAATTAATTAGCCCTTCTTTGCCTATTGGAGCGTTCACCTATTCGCAAGGCTTGGAATGGGCAATAGAAGCAGGCTGGGTAAAAAATGAGCAGGCTTTGGAGCAGTGGCTCGAAAGTGTGCTGGCACATAGTGTTAGTACGCTCGAATTACCTGTGATGATCCGCTTATGTCGAGCGTTTGAGGGGCAAGATGTTGAAGCGGTTCATTACTGGACTCAGTTTCTGATTGCCAGCCGAGAAACCTCAGAGCTTCGTAAAGAAGAGCGACAACGAGGCCAAGCATTGGCCACCTTATTGCCCAACCTCAATGTGGCAATGGACGATTCCGTTATCGAAGCCGTGCGTAGCACGCAGATAGCCGGCTTTGCACTGGCCGCGCAACAGTTTGATATTTCAATTCAATCGGCGTGCGCGGGATATTTATGGAGTTGGTTAGAAAATGCTGTAATGGCGGGTGTCAAACTGGTGCCTTTGGGGCAAACATCAGGGCAAAAGTTGCTTATGCGCTTGAGCGAGCGAGTCCCAACGGCAGTTGAACGAGCATTAGCCATAGTGGATGACGAGGTGGGTAGTTCTACACCTGCATTGGCTATCGCCAGCAGCCGCCATGAAACACAATATACACGGCTATTCCGTTCCTAATGAATAGCCAAATTAGATGAAAAGGATATAAAAATGAGCGAGTACAAATCCCCGTTGCGTATTGGTGTGGGTGGTCCCGTAGGCTCAGGTAAAACGGCTTTATTAGAGGCATTGTGTAAGTCGATTCGTGATGATTACAACATTGCCGTTGTAACGAATGATATTTATACCCAAGAAGATGCCAAAATTTTAACCCGTGCTGAAGCGTTAGATGCTGATCGAATTATCGGCGTAGAAACAGGTGGATGTCCACATACCGCGATACGTGAAGATGCGTCAATGAACTTAGCGGCAGTAGATGAGTTGGCACGTCGACATAAAACGCTCGATCTCGTTTTTGTTGAAAGTGGCGGTGATAATCTAAGCGCTACGTTTAGTCCTGAACTAGCGGATCTTACCATTTACGTGATTGATGTTGCTGAAGGGGAAAAAATCCCGCGTAAAGGCGGTCCGGGTATTACGCGTTCGGATTTATTAGTCATTAACAAAATTGATTTAGCACCTTACGTAGGCGCAGACTTGAATGTGATGGATCAAGACACTAAGCGCATGCGTCCTAATTCACCTTATGTGTTCACCAACTTAAAAACAGGTGAAGGCTTGCAAGTGATTATCGATTTTATTATCGAACAAGGGATGCTAGATGCTGCCTAATTAGGCAGCATCACGTACAAGGCAAGAATGCTTAAAGCGGCTATGTGTAAGCTAACTACCCAGCCGCTACAGCGAACATAGACTTCATCCTGGCTAGGGTGGTTGAGGGCGGTTTGAATGATCCGGCTTCCTGGCCAGCCACCTAAAAGCTCAGCAATCAGCAGCTCTATACCACTGACTCGGTTTTTATAGCGGTGGCGTAACTTGTCGCGGTGCAATGTCACTACGCACGCAATTGACATCCCAATGTATAACAACAAGGGGAGCATGGTAGCGGGCGTTACTAGTACACACAGCAAAAGTGAAATAAAACAAGCAAACCAGGTGGCTCCAGTGACTCGCGAGTAGCGGAAACTGCCCACATTTACCCCGCTAGCATGGATGCCATAGGCTTGTAAGCGCCCACCAGCAACAGCTTTTAAGTCGAATGTGACTTTTTCACCCGTAAATGGCTTAAATGTGCTGTCCTGTATGCCATTAATAGTAAAGGGAATTTCGGAGCTTTCATGGGACGTCTGGATTACTCCACAGCCGTCCTCTTCATTCCATTGAATGATACGACCTGTGAACGTTGGCATTTTTTACTCGATTTCGATTTCCGTTAATACATTGCAAATGAAGAGTGTTTAAAACACGCCACATCATTTGCGCTCACGCTCGTAATGTAGCGCTAATTACGCGGGCTTGCTAGTGTCGCATTTTGTAGACTTTATTTGTGTAGGTCTTGGTGGTGGCCTTGTGCTCGGCAGACAAAGACGAATTAAGCTGTTATAAACGGGTTATGCGCTTTACTAGTCAACGTCTTTTTCTTTACGTAGAGGTTTTTTAACAATGGATTCAGGAATTCTGATTGGTGGTTGTGACGCGGGTAAAATTTATCTGGATCCACGTTATGCCAATCGACACGGATTAATAGCGGGGGCTACAGGTACCGGTAAAACGGTTACGTTGCAGTGCCTAGCCGAGGGTTTTTCGGATATTGGTGTTCCTGTTTTTATGTCTGATGTAAAAGGCGATCTAACGGGGTTGAGCCAAGCAGGTAGCCCTCATCCTAAGGTTGATGAACGCGTTGAAAAAATAGGTATCGATGGTTACTCACAGCGCGGCTATCCTATTTCGCTATGGGATGTGTTTGGTGAAAAAGGTACCCCGGTTCGCTCTACTATTTCAGAAATGGGGCCGCAGTTGTTGGCTCGCCTTTTAGACCTCAATGATACCCAAGAAGGTGTGCTAACCCTCGTTTTCGAATATGCAGATGATGAAGGTCTATTGTTGGTTGATCTCAATGACTTGCGCACCTCCCTAAACTTTATTGCAGAACACGGTAAGGAAATAGATGCTCAGTTGGCGGTTTCAAAAGCGTCGGTTAACGCCATTCTGCGCCGCTTATTAATGCTAGAGCGTGAGGGTGGCGAGGCTTTTTTTGGAGAGCCTGCTCTGCAACTGCAAGATTTTATGCAAGTAGACCGAGATGGCCGCGGGATTATCAATGTTCTAGAGTCGGAAAAGTTAATTCGAAGCCCACGAGTTTATTCAACCTTCTTACTATGGCTCTTGTCTGAACTGTTTGAAAACTTGCCTGAAGTGGGTGATGCGGATAAACCCAAAATGGTCTTTTTCTTCGACGAAGCGCACTTGTTGTTTAGCAATGCTTCTCGCGTATTGGTAGAGAAAATAGAACAGGTTGTGCGCTTAATTCGCTCTAAAGGTGTTGGCGTTTACTTTATTACTCAAAGCCCAGCTGATTTACCGGATAATGTGCTAGGTCAACTCGGTAATCGTGTGCAGCATGCGCTGCGTGCCTTTACGCCTAAAGATCAAAAAGCCGTGCGGGTTGCTGCGCAAACTTTCCGTGCTAATCCCAAGGTAGATACGGAAGAAGCCATTACACAAATGGGTGTGGGGGAGGCGCTGGTATCTGTCTTACAAAAAGGTGGTGTCCCTTCGGTTGTTGAACGAACCTTGATTCGCCCTCCATCGTCTCGTATGGGGCCGGCGAGCGAGCAAGAGTGTGCATTGCTTATCAAAAACGACCCTATGAATCGCCGTTATGCTGAGGCATACGATCCTCGTTCGGCGCATGAGATTTTACTAGAGCGAACGGCTAAACGTATTCAAGATGAAGAAGCCGCAGAAGCACAAGCCGCCAAGGAAAAAGAAGAAGCCAAAGCCGCTAAGCGTAGTTCGGGACGTAGTAGTAATCGCCAATCAGTAACCGAAGCCTTAATGAAGTCAGTAGTGCGTAGTATCGGTAGTAGCCTGGGGCGCAGTGTGGGCAAAAGCCTACTGCGGGGGATTTTGGGATCGTTAATTAAGTAAGCACTGCGCACTGACAATAAAGCACCTATGCCAATTAAAGCACCCATGCCAAAAAATCACCTATGTCTTCATTGATGTAGGTGCTTTTTTATCGCCGTTAAATTCGCCATTAATGAGCAATACTGGTGCTGTATCTGATCCCAGCTTAAGTGGCTTATGTCAGGGGCCGTTGGTAGTTGTTTGCTTTGTTTTAATTGAGCTAGCTCAGCTATTCGGATAGCTGCGGCTTTTGCTTCCTCTTTTTGAGTCGTTCCCGTATAGCAATAAGTAGTGTCTAATAGTTCCGGATAGGCTAAACGGTTTGGAACGACCGGAATAGCTCCTGCTGCGACGCCTTCTAGTACCGCTATGCCTTGGAAATCGTGATCAGCGGTTGATAAAACAACGTCAGCTTGGCTGAGGCATTGTCGATACGCATCCGCGTGAGTGAGGTAACCATACCGGTCGATGCGGTGCGCAAACTTATCTTTAATCACTTTAAATGCGCTGGGTTGCTGCCTGAACTGTTGCCCAACAATATCAATGATGTAATCAACACGCATCGACTCTAGTGTGTTTAGTACGGCGAGTAATAGGTCGGGCCCTTTATCGTATTCCCAACGATGGTTCCACACCATACGCAGAGCACCTTGGTTGTTATGCTCACGATGGGATGTAAAGCAGTGTGCAGGCAGCGGCACAGGTATGACGGATGACTTTTGGCGTAACTGTTCTACCAAGTTGACGGGAACATGGTCTGGCAATTTATGCAGTAAGTGATCAACGCCTGTTAAAAATGTGTGGCGGTTGTAATCGGTATTAAAGGCGAGATGGTCGGCAGCTAATGCGGCATAAAGCGTTACCATCATAGGTTCAACGCTTGCATGCACATTGTTCGTCTCTGGGTAGGCGAACTGATTCTCATGAAAATACAGCAGTGTTGGGGTAGAGGCTAGCTCGGGTAAGAAACCCCTTAGGCTTGCTAAATCAGTCATCGAAGTAGCAATCACGAGATCGTATGGCTGCGTGAGTAGAGCACGATCTTTGCCAAATGCCCAGCTCATACTGTTACCTCTGATGCGCCAAGAGAAATAACGAGGGGGCAGTGTCATCAGCGTAAAGTCATGGTCATCACAATGCTTTATAAGGCCTTGATGCCAGTAACGATGGCTATGAGCATCGTAAGCTGATAGCAGTAAAATGCGCATCAATGAATTCCTTTTTTCAGGGCGTAAGGGACAATTCTTTAAGCTGATAGCAGAGTCTATGTGAGATTAGAAAATGAGAGAAGAGAGTGGATTGTTCTAATCGCGCCAAAGGCTTAAAAAAATATGGATTTTTCTGTTTATCCTGTCATATTCAGCGTTTTTGAATGATGGCCACTAACCATCTAAGATAAATGATCTCTCCGTTGTGGAGTCACTTGTATATCTCTGAGGGGATGTTACCTATGAAGCGTTTTGCTACAGGCTTAAAAGCGACTGGCATTAAAACAGCAATACTCGCCACTTTGGCGGCAAGCTCTTTAGTTGCCAATGCTCAGGATGAGCTACATGTGTATAACTGGTCTGACTACATTGCTGAAGATACCATTCAGCGTTTTGAAGATGAAACGGGCATTAATGTTGTATACGACGTGTATGACTCTAATGAGGTGCTAGAAGCAAAATTACTAGCGGGTAATAGTGGCTATGATTTAGCCTTCCCAACGGCACGCCCTTTTGTTGATCGCCATATTAAAGCGAAGCTATACGCTCCATTGGATAAAGCTCAATTATCACGCTTGGGGAATATCGATACCGATATTTTACACTCGCTTTCGGATATTGATCCGGGCAATCAGTATGCGGTTCCTTATATGTGGGGAACAACGGGAATTGGCATTAACCTCACTAAAGTGAAAGCAATTCTGGGTGACGACTTTCCACTGGATACATGGTCGCTAATTTTTGATCCGGCCATAGCTGAAAAGCTGAGTGAGTGCGGTATTTCGTTAATGGACGATCCTAACGAAGTTTTTAAAGCTGCACAGGCTTACAGTCACTCGGATACTAATGATTACAGCACGCAAGGCTTAAATAAAGCCGCTGAAACGGTGAACGCAGCAAGGCCATTCATTCGTTATTTTCATAGCTCGCAATACATTAATGACCTAGCTAATGGAGACATTTGTGTTGCACATGGTTACAGCGGTGATGTGCTACAGGCGCGTGATCGTGCGGCGGAAGCGAATAACGGCGTTGAGATTGCTTACCTGGTCCCTAAAGAAGGAGCTGTGGTGTGGACTGATGTCATGGTTGTACCGGCTGATGCCCCTAACCCAAACGCGGCCCATCAGTTTATTAACTTCCTGTTGCGCCCTGATGTTATAGCGCCAATTACTAATTTTGTTGCCTATGCCAATGCTAATAAGGCAGCCACTGAATTAGTAGACGAAGCGATTCGTAATGACCCGGGTATCTATCCTTCAGGCGAAAAATTGAAGTCATTGATAGCCATTAAAACTCCGAGTGACCGTGAAGCGCGGACGATGACACGTTTGTGGACACGTGTAAAAACGGGCCAGTAATGAGGTAACCCTCAGTGAACCTCGCTGAGGGTTTTTAATTGGAGTACGAGTTTAGATGGCGACTATTCGCTCATTTACCCCCCAAGAGCCATGGCAAGCCCCTGAAGGCGAGCCGCTGGTACGTATCGAGAAGGTCACCAAGAAGTTTGGTGATGTGTATGCCGTTGATGAAGTTAGCTTAGATATCCATAAAGGCGAGTTTTTTTCATTACTGGGATCGTCCGGCTGCGGTAAAACAACGTTGTTGCGTATGTTGGCTGGGTTTGAGACACCGTCCTCTGGACGTATTTTTATTGACGGTGTTGATATTACCGAGGTGCCCCCATACAAGCGGCCTATTAATATGATGTTTCAGTCGTATGCGCTTTTTCCGCATATGAGCGTGGAAGACAACATCGCCTTTGGTTTAAAGCAAGAAGGCATGGCAAAAGCCGAGCGCAAAGAGCGTGTGGCAGAAATGATGTCGCTGGTACAAATTAGCCCGTTTGCAAAACGTAAGCCTCACCAGCTATCGGGTGGTCAGCGCCAGCGTGTGGCGCTAGCGCGTGCGTTAGCAAAACAGCCTAAAATTTTATTGCTGGATGAGCCGTTAGGCGCATTGGATAAAAAACTGCGCGAAAAAACTCAGTTTGAGCTCGTTAATATCCAAGAGCGTCTGGGTATGACATTTATCATAGTGACGCATGACCAAGAAGAAGCAATGACCATGTCATCGCGCATAGCATTGATGCGTGATGGCCGCATTGAACAGATTGATCCGCCGCGCCGTTTGTATGAGTTTCCATCGACACAATTTGCCGCGTCATTTATTGGCAGTATCAATTTACTATCTGGTTATGTGGTTGAGCAAACTAGCCATTACGTCACTATTCAGAGTGAGGAAGCTGGCGGTCTGTTACGTGTTCATCATAGCCAACCTTTGGTGGCAGGCATGCCTGTTACGGTCGCGATTCGTCCTGAAAAATGCCGTTTGATCCCAGAGTTAACAGGTGAGCCAAACGAAGTCAGTGGTGTGATCAAAGAAATCGCTTATTTAGGTGATGTGTCTATTTATCATGTTGATTTACCTTCGGGTAAGCGGGTTCAGTTTACACAGTCTAATGTGCAAGCATTAGCTGAACAGCCACTGACATGGGAACAAACGGTGCATCTTAGTTGGAAAGAAGACAGTTGTGGGGTGCTCACCGAATGATTAACGCGGTTAGTCGTTTCTGGACGGGGCGCACGTTAATCATCGGTGTGCCTTGGCTGTGGCTGGGTTTGTTCTTTTTGCTGCCTTTTCTGTTTATATTGAAAATCAGCCTGTCCCAAGCCGTGTTAGCTCAGCCTCCTTACACAGATTTGCTCGGTGAGATTCAAGATGGTTTGGTGACTATCCAACTGAATTTTGGCAACTATCTCTTCTTGCTGGAAGATCCTCTCTACCTACAAGCCTTATGGGGATCAGTAAAAGTCGCTGGTATTTCTACGCTACTCTGTCTGGTGCTGGGTTACCCTATGGCCTATGCGATTGCCAAGGCGCCGTCTCATTGGCGCTTGCCTTTGTTAATGCTCATCATTTTGCCTTTTTGGACCTCGTTTCTTATTCGTGTCTATGCATGGATTGGTATTTTAAAAAATAATGGGCTGCTCAATCAGGTCTTAATGGGAATGGGAGTTATTGATTCGCCGCTGGAAATTATGCACACACCTGTCGCAGTGTATATTGGCGTCGTTTACAGCTATTTACCGTTTATGGTGCTGCCTTTGTACGCCACTCTAATTCGGCTGGATGAGTCTCTAAATGAGGCCGCTGCCGATTTAGGCTGCCCACCATGGAAACAGTTTATCAAAGTCACTTGGCCACTCTCGTTGCCAGGGGTGTTAGCCGGTTCTATGTTGGTTTTTATCCCTGTCATGGGTGAATTTGTCATTCCCGATTTGTTAGGTGGTCCCAACACCTTGATGATCGGTAAACTGCTGTGGATAGAATTTTTTAGTAATAAAGACTGGCCATTAGCATCGGCTTTAGCGGCTGTATTACTGTGTGCTTTGATTATCCCGTTTGTAGCATTGCGACATTTTGAGCGGCGCGCCGAGGAGGTGAGCTGATGTGGCGTAGAATGCCTGTGTTGATGACAGTGCTTGTATTTGGTTATGCGTTTTTATATGGCCCTATTCTTAGCTTGATGGTGTATTCGTTTAATGAAAACCGCCTGGTCACGGTGTGGTCTGGATTTAGCACCAAATGGTACGGTGAGTTATTACAAAACGAACAAATATTAGACGCGGCGTGGCTCAGTGTAAAAATAGCGTCGGTAAACGCATCACTAGCGGTTATTTTAGGGACGTTAGCTGCGCTGGCATTGGTACGTTTTAAGCGCTTTCGTGGGCGCAGCGTTATGCAAACCATGGTGACAGCTCCCTTGGTTATGCCCGAGGTTATTATTGGCTTGTCCTTATTGTTGCTTTTTGTGGCGATGCAAAAAACCTTGGGGTGGCCCGAAGGTCGGGGCCAGTTAACCATTACGATTGCGCATGTCACTTTTTCATTGGCTTATGTCACCGTTGTTGTGCAAAGCCGTTTATCTCATATGGATCAGTCGCTAGAAGAAGCGGCTTTGGATCTAGGGGCTAAGCCGCTTAAGGTTTTCTTCGCTATTACGTTACCCTTAATAGCACCGGCATTATTAGCTGGCTGGTTATTGGCCTTCACTTTATCAATGGATGATTTGGTTGTTGCTAGCTTTGTATCGGGCCCAGGAGCAACGACCTTGCCTATGGTGGTGTATTCGAGTGTACGTTTGGGGGTTAGCCCTCAAATTAACGCGCTAGCCACAATTATTGTACTGGTTGTCAGTATGGCCGTACTGATTGCAGGTATCGTGATGTATCGTAAAGAAAAGCGTGCTAGCCGCTTATCGTAATAACCGGTTACCTACGCAGCCTTTACAGCTTAACAAGCGAGGCCCCTTTTATTTGAGCATACACCGGAGTGCCTTCTTCGAGAGCAAGGTGGTCTTTTGACCGCCTTGTAATTCGCGCTAATATTTCGCTTTTATGCCCAAGACGTAGGCGCACATTGCACATGGCTTCGCCTTCGGGCTTTATTTCAATCACGGTAGCGCTTAAACAATTCACAATGGAGCTATCCGTGGGTGGCGTTAGCGATAAACTGACGTGGCTGGCACCAATGCGAATACGGCGCTGTGAACCGACAGTAGCGATATACCCAGGCATGTATAATATACCGCCATCGATTGTTAATTGAGTCAGAGCGTACTGCTCGTCGTAGTGGTTTACTGTGGCGTCGACTAGCGCTCCGGCACGGTTAAAGTGGCTAAGTGGACCTTCGAGGTCGAGCATTAACGTGTGTACGTCCCCTTCGGCAATGACAGTGCCTTTCTCCATAATAATCAAATGATCAGCTAAGCGTTCAACCTCTGTTAGTGCATGGGTTACATACACAATCGGAATTGATAGCTCGTGGGGCAGGCGCTCTAAATAGGGCAGTATTTCGTTCTTGGTTTTAAAGTCGAGAGCGGATAACGGCTCGTCCATTAACAGTAGCTTTGGTTGTGAAAGTAGTGCCCGGCCAATGGCAACCCGTTGTTTTTCACCGCCGGATAAATGAGTTGGTTTGCGTGCTAACAGGTGCTCAATACCTAATAAGTTGGTTACCTGATTCAGCGTAATGTTATTAGTGCCTCGGCTTCGTTTCGCTCCAAATAGTAAGTTGTCTTTCACGCTGAGGTGATCAAATAAACTGGCTTCTTGGAAAACATAACCTAGCTCACGCTGGTGGGTGGGTAATGCCTTGTCATTGCGTTGCCAGTGAATATTATTCACTGTGACTTGGCCATCTACTGCGTGATGTAAGCCTGCAATACAACGTAAGAGCGTGGTTTTACCGCAACCTGAAGGCCCAAAAAGTACCGTAAAGCCGGATGAGGGCAATGTAAGATCGACCTGTAGGGTAAAGTCCTCTAATTGAGTCTTTTGTTTGATGACTAGGTTGCTAGGTGGGGGAGTGGTCATCATCGTATTGTCCCACCGTGACTTGGCTGCTTATTTAGCTTAGACAGCACTAGCATGATGACTAATGCAAACACCACCATCCCCGCTGCAATTTGATGTGCCTTGTGCCACTCGAGTGTTTCTACATAGTTGTAAATAGCAATCGATAGCACTTGTGTCTCGCCAGGGATGTTGCCACCGATCATTAATACAACACCAAATTCTCCCAACGTGTGGACAAAAGTCATTGTGGCACCAATGACAAGGCCTGAGCGTGCCATGGGAAGCACGACACTAAAAAAAGTATCCATTGGGCTAGCGCGCAATGTTGCGGCTACTTCAAGAGGCCTTGGGCCGATCGCCTCAAACGCGGCTCTTACGGGTAGCACCATAAAGGGTAAAGAGAAAATGACTGAGCCAATGACTAAGCCACTAAAGGTAAAGGTTAATGGCCCACCAAACCACTCGGCAAGTGTCTGGCCTAGTGTATTTGTAGGGCTTAATAATAGGAGCAAATAAAAGCCTAAAACCGTCGGTGGCAGTACTAACGGGAGTGTGACTAAAGCGGCGATGACTTCTCTTCCCCAGGATCGCTTTCGTGACAGCCACCACGCTATCGGCACGCCTAGTGCCAATAAAATAGCCGTTGTCGTAAAGGCCAGTTGTAGTGAGAGCAGAATAGCGTTGGTCATGATGGTGCTTTACTCAGTTAAATAGCCATGATCAGTTATAATTTTCTTGGCCACAGGGGAGTGTAAAAACGTTAGAAACTCCAGCGCCGCTGCGTTTTTTTGAGCACGCTTTAACAGTACTGCCTGCTGCTTAATGGGGGTGATTTTGTCTGAATTTATCACGGTGTAATAACCTTGAGTTGCTTTGGCTTGCCCTAATGAAACAAGAGCCGCATCAACATTACCGGTGTCGGCAAACTGTAATGCTTGGCTTACATTATCACCAGTGACTCTTATTATCTTGTTATCTAATTGAAGGCTGTTTAAAAACTGCTGAGCGGCAAGTCCGTAAGGGGCGGACTCTGGATTGGCTAACGCAATCCGATGAATACTGCCATCTAAGAGCACAGAGCTGCCTAATTGATCTAGACGAATGGCCTTACTAAAGAGGGCTAATTGCCCAATAGCGTAGGTAGAGGCAGGTGCAACAGCAAAGCCTTGTTTGATGAGGCGTTGCGGGCGGCGAGTGTCTGCGGCTAAAAAAACATCAAAGGGCGCGCCGTGCATAATCTGAATAGCAAGCTTTCCTGTTGAGGCCGTACTCAGTTTTAGAGTGTGGGGGGAGTACTGTTCAAAGGCTTGGGCCAATGCGCTTGCCGATGAGTAAAAGTTTGCGGCTACAGCGATACGGGCTTCCCCTGCGGTAGCTGCATTAGTGTGAAGGCAAGCGATGCAACAACATATTCCTACTAACCACCCACGTAAGCCTGCGAAGCTGAATTGGCGAAAAAAAATGTGTAAATGCAAAACACAAGATATCAAGTATGTTCTCCTTTAGGTGTGCTACTGTTGCTTTTGAACGTTTCTTGTTTTCTTTTAGTCTATGATTTTAATAAGTTTTTTTAGAAATTATTGATGGCGGATATCGATCAAATTTATCTCATGTTTCAGAAGAAAGAATGTTTTGTTGCACCGCACAAAAATGTTTGACAAAGCGATAAAAAAGACTATCATGATAATCATTGTGCAGTGCAGCAAAAACAACGTATAGAAACAATATACACATTCTTGGAGTTACAAACATGACTAACTTAGACTTACAAAAGCCGCTTGAAACTATGAAAACCCTAATGGCTCTTCAAGCGTCTACTATGAACAAATCAGTTGAGCTACAAAAAGCATCTGGTGAGCAACTTGCTAGCTTTTTCAAAACTGAAATGGAAAAAGCAAAAGACCTTAAAACACCTGAAGATATGGTTAAGTTTAATGTCGCTGCAAACCAAGGCTTATTCGATTTAATGAAAGCTCAAGGTGAAGCGTTTACGGCATTGGCTACAAATGCTAGCCAAACTGCTATGGATGAGATGCAGAAGTTGGCTAAGTAAGCAGCCTGCGTTTCTTTAAAAGCCCCGGTTATCCGGGGCTTTTTTTGTTGTAAGGTTAAAGGCGCGGATCAGTATTTTTGATGAGCGTTTCATGCTTATGCGATTGCAAAAAGGCCGCTAATGCAGGGGTTTCTTCAAGCGATAGTAATTCGCGGAAACTCACCCAGTCGAGTAAACAATACAAACAAATAGACGGGTAGTGCCACTCATCAAAGCTGCCACTCGCTGCGGCTGCTTCTAACAAATTAATCGTATTTGCAATCCGCTCTTTCTGTAAGTCTGCAATTAACAACTCTCCCTCTGTGCTAATGCCTGAACGCGTCAACATGAACAGTGTAATGCATGAGTCATTTACAGCGTCGATCATGGTCAACAGGTTTTCTTGATCCCAGCTCATCTGCGCGTGGTTTAACTTGTTTGCTAGATACTTATGAATGACACGTGAGTCGAGTAGAGTTTTATCGTCATCAGTCAAAACTGGAACTTTCATGACCGGAGTAAATTTTCGCAATGCGTCGCGGCCTTCAGGTGAGTAGATATTGAGCGCGATAAACTCATGAGGATAGTTATCCATGAACAGGCGTATGCGACGTACATAAGGTGAGGTAGTCGATCCAATTAACTGCATGTTGTTCTCCAGTGGAATTCGGTAGCGGCTTTGTTAGCTAAGGCCAGTATAAAGAATAAATAGTCTGCGTCAGGCTGTATTTTTGGAACAAAGAATTAAAGGTTAAGCCTCATTAAATATACGGTAAGACGATAATAGTTATTGCCCATGAGTAATAGACATGATAAATAGCATTTTTAAAAAGTAGCTTAAAAATTGATTCGTACCGAGAGGTTATCAACCTAGTTACTTACCGACCTTTAACCCCAACCGTTGGGGTGCCCAGACCGTCAGATATGATGTGGCAAGCATCGGCCAGCGAGGATACTGACGTCTATGGAACACACATCTACACCGCCTTCAAACGATCGATCGGGACCCGTTTCTTCGGTCATCCCGCGTCGTTTTTTAGACTTATTAGCTATTTTGCTGCGAAGCCCCAGTGTTGTGGGAGCCGAGCATTCTTTTTTCCGTGTTCTTAAGCGTGAACTAGAAGAGCGCGGTGCGCAGGTAAGCTGGTATGAGGGTGTGTTAGTGGCGCAAGGCGCTCGGCCTAAAAGCGTTATGTTCTCTGCACACATCGACCGCCACGGTTTGGTATGCACTGGACCGAATGAGTTTCAGTATGCCGCGTTTGTGGCGAGTGCACGTTCTGATTTGCTGGGTAACTCGGTCAGCGAGCAGTTGATGAATAAGATCGTGCATCGCTTTGAATCCGAATCAGTCTATGCATATGAGCCGTGGTCAGGGGCTTATCATGGAAGCGGGGTGATTGATCGAGCGTATATTTGTGAGCACCGTAACAACCTGATTTTTGAGTTGGCAGGCATGAACCACTTAGCTGCAGGTACACCAGTTGCTTTTCAAGACCGCTTAAAGCAAACCGATCAAGCATTAGTCGGCCAGTTAGATAACGTATTAACGGCTGCAGCTTTAGTGTATTTGTTTGAGCTGGGTTTTGAAGGAACGGCCTTTTTTACCGCTCAGGAAGAAGCCGGAAAAAGTTGGCGGTATTTGCTGGAGTGGTTTAGGCGCTTTGGCGAAACAACCAACCAATTGATAGTGGTGGACACTAGCCCGTATCCAGATTTAGAAGCAGCAGGTCAACAGCATGTTGTATTGCGAAACAAAGATGCGAACGCCACATTCAATGAGCCATTAACCCAGCGTCTATCTCATTTATGTGATGAGTTAGGGTTACGTTATCAGTTTAAAGACCGTTATGTTGAAGCAATGAATGCGATACAAAAAGCAAAAGGCGAGGAGCCTTCATCATTAGGCTCGACTGAGATGGGGCGTATTATTGCCGCATCGAATGGCTTGGTAGATGGTACCACCTTGCAAATCCCCACGTCTGGTTATCATACCTTGTCAGAGTCGGCGCCGTTGGCATCGGTTTCTGGATTTTTAAATATCTTGTCTGGCCTATGTGGCTTGGCTCAACCCGCAGAGGGGCGTTTGGATGTATAAAACATTAGTCGTTGTTGATAACGAAACCCAGCTGGCTGATATGTCAGCGTTTGATGCGGTGACGTTTGAGCGTTATTTAGCGGACTATCCTAAACGTAATGAGCGTAAAACTCGGCTTATTAATTTATGTGATACGCGTCAGTATTTAAGCCGCGGGTACTATTGTTCTTTGTTGGCTGAAGCACGCCAACACAAAGTGCTCCCAAGTGTGAGTGCGATTAATGATCTGCGTGACAGTGATGAGAAAACCCTCAGCTTACAGTTAAGTGCGGCCCTCGCTGGTGTCCCTAGTGACAAAACGATCACCTTGATGATTTTCTTTGGACAGTTGGCCGATAGCCAGGCAATACCGGATGAGCGTTTAACAAAGTTTGCGCGCCAAGTGTTTGATCAATATCCAGCCCCAATTTTGAAAGTGTCGCTAACGCCCGCTAAAAAGCAATCGCCTTGTATTGTTGAGCGTTATGCTTATGCGCAGTTAGAAGGCGATCTTAAATCGGCTTTTTTAGAGCAGTTGTCTTCTTTTGTTGAAAATGTGTGGCGAACACCTACTAGCCGCAAGCGTGCACGTTGGGAGATGGCTATTTTGGTGAATCCTAACGAAAAGCAGCCGCCGAGTGACAAAGTGGCGATCAGTCGTTTTATTAAAGCAGCGAGTAAAGTTGGCATTCATGCGGAAGCCTTATCCGCAGAAGAGTTAGGACCATTAAGCCAGTATGATGCGCTGTTTATTCGTGAGACAACGGCGATTGATCATCACACATATCGCTTAGCGCGCAAGGCAGAGAAGGAAGGTTTGGTTGTTATTGATGACGCGACTTCTATTTTGCGATGCTGCAATAAAGTCTTTTTGCACGACGCATTTAGTTACAACGGTGTCCCGTCACCTAAAACAGAAGTGGTGATTGCTGCCAGCGAAGCGGATTTAGATGCTGTTGAGCAATCATTTGGTTATCCCCTTGTATTGAAAATGCCAGAAGGGTCATTTTCTAAAGGTGTTTATAAGGTAAAGGACCGCGCGGAGTTAAAAGAGCGTTTAGAGGAGCTGTTTGTTGATACGGCTTTGGTGTTAGCGCAAGAATACCTTTATACGGATTACGATTGGCGTATTGGAGTGCTCAATGGTCGCGCGATTTATGCATGCAAATACATGATGGCACGCAATCATTGGCAAATTTATAACCACGAATCAAAGCGCTTTAACTCGGGTGGTTTTGAGACCCTACCTACATTTGAAGTTCCAAGAGCGGTATTGCAGGCAGCACTTAAAGCCTGCGATATGATTGGTAATGGCCTGTACGGTGTGGATATAAAACAAAAAGATAACCAAGTGTATGTTATCGAAGTAAATGACAACCCAAGTATCGATCACAAGGTAGAAGACGTGTACTTAGGGAATGAGCTATACATGGTCATTATGACCGAATTTGCCAATCGTTTAGAAAAGCGCGGACGATAGTCTAGCAGCAACAGCAGGCAAGGCCGCTTAGCTCATCTATCATTAAGCGCCGACAAGGAGTTCTCCTGTCGGCGTTTTTTATGAGTCCGTATTGTGTTTTTAAGAGAGGTTATTACTGTGGGCTGCGTTTTCTATGATGATGGCGGTGCGTAAACGCTCACGTCCAAAGCAGGCCATGTGGTTAAAGTTTTCTCGGGCAATAGGAATATGCTGGCAGTCGAGAGGGTCTTGCGACAAGTCGTCTGGGTCGGGATCGTGTACATATAAACAATCATCATCCATGGCTGTGACAACAACCCAATGAGGTGCCTTGCGGCCATCCATACGGTAGGTGCTAATTAGAATAATAATGGTGGCGTGGCGTATTAACGCTTGCTGTATTTGTTCTTGGGTGATGTCTTCATAATTCACCTGTAAGCCCGCATTATGCGCTTGATCCTTAAAGTGCTGATCAACAACACCCATGATGTGCTTTTTGTGATCGGAGCGTACGCCCTTTATAAATAGTGGCGTGCGCGTATTGATATAAACCGCTGAAACAAATCCTCGATAGTGCGCCGCTAACGCTAAACCGACCGGGTGGCACCCCCCGTGACCCGAGGTCATAAAAATAGTTGTGGCTTCTCGCCAGATATCAAGTTCTTCTAGCTGTGTTAATGCCCGCTCAGGCTGCAGTGTTGCCATCGCCATGAGCAAAGATGCAGGCCCGCATGTAAACTCGGTGGTTTGCTGGTACCAAGGCGTGTTCCGCACATTGGGCGCACAAGCTCCTCTGAGTATACGTTTTTGCATACGCAGGGCGTCGCTATGGTCTTCGTAGTAGTCTCTGTATTCATCGAAACACCAGTAACCTAAACGGCGATATAAAGTGATAGCTGGCGTATTATTTTTTGAGACTTCCAGGCGCATAAAAAAACGCCCTTTCTCAGCCGCGTTGTTTTCTAAAGCCGTTAACAGGGCCTGCCCTGCACCTGTTTTTCGGCCTGTTGGCATGATCGCTAATGAATAGAGCCGAGCTAAGCGGGTGCCTTTATGCAAAAGAACCAGTCCATAGCCGAAAATAGTGGCGTTATTTTCTACCACTAAAAAAATACGATTGTTAGCTTGCAGCCAATGCTTTAATCGTCGGCGAGACAATTTATCGCCAAGAAAACACATATTTTCGACTTGCTCAAGCACATCTAAATCAGAGATAGCGGCTTGGCGTATCGTTAGCGTAGGAGGTACAGAAGTGGAGGTGTCTAAATTGGCATTGGGCATGGTTGGTAAGCACTCATTGCGTTGTGCAACGTAAAAATATCAAACAATAATTGCTGATAATGAGGCTTTTGGTGGGTGAATAAAAGTAGATGAGTACCGAATGAGTGAAATAAACGTTACTGCGAAGAGGGGCGTTAAGAGCGGGAGTCATAGAAATATTTCCCGGCCTTAACGCTTGAGTATTAGGCTGTTTTAGTGCGGTAAGAAGCTCCAGAAACTAACAGCAAGCCTGCTGCTAGCAAAGCTAGTGTACCGGGGGCGGGCACATCAGAGGTATCACTATATACTGGGCTCATGGTGTAGCTGTTATTGGTGTCATCACCAATGGTGTAAGTAAAGTCGACATCAAAAGCGCTAAGGTCTGTATCATCTACTCCGGTAGAGTCTTCTAAACCAAGCACGCGAAAGGTAGTCACGCCGGGATCCTCAAATGTGTAAGGTATTCCTGCATAGTGTTCGGTTTTAAAGACAAACTCTGAACCATTCCACATAAAAAGCCCGAACAACCCACCGTTCACAATATCGGGGAGTGTGACGCTCTCGAAAATACCGGCAGATCCCGGCTCAATAGAAAAGTCGATACCCATAAAAGTGGTTGTGGTGATAGGGGCCGCATTAACAGGCGCGGTCAGTGCGAAAGTTGTAAGTAATGGCAGAATACAGATTTTACAACGTCGATAAATCTCTGCCTTTCGTAACGGATAAAACATACTGAAAATCTCCAAATCAAAAGGCCTTTCTTTAAGGTAAAGCAACAAATATGCCTGATAAGCTAATAGGCCTGTAAAGCATATACTTAACACAACATTAATAAAACAATCGTTTGAAAATCAGTGTGTACTTGCTCTTAATCGTAAAGAAACCTGACAATTTGTCAGCGCATAAAGTGCACATGAACCCCGGAAGTTCCTTGCTATAAGAGTTCCTTGGATATAGCAGAAAGCATAGTTAGCGTGGCACTTAGCGTGGATGTCTAAGACAAGAGAGGAGCATACAGATAACAAGAGCCATCAATAAGAGGCTCTTGTTAAGAAAATCATGTCAGGAAAGTGATGACGTATTAGGGTTGAGTTGCGGGTTTATTAGCAAACTCTTCGCAAGGGTAGCCCAACACAAACGTGTTATATACGCTAATCTGAACCGGCTCAGAGGCTTTCTCTGGATTCTCTTTGATGTAAGCAATAACTTCATCAAGTAGCTCTTGAGACTGTTTACCGGCAGGTAGGCAGACAAAGTTGCGTTTTACCGCCCCTTTTTGTCCCAACATGTTACCCACTAAATTAAAGCCGTTGATCATACCGCCTACAAATCCAGAACAAGACCCTGCATTTAGCGCACGGTTAACCGCATCTTGTGGTGTTTCTTTGCCGGGGGATTGGTACAGGTTATTACACTTGTCATAAAACTCTTGGCTGGTAAGTGCGTAAGACTGGCTGCTGAAAAGCGAAAGTAGTAAAGCAGCAGAAAGAAGTCCTTTCATGGGATTATCCTTAATTTTTTTGAAAAGCTGTTTGAACTTTACCATAAAGAATGAAAGATCGTTATCTTCATTAGGTGGGGTCCGCGAAAATTTCATCAGAGTCTGTGTTAAGGCCTAGGCTCAGCACTCTTTTCCTCTGGATACGCCCAAAGCATTAAGGTTTGTACTATGCTGATGATAACTAGTGAGGAGAGTAGTAATTTTGATAAAACTGTATAAAGTCGAGAATACTTAATGGCGTTGCAGCGTGTCTATAGCCAACGTAAATTAATAACGGCATTTGTTTTCCTGTTAACGCTAGCGATCGGCTTGTATGGGGTCACATTAGGTCATTCGTTAGCCGATGCGCATCTTCGTGCGCAAATGAGTGCTTTAGGCAATGTGAAGGCTCGATTTTTAGAAAGTCGATTAAGTCATATTCTGACCTCCACGCGCATCATGGCGCTTGAAATTAATCGCCACAACGGCTCCATCAATAAATTTGATGAGTTCGCATCAGAGATCATCAGCTCCTTGGGCGGCATCTCTAATTTGCAGTTAGCCCCTGACGGTATTGTGACTGAAATATACCCTTTATCGGGTAATGAAAAAGCATTGGGACATAACATACTCCGGGATGATAAGCGTCGGGATGAGGCGCTACTCGCGATTAAAGAGCGTCATTTAACGTTAGCCGGCCCTTTTGAGTTAGTTCAGGGCGGTATCGCCGTTATCGGACGTTATCCTGTTTTTTTGGATGCAGAAGTTGGGAGCCGGTTTTGGGGGTTTTGTTCTGTCGTTATCTATTTAGAAGAACTCCTCAAGCAGGCCTACCTTGAAGACCTGTTGGAGCAAGGGTATGGGTATCAGTTGTCACGTATCGATCCTGTGTCTAAAGCGCCTTATATTTTTTTAAAATCCGGTTTTGAGCTAAACGGGATTAGTGAAACCGTCAATATTAACGTGCCAAACGCTAGCTGGCTTTTGACGGTGTATAAACCTGATCATGGGGTTGAAGTAATTGATGTGTTGGGGGGAGCGCTTAGCGTATTTATTGCAGGATTGTTGGCTTTTCTGGCAAATTATTTTATGCGTAAACCGGAGGAGCTCAAACTCATCGTTGATGAAAAGACCGCCGAGTTAGAACAGCTTGCTTTCTATGACCCGCTGACGGGCTTAGCAAATCGGCGATTGCTTATTGAACATTTAAAATATGCCGTGAATAAGTCTCTCAGGAATAATATTCAGTCTGCTTTGTTGTATCTGGACCTAGACGACTTTAAGCGTATTAACGATTCCCTAGGGCATGAAATTGGAGATGGTTTATTAGAAGAAGTGTCGACACGCATCGTCAAGAATATTCGTAAAGGTGATATTGCCGCACGCTTAGGGGGAGATGAGTTTGCGGTGTTACTTGTTAACTTCTCGAGTACCCATAACATTAGTCAATTGGTGAGTAAGCTGATCCAAGTTATTGAGGCGCCAATGCTATTACAAAAAAAATCATTGTCTATCTCCACTTCTATCGGGATTACTTTGATACCTACTGATAGTGATGATGTGCCTACATTGCTTAAAAATGCAGATATCGCTATGTATGCGGCTAAGCGTAATGGAAAAGGCGGCTTTAAGTTTTTCGATAGTGACTTGCAGCAAGCGGCGTTAGATCGTTTGCGAATAGAGGAAGGGCTGATCCAAGCGCTAGAACGGGATGAGTTCCGTTTGTACTACCAGCCGATTGTAAATTTAAATACTGAAAAAGTAGTTAGCTATGAAGCATTAATACGCTGGGAGCATCCTGAAAACGGGTTGTTAGGGCCGGATAAGTTTATTGCTATTGCTGAAGAAAACGGCATTTTACTACACATGGGTTATTGGGCTATTAATCAGGCTTGTTTATTGATTAAGAATACGGCCTACTTGGGGGACGAGCGCTTTGGGGTGGCGGTCAATTTATCTCCGAGACAGTTCACGGATGCGGAACTTGTTCCGACTATCGAGCGTTTTATTAAAAAATACGAGATAGATGCGAAATATTTAGAAGTTGAGGTGACAGAGACTGCTTTAATGGACAGCTTAGACGAGGCCTGTGCAACATTGGATAAGCTCCGCGCTATGGGTATTAATGTTGCTATTGATGATTTTGGTACAGGCTACTCCTCCTTATCTTTATTGAAGCGTTTACCTGTGGATAAGTTGAAAATAGACCGTAGTTTTATTATGGACTTGGAAACCGATGAGAGCGGTCGAAAAATTGTTGGTACACTCATTTCGATGGCTCATACGTTAGAGTTAACGGTTGTAGCAGAAGGGATAGAAACTCCGAGTCAACGTGCTATTTTACAATCGTTAGGGTGTGAGCAAGGGCAGGGGTATTTATTTAGTAAGCCAAAATCTATCGAACATTATTATGAAGGCTTACCTTAATATAATTACTCATGAGGCCGCTCTGGATAGCGTCTAATTTTGTAAAGGGCATTTTTGTCGTGTGAGATGTCCACGTGCCCATTTAGCAGGAGGCATGAATGACCAAAGACAGTTTAACTTGTTTTAGTGCGAGTCTGATCATGTTAGCCGCCAGTTTGGCCCAAATAGGGCAGGCCAGCACTTTTGCATTACAGCCGCAGTCCCTGACGGTAGCGGGAAAGCGTGTAAGCGTGAATGTCCCGCAGGGGTACCGGCTTGAGCTGGTAACCACTGATCTGTCGCAACCGAGATTTCTTACCTTTGCTGATAATGGCGACCTGTTTGCAGGATCTCAAAGCGGCTATGTGTATCGCTTAGTGCCGCCCTATACCCGTGTACAAAAACTAACCCCAAGCTTTCGTTACCCACACAGCATGACGGTACGCGAGGGTAAGTTATTTATTGCATCTACCGAAGCCTTGTATCGAGCCGAAGGCATCAACGGTAAACAATTGGTGAATGTACAGCGTGTTGTTGACCTCCCTGCGGGTAATGGTCATAGCAGTCGTACCGTCAAGCAAGGGCATGATGGTAAGTTGTATATCAGCCTCGGCGTTAGTGGTAACTGCAGTGATCAGTTTATGGGAGCCGGTTACCCGTTTGAGCAGCGACGTGGAGGTCTTTTCGTTGTTGAAGAGAAAGGGAAATCAATGCAATTAAAGCCCTATTCGACAGGGTTACGTAACCCCGTTGGATTCGCCTGGAACGAACAAGGCGAACTGTTTGCTACTAATAACGGGCCTGATCATTGGGGATATGATCAACCTGAAGAACAATTAGCGGCGTTAGGTGAAGGGTCTTTTCATGGCATGCCCTGGTATCAAGTAATCGATGGTAAGGTTGTTCGTGATTCATGCCGTACCAATAAGCCTCCTATGGATATGGATGCTGTTAAGCTACCCGTTGCATCGTTTCCTTCACGCAACGCGCCTATGGCCATTGAGTTTATCCCGTCTAATCACGCGGATTCTCGGTTAGCTGGGAATGCTCTAGTTGCCTTACATGGTTCTTGGGCTGTTAAAGACGGAGAAGGGCGGGCATCGAAGCGGCCACCGAACTTGTCATTGGTTATGTTCGATAGGGGAAAAAAGCCAACCGTCGTGGAATGGGTAACTGGCTTTCAAGAGGTTGATGGGCAACGTTGGTCCCGTCCTGTGGGTGTGGCTGTGAGCCCAAAAGGAGAGGTCTATTTTTCGAGTGATGGTCCTGTATCCGCTATTTATCGACTGGTACCCGATCAATAATAGCGGATATATCGATTCATATTTCGGGATAAAGACCCACTTTTTAGTTATTTTGGATTGGGCTTTGCCCGTGAGCTGGTCTAAAGTTAGAGACAAGCAGAGAAGGGAAGCTTAACGAATAAAGCGGGTAGATCATGTGATCGAAGTTCGTCACATTGAGTGCTTTTAGCTAAAGATTAACGACCTGATCGTTATAGGGTTGAATAACAAGAAGTTAATAAGAATGGCGACGATGGATCGGCAGCTGATAAAACGCAGTACAGGAAAGTCTACAGCTTTAATGTTGGCAATAGCCTTATTTATCCTTGTGGACTGCTCTATTCTGGCAATTAATGTATGGTTAACGCAGCATGTTGAACAGAATGCATTGGCGATCAACGTGGCGGGCCGCCAGCGTATGCTATCCCAGCAAATGGCGAAAACACTATTAGAAATTAAAGCCAACCAGCACGAAACTCCTTCAGGAGAGACTAGGCAAGAGCTCAATAACGCTAGGCATCTTTTTTCTACGACATTGGATGGCTTTCTAAATGGTGGTTATGTCATTGACGGTAGTGGAATAGTAAAACCGTTTTCACGCACCCTTGATCCGGAGTCTACTGAGGTCATTCATAAAGCGATGAGCTTATTCCTTCCTCTCTCTTCGTCGATTAACCAACTTCAGGCGGCCCCCTCTGCATCAACAATTGGTGAGGCGGCCCGTGTGGCTGTTGAAGTAAACGGACCTTTACTGACGGCAATGAATCAATTAACAAGCCGTATGGAGGTACTGTCTCAGCAAAAAACACAGCTGATTAGGCGAGTGCAAGGTGCTGCTTTTGTGCTAGCCCTGATTAATTTTTTTGTGATTGTGCGTATGTTCTTTCTGCGTGCTAAGCAGTCTAGCAGGCAGTTGAGTAGCTTTCTTGCGCTTCTAGATAATGCTTCTTCTGCAATGATTGTGATTGATAGCCGTAAACGAGTGGTAATGGCTAATCGGATGAGCCAGGAGTTATTTGGGTACCCTGCACATTTGTTCATGTCTATCGGCGTTGAAAACTTGATTCGTAAAACGAATGGCGAAACGATAGGGAACCGCCGAAACGGCGATACTTTTCGTATTGACTTAACTACACGCCCATTTAAATTTGAGGATGAATCACTAACAATTATTACGGTGACAGACATCAGTAAACATGCCGAAGAACAACAACGCTTAGCGCATTTAGCCAACCATGATCCGCTGACCGGATTAGTTAACCGACGTGCTTTCTTTGATCGTTTAGAGTTAGAGGTATTACGTACGCGCCGAACGGGTCGGTTATTGGGTGTTTATTTCTTAGATTTAAATAAGTTCAAGATTGTGAATGACACTTTGGGCCACACCTCAGGGGACGAGTTATTAAAAACAGTAGCTGACCGATTGCTGAATGTTGTTAGGGAGGTCGACACGGTTGCCCGCTTTGCGGGTGATGAGTTTGTGGTGATGGTAACGGACGTGAATCATCAGCATGAATTATTAAAAATACGCGATAAGATACGCTCAGTATTTGGCTATTCATTTAAAATCAAGGAGGTAGAAGAGCGCATTGGGTGCAGTTTAGGTATGGCCATATATCCCATTGAAGGTTTAAGTGCCACAGAGCTGATTGAGATCGCCGACCAGAAAATGTATCAGGATAAACAAGCGAGTTAATGAGGTATACTTGAATTAATTGAGTCTGTTACGTATTAGGAATTGACCATGGTATCGCAACGTTTCCCTTTTTATCAGCCAATTATTGAAACAGCTACCGGACGTATTGTCGGTTACGAAGCATTGGCTCGAACAACAGAGCCCGGCGGTAAAATAGTGTCTGCTGGAGATAGTTTTACTGATCAGTTGGTGCCTATTCTTGAGCGTATTGAATGGGACCGGAGTATACGCCGACAAACAATGGAGCAGTTACATCTGCTACCGCCTAACACCTTCATTAGTATTAATATTTCTCCTGAATGGATACAGCATTTAGATACTCTGGATGCATTGCCGACTCTTGAAATGGTTGAAGAAGCAGGTGTTGATCCTGCACGGGTTATTATCGAAATAACCGAGTCTGAAGGGGACCTTCATTTGCTGGAACAATTGGTAAACCGCTACCGAGAGTTAGGTATGCAGGTTGCCTTAGATGACTTTGGAAATGGTTATTCTCAGCTAGATCGCATTGCCGTATTAAAGCCTGATTACGTTAAACTGAACATACAGCATTTGCGCGAAGGGGCCGATGCAGGGCGAGGAGTCTCGCTTGTCCAACAACTCAGTATGATTGCTTCGCGCTTGGGTTGTAAGGTTATGTGTAAAGGGGTTGAAACGGAGGATGACTTCTTTCTGGCACTAAGCTGCCAAGCCGTGTGTACACAAGGTTTTTTGTTCTCGCCTGCCCAGCAAAACATGTTGGATCCAGAGTCCACCGTTGAGAAAGCTTCTGAACTGCTCAATTACTATCGGGATATGGCGACTGAGCTGGTGGCCAGAAATCATTGGCGGGCAGAAAAAGCTAAAGGTGAGTTGCTAGGCTTACGTGAAGTGTTACGCACAACGCCCAGCGATGAAGAGTTAATTCAATTTGTACCTAGCGAACATTTTTTACGCTTTTATATCTGCGACTTGTCCGGTAATCAGGTGTCGCCTAACTTCGAAAATAGTGATCGGGGATGGATTATTAATGAGGCACCTAAAGGCTCGAATTGGAGCTGGCGTCCCTATTTCTTTGAGCTGCTAGGGGCTAGTGATTTACACAGCCGAGTTGTTTTTTCGGCACCTTATCAAGACATCCACAGTGGTAAGCAAGCACAAACAGCCGTTATGTTTATTGATGAACAGCGAATTCTGTTGGCGGATATGCTTGATACGCAAAAAGCGAACGAAACACTTTCTGGCTTCAGTGCTATGCCGGCCAGCTGGGTGCCAGGGTTAGAAACCTAACTGTATTTGAGAGTAAAAAAAGCCCAGATATGTTGCTACATGTCTGGGCTTTTTAGTGGTGTTATGGGGTGTGTACTTATTTGTTCATGCAGCTTGCATAATAGGTGACTGTTGCTGGCCAGTCGGAGAAAATTCCGATAACCCCAACGTCTTGTGCAAGCACATCGACTAATGTCATTACATCGCCTTCATTGTTAATGGCGATTGGATTGTTGACTTGAGTATTAGGGTTAATGGTATTAAGCGAGCTGTAGTACCAACCACCACCTTCGGTAAGTTGACCGGAGCGTTCAAGTGACCAGGCAATAATTTTTAAGCCGGCGTCTTTCGCCGCCTTGGCGTATGTAGACGGTACAATGACCGCTTTGCCGTCGCTGTCATTTTCGACATCAACTAGCATCCATAATGGGGGGGCAATGACGGCAACACCTGATTCTACCAACTCCTCCATGGATGGAGACCAGCTATCTGGGTTTCGAAAGTCAAAGCCTTCGATATCATAGCGATCATCTAGGTACACCCCTTGTTTAGCAAACTCAGGCTCATTTTTAATCCAGTACTTCACGTCATCTAGATTAAAAGATTGAGGCCAAACGTCAGATGGGTCGACACCTGCGGCTTTGTATTCATCGAGCATTTTTTGCGCGTATGCTTCTTGAGTAAAACCATTAAATGGCATGTCGACGCTGGCAGACTTCAGCTCGGGAGTCATCTTTACGCCTAATGATTTAAAGAGCTCTATACTCTGTGCATGCGTCATCAAGCTTCCTTGGCTACTGTAGCGGTCGGTACGCCAGTTTGGTGTAGCATCTAGATACTCTGCGATTGTTCGTGCATTAGGATTACCTGCGTCCATTTTTCCTTTGAGTGTTTTGAATTCAGCCAAAGTGATGTCACTTGTGCAGCATTGGACATTTGCCGCTTGAGTCATTTTACCGTCGCTACCAAATTGCGCGGGTTGAAACGGCACAGAGCATTTGCTTGCAAGAGGCGTTTCTAGAATGTTGGTGGTGGTGTGAAGGTCGCATTGTGAATGACGGCATACCAGTGCTTGGTCGCTGGTGAATGTGACATCACATTCTATAATTCCTGCTCCCATTCGAGCGGCCGCTTCGTAAGACTCTTTTGTGTGCTCGGGAAACTGCATTGGAGCACCGCGATGCCCAATGGAAAAATCACTCGATTGCATCGGACTATTAGCACAGGACGCCAGTTTATCCTTGAGAGGTCCTTCATCCATATCAGCAACTAAAAAATAAGGGCGTGGACCTACCTGCACATTAGTTACTTTTTGAGCGGTTTCGTGGTGGGCAGCCAGAGTAGGAATACTCAACAAAGTCGCAATGACCGAGGCGCATAAGGGTAAAATAGTAGCTTTCATAACGATGTCCCTAGGGTTACTTTTAGCCGCAATCGTAATGCCTTTGGATGACGATTTAATGAGACTTGTATTACGTTATATCCTAGATTCACAGGCTTGTTTTGCTAATGCGTGCTACTTCGGTTTTGCTGCAAAATGAGCTCAAACTTTTCAGGCTCGTGGATGGCAATATTGATGTATTCATAAATCAGTGCGTACCAAGCAGGCCCACCATGACACTGAAATTTTTCAAGCGCCACCAATAATAGTTTGGAGGCGGCTCTTAACTCTTTATCATCGCCATTCGCATAATGTGATAGCAAGTTTTGATAGAACTGTTCGGTTTTGTCCAATGGCGTTAAGTGGTCATCTGCAAACAAAGTAGCATCGTGTCGCTTATCCATAAAAACGTCCTTTCTTATCCGTTATGTGCGTTGCTTTGGATTTATCCAAAAAATAATGGTGGGCTTTTGACGCTTCTTTTTTTAATAATGAGGCAATAAAACGGTTAAGTTGTGAGCGCTTGATCAGCATGGTGAGGCTGTGCCGTTTTATCTTACTGATAGGCGGCGCTTCGAAGTAGTGCTTTGCATTGTCTGCAGATAAGACAAAGGGAGGGAATCCATTGCGCAGCAATATATAGCTCATCAGCAGTACCCCAGTCCTATGATTGCCTTCTACAAATAGCTGAGGCTGTGCAAGGGTTCGAATATACACGGCAGCGGCTTCCGTAAACGCATCACTAAAGTGAGTTTGTTGGTGATATTCGATAAGGTCTTGAATGCCACCGCTCGATTTTTCATAGAAATATTTTTCACTTGCTTTAAGTTGCTGGGTGTAATGTTGACGATCTTTGCCGTTTGCGGGACCAAATAGGACCGTATTATTGATCTCTAAAATATGTGTTGAATAACCCAATGAAAATAGGTCGATACCTTCGTTAACAAACTGGTCAATTAGCTCATATCCGGCTAATAAGTTGTCGATAACTAGGTCATCCATGGGTGCTATTCGAGCGTCCAGCATGGTAATGATCGAGTAGTACTGTTGCTGGACATTCTCCAGCGTATGTTGAATCTCTACCATGTCTAGTGAAAGGGAGGCCATCCAGTATATTTCCATGGCTGCGGTATGGGAAAAATCGGCACAGTAACCTAATAACAGTCACTGTACCGATTTGTTATGAAGCTGTTGGTGATTAGCGTGAGCTATAGGCTTAGCTGAATTCACCAGAGACGTATTGCTTGGTTAGCTCTGCTACTGGGTCCTCAAATACTTGGCGAGTCTCACCCATTTCTACGAGGTAGCCTGTACGCCCGCCTTTAGACAGGTCGACACCAAAAAAACAGGTTGTGTCAGCTACACGCATAGCTTGTTGCATATTATGTGTCACCATCGCAACCGTATAGCGCTCTTTAAGTTGTAGCATTAGCTCTTCAACTTGTCTTGTGGCGATAGGGTCTAACGCTGAGCAAGGTTCGTCCATTAAAAGCACATCAGGCTCTGTTGCAATCGCACGAGCGATACAAAGACGCTGCTGCTGACCACCGGACAACGATAAGCCGCTATTTTTGAGTTTGTCTTTAACTTCGTTCCATAGTGCGGCACGTTCAAGGGCTTGTTGGACACGTTCGTCTACGTCACCTTTGAAGCGATTTAAACGTAAGCCAAACGCAACGTTATCGTAGATGCTCATTGAAAACGGGTTTGGTTGCTGGAACACCATGCCGATATAACGACGGACAATCACGGGGTCGACCTGTTTTGCATAGATATCTTTGCCGTGGTAGTTGACCTGTCCTTCTAATCGGAAACTGCTAATTAGGTCGTTCATGCGGTTGAGGCTGCGCAATACGGTACTTTTACCACAACCCGAAGGCCCGATAAATCCAGTGATCTTTTTCTTTTCAATCGGAACCGCGCTGCTGTTGACGGCTAAGAAATCACCGTAAAATATTTTGTCGATATTACAGTCGATTACGACCTCACCTTGCGGGACAAAAGCTGATGCACGTTGGTGATTAGCGGCGACTGATTCTTCTGCTAAACGCATAGCTGTTACGCTCATAATAAAGTCCTTTTGTTAAACCTTAGGTTGGCCGATGAGTCGAGCTAAAATGTTGATCACTAGTACAATCAAAACAAGTGTCAAAGAGGCAGCCCAAGCGAGTTGAATCTGATTATCAAACGGCATCGCGGAGAAGTTATAAATTAAAATAGAAAGAGAAGCCGTTGGCTCCATCACTTCTGATAGGTAGTAGTTACTGAACAAAGCAGTAAAGAGCAGCGGCGCTGACTCACCTGCCGCACCTGCAACAGCTAATAGCACACCGGTAATAATGCCCGGTAAACCGGTTGGTAGTACTACTTTCATAATAACTTGGGTACGCGTACAACCCATGCCAAATGCTGCATCTTTCATGCGTTGTGGAACTTGGCGCATCGCTTCTTCTGCCGCTAAGACGACCGTGGGGAGCATTAGAACGGAGAGGGCAATACCACCGGCTAAAGCGGAATAGCCAAACGTAATGACCAATACACTGTAGGTGAATACGCCTGCCAAAATCGATGGGAAGCCAGTGAGCGTTTTTGATAAAAAGCGCGCCGTGATGGATAATTTACTCGTTGGTCCCAAAATGGACATGTAAACGGCGGCTAACAGACCAATAGGTACACTGATTAAGCTGGCAATGCCAACCATCACGAGTGTTCCCAAGATGGCGTTACCAAAGCCTCCGCCTGTTTCGAATGCGGTAGGTGGCAGTTCAGTAAGTGCTTCCCAGTCCAGCCGCGAGCCACCTTCCATGATGAGCATAAAGATAACCGAGAATAACGGTACACTTGCCACGATTGCCGCAAACCAAGTTAATCCCGTCAATAACCCATTTTTAAGCGCACGCGGCTCAAACATTTCGCGCTCAAGTGTCGGTAAAGTTGGAGCTATGCTGGGCGCTTTTAAATCTACATCTTTCATTTTTTGCCCTCAAACTTACGAACGGTGTATTGCTGGATGGCGAGTCCAATCACGTTAACGATGAAGGTAATGGCTAGTAGAACCATAGCGGCATACATCAGCGCTTCTACTTCGATACCACCGGCTTCTGGGAAGTTTGACGCGAGTAATGAGGCCAGAGTATTCGCCGGAGAGAAAAGCGATAAGCTAATTTGGTTACTGTTGCCAATTAACATCGCCAAGGCCATGGTTTCGCCTAATGCACGGCCAAAACCTAATACTAAGGCGGCTAAAATGCCGGAAGATGCCGTAGGCAACATGACCTTGAGAATAGCTTCCCACTTTGTGGTGCCCATTCCGTAGGCAGCCTCTTTAACTTTGTAAGGAATGCGACGAAAAGAGTCGACGGAAATAGCCGCTACAGTCGGCAAAATCATAATGGCTAAGACCAGTGAGGCAGGTGCTAAGCCAGGTCCACTTAGGTCGGTGCTAAAAAACGGTAAAAAGCCAAAGTGCTCGTGTAACCAATCGGCTATGGGACGTAGCATTGGGATCAGAACATAAATACCCCACAAGCCATAAACCACCGATGGAATTGCCGCTAATAGCTCGACTATTGTTCTGAAAACAACCGCAAAGCGGGCGTGAATAAAGTCTTGCGTTAAGAATATGGCAATTGCTACACCGAGTAAGCCACCCATAATTAAAGCAAGGAAGGAGCTATACAATGTGCCCCAAATTTCTGGAAGAACACCAAAGGTTCCGGTGTTAGTGTTCCACTGTGTGCCTGTTACAAAACCAAAGCCGTGTAGTTTAAAGGCTGGAACTGCTTCCCCACCTATTTGCCATAAAATGAAAGCGACTAAAATAACAATTAAAGATGCGCTGGATATGGCGATGCTACGGAACAATCTATCGGCTGTGTAATCGGCGCTTGAAGGGGGTGCTGATATGGGGCTGGCATTAGCCAAATGTGCGAAAGGGTTTTGCGACATTGAGAATACCTCATCCGTCTTACTAATACCTCTGGTACGTTTCGTCGTACCAGAGGTGTTTGTTCACTACGCTTCCAAGCTCGAACAAGAATGGGTAATCCGTTTGGGCTTGTTGTGAGCAGTCGGGTTATTATTGAACCAGTTTTGCCGCTTCACGTACTTTGGCGATAACGTTCTCTGGTAATGGGATATAGCCCAATGCATCAGCGCTTTTTTGGCCTTCTGTTAAGCAGTATTCAATAAGGTCACGTAACACTTTTGCTTTTTCGTCATCTTGGTTTTTGTAAAGCAGTAACCATGTGAAAGAGGCAATTGGGTAGGCTTCCTCACCAGCAGGGTCATTGAGCCAAGCAATTAGGTTGGGAACATCACTGTTTGGCAGGTTACCAGTAGGAAATTCAGCACTAGCCAATGCAGCAGCACCTGATTCCGAACCCGGAGCGACAAAGTGACCCGCTTTGTTTTCTAACATGGCGGTTTTGGCGTTGGTGAGCTTAGCGTAGCCGTACTCAATGTAACCAATAGCTCCAGGTGTTTGTTTGATAGTTGCAGTAATGCCATCATTTTTAGGCGCTTTTACAAACTTAGCGCTATTTGGCCATTGTGGAGACTTTGCTTGACCAATCTTGTCTTTAAAGTGGCTGTTGATTTCTGATAAGTGGCCTGTAAAAACATAGGTGGTACCAGAAGAGTCCGAGCGCACGACGACTGTAATGGCTTCGTTTGGTAGTTCTACACCAGGGTTGGCTGCTGCGATAGCAGGGTCGTTCCACATAGTGATGTTGCCTGCAAAAATTTCAGGGTAAACATTACGCGGTAGTTTAAGCTCGGCAACGCCTTCCAAGTTATAAGCCAGAACAACTTCACCCGCCGTCATTGGCAGTAGAACAGCACCGTCCTTTACCTGCTCTATTTCTTTATCTTTCATGGCTGCGTCACTAGCGGCAAAGTCGACAGTTCCGTTAATGAAGTCTTGAATACCCGCACCACTACCTTTGGCTTGGTAATCGATACGCACGCCATCGGTTTCTTTACTAAAGTCTTTAAACCACTTTGAATACAGTGGGAATGGGAAGCTCGCGCCCGACCCAATCAATTTGACATCGGCACTGGCTTGGAAAGAAAGCACAACACCTGCTGCACAAATAACAGTGGCAGATTTCTTCAAAAATTTACTGAAACTCACGATCTTCTCCTCATAAAACTGTCTTAGTTACTGGGTATGTGCCAGTGATGTGCGTAGCTTATGATTCAAACATGACAGATTTGTGATAATCCCGATGATCAAATGCAATGCATTTTGTAGGTATTGGGCAGTGCCCGGCCGTAAATTAAAGGTCTTAAAACCTGAGCCTTTGAAATAAAAGGAAAAAGAGGAAGGGATACTTTCTGTTTTAAACAAATCAGTAGATCTAGCAGAGGCGGTATTTGTTTAAAAAACTTTGTTTATTTTTAGTCAGCTGGACACATCGACGCTTGAAATGAGCAAAGCAGGCATTAAGTGCATTGTACTGATGGTAGTGACTAGCGATTGGGAGTGCGTCGTTAACCGTCCACAACTGTCTTTAACAGCGAAGTAGTTTTTACCCTTAATAGCTTGCTAAAAAGGGTTTAGGTGAATGGGTATTTATTGTTGTCGATCAAACAGGGCGGTAAGGCCCAATAAATCGGCTATCGTTTCTGTGGGGGCTTGACCCCATGGATCAAAAATAGAGGCTTCGGAGCGACAGACCCAAGCCTGTAGTTGTGTTAAAACACCTTGTGTATCGATTAAAGTACCGTAAACGTCAAAAGCTAGCGTTGTTTTCATGCTGGCCTCTCGATGAACCTTAATGTCAGTTCTTGTATTTGTACAGGTAGCTTATTCAATATAACTAGATTTGAACGACCGCTCAATATAAAATTGCTAGAAAGTTAATACAAGTATACGAGTGTCTGATGAGTAAGACGGCAAAATTTGATCGCCAGCAGGTTATCGATAAAGCGAAAGATCTGTATTGGGAAAAAGGCTTCCATGCGACCTCTATGCGTAATTTACAAGACGTGGTCGATATGCGCCCCGGCAGTATTTATGCCGCTTTTGGTAGTAAAGAAGCACTCTTTAAGGAAGCGTTGGCGCGTTATACCGAGATTGGTTTGGCTAACTTGCAAGACTGTGAGCAGCAGGCTGCTTCACCTTTAAGCGGTCTAAAACTCTTTATGAAAAACATAGTCATTGAATCCCAATGCAGTGCTCCAAACGGCATGTGCATGCTGGCTAAAACCGTGGCGGAATTAACGTCTGAGCATCAAGAGTTATTAGATGCGGCTAAAGAGTCCCTTAAGCGTATGGAAGCGGCATTTGCGGCCGTACTGACCCGCGCTAAAGCAGCAGGTGAATTGGCACCGGATAAAGACCCACAAGAACTAGCGCGCTGTATTCAAGTACAGATAGCAGGGCTCAGGACCTATGCCAAAATTCATCAGAGTGAAGCGCCTCTTGAGCACATGATCGAAGATATCTTTTCACACTATCCATTCCATTAATCAAATAGCCTATTTGGTCCTCGGCGAGCAATCACTCTGGCTGTTTGTCGAGTAAGCCCTCAAAAAATTCCCTGTTTTTCAATGCGACCGTGGTTGAAAAAAGATCGCGTCAATATATATTTGATCGATCGTTCAGATATATATTGAACGATCGTTCATTGTGATTTATAGTCTCTTCACTTCGTTGGGATAACCTGATTTCTCAATGTAATACGTACACGAACAGGAGATTTGTAATGAGTAAGTTCACTATCCATACGCTCGAATCAGCGCCAGAAGACAGTAAAGAGTTTGTAGAAAAATCGTTTAAAGCTAACGGACGAGTGCCCGGTTTGCACGGTGTTATGGCCGAATCACCTAGCTTGCTAGAAGCTTATCAAGTAGTTCATAAGTTGTTTATGGATTCGTCGTTTGATGTAGAGGAGCTCACGGTCGTGTGGCAGACTATTAATGTTGAGCATGAGTGCACGTATTGTGTTCCTGCGCACACCGGTATAGCCAACATGATGAAGGTAGATCCTGCGCTAACCGAAGCATTGCGTAACCGTGAACCGATGCCAACACCAAAGCTGCAGGCGCTTCATGACACCACGTTAGCTTTGACGCGCAACCGTGGTCATTTAAGTGAAGAAGAAATTCAGAACTTCTACGATGCAGGTTACGGCAACCGCCAAATTTTAGAGATCATTTTGGGGTTATCTCAAAAAGTAATGAGTAACTACACCAACCACTTAGCTGAAACACCCGTTGATAAGGTATTCGAAAAGTTTGCTTGGTCACCTAAAGGGTAATGAGCAGCCACTAGCAACTGTAGGTGCCCCATATTGTGTTAGGGTACCTGCGGTTTTGTTGGTGGTCGGTTTTAGCCAAGCTTTGATGGATGACTCATACCGAAAGCGACGTCTAACCACTCTATAAAAACTTTAACTCTAGGTGAATATTTTCTGTTTCGCGGATAAAGAATGGATACTGGAGAGGGGGTTGGAGGGGTTGAACCTAATATGCTGGTTAAAGCGCCTGATGCTAGATCCTTTTTAATGTGATAACGCGGAACTTGGATTATCCCTAGCCCTTCTTTTGCGGCAGCTACAAGTGTTTCGGCTGCATTGACTACCATCGAAACTTTAGGGGAAACGTTGTGAACTTTGCCATCTATGACAAATTCTAGAGGTAAAGGCATACTGCTTCCTGTGGCTCTAAAGCCTATCATTCGATGTTTTCTCAAGTCCTCCACGTTTGTTGGGGTACCAAATTTTGCTAAATATTCAGGCGAAGCGACGGTTACTTCATCTAAAAGGGTGATTTTTTTTGACACGAGGTCTTCTGCTTTTACGTTCCCAACTCGAATGGCGCAATCTATTCCTTCACGAATCACATCAGAAATTCTGTCTCCTTCGCTCATATACAGTTCGATGTCGGGGTATTCAGATAAAAATTGGGGTAGCTTAGATATGAGAAAATGGCGAGCTAGCGTTCCATGAACATCGACTCGTAAGGTGCCTTTGGGTTTGACGGCCGAAAAAGCAGTTTCGGCATCTTCTACTTCTTGAATTATTGATAAACACCGTTGGTAGAATGCTTCGCCATCTACTGTTGGAGTGACTTGTCTTGTTGTTCGCTCAAGCAGCATAACTCCGATTCTGTGTTCGAGCCTCTTTACCGCATCTGTCACCGTTGAGCGGGCTAGATTCAAGTCTTCGGCTGCCTGCGTAAAACTTTGCCTTTCCAGTACTCTAGTGAATACGCGCATAGCGTCGATTCTGTCCATTATTATTCTCAAAATTCGGATAGTGTTGTCGAATATTGGCTAATTATTCGGTATTTAAAAAGTGTTACTTTTAATGCAATGTTTTTCAAGAGTGATAATTGAGGAGGAAATATGTCAATGTCTAATAAAGTAGCGTTAGTCACTGGTGCATCGCGCGGAATCGGCGCAAGCATCGCTAAACGCCTAGCGAAAGATGGTTTTGCGGTAGTAGTGAATTATGCGGGCAGAGAATATGCCGCAAAGGAAGTCGTTAACCACATTACTCAATCAGGCGGTATAGCCTTACCTTATCAAGCCGATGTGTCAGATGCAGTGTTGGTGCAAGCGATGTTTGATCATGTCGAGTCCACGTTAGGCAAAGTCGATGTGTTGGTGAATAATGCCGGGGTAATGGAGCTTAAGCCACTTGCCAAAGCTGATATTCAACACGTAGACAAACAAATAGATATTAATCTCAAGGGGACAATCAACACCATGCGTGAGGCCTCAACAAGGCTTAACAAGGGTGGAAGAGTGATTAACTTTTCGAGCAGTGTTGTCGGCCTCAAACTTGAAAACTACGGTGTTTATGCGGCAACGAAAGCAGCGGTTGAAACACTAACGGCTATTATGGCGAAGGAGATGCGTGGTAAAAACATCACAGTCAATGCTGTTGCGCCCGGGCCTACGGCTACAGAGCTATTCTTAAAAGGTAAGCCTGATGAACTCGTTGAACGTATGGCGAAAATGAGCCCGCTTGAACGGATTGGAACGCCAGATGATATTGCGTCAGTCGTCTCTTTTTTGGCGAATCCAGATAGCGGCTGGGTCAATGGACAAGTGTTGCGGGCCAATGGCGGGGTCATTTAAGGAGAGCTACGCGTAAGCCATTTGAGTTACAACCCTAAAATGGGTTTGGGCAACTTACTTCTGTGGCGTGGATAAATTCGATATAGGGCCGTAAGTCAGTTTATCAACAGTGAGTGAAGAATCTGTTTCGAACGGGCTGAAGGCAGAGCAAATGTTGAGAGTAAATGATAGCTGATTATTAACCATTGATTGTGTATAAACGCTAGATCAGCGAAAATAGCCGCCAATTATGATTAACAGGCAGATTTGTGCTGTGAGTGGCCAAACAGCTTATCCTCGATAGTGTTACAAATCCGCGTTTAACGAGAAGATACTAAATCCATGTCAAACTCCCAAGTCCAGCGCGAAGTGGCGAAGCGCCGCACGTTTGCGATTATTTCTCACCCCGATGCGGGTAAAACGACGATTACTGAAAAGCTCTTGTTGTTGGGCAACTTGATTCAAAAAGCCGGCACAGTTAAAGGTAAAAAAAGTGATCGTCATGCGACGTCAGACTGGATGACGATGGAGCAAGACCGGGGGATATCCATAACATCTTCGGTTATGCAGTTTCATTGGAATGAGCGTGTAGTAAACCTGTTGGACACACCAGGACACGAAGATTTCTCGGAAGATACTTACCGTACGTTAACCGCTGTAGACTCAGCGTTGATGGTGGTGGATGGTGCGAAAGGTGTCGAGGAACGCACAATTAAGCTGATGGACGTATGTCGTTTGCGCGATACACCTATTTTCTCATTTGTGAACAAAATGGACCGTGATATCCGCGATCCAATTGACCTGTTCGATGAGATTGAAGAAGTGTTGAAAATCGAGGCCGCGCCTATTAACTGGCCTATTGGGATGAGTACCTTCTTCAAAGGGGTTTATAACCTCTACACGGATACTATCCATGTGTATAAGGCGGGCCAGAACGCTGTCGTTCCTGAAGATGTACGTATTCAGGGGTTAGATTCGGATGAGGCGCGTGCTTTGCTCGGCGATAGCTATGAAGATTTTGTTGAAGAAATAGAGCTAGTTAAAGGCGCTACTCACGAGTTTGATGTCGATGCATTTTTGGAAGGAAAACAAACGCCCGTGTTCTTTGGTACGGCCTTAGGCAACTTTGGTGTACGTGAAATGCTGGACGACTTTGTTAAGTGGGCACCGGCGCCTATCGCCCGTGCCACGGTAACACGTGAAGTAGAGGCTGATGAAGAGAAGTTCTCGGGCTTTATTTTTAAAATCCAAGCCAACATGGACCCAAAACACCGTGACCGTATTGCATTCATGCGTGTGTGCTCAGGCAAATACAGCCGAGGTATGAAAATGAAGCATACCCGTGTGGGGAAAGAGGTGAAGATCGCTGACGCGGTTACCTTCCTTGCAGGCGATCGTGAAAACGTCGAAGAGGCTTGGTCTGGCGATATTATCGGTTTGCATAACCACGGTACCATCCAGATTGGTGATACGTTCACTGAGGGCGAAGATCTTAAATTTACGGGTATTCCGCACTTTGCGCCGGAAATGTTCCGTCGTGTGCGCCCTAAAGATCCCCTGAAGATGAAGCAATTGCAAAAAGGTTTACAGCAATTGTCGGAAGAGGGCGCTGTTCAGTTATTTCAGCCGCTTAAGAACAATGATTTGGTCTTAGGGGCGGTTGGTCAGTTGCAGTTTGAAGTGGTTATGTTCCGTTTGCAGGATGAGTATAAGGTTGACTGTATGTACGAGCCTGTATCTGTTCAAACGGCCCGCTGGGTTGAGTGTGACGATAACCGTATGATTGAAGACTTCCGTAAAAAAGGTTACGAGAACTTATCGGTTGATGGGGGCGGTTTGCTGACATATCTAGCGCCAACCCGTGTAAATTTAAGTCTGACGCAAGAGCGTTGGCCTGATATTCAATTCCGCGCTACGCGTGAGCACTAATTTCTAAGCTTATATACGCTTAAGGAGGTCTAAATGGCAGTAGGCATGCTAATCGATAGCCACTGTCATTTAGACTTTTCCGATTTTGATGCTGATCGAGACTTAATCGTCAACGAGTGTGCGGCTTTAAGTATCCATCATTTCATCATACCTGGCACAACAGCCGCACGGTTTGAATCTCTTATTTCCCTCGCTCGCCAAACAGCTACCTTCTCGTTCGCTTTAGGGCTGCATCCGTATTTTATGGATGAGCATGAACCGGCGCATCTTGATCAATTAGAAGCCTTGCTTGTGACGCAAAACGTGTGTGCTGTGGGAGAGATTGGGCTGGACTTTTACCTTCCTGAGACGAATAAAGCCGCGCAAGTTGATCTTTTTTTGGCTCAATTATCGCTTGCTTGTCAGTATCAATTGCCGGTTATTCTTCATGTGCGTAAGGCGCATGACGAAATGACTAAGCTGCTGCGTGATTATCGGTTTAGTGGTGGCGGTATTGTTCATGCCTTTACCGGCAGTGTGCAGCAGGCCGAACGCTATATTGAACTAGGCTTTTGTTTGGGGTTAGGAGGCAGCATAACTTACCCGCGTGCCAATAAAGTGCGCAAAATGGCAGCGGCGCTTCCTGATACCTGTATCGTGCTGGAAACAGACTCTCCTGATATGCCTTTGTCGGGCTATCAAGGTCAACGTAATACACCGGCTCAGCTAGTTAAGGTGGCGCAGCAACTAGCACAGCTCAGGGGGCAGTCAGTCGATGATATAGCGCGTTTTACCACGGCTAATGTGGAGCGTACCTTGGGTATCAACGCAATAAAAAAGCTCCCTAAGGAGCTTTAACTAACACGCGTACCGTCTAAAATGTGCCTGGGGTCTAAACCAGGCTCTATTTTTTGTCGGTGAAGTCCCCAAACGGGTTATCCAGTGTTAAGTCTATGGCATGCGCATAGCCTGGTAGCTTAATTTGAGTGGCGCTGATGTCGAGATCATAGCCCGTTAGTACATTATTATCGTAAAGGTAGATGGGGCGTGATTCACCGCGCATGGCCGCTAGGTCGTACGCGCTTGCTCGTTCGCGCGTTTTCTCACGCTTTGTTTTCCACTGAGCTATGGTCTCGCTGTCATACTTGTTAGCTAACCATTGTTCTGCAATGTGTGGGGCAATAACCGGAGCGCTGGCATTATTACCGCCAAAGCCTTTGGAGTTTAAAATGACACTATCCATGCCTTCTTTGCCAACGTAAGTGTGCTCGGTTAACAAGGCTAAGTTACTTTGATAGACATCATCGGCAATCGCTGTAGTGGTTGTTATGCCGGGAATATACCCATAAGACCAGGTGCCCAGTGATAACGTAAGCTGGTCACCGCCAGCTGTACCTTGCGAGTGTCCTAAGAAGCACTTAATAGCAGTGACCGGCCACTTATTAATACCAAACGCTTTAGCGGTTTCGTTTATAACATGAGATTCTGTCACCCGGTTCTGAGGGGTGCTAGTTCCATGTGCTTGCACATAAGAACGCTGTTGGAGAGACTCTTCGCCTAGCAATGTTTTAATGAGAGAGGCAGCCTTTCCTAAGGTGACATAGTTGCCTATACCTGGCGCTGAAATCGATTTTTTGTGGCCATCGGCATTCACAAAAACATCGGGTACAACGCCATAGATGTCAGCGCCGAGTTCGATTGCAAGGTCATCGCTCATTAGCATAATAAATTGGCTGGACTCGCCAATGGTAAAGCCGCAGTTGTTAGCAAAAGGACGACAAGCTTTTCGGTAATCGGCATCGCTAAGTTGGTCTAGGTGGTCAAGCGCGAGTAGGTCTTTATCTTCTGCCAGTGCGCCCATTGCTCTGAAGCCTTCAATGACTTCTGGAATCACTGGCGCATCGCTTCCGCCCACTAGAACCACTTTACGCTTACCGCTACGGATATCTTCTACAGCGTTGCGTAGATTGTACAGGAAAGTCGCACAGGCACCGAGAGCGCCACCGGTTGAGCCTACGTTGCCTAGCATGTACGCATTAACAAAGTCCGCTGGCATTTGGGCATAACCTAATGGCATCTGCTTGGACGATGTACGCTTACCTAAAGCGGGATACTTGGTTAAGCCTCCAAAGCCTAGATCATCTAACTGACCAATCGAGTTGCTTGCATAAACCGCCACTTGATCCGGAGCGACATGTCGCATTACCTCGTCAAAAGGAATGCCGGTCGACATTAAAGCGTCAGAGGCGGAGAAGACAGTCATTTGCAAGTTGCGAGGGTGGTTGCGCGATTGATACAGAGCATCGGGCTTAAAACCACTGGGAAGTTGGCCTGCTGATTGAACCTGTGCCGTTTTGACGTCAGGTAAAATAGCTTCAATATCCCCGACAACAGCGACGCTGACCTCAGTAGCGTTCAACTGGCTCAATGTCCAGTTAGGAGGAATATGTTGAGGCAATTGACGTTTTTTGAGTACAAAGTGAATTTCGCCATCGTTTTTGAGTGTCGCGGCTTTATTAAACATCACTTGGTCTACATCGAAGCTTGCCGGCTCTATTCGGCGAATCAGCGTGTGGTCCAATATTTGTTGTAATAAAGTATCTAATAAAGTCTCAAGCGGCTGAACGTCACCGTCAGCGTTGGTGTAGCTTCCGGATTCGTAGTGGGCCAAACCCATAAGTGTGGCAAGGCTGAGTAGCGTTTCTTGTTTGCTCTTCGCGTCTAGGTGATCAAGAATCAGACGGCGGTAGGCATGATGAAATGAGCTACGACCAGCGGGGTTTACACCACCGAAACCGACGATGAGGGGTAAATGTGACAAAGAAAAGTCCTCGGCTGAGTCTTATACATAACTAATAGTTAACAATAGACCGCATATTGTATCGGCACATAGTAAAGCTGACCAGAGAATAGCAGTGTTTCCCTGAACCTTAATTGATATTTTAGTGTCAAAAGCGTCACTTATTTAATACGTGATGAATAAAAATACTCCTGATAGACTTATTCTAGGTATTTAAGGTTGCCCCTTTTTTGGAATATGCTGAACTCAATTGAGTCAGCGAGCCTTAACCGCTGTTTGTCATGAATACACGTTGATAAAAATACTGATCGGAGGTTTCATGAAAAAAATTGCATTTGCTTTAGCTGCTGCCACATTGGTCACGGGCTGTACGACGCTAGATCCATATACGCGTGAAGAGAAAACGAGTAATGCTACCAAAGGCGCAGGAATAGGCGCTGTTGCCGGGGCTGTGCTGGGTGCGGCGGTATCAAGTAAAAAAGACCGTGGTAAAGGTGCCGTGATTGGCGCACTGGTAGGCGGCAGTACGGGTGGCGGTATTGGCTACTACATGGATCAGCAGGAAATGCAGTTACGCCAAGAGCTAGATGGCACCGGCGTGGGTGTTGAGCGTGTAGGTGATGAGATTCGACTAATCATGCCGGGTCATATCACGTTTGCGACTAACTCCTTTGCATTAGCGAGTGATTTTCAACCTGTTTTAAATTCTGTAATTAAAGTGTTGCAGAAGTTTAATGAAACCGCGTTGAGCGTAGATGGCTTTACCGATAGCTCTGGATCTTTCGAATATAACCAAACATTGTCTGAAAAGCGTGCAGCGAGCGTAGCTAATTATTTAGCCGGTGGTGGTATTAAAGCAACGAGAATTAGCACACATGGTTATGGCGAGCGATATCCGGTGGCGGATAATGCAACGGAAGCGGGTAGAGCGATGAACCGTCGCGTAGAAATTAATATCCGTGGTGCTCAGGGGTAGAATGTACAAGCGGTTATTAACGTGAGAGTTAATAACCGCTATTTTGAAAACCGTTCAGGCGTCAGATTTTTACTCGGCGGCGTCTAGAACGTCAAACTTCTTAAGCAGGCGTTGCAGGTTTTCCTGTGTGCCTTGTTTTTCTGTTTCTAACGACTCTTTAGCTTCGCGCAGTTCTGTGACTTCCATGCGCAGCAATTCCACTTCTTCGATTAGATTTTCGATTTTATTTTCTAACTGATTAAACAGCTCGTGTTGCATGGTAATTCCTTGGCCCGCAGGCAATAGCGATGACAATAAAAAATGTAGGCGATGATTATAGAGCCACAGAAGCCGAAGTAAACCGCTACCAGAACATCACGATGTCTTGAGGCTGGATATTATGCTCTGAAACAGAGCCGTCTATGCGACCTCGGGCTGATGTTGGCTGAATATCATCAAGCGTGAGAGTCAAATTTGTGTTGATAAGTTCAGTGGTTGACTGCCCAGTTTGGTTAAAAAACATATTCTTACGGTAAACAGTAAGCTTGTCTCCTCGGCTTAAACCGCTGTTCAAACCTGAGTTAATCCAGACTTGGTTGTTGTCAACCTGAGTGATACGGGAAGAAAAGGGCAAACAGCGTAAGGATTGCACAAGATCTCGGCTTATCTCATCTAGTAGAACGTTTATTTTCTGGCCGTAGTCGGTGTCGTTAAACGCTGGCGTTGCAAAGCCAGTGAGCTTGCTTGAGTCTAAAGGCCATTTCCCGGCTGTTGCATAATGTTGTTGTTCGAGTAATGAGCCACTAAAGCCGTCGTGGATGAACAGGTCGATACTAAAGTGTCGTAGGTGCTTATCGCTTTTGTAGTCGAGCTTGTTGTAGGTATCCTTCAGCCAGTTGCTTTCTGTCATGACGGAAGGGTCATTCATTGACAGGTCTCGGATCACGCCAGAAACAATGTATTGAGTGTCGAGCTGCTGTGCATTGCTCATTAGCGTTGTGAGAACGCCGTTATCCAGTTGCTGTGTTGAGGCGGTGTTTAGATTGCTAAAGAGCTGTAACTGGCTCGCGTTTAATGGGTAAACACTGCTTTCTTGTCGTAACCGGTTAGCCAATGCTGTGCTAAGGCCGGATGAAATGCCGGATAGTTGCCCTAAGTTTGCTTGATTGGGATGCGCCAGTGGGAAGGCCGCAAACGCGACACTTTTTCTAAAGCTATTACCGCTACTGCCATTTAGGCAAGCAGTATCGGTATCTACTTCGGCTTTGATACGAACGAATAAGGTATTGCTGCGTAACTTTTCATCGATGATCTCTATGTTTCTTAGAGTACTTAGCGTAGAAATACGCATGTTGTCGATTTCTAAAATGCCATTTTCTAACTGCTGTGTGGTACTAATATAGGCAGAAGCTTGGAGGGAGGCTTGTTGTTTTGCATCGCTCATGGCTATCTCGCGTGCTTGGCTTATGTTGCCGTCAATTACTAGCCCTTGGCCTACCGCCTCAACCATTGTTTTCTGGGGCGAGCTTGGGTGTGCCATTGTGTCTTGGGCGATGCTGTGGGTGGAGAATAACGTGCATGAAAAAGCAAAGAGCGACATTGCAAACGTAAAAAAAGCAGTAAAAGATCTCAACATGAGGCTGTCCTGACCGATATATAGTGTGAAACTGTATGTATTTATGTTTCGGCTTGTAAATGAAGTTACATTAATAGCATATAACGAAGTGCGCTACCTTATTGAAATTAAACCTGTAGGTGCTGGTATGAGTAAATACCTTTATATTATTTGTGCGTTACTACTATCCGGCTGTAGCTCCCGACAGCCAGTGGACGTGTCTGTTACTCATATAAGCCCGCAAGCGAGTCAGGCTATTGTAGATCAAGTTTCACGTAACCAGTCGCTAACGACGCCCTCGGATTATGCGGTGGTCGATGAGGCGTACCAAGGCAGCGATCCAGTCAGCGAAGCTGTGGGACAGATGGCTCAGCAATTGGTGCATGGTTTAACCTTAAACCGGGTAAAACGTTTTCCTATTGCGGTGTTACCTTTTTCATCGTTACGCCGCAGTGTTGCCGATGATCTAATGGGTGAGCGTTTATCTGAAAACTTTATCTTTCCTATGCAGCAGCGTGGTTATAATCTAGTCGACTACCGCGCTGTGAGCTTGGCCACTACCGCTAAGTCTCCTGTGTCCAAGCAGAACATGTCGGCGTTGCGCGATCGCTATAAAATTTATTTTGTGTTGACTGGTACTTATGCCAAATATGCGGATGGTGTGGTGATTAATGCACGGATTCTAGATACAACCACTCGTCAGGTTTTGGCTTCGGCGCAAACGCATATCCCTAACGGCCGCCTAGAAGGGGCGTTGCCGGGCTTTGATCCTGTGCGTGCAATAGCGAATGGTTATATTATAGAGAACGGGTCAGGTCCAATGAGGTTGAACGAATGAGCAAGTATGGACTGTTATGTGTCGTGTTTTTAGCCTTTGGTTTGAGCGGCTGTGACACGATTAAAGTGACGGCAAAACAGGTGGTTGATGAGCTGCCTCAAGCTCATTTTGTTGATGCAGGGCCTCCTCTGAAGCCTCATTATGTGCAAGCAACAGGCTACGCGCCCATCAGTCTTCAGCCAGGCGCTACGCGTCAGCAGAAAGTGGTTGTTGCTATGCGAGCTTCTAAATTACGAGCGTACCAAGAATTGGTTGGTGTTGTGCATGGGCAGTATGTCTTTGGGACAACAACAGTGCAGGATATGGTGATTCAGAATGATTCATTCAAGACGGCAGTGGCGGGTATTGTTCGTGGAGCGCGTGTCATTAAAAGCTATCCGATCCAAGACGATACTTATGCAACCACGCTTGAAGTGGATATGAACCAGCTGCAGCAAGCGTGGGTGTCTTCCCAATAAACAGTGTTACTTGTTATTGAAAGCAGCAAGCTGTTCAGCGGTTGCTTCTTGTTGGTACTTGTCTTTCCAGTCGGCGTAGGGCTCACCATAAATTATTTCGCGAGCGGCTTCGTAATCCATGTCGATACCGCGCTCTTGGGCTTCGGCTTTATACCACTTTGAAAGGCAGTTGCGACAAAAGCCTGCTAAGTTCATGAGATCGATGTTTTGCACATCTTTGCGGCTGTCTAAATGTGCGACCAAACGACGAAATGCGGCGGCTTCAAGTTCGGTTTGTGTTGCTTTGTCCATTGTTTTATACCTTTTCGTTTTTATTGTGCATTGATGTGTTGGTCGAGTTCGCGACAAACGCGAGTTTGCAGCTCAATGCAGACGGCTGGGTCGCTAATCGGTTCACCATCAATATCGGTAAGAAAAAATACGTCTTCTACGCGCTCACCTATGCTTGTAATTTTTGCCTTGCGCACGGAAATGTCGAGTTCGGAGAAAATTTTACCAATCCGTGCCAGTAGCCCCGGTCGGTCTGGGGAGCGTACTTCCATTACTGTCTGTTGGGTATTAGGGTCATTACTGAGGTTGACGGTCGTAGGGGCGGCAAACAACTTCATTTGGCGCGGAATACGACGATGTATAATGTCTGGATAGTCTTCTGGATCGTCTAGTTCTTCTATTAAACGATCACGAATACTATTTATATAGTCGGGATTCTCGGAGAGCGGCTCGTTATCTTCGGTTAACACGGTGTAGGTGTTAAGTGTCTTGCTGTCATCGGTCACAATGATTCGAGCATCTTGGATGCTAAGAGAAAGCTGGTCTAACGTCGCAACAGTAGCTGCAAAGAGATTGTTGATGTCTTTGCTGTAAATGAAAATTTCTGTGGCGCCTTCGTAAACTCGATATGATGTCTTCTGGATAAGCACCAAGGGCAGGTCGCTAGGCTCATGCTCTAATATTGATTGCGTGTGCCAGGCAATATTTTTAGCGTCCTCGCGTAGGAAATAGTCATCTCCCATGGTTTGCCAAAATTCCTGTACATCCGTTTCTGGTATGCCAGAGCGCTTTAATATCATTAGTGCTTCGTGTTGCACTTGTTCGATACGGTCTTCTTTGTTGCCGGGGTTTTCTAAACCACGGCGTAATGCGCGCTTGGTTTCCATGTAAAGTTGGCGTAGCAACGTTGCGCGCCAGCTATTCCACAAAGTGTGATTGGTTGCATTAATGTCTGCCACGGTGAGGACATACAAGTAATCAAGGTGGACGTTGTCTTGTACTTGCTGTGCAAAGGTGTTGATAACTTCGGGGTCGGATAAGTCTCTTCGTTGCGCGGTCATGGACATTAATAAGTGATTACGTACTAACCACGATACTAAATGAGAGTCCCACCGGCCTAAGTGGTGGCGCTCACAGAATGCCATGGCGTCAACGGCACCTAGTTCGGAGTGATCTCCCCCTCGACCTTTCCCAATATCGTGATATAAACCGGCTATGTAGAGTAGCTCTATCTTGGGTAGTTGGTTGACTAGGCGATAGGCAATCGGAAATTGTTCCATGTGATCCCGGTGGCGGAATTGGCGCATTTTCTGGATCACTTTTAAGGTGTGGGCATCGACTGTGTAGATATGGAATAAGTCGTGCTGCATCTGCCCGACAATTTCGCCAAACTCGGGTAGGTAGCGCCCCAGTATGCCATAACGGTTCATGCGTTTGAGCTCGGTAGAAACGCCGTTAGGCGACTTCATGAGTTCCATGAAAAGCGATGTATTTCGAAGGTCGTTACGAAAGTCATCATCGATTAAGTGTCTGTTGTCGCGAATAAGCCGAATTGTAGATGCGCGAACGCCTTTGATATCGTCGTGGTTGGCTAGTAGTACAAACACCTCTAAAAGGGCAAAGGGGTGTTTTTCGAACACGCGGTCGTAGGTGGCTTCAAGGTAGCCATTGTGAACTCTAAAGCGCTTATTGACCGTGATGAATGTTTGTTGGTCTTCTATTTTTAAGATAGCTTCATCAAAGTACTGCAGTAGCATGTCGTTGAATTCAGCCATAGCCATCGCAACACGATAATACTTGCTCATGAACTGCTCTACGGCCAGTGCACCTTGTTGGTCTTTGTATCCGAAAAACTCAGCTAGTGCGCGCTGGTGGTCAAAGAGTAGTCGATCCTCTTTGCGTCCACTGATCATATGCAATGCATAACGAACCGACCACAAATACAGCTCGCCTTGGTTGAGCGTGTCTAATTCTGATTCTGTTAAAAAACCGTGGTCAACGAGGTCTCGGATATAGGTAGCACCAAAATGGCGTTTGGCAACCCAGCCAATGGTCTGTAAGTCGCGTAAACCACCAGGGGAGTTTTTGAGATTAGGTTCTAGGTTGTATTCCGTGTTGTTGGTTTTTTCGTGGCGCGCTTTTTGTTCTTTGTACTTTGCCACAAAGAACTCTTTATCTGTCCATGCGCCCTCCGACGTTACCCTGTCATACATTTCTTGGTGTAAATCTGGATTGCCGGTGAGTGGTCGAGATTCGATAAGGTTGGTGGCGATGGTGATATCGTCTTGAGCTTCGTTATAGCACTCGTCAATGGTTCGGACACTGGAACCAATTTCAAGCTGGATATCCCATAGAAGCGTTAAAAAGCCACTAATGCTCTCTTCGCAATCCGCAGGAATAAAGTCCTTGAACAGTAATAATATATCCACGTCTGAATGCGGGTGGAGTTCGCCGCGACCATAACCTCCTACCGCAATTAGAGAGGCTTGATTATCACTCGGCCAGTCGAAGAGGTTCCAAGCTGAAGTAATGATCTGATCAATTACGCTGGCACGCCCATACACCAGTTGGCGGATGTCTTCGCCTGCTTTAAAGCGTTTGTCTATCTCTTCTTGAGAGTGACGTAAGGTTTTTTTGAACAACTTAACGGGCGATTCGCCTTCAGCTAATTGTCTTTCAAAAGCCGCTGTATCAAGAAACTCTGTCGTATCTACCAAATGCTGTAAAGGTGTGCTCATGTGATTCCTACTGCTTAAAAGGATTCATCTGATCGTAATGTCAGGACTTCATAGCCAGTGTCTGTTACTAAAATGGTGTGTTCCCATTGTGCCGATAAGCGACGATCACTGGTGGTAACTGTCCAGCCATCTTTGTTGTTGAGTTTTACTTGGCGTTTACCTGCGTTAATCATAGGTTCGATAGTAAAAATCATCCCTGCTTGTAACTCTATGCCGGTACCTGCGCGTCCGTAATGAAGTACTTGAGGTTCTTCATGGAAGCCGGCTCCGATACCATGCCCACAATACTCCCTTACAACAGAGTAGTGGTTGCTTTCTGCATATTGCTGAATGACATGGCCAATATCGCCTAAGAAAGCACCCGGTTTAACTAATTCGATGCCTTTGATCATGCATTCACGAGTGATATTCATTAGTCGCTCAGCGTGAGGTGCAACTTTGCCGACAGCAAACATTTTGCTGGTATCACCATGGTAGCCATCTTTAATGACAGTGATGTCGATATTGATGATATCACCGTTTTTCATTGGCTTATCATCGGGTATGCCATGACACACAACGTGGTTTAAAGAAGTGCAGATAGATTTGGGGAAGCCATGGTAATTAAGTGGTGCTGGAATGGCTTTTTGTTCGTTGACGATATAGTTGTGGCAAATATCGTTCAGTTCATTGGTAGTGACACCCGGTTTTACGTGGGGTTCGATCATCTCTAATACGTCGGCGGCTAAACGGCCAGCTATGCGCATTTTTTCGATCTCTTCTGGGGTTTTGATGATAACTGACATGAGTGTCCTTGCTTTCGTTAAAGAGGCGAACCGATCATTTTTAGGAGTTTACGATCAGTAGTTGACTAATTGTACCTAATAATAGGGTTCTAGCGAAGGTTGACCTTCAAATTGATTGGGTGTTGTGGTATAAAACGCGCTCCCGAAATACATAAGGTATATCGGAGAATATTCCACACACATATCGTCACAGTTACCGGGTGCCGCTTAGCGGTTGGTAGTTGGGGTATGTGGAGGTCAAACCCAATACATAGGAATGCTAATCATGGCACAAGTTACAATGCGCGACCTGCTAAAAGCAGGCGTACACTTTGGTCACCAGACTCGTTACTGGAATCCGAAAATGTCTCAGTACATCTTCGGCGCTCGCAACAAAATTCATATCATCAACCTTGAGCACACTCTACCTGCACTAAACGGTGCATTGGACGTTGTTAAAGGCATGGCTCAGAACAAGAACAAAGTATTGTTCGTTGGTACTAAGCGTGCTGCTAGCAAGATCATCCAAGAAGAAGCTGCTCGTGTTGGTATGCCTTACGTTAACCACCGTTGGTTAGGCGGCATGCTGACTAACTACAAAACTATTCGTCAGTCTATCCGTCGCTTGCGCGAGTTAGAATCGGCTGCTCAGGATGGTACGTTCGCACAGCTAACCAAAAAAGAAGCGTTGATGCGTCAGCGTGAAATGGAAAAGCTAGAGCGTTCTATTGGTGGTATTAAAGAAATGGGCGGCTTGCCAGACGCACTTTTCGTTATCGACGTTGATCACGAGCGTATCGCTGTAAACGAAGCTAACAAGCTGGGTATCCCAGTTATTGGTGTTGTTGATACTAACAGCAACCCAGATGGCATCGATTACGTTATCCCAGGTAACGATGATGCGCTACGCGCAATTCAAATCTACGTTCAGTCTGTTGCTGATGCATGTGGCGAAGGTAGTGAAGTTGCTGGCGGTAAAAGTGAATTTGTTGAAGTAGAAGAAGCAGCTGCAGAGTAATTTCTCTGTCAACTCTTTAGGCTATTGTCTACAGATTCTATGAGAAGGGGAGCTGTGCTCCCCTTTTTTGAATTTTGATTGAACGTGTAAAATTGAGGTAATTGAGATGGCAGGTGTATCAGCTAAGCTGGTTAAAGAGCTACGCGACCGTACAGCATTAGGCATGATGGAGTGTAAAAAAGCACTCGCTGAAGCGAATGGTGATATTGAACTGGCGATCGAAGAGCTACGTAAATCATCTGGTATGAAGGCAGCTAAAAAAGCAGGTCGTACAGCTGCAGATGGTGTTGTTGTTGTTCGTACAGCTGACGATAACTCTTACGGTGTTATTGTTGAAGTTAACTCTGAAACTGACTTCGTTGCCCGTGATGAAGGTTTCTTAGCATTCGCAGGTTCTGTTGCAGACGCTGCATTTGCTGCTAAATCTGACGACGTTGCTGCAATCATGGCTGGCGACTTGGAATCAGCTCGTGAAGCGCTAGTTCAAAAGATCGGTGAAAACATTGGTGTTCGTCGTATCGTTGTTTTGGAAGGTGAGTGTGTTGGTGCTTACGTTCATAGCAACAACCGTATTGCTGTATTAGTTTCTTTGAAAGGCGCTAATGCCGAAACAGCTAAAGACGTTGCAATGCACGTTGCTGCGGTTAACCCGCAAGTTGTTTCTAAAGAGCAAATGTCTGAAGAAGTTATTCAGAAAGAAAAAGAAATCATCATGGCGCAGCCAGATATGGCTAGCAAGCCTGCTGAAATCGCTGAGAAGATGGTTGTTGGTCGTATCAACAAGTTCTTGTCTGAGAATAGCTTGTTAGAGCAGCCTTTCGTTAAAAACCCAGATCAGAAAGTAGCTGAAATGGTTAAAGCGGCAGGCGGTGAAGTTGTTACATTTACTCGCGTAGAAGTGGGTGAAGGTATTGAAGTTGAGCAAGTTGATTTCGCTGCAGAAGTTGCTGCACAGCTGAACAACAAGTAAAACTCGCTAAAAGACGTGTGTGCTGTGTTACAGTACGCACGTTTATCCATCATATAACTTCCTTCTACGGAGAGATCTGTATGCCTGCCGAAAAAAAGAAACATGCTCGCTATAAACGCATTCTTCTTAAACTCAGTGGTGAAGCCTTACAAGGCGATGAGAATTTTGGTATTGATCCAAAAGTGTTAAACCGAATGGCGCTGGAAGTGGGTCAGTTGGTTGGGATTGGTGTACAAGTAGGTATTGTTATTGGTGGTGGTAATTTGTTTCGCGGTGCAGCGTTAAGTGCAGCCGGTATGGACCGAGTGACGGGTGACCATATGGGTATGTTAGCGACCGTGATGAACTCGCTCGCGTTACGTGATGCGCTTGAGCGTTCTAATATAGATACCCGTGTTATGTCAGCTATCCCGATGAGTGGGGTGGTAGATCACTATGATAGACGTAATGCAATACGCTTCTTGAACCAAGGCGACGTGGTTATTTTTTCGGCTGGGACGGGTAATCCGTTTTTTACAACCGACTCGGCGGCGTGTTTGCGTGGCATTGAGATAGAAGCGGATGTCGTTTTGAAAGCGACTAAGGTCGATGGAGTTTACACTGCAGATCCAGTGAAAGATCCAGCGGCTAAACGATACTTACATTTGTCGTATGATGAAGTACTCGAAAAGCAACTGGGCGTTATGGATCTGACAGCAATTTGTTTGACGCGTGATCATAATATGCCTGTTCGCGTATTTAATATGAACCGACCAGGTGCCTTAGTTAACCTGTTGGTTGGTGGCGATGAAGGTACATTAATCAGCGCCGAAGTGACTGGAGATCAATATGCTGAATGAAATTACAAAAGAAGCTGAAGCTCGCATGAAGAAAAGCTGCGATTCTTTGGTTGAGCACTTTAAAAAAATTCGTACTGGGCGTGCACATCCGAGTATTCTGGATTCTATTCAGGTGTCTTACTATGGCTCTGATACTCCTCTGTCTCAGGTGGCGAATATTTCTGTAGAAGACTCGCGCACACTAATGATCACGCCATGGGAAAAGAATATCGTCCCTGACGTTGAAAAGGCTATTTATAAGTCTGATCTTGGCTTGAACCCGGCTACTAATGGTGGGGTTATTCGCGTGCCTATGCCTCCTTTAACTGAAGAGACGCGTAAGGGTTATACAAAACAAGCGCGTTCTGATGCCGAGTCTGCTCGCGTTTCAGTACGTAACGTGCGACGCGACGCCAATAATCAGTTAAAAGATTTACTCAAAGAAAAAGAAATCTCTGAAGATGACGATCGTCGTGGTCAGGATCTGATTCAAAAGCTTACTGATAAGTATGTTGCCGAAGTTGATAGTTTGCTTGCTAAGAAAGAAGCAGACTTGATGGAAATCTAAATTCAGAAAGGAGGGCTGGGTTTCCCAGCCTGTCTGAAGAACACTATGTCAGTACACGCAAAACTCAATATCCCTTTGGAAAAAGTACTTCCAAAACATATCGCAATTATCATGGATGGTAATAATCGCTGGGCCAAACAGCGACGATTGCCTAGTTTGGCTGGCCATAAGGCTGGGGTTGATAGTGTGCGCAGTGTAATAGAGGGCTGCGTCGAATATGGCGTTGAGTCGTTAACTCTATTTGCATTTAGTAGTGAAAATTGGAAAAGGCCTGAGCTAGAAGTAACTGGCTTGATGGAGCTTTTCATGTTGGCTTTGGATCGAGAGGCTAAGAAGCTCAATAAGAATAACATTCGGTTAAAAGTAATCGGTGATACCACACGCTTTAGTGAATCTTTACAAGCCAAAATAGCAAAAGTTGAAGCATTGACGGCGAATAACACTCGATTGACGTTAAATGTAGCGGCTAATTATGGTGGTCGTTGGGATATCGTTTCAGCCGCAAAAGCCTTTGCTCAAGATTGTATCGATGGTAAGGCAACTCCTAGTGATTTAAACGAATCGTCGTTTAATCAGTATTTGACCTTGTGTGATCAGCCTGCCCCAGATCTTTGCATCCGCACAGCGGGAGAGAGCCGGATTAGTAACTTTCTAATTTGGCAAATGGCATATACCGAGTTTTATTTTGTTGACGGTTTTTGGCCAGACTTTGACAAGCACTCATTGGGTGATGCTATTCGTGATTTTTGTACAAGAGAAAGGCGCTTTGGCAAAACCAGTGAGCAGGTAGAGGCGCAAACGCGTGCTTAAAAAAAGAATCGCTACGGCGGTCGTTCTAGCACCTCTTGCTTTAGCAGGTGTTTTTTTACTGCCCCTTCAGGGGTTTGCTATTTTTCTAGCGGTTATCCTTTTGTTGGCAGCCTATGAGTGGGGGCCGTTATCTGGTCTCCTTACCACTTTAAGCCGCTACAGCTTCTGTGCAATAGTCTTGGTTGCTGTGGCCTGCTTGATGGTTTTCCCTATTGGCGATCTGTACCAAGCAATTTTGGCATCGAGTTTGGCACTTTGGTTTGTTGCTATTTATTGGATAATGCGTTTTCCGCAGCCCGGTGTATGGTCGTTACCGATAATGCGGGCCATCATTGGTTTAGTGTTTTTGGTCGCTACTTGGATCGCTTTGGTTGGGCTGAAAAGCAGTGAACGAGGTGATGCTTGGATTTTGCTGTTGTTTCTCATTGTGTGGGGAGCTGACACGGGTGCTTATTTTGCTGGCAAACGCTGGGGGAAAACTAAGCTAGCGCCTAATGTGAGTCCGGGTAAAACCCGAGAAGGTATGTTGGGTGGTTTAGCTACAGTCGCTTTGGTGTGTGCGGTTTTTGCGCAGTGGAATGAACTGTCTTTCTCGTCGATGGTCTATCTCATGATTTTAGGTGTCGTTACCGCCGCTATGTCGGTTATGGGGGATCTGTTTGAAAGTCTCTTGAAGCGCAATGCAGGCCTTAAAGATAGTGGTACCTTGTTGCCGGGTCATGGCGGTATTTTAGATCGTATAGACAGCTTATTAGCGGCTGCACCATTCTTTTATCTTGGGTTGCTATTTTTTCAGTGATCTAATTAACGAGTAGCGACTGTTACTATTATGGCTTTACTTCAAACAATTCTTGCAACATTAGTCACGTTAGGAATTTTGGTTACCATTCATGAGTGGGGCCACTTCTGGGTTGCTCGTCGTTGCGGCGTTAAAGTACTTCGCTTTTCTGTCGGTTTTGGTAAAGCACTTTGGTCAAGAACCGGTAAAGGCGGGACTGTCTATGCGGTAGCGGCGATACCTTTGGGCGGCTATGTCAAAATGCTAGACGAGCGCGAAGGTGACGTCCCCGCGAGTCTTCACGAACAAGCATTTAATAATAAACCTGTGTTGCAGCGGATGGCGATTGTTGCTGCCGGGCCTGCCGTTAATTTGATTTTTGCTGTGTTTGCCTATTGGCTTATGTTCATTGTTGGCACAAGCACAGTGGTTCCTATTGTGGGCAGTGTTTCTCAAGGCTCTCCTGCTGCGCTGGCGGGTTTAACCTCTGGTGAAGAGATCGTGAGCATTGATGGTCGGACAGTGCGTTCATGGGAAGAAGCTAATTTGGCGCTGGCGTCACGCGTTGGCGAGACAGGTGTTGTCGAGTTAACCGCTAAGCGCTCATCAGCTAGCACACCAGAGCGCTTTCAGTTGCCATTAGAACAATGGAAAGTAGAGTTAGAATCAGAATCTCCTTTATCGGCGATAGGTATAACACCTTACCGACCTGAAATAGCTCCGGTTATAGGTCAGGTTGTTGATGGCCAAGCCGCTAAGGCCGGTGGATTAAAAGAGGGTGACGAGGTTGTCGCAGTGAATGGTCAAGCCATTAGCGCATGGCCTGCCCTTGTTTCGATTATTCAAGCTTCTGCCAATCAACCTCTTAGCCTGTCAGTCTTGCGTGACGGAAAAGAAGTAAGTTTGTCTGTCACACCGCGCGAGCGTTTGCAACCAACCGGTGAGTTACAGGGCTATATTGGCGCTGGCGCGACAGCGCCTGAATGGCCTGAAGCTATGCAGCGAAGCATTAGCTATGGTCCTTTAGAGGCGGTTCCGGTTGCTATTACGAAAACATGGAATATGATCGCGCTAACCTTAGATTCAATCTGGAAGATGATTGAAGGGATCATATCTGTAAAAAACTTGAGTGGCCCGATTACCATTGCTAAAGTGGCCGGTGCTTCAGCCGCATCAGGTTTTGAGCCTTTTATCAGCTTCTTGGCGTATTTGAGCATTAGTTTAGGTGTGCTTAACTTATTACCTATCCCCGTATTAGATGGTGGGCACTTGTTGTACTACACCATCGAATTAATACGCGGTAAGCCAGTGAGTGAACGAATTCAAGATGCAGGTTTGAAAATGGGTATGGCTGTTCTGTTATCACTAATGACGGTCGCCATTGTTAATGATTTTTTACGTCTTTAAGCGAACGCTTTAAGTTGGATGATGTTTGATGAATAAACAGTTTGGTTGGATGCTTGGGCTAGCCTTGTGGTCCTCTCTTTCACAAGCGGCGTTTACGCCGTTTAAAGTGCAAGATATTAAATTAGAGGGCGTACAACGCGTTGAGCCGGGTATTGTTTTTCGTAACTTTCCTGTTTCAACCGGGGATCGTGTTACCGAGTCGGCCATATCTGATGCTGTGAGCCAGCTGTTTAAATCAGGCTATTTTGAGGATGTTGATGTTCTTAAAGATGGCGATTTCTTGATCTTGCGAGTGAAAGAACGTCCGGCCGTCAGCTTAATTCGTTTGAATGGCAATAAGGTCATAAAAGACGAAGACTTGATCAAAGGGCTTAAGCAGTCAGGTTTGCAAGAAGGTGATGTGTTTAAGCGCTCAGCTTTGGATCAGATTCGCTTAGACTTGATTCGCATGTACGTAAGTCAAGGCCGTTATGGCGCAGCAATTGACACGGAAGTTGAAGAGCTTTCAGGCAACCGCGTGGCGCTTGATATTAATATCAAAGAAGGCAGCGTAGCTTCGATTCAGCACATCAACGTGGTGGGCAATACTGTTTTTGATGATGAAGTATTAAAAGACCTATTTGCTTTAAAATTGCCTAGTTTTTGGTCTTTCTACACGAAAGATGACCGATACGCGCGCGAGAAGCTCTCTGGAGACTTAGAGCGTTTACGGTCATATTACATGGACCGCGGCTACATTAATTTTTCTATAGACTCCACCCAAGTTTCAATAACACCTGATAAGCAAAATGTGTTTATTACCGTCAACATAGATGAAGGTGATCAATACACGCTTCGGGATGTGAATTTGGCCGGAAACATGGTGGTTCCTGAAGAAGAGTTAGCCTCTATTATTTCTATGGAACCCGGTGAGGTGTTCTCTCGCCAAGTGATGACTGACGCTCAAAAAGCGTTGAGCGATCGATTGGGTGAAGCCGGCTATATGTTTGCGAATATAAGCCCTGTTCCAGAATTGCATGAAGAAGATCACTCAGTATCTTTGAAGTTTTATGTGGACCCAGGCAAGCAAACTTATGTGCGCCGTATAAATGTTAAAGGTAATAGCCGTACGGCAGATGAAGTAGTGCGTCGTGAACTTTATCAGATGGAAGCCGCAGTTGTTTCAACCGATAGCATCAAGCAGAGTAAAGAGCGGTTAGAGCGTACGGGTTATTTTAGTTCTGTTAACTTGGAAACGGTTCCTGTGCCGGGAACTGATGATCAAGTTGATTTAAATTTATCCGTAGAAGAGCAGCAATCTGGGCAGTTTACGGCCAGTGTTGGCTACTCACAAAGTGACGGTATCATTCTAGATTTTGGTATTTCTCAGGATAATTTTTTCGGTTCAGGTAAAAGTGTTGGTTTTAATATTACCCGAAGCGGAACCGAGAAAGAGGTCAGCTTAAATTATCTTGACCCCTTCTATACCGTTAATGGTGTGAGCCGAGGTTTTGATGTCTTTTATCGTAAGAGTGAGTTTGATGACGATGATGAAAGCAGCTATTCACTAGATGAATTTGGGGGTGGTGTTACCTTCGGCTACCCTATTGATGATTATCAGCGTTTGACCTTGTCTTTGGGTATTGAACAAATTTCGGTTAACACCAATGACAATGCGCCTGTTGATGAAATTGATTCGTTCATCGATGAAAACGGTGATGAGTACTTAAACTTTAAAACAACGCTAGGGTGGAGCAATAACCACTTGAACCGTGGTGTGTTCCCAACTGCTGGTTACTCGCACAATGCGACGTTAGAGATTGCGATTCCGGGGAGTGAATTAAGCTACTATCGCGCGATTTACCAAACTAAGTGGTACCAGCCATTGAAGGATGAGTCGGATTGGGTGTTTGGTCTTAAAGGGCGTTTAGGGTATGCCGATAGTTATGGTGATAAGAGTTACCCATTCTTTAAAAACTTCTATGCCGGTGGTTTAACAACAATCAAGGGCTTCGAAAGTAACTCGCTCGGTCCGCGTGATTCTAATGATGATGCCTTTGGCGGTAATATCATGGTTGTCGGTGGCGCAGAGCTTATATTCCCTATGCCATTTATAGAAAGCCAAAATGGCTGGCGGTCATTGTTCTTTGTTGATGGTGGTAACGTGTTTGCAACCGAGTGCTTTAACTCTTCCTCTTCCAGTTCTAAGTGTGAAGAAGGTGTGAGTTTTGATGAGCTACGCTACTCAGCAGGCTTAGGTATTAGCTGGTTGTCTCCTGTTGGCCCATTATCAATTGCCATTAGTAAGCCGCTGAATGCTAAAGAAAGTGATGAAACCCAAGTATTCCAGTTCTCGCTTGGCCAAAGTTTTTAATATAAGGAAAATATTCAATGAAATCTGTTAAGTATATTGTTGCTCTGGTTGCTGTGTGTTTTATGCCAATGGCAATGGCTGAAAAAATTGCGGTATTAGGTGTTCAAGAGGCTTTGTTGGCTTCTAAGGCAGCAGGTAGCTTTCGTGACTCATTACAGAAAGAGCTGAGCGGCGAAGAAAAGCGCGTAGTAGACCTTGAAAAGCAGGCAAAAGGTTTACGCGAAAAAATCCAAAAAAATGGTTCAAGCATGAGCCAAGAGCAGTTGAATCAGAGCCGCTTACAGTTCCAAAAAGCGTTTGAAGAGTATCAGCGAAGCGGACAGGCTCTGCAGCAAAAACGTATTGAGCGCGAGCAGTCTTTTATCGAAGATATGCGCCCTAAATTGGATGTGGTTATTCGTAAAATCATCGAAGAAAATGGCTACGATGTCGTACTTGCTAAGCAGGCGACGGTTTTTACCGCCAAAGGTGTTGATATTACGCCACGAGTGGTAGAACTATTGAATAAGCAGTAATGGCTCAGAGAAACTGTACCTACCGCTTATCTGAATTAGCGGAAAAACTAGATGGTGTTATCCAAGGTTCGGATTGCACCATTTTTGGTTTGAACACGCTTGAAAAAGCGACACAAGAACAGCTCAGCTTTTTAGCCAATCCTCGCTATGTATCGCAACTGACCCGCACTAGCGCGGGCGCTGTTTTGGTAACGTCAGAGATGGCTGACCAAGTTACAGGAACGGCATTGATTGTTGATAGCCCTTACATGGCGTTCGCTAAAGTGTCGCAGCTTTTTGATTGGCGTTTGGATGATGAGTCCGAAGGCGTGCATCCGTCGGCGTTTGTTCATGCTTCAGCGACTATAGGTTCTAATGTGACTGTAGGGGCGGGTGTGGTTGTTGAGGCGAATGTCACTCTGGAGGATAACTGCATTATTGGCCCTAACTGTGTTATCCAAGCGGGTAGTATCGTGGGGCAGTCTAGTCGATTAGAAGCCAATGTGACCTTGTATCCTGATGTCGTGTTAGGACAAAACTGTTTAGTGCACTCAGGCGCTGTTATTGGCGCTGATGGTTTTGGTTTTGCTCCTTCTAAGCAGGGCTGGGTTAAAATCTGTCAATTGGGTGGTGTTCGTATTGGTCATTCGGTGGAAATTGGTGCTAATACCACGATCGATCGGGGCGCGCTTGATCACACCTATATAGGTGATGGTGTTAAACTCGATAATCACATACAAATAGCCCATAACGTTGTCATTGGAGAACAAACTGCCATTGCAGGCTGTACGGCCGTCGCCGGAAGCACTAAAATTGGCCGCCATTGCACGATTGCCGGTCATTGCGGCATAACGGGGCATTTAACTATTGCTGATCATACGCATATCACAGCGATGTCGCTGATTAGCAAATCAATCACAGCATCCGGTCAGGCTTTTTCTTCGGGCACAGGTCAAGAAAAGCATAGTGATTGGAAGCGTAACGTTGTTCGCTTTCGGCAGTTAGATGATATGGCTCGCCGGTTAAAGCAGTTAGAACAAAAAATCGATAATCTCTCTATTGAAGGTCTTAATAAATGATGGATGTAAATGAAATTAGGGAGTATCTCCCTCATCGTTACCCGTTTCTATTGGTTGATCGAGTGCTTGAATTAACACCGGGTGAGTCCATCGTTGCGATCAAAAACGTGAGTGTCAACGAGCCTTTCTTTAACGGCCACTTCCCTGAGCACCCCGTTATGCCGGGCGTGTTAATCGTTGAAGCAATGGCTCAGGCGGCAGGTATTCTTGGTTTTAAAACCATGAACAAAACGCCAGAAGATGGTTCTATTTATTATTTTGTTGGTTCGGATAAATTACGTTTTAAGCGCCCGGTTGTGCCTGGTGATCAATTAAAACTTGAAGCTTCTATCGTTTCTGAGCGTCGCGGCATCTGGAAATTTGATGTGAAAGCAACCGTTGAAGGTGATACTGTTAGTTCTGCTACCATTTTATGTGCAGATCGAAAGGTGTAAGTGTGATTGACCCGCGAGCAATTATCGAGCCTGGCGCTCAACTAGCTGACGATGTAACGGTTGGGCCTTGGTCATATATTGGTGCTGATGTTGTCATCGGTGCTGGTACAGAAATAGCTTCTCATGTTGTGATTAAAGGCCCTACTGTTATGGGAGCTGGTAACCGAGTGTTCCAATTTTCAACAATAGGTGAAGAGTGCCAAGATAAAAAGTACGCGGGTGAGCCGACTCGTTTAGAAATCGGCGATAACAATGTTTTTCGAGAAGGGACTACGGTTCATCGAGGAACGATTCAAGATCAATCTTTGACCAAAATTGGCAGCCATAATTTATTTATGGTCAACGCGCACATCGCGCATGACTGTATGGTTGGTGATCACATTATTCTGGCGAATAACGTTGCTTTAGCAGGGCACGTGCATGTAGGTGATCATACTATTTTGGGTGGCTTTACGGCCGTACATCAGTTTTGCCACATTGGAAGTCATGTGATGTGTGGGGCGGGGACTGTGGTTCTTAAGGACATACCCGCTTACGTAATGGCAACTGGCAACCCTGCTCAACCTCATGGAATCAATGCTGAGGGGCTTAAGCGTCGCGGCTTTACGCCAGAGATGATCAGAGGGATTCGTCAAGCTTATAAAACGATCTATCGTAAAAAGCTCACGACGGTTGAAGCACTGGCAGTACTTGAAGCCGAAGTCGTGGACTCCCCAGAGATTGATTTGCTTATCGCATCTCTCAAAGACTCCACTCGGGGTATTATTCGTTAGGGGAAAGATGTGACTGCGCTAAGAATTGCCTTGGTGGCCGGTGAAGCATCAGGTGATATTCTGGGCTCAGGGCTAATCAGCGAACTTTCGAAACGATTCCCAAATACCACATTTGAAGGCATAGGCGGTGATCTGATGATTGCTGCTGGCCTAGTATCGCGAGCGCCAATGGAGCGCTTATCTGTTATGGGTCTGGTAGAAGTGCTAAGCCGCTTACCAGAACTGTTGTCATTGCGTAAATCCTTAGTCCAGCATTGGCTTAAAAACCCACCTGATGTGTTTATAGGTATCGATGCGCCTGATTTTACATTAGAGCTAGAGCGTCGATTAAAAGAAGCCGGTATTACCACTGTTCATTATGTAAGTCCTTCTGTTTGGGCTTGGAAGGCTAAGCGAATCTATAAAATTAAAGAAGCGGTTGATTTATTGTTAGCTTTGTTCCCTTTTGAAGCTCAACATTATGAGAAAACTCAGCAGCGGATTAGTTTTGTAGGTCATCCGTTGGCTGACACAATCGCTAATGATCCAAAAATTCCTATTGCTCGTGATACGTTTCAATTGGCATCGACACAGCGTGTGATTGGCATTTTGCCGGGAAGCCGTTCGAGTGAAATTCGCTATTTAGCGCGTCCTTTTTTAGAGGCGGCCCGTTTATTATGGCAACACAATAATGACTTGGTATTTTTATTGCCGGCTGCAAACGACAAGCGGTACGAGCAGCTCCAACGCTTGATTGATGAAAGTTTTAGCGATTTGCCAGTGCAATTAATAATGGGGCGTTCTAGAGAAGTCATGGCCGCTAGTGATGTGATATTGATTGCATCCGGAACGGCCACTTTAGAAGCGACATTACTAAAAAAACCAATGGTTGTTGGTTATAAAATGGCTGGGCTAACGTATGCTATTTTTTCGCGCATGTTGAAGACGCCTTATGTTTCACTGCCTAATATTTTAGCCGGAGAAGCGCTTGTGCCTGAGGTGTTGCAAAAAGAGCTGACCCCAGAGAGGCTATGCGCTGAAGTGGAACACTGGTTGGACTCGTCAACGGATAAGCATTATGTGGTTGAGCGTTTTAGCGCTATTTTTGAGCAGCTGCATAAGAATGCTGATCAACAAGCGGCGGATGCAATTGAGCTGTTAATGAAAGAAAAAGGAATACTCCCTCATGCATAATGCCGCGGATGAATGGGCGCAACTTCGCTCACAGTACTCCCTAATCGCAGGTGTGGATGAGGTGGGGCGAGGGCCTTTAATTGGTAACGTTGTTACCGCAGCGGTGATCCTCGATCCGCTCAAGCCAATAAGTGGATTGGCGGACTCTAAAAAGCTAACGGCTAAACGACGAGATGCTCTTTATGAAGAGATCATCCAGAATGCGTTGGCTTATTCAGTGGCTTTTGCTACACCCCAAGAAATAGACGAAATTAATATATTACACGCAACCATGTTAGCGATGCAGCGAGCTGTGCTCCAGCTCGCCGTGTTGCCTGAATATGTCATGATTGATGGTAATCGTTGCCCGGATATTCCTTTTCCTTGCGAGGCTGTTGTGAAAGGTGATAGCCGCATCGCTGAGATTAGTGCGGCTTCGATTGTGGCTAAGGTAGTCCGTGATCGTGAAATGGAAGCGCTCGACTTAGCGTATCCTGACTACGGCTTTGCTAAACACAAAGGTTACCCAACGGCTGCGCATATGGCAGCATTAGAAAAGTTTGGTCCACTTGATATGCACCGTCGCTCGTTTAAGCCAGTAGCTCGTTTGTTGGACTAGCCATAGGCTGGTCATCTTTTTTTTACTAGGTAGGTTTATATGTCAGCTAATGCTTTTGTCCATCTTCGCGTTCATACAGAGTTCTCTTTGGTGGACGGGCTCGTGCGAGTCAAAGGGCTGGTCAATGCAGCTAAGGATGCAGGCATGCCAGCCGTGGCAATCACGGATCAAGTTAACCTGTTTGCCCTAGTGAAGTTCTTTAAAGCAGCTACCGGTGCTGGCATTAAACCCATTTGCGGCGCTGATCTACTGGTGCTCAATGATAACGATATAGATGAACCTTATCGTGTCACTCTGTTGGTGCAAAACGCGAAAGGCTACCGCAATTTGATGGAGCTGATTTCGCGCGCCTATGCAGAGGGTCAGGTGCAGTTGGCTGATAAAGCAATTGTTTATAAGTCGTGGCTAGTCGAAAAGTCTGAGGGGCTTATTGCGCTCAGCGGTGCTAAAGATGGTGAAATTGGGCGCGCGATGATTTCCGGTAATGGCTCGGCAGAAAGCCTTTTAGACGAGTGGATGTCTCTTTTTCCGAATCGCTTTTATTTGGAAGTACAGCGTACAGCCCGCCCGGGTGAAGACATTGTCATTGATGAAAGCGTTCGTCTGGGTTTGCTAAAAGGCTGTCCATTGGTAGCAACCAACGATGTGATGTTTATACATGAAACAGACTTCGAGGCTCATGAGGCGCGTGTTTGTATTAACCAAGGAAGGACGCTCGAAGATCCACGTCGACCTAGGGATTATTCAGATCAGCAGTATTTTCGTAGTACTGAAGAAATGGTGGAGCTGTTCAGCGACATTCCAAGTGCCATTGAAAACACGGTAGAAATAGCCAAACGCTGTAATATCGAAATGGATTTGGGGACCTATTATTTACCTAAGTACCCGATCCCTGAAGGGATGTCGATTGACGAGTTCTTCATTAAGGTGTCCGAAGATGGCCTTAATGAGCGTTTAGAAATTCTGTTAGATAAAAACGACCCAGACTATGCAGCTAAACGGAAAGTTTATGATGACCGGCTTAAATTTGAGTTAGATATCATTATCCAAATGGGTTTCCCTGGGTATTTCCTTATCGTAATGGACTTTATTCAATGGGCTAAGGATAACGACATTCCTGTAGGGCCGGGTCGAGGCTCGGGTGCGGGTTCTTTGGTGGCCTATGCACAGAAAATCACAGATCTTGATCCGCTGGAATATGATTTGCTGTTTGAGCGATTCCTAAACCCAGAACGGGTATCCATGCCTGACTTTGATATCGATTTCTGCATGGATAATCGAGATCAAGTTATTGATTACGTAGCACGTACTTATGGGCGAGATGCCGTCTCCCAGATTATTACTTTCGGTACAATGGCCGCAAAAGCGGTTGTTCGAGATGTGGCGCGCGTACAGGGTAAAGCGTTCGGTTTGGCTGATAAGTTGTCCAAACTCATCCCTTTCGAAGTAGGTATTACACTCAGTAAAGCGATGGAGCAGGAGCCAGCGCTCAGCGAGTTTGTAAACAGTAGCGAAGAAGCTCAAGAAATTATGGACATGGCTTTCAAGCTGGAAGGTGTGACCCGTAACGTTGGTAAGCATGCCGGTGGTGTGGTTATCGCTCCAACGAAGCTAACAGACTTCTCCGCCACTTATTGTGATGAAGAAGGCCATGGGCTTGTAACGCAGTTCGATAAAGGCGATGTTGAAGAAGCCGGTCTGGTTAAGTTTGACTTCTTGGGTTTAAGAACCCTGACCATTATTGACTGGGCTTTAAAGACTATTAACACCAAGCGCGCTCAAGAAGGTGAAGAGGCGCTCGATATTTCCCTGATCCCTTTAGACGATAAACCGACCTTTGATTTGCTTCAATCTGCTGAAACGACAGCTGTTTTCCAGTTAGAGTCCAGCGGTATGAAGGATCTGGTAAGACGTTTGTTGCCTTCTCGTTTTGAAGATATTGTCGCTCTCGTGGCCTTGTTTAGACCGGGGCCATTGCAGTCGGGCATGGTTGATGACTTTATCAACCGTAAGCATGGCCGCGCAGAAATGTCTTGGCCGCATCCCGACTACCAGTTGGATAGCTTGCAGCCGGTATTGGAGCCAACTTACGGTGTTATCTTGTACCAAGAGCAGGTAATGCAGATTGCTCAGGTCATGGCGGGGTATACGCTCGGCGGAGCCGACATGCTGCGTCGAGCCATGGGTAAGAAGAAGCCTGAAGAAATGGCGAAGCAACGTGCCATCTTCTTAGAGGGGTGCGAAAAACAAGGTATTGATAGGGATCTCTCTGGGAATATATTTGATCTGGTTGAGAAGTTCGCCGGTTATGGTTTTAACAAGTCGCACTCGGCGGCCTATGCGTTAGTTTCTTACCAAACGGCTTGGCTGAAATGTCATTATCCAGCCCCATTTATGGCGGCGGTTATCTCTGCGGATATGCAAAACACCGATAAAGTGGTGATCTTCATTGAAGAGTGCCGCAATATGGGGATTGCTCCATCGCCACCGGATGTGTGTAGTGGCGACTACATGTTTACCGTCAATGAAGCCGGTGAGATTGTTTATGGTTTAGGGGCAATCAAGGGTGTTGGTGAGGGGCCAATTGATGCGATTGTAAAGGCGCGCCAAGATGGCGAAGGCGACTTTAAGGATATCTTTGATTTTTGTAAGCGGGTCGGGCCTAAAAATCTCAATAAACGAGTGTTGGAAGCCTTGGTTCGTGCTGGTGCCCTTGATAAGTTAGGTGCCGAGCGTGCTGTACTATGGGCGGCGATCGGTGATGCTTTTCAGGCTGCAGGTCAAAGTGCTCGTAATGAAGATGCCGGGATGTTTGATCTTTTTGGGGAGGTAGAAGCGGAAGCACCGCGTGACCCGTATGAAGATTATAAACATGTACGCCCTTGGACAGATAAAGAGCGGCTGCGTGGAGAGAAAGAAACATTAGGTTTGTACTTAACGGGGCACCCAATCGATGAGTACGAGCGTGAGCTGAAAAAGTTTGTCTCGCAAAAAATTGTAAGTTTGCAGCCTGCACGTGGTAAACAGCAAAAAATCGTTGGCCTCATAGTTGATCAGCGCGTTAAGAAAACTAAACGTGGTGATTCGTTGTGTTTCTTGACGCTGGATGACCGCACAGCCCGTATTGATGTCACTGTGTACGGTGAACTCTATGATCAAACACGAGAGTGGGCGGTTAAAGATACAATTGTGATCATGGAAGGTGAGGTGACTCAGGATGATTATTCAGGAGGCCTCAAGGTTCGTTGTAATAAGTTGATCAGTATACCAATGGCTCGTGCACAGTACGCCTCTTCGGTTGCAGTGCAGGCTAATGCCACCTCGTTAACCGGTAGACGGCTTAACGAATTCAAAACATTGCTAAAAACATATCAATCTCAGGAAGGCTTACCTGTCACTATCCATTATCAACGCGAAGACGCTGCAGGCCCTGTGCGCCTGGGTGATCAATACCGAGTTGAAGGCAGTGATGAGCTATTAATTGCCTTTAAAGAGCACTTTGGGTTTGATCAAGTGAAGATTGACTACTGATCAGGGTGGTTATCCTGCTGCCGTGACGGTAAAATCGTCCACTAATTTAGCGTTATTATTCACTGTTTAAGCGGAAACGAATCAAATGAATCCGAATTACCTGGATTTCGAACAGCCAATCGCTGATCTTGAAGCCAAGATTGAAGAACTCCGACTGGTGGGTAGCGGTACCGAGATTAACATCAGCGATGAGCTGACAAAGCTGCTTGAAAAAAGCCGTAGTCTTACCGTATCCATTTTTGAGAATCTGACGGCTTGGCAGGTTTCTCAGTTATCTCGTCACCCAAAGCGTCCGTATACACTGGACTACATCGATCTGATGTTCGATAGCTTTGAAGAAATCCATGGCGATCGCCACTTTGCTGATGATGCTGCTATTGTTGGCGGTATTGCGCGTTTGGATGGTCGTCCTGTGATGATTATTGGTCATCAAAAAGGTCGTGACGTTAAAGAAAAAGTACGTCGTAATTTTGGTATGCCCCGTCCTGAAGGTTACCGTAAAGCGTTGCGTTTGATGGAAATGGCTGAGCGCTTCTCAATGCCAATCCTCACCTTTATTGATACGCCGGGTGCTTATCCAGGTATTGATGCTGAAGAGCGTGGCCAAAGTGAAGCGATCGCATTTAACTTGGCTAAAATGTCCCAGCTAAAAACACCTATTATCTCAACCGTTGTAGGTGAAGGTGGCTCAGGTGGTGCATTAGCGATTGGTGTATGTGATGAGTTGGTGATGCTTCAGTACTCAACGTACTCGGTTATTTCTCCTGAAGGTTGCGCATCTATTCTTTGGAAAAGCGCAGAGAAAGCGCCGGATGCAGCTAAAGCGATGGGTATTACCTCTGGGCGTCTACAAGAGCTTGGGTTGGTGGATAAAGTCGTTAAAGAACCTTTAGGCGGCGCACACCGAGACCCTGAAGCGTTAGCTGAGACTTTAAAAGCTCAGTTGCTCGAAACATTAGATCGCTTAGACGTCCATACGATGGATGAATTGGTTGATCGTCGTTACGAACGCTTAATGTCATACGGTATTAACTCTCAGTAAGCACAACACTTCACGTTGATGCGCCCTGACACAGTATGAAAGGTGTAGTCTCCCATGACGACATCTAAATTAACGCAGCACTTTTACCAGTGCTGCGTTAACCATTCCCCGCAAGGGCTTGCTTCGAAAGGCTGGGTTGTCGCACTCAGTGGCGGGTTAGATTCAATCGTTTTACTGCATTTAGCCGTCAAATATCTACCGGCCGGCTCAGTTCGTGCAATCCATGTAAACCATCATCTCCAAGAAAATTCTGATCAATGGGCGCAGTTCTGTCTAGATCAGTGCGCACTATTGTCGATTACTTGTACGGTCTGCGATGTTTACCCAGCCTCGAACAGTGAATTGGCTGCGCGTGATGCGCGTTTGGAGGCTATTCAGTCATGTGTAGATGCTTCTGATTGTGTATTGATGGCTCATCATGCAAATGATCAGCTAGAGACCGTTTTGTTTCGTTTAATGCGAGGTACTGGCGCTAAAGGGTTAGCCGGTATTCCTGTGTCGAGGCGTTTTGGCGTGGCTACTCTTCTAAGGCCGTTGCTAACAATAACCCGTACCGAGCTGGAAACTTATGCAGCTGAGCAGACATTCTCATGGATAGATGATCCAAGTAATGCTGCTGATGACTATGACCGTAATTATATCCGTCATCATGTTATACCTCCTATGGTAGAGCGCTGGCCAAAGGCTGTGACTCGTTTGCAGCAAACCACGCAATACCTTGCTGATCAACAGCAGGTGCTAGAGTCTTATTTGGATGCAGATCTTCAATCGATAGCACTGGCAGGGGGGGGCTTGAATATAGAGTTGTTGGGGGATGTTGCGCACCCAAAAAGTATTGCATTGCTTAGGCGTTGGTTTGAGTGTCAAACAGGCCAACCGTTATCAGCGCTAGCCGTTCAAGAAGTGTTTGAGCGTTGTATCGCTGCGCGTGCAGATGCTCAGCCACAAATAAACGTGGGTGGGATTGTTCTGCGACGATATCGGCAAGGCGTGTATTGTGTTCCTCACAAAGTTAATGACGTTGAAGATGTGCGTTCTCAAGCGTTGATGGTGCCTTTTACTGATTGGCGTGGAGGCCGTATCTGTGTAACGGCCAGCTCCGAAGGTTTTGATTTGCAGCCCGGTGTTGAAGTGGTTGCACGCGCGGATGGAATGTCTATCAAGCCCAAAAACCGCCCTACTAAAACCCTTAAAAAGTTGTTTCAGGAGGCTGGTGTTCCGCCTTGGTTGCGCTCAAACTGGCCTATTTGTGTACGCCAGAATGAAGTGGTTGCTGTACCTGGAATATGTGTTGCGGAGTCATGCTGGATAAAAAGCGAAGAAAAGACCGCATTTACACTCACTTGGCGCGCTTTCTAATTGTCGAAGCGTGCTTACTTTGCTATCCTGTAGCCCCATCTCGATCAAGTTTTTTCCCTCACTTACAAGCCAATACAGGTTCCACATGACGCGCTACATATTCGTCACAGGTGGTGTCGTGTCCTCTTTGGGCAAAGGCATCGCATCCGCATCGCTTGCAGCTATTCTGGAAGCGCGCGGTTTGAAAGTCACAATGCTGAAACTCGACCCGTACATCAATGTCGACCCGGGGACTATGAGCCCATTCCAGCACGGTGAAGTATTCGTCACAGAAGATGGCGCGGAGACCGACTTAGACCTCGGTCATTATGAACGTTTTATTCGCACAACGATGACTAAGCGTAATAACTTTACGACAGGTCGTGTTTATCAACACGTGCTGAATAAAGAACGCCGTGGTGATTATTTAGGCGGCACCGTTCAGGTTATTCCGCATATTACTGATGAAATTAAGCGACGCGTCATTGAAGGTGCAGGGGATGCAGACGTTGCCTTAGTTGAAATTGGTGGCACCGTTGGTGATATCGAATCACAGCCATTCTTAGAGGCAGTCCGCCAGATGAAAGCAGAGCTGGGCTTTGCTCGAGCTATGTTTATGCATCTTACTCTCGTGCCTTATATAGCTACGGCTGGTGAGATCAAAACAAAGCCTTCTCAGCACTCGGTAAAAGAGCTGCGTTCTATCGGTATCCAGCCTGATATTTTGGTGTGCCGCTCAGAGCAGGCCATCCCGGACTCTTCGCGTCGTAAGTTGTCTCTATTTACAAACGTAGAAGAGCGTGCGGTTATCTCCATGCCAGATGCCGATACTATCTACAACATTCCTAAAATGTTGTCTGACCAAGGGTTAGATAACATCGTGGTTGAGCGTTTTAATTTAGATGCGCCTGCGGCTGACCTAAATGAATGGGAGGCGGTTGCTGATGCGCACCTCAACCCTGATGGCGAAGTTAAGATTGCCATGGTCGGTAAGTACATGGAATTGTTGGATGCCTACAAGTCGTTAATCGAAGCAATTTCTCATGCGGGTATTAAGCTACGTCGCAAAGTGTCCATCGAATACATTGATTCCGAGCGTGTTGAGCGTGAAGGCGTAGAAATTCTTCAAGATATGTCTGCAATCTTAGTCCCAGGCGGATTTGGTGAGCGTGGCGTTGAAGGTAAAATTGCGGCTGTTAAATACGCGCGCGAAAACAAGGTTCCTTATTTAGGTATCTGTTTAGGCATGCAGGTGGCCGTGATTGAATTTGCTCGTCATGTAGCTAACTTGGCAGGAGCGACCTCTACTGAGTTCGATCAAAATAGTGAGCATCCGGTAATCGGTTTGATTACGGAATGGACAACGGCTGAGGGGGATGTTGAGCAACGTAGCGAAGACACAGACCTTGGTGGCACTATGCGTTTAGGTGCACAGGTGTGCCATTTAAAAGCAGGGTCTACTGTCGCAAAAAGTTATGGCAGTACTGATATAGTTGAGCGCCATCGCCATCGTTTTGAAGTGAACAACAACTACGTTTCTTTATTAGAAGAGGCCGGTTTAATTATCTCTGGGCGTTCCGCCGATGGTGAATTGGTTGAAGTGGTTGAGGTTCCAGACCATCCTTGGTTTGTTGCTTGTCAGTTCCACCCCGAATTTACGTCGTCCCCACGTGATGGACATGGATTGTTTACTGGCTTTATCGAAGCCGCATTGGCAGAGCAAGCTCGTCGTCAAACAGCGTGAAATAAAAATACTTATTAGGATAAATTGGAGAGATAAGCATGGCACAGATTGCCGATATCAAAGCACGTGAAGTGTTAGATTCTCGCGGTAACCCAACGGTTGAAGCTGATGTTATTTTAGCCTCTGGCGTTTTAGGAACGGCTTGCGCACCTTCAGGCGCATCTACTGGTTCACGCGAAGCGTTGGAATTGCGTGATGGTGATAAGTCTCGCTACCTTGGTAAAGGTGTACTTAAAGCTGTTGCAGCTATCAACGGTGTTATTCGTGAAGCTCTGATCGGTATGGATGTTACGGATCAACGTGCCCTTGATAACAAAATGCTTGAGCTAGACGGGACCGAGAATAAAACGAATCTGGGTGCTAATGCTATTTTGGCGGTGTCTTTAGCAGCAGCGAAAGCAGCTGCTACAGTAAAAGGTGTGCCGTTGTACGCACACATTGCTGATATCAATGGTACGTCTGGCCAGTATTCTCTTCCAGTGCCTATGATGAATATCTTGAACGGCGGTGAGCATGCGGATAACAACGTAGATATCCAAGAGTTCATGGTTCAGCCTGTTAATTTTACGAAGTTTTCCGATGCATTGCGTTGTGGCGCAGAGATCTTTCACGCATTGAAAGGCGTCCTTCAGGCTAAAGGCTTAAACACGGCCGTTGGTGACGAAGGTGGATTTGCACCTAACTTAGCGTCTAACGAAGAAGCCCTAGTCGTTATTCAGGAAGCAATCGCTAAAACATCTTATCAGCTAGGTACGGACGTAACACTGGCACTAGATTGTGCGTCATCTGAATTCTACAAAGATGGCAAATATGACCTAGCTGGCGAAGGTAAAGTGTTTGATGCCGAAGGTTTCGCTGACTATTTAGCGCAACTTAGCGAAAACTACCCAATCGTTTCTATCGAAGATGGTATGGACGAGTCGGACTGGGATGGTTGGGCTGCTTTGACTAATAAAATTGGTGATAAAGTTCAGTTGGTAGGTGATGATTTGTTTGTCACTAATACCAAGATCCTTAAGCGTGGTATTGAGCAAGGTATTGGTAACTCTATCTTGATCAAGTTTAACCAAATCGGATCATTGTCTGAAACACTCGACGCGATTCAAATGGCGAAAGATGCAGGGTTTACTGTTGTGATCTCTCACCGTTCTGGAGAAACTGAAGATACGACTATTGCTGATTTGGCTGTGGGTACTGCAGCGGGTCAGATTAAGACAGGCTCTTTATGCCGTTCTGATCGTGTTGCTAAGTACAACCGCTTGCTTCGTATTGAAGAAGAGTTGGGCGAAAACGCGATCTATAAAGGTCGTTCAGAAATTAAAGGTCAGGCTTAAAGCGCCGACTGTTTAAAAAGGGGGCTATAATGCCCCCTTTTTTAGATGTCGAGGTAAGGTGTGTTCCGCTGGTTTATAGCGTTTTTAATTATTATGTTGATGGGCCTCCAATATCGCTTATGGTTTGGTGAGGCGAACATCACGCAAATAGGCCAACTCAAACAGCAAATTGAAAGCCAAGTGGCTGAAAATGAGCGTTTGCAGATGCGTAATCGTCAACTAGAAGCAGAAGTGATGGACCTTAAAAAAGGCTACTCGGCCATCGAGGAACGAGCTCGCAGCGGCCAAGGGATGGTAAAAGAAGGCGAAACTTTTTTCCAATTAGTTGAACCTCATCTTCAGAATAACGAGAACTAATCATGTCCCTCCCAACGCAATACCGCTATTTACACGGCGAACCCCGTAGTTCGGCTTCTATTCGTTTATTACCCGAAGATTTTCAGGTCACTGAAATTCCTTCCTTTGAGCCGGAGGGAGAAGGTGAGCATGTATTTTTATTGATCCGTAAAGTGGGCGAAAATACGGATTGGGTCGCGCGTCAGCTCGCTAATTTTGCGCAAGTGCCTGCTAAAGATGTGAGCTATGCCGGTAAAAAAGACCGTCATGCTGTTACTGAACAATGGTTTTGTGTGCGTTTCCCTGGCAATCGTGCACTGAACTGGAGTTTGTTTGGTGGTGAATCGATCACTGTGTTAAAAACGGCTCGCCACCCTCGTAAGTTGCGTCTGGGAAATTTATTAGGTAACCGCTTCTCTATTCGCCTACGTAACCTTACTAATGAAGCCGACTTCGTTGAGCGTCTTGCTTACCTTGAGCATGGGGTTCCCAATTATTTTGGTGAACAACGTTTTGGTCGAGAAGGTGGCAATTTAGAAAAGGGTGTTGCCTTGATAAAGGGCGAATACCAGGAACGCCAGCGTCATAAAAAAGGCCTTTATATTTCGGCCGTCCGATCTTGGTTATTTAATCACCTTTTATCGGAGCGTTTAGGGGACGAGTTATGGCAACGCCCTATGCAAGGGGATGTCATGATGTTAAATGGCAGCCGTAGCTTTTTTGTGGCAGAGGAGCTTGACCAATCTTTACAAACACGTTTTGAAAGTCGTGATATATTGCTCAGCGGCCCTTTATGGGGGCGAGGTCGGCCATTATCTGAAGCACAAGCGGGAGAGTGGGAAGCGCGAGTTGTTGAGCCTTGGCATGAAATTACCGAACGCCTTGAGCATTTGGGCTTGAATCAGGAGCGCCGCTCTTTAGTATTGTATGCAGAAGGCTTTAAGGCCGAAAAAGAAGCACCAGGGCAATGGGTAGTACACTTTTCATTACCCGCGGGTAGTTTTGCAACCACCGTCTTAAGGGAATTATGTCATGTTACACAAACAGGATCGGTTTAAATGAAAAAAATTCTGGTCTCAAATGATGATGGTGTATTTGCTCCGGGTATAGCCGCGTTGGCAAAGGCAATGGAGACAATTGGCGAGGTCACTGTGATTGCTCCAGATAGGAATCGCAGCGGGGCTAGTAATGCCTTGACGTTAGACCGGCCTATTGAAGCTCATACCCATAAAAATGGCTTTATTGGATTAAATGGTACCCCCACAGATTGTGTACACATGGGGGTGTCAGGGCTGTTTTGTGAACGGCCTGATATTGTTGTTTCGGGGATTAACAACGGCGCTAATTTAGGCGACGATGTACTCTACTCCGGTACCGTAGCTGCTGCGATGGAAGGTCGTTCGCTTAACTTGTCGGCTATCGCCGTCTCGTTAGCCAGTTTTACACCAAAATATTTTGATACGGCTGCTGAAGTCGTTAAAACGATAGTCGAAAACTTAGATACATTAAATCTGCCTCCGCGCACCGTACTTAACGTTAATGTGCCGGATGTTCCTTTGGCTGAAATTAAAGGCATTCACTTAACCCGTCTCGGTCATAGAGCGGCTGCGGGCGTTCCAGTAGCTACGACAGACCCACGTGGAAAAATACGGTATTGGGTAGCAGGAGCGGGTGATGCGGTTGATAAAGAGGCGGGCACAGACTTTTATGCTGTGTACCAAGGCTATGTATCTATCACGCCATTGCATATTGATATGACCTCGTATGCTGTTATGGAACAAATGGGGGATTGGTTGGAGAGCTTAGGTTGATTGATATTCAGCTTCAGGGGATCGGTATGACGTCTCGCCGTACTCGAGAGCGTCTTGTTCAACGTTTACGCGAACAGAATATTAGTAGTCAGGCTATTTTAGATGTCATGCGTGATACGCCACGGCACATCTTTATTGACGAGGCGTTGTCCCATCGTGCGTATGAAGATACCGCATTGCCCATTGGTTTTAATCAAACGATATCTCAGCCATACATAGTGGCAAAAATGACTGAGGTATTGTTAGCTGCTGGTCCATTGAAGCAAGTATTAGAGATAGGCACAGGCTCTGGTTATCAAACGGCGGTATTAGCTCAGCTTGTTGAGTCGGTTTACTCCGTAGAGCGGATCAAACCTCTGCAAGTACGAGCACGCGAGCGCTTTCGTCAAATGGGTCTAAGAAATATCCATTTGCAGCATACTGATGGTGGAATGGGATGGTCAACGATGGCGCCTTTCGATGGCATCATTGTGACAGCCGCACCTGACCAAGTACCCGAAGAGCTGCTGAACCAGCTTGCTATTGGCGGTCGTTTGGTTATCCCTGTTGGTGATTCACAGCAGCAATTGCAGCTTATAACTCGAGAAACAGAGGAACGTTACGAAACACGTATCCTCGAAAATGTGAAATTTGTACCGCTGTTATCAGGAACAGTTCGTTAAGGGGATAAGTGGGTGAAGCAGCAGCGAAATTTAATGGATTATGTGTTTGTGATGCTCAAAGGTCTCATGATGGGCGCGGCTGATGCTGTCCCTGGCGTTTCAGGAGGGACGATCGCATTCATAACGGGAATCTATGAGGAACTGATCTTTAGTATTAGACAGTGCAACCCTAAAACACTGTGCTTGTTGTTTACCAAAGGGCCTGCCTATTTTTGGCAAACCATTAATGGTAACTTTTTGATCAGTTTATTAGGCGGTATAGCGGTTAGTATTTTAACGCTGGCTCATGCCGTTTTATTTATGTTGGAAAATTATCCCGAAATATTGTGGGCTTTCTTTTTTGGGCTAATTTTAGCCTCTACATGGTCCATCGCGCGCCATATTTCATCTTGGAATACTCAAAATAGCGTGTTGTTTATTATGGGAGCTTTGTTGGCTTACATAGTGACTTCGTTAACACCTACCGAGATAGAAGCAACACCCTTAGCCATCTTTTTGTCCGGAGCCATCGCCATATGTGCGATGATTTTGCCGGGTATTTCGGGGTCTTTTATTTTATTGTTGCTGGGTATGTACAGCTTTATTCTTCAGTCAATAAAAGGCTTTGAGTTCAATACAATACTATTATTTGCGGCGGGTGCAGTAGCAGGGTTGTTATCATTTTCGCACGTGTTGCATTGGTTGTTCTCACGTTATCGCCTAGCGACCTTGTCTGTGATGTCTGGTTTTTTGTTAGGTTCTTTAAATAAGGTATGGCCTTGGAAATATACCACAGCGTATACATTAAACCGCCACGGTGATCAGGTTCCGTTGGTTCAGGAGAACGTATCGCCTTTCAATTATGAGGTGTTAACAGGTCAGTATGCCTATTTATGGATGTCCGTTATCATGTTGGTGGTAGGCGTTGCGTTAGTATTATTGATAGATAGAGATGTAACTAGCACTGATTAATGACTATACGAGCGGGTAAAGACTACATAAGTGGATTTTTTAGACACAAAAAATGGTGCCTGTGTGTAGGTCTTTGCCTTATTCTGACCGCTTGCTCGTCTGGTTATGCTCCAGTTACTGATTTATCGATTAATCAGCGGCGCAACGTCGAAATTATTCGTGATGGCCAATCGGCTTCTGCTACGCCGCCGGGTTACTACCGCGTGCAGCGCGGGGATACCTTGTATTCAATAGCGTTTCGTTATGGTATCGATTACCGTCAATTAGCGAAAAAAAATAACATTAATAGCCGGTATACTATTTACCCCGGACAAGTGTTAGCTGTGGCGGCTAGTCCTGTAAGCCAAAGTAAAAAAACTACAACAACAGTAGCTAAGGCCCCTAAGGCTAAGCCTAGTTCTAGTAATCAGCAGAATGCATCCAAAGCACCATCGACACCGAAAAAAACACCGGCGGTCAGCTCTCCCTCTAAACCCAAAGTGGCCACCAATACCCGTGTTAATTGGCGCTGGCCTGCAACAGGAAAAGTCATAGCCGGATTTAGTGGTGAGGCCAACAAAGGGATTAATTTAGCAGGAAAGAAAGGCGACCCAGTGTATGCCGCTGCGGCTGGAAATGTTGTCTATGCAGGCAGTGGCCTGCATGGTTACGGTAACCTTGTCATCATCAATCACAACCAAGAATATTTAAGCGCTTATGCGCACAACAGTAAAATTCTCGTAAAAGAGAACGAAAATGTTAAGGTTGGGGCAAAAATTGCCGAAATAGGTAATAGCGGGTCAGTTAGTACGATGCTTCACTTTGAAATTCGCAAGGATGGAAAGCCGGTCAACCCGCTACGGTATTTGCCTAAACGGTAAATAATAATAAAGTTATCTAAATATAAAGGTGACAACAGTGATGACGAGTAGTGATAGAAGCGATTCGCCGCATAAGGATATATTGGTTGATAGCATGGAAGATGATTTAGATACTACTGATAGCGGAAGCATGGACAATGACAGCCATGACGATGAGCCGGAGTTACTGAATAGTGGCCGTGGTCGTGGTAGCTTAGCGCATAAAGACTTGCTAAGTGCCAAGTCGCTCGACGCCACTCAGCTTTATCTCAATGAGATAGGCTTCTCGCCTTTATTATCAGCAGAAGAAGAAGTTTACTTTTCACGTTTGGCGCTTAAAGGCGACGAGCCTTCCCGCAAGCGTATGATAGAAAGTAACTTACGCTTGGTGGTTAAAATATCTCGCCGTTATATCAATCGCGGTTTAACCCTGTTGGATCTTATCGAAGAGGGTAATTTGGGATTGATTCGTGCGGTTGAGAAATTTGACCCTGAGCGTGGCTTCCGATTCTCTACTTACGCGACATGGTGGATTCGTCAGACCATTGAGCGTGCCATCATGAACCAAACACGAACCATTCGTTTACCTATACATGTGGTTAAAGAACTCAATGTATATTTGCGAGCGGCACGAGAGCTATCCCAAAAACTGGATCACGAACCAACAGCAGAAGAAATAGCCGAAGCGGTTTGTAAGCCGGTCGAAGCTGTACAGAAAATGCTAGGCTTTAATGAACGGGTTTCCTCTATTGATATTCCAATGGGTGATTCGGATAAGCCGGTTATCGAAACCATTGCTGATCGTGAAACGTCGGATCCCGAAGTGCTATTGCAGAACAACAATATCAGCGGCAACCTAGAAAAATGGTTGGATATGTTGCCTGAAAAGCATTCAGAAGTTATATCCCGTCGGTTTGGCTTGCGTGGCTATGAGATGAGTACGCTTGAAGAGGTGGGTACTGAGATAGGTTTGACGCGTGAGCGTGTTCGTCAAATTCAAGTAGAAGCGTTACGTAAACTGCGTGAAATTGTTGAAAAGAACGGTTTATCTGGGGAAGACCTGCTGAGATAAATCAGCAGGCTTGCCTAGCCGGCCAAGCGGGTGCCTTAGCCTTTGATGAGATACTTTAGCTTGTTGGGTTTTCCGTCCCATTCCTGAGCATCGGGTAATGGCTCTTTCCGCTCGCTAATATTGCTCCAAACCTCTGATAGTTCGGCATTGATATCGATAAAAATTTGCTGGCTTTCAGGTACATCATCGTCTAAAAAAATTGCGCCAGCTGGGCATTCTGGCTCGCATAATCCACAATCGATACATTCATCTGGGTGGATGACCAGAAAGTTTTCCCCTTCATAGAAGCAGTCAACCGGGCATACTTCTACACAATCCGTATACTTACAGCGTATGCAGTTATCTGTTACTACAAAAGCCATGTGTTGCTCTCCTTAACTGGGTTTAAAACACGCTCTGATGAGTCATTACAGCAAGCTCTTGAGTGAATATAGCAACTCTAGCGCTTCACGTGGGGATAAATTATCTGGATTCGTGTCTTTTAATGCATCCAAAGCTGGGCTGCTAGGCGCACTGAACATATCGTTTTGGACTGGCGGTGGAGGTATGGCGCCGGTTTGTGTTTTCACGCTGTCGGCTTCAAGCTGGATTAGTTTTTGCCTCGCCTGTGTAATGACGTGGTGAGGTACGCCTGCTAGTTGAGCAACTTGCAACCCATAGCTTTGGCTGGCCGGGCCTTCTTGAACTTCGTGCATAAAGACAATGGTGTCGTTGTGCTCTAAAGCATTAAGGTGAACATTGAACACGCCTTCTTGCTGTTCATGGAGAGCGGTTAACTCAAAATAATGCGTCGCAAACAGGGTGAGCGCTTTAATTTCGCTTGCTAAATAATCGGCGGCTGACCATGCGAGTGATAGACCATCAAAGGTACTGGTGCCGCGACCTACTTCATCCATTAATACGAGGCTGCTCTCAGAAGCATTATGTAAAATGTTGGCGGTTTCGGTCATCTCGACCATAAATGTAGAACGACCGCCAGCTAGGTCATCGGATGAACCCATACGGGTAAATATTCGATCCATAATGCCAATATCAACCGACTCGGCTGGTACGTAGCTTCCTATGTGCGCGAGTAGGGCTATTAAGGCTGCTTGGCGCATATAAGTCGATTTACCGCCCATGTTGGGGCCGGTAATAACCAGCATGCGTCGCTCTGGAGATAAGCTTAAATCGTTAGCCACGAACGGCGTTTCCAATACAGACTCAACGACGGGGTGACGACCTTGGCGAATGGATAGTTGAGGCGATTGGTGTAAGTGAGGAGCCGTGAGGTTTAGTGTGTCTGCGCGTTCTGCCAAATTGCATAAGGTATCTAACTCTGCCAGCGCTTGTGCACAATCTTGAAGTGCTGGCAGTTGTTCGGCAAGCAGGCTGATCAGCGACTCATACAGGGCTTTTTCACGCGCTAATGCGCGGCTTTTTGCACTGAGAGCCTTATCCTCGAATGATTTCAGTTCTGGTGTAATAAATCGTTCGGCATTTTTCAGTGTTTGGCGTCGAATGTATTCGGCGGGTACTTCGGTAGCTTGTGCTTTACTGATTTCAATAAAGTAGCCATGGACACGGTTGTAACCTACTTTTAGCGTAGCTATTCCGGTGCGTGCCTTTTCTTGTTGCTCTAATTTGATCAGATAATCACCAGCGTTTTCACTGATATTACGCAGTTCGTCTAGTTCTTCGTCGTAGCCATCAGCGATGACACCACCATCGCGAATCACTACTGGAGGGTTATCAATGATGGCTTTTTTTAACAGACTGGCTTGTTCAGGGAATTCACTGACTAAATGAGCAAGGCGGTTTATGTGTTGCGGTCTTGACTCATCCAGCAAGGCGTTCTGTAAACTAGGCAGGCTGGCTAAGGCGTCGCGCAGTCGCTCTAAATCACGCGGGCGAGCAGAGCCTAAGCCGACTCGCGACAAGATGCGTTCGATATCACCGATCCCTTTAAGGTGCTCTGCAGCGGCTTCGTATCGATAATGAGTGCGGAACCACTGTATTGCTGACTGCCGATGTAACAATGTGTCAATATCGCGAAGCGGCTGGTTGAGCCAGCGACGCAGTAAGCGGCTACCCATAGCCGTGGCGGTTTTATCCATCACGCTAATCAGGGTGTTTTCTCGTCCGCCGGCTAGATTTTGATCAATCTCTAAGTTACGGCGCGTAGCGGCATCTAAAATAACGGTTTCAGAGCGTTGCTCGATTAATAAACGCCGAATGTGAGGTAGCGCTGATCGCTGGGTGTCTTTTGCATATTGTAACAAGCAGCCTGCAGCGCCTATCGCTAAGGTCATGTGCGCAATACCAAAACCTTCGAGGTCTTGGGTGTTAAACTGCTGGCACAGCAAGCGTTCAGCTGATTCAGTCTCAAAGTTCCACGGAGCCTGGCCACGTAGGCCGGGACGGCCACGTAAAATAGACTCTAAAATTGTATCATCGTTGAAGAGTATCTCGGCAGGCTTTAACCGTTCGAGTTCGGCCATGAGCGATTCTTGATCGTCCAGTTCCATTAAGCTAAAACGACCTGTGCTGATATCGACTAAAGAGACACCGTACTTATCTTGATATGTGTTGATCGCTAATAAAATGTTATCGCGAGATTCATCTAAAAAAGCTTCGTCACTTAATGTGCCTGGAGTAACAATGCGAGCCACTTTACGCTCGACAGGTCCCTTGCTTGTGGCAGGGTCTCCAAATTGTTCGCAGATAACGACAGACTCACCAGCCCGAACGATCTTTGCGATATAGCCCTCGGCGGCATGAAACGGAAGCCCTGCCATTGGAATAGCGTTGCCGCCGGATTTGCCGCGCGCAGTTAGTGATATGTTGAGCAGCTCCGATGCGCGTTTGGCATCGTCGTAGAACAACTCATAAAAATCTCCCATACGATAAAAGACCAATTGGTGCGGGTATTCCGCTTTGATCTTGAGGTACTGCTGCATCATTGGGGTGTGTTGAGTTGTGCTGTCTTGAGCCATGAATTCGTTTCTTTAGTCGGTTAACGCGAGCGCAACAGTCTATCAAAAGCCCTGTCTGGGAAATAGAGGCTTCTATTAACTGAAGTGGCAGCTCCGCATCTATCTCTTAGGGGATATTCCTCGCGCCAGCATAGCAGCGTAGACTGCGAGTACTGTTTTATTTGTATTGATGGCTTGTGCCAGGCAAGGCCATCAATATTACGAAGGTATTCTTATGAAAAGCTACGCTGAATGGAAACAACTAAGCCACGATATCTCTTTCAGAGATAAAGCCTATATCAATGGTCGATTTCAGCCTTCGCAACGTGGGCAAACATTCCCATCTATCAACCCAACGAACGAAGCGCTATTGGCGAATGTTGCAAGTTGTGATGATGCTGATGTGGATATAGCCGTTGCTAACGCCAAAGCGGTATTTGAATCCGGCGTGTGGTCACAAATGGCGCCTGCCAAACGAAAAGAAATCATGCTGCGTTGGGCTGACTTAATTGAAGCGCATCATGATGAATTTGCCATCCTTGATACGCTAGATATGGGTAAATCCATCAGTGAAATGGTCGCCGTTGATGTCCCCGATACGATTGACTGCTTTCGTTGGACCGCAGAATCTATTGATAAAGTCTATGGTGATATTGCACCAACGAATAAAGATGTTTTAGCACTGATAACGCACGAGCCGGTTGGTGTAGTTGCTGCGATAACGCCCTGGAATTATCCGCTAATGATGGTTTCTTGGAAGTTGGCGCCGGCAATAGCGATGGGGAATAGCGTTATTTTAAAGCCGTCTGAAAAAGCGCCATTAAGCGCTTTACGTTTGGCTGAGTTGGCCTCGGAAGCAGGATTGCCTGATGGGGTGCTTAATGTGTTGCCAGGTTTTGGGCACACGGCGGGCAAAGCGCTAGCCTTGCATATGGATGTTGATGTATTGGCATTTACTGGCTCTACACGTGTGGCGGGTATGTTGATGGAGTATGCAGGCCAGTCCAACTTGAAAAAAGTCTGGCTGGAGGCGGGTGGTAAGTCACCGAATATCATTTTTGATGACTGCGACGATATCGTTAACGCGGCCAGAACGTCGGCGGCGGCAATCTTCTCGAATCAAGGTGAGGTGTGTATAGCTTGTTCGCGTATTTATGTGCAAAAAGGGATTAAAGAAGCGTTTTTGTCGGCATTGAAAGAAGCCGCACAAGCTTACCGCACTGGCGATCCGCTCGACCCTGAAACGCGAATGGGGCCAATGGTCGATGCCGCACAATTAAATACAGTGGCTCATTATATTCAGTCGGCCTTGGATCAAGGCGCAACGCTGGCGACGGGCGGCTTACCTGATTACACAGAAGGTAAGGGCTTTTATGCGAAACCGACTATTATCACTGATGCCGATAACAGCATGACCTTTGTTCAGGAAGAAATCTTTGGCCCCGTATTAGCTGTATGCGAATTCGAAACGGAAGGCGAAGCAATAGCGCTGGCGAACGACTCGCGCTATGGGCTAGGGGCCGCGATCTGGACAGCTAATTTATCACGAGCGCATCGAGTTAGTCGTCAGTTAAAAAGCGGTATGGTTTGGGTTAACACGTGGGGAGAAGGTGATTCTACTGTGCCTTTTGGTGGGGTAAAAGCATCCGGCAATGGGCGCGATAAATCAATCCATTCATTGGAGAAATATACCTCGATGAAGAATGTCTGGATTCGTCTCTAGCGCTAGTGCTGGCACATCCATGTGCTTAGTAAACGGAGGCGATTGGCCTCCGTTTGGTTAAGGGGGAAAGTAGTTATTCAATTGAATCATCTAAGGATTTTAGATGGGTAAGGAACTGTTGGAAAATTTCCGATTGTGTTGATGTGTTTAAACGCGTGTGAATATTTTTGCGGTGAACTTTTACGGTTCCGGGGCTGATATCCAATAGTGCGGAAATAGCTTTAGATGAGTGCCCTTGCAGGATAAGTGCCGTAATTTGCTGCTCGCGTCGTGTAAGTACGCCACTTCCAAAGCTCGTTAATGCTTGCTGTATAGCGCCTTCAGGTTTGGCATTATCGATATATAAAGACTGTTGAGTTAACCAAAATTGCTGCACAAGTGAGGCCAAAACAGGTAGCCATTGCTTTAACGCATTATGCTCTTGACGGTTAATGGATCCCAGTTGTGACTTTCGGCCTAGCGCAATCGCGCAGGTGACCTCATTATCAAGTGGGATGATTAGGTTGATCTCATCCACCAGATCAAAATACTTGTAACACTTCTCATAATATTCGGTGCTATGGAAGCTATCCGGTGCAATATCACATATACGGTGCACATCGGCAGCCGGAGATTCTTTTACCAAATGGTATATTGGGTCGAAAATGTACGCTTGGTCGATATAAAAGCGCAGCGTTGGGCTATGTTCAGCAGGGCTTTTAGGGTGCAGAACCAACGGTTTAAAGTGCGTTTTATAAGTTAGCATCAAAAAAGAGTCGAATTGGCAAATACGCCCAATGAACTCTTCTAGCATTTTAGGAAAGCTGGCACTGTGAATATGGTCAATTAATCCTGCGAGTGCTTTTATTGCCTTGAATGAATCGTCAGTATGTAATGAGGTGGCGGTCGTCATAAAGAGTATCCTAAAACGGGCAATAAACGGAATGATTTACTTTTGTGATCACAAAAATAATAAATATAAAGTCATGTTGTGTTAGATATGACGTCTTTTGGTTAGTTGCATGATAAAAGGCTTTACGCTCAGCATGGGTTGTTGGCTTCGTCGATAAAATGCTGCATACGCTCGGGGGTGGCAGCAAATGCTATGCCTTCGCGAATATCAGCGGCAATAGCAACCTGTAATGCAAACGCATCGTGATTGGCAATTGCATTCATGGCTTCCACATGCCGATCAACTTGGTAGTGATCATCAAGCTTGCTATTGGCCAGGCGCATAAAAGGTCCTAATTGCAGCCATAAGCTTTCTATCAATGGGAGAGTTATTTGGTGTGGGTTAGCAGTATAAATTAAGCGGTGGAAGGCTTGGTTGAGCTGATTGGTTTGGATGAGGTCGCCGTTTGCTTGGGCCTTGTCTATGCGTTGGTCTAACTGCTTGAGTGCCTGCAATCGTTCCGTGTCTATGTAAGGTAGAGCGCGGGCTGCAGCATGAGATTCGATAGCGATGCGAGCTTCGTAGAGCTCGGTAAACTTTGCAGGTGTCATGTGTGGCACCATGATGCGTCGGTTTTCGCGGATATCAAGTGCATTTTCAGCGGCTAATTGTCTTAGGGCTTCCCTTATCGGCATAGGACTGACATCAAGCAGCGATGCTAGTTCTCGGATAGTCAGCGCTCGGCCCGGTAGTATATGCCCATCCATAACTGCCGCTCGTAAGGTGACATATACCCATTGGGTAATAGTTACACTGGGTGAGCGCTCGGTTATTGTTATCTCAATGGGTGATTTTTTATCCATACGTCAATCGTTTATATCCGCTAATAAGAGGGTGGGGCTTGACGGACTTCTGGATATGTAAATTATGTGCTCTTTGTAGTAAAGCAACCGGGTATCTAGTTGACCGCGTGTAATACTTATGATCATATCAGCAGTATATTTGTGATCACAAGTATTGCCGGAATCACCTCTATACTAATTATTTAATCGACCCTAATTTGGCTGGCAAGCAAGAGAGAAAGTAATGTCTTTAAGTGCTGAGAATGAAAGAGAATTTGATCTGTTTATCACGGATCTAAATGGCAATCTCAGAGGTAAACGTATCCCTGTTAATAGCTTGGATAAGGTAATGGATGAGGGTGTGAAGTTACCGCGTTCAGTGTTGGGGTTCGATTTTTGGGGGGATGACGTACTCGATAATGGCCTCGTTTTTGAAACCGGCGATAGCGATGGTGTGTGTATGCCTGTCCATGATGAGGTGGTAGAGGTGCCATGGGCAGAAGTACCTCGTGGTCAGGTGATGGCGATGATGTTTAATCCTGACGGTACTCCTTTTAGTGCTGATCCACGCCAAGTATTGAGCGGTGTTGTGGCTCGTTTTAAAGCGTTGGGATTGACTCCGGTGGTAGCGACTGAATTAGAATTTTATTTGATGGACGGTCAGTCAGAAGAAACGCAACGCCCACGGCCACCGGTGCTGGTGGAAGGTCATGGTCGTCGTCTCAAAGCAACTGATTGTTATTCGATTGATGAAATGGATTGCTTATCCGCATTTTTCACCGAAGTGCGGGAAGCTTGTGATATTCAGGGTGTACCCGCCGATACGATTATTTCTGAGTTAGGTCCCGGGCAGTTCGAAATCAACCTTAACCATGTTGCCAATCCAATGCTGGCGGGTGATCAAGCCGTTATGTTTAAGCGACTAATTAAAGGTATAGCGCGCAAACAGGGGTATTCAGCTACGTTTATGGCCAAGCCATATGCCAAGAAAAGCGGTAACGGCATGCATGTTCACTTTAGCTTGTTGGACGAAAACGGGAATAACGTATTTGATAACGGGGGCGATGAAGGCACTGATGTGATGCGCCATGCCGTTGGGGGGTTAATGCAAACGATGAGCAGCAGTATGTTGACGTTTGCACCTCATATGAATTCGTACCGCCGTTTTATGTCTGGGGCTCATGCGCCAACGTTCGCCAGCTGGGGGTATGAAAATCGCACGGTTGCTTTGCGTATTCCTGAAAGCCCTCCTGTCGCTAGACGCATCGAGCATCGGGTGTCTGGAGCTGATGCTAACCCATATTTAGTGTTAGCCAGTATTCTAGCTGGGGCTTTATACGGTATAGAGAACAAAATAGAGCCACCAGCGCCTATTACGGGTGATGCATACACTGATGACAGCGCAGACCGTACCCAAACGCTTCCTAATAAATGGGATGATGCAACGGATCGTTTTTCTCAAAGCAATGTTTTAAAAGAATACTTAGGTGAGACATTTGTGCGTGTTTATACCGCTGCCAAGCGTCAAGAGCAGCGTAAACTGCATGAGCAGATCTCGGATATCGAATACGAAGCCTATCTGGGCTTATTGTAACGGTTGTTACGGTAGGTAAGCGTTGATGGAGCCGCTTTTTTGTGGAGTGGGTATGAAAATAGGAATTTTAGCAGCAGGTATTAGTCCTCAAGAGCTGCGCGAACGGCACGGCACCTATGCCGATATGTCAGCAGCTCTGTTTACTCAGCATGGATATGATTATCAATTTGAAGTGTTTGATGTGCGTGAGGAGCACTTTCCTGCGTCTATTGAAGGTTTCGACGGGTGGTTGATTACGGGATCTAAGGCGAATGTCTATGAGAACTTGCCTTGGATGCAGCGGCTTAAAGCTCTGATTATAAAGATTAATGATGCGCACATTCCTTTATTGGGCATTTGTTTCGGTCATCAAATTATCGCTGAGGCCTTCGGTGGAAAGGTTGAGGCCTATCAAGGTGGTTGGGGGCTAGGTGTGAATCAATACTGCATTCTTCCTGTTTCCGGCTTGTCGGATACGCCAGATACACCTAGCACGCTAACGCTTCATGCTGTTCATCAAGATCAAGTGGTTGAAAAGCCTGCACTTGCCAACGTTTTTGCACATTCCCCGTTTTGCCCGTATGCGGGGTTGCTCTATGGTAAAAACGTACTAACGGTGCAGGCGCATCCTGAGTTTTCAACGGCCTTTGAACGTGACTTGTTGGAGTTGAAAGGGGGGGCGGGTATTCCTGCTGAGGCTGCACAGCAGGGCTTGGCTAGCTTGGATTCAGTGCCCACAAATTCTGAATTAGTGGTTCGATGGATGGTTAATGTATTAAATCGTCAAGTGTAACAGGATGTGTTGGTATGTTGGCTATTGCGCCTAGACAATCGCTTTGGTCTTTTTTAAAGCACCCTTACGGGTGCTTTTTGCGTTACGGATAAGACTAAATACCAAGTTTATCGCGCAGAGTGTAATACCAAGCTCCCATCGCAGTATAAGGGATGCGCATGGTGCGTCCTCCGGGGAATGGGTATTGCGGAAGGCCGGCAAATACATCAAAGCGTTCGGCTTGACCGCTAATAGCCTCGCCGATGATTTTTCCCGCTAAGTGGGTGCTGGTCACGCCGTGGCCACTGTAACCTTGAGCATAGAAAATATTGCCATTGATACGACCAAACTGCGGTAAGCGCATTAATGTTAGTAAGAAGTTACCTGTCCACGCGTAATCGACCTTTGTTCCTTTTAAATGAGGGAAAGTCTTTAGCATGTTTGGCACGATGAGCGACTCAATTTTATCGGGCTCGCGCGCGCCGTAAGTTACACCGCCACCGTAGATTAACCGGCCGTCACCTGTGAGACGGTAATAATCGAGCAAATAATTGCAGTCTTCTACGCAGTTATCATGTGGCAGAAGCTCTTTTTGCTGAGATTCGCTTAACGGTTCTGTGCAGATAACTTGTGTACCACAAGGCATTGATTTTTGTTCTTGTTCAGGAAGCAATCCCGTTAGATAGGCGTTGCCGGCTACCATGACAAAATTGCAACGTACAGAGCCGTTAGCGGTATGTACGGTTGGCTGTGACCCTTCCTCGATGCGAGTAACCGCTGAGTTTTCAAAAATCATACCCCCTAATGATTCAACAGCATTAGCTTCGCCCAATACTAGGTTGAGCGGGTGTAAGTGTCCGCTAGAGTGATCCAGTAAAGCGCCTGTGTAGCGCTGTGATCCAATGTAATCAGGCACTTGATGCTTATCCAGCAAGGAAAGTTCAGTATGCCCGTAGGATTCCCATAGCGCTTTTTTGCTTTGTAGTTCATCAAACTGCTTGTTGTTACACGCGGCAAAAATTCCACCAGGTTTTAAGTCGCACTGGATGTCGTAATCACTCACGATACGGCGAATGACCTGTGCGCCTTCAAAGGCCATGGCTCCCATTTTGTGACCTACCTCTTTACCGTACATGCGCTCTATAAAGTCCATGTCTCGACTATAGCTGTGTACGATTTGTCCGCCGTTGCGGCCAGAGGCGCCATAACCAATCCGGCTGGCTTCTAATACAATCACTTTAAAGCCGCGCTCTGCTAAGTGCAGGGCGGTAGATAAGCCTGTAAAACCAGCGCCAACTACGCAAATATCAGCCGTATGATCTCCTTGTAGGGAGTGGCGTATCCGGGTGTCGTTTATAGAAGCTGCATAATAGGAATGCGGATATACCGATGTAGACATTATCATCTCAACTTAAAGGTCAGACATAAATAGGCCGGTTTGGATGAGTAGTAGGCATGCGAAGGCATACACATCCTCTGTGGATCCACTGCCGGGGTAGGTGTCTACAATACGGTGAGAAAGCTACTTTTGCCTATACCCCTGAAGAGATATTTATTGGCTATGTCGCCAAAAAATCGGCATTAATAGGGGGCAGGGTTTTCAGTTACCCCAAACTGTTGTTTAACTGTACTTAAAAACAGATCACGCGCGCGGTTGGCTTGTGCTGTTTTTTTGCTGATAACGGCTGCACCGAGCGAAAAGTGCTTACGGTCGGGCGCGATAGCCTTTAAGTCTCCATTCTCGACATAGGGCTGTGCGACGTTTTGGGGCAAAAAGCCAATATAGCGTCCAGAAAGAAGCATCGCGATGCGTGATTCATAGTGGTAAGAAATACCTGCTAAATGCATTTCAGATAGCTGATGGTAGATTTCCTCGTGTGGTTTTAAGCCCGCATGAACCAAGGGGGCTTGGTTGATCAGTTCGTCGGTTAACTGTATGTCTGGCAGGCTGCATAATGGGTTTTCTAAGCCTTTCACTGTGCTGGCATATAGATAACAATCGTCTCTAAAAAGGTGGATGTAATTTAAGCCTTCAAGTTTTCTATGATAGGGGATAAAAGCGATATCAAGTTCGTCATTGAGCACTTGGCACTCCATACTTGCCATTTGTTCGACGCTCATGCATAGCTCTACATCTTCAGCGACTTGGCTAAACGCATTTATGATGAGTGGAAGTTGGCAGCGAGGGTCAATACTGAAGGTGTCACTCAGACCCACTTTGAGGTTGCCCGAAGGCTGGTGGCTTAAGTTATTGACCGTATTGCGAAATCCTTCCAGCATGTCGAGTAGTTTCTCGGTTTGCTCGAAGACAATAGCGCCCTCTTCTGTGAGAGCAAAGCCTCCTCGGCCACGTTTACAGAGCGTCAAGTGAAGCCGTGATTCAAGGTTGGCAATATGAATGCTAATCGTGGGGCGGCTGATATTAAGTCGAGTCTCTGCGGCCGCAAATCCCCCACATTCTACAACTGTTTTAAAGATTTTTAGTTGCTTGATTTCATAGTCGCCGAGCTGACCTATAGAGAATGTTTTATTAGTCATACCGACCCCTGTTACATGTTAACAATCGATTATTCGAAAGCGCTACGCTAAGAGAAATATACATTAGCAAGTAGTAAGGAATGAAAAAAAATTGAATCATAGACTAAAGGATATTGTGGTGCAGAACCTTACAATCAAGCAAATTCGATACCAAAAAAACATAAAGCCTTAGATATAGCGGGTTTTTAATGGGTTTATATTCTTACGTTAAGCGCGGTAAACCTTTAGGTAGATTTGATCTAATTTAATTGGTGGGTCAATTTTGGAAGGATCAAATCACCGCTCAGGAAAAAACATTTTAAAAATAGACATGAAAGGTAAAAACATGCTGAAGACCATCACTAAATTAAAGAGTAAATTATCAACGACAGCGATCGCTGTAACCTTGGGTGTTACTACGTTAGCGGCTGATGTTTCAGCGGCAGAACACAACTGGCGTTTTGGTAACCTGTACGGTCGCGGTACTGCTTTCGGTGAAATTTATGAAGATTTAGCTAAAAACATCGAAACAATGTCTGATGGGCGTATTGCTGTACAGGTTCTTTACTCAGGTGAAGGCGTAGGTACATCAGGTCTGCTTGGTGCAACTAAATCAGGTTTGATCACGATGGGTGCTCCTTTCCAATCAATGCACGCTGGTGAGTTGCCGGCGGGTATCGTCGAAATCGGTTTGCCCGGCGGTACTGATGATCCAGATGAGCTTTACTCGTTGTTCCATGAAAAAGGTTGGGATAAGGTGCTAGAGAAAGCCTATGGATCTCAAGGCTTAGTATGGTTAGAACCGTACATCCAACCACCCGTTTACGTATTAACTAAAGAGCCGATTAACTCAGTAGCTGATTTTGAAGGTCTTAAAATCCGTGCCCCTGGTGCATACGGTAAGTTCCTACGTAACTTAGGTGCGTCTCCAGTGTCGCTAGCATGGAGTGAAATCTACACTTCTTTGGCTACCGGCGTTATTGATGGTTCTATCGGTAGTAACATGATTGATCACCGTGATGGTAACCATGTGGAAGTTGCTAAATACATGTACAAACTGCCATTGGCTGGTGCACAGGTATTACCGATTGTCGTTAACCGTTCAGCGTGGAAAAAACTACCTGAAGACCTTCAAAAGGTTGTGCGCGAAGCTACAGTAATCCATGCGAAAGAGCAGTTAGAAAAGTCTCGTCAATGGGAATCTGAAGCGGTCGCTGAAATGGAAGCAAAAGGTTTGCAGTGGAGCCCAGAGCCAAGCGAAGCTGATAAAGCTGCCTGGGCTGAAGCTGGCGCGGGTCTGTGGGATGAGTACTCTGCACAAGACAAATACAGCAAGCAGCTGATCGACATCTTAAAGCAGCAATAATCGGTTCCTAACCGACCAACAGGCCGGGCACTCACTGAATGTCCGGCCTGATTTCGTTATACAGGTAAGCTTATGTTCACTCAGGTTTTGCAACGGTTGTGCCGCAGCATCGATTTTGTGGTGATGCTGGCTGGTTATTTTGCTAGTTTCCTCATGCCATTCTTGGCGGCGATTGTAGCGTATGAGGTCTTTTCCCGTTATTTCTTAAATCACCCCACGATCTGGGCGTTTGATTTATCGCTGTTTCTTTTTGGTTACATAGCGGCTTTAGGTGGTGCTTACGCGCAGCAAAAAAAAGCACACATCAATGTTGATATTTTATATTTAAAAGTGTCTCCCCATACGCGTCGTGTTTTTAATTTGTTTTCTTATTCGTTAGCGATTTTTTTCCTCGTCTTAGTTGTGAAACTAGGTTTCGAAAAATATGAAGAAGCCATTGAGTTTGATTATCGGACTCAGAGCGAATGGGCACCCCCTATGTTCCATTTTTGGATCATGATGTGTGTGGCTTCTGTTTTGTTTATAGCCCAGTTTAGCCGTGACATGGTGGCAGAAATCTACCACTTGGTTACAGGTAACCCACTAATCGCTCCGGAGAATGACGATAATGATGAGTATTGAATTATTAACCGGCATTTTGCTGCTATGCATATTGGTGGCGTTCGCTTTGGGGGCACCTGTTGGCCTAGCATTAGCGGGTATTGCCATGGGTGTAGGTTACATGACGTGGGGAGATGGCATTTTTAATGTTATCCCAACGACCGTTGAGGCCACTTTTTTTAGCTTTATTCTTCTCGCGATTCCTCTCTACATATACATGGGGCAACTACTGACCAAGTCTGGCATTGGCGATGCTATGTTTAATGCCAGCCAGATGGTGCTTGGTAAAGTTCGTGGCTCTCTTGCAATCAGTGTTATCTGTGTATGCTCCATGATTGGAGCCATGGTAGGTATTATCGGTGCCGGTATTATGACTTCCGGCAGTATTGCTTTACGTCCCATGTTGGAGCGTGGCTACAATAAACGTTTAGCGCTTGGCGTCATTATGGCCGGCGGGGGCTTGGGTATACTCATCCCGCCGAGCATCCCTATGATTATGTTTGCAGCCTCTACGCAAAACTCGGTTGGACGTATGTTTTTGGCGGCAATGGTACCCGCGCTAATTACGGTAGTGTTGCTCATTGCCTATGTTGTTGTGAGCTGCCGTTTAAATCCAGACCGTGCTCCTATTACGCAAGCCGACTTTGATAACCAGCAGCTTTCTCCTATGGCTAAAATGCGAGTAGCCCGCGATGGTTTCTTATCAATTTTGCTAATTGTTGTTGTGCTGGGGAGTATTATTTCCGGTATTGCTACCCCAACCGAATCAGGGGCTATTGGTGTGGTTGGAGCAATCTTGCTAGCGATTGTTTTTAAGCGCTTCAAACTGGATATGTTCCGCGCTGCAGGGCTTCAGACGGGAGTGCTAGTTAGCGTTGCCATGTGGATTATTTTAGGTGCTTCGGTATTTAGTAACTTCCACCTTCTCATGGGCGTTCAGGCGATGGTGGCTGATTTTACGGATACGTTAGATCTGCCGCCGATCATGATTATTATCATGTTCCAAGTCATTATGCTGTTGTTGGGCTTTATCATTGACGAGTTTATTATCGTCTTGATGTGTGCACCTTTATTTACGCCGATTGCGGTGTCGTTAGGTTACGACCCTATCTGGTTTGGTGTCCTGATGATCATCAATATTTTGATTGCCGTACAGACTCCTCCTTATGGCTTTGCATTGTTCTACCTTAAAGGTATTGCTCCTCCTGAAGTGGGTATGGGTGAAATCTACAAGTCAGTAACGCCGTTTATCCTATTGAACCTTACTGTTTTGATTATCTGCATGGTGTTTCCGGAGCTAGTGCTTTGGTTGCCTAATCTTGTGATGAATTAAGGAAGGCGTCGTATGTATAGAACGATATTAATAACCGTTGATATGGCGCATCCTGAACAGATGCCAGAGCTGATCAGAGCGGCTATTCGTGTAGCGGATGAGACATCCCCAGTTGTCTTTCATTTGTTGTATGTAGACGAGACTTTTGTGCATCACGGGCTATATACACACTATGACAAAACTGAGCAAAAGCTGGCACGTAAAGACATTAAACGTAAGTTGAAAGACCAAGCCATCCAGCTTTTACCGAATGAGGCAGAGATTAAGTGCCACATTCGGGAAGGTACGGTGCACGAGCAAATTTTAGAGGAGTCTCGTCAGTTAAAATCGGACGTGATTTTGATGATGGCCCGCCGCCCTGGTCTGGCGAGCTATTTCGTTGGCTCCAATGCTGAGCGGGTTGTTCGTCATGCTAAGTGCACTGTGATGGTTTTGCGAGGCTCATACTAGTGATTAGTTTGATGTGTCTCAACGTAAGCGAAAAAGCACTGTTACTGAACAGCTAAGTGTTTCCTTATATAAATGTCAAAACGGTGATCTAGACCGTACAAGACATGCGGAGAAATAACGTGAAATTAAATTTACAAGATGCCGGTTTGCTAAAAACGCAAGCATACATTAACGGTGAATGGGTTGATGGTGCAGATAAGCAGACATTTTCAGTAAATGACCCCGCTACAGGCGATTTAATTGCTAATGTTGCCAGTCTAGGTGCTCAAGAGACTCGCGCGGCTATTGAAGCGGCTGACGCGGCTATGAAGTCGTGGAAAGCTCAATCGCCAAATACGCGCTCTGAGATTTTGGAGCGCTGGCATCAACTGATCTTGGCACACCAAGAAGACCTCGCCATTATTATGACGGCAGAGCAAGGCAAGCCGTTGTTTGAATCTCGCGGCGAAGTCCTTTACGGCGCTGCTTATATCAAGTGGTTTGCAGAAGAAGGTAAGCGTGTATACGGTGATGTTATTCCAACACCGCAAACAGATCGCCGTGGCATTGTGATCAAACAGCCAGTGGGTGTTGTAGCGGCCATTACGCCTTGGAACTTCCCTAACGCGATGATCACACGTAAAGCAGCTCCAGCACTCGCTGTTGGGTGCGCTATTGTGCTCAAACCTGCTGCAGAAACCCCTTTGTCAGCATTGGCTTTAGCCGAGTTAGCAAACCGCGCTGGAGTGCCAGCAGGGCTGTTTAACGTAGTAACGACAAGTAGCTCACGCGAAGTCGGTGGCGAGCTGACGAGCAACCCTATCGTTAAGAAATTGACGTTCACTGGTTCTACGCCAGTCGGCAAAGTATTGGTTAAACAATGCGCAGATACGATGAAACGCACCTCAATGGAGTTAGGCGGCAACGCTCCTGTCATCATTTTTGATGATGCAGACATTGATTTGGCTATCAAAGGAGCGCTGATTTCTAAATACCGTAACTCCGGGCAAACATGTATCTGTACGAACCGGATTTTAGTACAAGCCGGAATTTATGATGCGTTTGTCGAAAAGTTTGCTAAAGCGGTTAGCGAATTTTCAGTGGGTAATGGCTTTGATGAAGCAAGTACTCATGGGCCCTTGATTAACGAAAAAGCGGTGGATGACGTACACGCTAAGGTCGAGAGCGCAATCGCTGCCGGTGCGAAAGCTGTTATCGGTGGAGCTCGTGACCCACAAGGTGCCTGTTTCTACCCCGCCACTATTCTGACAAATGTAACACCGGATATGGCCGTGTTCCGTGAAGAGATTTTTGGTCCAGTAGCGCCTGTCTTCTCGTTTGAAACCGAAGAAGAAGCTATTGCCATGGCTAACGACACAGAGTTTGGTTTAGCGGCGTATGTATACACTGAAAATATGAGCCGTATTTGGCGCGTATCTGAAGGTATTGAGTACGGCATGGTAGGCGTTAATGAAACGGCGATTAGCTCAGAAGTAATTCCGTTTGGTGGTGTTAAAGAGTCAGGCCAAGGCCGAGAAGGCTCTAAATATGGTCTGGATGATTATCTAGAAACTAAATATATCTGCATGGGTGGCTTGCAGCGTTAATACGCTCAGCGTAAGGAGCATTTTATGAGTCATATTATTTACCCAACGACTAACCTTAAAGCGACTGAAACCATGACAATGGAGCGCGGAGAGGGAGTGTATCTCTATGACAACCATGGTAAGCGTTACATTGAAGGTTTAGCGGGTTTATGGTGCACCTCATTGGGGTATGGCAATCAAGAGCTAATCCAAGCGGCTTCCGACCAAATGGCTAAATTGTCGTTTTCACATATGTTTGGTGGAAAAACGCACGAATCAGCTATGCAGTTATCTGACAAGCTTTCAGCGATGCTGCCTATGGATAACGCGCAAATTTTCTTTGGTAACTCCGGTAGTGATGCTAACGACACGCATATTAAAATGCTGCGTTACTATTTTGATGCGATTGGTAAGCCTGAAAAGCGTAAGATTATTGCACGTGAGCGCTCGTATCACGGTATCACCGTTGCTGCTGCTTGTTTAACAGGCCTTGATGTTAACCACAAACATTTTGACTTGCCTATTGATGCGCTGGGAATTTTGCGTACAGATGCACCGCATTACTTGCACGGTGCGTTAGCTGGTGAGTCTGAGACGCAGTTTGTTGATCGTATTACCAATAATCTAGAGCAATTAATTTTGCGTGAAGGTCCAGAAACTATCGCAGCATTTATTGCTGAACCGATTACTGGTGCTTCTGGTGTTATCGTTCCACCAGAAGGTTATTACGAGAAAGTACAGGCTATCTTAAACAAGTACGATATTTTCTTCTGGGCTGATGAAGTGATTACAGGCTTCGGCCGTACGGGTAATGACTTTGGTTCAACGACTATGGATATTAAGCCCGATATGATGTCCTTAGCTAAGCAATTATCTTCTGCTTATATGCCAATCAGTGCCGCTGCTATTCGTGGTGATATGTATGAGGCCATGATCGATCAAAGTGCCAAAGCGGGCGTGTTTGGCCATGGCTTTACCTATTCAGGCCATCCTGTTGCGGCAGCTGTTGCATTAAAAACTCTTGAAATCTATGAACGCGAACGTCTGTTTGAACAAGCGGCGGTCAAAGGTGAGTATCTACAGAAGCGTTTACAGGCTTATGCCGATCATCCTTTAGTGGGTGAGGTGCGTGGTAAGGGCTTAATTGCGGCTGTTGAGTTGATGGCTGATAAAGCCGCTAAAAAGCCTTTCGCTGATGGACGTGTCGGTAGCTATATGTTGCAAGCTTGTCAGAACCACGGGCTTATTATTCGTGTGGTTGCTGGATCGGCGGTAGCTTTCTGTCCGCCGTTGATTATAACCCAAGCGCAAATTGATGAAATGTTAGAGGCGTTTGATAAAGCGCTGGCTGACACAATGGCTTGGGTTACTGCTGAAGGTTTAATGGCCGCTTAGTTCAGCTTAATGCATGTGTAAATAGTGCTACTCACCGTAGCTCTAGACCTCTTGTAGGTCATCCTTTTATGGGCGCCTCGGCGCCTTTTTTTTATGCTTTCTTTTCGTGAGCTTGTTATGATTTCTCGTATCTGCATGGAATTATAGTGATCATAGATATGGGCAACTCTACATCTACAACCGAACTGGCAACAGCCGTGGGTGAGCGATTGGCGCTAGCCGGGCATGTATTAGCTACGGCGGAGTCATGCACAGGGGGTGGGATAGCGCAGGCTGTCACAGCAATTGCTGGGAGCTCTGCCTGGTTCGACTGTGGCTTTGTGACGTATTCAAATGAAGCCAAAACAGCCATGCTGGGTGTTAAAGAAAGCACGCTAATAGAGCATGGAGCGGTAAGCGAGGCTGTTGTACGTGAGATGGCCGAAGGTGCACTGCATTCTAGCCAAGCAACATTAGCGGTGTCTGTTAGCGGTATTGCTGGACCGGGTGGGGGAAGTAAAGAAAAGCCTGTCGGTACGGTTTGGCTGGCATGGAGTAGTAAAAATAAAAGCACGGCGGCCGCGTGTTTTTCCTTTAATGGGGACCGCGAATCAGTGCGGAATCAAGCAGTTAACGAGGCTCTTAACGGGGTAATAAAATACTCTGTGTGATAGGGGTTGCATTTCGAGATTGAAGTGACAATAATACTGTCCATTCATACAGTATTTGTTGTTAAGCAACGTAAAGGGTCGAAAATGGACGATAACAGAAAAAAAGCGCTAGATGCTGCTTTATCTCAAATTGAACGTCAGTTTGGTAAAGGCGCTGTCATGCGCATGGGTGATCAGCCGCGTGAAGCAATTCCTTCTGTATCTACCGGCTCATTGGGCTTAGATATCGCATTGGGTATAGGCGGATTGCCATTTGGTCGTATCGTTGAAATCTATGGCCCTGAGTCGTCTGGTAAAACAACGCTGACCCTACAAGCGATTGCTGAAGCGCAGCGCATGGGGAAAACCTGTGCATTCGTCGATGCGGAGCATGCCCTCGACCCGAACTACGCAGAGAAGTTGGGTGTCAATGTTGATGATCTGTTGGTTTCTCAGCCGGATACTGGCGAGCAAGCCCTAGAAATCACCGATATGCTAGTTCGTTCAAATGCGATTGATGTGATCGTTGTCGACTCTGTTGCGGCGCTGACTCCAAAAGCAGAAATCGAAGGGGATATGGGCGACTCCCATGTTGGTTTGCAGGCTCGTTTGATGTCTCAAGCGTTGCGTAAATTGACAGGTAACGTTAAAAGTTCAAATACGTTACTTATCTTTATTAACCAGATTCGTATGAAAATTGGTGTGATGTTTGGTTCGCCCGAAACGACAACTGGCGGTAACGCACTGAAGTTCTATGCCTCTGTTCGTTTAGATATCCGTCGCATTGGCGCCGTGAAGCAGGGTGATGAAGTGGTCGGTAATGAAACACGAGTTAAAGTCGTTAAGAACAAAGTTTCTCCGCCGTTCAAACAGGCTGAATTTCAAATTTTATATGGTCAAGGCATTTACCGCATGGGTGAAATTATTGACCTAGGTGTCCAAAATGGCTTGGTTGATAAAGCGGGCGCTTGGTACGCTTACAATGGTGATAAAATTGGTCAGGGCAAAGCGAATGCGGCTAAGTATTTAGAAGAGCATCCTGAATCTGCCAAGGCTATTGAAACGGCACTGCGTGATAAGCTGCTAAACGTTCAGGTAGCAGAGAAGAAGACAGCTGAAGAATCTGCAGAGCAGTTGGATCTGTAATGATTCTGGACGTTGGGTATCTTTGAATACTTATCGATATTGATAGTATTCTGAGGAATTACATTTAAAGGTCAGCTTTTGCTGGCCTTTATTGTTTGTGGCAAATAGAACGACTCTTCATGACATTTAATAAAAAAGTAGATAAAAAGCCTTATCAGCCTAAACCTCTAGAGAATGAATCGGATGTGCGTAATGCATTGCTGAATTTGTTGTCCCGTCGAGACTACAGTGTTAAAGAGTTGACTGAGAAGCTCTCGCCGCGCTGTGATGAAGCGCTGTTATACAAGGTGCTGGATGCTTTTATTGAGGCTGGTTATCAAAGTGATGAACGCTTTGCTGGGGCCTTGGTAAGAAATAGAGCAAGTCAAGGCTACGGAAAGATGCGAGTATTGCAAGATGCTCGACGTAAAGGAATATCAGATATGTTGATTCAAGCTGCAATTCAGGAAGAGGCTATCGATTGGTTTGCATTGGCGCATCAGGCTTATCAGAAAAAATTTAGAGAACCTTTGGATAAAAGCGATAGAAAAAGTGCTGATAAACGAATGCGCTATTTAGTGCAGCGTGGTTTTTCTTTCGAGGAAGCAAAGTTTGCAATATATGAAGCAGATGAGCTTTAAATAGGTTTGGCTCTACGATCGTTAGGGAGTGCTAGCGCCGAAATTGTGAGGGCGTTTTTCCGACGATTTTTCGAAAGCTGACGGTCATATGCTTGTTGTTAGCAAAACCAGTTGCAATGGCGATATTCTCGAGTGGCTGTCGGCTTGTGCTAATAATCTCGATAGCTCGATTAATCCGGCGACGTAACACGTATTCGTAGGGTGAGCACAGATTATGCGCCTTAAATAGACGTGATAACTGGCGGGTGCTTAAGTCAACACTGGCGGCAATTTCATCTAGATGTAATTTCTCACTTAGCCGAGATTCAATATAATCTTGCGCTTGCCTTATCATTTTATGTGGCATGGATTTTCCGGCGTTGTGGATGATGTTATACGCGTCTTCATTTTGAAGGCGTCTCACAATAGCAGCGATAACGCTCTCGGAAGCAAGAGGGCCAGTAGGGCATCCAGCTACAAGGTCTGTTAGCAAAGCTTGCATCAACAGCTCTATGAATTGATCTCCGTGTTGGATTTTCAATCCATCTAAAAAATCATTTTCACAAAAGGGCTTGCCGAGTATACGTTCAATAAAAGCGGGCTGAATAAATAAATTGACGGATTGTCCGCCTCCGGTCCAGCCTCCTTTGGCTTCATGCTTAGGGGGAAGTATGCTGAGTCGACTAGTTTTCTTATGGCGACGTCCAACGCTATCTAAAGAAAAATAATGTTGAGGCTCTCCGAGGTTGTAGGTCAGCATAAAAGTCGACCAGCTCCCCGTAAATTCACCTTGCGCAGTCGTCTGCATGTGAGTGAGGCCTGCGCCAGACCAATTGTGGTTGACGCTAGTGTTAAGATAAGTCAGAGGGGCGCTATCAAGCAAAATTCGGCCTGTAGATTGCTCTAGTAGGCTTTTTATTATAGTGCTCATGTGTTGTCCTACCCCTCTTATATAGCTGTAACTAGATTAGGACAATTTAGTTACCAGAGCAATTTCACACCGGTAGTTAACGCCAACTGGTTTGTGTCGCTGTCGCCTTTTGCTTGAGTGTAGTTACCGCCAATATTGATGCTAATATTTTCACGTACATTGGCGCTAAAGCCACCTGCAAGGCGGTAATGGGTGTCTGCTGTAGAGGCTACTACCGTAGTTATCGGTAGATCGGGTGCATTACGTAAAGCGGATTTAATGCGACGGTTACTGTCACGAAATTCGTGATCTAACGTGATGTCAGCCCATGCATTCATATTGACTTCGCCTGCCGTAAATGGAGCACGCACACCAACACCAATACTACCCATAAGGCTGTTGAGTGTTTGCTTATAAGCCGTTTGGTTAAGTAATGCATCTCCGCTTTCAGAATATCGATCAATATCTACATGGTTATAGCTAGCCCCTAAAATCGGGCCTATACGGGTAGTATTTTCATCATTGCTTAATGCAAATAGGTGACCCATTTTAGCGTCAAGAGTAATTGATTTACCCTCTGGAGATGCTGTTAAGTCAGATATAAGCCCAGCGCGCTTAGTCTTCAAATCATGCATGCCTACTGTGGCTGTAACATCAACAAATCTTTCTGCTTCAGACCAGCTTAGGTAGCCACCTAACTGATAACTTTTGGCGTCGATAGAACCAAGAGCATTATTGAGGTCAGCTTCAGGCGCTGAATAGGATAAAGCGAGGCCACCTAATACAGCTGGCGATAATTGCTTTTCTAAGCCCGCTAAGAACCCCGTTGCAGAATAGTCGCTGCCGCTTGCGCCTGTACGGTCAGATTGCTGGCCGTTTAATGCGAGTGCTTGCAAATAGAAAGTGTGCTCGCCATCAGACTGATCAACTAGGTTTACATCGCTGCTTTTAGCTAATGTATCACTTCGTTTTGCATCTAAGCGACGGCCAAGAGCGTCTGAAAAACCAGTATTTGATGATCGTATTAAGTCTGCTTGAGCGGCCATTGAATAAGGGGCCAGCATTTGATTTGCCATCGCTGCAGCCCATAAGTTGTGATAACGATCGGTGTAGTGAATACCGTCTAAGCTGAGATATTGATTTTGAGTGGCGAAAGAGGCTGAGCCACAATCAGCAAGCGTTCCTGTTGTGAAGTAGGTACCGAGTTCAACACAGGATGCACCTGATTGGACACCTGCTTCGGTAAACCCATAAGCGGTAGGGTTTGCACGTATTTGCCTAATGGAGAGGTCCATATTAAAGAAGTGGATATTTGCACCCGTTTCTTTTTGTATTTCTACTAAGTTGGCCACTAGTTGGGTATTGGTTGCGTCTGCCCCTAAGGTTAGAGCCGCAGGGTCGTTATTTGATCCGGCGCGGTAGAAATAGTTGAAGGTGCCGTAATCGGGTAAGTTAGTAACAAAGATGTTTTGGGCTCCAAGGTCGATAAACTGACGGACCATATTGGCTTGCTCTGTAGCATCGTTTGCGGCTGTTACTAACGCAGTGGCTGCATCAGTAGCGGAGTTAGCGGCGCTAAAGTCATTAATGCCTGATGTCATTACAACAACGTCATTCGCATTAAATCGGCCATAAGCGGCTTCAAATTGAGCAATTTGCGGGAGTGCAGTTACACTATTGGTACCTGCACGTGCAAAGTTGGTGGCTGATGGAAAACTACTACCGCGGGCATTTGACGAACCAACTAATGGTGAAAATTTTTCAATATAGTTTGCATGACCATTACTCCAAACTTCGGTGGCGTAGGGTACAAAGCTATTTGCTATGACGCCTGGGTCTGCTGCTAGCGTATCCGTGGAGCTGGATCCGAAGCCAAAGGTGCGCCCAAAGCCGGTTATATTGGCCATATTGGCTAAGGGCTCTCCATTATTCGGTACGGAAAGTGGGTATAAAGGTGCGATATCTGTATCCGATGATGGCAGATATTCGTTTAGGTTCTGTGCCCATAAGTTGTTGCTTGCCGATAGCAAAATGAGTGTCGCTACAAGATGTTGTGGCTCTAGATACTTCATGTTGGTCTCCTCTCTTATTATTTCCGCTCAGGTGACGGGTTGCGCTAAGGATAAGTCAATAAAAACAATAAGATAACCTCAGATAAAGACATCAATTCCCTGATCTGGACGCAAGAGCATCAATAATATGTATGTTTTTGGTGACGTTTAATTGTTGTTTTTTGAGAAGGGAGATCTAAAGCGTTAGGAATCAAGGCTGGAGTAGCGGTTTTTTCTCATTGCTTTGATGTGTGCTTTCCGATGCGTGCTTTTCAGGAATGGCAGGAATCCTGCAAAAAAATTCGAACAATTTTTAACCGCGATATATACTTTACGCCATTTTGCGTGTGATACACGCGTGGGCTTTTATTTTTTAGGCGTAAGCTCAGTGTAAAACCAGCCAGCGGAACGATCCATCTATATGAAATACATGACAAGTGCCGAGATTCGCCAGGCTTTCCTGGATTATTTCAATCAGCAAGGGCATGAGGTAGTTCCTTCAAGCTCTCTTATTCCTGCCAATGACCCGACGTTGTTATTTACTAATGCGGGTATGGTTCAGTTTAAAGACGTTTTTTTGGGGGACGATAAGCGCCCTTATAACCGCGCAACCAGCTCACAACGTTGTGTGCGAGCAGGCGGTAAGCATAACGATTTAGAAAACGTCGGTTACACTGCACGCCATCATACTTTCTTTGAAATGCTAGGTAACTTTAGCTTTGGTGACTACTTCAAGCCAGAAGCAATACGCTTTGCATGGACATTCCTAACAGAAACGCTGGGGATTCCTAAAGAGAAACTGTGGGTCACTGTTCATCATAGTGACGATGAAGCAGAAAAAATCTGGAAAGAAGAGGTAGGAGTTGATCCTGAACGTTTCTCAAAGTTAGGGGATGACAATTTCTGGTCTATGGGTGATACCGGCCCTTGTGGTCCTTGCACTGAAATTTTTTATGATCACGGCGAGTCAGTATGGGGCGGCCCACCGGGAAGTCCGGAAGAAGACGGCGATCGCTATATCGAAATTTGGAACGTTGTATTTATGCAATACAACCGTGCCGCTGATGGTGAAATGACGCCACTACCACGTCAGTCCGTTGACACCGGTATGGGACTTGAGCGTATAGCAGCCGTTATGCAAAACGTGCATAGCAACTACGAGATTGATTTATTCCAGCGCTTACTTGAAGCCACGGCTAAAGCTGTGGGTACTCAGGATATGAATAGTAAATCATTGCGTGTTATTGCTGACCATATCCGTTCAACAGCGTTCTTAATTGTTGATGGTGTAACACCATCCAATGAAGGGCGTGGATATGTGTTGCGCCGCATTATGCGACGCGCTATCCGGCACGGTAATAAGCTCGGTGCTCAAGGGGCTTTCTTTCATACACTGACCGCGGCACTCGTTAATGAAATGGGTGAAGCCTACCCAGAACTTACCGAGCAACAGGCTCTGGTTGAGCGTGTAATAGCTAAAGAAGAAGAGCAGTTTGCTAAGACGCTTGATAACGGCATGCGTTTATTAACGGATGCTATCGCATCGATGGAAGGGACGGTTCTATCTGGCGAAACTGTTTTCCGCTTGTACGATACCTATGGTTTCCCTGTAGATTTAACGGCTGACGTGGCACGTGAACAAGATCTAACACTCGATATGGAAGGCTTTGATGCGGCAATGGAGCAACAGCGCCAGCGAGCTCGTGCATCAGGCGCGTTTAATGTCGATTATAACGAAAAGTTAGATATTGAAGGCGAAACAGGTTTTACCGGGTATGAAGACCTGGAAGGCTCATCTAGCGTGGTCGCTTTGTTTAAAGGTGGAGAGTCTGTCTCTGAACTAACGGCCGGTGAGTCTGGGGTTGTTGTGTTGGATAATACACCGTTTTACGCCGAATCCGGTGGTCAGGCGGGTGATCATGGAACCTTGTCATGGGACAGTGGACAATTTACCGTCACTGATTGCACAAAAGAGCAAAAGAACCATTTACACATAGGTCAATTAACAGAGGGCGTGTTACGCGTTGGTGCAACGGTATCAACGACTGTTGATATGGCTAACCGTAAAGCGACAGCGTTAAATCACTCAGCAACGCACTTGTTGCACGCTGCTTTACGTGACGTATTGGGCGATCATGTACAGCAAAAAGGCTCGCTCGTTAACGCTGAGCGATTGCGTTTTGACTTTGCACACTTCGAAGCTGTATCAGCCCAAGAGCTGGCAGCGGTTGAGCAGATGGTAAATCAATATATTCGCCAAAACTCTCCGGTGACGACCGAACTGATGGCGATTGATGAGGCCAAAGGTAAAGGCGCAATGGCGTTGTTCGGCGAGAAATATGACGATGAAGTGCGCGTTCTCACGATGGGTGACGGATTCTCTGTTGAGTTGTGCGGAGGTACGCATGCACAACGTACAGGCGATATTGGTTTGCTGAAAATAGTATCAGAAAGCGGTATTGCCTCTGGAGTTCGCCGTATTGAAGCGGTAACCGGTGAAGGTGCGCTGGCTTATTTAAATCAAGGTGAGCAGGCCTTATCTGATATTGCCGGGGTTTTGAAAGGCTCACGTGATTCCGTCGTTGATAAAGTGAAAGGTTTGTCTGAGCGTAATCGCCAGTTAGAGAAAGAACTAGATCAGCTTAAAGCGAAGCTAACAGCGGCGAAAAGCGGCGATATGGCAGCTAATGCTGAAACGATTAATGGTATCAAAGTTTTGGTTGCAAAACTTGAAGGTGTTGAAGCAAAGGCACTACGAGACACTATTGATCAGTTGAAAAACAAGCTAGGTTCCGCCGTTGTTGTTTTAGCTGCTGAAGAAAATGGCAAAATTAGTGTGGCAGCTGGCGTAACTAAAGATCTCATTTCGCGTATTAAAGCAGGGGATCTCGTAAAAGAACTTACCGCTAAATTGGGCGGTAAAGGTGGTGGACGTCCTGATTTCGCTCAGGGTGGAGGTACTGATGTGGCCGCATTGCCAGAAGCTCTGGCATCTGTGAAAGCGACGGTAGCAAACGTATAAGCGCGGAGCGGCTGTGCAGGCCGCTGGAGAGAAGTATTACAATGGCACTCTACGTACAAAAATACGGTGGAACCTCAGTAGGCACGGTTGAGCGTATTGAGGCAGTTGCAGACAAACTGCAACGTTTTAAAGAAGAAGGGCACGACTTGGTGGTTGCTGTGTCTGCAATGAGCGGTGAAACTAACCGTTTAATTGGTTTGGCTAATGCAATCCAAGATGATCCGTCCCCGCGAGAAATGGACGTATTAGTATCGACTGGTGAGCAGGTGACTATTGCGCTGTTGTGCATGGCATTACAGAAACGTGGTATTCAAGCGCGATCCTATACAGGTAGCCAGGTGCGCATTTTAACAGATAGTGCTCATATGAAAGCGCGTATTCAAGACATTGATGTCGAGCGTATGCGCGGTGATCTAGAGGCTGGTCGTGTTGTGGTAGTGGCAGGTTTCCAAGGTGTCGATGCTGAAGGAAATATCACTACTTTGGGCCGGGGAGGCTCCGATACTACTGGTGTAGCGCTGGCTGCTGCACTGAAAGCGGATGAGTGTCAGATCTATACGGACGTTGATGGCGTATATACAACAGACCCAAGAGTTGTTGAAGATGCCCAGCGTTTAGAAAAAATTACTTTTGAAGAAATGCTGGAAATGGCGAGTTTAGGTTCAAAAGTATTGCAAATTCGATCAGTTGAATTTGCCGGCAAATACAAGGTTCCATTGCGTGTCCTATCGAGCTTTAAAGACGGCCCAGGCACGTTGATTACGACAGAGGAAGAAGAAACAGTGGAAAAGCCAGTTATTTCAGGTATTGCTTTTAACCGTGATGAAGCCAAGCTGACTGTTCAGGGCGTGCCTGATATTCCTGGCGTTGCTTCTCGCATCCTAGGGCCAATTAGTGACGCTAATATTGAAGTTGATATGATCGTGCAAAACATCGCGGCTGATCAAACAACAGATTTTACCTTTACAGTTCACAGAAACGACTATACTAAAGCTGAGACCATTCTTCGCGGTATCGCTAAAGACTTAGGTGCACGTGAAGTGGTGGGTAACAATAAGATCGCTAAAGTATCGATTGTTGGTGTAGGAATGCGCTCTCATGCCGGTGTTGCAAGCAAAATGTTTGACGCCTTAGCGCTTGAGAACATAAATATTCAGATGATTTCAACATCCGAAATTAAGGTTTCTGTTGTGATTGCCGAAAAATATTTGGAGTTAGCTGTCCGTTCATTACATTCAGCGTTTGATTTGGGCAAGGTAGACACTGTCAGTGAATGACGACGCTTAATAATTGGTCTATGATAGCGGCCAATTTAAAGCGCTGAGAGGGGCTTACAGGCCGCTCTCAGCTGATAGTGTTTTATGTATTCAGGAAGAACAGGAGATCCAACTATGTTGATTTTGACGCGTCGTGTGGGCGAGACGCTAATGGTAGGTGACGATGTCACGGTAACCGTACTCGGTGTTAAGGGTAATCAAGTGCGTATTGGTGTTAATGCACCAAAAGACGTTTCTGTACATCGTGAAGAGATTTATGAGCGTATTCAGCGTGAGAAAGGAGACTCTGACGAACAAAACTGAAATTTTTGAAAGTTTTCCTTTTCTTTTGAAAATCAGTTTTGTATAGTACGCGCCGTTGATTGGTGAGATGGCCGAGTGGCTGAAGGCGCGCCCCTGCTAAGGGCGTATAGGGGAAACTCTATCGAGGGTTCGAATCCCTCTCTCACCGCCATTTGCGCCCGTAGCTCAGCTGGATAGAGTACCTGGCTACGAACCAGGCGGTCGCACGTTCGAATCGTGCCGGGCGCACCATCAACGCATTGTTTTAAGAGTAAGCGCCCGTAGCTCAGCTGGATAGAGTACCTGGCTACGAACCAGGCGGTCGCACGTTCGAATCGTGCCGGGCGCACCACTCTTAAAATAATCATCCCTGTAAAGTAAGTCATTAGATAAGCGCCCGTAGCTCAGCTGGATAGAGTACCTGGCTACGAACCAGGCGGTCGCACGTTCGAATCGTGCCGGGCGCACCATCTAATAATCTACTCTTCACACATTTATATGTTTATGCGCCCGTAGCTCAGCTGGATAGAGTACCTGGCTACGAACCAGGCGGTCGCACGTTCGAATCGTGCCGGGCGCACCATATAAATAATCAGTTTGCTCTTCAATTGCTAGACTCTAATTAATAAACATCCTGACAACTACTCGTGTATTGATTATGAAATTCATCATTAAGCTATTTCCTGAAATTACTATTAAAAGCCGTCCAGTTCGCCGTCGCTTTATTCAGCGTCTGCAGAGTAATTTGCAGGTGGTTGTTAAACGAGCCTGTCGAAGTGCAACTGTGAGTGCCTTTTGGGATAAATTAGAAGTGGTGCTACCTGAAGAGCATTCAGAGTATCGTGATGATGTTGTTGCAACCATGAAGCGTGTGCCGGGAATAGCGCATTTTTTAGAGGTTACTGAATATCCTTTTGTTGATTTTCATGATGCTTTTGAAAAAACGTTAGCGCTTTATCGTGATCGTTTGAAAGACCTGACATTTAAAGTGCGTGTAAAACGTTCTGGCTCCCACGACTTTACCTCGGTTGAGCTTGAGCGCTATATCGGTGGTGGTTTATTACAACATTCTGAATCGGCTGGCGTTGATGTTAGAAAGCCCGAGCTTTATGTAGATTTAGAAATTGTTAAGGATCAAATGTTCATTATTGATCAGCAGCACCAAGGACTGGGGGGCTACCCATTAGGCTCCCAAGAAGCCGTGCTCTCTTTGATATCAGGCGGCTTTGATTCAGTGGTAGCGTCTTACATGACTATGCGTCGAGGCTCTAAAACACATTTTTTGTTTTTCAACTTGGGTGGTAAAGCTCACGAAATAGGTGTGAAGCAAGTAGCGTTGCACTTGTGGGAGCAATATGGCGCTAGTGCGCGGGTTAAGTTTATTTCAGTTCCTTTTGATGAAGTGGTAGGTGAAATTCTCCAAAATGTTAACCATTCACATATGGGAGTGGTTCTTAAGCGCCAGATGATGCGCGCCGCCGAGCAAGTAGCTGACTTTATGGGTATTGATGCACTGGTTACTGGTGAGAGCATTGCTCAAGTGTCTAGCCAAACAATCCCTAACTTGACCGTTATCGACCAATCAACCGCTAAGCTGATTGTGCGGCCGTTGATCACTATGGATAAACAAGAGATCGTTAATAAGACTAAAGAGCTAGGTTGTTTTGATATTGTCAAAATGATTCCTGAGTACTGCGGTGTTATTTCTGATAGGCCAACCACGAAAGCAAAGCTGGATCGAGTCGTGAAAGAAGAGGCTTTATTAGATGAAGCTGTATTGGCCGATGCTGTTGAGCGTTGTCATGTAGTAGCCATCGATGAAATTATTAAGAATCTTGATATTCAAAGCGATATTGAGGCACTGACTAAAGTATCGGAAAATCAAATAGTTGTTGATGTTAGAGCGCCGCATGAGCAAGAAAAAACTCCACTTAATATGCCTGGATGTGATGTCATTTCAGTCCCTTTCTATGAGTTAGAAACGGCCTCGGATTCTTGGGTACCTGAAAAAGAATACCTACTGTATTGTGATAAAGGTGTTATGAGTCATCTGCATGCCCAAAACTTACAGGAGAAGGGTTTGGGGAACGTTAAAGTATATCGTCCTAAGGTCTAAAAAGGCTTTTACTAAAGTAGTATTTCATCCTATCTTATTGATTTTGTTGTAGGTCTTGCTTTTTTTAGCACGTTAGAAAGCTGACTAAAAGTTGACCTACACCCCCCTTCCTCAGTTGCTACATGCATGCTTTTCGGGTTTAATGCGTGGAGCGATTCATGTCTGATACGTTTCAAAAACTCTCAAAACGAGTGCTTTGGCCTCTGTTGGATATGTTGCGCGCACACAATAAAACAATTTAGGAGCAGCCACAGATGAATAATCTGTTATCAGAAGGCCTCGGATTGATGGTTTTCGGTATGGGCTTTGTCTTCCTATTCCTGACGCTTTTAGTTTTCGTTACTGGTTTCATGTCTAAATTAGTCATGAAGTACGAGCCAGCGCCTAAACCAAAAGCAGCAAAGCCGCTACCTAACAGTGCAGGTAAGGCCGTAGCGCAGGGTGGGAATGATGAACTGGTTGCGGTGATTACCGCTGCCGTTCATAAGTACAGATCATAACTATCGTTCATAAGAAACGAACTATATAACAACAATATAAATGCATTATTTTCGACAGAAGGCCTTTTACACATGTCCGATGCAAAGAAACCGCTAGGTATAACTGACGTTGTTCTTCGCGATGCGCATCAGTCGCTGTTCGCTACGCGTATGCGTATTGACGATATGCTTCCCATCGCCGAAAAACTGGATAAAGTAGGTTTCTGGTCCCTAGAAAGCTGGGGCGGAGCCACATTTGATAGCTGTATACGCTTCATTGGAGAAGATCCTTGGGATCGTATCCGTGAATTGAAGGCAGTTATGCCAAACACTCAACAACAAATGTTGTTACGTGGACAAAACTTACTAGGTTATCGCCATTATGCTGATGACGTAGTTTTCAAGTTTGTTGAACGAGCAGCAAAAAACGGTGTTGATGTTTTCCGTATCTTTGATGCTATGAATGACCCGCGCAATCTGGAAACAGCAATCAAAGCTGTTAAAGAATCTGGTAAGCATGCGCAAGGGACTATTTCATACACAACTAGCCCAGTGCATACCACTGAGACTTGGGTTGAGTATGCTAAAACCTTAGAAGATATGGGTGCTGACTCCATTGCTATAAAGGATATGTCGGGTATTCTGACACCTTATGATGCATTTGATCTCGTCTCTCGCCTTAAAGCGCAAACAGACTTAGAAGTTCAATTACACGCACATGCTACCTCTGGCTTATCAGATATGTCGATTCTGAAAGCTGTGGAAGCGGGTATTGATCGAGTCGATACAGCTATCTCTTCTATGTCTATGACATACGGTCATACAGCAACAGAATCCGTAGTTGCCGCCCTGCAAGGGACTGACCGAGACACAGGCCTTGACCTAGAGGCTTTGGAAGAAATCGCTGCTTACTTCCGAGAAGTTCGTAAGAAATACGCCAAATTTGAAGGTTCATTACGTGGTACTGACTCACGTATTTTGATTGCTCAAGTACCTGGCGGTATGTTGACGAACATGGAGAACCAGCTCAGAGAGCAGGGTGCTTCAGATAAGTTTGATGAAGTCTTAGCGGAAATTCCACGTGTCCGTAAAGACTTGGGCCATATCCCGCTGGTAACACCTACATCGCAAATTGTAGGGACTCAAGCTGTTATCAATATTTTGATGGGCGAGCGTTACAAAACAATCTCTAAAGAGGTGCAAGGGATCCTTAAAGGTGAATACGGCGCCGCGCCAGCTCCTTTTAATAGCGATTTGCAGGCGCGTGTTTTGGATGGCGCTGAAGCGATTACTTGTCGCCCTGCGGATATGCTGGAGCCTGAAGTGGAGCGTTTAACAGCGGAGCTTAAACAGCTTGCTGCTGATAAAGGTATCACTCTGGCTGACGGCGACAAGGTGATTGATGATGTGCTGACGTACGCTCTCTTCCCGCAAGTAGGCCTTAAATTCTTAGAAAACCGAAATAATCCGGATGCGTTTGAACCCGCGCCGACCTTAGAGGATGCACAAGCTATGGCTGCCCCTAAAAATACTGGACCTCAAGTTTATACAATCACAGTGAATGGTCAGAACTACGTTGTTCAAGTAGCTGAAGGTGGAGATGTCTCTTCAATTGCACCTGCACCAGCCGTGGCTGCTGCGGCAGCGCCAGTAGCTGCAGGCGCGGGTGAGGAAGTGCCAGCGCCTTTAGCGGGTAATATTTGGAAAGTCCAAGTGTCGGCTGGGCAAGCAATTCAAGAGGGTGATGTGTTAGTCATTCTAGAAGCGATGAAGATGGAAACAGAAGTACGCGCTGCTCGTGCGGGTACCGTTGTAGCCATCGACGTTAAAGAAGGTGATGCGGTTCAAGTTGGCGATTCGCTACTGACGCTAGCGTGAGGGATCACCTGAATGGATAAAGTGTTAGAACTCTGGCAAGCATCGGGGATATACAATATCTCCTTTGGCCAGTTCGTTATGATAGTAATTGGTTTGTTATTACTATTTTTAGCGATTCGTAAAAACTTTGAGCCTTTGCTACTCGTCCCAATTGGGTTTGGTGGCATATTGGCAAACATACCAGAGGCTGGTCTGGCCTTCTCGGCTGTGGAGAATGCTATTCATTTTGCCTCGCCTGAGCTGATGGCCCAGTTTGCAAATATATTTGGTATAACGAGTACTGATCCGCATGATGTATTGCATGCTTATCATGTATCTAACCCAAGTACTCATGCAGCTGCCTCCTTACTAGCTAATGATAGTGGTTATAACAATGGTATGTTGTATAACTTCTATAGTGTTGCTATTGCTTCGGGTGTTGCACCTTTGGTGATTTTCATGGGTGTTGGCGCTATGACGGACTTTGGGCCACTATTAGCAAACCCTAAAACTTTATTCTTAGGCGCCGCCGCTCAGTTCGGTATCTTTGCAACAGTGCTGGGTGCTGTTGGCTTGACTCAGCTGGGAATAATGGACTTTAGCATCCAAGACGCTGCCGCTATCGGCATAATTGGTGGCGCAGATGGCCCTACGGCTATATATGTGGCTAGCATGTTATCGCCTCAGTTGTTGGGGGCTATTGCGGTTGCTGCTTACTCTTATATGGCATTGGTTCCTTTAATTCAACCACCAATCATGCGTGCGTTGACTACCGAATCTGAGCGTCAAATTAAGATGGTTCAGTTACGCCATATTTCTAAAACAGAGAAAATCCTTTTCCCTATCTGTTTGCTTGTTCTGGTTGCTTTATTGCTTCCTGATGCAGCACCGCTACTGGGTATGTTCTGTTTTGGTAACCTAATGCGAGAGTGTGGTGTTGTTGATCGTTTAAGTGATACAGCTCAAAACGCATTGATCAATATCGTAACAATATTCCTTGGTCTGTCTGTAGGTTCTAAGTTATCTGCTGATAAATTCTTAGACCTTCAAACGCTGGGTATTTTGGTGTTAGGTATTGTCGCTTTCGGTATTGGTACTGCATGCGGTGTTATCATGGCTAAAATCATGAATAAGATGGCAGGTGGTAATGCTATTAACCCACTGATCGGATCGGCTGGTGTCTCTGCTGTTCCGATGGCGGCTCGTGTATCCAACAAATTAGGCTTAGAGGCTAACTCTCAGAACTTCTTGTTGATGCATGCGATGGGGCCCAACGTAGCAGGTGTTATTGGTTCAGCCGTAGCAGCAGGTGTAATGATTAAGTTCGTTAGCTAAAGCTCGTGTCTTGGACGTAAAAAAGGCTGCATTTATTGCAGCCTTTTTTGTCTCTTACGATCACTAACGATGGTGTTGGTGATAAGGAAGCTAGAGTTAATAGCCGAGTAGCGTTTCTAGATGTGCTTCTACGCTAAAGGCTAGAGCCACTGGGTTATAGCCACCTTCCAGTACAGAAACTACTCTTCCTTGTGAATAAGTTCGTGCTACATCTAAAATGAGTTTGGTTACCCAGCGATAATCTTCTTCATCGAGGTTGATATCAGCCATCGGATCTTCATGGTGGGCATCAAAACCGGCAGAGATAAAAATCATATCGGGCTTGTGTGCTTGTAGTGCAGGAAGCCAGTTCTTTTCGACTAAATTTCTAAAAAACAAGCTGTCACTGTGTGCAGGCATTGGGCAGTTGAGTATGTTGTCTCGCTGTATGTCTGCGTAGCGTTCGGGGTAAAACGGATGCTGGAATGTTGAGCATACCAGTACCTCTGGCTTGTCTTTAAAGATGTCTACGGTGCCATTACAGTGGTGGACATCGAAGTCCAGAATGGCGACACGATGAATATTGTCATTTTGTAGCGCTTGCATAGCTCCTATAGCCACGTTGTTATAAAAACAAAAACCCATAGGAGTGTTGTGTTCTGCATGATGCCCAGGAGGTCGCACTGCGCAAAAGGCGTTGGTGCTTTTGCCTGCTAGTACTCTATTCGTAGCTAATATAGCTGAGCCGGCTGCTAAGCTGGCCGCATGCAAAGATTGCGGGCAAAGGGCGGTATCTTCATCGGCGTAGATGACGCCTTCTTTGGGTTGCTTCATTAACAATCGCTTTTCGTGCAGACAGGCATGCGCTAAGGCGATTTGGTCGGAGGTCACGTGAACAGACTGCATCCGGTCAAGGTGTGAAATCAGCCCCGTTTTTTCTAAGACTTTATGTATGGCCATTAAACGAATAGGGCTTTCGGGGTGCTCTGGCCCCATATTGTGTAGCCCGCAATCATCGTGGCTGATTAAAGTAGTAGTCATGATTATCTTTTTTTATTGTCGATAGGGTGTTTTAAGTCAGTGTACTGCATAACTAGGGTGAATATCCCCTATGCAATGGTATGAATTGGGCGAGTGGTGCTGATCAATTGATCTGAATCATAGGCGTTATAGTGAGTGAGGCACTATTATTTGGGCCTGCATTGAATGTTTAACACTGGTGTGCACCCTCACCAGTGTCTTTTTTATGTATATGATTACTTCCACCCTTCATAGATGCCTCTTATACTGTTGATATCTTGATGTTTTTATCAGCTCCGGACGGCTAATGTGCAACTATCACCCGTAGACTATTCTGACAAGCAGGTGCTCTTAATAGAGAGCAGCGGAAATATGCGATCTACGGTCGTGTTTATGCTGCGACAGTTGGGTGTGAGTCATATTCAAGCCGTTGGTATTAATGATCAGGTGTATGATCTTCTAAAAGAAGAGAACTACGACATAGTCTTGTTAGGCCACAACCCTAGTGATCCCTTGACTGGCATGCAGATTTTAGAAGAGTGCCGTTATAAAAAGATCATAAAGCCAAATACTTGCTGGGTGTTTATGACCAGTGATGCCTCTCAAGATGTTGTCTTGCATGTCGTGGAAAGTCAGCCTGATGCTGTGATTACTAAGCCGTTTTCAGCCGCCGAGCTTAAGCTCAGGCTTGATATGTTGCTGTATCGAAAACATGCGCTGTCGGCGGTCGAAGAGGCCATCCAAAAAGGCCAGTTGAGTCAGGCCGTTAAATTATGTGATCAAGTTGAGCTATCTGGCGCTAATTATGATTTTGTACAGCTCATCAAAGGCCGGTTATTGCTTCAGCTTAATCGCTTTGAAGAGGCAGAGCATTTTTTCAAGTACCGTTTTGCGCGCCTGCATGAAAAAGAAAGCGGCCCTTGTTTGGCGCAAGCGTATATCGGGCAGCAGCGTTATTCTGATGCTAAAAGTATCTTGGTCGAAAGCATTGCCAAATTCCCATTGTTAATGACGTCCTATGACTTATTAGCACATGTGTTGGAAAAGACAGGGGAGTTAGAAGGTGCTCAAGAAGCACTTCAAGCAGCGACACAGCAGTCCCCTTTAAGTTTGTTGCGCAATATGGAGTTGGGGCGAATAGCGGTTTACAACCGCAACTTATCCATAGCTGATCACGCTTTTAAGCGATCTATTAATTTGAATAAAACCAGTTGCTATCGGTCTGCTGAACCTTATTTGAAGCTGGCAAATGTCCGTCGTTTAGAAATGAAAGGAGTAGATGATCGCCAGCAAATAGCCCTTTATAACCAAGTTGAAGAGCTGCTTAATACAGCGGGCTTTCAGTACCCGCATGACGAAATTTTTAAGGTGAAAAGTGCGTTATTGAAAAGCCAAACGTGCACTGACTTGGGAGATACGGAGCGTGCAGAACAGCACCTTCAGCAAGCTAGCACCTTAGCTAAAAATTTGGATGAACCTTTTGATATTAAAAGGGAAATGTTGGAAGTTGTTGGAGATCCTTTACCTATATTAGACACACCTACCTCACCTAAACCTTTACCGGCTGCCAGTAAAAAAGTGGCGCATAAGCACGACCCTGAAATGAGTCATAAAGTAAACCGTTTAGGCGTTACGCATTATAATGCGGCTAAAATAGCCCAAGCGATTCGTTATTTTGGTTTGGCAATAGAATACGATGCTAAAAATAGCCGTGCATTACTAAATCTAGCGCAGTTATTTTTAGAATCAGCGCGTCAGCAAAAAGAAAAACGTGAAGAACGTCTTAAAATGGTACAGCGGTACCTGCGTTTGACGGTGCGTATGGAGCTGTCTGATATTGAAATGCAAAAGCGGCGTTTACTTGAGCGTTGCCTGCAAGAGCCTATCGAAAAACTGCCTGAGGGCAGTCTTGGGGTGTTGCTAAAGTAAATGGTCTCCCCGCAGGGACTCGAACCCCGATCTAAGCCTTAGGAGGGCCTCGTTCTATCCGGTTGAACTACAAGGAGATAATGGCGCCGATTCTACTGATTTTTGGCTCACTTTGAAAGCCTTGATGCGCAGGGCTATGCTTTACCTAGATGTGATTGAGAGCTGTAATCGCCTTTAGAGCCAGATGCGGTGTAAAGCGTATTAGCCTGAGGTTTTCCGCGCAGCAGTGATAAAAGCTTATCCAGGCTTTGCTTGTTGCGCATGAGTACCAGTTCATTGCGCTGATTAGCTGCCATCACTGTTTTGAGTCTGTCTTCCAGAGTCGACCAGTTGGACAGAAACTTTTGCTTAATGTTGAGGTTGGGGATTTGTTGAGCGAGCTGGTCGATGCCTGCTTTATTTAGCGGAACGCCAGCCGTGCTCATGCATTCTGCGCGTTGCTTGTTATTGCTGTCGAATTGGCTAAGCAGTGACGCTTTTTGTTCAAACGTAGACTTTATAGCGTCGATGTCTCTGCTCTGAAACGCGCCTAGCTCTGTCGTTAGAATATTGTCCAGCTGCTCTAAAAGCAGAATACCCTCTTGAGTGAGGGTATCTATCTTAGCGAGCGTAGAAGGATCAAGTGCCATAGCGTTAGCCCATTTGGCTCTCAAAATCGATCATTTTCCCCGCAACACGTTCAGCGTCAATGGTGTAAGAGCCATTGTCGATTGCTGCTTTAATGCGAGCAACTTTTTCAGAGTCTACGTCTGGGGTGTTAGCTATTTGTGCATCAGCCGCCTTTAAAGCGCGAGCAGTATCACTTAATTCTACCGTATCTTTTTGAACAGGTGCGATAGGAGTGCTTGTTGCAGGTGCAGCCCCATTACTTCGCTGGGTGCTGACCTTTTCACGTGCCGTCAACGCTTGTTGCGCTGAAGAGCTGTTAAGATCAATGACCATTTTTTCTACCCTCTATTGGTTCTTACTGACTGTAACGGCTGCGATAGGGAATACTTTAGGAAAAAAGTCACTTATTTTTTTGCCGCTTAAAAACTGTATGAAAGTATAAACAGAGCGCTTCTAAAATGCTACTAATAGGCTGGTGTTGCTGACACAACGCCACGGCTGATGACATAGGCGCGAATAACTTTTTGCGAGCGGCTATTCATCACATCAATTTGCTCCCCGAGTGAACCGTCCTCCAAGGCGACGCCTTGTGTTCGAATACTGAGGCCCGATATTTGTGCTTGAATAATAACGCTATCGCCTTTGTTAACGAGTAAGGCTGCTTCCAGTAATTGAGGGGTTAGCGCTGTATTGGGTGATAGAGAGCGTCGAGCCTTTAGACCAATTACCTGAGCGGGATCTCTAAAATAGCCGCGGTTGAGTGTGGCCAAATTATCTTTCACAAAACGTATATCTTTTGCAGTGATACTGCTGCCTTTTGCGATGGCTCTGGCGGTGTAGGCAACGGGGGCGATAGCAATGACTTTGGCCGCGACATAAGTATGCCAAGTTTGTGGATCAGAGCAGGATACGCGTAAGGTTAATCGCCCACCCGGGGGGAGCGCTTTGGGGATAGGGAAAGATAAGTTTGAACATTTTCTTTGATTAATCCCATCATTAATCGAGTTTATGTCTATAGTGATACTAGTGTGCGGTAGCTGTTTAGCAAAATGGGCTTCTAAACGCTGGGTGATGATTGTTTGCAGTGACTCAGCGGCCAAGGCTTTTGCGGGAAGCAGAAAAGAGCTAAATAGAATCTCTAAGGTGCCGACAACAAGGAATAGACGTTTAAAACTCACGGGATGGCCTGACTTACAGGTTATTGTCGTGGTGCCACTGATTAGTGACATAGAATTTGGTGTAGATCATGTCAGGTATTCTAGATACTGTAAACCTACGTACCCAGATGGTGGGGCAAAACCGGCTTGAGTTATTATTATTTGGCTTAGAGACGGAGCAAATTTATGGCATCAACGTATTTAAAGTACGTGAAGTGCTTCAATGCCCAGCCTTGACGGAAGTGCCACGATTAACCACGGCGATTAAAGGTATGGCTCACATTCGTGGAGAAACCATTCCTGTATTGGACTTATCAGAAGCGATAGGCCGACCTTCAGTACCGAAAGAAGAGCTACAACGTTGCTTTCTAATTGTTGCTGAATACAACAAGCGGACGTTGGCTTTCTTGGTTAGAAAGGTAGATAGAATTTTGAACACTCACTGGGATCAGATAATGGCGCCGCCAGCTGAAATTGGTGTTGAAAACTACTTAACTGCCGTATTTGAGCACGATGGAAAGCTGATTGAAATCTTAGATGTGGAGCAAATTCTAGCTGACCTGTACCCAATGCGTACAAACGTAAGTGAAGAAATAGCCACAAAAGAAGTTAAAACGAAGGCAAGTGAATATCACATTCTGTGTGTGGATGATTCTAGTGTGGCTCGTAATCAAATGCAACGCAGTTTAGAAGACCTTGGGATTAAGGTCACTACGTGCAACAATGGACGTGCTGCATGGAATATGTTGAATGATCTCACCGATAAGGGCGTCGATGTAACGCAGCACTTTTTGATGATGATTTCAGATATCGAAATGCCAGAAATGGATGGTTATACACTGGCTGCTATGATCAGAGAAGATACGCGAATGGATAAAATGCATATCGTTCTACACTCCTCATTGAGCGGCGGTTTTAACGTGTCGATGGTTAAAAAGGTAGGCGCCGATGGTTTCCTTGCTAAATTTAATCCGGATGATCTTGCTGGCGTAGTCGTTGATAGAATCCGAAAAATCGAGAGTCGTCGATAACAGGATATGGATATGTTCGATCAGTCAAGTAGCTTCAAGATATTGCAGGATGAGTTTGTTTTATTCAGTAAATATTTAGAGGATAATTGCGGAATATTATTGGCTGATCACAAGCAATATCTGGTTCAAAGCCGCCTAAATAAGATAATGCAAGAGTGTGCATACACAAACTTGAAAGAGCTTATTGGGCAGCTTAAACGGCCGGGTCAAAGCCGCCTTAAAGAACAGGTCATTGATGCCATGACCACCAACGAAACTTTATGGTTTCGTGATACCCACCCTTATGACATATTGAAAAGGCAGTTATTGCCCGAAATGCGTGATAAAAAACGTGCTCAGCGTTTACGTATTTGGTCTGCGGCGTGCTCAACAGGGCAAGAGCCGTATTCTATGAGCATGATTATTGATGAGTTTAAACAGGCAAACCCTGGTAGCTTCTCGGCGGGTGAAGAAATTTTAGCCACTGATATTTCTACCAATGTGCTGCAGCAAGCTCGTTCTGGTGAGTATGAGATGCTGGCTTTGGGTCGAGGGTTGGATAAAGAAAGACTTCAACGTCACTTCAAAGCCACCGAACGCGGTAGCTGGGTCATCAATCCGAGCATCAAGTCGCGTGTACGCTTTCAAAGTTTCAATTTATTAGATCAATACGGCACTCTAGGTCAGTTTGATATTATCTTTTGCCGTAACGTTCTGATTTATTTTTCATCTGAACTTAAAACGCAAATTTTGCGCAAAATGCATAAGCAGCTTGCACCTGGTGGCTATCTTGTTTTGGGAGCATCCGAATCGCTTTCTGGGTTAAGTGACTGTTACACGATGATTCATTGTCGTCCGGGTATTATTTACCAAGCAATTTGATTTTTACTGTTACTATATTCCTCCGCTGGTCGTAGGCGGCAACAAGCGGCATACCTTTGCCGCTTACCGCTCACTCTTCCCCTGTAAATCATCCCTTTTTCTATAAATCCCTTTAAAAACAATGTATTGATTTTTTGGCATGGTGTTTGCTTTTATCAAGATAGAGTTTATTAGGGGGCAATATGGCAATTAATTTTGATAAAGCATTAGGTTTGCATGAAGAGGCGCTACAGCTGCGCTCTAAGCGTGCGGAAATCTTGGCTAACAATATTGCCAATGCAGAAACCCCTAATTTTCAAGCCAGAGATGTCGATTTTCACGCGACACTTGCAGGCGAGATGAGTGTGAATATGCCGTTAACTTTATCTAAGACTGATGCGGGGCATCAAACGGGGTTAATCAATCCTGATTTTGCAGCCGAGTTAATGTATCGAACACCGATGCAGCCAGCCGTTGATGGAAATACGGTGGATATCCAAGAAGAAATGGCACGTTACACAGAAAATTCTTTAGGCTTTCAAACATCGTTTGATTTGCTAAACAGAAAATTTAAAGGGCTGGTAACAGCGATTAAAGGCGAATAATTATGTCACTTACTAATATTTTTAATATCGCTGGTTCAGCCATGAGCGCACAAACAGTTCGCTTAAATACAACCGCTAGCAATATGGCAAATGCAGACAGCGTTAGTTCAAGCGTTGAAGAGACATATCGAGCACGCAAGCCTGTTTTTAAATTGCAAGAACCCACGTTGGAGCAAATGACGGATTCCGATGCGGGTTTGCTTCCAGGTCAGGGTGTTCAAGTTGTTGGTATCGTCGAAAGTGAAGCCCCTTTACGTACAGAATATAACCCGTCTCACCCAATGGCGGATGCAGATGGCTATGTGCATTACCCTAATGTGAATGTGGTTGAAGAAATGGCGGACATGATTTCTGCTTCGCGCGCATTCCAAGTGAATACCGAAATTATGAATACAGCAAAACAGATGGTCCAACGTGTTCTCACGATTGGTCAATAATTAGAGGCGGGCAACGATTATGGCTGATATTACTGGTACTACAGCTACATCGATATTTGAGCAGATTAATGCGGCAAATTCGTCTAGCTCTACATCTACCACGCAGAGTGAATCTGATAGTCAGATGTTTATGGAGCTGATGATTGCGCAATTGCAAAATCAGGATCCAACCAGCCCAGCAGATACCGCTGATTTCATGCAGCAGATATCTAATATGACGATGGTTGAAAGCATTACTGAGCTAACGTCAACCATGACCGAACTTAGCTCAGAAATGATGACGAGCCAGGCGGCGTTGCAGGCATCATCGATGGTAGGTCAGCAAGCGTTTGTTGCAACCGACAAAGCGAGCTTATCCGCTGGTGGAAGTATTGAAGGGGCGTTCACGCTCGATACGAGTGCCTCTAATGTGCAGGTCTCTATTTATGACTCGGCAGGAAGCCTAGTCGATAGCTGGTCTGAAGGTGCTTTAGCAACAGGAGATCATTCATTTGAGTGGCAAGGTGGTGAAAACGCCGCAGGTAACTACTCGGTTGTGATTCAAAAATCATCATCTGATGGCACCACAGAAAATATAGACAGTTATATAGGCCATACTGTGAACAGCGTTACGCTGGGACAAAACGGTATTGGTATGAAAGTAAATACCGATGCCGGTGCATACAGCACTAGCGATATTTTACAGATCGGTTAAGACATAAAGGTAAGAGGGCACTATTATGGCAGGTTTTAATACAGCAGTTACGGGTATCAAAGCAGCAACCACCGACCTGGATGTCGCCGGTAACAACATTGCAAACTCAAGTACAACAGGCTTTAAAGCATCGCGTGTAGAGTTTGGTGATATTTACGCTACCGCTGTCGTTGGGGCAGGCACGGTGAATACCGCAGGCTCTGGTGTAACAGTGATGGATATCGCTACCGACTACAGTGCGGGCACCATCGAATTTACCAACAACAACCTAGATTTAGCCATTAACGGTTCAGGCTTTTTCCAGTTGGATGATGGGCAGGGCGGTACGACCTATACGCGTGCTGGTGCATTTGAACTAGACAGCGAAGGCTATATTGTTTCTAAAACAGGCAAATACCTACAGGGTTATGGCTTAGACGAGTTGGGTAATCAGCTACCGTTGCAAAACTTAGCGGTAACCCAAAAAGAGAGCTCACCACATGCCACAGAGTCTATTGACTTGGCATTTAACATCGATTCGGCAAAAGATGCTGAGTTGTTAGCGCGTTCATTTGATAAAACAAACGCTAGCTCTTACTCATATTCTACCACGGTAGAGACATTCGATAGCTTAGGTAATGCAAACTCAATCCGTTATTACTTTGTTGAGCAAGCGGCTGTTCGTGAGCAGTTCCAGTTTGATGTGTCAGGCCTACCTGCTGGTGAAGATTTAACAATCTCAGGTGTGACTATTACATCGACTAGCACTCCATTAACGACCGCCGAAGAAGATGCGTTGGAAGCGGCTGATCCACGGATTGATTTAGATACCTTATCCCTTTCAGGTGGCACGCTTACTTTTGAATTAAAAGCTGACTCTACCAGTGCTGGCGATGTGGTGATCAGTGATACTAGTGGTTCTGAATACCCGGTAGCTAATTTAGATGACGGTGTGCCAAGTACACGCGCGGCGAACGAGGTTCAAACTTTTACGATTGATTCTTCGTTGTTCTCTTATAATGCGTCGGTCGGTGATGACACGTTAAACAATGCCACTACGGTTGCCATCGGTGGTGTGTCTCTTGAACTCGATACAGGTATGACGTTAGAGGACGTGGGGCTAGCTATTGAAGATGCTCAGCAAGAGATTATCGACAATAACCCTGATATTGAATCTGTTGAGTTTAATGAAGCCACAGGTGAGATCGATATTACTTGGGAAGCTGTTGCTGGTAACGTCGATTTACTCGCCATTTCCGGTGGTACTAACAGTCCTTTTGTTGAAACAACACCCGGTAACGTAGATATAGCTGTTGTTCAGGGGGATAACTCATTCCAAGGCGCTTATCGTATGTATGCTTATCTAAATGATGAGCAACAATTGAACTTGGGTAAGGTTGTTGACCCAGGTGAGAGTGGTTTCTTGACGGATAAAACAGAAGTAGGCCCTATTGTTATCAAGTTTAACTCTACGACTGGTAAGTTAGCCGAAGTGAACGGTGAAGAAGTTCCTGATGGCGGCACAGCACCTAACATTACCATTCTAGGTGCAGACCCAGCTAACCCTAATGATACGCTGCTTGATAGTGATGTAGATTCGTTAGTGGGTGTGCAGCTTGATATTACAGGCTCTAGTCAGTTTGCATCCGACTCAATCGTTAAAAGCTCTTCGCAAGATGGTTATCCCAAAGGAGACCTGATTGGCGTGGCTTTCTCTGAAAACGGCGAGATGGTGGCTAGCTTTAGTAACGGTCAAACTCAAAAGCTAGGATTGGTGTCTATCGCAACGTTCGCTAACCAGTCTGGTTTGCAATCAAGTGGTGATACCGAATGGATCGCTACGTTTGATTCGGGGGCTGCTGTGCTTAACCCACCAGGAACAGGTTTAAATGGTACGTTGACATCGGCAGCGCTTGAGCAATCGAACGTAGATTTGTCATCAGAATTGGTTAAATTGATTGAAGCACAGCGTAACTTCCAGGCGAACTCTAAAACATTAGAAACCCTGAATACCGTCACCCAGTCTATTTTGCAGATTTAATAGTACTTTAACGAATAACAAGGCCGCTTCTGCGGCCTTTCTTTTTTCTTGCCTTGTTTCATGCCTACAAACAACTGTTTGAACGGTTGGCACGCCCTTTGCTTTTGTCATAAGTAACGATAAAAAACGGCAAAGGTTTTCCGGTCTAACCATGGATAAATTAGTTTATATAGCAATGAGCGGCGCTCGCGAAAATATGCTTTCGCAACAAGCCCATGCTAACAATCTAGCAAATGCCAATACCTCAGGTTTTAAAGCAGACTTGTCTCAAGCCCGCGCAATGCAAGTTTTTGGCGAAGGGTTTGCCTCACGTGTTTATGCACAAACTGAGCGTCCGGCTACCGATCGTACAGCAGGTACTTTTATCAGCACGGAGCGAGAGCTAGATATTGCCGTTGATGGCGATGGTTGGTTTGCCGTTATAGGGGCTGACGGCAACGAAGGCTATACACGCAGTGGTGAGCTGCAGATTAATGCCGCTAATGAATTAGTGACAGGCAGTGGATTGCCGGTAATGGGTAACGGAGGCGTACCAATCGTTATTCCGCCCTTCGACCAAATAGACATAGGCACCGATGGCACAATATCTATCCAGCCTCAGGGTGAAGATGCCGTTGAGTTGCTCGTCATTGACCGCATTAAATTAGTAACGCTTGACCCAGCAACCAGCTTTAAAGGTCTTGATGGACTAATGCATGTGGATGCTAATGCCGTGCAGCCGCCTGATTTAAATTTAAAGATACGCTCTGGATATGTAGAAACGAGTAATGTGAATGCTGTGCATGAGATGACCAGCATTATTACCGAATCTCGCCAGTTTGAAATGAATATACGCATGATGAAAACGGCTGAAGAAGTGTCTTCAGCGGCTACATCTATCTTGTCGTTGAATTAAGGGAGGAGCTTTTATGCACGGTGCATTATTTGTCGCTAAAACAGGGTTGTCGGCTCAAGATACGTCATTAAAAGTTATCTCCAATAACCTAGCTAACGTCAGTACGGTTGGATTCAAGAAAGACCGTGCCGTATTTGAAGATTTACTTTATCAGACAGTTCGCCAGCCAGGAGCAGAGACGGCAGAAGGTAATCAATTACCATCAGGTCTGCAGCTGGGTAATGGTGTGCGTGTAGTGGGCACGCAGAAAATGTTTAGTACCGGTGAGATTCAAGTTACCGACGAAACATTTGATGTGGCAATTAATGGGCGTGGCTTTTTTCAAGTCACCATGCCTAACGGGGATATAGGCTATACCCGCAACGGGCAATTTCATCTTAATTCAGACAATGAGTTGGTAACGGCCGAAGGCTATTTAATAGAACCTGCCATTACGCTTCCTGATGATGTGCAAAGCTTTACCGTAGGCGTGGATGGAACAGTCGAGGTCGTTGTTGCCGGTGACGCTACGCCCACTCAAATTGGTACCTTAGAAATTGCCGATTTCGTTAACCCCCAAGGCTTGCAAGCGATTGGTCAGAACCTGTTCCTCGAAACAGCTGCCAGTGGTGCACCACAAGTAGCCCAGCCCGGTGAAGAAGGCTTAGGTATTTTGCGCCAAGGAATGTTAGAGGCTTCCAACGTGAATGCGGTTGAAGAGCTAGTTAACATGATTACAACTCAGCGCGCCTACGAAATAAATTCTAAAGTGATATCAACGGCCGATGAGATGTTGTCGTTTGTAACGCAGCAATTGTAAGTTCAGTCTTACACAGGTGATTAAAATGATTCGTTTTGCTCTTGTTCTTTTATTGTGTGTAGCGGGTGTTGGTTGTGTGCAAACACCGGTAAAGCCGGATCGCGCTTATTATGCACCGGTGTCGCCACAGCAACTGCAGCAGCCTAAACCCGTTGATGGCGCCATCTTTAATGCGTACACCAATATCAATATTTACAGTGACGGACGAGCTCATCGTGTGGGCGATATCATTACTGTCGTATTGAGTGAGCAAACCCAATCATCTAAAACCGCTTCAACCTCAACAGACAAAAGCTCATCTATGTCATTACCGCAAGCCACGGTGTTGGGGTCTGGGTTGTCTGCCTTTGGTTTACCTATTTCCGCTAACTTAGATTCGACGGGTAACACCTTTGATGGCGAAGGCAGTTCTGATATGAGCAATAGCCTGAGTGGCGATATCACAGTGACAGTGCACGAAGTATTACCCAATGGGATTTTAGTTGTGCGCGGTGAAAAGTGGCTAACGCTTAATCAGGGAGATGAATACATTACGGTGAGCGGCATGGTTCGCCCGCAGGATATTGAATCGGACAATACCGTTGAGTCCACTAAGTTGGCCGATGCGCGTATCGCTTATAGCGGTACTGGCAGCGTACAAAATTCAAATGTACAAGGGTGGCTTTCTAAGTTCTTTATTAGCCCGTTGTGGCCATTTTAATCTAGCCACCCCTTAATTAGCCTATCGACGGAGAATAAGATGCGTAATTTACTACTAGGCTTGATGATTATCATACTGGCGCCGCTGGCGATGGCTGAGCGAATTAAGGATATAACATCCGTAGCCGGTGTGCGGAATAACCAGCTGGTAGGCTATGGCCTAGTGGTGGGGTTGGATGGTACGGGTGATAAAACCAGCTTTACCTCGCAAACTTTCCGAAACATGTTGAATAATTTTGGCGTGGCCATACCACCAACAACGAACCCTAGCTCAAAAAATATTGCGGCTGTTGCTATTCACGCTGAGCTCCCACCATTTTCTAAACCGGGACAAACCATCGACATTACTGTTTCCGCAATTGGCGATGCGAAAAGCTTGCGTGGCGGAAGTTTGCTCATGTCACCGTTAAAGGGGGCTGATGGGCAAGTGTATGCCATGGCGCAGGGCAATCTTGTGGTTTCGGGGTTTGGTGCTGAAGGACGTGACGGCTCGCGTTTGTCGGTTGATGTACCCAGCGTTGGCCGTATTCCCAATGGTGCATCGGTTGAACGCACAGTACCTAATGCTTTTGCGTTGGGTGATAGTTTGACACTCAACCTGAACCATCCTGACTTTACAACGTCGCGTCGTGTTGCAGAAGAAATCAATGGGCTACTAGGAGCGCACACGGCCTCATCAATGGATGCGACATCGATCCGTGTAAGGGCTCCGCGGGATGCAGCGCAGCGCGTATCTTTTATCTCTGTTTTAGAAAACTTAGAGATCACTCCGGCTAAAGAGGTCGCTAAAGTTATTATTAACTCTCGTACGGGCACAATTGTTATCGGTCAAGATGTGCGAGTATCACCAGTGGCGGTTACGCATGGTGGGCTGACTGTTGCTATCACCGAAAACTTAGACGTGAACCAGCCTGACCCTTTTGCGGGTGGCGAAACGGTTATTACACCGCGCACAGGTATCGAAGTGGATGAAGGCTCAGGCCATATGTTCGAATTCTCTCCGGGTACGTCTTTGCGCGATATTGTTGAAGCGGTCAACCAAGTAGGAGCAGCACCAGGGGATTTAATGGCGATTCTAGAGGCGCTTAAACAAGCCGGTGCACTGAAAGCTGAATTGATTGTTATCTAAAGCCTCCCAAAAGTAGGCTAAGCTGTATTTGAAAGCAGGTTTACCACGTAATAACTAAAAGGCTCAATCATGGCCATTAATAGCACGAGCAATACAGATCCAGGTTTTTATACGGACTTAAACAGTCTACAAAAAATAAAAAACCAATCGAAAACAGATAGCCCAGAGGCACTACGCCAAGTGGCTCAGCAATTTGAACAGATGTTCTTAAAGATGCTGATGACCAGTATGCGCGATGCAAATGAGGCGTTTGGAAGCGATGATGTGTTTAATAGCTCGCAAGTGCGTTTTTACCAAGACATGATGGATAGCCAAGTAACATTAGAGCTTTCTCAAGGTGGCAGCGGCGTAGGCTTGACCGATGTACTAGTGCGCCAGTTAAGCCAGCAATTTGATATACGTATGGATAGCGATAAAGAGGATCAGACTGGCGATGTTTCAGAGTCAGAACGCCTATTAAATCGCGCATTCAGTGTCGGAGCCATGAACGCTAGCTCCCAAGTGTTAGGACAAATTCAAAGTAAGTTAACGGATCAAGAGCCCGGCGTAACGCCTGTGGAAAAAACGGTTGAAGCATTAGCGCAATCAGTCGCTAGTTCTGACGAACCCGCAGAGAACCTGCCTGATCGTTTTAATTCTCCTGAGGAGTTTGTGGAGGCGCTGTTGCCTCTAGCCGAAAAAATGGCGGGCGAGTTGGGTGTCGACCCTAAAGTGCTCGTGGCTCAAGCCGCGTTAGAGACTGGATGGGGTAAATACGTCATAAAAGAAAGTGACGGAAGTAGCAGTTACAACCTTTTTAATATTAAAGCCGGCCGCAGTTGGGACGGAGATCGAGCGCAAGTCAGTACTCTGGAATATCGTGATGGCATTGCACAAAAAGAGCGAGCGGACTTTAGAAGTTATGGTTCTTATCAGGAAAGCTTCCGCGATTATGTCGATTTCTTAAAAAACAGCACTCGCTATCAACAAGCCTTAAATGTCGCGGATAGCCCGTTGCAGTATTTACAAGAGCTGCAGCAAGCTGGGTATGCAACAGACCCAGCTTACGCCGATAAAATTAATTCAATCTTTGAAAATCGCATTCTTAGTATGGCACAAGCGGCCACTAAAGAAGGTTAACGAACGGCCGCTAACCTCTAGATAGAACGAGCGCGAGTGCAGGGCACTCAGGAGAAGATACATGTCCAGTTATAACCTTTTAAACCTAGGCACCCAGGCGCTACAAGCGAATTCGAGTGCGTTAGGTACGGTTGGGCAAAATATTTCTAACGTGAATACCGAGGGTTATAGCCGACAAGTGGTGAGCCTCACGACTGTCCAATACAGCTCGGGTGTTCAAGTTGAAAGTATCGACCGAATTACCGATCGTTTTTTGACGGAGCAAATGTGGTCAGATGTATCCACCTACAACCAATCCCTGACGTACTCTGCGTTTTCTAGCCGTTTGGATGATTTACTAGCAACAGACTCTACCAGTATCTCATCGGCCTTAGATAGCTATTTTAGTGCTTTACAGAATGTAGTTGATGATCCCACATCGACACCTAACCGAGAGCTGTTTATTGCTGAAGCCGACGCGTTAGTTCAGCGTTTTAACAATTTAGACGCAAGCTTGCAGACTCAGAACGTGGCGATCAATGATAGCGTTGAAGATCTCGCCGATCAGGTTAACTCGCTAACCACGAATATTGCTGAGCTTAACTATAAAATTAAAGTAGGTACGGCGGCTAATCGTCCTATTAACGAGTTAGAAGATCAGCGCGAAGAGCTAATCAACCAACTATCGGAGCTGGTGGGTGTTGATGCCGTCGAACAAGATGGGAATCAAATTAGTTTGTTCGTTGGGAACGGACAGCCACTGGTGGTAGGTGGCTCGGCTAACCGGCTGTCGGCTATTCCGGGAGATCCTGATGCGAGCCAGACAAACTTGGCGCTAACTATCTCCAATAATGAAGTGGATGTTACCGATCAGCTAAGTGGTGGCCAGATAGGGGGAGCGCTTAAGTATCGCGAAGAAGCATTAAATGACGCGCGTGATGAATTAGGGCGTGTGGCGATACTGCTATCGGAAAGCATGAACGAAGCGCATCAATCAGGTATTGATCTTAACAATGACTTAGGCGGTTTGATTTTCTCCGATGTTAACTCAGCGCAACTGCAACGCAGTCGTGTTTTGGCAGACAGTGATAACCGCGCACAGTTAGAAGATGGGCTTGTTGAAATAGACGACCTTAGCCAAATCCAAGCCAGCGAATATACCGTACTATACGAGGGTGACAACCGTATCACCCTTACCCGCGAAAGTGACGGAAAAGTTATCCGTATCAATGATTTACAGCAAGTCAGTGACCCGTACGATGTAGAGCAAGGCAGCTATTATTTGAATAATTCAAAAGAGCTGGTTTTTGCTGTTGATGGCATGAAAGTCACCCTGAGCACTGATAGACGTATGTCGACAGGTGATGAGTTTGTATTGCAGCCGGTGCGCACAGGTGCCGAGGATATGAACTTAGAAATTCAGGATGGGGATCATTTAGCCTTAGCCTCACCGATTAGGGTCGTGTCCGACACCGAGAATACGGGCTCCGGCGTAACTGAAGTAGCCGTCACTGATTTTAGAGCACTCAGTTTTGATGCATCTGGTGAGTTAGCACCGCCCTTATCTATTGTATTTAATAACGCGGACCCTGTTCAGTATACCGTTTACGACATGACTGATAGCCTCAATCCGCAGCCCTATAGTTTTGATAGCGATGGCGATGGTACGGCTGAAGTATTAGAAAACATTACTTACACAGCGGGTGACTCTATCCAGTTGAAAGGGTTTGAAGCCACAATTACAGGTCAGCCTAAAGCGGGTGATCGCTTCAGCATAAGTTTTAACGAGGATGGTATTTCGGATAACCGCAATGCCTTAATCATGTCAGATCTACAAGAAGCGGATGTCAGTAACAAAGGCGCCTACCAAGATTTATACGGAAGTTTGCTAGAGCGAGTAGGTACTCGTACTTCCACTGCTCAAATCAACTTGGATGCTAATAAAGCGGTTTTAACATCGACATCTGATGCAAAAGCCAGTGTGTCTGGGGTTAATTTAGATGAAGAGGCAGCCAAGCTTGTTCAGTTTCAGCAAGCTTATCAAGCGTCAGCACAGCTGATTTCTACTTCACAAACACTGTTTGATACGCTGCTTAGCAGTCTGTAACTCATAATCTGAGGTATTATTATGCGAATCTCTACCCAGCAACAGTTTCTAAAAACGGTAGATAACATGCAGCGTACTCAGACCAACATGGCTGAGTTACAAGAGCAAGCCTCTAGTGGAAAGCGTTTACAGACGCCTTCGGATGATCCGGTAGCTGCTGCACAAGTCGTAAAGTTAGAAAGAGAACTGGCTCAATATTCCAAATTCGAAGATAACATCGATGTGACCGAGCGCCGTTTGCAGCTAGAAGAAACCATACTCGATAGTATGTATACAGCAACCACTCGATTTAAAGAGTTAGGCATTTATGCAGGTAACTCAACTCTCACCTCGGCCGATCGCGCAACGATTGCTACTGAGGTTGAAGAGCTTACCGAGTACATGGCAAGCTTAATGAACACTCAGGACTCTCTGGGCGAATATATTTTTGCAGGCAGTAAAGGTGGAACTCAGCCTTACGAGCAATTAGGTGATGGTAGCTACCAATACAATGGCGATGACGGTCAACGCCACATTCAAGTTGGCACCAATCTATATATTCCTTCTAATGATTCAGGAAGCTACTTGTTTGAGGCGGTGGAAGGGCGATTAGAAGTAGGGATGACCGGCGCATCCGTTTCTGCAGGCAGCCCATTCATAACCGTACCTCCAGCGGGGGCTACGTTTAGTACCGCGTTTGAAGATACAGACAAAGAAGCAGCCTTCCTAGAGGCAACTAAAGGGTTGGGTGATCTCACAGTTACCATCTCCCATGATGGGACCAATAGTAACTATAGTATTACCGATAGTAGCGGTACGTCTCTAGCGGGTGGGGTATTCAATGACGGCGACACCATTGAATATGAAGGGTTAGCGTTTGATTTGGCGGCCTTATCTCCTGGCGATCCTGATACGTCGATCACACTAGATATAGCTCCAGAGCAGATGAATATTTTAGACGTGGCACAAAACTTTTCTACTGCGTTACGCAATGTAGAAGGTGAAGAGCTTAACGAAATTTTAGCAACGACACTCAATCAGTTTGAGCAAGCGGCTGACCGCAACTTAGAAGCGACCTCTGCCCTGGGTACTCGCTTAAGCAGTATTGAAAAGATTACCGATAGTAATGCTGACTTTAAGCTATTTACCCAAACGGCTTTATCGAGCTTAGTTGATGCTGATTTAACCGAAGTACTGAGTCAATATGCGCTTGAAGAAACAGCACTGCAGGCGTCGCAAGCGCTATTTGGGCGGATAACGTCCTTGTCTTTATTCGATTACATTAATTAGCCGCTTTATTCGGTGCATAAAAAAAAGCTCTTAAAGAGCCTTTTTTTCGTCTTGGATTGTAAAAATGGCAATGTGATCGGGGAAGGAAAATGTGTCTGTTGGTTAAATTCCTTTATAGGCTTTAGTCATTTTCTTTCCTTTATTTTGCGTACTGCGTTGCTCAACAATATTTTTTTTCTGTGATTTTATCAGTGGCATCACTTCATTTTCGAGACGTTGTATCGCTTGTATTAAACGGCGTATTTCATCCCCCTGAGTCTCGCTGTCGGGTTTCTCCATGTTTTCAAGGGTTTGGCAAAGGGCTTCGCGCTGGCGCTGAATGTTTAAAACAGAATCCCAGTCTCCGCTAAGCGACGCATCCTTTAAATTCCTAGTTAATTCAAACAGTTGTTCAAGTAGATTGATCATAAAAAAGCCATTTTTTTTCTAAAGGGGTTTTTCAAAGTGCCGATAAGTAAAAGTACAAGACAGCATGCTGTCATATTAGAAAGATAAAAAGAAACACTAAAGCATCTAAAAAATTGGTCGATAAATGATCATAACCGGCGACAAAAGCGATACTGCAGAGCCGGAAATGAACACTAAACAACTCGCAGAGCGAGTTGATGAGGAGAAAATCTCATGGCAATGGTAATCAATTCCAACATCATGTCGCTAAATGCTCAACGTAACCTGACTATGTCTCAGAACGAGCAAAACACAGCGATGGAGCGTTTAACTTCTGGTAAACGTATCAACTCTGCAGCCGATGACGCCGCTGGTTTATCTATCTCTAACCGTATGACATCACAAATCAACGGTTTAAACCAAGCGGTTCGTAACGCGAATGATGGTTCATCTCTTATCCAAACAGCTGAAGGCGCGCTGGATGAGTCTACAAACATTTTACAACGTATGCGTGAACTGTCGGTTCAGTCTGCCAACGGCACGTATGACTCAGGTAACCGTTCTACATTGAACGCGGAAGTAAGCCAGCTTAAAGAAGAATTGGATCGTATCTCTGAGACTACTTCTTTCAACGGCTTGAACATCCTTGACGGTACACTCGGTAAAGTTGATCTGCAGGTTGGTTCTGAATCTAACCAAACCATCACCATGGAAATTGGTGCGATGGATACCAAGTCACTAGGTAATGGTAATACTGGAGATATCAGCGGTACTGCAATGGGTGCTATACCCCCAGCTCCTGTAGGTAACGTTACTATTAATGGTCAGACACTGGCAACAGCTGATTTTCCAACAGGAACTTTGGATGACACATTAAATTTCATCAATGACAATGTTTCTGGTGTTGAAGCAACATCGTTTGTCGAGTTAAAAGCTGATAGTGCTGGCGACGGTGTCTTGGCAGATGGCGAATCATTTGATGTCACAGTAACATTGAACGATGGTACAACTCAGGACTTTAGCGTTATAAATACTGGTAGCATGGATGAATTTGTTGATGCTATTAACGATAAAGCAAATGGTTTGGTAACGGCCTCTACAGACGCTGATGGCAAGTTAGTACTTACGGCTGAAAATGCAGCAAGCATAGCAACAGTCGATGATTCTGATGGTTCAGGAAGTGGTGCATCTGGTACAACGGACGCCACACAAAACGCTAGCTTGAGCTTGACTGATACTGATGGCGAAAAATCTATCACAATCTCTTACGCTACAGCAGCTGATGCTGATGTATTAGGCATCGATGCACGTACTGATTCAGGTGATATCCAAGGTAGCGCAGCGGCAGCATTCGGAGCGTTTTCGAAAGGTGATGTGACTATCAATGGCGTTGCTTTAAATGAGCTGACAGCTACCGATGATGCTGATGGTAACGGTACGCCCGGCCAAGTCGCTGATATGGTTGCTCACATCAACCGTCAATCAGGCGAGACTGGCGTTGTTGCATCTCTAGCAACGGGTGGTGAGTTGCAGCTTAACTCAGTAGACGGTACTGAGATTTCTCTGGACTATCGTGATTCTCAGGCTGCCGCAATGAAAACAGCGTTTGGTATGAACGAAACTAACAATGCTGAATCGTACGGTAACTCAGTTTCTCAGATCGACATTTCAACAGCAGCTGGCGCTCAACAAGCAATCGATACAATCGATGCGGCGCTAGAGCAAATCAACTCAACTCGAGGTGATTTGGGTGCGGTCAGCAACCGTCTAGACTTTACAGTAAACAACTTGTCTAACGTTGCCGAAAACGTATCAGCAGCACGTTCACAGATCCAAGATGCTGACTTTGCGGCTGAATCTGCCAACCTAAGCCGTGCGCAAGTACTGCAACAGGCGGGTACAGCGATGCTAGCTCAGGCAAATGCGTCTTCTCAGAACGTACTATCACTACTGCAGTAATCGTTATTTTGACAATGACAGCAGATAGCTGAAAGTTTACTAAACTTACCAAGAGCCATCCCTCACCACCTTAGGTGGGGGATTTTTGGTTCCGGGGGTGTAATATGTCAGTTGAATCAATGAATGCCAATGTTGCCACCGCGGCACAAACTCAAGCTGCAACAAGCTTACAAAAGCCTGATGCCATTCAATCCAGCATACAAGATCTTCAGGTTAATTCTGTTTCTGGACAAGAATCCCAATTAACCACTGAAGAAGTTCAAGATGTGGTCGATAAGCTAAATGGCTTAATGCAGAATGGCCAGCATAACCTAAACTTTAGCGTTGATGAAGAAACGGATAATGTGGTGGTTAAAGTGATGGATGGTGAGACGGAAGAAGTGATTCGCCAGTTCCCATCAGAGGAAACACTTAAGCTTTCTAAACACCTTGAAGGGATGTTAGGGCTTATTTTTAACGATAAAGCGTAACCCAGCAAATGAGCACCGGATTCGTAAGAGACGAAAGCGCGGTACCGGTTTTCAGGATAGGTTCGTAGGAGAGTCCCATGGTAAGCATCGTCTCAGCGCTAGGCGCAGGTTCGGGGATAGACACAACCAGCCTAGTTGAGCAGCTAGTCGACGTTCAGCGCTCAGCTCCTCAAGCACGTCTTGATACTAAAAAAGAGACCCTGGAGTCTCAGATTTCTGCTTACGGTGCGCTGTCTAGTAGCTTGTCCACGTTACAAGACTCAATAGCATCATTAACCAGTGAAGATATTTTTAATTCACGGGCAGTGTCCTTCCCTGATACTGATGTTATTACCCCTAACGAACTATCAGCTAACGCACAAACCGGGTCCTATCAGCTTGAAGTAATGGCGATAGCACAGGCACAAACGTTAGTCGCTAACCAGACGTTCGATGATAAAGACAGCAGTCTTAATGCGACCGGCAACTTAACTATCCGGTTAGGTGCTTGGAGTTATGACGCGAGCAATAACCCTGCTAGTTTTGCTGAAAATGAATCAGCTCAAGCTCTCAATATCGAAGTGGCTGCGGACGATACTCTCCAAGATATCGCAGACAAAATTAATGAGACAGATTCGCAAGTCCAAGCATCTGTATTATTGGTCGACGGGGCTTATCAGTTAATGATCAATGCACCCTCAGGTGAAGATAATGCACTTGAGATAACGAGCGATGATGCAAGCTTATCGGGTTTTAATTTTAATACCGCTGATTACAGCAGTATGACTGAAACCCTACAAGGACAAGACGCCGAAATTAAAGTGAATGGCTTGTCTGTTTTTCGTCAAAGTAACGAGATTGACGACGTAATTACAGGTCTTGATTTTACGCTGAATAAAGCGAGCGTTGGAGAGAAAATATCATTCACTATCAGTGAAGACAGTGCTACAGCCGAAGACGAAATACGTAATTTTGTAGACGCGTACAACACGTTTTACGAAACGGCCAAATCACTCACTGGCATTTCAACGGATACCGATACCGACGAGACCACGGCGGGTACATTAGCCTCGGACGGGACAGCAAAAGCCGTTATATCACGTATTCGCTCTATGATGACGGCTAGTGTGCCAGGTGTTGAAGACTTTAATGCGCTGACCAATCTCGGTATTCGTACTCAGTTGGATGGCACTTTAGAAATAGTCGAAGACGAGTTCTCGGCCGCTATTGATAATAACTTTGATGATGTTGCCGCAATTTTTGCGCCTAAAACTTCCTCAAGTACTAGCGCTATTGAAGTGGGAATGGGGAGTTATTCCGGCCAAGCTGTTCCAGGTAGTTATGATGTATCTATTACCACATCGCCATCTAAAGGCTCTGTAACTAGCGACAGTGCGTTTAGTGCTTTTAATACAGCCGATCCAGGGTTGAACCCGTTAGCGACACCTGATTATAGCTTTAGTGTTGAGGTTGATGGTGTAGCGTCGCAAAGTTTGACGTTGGAAGGTGATTTTACCAGCGCCGATGAATTGCGTAGTGCGCTTCAAAGCCTAATTAATAACGATGAGAATATTAAAGCGGCCAATATCGGGGTTGACGTTCAAGTAGACGATGCTGGAGTTATCAGCATTGTTTCACGAGAGTTTGGTAGTGCCTCCGGTGTTTCTATCACCGCGCAAGGTGATGACTTCGCCAGTGCTACGGGCTTATCAACAAATTCGGTTAGTACAGCAGGGACTAACGTAGAAGGGACTATTAATGGTGAACCTGCGTTTGGTTCTGGCAACATTTTGCTGCCAGCTGTGGGGTCAGATGCTTATGGTATTAATCTAACCATCAAAGAGGGTGCGCTGGGCGATCACACGTTTAATTTTTCTCGTGGTTTAGCTAGCGAGCTGTCGTTGTTAGTGGATACCTTTTTGGATGACACCACGGGTGCCATCGCTATGCGAGAAGACAATATAAACTCGCAAATAGATGATATTGCAGATGATCAAGATGATCTTGATCGAAGAATGACGATGTTTGAAGATCGGCTTACTGCTCAGTTCACGGCAATGGAGGCTATTATTACAAGCCTTCAAACAACTGGCGATTCGTTATCTAGTTTATTCGATACGCTCCCCAACACGGCTAGTAGTAATTAATTAACAACGTTTTTCAGGCACTTATTAGCCAGTTTTAGGAAATATTTATGATTAATAAAAGCGCTTTAAAACAATATCAAAGTGTGGATTTACGAGCTGCTACCGCCACTGCGTCCCCAAAAGAGTTAATAACCATGCTATACGATGGGGCCTTAAGGGCAATGGCTACAGCAAAAGGTGCTATTGAGCGAAAGGATATCCAAGAGCGAACGACTCAGCTCAACAAAGCCAACAATATTATTCTGGGTTTGCGTGATTTTTTAGATCAAGAAAAAGGCGGAGAGATCGCGGCTAACCTTGATGCGCTCTACGACTATATGATTCGTACGTTGTTGCAAGCAAACCGTAATAACGATGCCGACAAGGTTCAAGAAGTTATTGGATTGATGTTGGAAATTAAGTCGGGTTGGGTTGGTATGGAAGTACCGGCATAATCCGCTTATTACACGCTAAGCTTTTAAACAGCGCCTTAATTGGCGCTTTTTAATGCCTGTCATTCGGGCCGTGCTGTGGGTTCATATCAGTTACAAAAGGGCTGTGGAAGTAAAGTGTCGATAAATTGACATATTTACTTGAGCACTAGTAGAACTCTGCTACTATGTTGCTTAATTCGTCAAAAAAATGGCATTAAGGTTGACCCGCTTATGAGCACTCTTAATTTTGCATCCCACGCATTAGTTTTGCTGGTTGATGATGAAGAGTCGCGCCGACAGACACTCAGTGCTGTGTTTGGTTTTTTAGGTGTGCCGCATCAAGTAATGACCTTCGTAGAATGGTTTCAGCTCTCTGAACGCCCCAGTGCAAGCCTTGCATTCATTGGGCGTAGTCAATTGCCTGTGTCTCTTGAAAAGTTAATGGCTTCGTTGCGGCGGCAAGATGTTGCCGCATCAGTGTGCCTGCTTGAAGCGTGGGATGATCTTAGCCAATTAACCGATCAGTCACGCGTTCAGTTGTTGCGGGTGTTAGATGAGCCATTAAATGAACACTCGTTGACGGATCTGTTACACGAAGCGCATGTGATTCAAGGGCAATCACTTAAAGCGCATCCTGACGAGCGGTTGTTTCCGTTGTTAATTGGGCAAAGCCAAGCTATGGGGCAGCTTAAGCAGGTGATGTCACGCGTTGTTGATCGCGATGTGAATGTACTCATAACGGGCGAATCCGGTACAGGCAAAGAGTTGGTTGCACGTAGTTTACATGACTACTCGAAGCGAGCTGATCAGCCGTTTGTTCCTGTTAATTGCGGTGCAATTCCTCCTGAGTTATTAGAAAGCGAGTTATTTGGTCATGAGAAGGGAGCGTTCACCGGTGCGGTTAATACCCGCGTGGGGCGTTTTGAAATGGCTGATGGCGGTACGTTGTTTCTAGATGAAATTGGCGATATGCCGTTAGCAATGCAAGTTAAGTTATTACGCGTTTTACAAGAGCGCTGCTTTGAACGCGTCGGCGGGACTAAAACCGTTGAAGTGAATGTCCGGATTATCGCGGCTACACACAAAAATTTAGAAAGCATGATCGCTGAAGGCGATTTTCGTGAAGACCTGTATTATCGATTAAATGTTTACCCAATAGAAACGCCAGCCCTGCGCGACCGCAAAGACGATGTGATTTTATTGATTCAGGCGTTAGCAAAACGAGCAGAAGCGGAGGGTTTGGGGCGCTTACGTTTTCAGCCATCGGCATTGGATTCATTACAACGTCATACATGGCCGGGAAATGTCAGGGAATTAGCTAATTTAATTGAGCGCTTAGCGATTATGCATCCTGATGGTGTGGTTGGGGTTTCTGAGTTACCTAAAAAGTGTCGTCACATAGCGGAACCTAAACCGGGTCGTTATCAATCGCAGAATGCATTGCATCTACCGGATCATTCCTTGGCTGAAACGCTGTTAGCTGATACTGATGAGTCATTTTTAACGGCCGCCTCAACTGATAGCACCGACCATAAAGCGGGAGAAACGATGCTCACGCTAACGGAGCAAGGCATTGACCTAAAGCGGCACTTGGAGCACATCGAGCAGCACTTAATTAATCAAGCGTTAGAACATACGGGGCATGTTGTGGCGCGTGCGGCAACGCTGTTGTCTATACGTCGTACAACGCTGGTCGAAAAAATGCGTAAATACGGTATACAGCGAGTCAATTAATGACAGATCTTGAGAAAGAGCAAGCGGCGAAAATTGCTGAGCTAGAGCAGGCACTGGCAAAAACGCATTCGGAATTGGATCAGATCCAGCGTGAGAGGGATCGGGAAGAGGCTCACGGTGACTTAATTGCTATACGAATGAAGCAGTTACTCGACCTGCTACCTGCAGGCGTGCTGCTTATTGATAACCACGGTTTGGTCTCAAATTGTAACCCGGCCGCCGAATCGCTGTTAGGAACGCCACTTAAAGATCAAAGTTGGGTATCGGTTATTCAGCGTAGCTTTGCCCCACGTAACGATGATGGGCATGAAATCTCGTTGCGTGATGGTCGACGTGTACGTTTACTAACGCGTCCAATGAAGCATGAGCCAGGGCAGTTAGTGTTATTAACTGATCAAACGGATACGAGGCTTTTGCAGTCTCGTTTGTCGCATTACCAGCGTTTATCAGAGATGGGACGGATGATGGCGTCCTTGGCTCATCAAATTCGTACACCATTAACTGCGGCTATGTTGTACACCAGCCATCTTACTAAAGATCATATTACGGATGAGCAACGCATTAAATTTGCGCACAAAGTTAAATCGCGATTAATTCATTTAGAGCAACAAGTGAAGGACATGCTGCTTTTTGCGCGAGGGGAAACCTTACTGGATGACCGCTTATCAACTGAGCAATTATTTAATGCGATAGATGATATTTTAGATGTGCCTTTAAGCCAGTTTGATGCGGATTGTGAATTAGACAATCAAGCAAAAGGTTATTGGCTACAATGTAATAAAGAAACGTTACTCGGTGCGATTTTGAATTTAGTCAATAACGCATTACAGGCCGCTGGCAATGCGCATCCTTTATACATTAAAGCGTCAATTGAAGCGGATAATCTCGTATTGCAAGTGATCGATCAGGGCCCGGGTATGGACAGTGCTGGTGTTAAAAAGGCGTTAGAACCATTCCATACCACTAAGTCGCACGGCACTGGACTGGGACTGGCCGTTGCTCAGGTTGTCGCAAAAGCGCACCATGGGGAGTTTGTTCTGCGTTCGTCGCTGGGGCAAGGGACCTGTGCACAATTTAATCTTCCATATCTGCGCATGGAATAGGGAAATTAACATGACGATTACGGTATTAGTGGTAGAGGATGATCGTGATTTGAGGGAGGCTCTGGTGGATACCCTCGAACTGGCAGAGATACGCACAATAGAGGCGGAAGATGGCGAAACAGCTATTTTACGTTTAAAAGACAGTGTCGTAGATATGGTCGTGTCTGACGTTAATATGCCCGGAATCGATGGGCATGCTTTGCTTGAGTATGTTCGTGAGCAGTTTCCAGCCCTGCCTTTTTTATTAATTACCGCGTTTGCCCAAGTCGGTAAGGCGGTAGAGGCTATTCGTAAAGGGGCAGTCGATTATTTGGTTAAGCCTTTTGAGGCCGATGCATTAGTCGATACGATTCGTCAATTTGCCAGCGGCGCAGTGCTTTCTGGAAATGAACCTGTTGCCGAAGATGGGGTAAGTAAGCAGTTACTGCAATTAGCACGTCGGGTCGCTGTAACCGATTCTACCGTACTAATCACTGGGGAATCAGGCACTGGTAAAGAAGTGTTAGCTCGATATATTCATGACCAGTCTACGCGAGCAGGCGAGCCTTTTATTGCCATTAACTGTGCAGCCATTCCCGAAAATATGCTGGAAGCGATGCTCTTTGGTCATGAAAAAGGAGCCTTTACTGGTGCCGTGAATAGCCAGCCCGGTAAGTTTGAGCAAGCCAATGGAGGTACCTTGTTGTTAGATGAGGTCACTGAAATGGATATAGGTTTGCAGGCCAAGCTGTTACGCGTGCTTCAGGAGCAAGAAGTAGAGCGGGTTGGTGGCCGCAGTGTTATCAAGTTAGATGTACGTGTGCTCGCCACCACAAACCGTGAACTATCCAGCTATGTTGCCGACGGACAGTTTCGAGAAGACCTCTATTACCGTTTAAACGTATTCCCTCTACAGTGGCTCCCTTTGCGTGAGCGCAAAGCGGATATCGTCCCTCTGGCAAAACGGCTACTCGAAAAATACTGCCAAAAGATGAAGCGCCCACAGGCCACGTTTATGCCTGATGCAGAAGCCGCATTGATTAATCATCAATGGCCCGGAAATGTGCGTGAATTAGATAATGTCATTCAGCGCGCATTGATACTTCAAACGGGTAATCAAATCATGGCTTGTGATCTGCACATGATGACAGGGGCTATTGTAATTAATGCAGCAACTCCAGAGCAGACTATCAACCCAGCGTCGGCGACTCAGGTGGCAGAGGAGGTTGCTATAGATAACCCGCAGCCGGCCGCCGCGGTTGATTCTGCTTTAGCGAACGGGACTTTAGGCAATGACTTACGTCAGCATGAGTACCAGTTGATTATCGATGCTTTGCGCGCCACAGGCGGAAGCCGAAAAGAAGCGGCCGAAAAACTGGAAATTAGCCCACGCACATTACGTTATAAGCTTGCCAAAATTCGTGAGGCAGGAATTGACTTAGAAGCCTTGCTTAAGCCCTAAGCCTGAAACTTAAGTTGAATAAAAAATGCCTAAAAAGGGCTTGCTTATACTATTGGAGGTGGTTGGATAGACCAATGTCTAATTCAGGGTGTTGTGTGCGGTTCTGTATAAATTGATTAATGATTCCGTTTGCCATCGTGAAAAATAAAAAAACTAAGAATGGCCTTGTGGACAAATAAATAAAATAATCAAGTTAAGGGCATCACCATGAGTGAAAAAGTATATCCAGTCAGACCCGAAGTGGCGGCTGCTGCGCATATTGATAATGCTAAGTATGAAGCCATGTATGAGCAGTCCGTGAATGACCCCGACGCTTTTTGGGGCGAGCAAGGTAAACGCATTGATTGGTTTAAGCCGTACTCTACAGTAAAAAATACCTCTTTCGATCCACACAATGTTGATATTCGCTGGTTTGAAGATGGCACCTTGAACGCAGCTTATAACTGTCTAGATCGTCATCTAGAAACGCGCGGTGACCAAGTTGCTATTATTTGGGAAGGAGACGACCCAAGTGACTCCGAGTCGATTACTTACCGTGATTTACATGAGCGTGTAAGCCGTTTCTCTAATGCCCTAAAAGCAGAAGGTGTAGAGAAAGGTGATGTTGTCACGCTATATATGCCAATGATCCCAGAAGCGGCCGTAGCGATGCTTGCGTGTGCACGCATTGGTGCTGTGCACTCTATCGTATTCGGTGGATTCTCACCTGAAGCGCTCGCGGCACGTATTGAAGGTGCTAACTCGAAAGTAGTGGTTACCTCAAACTTTTCATTACGTGGCGGTAAAGTTGTTCCATTAAAAGCGAATGTGGACAAAGCGCTGCAAAACGAGAATGCAGCAGCTTCGTGTAAAACCGTGATTGTTGTTAACCGTGTAGAGCAAGAACTGCCATGGGTTGAAGGTCGCGATAAGTGGTATGAAGACCTTGTTGCTAAAGCGTCGGCTGATTGTCCTGCTGAAGAAATGAACGCAGAAGATCCACTGTTCATTTTGTACACTTCAGGTTCTACTGGTGCGCCAAAAGGCTTAAAGCACACCACGGGTGGCTACATGGTGTATGCGTCAATGACGCATGAGTATGTATTTGATTATAAAGATGGCGATATCTACTGGTGTACTGCTGACGTGGGTTGGGTAACAGGCCATAGCTACATTGTATACGGTCCTTTGGCTAACGGCGCCACAACGTTGATGTTTGAAGGTGTGCCGAGCTACCCAGACAATAGCCGTTTTGGTCGAGTTATCGAGAAGCATAAGGTCAATCAGTTCTATACCGCGCCTACGGCGATTCGTGCATTAATGCAGCAAGGTGAAGATGTACTCGGCGATTCGGATTTATCTACCCTTCGTATTCTTGGTTCGGTCGGTGAACCAATTAACCCTGAGGCGTGGGAATGGTATAACCGGATTGTAGGTGATGAAAAATGCCCAATCGTTGACACATGGTGGCAGACTGAAACGGGCGGTATCATGATTGTACCTTTGCCTGGTGCTACAGCGGCTAAGCCGGGTTCGGCTTCACGTCCTTTCTTCGGTGTTCAGCCTGCTTTGTTTGATGCTGAGGGCAATACACTGGAAGGCGCGGTCGATGGCAACTTAGTCATCACTGATTCGTGGCCAGCACAGGCTCGCTCGATTTGGGGTGATCATGAACGTTTCGTTCAAACTTACTTCTCTACCTATAAAGGTGTTTACACAACGGGAGACGGTGCTCGCCGTGATGAAGATGGTTACTATTGGATTACAGGCCGTGTTGATGATGTTATCAACGTATCAGGCCACCGTATGGGTACAGCTGAAGTAGAGTCAGCGTTAGTGGCTCACCCTGCGGTTGCTGAAGCGGCGGTTGTGGGTTACCCGCACGACCTGAAAGGCCAAGGTATTTATGTGTATGTGACCTTACAGTCAGGTTATGAGCAGTCTGATGAGCTGATGAAGGAATTGCGCTTACACGTGCGTTCTGAAATTGGTCCAATCGCATCGCCTGATTTAATTCAGTTTGCTCCAGGCATGCCAAAAACACGTTCAGGTAAAATCATGCGCCGTATCTTGCGTAAGATTGCTGAGGATGATTTTGGAGCCTTGGGTGATACGTCTACATTGGCGGATCCAACGGTAGTTGATGATCTAATTGAGCATCGAATGAACCGCAAAGGCTAAAACTTATTATCAATTAGCCTAAAACTTCCACAAACTCCTCCTTTAGTTGACCTAGAGGGGGAGTTTTGCGTTTCATGAAATGGTAATATCAAACCACAACTGAAGGTTAAAAGGACGCACAACGTCCGGAGGATAAGCATGCAGTTAGCCAGTAAAATCATTATTGCTGATGATCACCCACTGTTTCGTGCCGCGCTACGACAAGCGGTGTCTCAAGCAATCGAAGGCGTTGAAATTGTAGAGGCCGATTCGCTTGAGGCTGTGCAAGAAGCCGTTGTTGTACATGGCGATGCTGACTTGGTATTGCTGGATCTACATATGCCGGGGACTAACGGGTTTACAGGTTTAGTCTTTTTACGCGGGCAAAACCCGGGCATTCCTGTGGTGGTGGTTTCAGGTAGTGAAGAAGTCAGTGTGATGAAACGTTCTATGGATTTTGGAGCGTCAGGTTTCATTCCTAAATCAGCTCCGCTAGAAACGATTTCAGAAGCCATTGTTGCTGTTCTAGAAGGTGAAGAGTGGTTACCTCGTGAAATCAATGAACAACCTGAGCAGGATGTTACAGAAGATGAACGTAAGTTTGCGGTAGCGCTGGCTTCGCTAACGCCTCAGCAGTTCCGTGTATTAACGATGCTGACCGAAGGCCTGCTTAACAAGCAGATTGCGTATGAGCTGAATGTGTCAGAAGCGACGATTAAAGCGCATGTAACCGCTATCTTGCGAAAACTCGGCGTTCATAGCCGCACGCAAGCGGTTATTGCTGCTCAGCATTTGAGTGTTGACCCAGCGCGCACTGAGATGGAGTAACGCGCTATATCTTAAGGCCTGTAGGCCTTTCTGAGCGCTAGCCATGTAGGACTAATTCGATATGTTGAGTTAGTCCTGGTTTTATCGCTTCTCTTTCGCTTTTAGACTCCCACTTACAGCCTATCTTGTTTGCCAACGTTGTCAGCTTTGCAATTCCTTAAGCTCGTAGTTTATTGATCATGGCCCTTAGCCCAGCGGGTCTAATAGGTTTGGTCAATAATTGTGAGCCAAAAGCTTCTATTTCGGCATGTACTGCTTCCGTACGGTCGGCCGTTATCACCATGGAAGGCACGTTAGTCCCCCACAATTGATACAGTGCCTCAAGCGCCATAATGCCTGTTTCTGTCTCGCCTAAATGGTAATCAGCTAATACGATGTCTGGCAGCGGCGCATCACCAGTAGTGTATAGGGCAGTAGCTTCGTTTATTGATAAAGCGGTGTAAGTTTCACAGCCCCAACCTTGTAGCAGTGCTGTCATACCCTCTAAAATTTTAGGCTCATTATCGATCACCAGTGTCACTGTGCCGTTGAGAGCTTTAGAACGTATCCAGCCCCGCTGCTCAGGCTTGGCTTGTATGGCTTTTTGAGGATCTCCCAGTGGTACGTCAACGCTAAATACTGTACCGGCATTGACCCACGAGCGAACATTAATGCGATGGCCGAGCATGCGCGCGATTCGTTCTGTGATTGCTAAACCTAAGCCTAAACCCTGAACTTGGGAGTGTTTGGGGTTATCTATGCGCTTAAATTCTTCAAACACCTCATTGAGGCGGCTTTTCGGAATGCCTACACCCGTATCCCAAACCTCAATACGCAGCATATCTTGATGGCGTCGACAGCCTAATAGTATTTTACCTGATTGGGTGTATCGAACAGCGTTGGACAAAAAGTTTTGCAGAATGCGGCGCAATAACTTCTGATCGGAAATCACGACTTTATGGCAGTTTACATAATGGAACGCTAAGTCTTTGTCATTGGCAACAGCCGTAAACTCGGTGCTCAAATTGCTAAACAGGGTGTCCAAAGAAAAGTGACTAATGGACGGTTCAAGTGCTCCTGCATCCAGCTTAGAAATGTCTAAGATGGCGGTAATGAGTTCTTCCGCTGCTTTTAATGATCCATCGAGGTTTGAAACTAGCTCTTTAGTTGCGGGTGAGCTATGGCTTTGTTGAGCTAAAGCGGAAGCGAATAAGCGAGAGGCGTTTAACGGCTGCAGCAGGTCATGACTGGCGGCGGCAAGGAAGCGAGTTTTACCCAAGTTAGCCGCATCAGCATCACTTTTTGCTTGGCGAAGCTCATCTTCCATCAAGGCACGAATGGTGTTTTCTTTTCGCAGCTCTTTATTCACTACCGACAGGGCATGTGTCCGCTCTTTAACTCGTTGCTCTAGAGTTTCATTGGTTATTTGTAGTGCAAGTTCGGCTTCGCGCCGTTCGGTTATATCTTGGTATAGCGTAAAGTAGCCTAAAATATCGCCGTATTCGCCAATGTGAGGAATATAAGTGACTTCAGCGAACCGTTCTATGTCTTGTTGGCTAGGTAAAATGGTTTCGAAACGCTGGCGTTTGCCTTCGAGAACGTTCTGAATAAAGCCGCGACGCTTTTCGTATTCCTCACTTGAAAGGACCTTATAGGCAGGCATGCCAACTATTGTGTGCCGGTCTAATCCAAAAGCGTCAGCGTAGGCTTTATTGACAAACAGGTAGCGACGCTCTGTATCAAGATAAGCGATAAGAACAGGGACGTTATCCGTATAGATGCGAATATTTTGCTCGCTTTCGCGCAAGGCTTCTTCAATTTGTTTTTGTTGGGTTACATCCATGTAGGTGTTTACGTAGCCGCCGTTGGGCATCGGGTTACCACGAACAGCCAGCACCGTACCATCAGGTCGATAGCGCTCGTAGCCATGGGGACGGCCTGCCTTTATGCTTTGTAAGCGGCGATGCACTTGCTCGTCTACATCCCCTGGACCATATTCACCTTTTTGAGCGTTATAGCGAAATATTTCCTCTATCTCACGACCAATACAGATAAGCCCTTCTGGATAACTAAACATCTCGATGTAAGGGCGGTTCCATGCCACTAAACGCAGTTGTTGGTCGACAACGCTGATACCTAAGCCGATATTTTCGATGGTAGATTGCAGTAGTGATCGGTTAAAGCGTAAGGCTTGTGAAGCCTCGTCTACGATTGAAACAACATCACCGATTTGCATCTCCCGGCCCCGAAGGATTGAAGCCAGAACGATACGAGAAGAAGAAGCCCCAATAACACCGGCGAGTAAGCGTTCGGTAAATAGAATGAGTTCAGGGGTGGCTTTGTCGCCAGACAATAAAGGCTCTTCGTTTCGTTGTGCGACATAGCCTGCGAACGCATCTTGTGTGCGCGTTAATCCAAGGAAGCGCTCGGTGAGCATTTGAAGGTCGCCAACAGTAACAACACCATGCTGACGAGAAGGCACGGTTAAGTCCTTGTTGTAAACGTCAACAAAAGCACTGGCTTGGATGCGTTCAACTAAACGTTGCGGTGAATATTGAGATATAAGCACGTACAGGCTCGCATTGACCATTAAGCTCCAAAATACGCCATGTGATAGCGGCTCATTAAAGCTCAGCCCCATCAAGGAGGTAGGCGCAAGCCAGTGGTAGTTAAACAATGTACCTGTTAAAAAATCGGGTGATAAAATTCCCGCATTCATAAAGGTGGGAAGCACTAATGTGTAGGCCCAAAGAATAAACCCCATCACCATGCCTGTTAAGGCTCCGCGACGAGATCCCTTTTTCCAAAACAGACCGCCCACAATGGCAGGTAAAAACTGAGCAGCTGCTGCAAATGCGAGTAAACCAAATGATGATAACGGGCCTTGCTCACCCAAAATTCGATAGTAGAAATAAGCCATTAACATCAGGCTGAGGATGGTCATACGTCGAACAGTTAACAGCAGGGCGCCTAAATCTTTTTTATCTGATAATTTACGTCCAGAGAGCCTAAATAACAGAGGCATGATGATATCGTTGCACACCATAGTAGACAGCGTAATGCTGGCAACGATGACCATCCCAGTAGACGCAGATAACCCGCCGATAAAAGCTAACATGGCTAACGTTTTGCTGCCTGACTCCAGTGGTAGCATAAGCACAAAGGTGTCCGCGTCGATGGTCTCACCACTAAAGTAAAAATTACCGGCTGTGGATATCGGTAAAACAAAAATGCCTATCACAAGCATGTATAGCGGGAATATCCAGCGCGCCACACGTAAATTGCGGATGTCTGTATTTTCAACCACGGCCACATGGAATTGGCGCGGCAAACACAGGATAGCGATGCAGGCGAGAAGAATCTCCGTGAGAAAGCTCCCTCCTAAAAAGCTTTGGTACTTTCGTTCGCTATGGAGTGCTTGGGTGATTTGATAGAGGGTATCGCCAAAGCCGTCAAATACATTAATTGAGACAAATAATCCGACAGCGATGAACACGGTGAGCTTAACGATAGATTCGAAAGCAACTGCTAGCACCATGCCTTCGTGATGTTCGGTCGCATCAATGTGGCGGGTGCCAAACAAGATGGCAAAAATAGCCATCAAAATAGCTACAAACAGTGCCGTATCACTCCCTTTGCTGAGTGCTTCTGTGGCACCGGGTGTTAGGGCATTAAAACTAATCGCCACAGCCTTAAGCTGCATGGCGATGTAAGGGAGTGTTCCGCAGACGGCGATTAAGGTAACTAAGACTGCAAGTGATTGGCTTTTGCCGTAACGCGACGAAATGAAATCCGATATGGTTGTCGTGTTTTGTTGCTTACTGATAAGGATCATTTTCTCGACGACCCGCCACCCAAGGGCATAGACCAGAATAGGCCCTATGTAAGTGGCCATAAACTCCCAGCCTGAATAGGTGGCTCGCCCGACGGCGCCGTAAAAGGTCCAAGAAGAGCAGTAGACAGCCAAGGACAGCGAGTAAACCACAGGGTTACTTGCGTAAGACTTTCCTTTTTGGGTGCTATCGCCGTAATAAGCGATACCGAAGAGCAGTCCCACATATAATAATGAGACTAAAATGATAAACCAGCCCGACAGCATGTCGACAAACCTTATAGTTACACCTGAATAAATCTAGTGTAACCGAATCTTGCGCATAACCTAACGCTTTCCCTTATACCATCGTCTACCTTATTGAAGGGTAAGGCGTTTTCGACCAAATACAAGAAGCAAGCAACGGCGCCGCTTGCAGCCAATTGTTGACAATGGGTTGACAAAGGTTACCGACTAAAGTCGGGGATTTTTTTGTCAATGCTCTTTGCTAAATTCAATCTGTCTACTATTTCACTTGATCCGATAACAAAAAATAAAGGAAAGTGCCATGTCAATCAGTAGTGAAACCGCAAAAGCGTACTGGAGTGAAAATCTCCGGATCATCTTAACTTACCTTGTCATCTGGTTCGTAGTCTCCTACGGCTGTGGCATTCTTTTTGTTGATCAGCTCAATGAGATCCAATTCTTTGGATTCCCATTAGGTTTTTGGTTTGGTCAGCAAGGCTCAATTTTCGTCTTCGTCGGGTTGATCTGGGCATACGTGTTCAGCATGAACAAACTCGATGAGAAGTATGACGTTCACGAATAATAATAAAATTTAGAACAGGACGGCGTGATTATGAGTGTTGATGTTTTATCTTACCTCTTTATAGGCGGATCCTTCCTCCTATACATCGGTATCGCAGTGTGGGCCCGTGCTGGGTCAACAAAAGAGTTCTACGTGGCAGGTGGTGGTGTACATCCGGTTGCTAACGGTATGGCTACTGCCGCTGACTGGATGTCAGCAGCTTCCTTTATTTCTTTAGCGGGTCTAGTTTCGTTTATCGGACGTGATGGTTCTGCGTATCTCATGGGTTGGACCGGTGGTTACGTACTCCTAGCCATGCTTTTAGCGCCTTACTTGCGTAAGTTTGGTAAATTTACTGTGCCAGACTTTGTGGGCGACCGTTATGAGTCTAACGTGGCGCGTACCATTGCGGTGGTATGTACTATTGTAATCTCGTTTACCTATGTAGCAGGTCAAATGCGTGGTGTGGGTATCGTATTCTCACGTTACTTACACGTAGATATTAATACGGGCGTTATCATTGGTATGGCGATTGTATTCTTTTATGCTGTTTTAGGTGGCATGAAAGGGATTACCTACACTCAGGTAGCTCAATACTGCGTATTGATTCTTGCCTTCACCGTTCCAGCTTTCTTCCTATCAGCTCAAGTAACAGGTCATATCCTGCCGCAAATTGGTTTAGGTGCGACGCTTGATTCTGGACAGTCTGTATTAGCGACGCTTGATCAGCTCTCTGTAGATCTCGGTTTTGCTCAGTACACGGCGGGTAAAATGTCTACAATTGATATTTTCTGTCTGACTGTGGCGCTGATGTGTGGTACGGCGGGTCTTCCTCACGTAATTGTACGTTTCTTCACGGTTCCTCGTGTTAAAGATGCACGTACGTCTGCTGGTTGGGCGCTTATCTTCATCGCATTGCTTTACACCGCTGTTCCAGGTGTTGGTGGCTTTGGTCGTGTGAACTTGATTCAAACGGTTAACGGTGTTGATAACACGGGTACAACCTATTCAGAAATTCCTAGCTGGTTCAAAAACTGGGAAAATGCTGGCCTGTTAGGTTGGAATGACCGTAATGGTGACGGCAAAATCCAATATGCAGCAGGTAATGCATTTGATGGCAACGGTAAGCCAGCCTTTGGCGACGAGCGTGGTGACCAAGGTCAGCGTATCGCTACCAATGCGATCCAAGGTGCTGATTTTGATGCCTCTAAGCAACCGTTTGCAAACGAGCTATATGTAGACCGTGACATCATGGTATTGGCTAACCCTGATATTGCGCAACTTCCTGCCTGGGTAATCGCCTTGGTGGCAGCGGGTGCCGTAGCGGCCGCTCTATCGACTGCGGCAGGCTTATTGTTGGTAATTTCGACAGCGGTAGCGCATGACTTGATGAAGAAAACCATTAATCCGAATATTACTGAGAAGCAAGAGCTTATGTATGCACGGATGGCCGCCGTTGTGGCAATCTGTATTGCTGGTTACTTCGGTATTAACCCTCCTGGCTTTGTGGCGCAGGTGGTGGCACTCGCCTTCGGTATTGCATGTGCGTCGGTCTTCCCAACTATTATGCTGGGTATCTTCTACAAGCGCATGAATACACAAGGTGCCATTGCCGGTATGTTGGTTGGTTTGATCTCTACCGTTGGCTACATGTGGTACTTCGTCTTTGGTGGCGGTGATAAAGCTGACTACTTCATGGGAATAGGTCCTGGTGGATTCGGTGCGGTAGGCATGGTGCTTCACTTCGTCGTTGCTATGATTGTTGCATCAATGACGCCTCCTCCTTCTGAAGAGATGCAGCGTATTGTAGAAGATCTACGTATCCCACGTGGTGCGGGTGAAGCTCACGATCACTAAAACCTGTGAACGATATAGCATATAAACTTGTTATATCGTTACGCTCAAAAACATAAGGCGTATCGGCGAAAGTTGATGCGCCTTTTTTATCAGTGGTCAGCCTGCTGTTTATAGGAATGAGGCCGCTTGGATAAAGGAGTGTCGTTATGCCTACTTCGTTTAAGATGGATAACTTACCGTTTAGTTTGCTAACGGAAAGCGAGCAAGCCACATTGCGTAATCATTTGGATATAGCTTATTTCCAAAAGGGCGAAGTGGTTATGGCGGCAGGGTCGGTACCGGAAGGCGTGCATGTTATTTTAAAAGGCCGGGTATCAGAGAGTGAGTCCCGCGATGATGAAAGCGGACAATCTCATCAAGTTTATGTTCATTACGAAAATGAAGATTACTTCGGTGCTTGGTCTGCCATTAAAGGTAAGGCGATACATAACTTTATCGCTGAAGAAGAAACGATTTGCCATATTATACCCACCAAAACTGTTCTTGATTTGGTGTCAACTAATGCGTTGTTTGCCGATTATTTCCAACAAAACTTAGCCGCGAAAACAGAAATTGTAGAGCAACACAGTGGCGAAACTCAGGACATGGCAGAGTTCATGCTAGCCCGCGTGGGTGAAGGTGTGATTCGGGATCCATTAATTGTTCTGGAAGAAACCACAATAAAAGAAGCCACCTTATTTATGCGTGAAAACCAGGTCGATTGCTTCTTGGTAAAACGCGGCACACGTTACGGTATGGTAACGGGCACAGATCTACTGAATGCCGCCGTTGTTAGTGAAATGCCACTCACAACGCCGGTTTCAGAAATAGCGACATACCGCCTGATTAGTATTCACCCCGATGATTACTTATTTAATGCATTAGTGACCATGACTCGGCAACGAATTGAGCGTGTTGTGGTGATGAAAGAGCAAGAGCTGATCGGTATTGTGGATTTGACCGACGTATTGAGTTTCTTTTCGAGTCACTCCCATGTCATTGGGTTGCGCATCGAACGTGCGAATACCGTCGAGGACTTATTCATAGCCGCTAGCGGTTTGAACGAGTTGATTAAATCGCTGGTCTCGTATGGTGTAAAAACGCGCTTTGCGATGGACCTATTATCAGCAATGAACGGCCGGGTTATGGCTAAACTGTTTGAAATGCTAATCCCCGAGGATATGCAGCCACATGTGTGTTTGATCGTCATGGGGTCAGAAGGTCGGGGCGAGCAAATTATGAAAACAGATCAGGATAACGCCATTATCCACCGTGATGGGCTTGTTTGGCCGCAAATGTCACAGACATTGCAAGAATTCTCCAATAAATTAATGGAGTTCGGCTACCCGCCATGCCCAGGCAATATTATGGTATCTAATCCGTATTGGGTGAACTCACTGGGTGATTGGACTCAAAAGTTAGCTGACTGGTCGAGTAGCTGGGAAGAGCAAGACCAGATGAATTTAGCCATCGCTGTTGATGCAAAACCGGTTGCGGGGAATCCGGCTTTGTTTAAAGCGGGTCGTAATTGGTTTTTTAAATCGCTTAAAAATAATGATTTGTTCTTCTCGCACTTTGCAAAAGTGGCGCTGGAATTTCACACACCGTTAACTTTATTTGGTAATTTGAAAGATAAGGGGCAGTTGGACATTAAAAAGGGAGGAATTTTCCCTATCGTCCACGGGGTGCGTACCTTAGCGCTTGAATATCGGATTTTGGCAACGAACACTTTTAAGCGTATCGAGGCGTTGGTAGAAGCTGGCATTATGGAAGATAAACACGGACGGGAGTTAAGTGAAGCGCTAGGGTTGTTTATCCAATTACGCCTCAGGCAACAAATTAAGCGGGCCGAAGAGGAAGAGAAGGGTATTGATCCAACGCCTAATACGCTGGACTTACAATCTTTGCATAAAATGGATCGGGAGCTTTTACGCGATGCCTTTCATGTGGTTAAAGGGTTTAAAAAGCACCTGGAATCTCGTTATCACCTAGGGAGTCGATGATTCATGATCATCCCGCGTACGATTCGAAAACTGAAAGACAAGATGGATCACAAACAAGGGCCTTATGCTCATCTTTTTGAGCCTTATAAAGGCGACGAGGTTGTGTCATTAGATTGTGAGACGACAAGTCTCGATGTGAGCGGCGCTGAAATTTTGTCGATAGGTGCTGTTAAGATCCGAGGAAAAAAACTGCTAACCAGCGAACGCTTAGATATTAAGCTGAAACCGCCTAAAACACTCACAGGTGATTCCATTGTTGTACATAAACTGCGTGCAACGGACTTAGAGGGAGGTATTGAGCTAGAAGATGCGTTGCAGCAAGTGCTCGCATTTGTAGGTAACCGGCCAATTTTAGGTTATTACGTTAATTATGATATTCGCATGCTGGATAAATTTATTCGGCCTATCTATGGGTTTGGTTTGCCGAATAAGGCCATAGAGTTATCTCATGTGTACCATGACATTATTAAGTGGCGTTCAGTCGGCGGTAATATAGACCTGCGATTTGATACTATTTCTAAACAGCTTGATATTCCGATGCTTGAGCGGCACACCGCTTTAGGTGACGCAATTACCGTAGCGCTCATGTATGTTCGGTTGACTCATGGCTCCCCACCTGAGGTGGCGTGCTAACCGGTTGGTACGTCGCTCTTTTTCTTTGTCAGTAGCTTGATAGATATGATTTTATTGGCTCGTTTTTTGCATTTAACTATTCGTATATTGCAAAATTGCCGCTAAGCGTCATTTATATGGCGCTTATGCTGGTGGTTAGCTTGTGAACACAGGTTAATTGCTTATAATGTCAATAAGTTGTCATTCAGGGTGCAAGATGATTGAGCGAACGGATATCCAAAGTGTACTAACCCAAATGCGAGCCATGAAAGAACAGGCCCAAATGGGTGTTAGTCATGTCAATAATCCGGCAGAAGTGGCTATGCCTTCTGTTCGCCCTGTTGCTGAAAGTAATGATGGCTTTGGCTCTTTGTTAAAAAGTGCAATCGACGGTGTAAATAATACGCAAATGGAAGCGTCACGCCTTGCAACGGCTTATGAACAAGGGGATACCAGCGTAGAGCTAACGCAAGTAATGGTGCAGTTACAAAAAGCTTCCGTGTCTTTTCAGGCGATGACTGAAGTGCGTAATCGTCTCGTGTCTGCGTATGAAGATGTAATGAACATGTCAATTTAATGACGATTTCGGAAAGTAATACTGGTCATGGCTACTGATAACAGCACAGTCACAATCGAAACCTCCGGAGGAGGGCTACTAGCGGGGTTTAATAAACTGTCGTTTTTACGTCAGTTTGGCCTAATGGTAGGGCTGGCTGCCAGTATCGCTATTGGCTTGGCTGTGGTCTTGTGGTCTAAAGCGCCTGATTACCGCGTTCTTTTCTCAAACCTACAATACGCTGATGCCAATGAAGTTATTGATCAGCTTAACTTATTGAGTATTCCTTATAAGTTTGAAGGCGATGCTCGAACAATCCTTGTCCCCGAAGAATATGTCTATCAAGCCCGACTGCGGCTTGCTTCCGAAGGCTTTACTAATGATAAGACGGTAGGCTTTGAGCTGCTCGATCAAGAGCAAAGCTTAGGGGTGAGCCAGTTTATGGAAAGTGCTCGCTTTCGGCGAGGGCTAGAAGGTGAGTTGGCACGTACTATCACTAGCGTAACCGCGGTGCGTAATGCACGTGTCCATTTAGCGATTCCTAAAGAAAGTGTGTTTGTACGCGATCAAAAGCAACCCAGCGCTTCAATTTTTGTGGAGCTTTATACGGGGCGAAAATTAGATAGGGCTCAAGTAGCGGCGATTGCGAACTTAGTCGCGTCGTCTGTGCCTTCTCTAGACGTCAAAAATGTGACGGTGGTCGATCAGCGCGGGCAGTTATTAAATTCGCGAGACGAAGATGTTGATGTCGTTTTGGCTGGCAAGCAGTTTGAGTACTCAAGAAAAGTAGAAGAGACGCTCTTAAACCGAGTTAACAGTATTCTAATGCCGGTTGTCGGCCAAGGGCGTTATCGAGCTGAAGTATCGGCAGATGTCGATTTTACGGCAGTTGAACAAACCGACGAAATTTATAACCCGGATCTTCCTGCACTCAGAAGTGAACAAACGCTGGAGGAAACACGTGTAGGTACAGCACCGGCACAGGGTGTTCCTGGGGCGTTATCTAACCAGCCGCCAGGGCCTACAGCTGTCCCTGAAGTGGCGAATGGCGCGGCAGGAGACGGTGGTGCAGCCACAGTGCCTGGTACGGCTAAAAATCAAGCGACACGTAATTTTGAATTAGACCGTTCTATTTCTTATACACGGCACCATACAGGGCGAATAGGGCGTTTAACGGTTGCTGTTGTCGTCGATGATTTGACAGCATCGGATCCAGAAACAGGAGAGCTCACACGAACACCGTGGAGTGAAAGTGAATTAGCACGCTTACGTATTTTGGTACAAGATGCTGTCGGTTTTTCGGCGGTGAGAGGGGATAGTGTTAACGTGATTAACTCACCGTTTGTACCTGAGCAGCCGTTTGAGGATATTGAAATTCCTATCTGGAAGCAGCAATGGGTATGGGATATAGCCCGTCAGGTTGGCGCTGTGTTATTTGTGCTCTTAATGGTGTTTGGTGTATTACGTCCTATACTGAAAAATCTAGCGACAACTGGCGCAATTATCCCAACTAAAAAAACAGATGAAACCGATGAAGTGGCAGCTGAGTTAGAAGGTTTGGGCGGTCAAGATCTGTCAGATGACAAGGTAACGTTCGGTGGGCGAGGTGATGGTTTGTTGCCTACGCCAAGTGAGAGTTTTGAATTTCAATTAAATGCAGTACGTAGCATGATCGCCGAAGATCCTGCGCGTGTAGCACAAGCCGTGAAGCAGTGGTTGAACCGAGATGAGTGATGAAGAGCTAACGGATATCGAGAAAGCCGCCATACTCATGATTAGCTTGGGTGAGGATGATGCGGCTGAAGTGCTCAAGTACCTTGGCCCTAAGCAGGTTCAGATGATCGGCGAAGCCATGAAAGAATTGGACAACATTGCTCAATCGCGCGTGGAGGGTGTTGTTAGCGACTTTATGGAATTGGTACAAGACCAAACCGGTATTGGTATCAATAATGATCGTTATATCCGCGCTATGCTGAATCAGGCATTGGGCGAAGAAAAAGCAAAAACGTTGATTGATCGTATACTCATGACGACCAACACGTCAGGTTTGGATACGATGCGTTGGATGGAACCGCGTCAAATTGCAGAGACCATTCGTTACGAGCACCCGCAGATACAATCCGTCATCATCGCGTATCTAGAGCCTGATCAAGCCGCCAATGTGTTATCTTACTTTGACGATAAAGTGCGTCTAGACATCATTATGCGTGTGTCATCTATGGACCGTGTGCAGCCGCAAGCCTTGCAAGAGCTTAATGAAATGCTCGAAGGGCAATCAACTAGCTCGGCTGGTCAGTTCCGCACCATGGGTGGTGTGAAACATACCTCAGATATCATGAACCTCATCGAGAGCACCATCGAAGCCGAATTGATGGAAGGTATTAAAGAGGTTGATGAAGGCTTGGCAAATCAAATTCAAGAGCTCATGTTTGTCTTTGATAACTTGATTGATGTCGATGATAGAGCGATCCAAGTGATCTTGCGTGAAGTGGCTAGTGATGTCTTGATTTTGGCGCTCAAAGGCGCGGATACTGCCTTGCAGGAAAAAATCTTTAGGAATATGTCTAAACGAGCTGCCGAACTTCTACGTGACGACCTTGAAGCGAAAGGCCCTGTTCGTGTTAGTGAAGTTGAAGATGCTCAAAAAGAGATCTTGTCTGTTGCACGTCGTTTGGCGGATGATGGAGAGATCATGCTGGGTGGCGGTGGCGAGGCCATGGTTTAACCATTCAGTGTCTTTCTCATAATGCGAATTGATAAGTCACAGTGATGCCTAATGTCAGCTAAATTCCGCCCAAAATCATCCCAAGTACCCTACGAGAATTGGGTGCTTCCGGATGTTTCTTCTTCACAACCTTCTAAGGCTGGCTCTTCAGTAGGCATTGCATCAGGCACAACTGAGCCCTCAATATCTAAGCGCACTAATACCATTGGTCAAGCGGGAATAGCTCATTCGGCTCAAACAGTGTCGAAAAACTCCGCTAGTGCGCAAGTGACTGTGGTTGATGAAGAAGTCGTTGCAGAAAAGGTAACGTTGGCAGAGTTAGAAAAAATTCATGAGCAAGCCCACCTTGAAGGCTACGAAGAAGGGCGCGAGGAAGGCCGTAAAGCTGGACATGCAGAAGGGTTGGCTCAGGGGTTAGCAGAAGGCCGTGCGCAAGCGGATGCTGTGCTAGCTCAGCAGCAAGCGCAATTGGTTAGCTTGATAACGGCGTTAAATGCTCCCTTAGCGCAACACCAACAGCAATTAGCGTTATTGGCTACTGAGCTGTCATTAGCTGTGGCAGAGGCGGTTATACCGTCAGCTGTATTGGCTAGCGACTTTAAGGCCATCGCTCAAGCTGTGGAGGAGTCGTTGGCGCAGCTCCCTAATAACGTAGGTCGTATTCGTGTCTTAGCTCATCCAGATGAAGTGAATGCGGTGAATGAATGCGTTGCGGCTATGGTTGATGACGATGTGCAAGTGAGTGTGGTGGCTAAGCCTGATATTCAGCAAGGCGGCTGTGTGATTAAATCAGAGCACACAGATATAGATCATCTCATCCAAACCCGCTTTGACGCGGTAGCTGGTGAGCTGCGTGAGCGTGTTGCGTTAGCATTGAGCCATCAGCCCGCGGATCAAACTCATCAAGCAGACGACAATGGATCCGAGTAACTTTACGGCTGGTTTAGAGGGGGTTTTATCAACCCCGCTTGCACAACCTGCTCCGCGTTTAGAAGGGCGAATCACCCGTTTGATAGGCCTAACTATTGAGGCGGTTGGGCTGCGTGTTGCTATCGGTGATAATTGCTTAATTCTCGTATCTAATTCGCAAAAAATTGAAGCTGAAGTCGTTGGCTTTAATGATGAAAAAATTTATCTAATGCCTTTGCAGCCGGTTGAAGGCTTGTCAGCAGGGGCAAAGGTTATTCCTATGACGGCCTCTAGGAATGTCCCTGTGGGTTTTGAGTTGTTGGGGCGTGTTTTAAATGGTGTAGGCGAGCCTATAGATAGCAAAGGACCTTTGGGGTGCGCGTTATCTGTTTCCATGGCTGGCGAGACCATTAACCCGTTGGATAGACATCCCATTGATGAAACTCTCGATGTAGGAATTAAAGCCATAAATGCACTGCTAACCGTAGGTAAAGGGCAGCGGTTAGGCTTGTTTGCCGGTAGTGGTGTGGGTAAATCGGTGCTACTCGGTATGATGACGCGAGCAACGTCAGCAGATATAACGGTCGTAGGCTTGATCGGGGAGCGGGGGCGAGAGGTCAAAGAGTTTATTGAGCATAATTTAGGCGAACAAGGCTTAGCGCGCTCTGTCGTTGTGGCATCTCCCGCTGATGATTCGCCTTTAATGCGATTGCGAGCTTCTCAGCTCACTACACGCATTGCTGAGTATTTTCGGTCGCAAGGTAAAAGTGTGCTGTTGTTGGTCGATTCGCTCACGCGTTATGCTCAGGCGCAGCGTGAAATTGCCTTAGCTATCGGTGAGCCTCCAGCGACTAAGGGGTATCCGCCCTCTGTGTTCGCTAAACTGCCCAAGCTGGTAGAGCGAGCGGGTAACGATGCGACAGGTAAGGGGTCTATTACGGCTTTTTACACGGTATTAACCGAAGGGGATGACCAGCAAGACCCGATTGCTGATTCAGCACGGGCTATTTTAGATGGTCACGTTGTGCTTTCGCGTCAGCTCGCTGAGCAAGGGCATTATCCGGCAATCGATATAGAGGCTTCTATTAGTCGGGCTATGCCGGCAATTGTTGAGGCGGCGCATTTAAAGGCTGCCATGCGATTTAAGCAGCTATACTCAAAATATCAGCAAAACACTGACCTCATTGCGGTGGGGGCTTATGTGCGTGGTAGTGATCCTGATACTGACTTTGCAATCGAAAAAATGCCGACTATCCGTCAGTTTCTACAGCAAGGTTTGCATGAATCCGTTAATGTAGAGCAAAGTTTGCAAATGTTGGCGATGTCTTTGCAGCCTAATGAGCCGCCGGCTCGGCCTGCTGTTAAAAAATAAGGCTGTTTAATTCACGTCATTAAAAGCCCCTGATATCGCTACAGTTAGATAGGTTGAATTATGAAAAAGCGCTCTGAGCGTCTATCGCTCGTTGCTGATTTGGCTGAGCGGCGCAAGAAAGAAGCGGAAAAGTTCTTGGCTGATCAGATTAAGCGGGTGGACTCTGACGCGACGCAGTTGCTGCAATTAGAGCAATATTTGTCTGAATACCAAAGCTTATATCAGCAGGCAATGCAACAGGGGATGTTGGGGCCTCAGATAGTAAACTATCAGGCGTTCATGACCAAAATAGCCGACACAATTGAGCAGCATAAAAAAACCATGAAGGTGAATAAAGACCAGTTAGCCCAAGTGAAGCGCTATTGGGCACAAATGCATGGTCGCCACAGTGCGTTGGAGTCGTTAGCCGATAAGGCACTGGATGCCGAACAACAAAAAGCTGATAAAGCACTTCAAAAGCAGTTAGATGAGCGCTCCCAGCAGACCACTTCTGTTTTTTAGCGCTCTCTTTGTGGGTAATGCTTCATTGTTGTGAGGCTGGCCTGTTCTTTGCTAATAAGCTTAATATCTATGAAAAAGGTATTATGTTTATGGCGACTCAACTCTCACAAACTTCGCTCTTGATGCAGTTGGCGGGGACCTCTAATACAAAAACATCCTCAACCTTTAGCGGGTTGTTATCAATGGGTGGTTCTTCTCAAGGTGCTGATATATCAGGATTTTCTGGTTTTTCATCGCTTATGTCTGAATATTCTGTCAATGCTAAGCTGGTTGCCTCTGGGACGTTCTCGTCGGGTGATTCGTCTGGTCTCGATAATGCCAGTAGCCTTGCCGCTTTGGTATCACGCCTAGAGGCAGGCGGTAATGCCTTGCCGCTTGATGGGGGGAGTTTGTCGGACCAGCTTGCCGCTCTTACTCAGTCTTTGGCTGGTTGGCAAACGATGTTGGGCGCTAATAGTAATCAGGTGAGTACTGGCGATCTAGGTATGGCAGACATGATGCCGTCGGGCGCCGCCTCGTTACTTGCATTAATGGCGAATGTTGAGAACGGAGCTTCTTCGGGGGCTGGTAGCCTCTCAAGCGTTTTTGATGAGTTGAGTCAAAAGCTGAGTGATACGTTAGATACCTTACGCTCGATGGTAGCCTCCTTAGACGAGCAGGCTCTCCCGGCAACGCTTGAGGCTGGTGCTTCCGGTGCATATCCCGAAACAACAATAGTTAATGAATACGAAAGCACACCTGTGTCGCAAGATGTGTTGCTGGATGCGGTTTCGGCAGATAACTCATCGGAGCCAGTGCAAACCGTGAATGTGTCGGCAGAGCAGGCAACTGATGAGTTTAATCAATCAGCCGCTGAAGGGGGAGAGACGGAGGGCGCTGTATCCACTCATGTGTTTGATACAAGGATGAGTGAGCAGTTAATCACCAAGTTGAAAAACTTGTTAGATGATATAGAAAAGATCACGGGTGAAAAAGCTGACGCCCAAGATGGAGAAGCCGATTCAACAACCGCTTTGGCACTGGTGTTTAATAATACGTCGCTTGAAACTCCTCGCGATGTGGTTGGTTTAATCGAGCAGGTGGTGAACCGCTTGCAGGGGGTCGAAACAGCTAGTGAGACGCTAAATTCCCAACCGCTAGCCGCACAGCAAACAGTATCTCAAGCGTCCTTGAGTCAATTCTCTGCTTTGCAGGAAGAGGCCGGGCAACAGGAATGGTACGACCTGACTTTGGGTAAAGTTTCAGATCCATCGACTGGGCAACAAAATGCAGAAGCCATACCGAGCGACGATGTTCTGCCGGTTAATGCGTCGTCGATGTCTGAAAATGATCGTAACCTCTCTGCATCCGCAGACTTGGTTGATGCGACTTTGGAACCTTTGTCGGCAACGTCAGCGACAGATGGTCTTGTATCTGAGCTACCTGAGCCAGAAATTGCAGCGGCACTCGTCGCAGCAAATCGAGCTAACCAAGCGACTAAAGCTGATCAAAGCGGTGTATCAATGAACGCGACGGTTACTCAGGGAGGTTCTTATCAAGATTCCGGATCCCAGAACAGCACCAACAATTTAGGAGGTGGAGCGGCGCTCGCGTCTAATGCGTCCGGTGCTGTGCAGCCCCCCATTAATTCAAATGCCCAAGCGGCTCCAGCTGATGTCGCGGTAGCTTCTAAGTTAGATCAGAGTATGCGTGATCAGGATATTGCTGATGTGAGCCGAAGAAATGCGGCGTTGAATGACGAATCGGCATCTAATGCGTCCATAAGAGATCGAGCTGAAACGAGCTTGAGTGGTTTAACTCAGGCGGCGTCAGCGTTGAACCGGACCTCAACCCCAGTGCAAATGAATATGCCAGCGGGGATGAATCCAGGACAACCCGGTTGGTCTGAGGCGATGTCTGAGCGGGTAGTTTGGGCAAGTAAACAAGGTGTGCAAACCGCGACCTTGCAGCTAGACCCGCCAGAGTTGGGGAGTTTGCAGGTTAAGTTGCATATTACGCATGACCAAGTCAGCGTAAGCTTTTCGTCGCCACATGCCTCGGTAAGGGATTCTGTAGAGCAAAGTATGCCGCGTTTAAAAGAAATGCTCGAAGAGCAGGGGTTGAGCTTAGGTGAATCATCGGTCAATGACCAAGGTGCTTCCTCTTCCGATCGAGATAGGGATGAGCAAACAGGAGTAGCGAGCAGAGATGGTCGTTATGATGCTTCTCGTGAAGAAGGTGCGGAAGTGTCTGAAAATGAAAACAAAAGTTCACTTTCTTTGGTCGATTATTATGCCTGAGCCTACGAAATTCTAGCGGTGTGTTATATTTATAACGAGCTGAATTTTGGTGGCTTTTTGTAGCCGTGCTTGGCGGCTATGAATAGTAATAATTTAGAGTAAAGGGTGATACGGTATGGCTGAAGAACAAGCAGCAGCTGAAGAAGGCGGTAAATCTAAAAAGAAACTCATAATCTTCATTATTATCGGTGTTCTCTTAGGTGCAGCCGCCGCTGGTGGCGCAGCATTCTTTTTGCTGGGAGGGAAAGAAGAAGTTGTTGTTGAAGTAGAAGCGATAAAAAAAGAAGCAATCTACAGTAAAATCCGTACACTTGAAGGTAAGCCTTCATTTGTGGCAACTTTGCAATCAGCCGATGGAAAACGCCATTATTTACAAGCGTTTGTTGAAGCTAAGAGTCGAGACCAAGATGTGGCTGATGCGCTAACCCTTCACATGCCATTGATTGTTGCGCGTTTAAATAATTTATTTGCAACGCAAGACTTTGATGAACTGATGTCTATTGAAGGTAAAGAAAAGTTGCAACAGGCCTCAACAGAGTTAGTACAAGGCATTCTACAAGAAAAGATTGGTAAGCCAGGTGTTGAAAAAATCCTGTTTACTAACTTTGTGATGCAGTAGTAATTTAGTAACGGGCTAAGTATTAGTCGAGTCGGTCGTTAACGGGATCAAACCTCTCCATGTCGGTAAAAGACCTCTTATCACAAGATGAAATAGATGCACTTCTTCACGGTACAGATGACTCCGATGCAGGGGAAGCCGAAGAAGAAGTAGATTATGGCGACGGTGAAGTTCGCCCCTATGATCTGGCCAGCCACGAGCGTATTGTTCGTGGCCGTATGCCGACGCTTGAAATGATTAATGAGCGTTTTGCGCGTTTGGCTCGTGCTAGTTTATTTACTTTATTGCGACGCGGTGCCGATGTGGCGGTGGGCGGCGTGCAAGTCATGAAGTACAGTGACTACATCAACACATTGTATGTACCTACCAGTGTAAACATTGTTAAGGCGCCGCCGTTGCGAGGCACAGGCTTGGTGATTATGGACGCCAAGCTGGTCTATAAAATGGTAGATAACTTTTTTGGTGGTGATGGGCGTCACGCTAAGATCGAGGGGCGCGAGTTTACTCACACTGAAACTAGGCTGGTTTACAAAGCTATTGAGTTGCTCTTTAAAGACTTAGATGAGGCGTGGCGATCTGTTTATCCGCTGCACTTCACCCGGGTTGGTCATGAGATGAACCCCGCAATGGCCAATGCAGTCAGTCCTTCTGAGGTCGTTGTGGTAAGCACCTTCCATGTCGATTTGGAAGGGGGAACCGGTGAGTTTCATGTAACTTTGCCTTACTCGATGCTCGAACCGATTCGTGATCTGCTTGTGTCTGGCTTCCAGCCGGCAGAAGATGAAAAAGATGACCGTTGGATTGATGCTTTCCGCCGTGACATTGCGTTGGCCGATATGAAGGTCAGTGTTACGGTAGCAGAGCGTGAAATTACCCTGCGCGATGTGATGGAGCTGCAAGCCGGGGATATAATACCGATTGAAATCCCTGAAAATCTTGAGCTTAAAGCCAATGCAGTGCCTATCTTTCATTGTAAGATGGGTACATCCCGTGGCAATCTGGCTGTAAAAATAATCGATAAAATCAAACTGACGGATTGATTTTAGCTGTAGAGCAGACGCTGTATGAGTGACGAAAACGAAAACACAGAAATGGACGTTGATCAGCAAGCGATGGCTGATGAGTGGGCCGCCGCAATGGAAGAGCAAACCGCTGATGCCAGTGGTGCTGATGATGCGGTGAGTGCGGTTGCGTTTGATGAGTTAAGTGATGATAGCAGCCCCGGCCATGATCCTAAGCTAGATGTCATAATGGACATCCCAGTCAGCTTATCAATGGAAGTGGGTAGCACAGAAATATCCATTAGAAATTTACTGCAACTGAGCCAAGGCTCGGTGGTTGAATTAGACCGAGTCGCTGGTGAGCCTTTAGATGTCATGGTGAATGGAACGCTAATCGCTCATGGTGAAGTGGTGGTGGTTAATGAGCGGTACGGGATTAGGCTAACCGATGTCATTAGCCCGCAAGAACGGATTAAGCGTTTAAAATAATGAGAGTTTTGTTCTCTGTAATGGCGGTAGTAGCATGGATGTCTGGGTTAGCCAACGCTGCACCTCCTCCTTCCTCGAATACACCTGCTGAAATTGATCTTACTTCTGCCGTACTGCAGGTAGTTGTTGGGCTGGGCTTAGTTATTGTACTCATCTTGGCGCTAGCGTGGGTGCTTAAGCGGGTCACACGGTTACATAATACTCATCAGCAGATGAAAGTTGTTTCAAGTTTGGCGCTGGGAACGCGAGAGCGCGCGGTGCTAATCGAAGTAGGTGGGCGGCAAGTGTTGTTAGGCGTTTCACCTGGTCGAGTATCATTGTTAGAAAGTTACGATGAACCTATCATCACGGCGCCTCAAGGCGGTGAGTTTGCCTCTCAGCTTAAAGCTTCGCTTGCTATGCAGCAAAAAAAAGCAAGTTCCTCGGATCAACCTAAAAGCTCGGCATCACCTGAACCGGCACCCACAACAACAGGGATAGATCGCTAATGCGCTGGCTGCTTGTGCTTTTGTCATTATGGCCTGCAATGGCATGGTCTGCTGATGTTGGGATTCCGGCGGTTACGTTAACGACTGATGCTGATGGAAATCAGAATTATAGCGTAACCATTCAAATCCTCGCATTAATGACGATGCTGACATTCCTGCCGGCTATCTTGTTAATGATGACGTCTTTTACACGGATTGTTATTGTTTTCTCCATTTTGCGGCAAGCTCTGGGCCTTCAGCAAACGCCTTCCAACCAGGTGATGATTGGTCTGGCGCTGTTTTTAACCTTATTTATTATGACGCCTGTGCTCAATGAGGTTAATCAAGTTGCTGTTCAACCTTATTTAAATGAAGAATTAGACCCATTTGGGGCGGTGCAAGCGGCTAGTCAGCCATTTAGGGAATTTATGATGCACCAAACCCGAGAGAATGACCTCAACTTGTTTTTGCGTATCTCGGGTACGCCAGATGTTAATACGCCTGAAGATATACCATTCACGGTTTTAGTCCCTGCATTTGTAACCAGTGAGTTGAAAACGGCGTTTCAAATTGGCTTTATGATCTTCATTCCCTTTTTGGTGATCGACTTGGTTGTGGCCAGTGTATTAATGGCTATGGGTATGATGATGTTGTCACCTGTGATTATTTCATTACCGTTTAAAATTATGTTATTTGTTATGGTAGACGGTTGGGTAATGATTGTTGGGTCGCTGGTAGCAAGTTTTGGCTTGTGAGTGAGGATAAATGACACCACAACTGACATTAGACCTTTTTGGCGAAGCGCTCTGGCTTGTCGTTGAGTTGGTTTGTGTGATTGTGCTGCCCAGTTTGTTGGTGGGTTTGGCTATTGCTGTTTTTCAGGCAGCGACACAAATCAACGAACAAACGCTGAGCTTCTTACCGCGTTTGTTAGTGATTTTAATGATCGTTATGGCTATGGGGCCTTGGATTGTGACGCGTTTGAGTGATCAGTTTAATCAAATATTTGCCATGATACCGGTTCTTATTGGTTCACCATGATCGACTTGGCCCAGCTGAACATTGAAAACTGGGTATCAGCCTTCTTTATCCCTTTTTTTCGTATTGCTTCATTCTTAATGGCTATGCCTATGATAGGTACCCAGCTAGTGCCTATGCGTGTGCGTTTAGGGTTGGCCATTGTAATGACGGCCGTTTTAGTCCCAGTACTGCCGCAGCCGCCCGTATTAAATGGCCTCTCTATCGATACCTATTTATTGATTGCACAGCAGGTACTGGTTGGGTCGGCGTTAGGTTTTTCCTTGCATATTTTTTTCCAAGTATTCGCTGTAGGTGGGCAGCTGATTGCTAACCAAATGGGCTTGGGCTTCGCGTCTATGACAGATCCCGCGAATGGTGTGTCCGTGGTGGTGCTTGGGCAGTTTTACCTTATGCTGGTAACGTTGCTTTTTTTGGCAATGGATGGGCATCTCATTATATTTAATGTGATCGCGACGAGCTTTGAAATACTGCCTGCGGCGGTGTTAAATTTTAGTTCTCTGCGCTTAATGGATATCGCCACCGCAGGCACTTGGTTATTCTCTGGTGCTTTGTTGATGTCCTTGCCTGCGGTGACCTCGTTGCTGGTTATTAATTTAGCGTTTGGCATAATGACAAAAGCAGCACCGCAGCTAAATATTTTTGCAATTGGTTTTCCATTAACCATGACGCTTGGGCTTGTCATTACGTGGATGAGCTTGTCAGGGTTTTTGGGGCAGTTTGAAGTGATTGCTGACCATGCGTTAGCGGTTATTCAGAGCCTCTTGGAGCAATAACGTGGCAGAAGAGACAGGTCAGGAAAAAACCGAAGAGCCCACCCCCAAGCGATTGCGGGATGCACGCGAAAAAGGCGACATTCCGCGATCGCGAGAACTGAACTCTACCGCTTTGCTTATGGCAGCGGCGGCCGCTATGTTGATGTTTGGTAGCTACACCGCTAGTCACATTGCGGGCATGATGATGTCAGGCTTTGAGCTTAGCCGCGAGCAGGCTTTTGATCCCCAAATGATGATTATTCAACTGGCGGCCTCGGTTTATGAGGGTGCTATTTCGGTTGCTGGGTTTATGGCCTTTGTGCTGGCTGCGGCATTGCTCGCTCCCATTGCATTAGGTGGCTGGAATTTTAGTGGGCAATCTATTCAGCCTAAGCTGAGTCGGCTTAATCCGGGCGCGGGGATTAAGCGGATGTTTTCAGTTAAAGCATTAGTTGAGCTGATTAAGGCTATTGGTAAGTTCTTGGTCGTCATGGCCTTTGCTGTATTTGTGCTAATGACGCTGCAACCGGAACTGTACGGCTTAGGTGCGCAAGATATACGAACCGCCATATTGCACGCGACTGATATGGTGGCTTGGGCTTTTCTAATTATGAGCGCTAGCCTGATTATCATCTCAGCAATTGATGTTCCTTTTCAGTTACATGATTACAGTAAAAAGCTAAAAATGACCTTGCAAGAGGTCAAAGATGAAATGAAAAATACGGAAGGTAAGCCAGAGGTTAAGGGGCGGATTCGTCAGATGCAGCGAGAGATTGCTCAGCGTCAGATGATGAAGGAAGTTCCCGAAGCGGATGTGATTATTACCAACCCGACACATTTTTCTGTAGCGCTTAAATACATGGCGGATCATCGAAATGCTCCGGTTGTTGTTGCAAAAGGCGCTGATTTTGTCGCGTTAAAAATCCGAGAAATCGGTAATGAATATCAAGTACCTATTCTTGAGTCCCCAGCGTTGGCGCGAGCTATTTATTTCAATACAGAACTGGATCAGGAAATACCAGCTGGCTTGTATAAAGCTGTCGCGCAAGTATTGGCTTATGTCTTCCAGCTCAAGCGCTACCAAAAGCGTGAGGGGGAAAAACCTGTACGTCCCGATGATCGTGAGCTCATTATCCCTCCTGAGTTGCGTACAGAAACTCCCTCTACGTAACGCCGACCCATCGCTATCTGTTTTACATTCGCGTAATCCGCAAACTGTTCTAATATTGACGCTATTGCGTTGTATTAACGGCACAAAAATTGCAATTATTCTGGGTTGATGTCAGCTATTTGTTGATCAATAGCAAATTTCAGTATTTATGATGTTTTTTTGACGTTATTGTGTTTGTTGTGTCATTTTTTTGACGAGAGGTTGGGTTGGATAGAACAGCAGTTATGCAAAATATGCGGGGGTTGAGCCAAGGAAACTTAGGCATACCGCTGTTTTTGTTGGTCATCTTGGCGATGGTCATGCTGCCTATGCCTGCCTTTTTATTGGATGTTTTGTTCACATTCAATATTGCATTATCCATCGTTGTGCTTTTAGTTAGTGTCTACTCGCTTAGACCGCTCGATTTTGCAGTTTTTCCGACGATCTTGCTTTTATCTACTTTAATGCGACTAGCCCTGAACGTGGCATCGACACGTGTAGTACTCATGTACGGCCATGAAGGAGGCGACGCTGCCGGTAAAGTAATCGAAGCCTTTGGCTCCGTGGTTATCGGTGGTAACTATGTCGTAGGTATTGTTGTCTTTCTTATCCTGGTCATTATTAACTTTGTCGTTGTTACCAAAGGTGCAGGGCGTATCTCAGAGGTGAGTGCGCGTTTTACGTTGGATGCTATGCCGGGTAAACAGATGGCGATTGATGCTGATTTGAATGCTGGGCTCATTAATCAAGAAGATGCCAAGCAGCGGCGTCAGGACGTAACGCAAGAAGCCGACTTTTATGGGGCTATGGATGGTGCTTCTAAGTTTGTGCGGGGCGATGCTGTCGCAGGTATTTTAATTCTGGTTATTAATATTTTAGGCGGCTTGCTCATAGGCTTAATCCAGCATGACTTAAGTTTTGATGTCGCTGTTGAATATTACTCGCTGTTGACGATTGGTGATGGCTTGGTCGCTCAAATCCCTTCGCTTTTACTCTCCACGGCTGCCGCCATCATGGTGACGCGTCAAAACTCGTCTAATGATATGGGTACGCAAATCATTAGTCAGATGTTTGGTTCACCTCGTGCTTTGATAGTAACGGCCGCTATTATGATGATTATGGGTTTGGTTCCGGGTATGCCGCATGTCGCTTTTCTATCATTAGCGGCGGCTTGTGGCGGAGCTGCTTGGTTCCTGATTCGCCAAAAAGAGCGGGCGCGCGTAAAAGCCGAAGTCGAACAGCAGATGAAATCAGAACCGAAAGCCTCCGAATCGCCTGATGATGCCAAGGATCTGGACTGGTCAGATGTAATGCCCGTGGATATGGTGGGGCTTGAAGTAGGTTATCGCTTGATCCCAATGGTGGATAAGCTACAGGGTGGACAACTACTTAATCGCATAAAAGGCGTGCGCAAAAAGCTGTCGCAAGATTTAGGTTTTTTAGTGCCTTCTGTTCACATTCGCGATAACTTGGATCTGATGCCGGGAGCTTATCGCATCACTTTGATGGGCGTTGTGGCAGGCGAAGCTGATATTTTTCCAGACCGTGATTTAGCGATTAATCCGGGACAAGTGTTTGGTTCGTTGAAAGGTGTTGAAGTAAAGGATCCCGCATTTGGTTTAGCAGCAACGTGGATTGAGCCTGGGCAGCGGGAGCATGCTCAAACATTAGGTTATACCGTTGTCGATGCCAGTACGGTGGTAGCAACACACTTAAACCAAATTTTACAGAATCACGCTCATGAGCTGCTAGGGCATGAAGAAGTACAGCAATTGTTGGATATGCTGGCAAAAACGTCTCCCAAGTTGGTTGAAGACCTTGTGCCTACCAAGCTGTCTATAAGTGTGCTGTTAAAAGTGTTGCAAAACTTGCTCATGGAGCATGTACCGTTGAAAGACTTTCGCAGTGTGGCGGAGGCCTTGTCTGATGCGGCCACTCGCACTCAAGACCCCGTTGCGTTGACGGCATCAGTGCGTGTGGCTGTCTCGCGCTTGATTATTCAAACGATTAACGGCCCAGAACCAGAAATACCTGTTGTAACGTTAGATCCTAAATTAGAACAGCTGTTATTAGGATCGGTACAGCAAAGCCAAGGCAGTGACCAAGGGCTAGCGTTGGAGCCGGGTATGGCCGAGCGTTTACAAAACTCTTTGGTTGAAGCCGCACAAAAACAAGAAATGATGGGGCAGCCTTCGATTTTATTAGTTGCTGCACCGGTGAGGCCGCTCATGGCTAAATTTGTCAGGTATAGTGAACAGACAATACATGTGCTTTCTTATCAAGAAATACCAGAGAATAAAAAGATTACTATTGTGTCCACCGTTGGTGGGCAGGCGCGATAGCATGATATTAGACACCCTGAGCACGGATGACTGAGATGAAGGTTAAACGAATATTTGCACCTGATATGAGACAAGCGATGCGCCGGGCCCGGGAAGAGATCGGTCCTGATGCTGTCATTGTTTCCAATCACCGTGTTGCGGGTGGTGTTGAAGTAGTTGCCGCTCATGAACATGAGTTTGAAGCAGCTCAAGCTGAGTTTGCTCGTGAGCAAGCCCATAAAAAAGAACGGGAAGAGCAGGCCGCGGTTCAAGCGGTTAAAACTCGCGCTGATCTAGATGAAGAGCTGCGCCGAGCACGTATGCGTATTGCTGAAGCCCAGGAAGGTGCTGGTGGTTCTAAGCCGCTGGCCGATCATGGTAGCCGTAACCGTCAGATCGACCCAGACGACGAAGAGGATCTTAAAATGATTCTGGAGTCGTTAAAGCCTAAGCAAGATGCGGATGTAACGCCGGCAATAAATAGACGGGTACCTAACGATACGCTGGACTGGATGGCAGATGACGATCTAGCTGATGAACGTTTAGAAACGACTAAGCCTGATGCTTTATCAGCTACCCGAGATCATGTTGCTATTGAGTCCATGCAAGATGAGATCAAACAACTTAAAGCCCTTTTAGAGCAGCAAATGCAAATTTCTTCCCGCAAAGTATGGGTTGAAGAGCGTAAGAGCCGCAGTGATGTGGCGAATCATTCCAATCCTAATAGCATTGAGGGGAAGCTAGCCAAGCGATTTGAACGTGTCGGGTTAGGTGCAAAATTAACCGAGCATTTAATCCACTCAGTAGACCCTAATCTTGAGTTATCAAAAGCATGGCGCTCGGCATTGTCTCGGCTGACAGAGTCTGTGCCTGTTATGAGTGAAGACTATATATCGCGTGGCGGGATGATTGCTTTTGTTGGGCCGACAGGCGTGGGCAAAACAACCACTATTGGCAAGCTGGCGGCACGTTACGTATTGCAGCATGGTAGTTCAGGTTTGGCGATGGTCACGACAGATAGCTACCGTATCGCCGCACATGAGCAATTAAAGACCTTTGGTCGTATTTTGGATGTGCCAGTACGGGTCGTTGATGAACAGAATACGCTAGAGGATGTACTCGCTTCGTTGCGCGGGAAGCGTTTAGTGCTAATCGATACCGCAGGGATGAGCCAGCATGAAGGCCCTAGCTTGGCGCAAAAAGCGATGCTTGAGGGCGTGTCGGTGCGGATGAAAAAGTTGTTGGTCTTGTCATGCTCAAGTCAGCGTCAAGTTTTAGACGATGCGTACGATAACTATCATAGCATTGGTTTAAATGGGTGCGTGTTAAGTAAGCTGGATGAATCAGGTAGCCTAGGAGAGGCACTGACATTGGCTGTTGAGCGCAACCTTCCCATAGCCTATGTGACCGATGGACAAAAAGTACCCGATGACATAGAAGTTGCACAGCGCAATGATCTCGTTAGTCGTGCTGTTGTTACCGCTCAAAAAGCGCTGGAACGAGAACGCCAGCGCAGTGCGCCGGGCAGTTCCGCCCTTCCTTCCGCGAGTTGAAGTAGATGTGCACATGAATAGTCACCACCCTGTAAAAGTCATCGCCGTCACTGGCGGTAAAGGCGGCGTTGGTAAAACCAACGTGTCAGTGAACTTGTCATTAGCCTTGGGCGAGATGGGTCGCAAAGCTGTGCTGATGGATGCTGATTTAGGTCTAGCCAATGTCGATATCATGTTAGGGCTAAGGCCTAAGCGTAACATTAGTGATGTGTTGGCAGGTGAGTGCCGTTTGACGGATGTTATGTTAGACGTAAACGACAATGTTCGGATCGTGCCTGCCAGTTCTGGTACACAAGCCATGACATCATTAAGTGCTCACGAGCATGCTGAATTGATCTATGCATTTAATGATGTTGCCGATGAAATGGATGTGTTGATCATCGATACAGCGGCCGGTATATCTGATTCAGTGGTAAGCTTTGTTAGGGCGGCACAAGAGGTACTTGTTGTTGTTTGCGATGAACCAACGTCAATTACTGATGCATATGCCTTGATTAAACTACTCAATCGCGATTATCGTATGACGCGCTTTAGAGTTTTAGCGAACATGGTATATACCGATACCGAAGGTAGGAGCATGTTTAACAAGTTACTTACAGTAACTGACCGGTTCCTTGATGTAACACTTCAATACGTCGGCTCAATACCTTATGATGAGAGCGTTCGCAAATCAGTACAGCGACAAGTACCTGTACTTAAAGCGTTTCCAAAGAGTAAAGCCGCATTGGCCTATAAACAGTTAGCTACCCGAGTTGACAGTTGGCCAGTGCAAAGTATGCCGAGAGGCCATTTGGAATTCTTTGTTGAACAATTGGTTCAGGGTGTTTAATTTTCGGGTCTGGAAGGGGCTCCATGTACAACCCGCAAGATACAGCTTCTAGCAATGATTTAATTCAACAGTATGCGCCGTTAGTTAAGCGTATTGCTCACCATTTAATGGGGCGTATGCCTGCGAGCGTACTGTTAGATGACCTAATACAGGCAGGTATGATTGGTTTGCTGGAGGCAGCCAAAAAATACGATGCCACCAAGGGTGCAAGTTTTGAGACCTATGCGGGTATCCGCATACGTGGTTCTATTATCGATGAGGTACGTCGTGGCGACTGGACTCCTCGTTCTGTTCACCGTAATGGTCGCCGAATTAACGAAGCTATCAAAAAAATTGAAGGAGAAACCGGAAGAGATGCTTCAGATTCTGAAATAGCGGCCGAAATGGATATTAGTGTGGCTGAGTATCATGATCTGTTGAAAGACTCTGTGGAAAGCCGGTTATTCAGTTTTGAAGAGCTCACTAGTTCAGACGGTGAAGATACACCAGGACAGCAAGTAACAGGGGATGACCTTGGGCCTAGCATCCATGGTGAGAAAAATGCTTTCAAAAGCGCCCTAGCTAATGCGATCACGACATTGCCGGAGCGAGAAAAACTGGTTTTAGCGCTCTATTACGACGAAGAACTTAACTTAAAAGAAATAGGTGAAGTTTTAGGCGTAAGCGAGTCCCGCGTGAGTCAAATTCACAGTCAAGCAGCCCACCGATTACGTGGTCGACTCAGAGATTGGCAATAAATCTTATCTCTGAGTAGCCATTTTCCAGAAAACTGGTCTAGATTTTAGTCAGGCTAATGTCACATTTAGTTTTTTGCTAGTGTGTATTTCTGAATTTGGGGGATGTTGTCTTGAAAAAAGACATTAAGATTCTTGTAGTAGATGATTTCTCTACAATGAGACGTATTATTAAAAACTTACTGCGCGATCTTGGTTTCAACAATGTAGTTGAAGCAGACGACGGTAAAACGGCCCTGCCTATTCTTCAGCAAGGCGGAATTCAATTTCTAGTGACTGATTGGAACATGCCTGGCATGACGGGAATCGATCTCGTTAAACTGGTTCGTGCTGATCCTAACCTAAAATCAATACCCATCTTAATGGTAACGGCGGAAGCTAAGCGCGAGCAAATTATTGCGGCTGCTCAGGCTGGCGTTAATGGTTATGTTGTTAAACCATTTACGGCCGCTGTGCTGAAAGAAAAACTCGAAAAAATCTTCCAGCGTATTGATGGTTAAGCAGACCAAAGGTAGTTAGCACTATGTCCGAATCAGATATTTCAATAGGTCTGGGTAACTTTGAAGATGGGCTTCGCGCCAAGGCTGAGGAGCTTATGCTGGCCACTCAGCAGGGTGACTTAAGCTCGGCTATGAACATTATCCAAGAGCTTCAAGAGTTCCGCCATCATGCCTTTTACAATGAAGTAGGCCACTTAACACGAGGTTTGCATGAGGCGATCAAGTCTTTTTCGGCCTCAGTAGATGTCGAACAATTCAGTAACATTGACCCTGGTGGTTCTATTCCCATCATGGAAGATGCGACTGAGCGCCTTAATTATGTCATTGAGCTGACAGAAAAAACGGCTCATGAAACCATGGATAGAGTCGATAAGTCTCTATTATTGGTTTCTAAAATGGATGATCAGACCGACAGGTTTAAAAACCTTTTATCACTCGTAGGGCAGCTAGAAGGTGAGTATGAAGGTCTTCGAGGTGTGTACGATAGAACCTGTCAGTTAGAAAGCGAATCAGCCGATACCGTTTCAGAGATGCGAGAACAATTAACCGAAATACTGGTTGCCCAGAGCTCGCAGGATCTATCTGGACAGTTGATCAGAAAAGTAATAACGCTGGTAACCCAATTGGAAGCCAGCCTTGTTCATTTAGTAGAGATGGCCTCTAAAGTCGAAAGCATTAGCGGTGTTGAATCCTTAGCTAAAGAGCAAGTTCACAATAAAAAAGACCCGATTGCAGCAGAAGGTCCACAACTAGCAGGAAGAAATCCTGACGTTGCTACCTGTCAAGACGATGTTGACGATCTGCTATCGAGCTTAGGTTTTTGATTAGGAGCTTCCTATGGGTTTGGATGTAGATAACGAAATTCTTGAAGACTTTCTTGTTGAGGCGGGAGAAATTCTCGAGTTGCTATCAGAGCAATTGGTAGATCTTGAGAAAAGCCCAGACGACAAAGATTTACTAAATGCGATATTTCGAGGATTTCATACCGTAAAAGGCGGCGCAGGCTTCTTGCAGTTAGAGGCCATGGTTGAGTGTTGCCACAAAGCAGAAAACCTGTTTGATTTGCTGCGCAATGGTGAAGTAAAAATCACATCTGATTTAATGGATGTCGTTTTGCAGTCATTGGATACGCTCAACAGCATGTTTGATGATGTAAGGGGTGGCCAGTCCCCATCGCCAGCGGCCCCCTCGCTATTGAGTGCTTTGCAAGCGTACTGTGAGGGACGTGTACCTGATGCGGCCGGTCAAGCGGCTCCAGCGGCGCGTTCCCAGCCTATAGAATCTGCACCTGAGCCCGCTCCGGTTGCTGCACCGAAAGCTACGCCAGCACCTGTAGCGAAACCGGCTGCCGGCTCGGCTGATGATGAATTCGATATGCTGCTCAATGATGTAGCACCCCTACAAGAGCAGCCTGTTAGTGATGATTTGATTACTGAAGATGAGTTCGAGTCTCTGTTGAACGAGCTGCATGGCGAAAACGGAGCTCCCGGTATGGAAAACGATACATCCGCCCCTCAAGTTAGCGAATCGGCCAGTTCTGATTTAATTACCGATGATGAATTCGAAAGCTTGTTAGATGATCTCCAAGCTCAAGGTCAAGGCGCTTTTGCTCAAAGTGAAGCGCCTATTGAGGAAGCGCCAGCGCAACCTACAGAATCAAGCGAACCAAGTTTGCCGGTGAGTACGGCTTCGGCTCCTGCGGCGCAGAAAAATAATCAAAAAGCTCCCCCTCCCGAGAGTAATGTGCGAGTCGATACGCGCTTGCTTGATAAAATTATGAACATGGTCGGTGAGCTGGTATTAGTGCGTAACCGTTTGGTGCGTTTAGGCGCATCACGCGAAGATGAAGAAATGGCAAAAGCCTTAGGCACACTGGATATGGTTACAGCTGACTTACAAATGTCAGTGATGAAAACACGTATGCAGCCGGTGAAAAAGGTCTTTGGTCGTTTCCCGCGCTTGATTCGAGACCTATCCCGTAGTTTGAAGAAGGAAATTCGTCTTGAGCTGCGAGGTGAAGAAACTGATTTAGATAAAAACTTGGTGGAAGCGTTAGCTGATCCGCTGATTCACTTAGTGCGTAACTCCGTCGATCACGGGATCGAAGCGCCAGAAGTGCGTGAAGGCGTAGGGAAACCGCGTGAAGGTCACGTATTGCTCTCAGCGGAGCAGGAAGGCGATCACATCTTGTTAGTTATTCAAGATGATGGTGCTGGCATGGACCCCGAAAAACTGCGTAAAATTGCTGTTAGTCGTGGTGTGCTGGATCAAGAAGCCGCTAACAGACTGTCTGATCAAGAATGTTTCAACTTGATTTTCCAAGCAGGGTTTTCAACCAAAACAGAAGTCTCTGATGTGTCAGGCCGAGGCGTGGGTATGGACGTGGTGAAAACCAAAATTACCCAGCTTAACGGCACGTTAAATATAGACTCTGTCATTAACCAAGGAACGCGCATAGCTATTCAAGTGCCATTAACCTTGGCGATTATGCCGACTCTAATGGTTATTTTGGAAGATCAAGCATTCGCTTTGCCGTTGGTCAATGTGAATGAAATCTTCAATCTTGATTTACGTAAAACAAACGTTGTTGATGGGCAGCAAGTTATTATCGTGCGCGACCAAGCATTACCGCTATTCCATATGAAGCGTTGGCTAGTTGAGGGACAAGAGTCTACAGATCTGCCTGAGCAAGGCCATGTGGTTATCGTAACGGTAGGTACAATGCGTGTTGGGTTTGTAGTTGACCAGTTAGTAGGGCAGGAAGAAGTGGTAATCAAGCCACTAGGTTCGATACTGCATGGTACCCCTGGATTGTCTGGTGCGACTATAACGGGCGATGGGCGTATCGCATTAATTATTGATATACCTAATCTGCTTAAAAATTACGCGTCTACCTAACTCAGTATTGGCGGGAATATAAATGCAGCCAATCAGGGTTTTAATTGTTGATGATTCAGGCTTCTTTCGAAAGCGGATTCATGACCTAGTCGCTAAGGATGATCGTTTGGTTGTGGTGGGATCTGCTTCAAACGGTCGAGAGGCCGTTGCTAAGTGCAAGCAGCTTAAGCCTGATGTAGTGACAATGGATGTTGAAATGCCAGACATGAATGGTATTGATGCCGTCCAGATTATAATGCGCGATAGTCCCACATCTATCTTGATGTTGTCTTCTCTTACTCGTCAGGGCGCTAACATTACACTGAAGGCATTAGAAGCAGGTGCCTCTGATTTTTTAACAAAGGATATCCGTAACTGGACCTCCACTTCTAACGCGGTTCACAATGAGTTTACTGAGCGGTTGGTGAAGTTAGGTCGTCGTCGGCGTTTTGAGCAAACCAGTTCGGATCAATCTATGTCGCGACCTTCCCTGTCGCGTAGGCCTACACCGACATCTTCACCTACGTATGGACGGATAGGTGGGTCTTCTGTTAATGACGGCACATCTGCTCAGCGAGCGATCATTGCCAAAGGTGCAACGATGAATGCGGATAATCGCAAAGACGATCGTAGTGTATTACAAAGCGCAAACCGCAGTGGAGCAGCAGGTTCTGGTCAGCAGACGCGTGCAGCACTGGCGGTTCGTCAGGCCGCAGGAAATACAGCCGCATTCCCTAGCCAATGTCGGTTGGTCGTCATTGGGGCCTCAACTGGCGGCCCAGCAGCATTGCAAAAGATACTAAGCGAATTACCGGCTCAATTTCCCTACCCAATCATTCTTGTTCAACACATGCCTAAAGCATTTACTAATGTTTTTGCCGCTCGTCTTAACCAGCAGTGTTCAATTACGGTGAAAGAGGCGGAAGACGCCGATAATTTGCGGCCAGGTACTGCTTATCTTGCACCGGGTGGCCATCAGTTAGTGGTTGATCCACGTCGTCCAGATCGAGTACGCGTATTAGAGAGTGATGAGCGAGTGACTTATCGCCCTAGTGTTGACATAACCTATGCGTCAGCAGCTAAAGCGCTGGGTAATCGAGTGCATGCTATTATTCTAACGGGTATGGGGGCCGACGGGGCTGATGGTGCTCGCTTGCTTAAAAAAGCGGGGGCGACTATTTGGGCGCAAAATAAAGAAAGCTGCACCATCTATGGTATGCCCCAAGCCATCGTCAAATCCGGTTTGGCTGATGAAGTGTTAGATCTAAATGCAATTGGTGGATTGCTGAGCCGCGCAGGTCGACGATAAGCAGCTTTCTAACGAACTTATTGACTGTTAGCCACTTTTTAAGAATAGATCATCATAAAAAAGCCATCGCGGCCGATACTATTCATCTATACTGCTGATATAAATCAGTGAGTTAATAAAAAGTCTATCGTTTTTTTTGGGATAACCGTATGCAAGTATGGGCAATTGCAAACCAGAAAGGTGGTGTCGGTAAAACGACCACGGTCGTTTCCTTAGCAGGATTGTTGGCTGAGGTTGGATATCGCGTTTTATTGGTCGATCTAGACCCGCATGGATCACTAACCAGTTATTTCGGATACGAGCCTGATGACTTAGAGCACAGTGTTTATGATTTATTTGCGCACAGTGGCGAAGTTACCGAAAAACAAGTGGCTTCATTAATCCGCGATACCAATGTGGATAAAATCCAAATCTTACCGGCCTCTACGGCCTTAGCGACTTTAGAGCGTCGTGCGGTAGAACACGAAGGAATGGGGCTGCAAGTTGCGCGTGCTTTGCGCCACCAAAAAACCGTTTATGACTATGTTTTGATTGATAGCCCACCCGTTTTGGGTGTATTGATGGTGAATGCACTGGCGGCGTGTAATCACCTTATCATTCCGGCACAAACAGAATTTCTGGCCTTAAAAGGTCTAGAGCGTATGATCAGAACCATTAGTATGATTAATCGCGCGCGTAAGAAAAAGTTAGCCTACACGATCATTCCAACTTTTTATGATCGCCGTACACAGGCATCGGTAGGCTGTTTACGTGAGCTACATAAGCGCTATCCAGATGAACTGGCCAGTGCAGTCGTTCCTATTGATACAAAATTTCGTAATGCCAGTATGAAAGGTGTTGTACCATCGCAACTAGATTCTAGTAGCCGTGGTGTACTGGCGTATGCGCGCTTGCTGCGCACTCTCGTTGAGCAGCAGAGGTAATATATGTCTGATAAAACAAATGACGGAAAGCAGCAAAAGGTTGTTTTTGAGTATTTAGAAGCCTTGTTGATGGAGCCAGACTCAGACGAAACGAATGATTCAGTACCTGAGGAAATCCTGGCTGCTGCAGAAGAAGAAATTTCCTTAGAGGAGGTAGACATACCTCAAGAGACGAACACACTGATTACAGAGCCAGAGCCAGAGCCAGAGCCAGAGCCAGAGCCAGAGCCAGAGCCAGAGCCAGAGCCAGAGCCAGAGCCAGAGCCAGAGCCAGAGCCAGAGCCAGAGCCAGAGCCAGAGCCAGAGCCA